>Ga0209692_10000174_pt1 | contig 206027 bp, 186 predicted proteins | sample tdDd472_FD_187129 | JGI IMG/M metagenome (GOLD analysis project Ga0209692, IMG submission 187129) | Marine sediment microbial communities from the Atlantic coast under amendment with organic carbon and nitrate - tdDd47.2 (SPAdes)... | ecosystem: Environmental > Aquatic > Marine > Coastal >... | reverse complement strand
AATACCAGTTGTAAGTTTATAAATTGAGATGTGTTGGGACTGTAAGTTCCATAAAAATAGGGGAGATTGACGGCTACCCAGCCCTTTAAAATATCTAATATTAACACAATTGTGCCGGCTTTTTTACCTAATACTCTAAATGTATTTGTTGCACCTGCGTTTCCGCTTCCAAATTCCCTGATATCTGTGCTATAAAATTGTCGGCCAATCCAAACGGCATTTGGAATAGAACCTAATATATAGGCTATGATTAGTAATATTAAATTGACTGAATTTAACACTCTGTAAATGCCGAATTTAAATGATTATTCGTTGATGTCAAATTTCTTTACAAAATCCCTTACTTTTCGGTCATTTGAAAGCATATACTGATAGGGCTCTTCTCCTTTTTTATGGTCGTATTTTCTTTTATCAGGTTTTACTTCAGTAATTACGCTATTAAACTCATCATTAGAGGAGTAAACTTGCATAATTCCTCTGGTATATTGAAAGAAGTACCAGTTGTTAGGGTCTATTTCCAAATAGAATGTTACCACATCCCCACTTCTTTTCTTTAAAAGTTCTACTTTGCCGTTAATGTATTTATTTACCTGAGTTTTATAAATATTTCCTATTCCAATTTTTCCAAATGATTTGTAAGATTTGGAAGTATTATCCCACTTAAATTTAATTTCGTTAAATACAATGGTTTTATTTAACTCATCGGGAATTTTTTTGTAGCCACCGTATAAATTAATTTGTGAAATCAATTTATCAGCCTCAGTTTGTCCAATAATTTCTCTAAGGGCTTTTTCAAATGTTTTTCTCTCAAAATTAATAGGATCTAATGTTGAATTGCCAATAATTTCTTTTGCAAATTTTTCCATGGCACTTTCATCCATCATAAAGTCAACCATCATTAATAAGTCAAAAATGGCATCGTTATCAATTTGGTTGTGAATGGCATTTCCACCCGTCTGCATTTTAATTTGCCCTGCTTCAATTCCTAAATTAAGAGTTCCTTCGCCATAAACTTTACATGATTTAGTGTTTAAACTGATATAATTTCCTCTAAATGATTGTTCCTGAATTTTGTCTTTTGAAGAAACTCTATATTCTCCAGTTTCTTTATGGTAATGAAGATAACCGTCTGCATTTATAACTACTTGGTCTCTTCTTCCGGCTTGTCTAGTGAAGAAAGAGGAGTAGATGCCTAAAGAGTCTGGGCTTGAATTAATGGCTGCAAATAGCTGATCGTCAAACTCATTACTCATCATGGAATCAACAGGGATATAAATGTTCTCAGGGTCAATTTGCGCATTAATGTTGAACCAGGTTGGCTTAACTTTATCACAGTCGTGTTTAATTCTACAACTTCCTTTAAATGTTAAATCTTCTTTATTTGAGGTTAAGAAAACTCTTCCAAAATAATCAAATTGTGGACTAAGCCTGAAGTTGGCTGTATCTTCAATTACACCTGAGGCATAAGTTTGAAGTGTAGTATCTACGCCAATGTTTTCTAAAAATATGGGCTGCACTTTTTGGGTTTCATCCACATAATCTACATATCCGGTTCCGGTGTAATTTTTCTTTCCGAAAACATTTATCGTTGCATCGTAAATGTTAAAGTTTTGGGTAATATAATTGGCTACAATCTTAGCATTTTCCAATGTATTCATCTTAGCATTTTTTTCAATTACAATTTTACCGCTATCAGGATAAATCATGGCATCTGCTACATTCACGTATTTTACGTTATTACAATAGATAATTTTTTCATTGATGTCATATCTCGCTTCGGGTGCGTAAAAACTTAGTGAATCTTGTTTTTCGTGAATTGAAATGAATTTTGAACCATCTAAAGCAACACCCGTAACTTCGTCAGTAGTTTGACCTGATTCTTTAGCAGATAATGCGATATCATTTTTATCCATAAACCATTTAAACTCCTCCATAAAACAGATGTATTTGTTTTGAGGGAATTCTATGTATGAACCTCCACCATTTGATTTAAACTCACCAAATCGTTCTTTGAAGTTTACGTATGCATTTACATTTTTGGTATTGAAAGACAGTGCATCACTTCCAATTTCATCTAATAGCCTAAAGTCTGCGGTATCTGAAGTGAACTCTTGAAACTTGAAGTTGAATTTATCTGCCTCTAGTTCGGCTTTTTCAAATTTAAAGACTCCATCACCTGTTAACCCTTTAGGTCTTAGAGCAATGCTTCCTGTATGGGTTGACCCATCGTACATAGAAAAAGGTGTGTCTTGAGAGTAATTTACCATAACATCATTCTTAGGTAACCACCTAACTTTAGTGTTTTTAGCTAATACTGGCGGGTATTCAACGGCTGTTGGTTTTTCTTCTATTACATAGTCTTTTGCAATACACCTCATAGAATCAGGAAAAAATGTAAAGTCATTAGAGTAAGTAGTTGATGTTATATACTCCAGCTTTCCGTCTCCTTTGAGCCCTTCATTGCTTAATTTTATTTTGCTTGTGTATTGACCTTTACCATTATAAACAGCTACCCCTGAAGGTGGCGTTTCCCTTTCAAATCCTAATGAATAATCATCCATTAACCTCAATGATTCATCAAAATCAGGGAATATTCCTGCGGACACAAAGGTTCCTTTGAAGTTAATACCTTCATTGGTGAAGTTATCCAAACTATCAATTTCAAAAGGCGTTAGCTGAAAATAGAAGTTGTTTTTCTTATATACTCCACCCTGTATAGCTTGTCTTTGATAAAACACATAGGATTCTTTAAAGCTGGTGAATTTTGGGTACTCGGCAAAGTTTCTTGCACCTGATTTATTGGTTTGATTGTCAATTAGTAACTCTCCATTTATCTTTTCAATTACAGTTTTTACTGCAACTTGTTTAGGTTTCCCAAACTCATCTTTTTCTGTGCCGTCTGCCCTTAGACTAAGTGAATCAACGTTATCAAGGTTAATTTTAAACTCTTCATATTCAAAAGAAAAGTCCTTACCAAAAAAGTCAAATTTACCTGCTCGAATAACACCGGAAAATATAAAGTCTCTATTTTTCTTTAAGACTAATTGTTGGTTTTTTGGGAAGACATAAACCTGCTGAGAGTCGCTTAACAAGACATATTTTACTCCTTTAATTTTTAAATCAAAATTTAGCAAATTCAATGTGGCATTACTTTCTCCTTTGATGTCGGACTTGAACTCTAAAACATCATAATCTTCTTTAAATGAACGAGAGTAGTAATAGTGATTTAACCTATCTTTTACAATTACTTTTTCTTTGTCAAAATCATAAAAAACAAAACCTTCAATTGATAAATTCATCAACATCACCTGTGCTTGTTCTTTTGAAATCCTCATTTTTTTAGTTAAATCTTCAACGTAAAATACATTTGTATCAAGCTGAGCCATTAATTGTTTAATTTCATAAAATGGATGTGTGTTGGAAAATCCTTGCATTTTCTCAAACCGTTGTAATTTGAATATATCAGCAGATTCAAACTGGGCATCAGACTTTGTTCCGCCAATTAAATTTGTCAAGTCCATTGTATTTTCGTCAATGTTCCAATAAAGTGCCTCAAAATCCATATCTATTTTATGGAAAGAGTCAAAATATGGGCTGTTAGAAATCCCTTTATAATCTCTAATTAGAGCGACTTGTCTTTTATCCATGAAAAATTTAAAAGATAATCCTGGGTGATAAATAGAATCTTTATCAAGTATTATTTTTATGGCTGTTTGGGTAGATGAAATTTTATCGGTTGTGATAGAGAAAGATTTGGAAGCTGCAATTAAAAATGGGGCTTTTTCTCGATAAAAAATTAAGTAGGCATCTGCTTCTTCGTTACCTGATCCAATAAATTTAGCTCCTTTCATCGAAAATCCTCCGTCATAATCTACACCTTCTGCTATGTTTTTAATCACTATACGTTTGTTGTAAGAATCAAATCTGGGATAACTGGCTGTTTCTTCTCTTACATTTGCCAGCACTTTTTCTTCTAGTTTTCCAAGAAGTGGTTTATCAAAGTATTTTTTGTGAGTGAAGTAAACAGAATCCACTTCATAAGTAGGAGATTTAAAGTTTATTTGGTAATTATTAATTTCTGCAAATACTTCATCCTCAGTAAAACCCGCTCGTACCCAATTTACTTTTCCGCCTTTTCCTATCCATAGTTTCTCTGTTGGGTAATAAACTCCTGAGGTGTTGTAAATAACAGCGCTGTCACCTTTTGAAAAGCATCTTAAATTAAGGCTGTTAAATGTTAGTTTTGGTAAACTATCAAAATCGAATTTAAAATCGCTGGAGCTTGATTCCCATTCAACGGCAGGAGCTTTAAAAATTCTGTTATACTCAAATAAGTTAAATGACATTTCAAGATAATCTCTAAACTTATTGGTCTTTTTAAAGTCGAGAAGTTTATCTAGTGATTGATGCCAAAGGTTATAACTTTCTGATGTTTGGATAGGGCTTTCAACGAGCGATTGAACAGCATAAAGATAATTTTCAAAATCTGGAAAAGGTAAAACTCCTTTTTTGTTTAGCATTTTGTTGCAAATCACATATACTGACTTTCTTTGTTCTTCTGCAAACTTGCCCCCATACCAAGAGTAGGCAAAATCTTTCATGAATTTTTTACCATCTTTTGGACGGGCAGCATCTAAAAATACTGTCATCTCTTCATAAAAAGCAATAGAGTCTGAGCTAAACGATTTTATACCGGATGACTGGGCAAATAATCCTTGCGAGAAGAATAATAGAGTTATTAAATAAAATATTACTGTTTGGTATAGCTTAGTAAACACCATTTATTCTTAGTTTTTTTATCATTTAAAGATAAATTATTTTTTTTAGCTTCTTGGTTAATTAAGTCAAAATCTTCTTCATAAAACCCACTTAATAATATGGCTCCATTTTTATTTAGTGAGTTATAGTAGCTGTGTAGGTCATTTAAAAGAACATTTCTGTTAATATTAGCTATGATTAAATCATACTTTTTTCCATCTATTTTGGATACATCTCCAAGAATTGTAGTGAAGTTTTTAATTTGATTTATTTCACAGTTTTCAATACAATTTTCATAAGCCCATTCTTCAATATCTATGCCATCAATACTTTTAGCTCCCTTCATTGATGCAAGTATTCCCAAAATCCCGGTGCCACATCCCATGTCTAAAACTATTTTGTTTTCCAATTCTAGTTCTAACAGTCTTTTTATCATTAAATAAGTGGTTTCATGATGCCCTGTTCCGAAAGACATTTTTGGGTTAATGATGATTTCATATTTAACGTCAATTTTTTTGTGGAAAGTTGCACGAATGGCACACAAATCATCAATTAAAATTGGTTCGAAATTACTTTCCCAAGTTTTATTCCAGTTAATGTTAGGCATCACTTTACTACTAAACGAAACATTATCGGGAATAACTTCCTTAATTTTTTCTTCGTTAAACTTTTGCTTTTCTATATAACCTATTAAGCCGGTATCTACTTCTTGAAATGAGTCGAAATCAATTTCAGAAAGTTGAGCTACTAAAATATCTGTTGTTTGCCCTATAGGAGCAAACCTAAAATCTACTTCTATAAATTCCATTTTAAAAGGATTCAGCTATTTGAAGAAAATCATTGGCTATTAATGAAGCACCACCAATAAGCCCACCATCAATATCATGTTGTGCAAACAATTCTTTTGCATTTGAGGGCTTGCAGCTCCCTCCATATAGGATACTCGTTTGATTAGATATAACTTCAGTGTATTTTTCTTTTATTAGCGTTCTAATATATTGATGAATTTCTTGTGCTTGTTCTGCAGTAGCGGTTTTACCTGTTCCAATGGCCCAAACAGGTTCATATGCAATTATTATTTTCTGAAAATCATTTTCATTTAAATGAAACAGCACATTAGAAATTTGATTTTTGATAACTTCAAAATGCTTATTATTTTCTCTTTCTTCTAATTTTTCACCACAACAAAAGATAGGAGTTATATCATTTAAAAGACAACTTTTTGCTTTTAGAAGTAGCTGTTCGTTTGATTCGCTAAAATATTCTCTTCTTTCAGAATGGCCAATAATACAATAATCCACTCCTATTGATTTTAACATTGAGGCAGAAACTTCTCCGGTGAAAGCTCCTTTTTCATGTTCACTACAATTTTGTGCTCCGATTTTAATGGGAGTATGAGAAGCTGTTTCTGATATTTTTTGAAGGTAAGTGAAAGGAGGAAAGATGATTAGAGAGCAATTGATATTACTTGATTTTGAAATTAATTCCTTAACCAATTGATTAGCATCAGGCCAAGTGGTATTCATTTTCCAGTTTCCCGCAACAATTTTTTTTCTCATAATTTATTATTGGTAGCGAATTCTTGGGTCAAGTAATCCGTAAGTGATGTCCACTAAAATATTAATTACTACAAACACTAAGGAAAAGATAAGCACACCTCCCATTACCACAGGAAGGTCGTACCTTATTAAGCCTTGATAAATTTCGTATCCGATTCCTTTCCAGGTAAATACAATTTCAACAAATAGCGCTCCTGCGAGTAAACTGGCAAACATGCCTGAAACGGCTGTAACAACAGGGTTTAATGCATTCTTTAAAGCGTGTTTTAAAATGATTGGTAAATTACTTAATCCTTTTGCTTTTGCGGTTCTCATATAGTCCATTCCCATTACTTCTAACATAGAATTTCGGGTTAGCTGAACGATTACTGCAAGTGGCCTTATCCCTAGTGTTAATGCAGGTAGTACTAAGTTTTTTAAATCTAAGTATTCGTAGCCTTCTAAATCGTCTATTGAATATAAACTACCCCAAGTATTTAATCCGGTAATATCTGCTAATAAATCTCCGAATACCCAGGCTATAATTATTCCTAAAAAGAATGATGGCCCTGACATACCTAGTATGGAAGTGAAGATTAGAGAATTGTCTATCCAAGTACTCCTATTTACGGCAGCAATAATTCCAAATAAAATGCCCAGAATGGTAGCAATAAGCATGGCGCTAATTGCTAATACCGCAGTTTCCGGCATGGCATCAATTAGAATTTCAGATACTTTTCTTTTGGTTTGGTATGACCGCCTCATATATGGCGACTTCATAACTACTACTTTTTCATTTCCAATAGAGAATAATTCTGTTGCCGAGTACTTTGTGGTGTCTAAATAAAAATTATTTTCTGAATTATGGCTGTGAACAGAAATTGGACTAATGTCATTCAGATACATCATATATTGAACTGACAATGGTTGGTCTAATCCCAAGTCTTTATTAATAGCTTTTATAGATTCTTCATCAGCTCTTTGTCCCATCATCATACGTGCTGGATCACCGGGAAGCACATTAAATAATAAAAACACTACTGTAATTACACCACCCAGCACTAAAACACCGTATAAAACCCTTCTGATTATGAATGTTATCACTTTAAATATTCGTTTTTAATTGTTTTAAAATCGGGAATGTGATTACCATTCCATTTTCCAACTACTGTTCCTTTCTTTAATATTAAAACTCCGGGATTAGCTCTCAGCACTGTTTTAATAGTTGTTTCATCACCAAAATAAAAATCGCACATAAGCTGATGCTTGTGTCTAAATTCTTCTGCATCTTCTTTCGGAGAGGCGGTTAAGCCAATTGCATAATGACCATTGTTATAAGCTTCTTCTATTACTTTACTAATTGCTTTCATGTTGCTTTCATCAGCCTTGCTTATATTTTTTGATATGAAGATAAATAAATATCCTTCTTCATTTAAATAATCTTCAGCATAATCGTTTCCATCTACATCAGATATAGAAAAATCATGTATAGGAGCTTCATCACCTTTTTGTATTAGTTTTGATTGTGAATCAACAAATACCCAGTTTAAGGTGTCTTGCCATGGGTAATTTTCTGTGGTAAAATCTTTTACTTCTCCTGTATTTTTGTTTTTATAACTTAAAACTGTTTCGTAGATATCTTGCTTAGCGTTGGGTGGAAGCTGCATTTGTTCCCAAATATTTTTACCAACTGCGTAAGGTCTGTAATCTCTTATAGGTAAGTGTGTGTAACAATATAAAATAAAGCTTACTGAAATAACTGTAACAAAGCCCGCAATAATCCAATCACTATTTGGCTTTATTCGTTTAATAATTAAATAGCCTATAAATGCTGCAATGCTAAAAATAACAGGAAAGTACCAACTAAATACCCAACTCAATAATGCAATTGCCGCTAGTGAAAACGGGAGCAAAATCATATCGTCTTTTGTGTCATTAAGTTGGATGCTTTTTCTTTTGAAAAACATGGGTAAAATGAAGATAAAAAGAATAAGGTCTTTAAAGAAGGATTCCCATGGAGTTAGGCTTCTACCTAAAGAACCTTTTAAAGCATCTCCAAAGCATCCGCAGTCTGTAACGCAAGTAACTGTTCGTTCAACTTCTTGGCCGTCAACAACAGTAGTATAAGTGCTTAATGGGTCACATGTAGCTGTATAGAGTGTTAGCCAACCAAAAAACACGGTCAAACCAACAAGAGACCATGTCGCCACTTTCATTTTTCCACCAAAAATTACAGCAAATCCTAAAATAATTTCGGCTAAGCATGCTAAACATGCTAATAGAAGGGCGTAATCATCAAGAAAAGTTAAGTTTAGTGCACTTTCAGCAAAGTAATCATTCAGTTTATAAGAAAAACCCAAAGGGTCATTGGCCTTTATTAGTCCGGAAATAACAAATAGGCTACCAACAATAACTCTTGATATGTAAAGTAAAACTTTCATTTTAGCGGATTTGAGGTTGACTCAAATTTACATAGGTTTAATTTATAAGATGGTTTTATTTTATTAATTTACAATTATTTAACACTTTCTTTGGTTTCTTCTTCAAGTTTAATTAAAGCAAAAACGGAGTAATTGATAATATCTTGAAAATTGGCATCTATTCCCTCAGAAATTAATGTTTTCCCTTTATTGTCTTCTATTTGTTTGATGCGTAGTATTTTCATTAATATCAAATCAGTTAGTGAGCTAACTCTCATATCTCTCCAAGCTTCACCGTAGTCATGATTTTTGTCTAGCATTAGCTGCTTAGTCGCTTCAAATTGTTTGTTATAGGAAGCCAAAACAGTTTCATGGTTTGTGTCATCGGTTTCAGTAATTCCAAGCTCTTGCTGGATTAAAGCCATCAGACTATAGTTAATCATACCAATATATTCATTGTCTATACTTTCACCTACTTTGTTTATTCCTTTGTCTTCTATGCTTCTAATTCTTTTTGCTTTAATAAATATTTGGTCTGTTAAAGAAGATGTTCTTAAAATACGCCAAGCTGTGCCATAATCTTTCATCTTCTTTGTAAAGATTTCTCTACATTTTGTTATTATTGAATCGTATTGTAAAACCGTTTTATCCATTCCCCTATGCAAAAAGAAGCGAAAGATAGTGTTTTTTTCAGAAAAAGTGTGATTAATTGTAAGGGTAAGTTGCTTGATATTTCTAAGCCCTTGGTGATGGGAATTTTAAATGTTACTCCGGATTCTTTTTATGACGGAGGAAAAAATAATAATGTGGTTCAGGCTATTGCCAAAGCAGAAGAAATGTTGTTGGATGGTGCTACTATAATTGATATTGGAGGATATAGTAGCAGACCCAATGCTGATGATATTTCTATTGAAGAAGAAAAGAAAAGGGTTTTGCCTATTATTTCTGAATTGGTAAAACAGTTTCCGGATATAATTATTTCAGTAGATACATTTAGAAGTGAAGTTGCATATGCAGCTATAAATGAGGGGGCAGCTATCATCAATGATATCTCCGGTGGTGAATTAGATAAAAACATGTTTGATGTTGTTGCAAAACTAGGTGTCCCATATATTTTAATGCACATGAAAGGCAACCCTCAAAATATGGTTAATCAAACGAACTACGATGATGTTTTAAAGGAAATGCACCTGTACTTTTCCGCAAAAATTAATGAACTTTATTCTTTAGGTGTGAATGATATAATACTGGATCCTGGTTTTGGTTTTAGCAAAACTGCTGAACAAAGTTTTTATATTTTAAATAACTTGAAAAGCTTTGATATTTATAATTTACCCATATTAGCCGGGATGTCAAGAAAATCAATGATTTATAAAACTCTTGATGTAATTGCTGATAAGGCTTTAAATGGCACAACTGCCTTAAATATGGCCGCATTAATAAATGGTGCAAAAATACTTAGGGTACACGATGTTAAAGAGGCAATGGAGGTAACTAAGTTATACGCTAAGCTTTCCTTAGCTTGATTAACCCTATTGCATTAAATCCTTTTATGACATAATAAATCGGGTCAATTTCAAACCACCTGTGACCGAAATTTGGATTACTACCATGCTTGTGATGGTTGTTGTGATAACTTTCACCAAGCATCAAAAAATCAACCGGTAAAAAGTTTCTGGAAGTATCACTTACTTCAAAATTTCTATAACCATACTTGTGGGCAAACCAATTAATAACAGCTCCATGCACCGGACCAGACAAAAGTTGAATAGGTAAAAGAAGATATAACCACCAGTGGTCAGCAAAAATTACATAAAATGCAATGTAAGCCAGTCCCCAGAAAATTCTTGACGGCCATGAATCTGCAAAAATGTCAAATGATCTCCATACAGGTAGATTTTTCTTGTATTTGGGTTCAACTTCAGTTCTTCCGTAAAAAATATCAGAATAGATAATTTTTGTTTTCCACATCATTTTCCATAATGATTTATCATATTTTGGCGAATGAACGTCTTGTTCAGTATCAGCGTGCTCATGGTGTTTTCTGTGAAGAACCCCATAAGCAGTCGGGCTTAAATATGAAGAACCCTGAAATAGCCAAGAAAGAATAAAGAAAAACTTTTCAACTGTTTTGCTCATTGTAAACATTTGATGAGCAGCGTATCTGTGGTGAAAAAATGTTTGTGTAAATAATGAAAGATACCAGTGTACTATAAAAAAAATGATAATTGCCGCCAAAATAAAATCCCCTTAGTTGTTAAAATTGAGTGCAAAGGTAAGAAAAGAAAAAGGATTAAAACCTAATTTTATTCGACTTGAAAATGATACTTATCATTTAGGATTATTTTGCCTGAACAGGCTGAGGAATAATATTATTTCCTAGTTTTTTTAATAGCCTAACGTGAGACTTTAATGCTTCAAAAAAAGTTGGTGCCTCATAATAGGGTAATCCAAATTCTTTAGCGGTGCTTTTTACAATTCCTGCAATTTTAGGGTAATGTACATGACACACTTTTGGAAATAAGTGATGTTCAATTTGAAAGTTGAGGCCACCTGTGAGAAAGCTGGTTAAAAAACTTTTTGTTCCAAAATTAACACTGGTGTACATTTGGTGTGCCGCCCAATTATTTTCCATATTTCCGGCTTCATCTGGAATAGGGAAGTTAGCTTCTTCTACAACATGTGCTAACATGAAAATTATAGCTATAGTAAACCCTTCTACTAAATGACTTAAAATAAACCCTCCAAATACAACATACCAAGGCATATCAATCATAATTATGGGTAAAACAATAAATAAAAAGTAATACAAAAATTTAAAAAAGAATAAATTAAAGTACTCTATTTTAGGGTGATTGGTATTATTGATGTGTCCAATTTTTGGTTGGAAAAACTTAACAAAGTCCTTTTTGAATACCCAAGATAATGTTCCCAGAGGGTATAATAAAAACAGCCAAATGTGCTGATATTTTTGAATTGGTTTCCATTTTTGATGAGGTGTAAGCCTTGCAAACGGAACAGATTCAATATCTTCATCATGGCCTTCTATATTTGTGTAGGTATGATGAACTACATTATGTGTAATACTCCACATATAAGCATTGGCACCCAATAAATTAAAAGAAAAGCTCATTAATTTATTTACCCATTTTTTTGACGAATAACCACCATGTATTGCATCATGGCCAACGTTTACACAAGTGAACACAGACGCCAGCCCTAATGCAACCCATAACAAGTTGTTTATCCACATCGGAAAATTTCCAAATAACAGCAATAGGTAAGGTACTAGGACACTAGATAAAAAAAACAAGGTTTTAAAATACATAAAACCATTAGCCTTTTTATCAATATTGTTTGATTTAAAATATTCTTCTACTCTTAAATTTACTGCTTTGTGGAAATCTAAATCGGTAGTTTTAAAGTTAATTTTTTCGTTCATGCATTATTAAATTCATATTTCTATGATAATGCAAAGATAAAGTAAAAATTAAAACATCAATTTTGAAAAGACAAAATAACTAACTTTGCTCGCTTGCTTAGGTTGTCTGCAAATACTAAACAATTACTCCTAAAGCTACTTTTAGTAGTTTCTTTGTATTTTATTACAAGGTGGATTTTTTATTTCTTTTACATTCAGCATTTTTCTCCTTTTAAAATAAAACCTTTTATCTATGGTTTTTTGTTTGATTTTTCAGCTATTTCAATCATTTTTTTACCATTTATAGCTTTTCACTTATTGCCTTTCGGGCTGAAGCTTAAGAAAACTATGGAAAAAGTATTATTTATTTTGGGTATAGCTCTGTCGTTAGTCTTACAATTAGTGGATATAGGTTACTTTAAGTTTACTTTAAAAAGAACTACTGCTGATATATTTACTTATGCTACAACAGGTGATGATTTTACTGAACTCCTTCCTAGATTTTTACTTGACTATTGGTATTTGTTGGTTTTATTTTTTGTACTTCTATATTTAACGATAAGATTTTATAATCGAATAAACAGTAAAGTTGAAGATTATCCTTCCCATTTATCTTTTATAGGTTTTGGAAGGTCGCTATTACAAATTGCCTTTGCGATAGTTATTTGTTTATTCTTTTTTAGAGGCGGTTTTAAACTAAAACCCATAACTATTATAAATGCAAGTGAGTATGTGAGACCAGTGAATGCTCCATTGGTGTTGAATACTCCCTTTACATTTATTAAAACCTTAACGGAAGAAAATATTACACCAGTTACGTATTTTCCTGAGAACGAATTAGCAGATTTGTATAACCCGGTAGTTCAATTAAAATCTAATAAAACTTTTGTCAAGCGAAATGTGGTTTTAATTATTCTTGAAAGTTTTTCCTACGAATACATTGGTTCACTTAGTGGGAAAAAAACATATACACCTTTTTTAGATTCTTTAGTTTCAAAGGGTTTGGTTTATAATTACACGCTTGCCAATGGTAGAAAATCAATTGAAGCATTACCTGCTATTTTATCCGGAATACCATCTTTAATGAATACCTCTTATATTGTATCTAATTATGCTGGTAATCGAATTATGAGTTTACCAGAACGTTTATCAAAAGAAGGATATTCCACTTCATTTTATCATGGCGGAAAAAACGGAACCATGGGCTTTCAAGCGTTTTGTAAGGCTGCGGGTGTTAAAGAATATTATGGCTTAAATGAATATCCAAATAAGGAAGATTTTGATGGAAACTGGGGAGTGTTTGATGAGCCATTTCTACAATATTATTCAAGTGAGTTAGAAAACAAACAACAACCATTTTTTTCAGGAGTATTTACCTTAACATCACATCATCCGTTTGAGATTCCAAAAAAATATAAAAACCGTTTTCCTAAAGGAGACTTAAAAATTTTAGAGAGTATAGGTTATGCTGATTATAGCTTAAGTAATTTTTTTGCTGACGCTAAAACCAGACAGTTCTACAACAATACGGTTTTTGTCATTACAGCTGATCATACATCTATGAGTAATGATGCCTATTATTCAGGAAGTGTGGGCGCATTTAGAGTTCCGTTTATCATTTTTGACCCTCAAAACCCAAGTCATCGAGTTAACAATAAGGTTGCACAACATTCTGATATCTTTCCTACAGTATTAGATTATTTGAACTATAATGGCGAAATAGTATGTTTTGGAAATTCTGTTTTAAGAGATAAGGAAAGCTTTTCAATTAATTATTACAACAACATATATCAATTTTACACACAGCATTATTTATTGCAATTTGATGGCGAAAAAGTAATTGCATTATATCTTTATCGTTCAGATAAATCATTAAACAATAATTTACTTGATGAAAATCCTGATATGGCAGCGCACCTTGAAGAAAAAATAAAAGCCATTATTCAACAATATAACAATCGTTTAATAAACAATAAACTGGTTGAGTAAGTTGCAAAAAATACTGTTTATAATTAATCCTGTTTCCGGTGTAGGTAGGCAAAAAATAGTGGAATCTGCCATTGAAAAGTATTTAGATAAAAGTAAATTTTCATTTGAAATTGCCTATACACAATACGTAAATCATGCGTTTGAAATTGCAAACGAAAAAAAAGCTGATGCGATTGATATTATTGTTGTGGTGGGCGGTGATGGCTCTGTTAATGAAGTGGCAAAAGCTTTAAAAAACTCCAATGTTTGTTTGGCAATTATACCAACAGGTTCCGGGAATGGTTTAGCTTTACATCTTGGTATTCCTACTGATGTAGAAAAAGCAGTTCGGTCTTTAAATACATTTGGTCCTGAAAAAATTGATACTTGTATGTTGGGTGAACATTTTTTTGTAGGAACTGCAGGCATTGGGTTTGATGGATTAATCAGTCATAAATTTGCGAAATCTAAAAAAAGAGGTTTTTGGACTTATGTTAAAACAACCGTTAGGGAGTACTTTAAATTTAAGCCATTTAAAATAATTCTTACAATAGACAATAAAGTAATAAGTCAGGAGGTAATGTTTGTAACGTTTGCCAACTCACGCCAATTTGGAAACAATGCCATCATATCACCATTATCAAAATCTAATGATGGAATAATTGAAATTTGTGTAATGAAAAAGCACAATATGTTTAAGTATTTATGGCTTGGTATTTTATTGTTTACAAGAAAAGTTCATAAATCATCATTAGTAAAATATTATCCTATTCAATCTGCATTGGTAGAAGCAGAGTGCCAATATGCTCATATTGACGGTGAGCCCATCCAAGTTCAAGGAAAGAATAAAGTGGAAGTTTATCCTAATTCACTAAAAGTATTATGCTAAACTCTATAAAGCTTAGCAAGGAGGTAAGATATCTAGCAATGTTAGGTGTTATGCTTTTGGTGCTGGTTTATTTTTTCCGAATAAAAGATAAGAGCTGGCAAAGTGTAATGGTTTACGACCCGACAGGCTATTACACTTATCTAACATCTTTATTTATTGAGAATGACATTACAGTTTTGAATGATGATATGATTTATGTGCGAGAATTGAATGGAAAAAAATACAATAAGTTCACCTACGGAATGGCAGTAATTTACTCTCCTTTTTTTTTAACCGCACACGCCCTTACCAAGTTTACAAATTTTGAAAGTGACGGCTATTCTTTACCATATATTTTACTAATATGTTCCGGAGCGATATTGTATTTACTTATCGGATTTTGGTATTTAATACAATTACTTAAAACCTATGAACTTTCTGATTTTGCAATTTGGCTAACAATTTTATTACTTCTCATAGGAACTAATTTATTGATTTTTTCTGTCAAATTTGGGAGCAGTCCGCATGTATATTCTTTTGTTTTTATTGCAGGATTTCTTTATCACATCCGTAAATATTTTCTGTCTTCTAAATCCAAATATTTAATCTTTGCGGCTATTTTTTTTACGATAGTTTTTCTTATTCGTCCGTTTAATGCCCTTATCATAACTGCTGTTCCTTTTTTAATGACTAATGATTTTTTATCAGGAGTTAGACAGCTTTTACGAAGCTGGAAATATTTGATTTTGGGAAGTGTAATTTTTTTGGCAGGAATTTCCATTCAATTATATGTCTGGTATTTGCAAACCGGTGAAGTTATTTTATATGCCTATTCTGATGAGGGTTTTTACTTTAACCAACCTCAAATTCTTAATGTGTTGTTTAGTTTTAATGCGGGTATGTTTGTTTACAGTCCGATACTTTTACTTTCCCTTTTTGGATTGATTTTTATGTATAAAAAGAATAAACAACTTGCATTGTTTTGGTTACTTTCTTTTTCTGTAGTTATCTATTTTATTTCTTCCTGGTGGAGTTGGAATTATGTGGGAAGCTTTGGAATAAGAGCTATGATTGATTTCTACGCTATATTTTCTTTACCCCTTGCATTTTTATTAGACCAAAATAAACAGTGGCGGCAAATTATAGTCTTGCCTCTTTGTGGTATATTTTTATTCTTGAGTGTTATCCAAAATTATCAGTTTCATAAAAACATTTATCACAAGTACAGTATGAATTTCGAAAAGTATTGGTTTAATTTTTTAAAAACATCAGATAAATATGTCAATACATTAGGCGGTAGCTTAGACTTACCTCCATACTCCAAAAATGCTATGAGCGAAGTGTTTTATCACGAATGTAATGATGATAAAAACGAAAGGGGAGAAAATATAATTCAGAATGAATTTAATTGTACAGCTTACATTGAAAAAGGAACTATTCCTTATAGAAAAAAGTTGTTGTTTATAGAAGTATGGCTTGATAGAATGGACTTAACGCAAGACGCATCAAAAGACGCAATGTTAGTAATTGATTATTCTTCTGAAGATGAATTAAGGATGTACTTACCGGTACTTTTAAACGATATTCCAAAAAATAAAAAAGACGAGTGGAAAAGTTATTATTATACTTTTACTGTTCAGGAGCCTAAGCCCGATGAAATTATAAAAGTGTACATCTGGAATAAAGAAAAAAAGGAATTTTTGGTTAAAAACTATATCGTTAAAATTAGTACGGTTAACAATTAGACGTGAAGGTTAAAGTCAATTATATCAACATATTAAAAGTTTTTTTACCATTAGTAATTATACTATTTCTTTTTTGGAAATTTAGAATTAATGATGGTCAGTGGAAGTATGTAATTAATTCAGACGGCAGAGGGTACTACCATTATTTTTTGGAGTATTTTATTGATGAATCTGCCAGAGATATTGAAGCTGAACATCAATATTTAATCAAACCTAAAGATGTTTATTATAACAAGTATTCTTGCGGTTCAGCTATTTTACTTTCACCTTTTTTTGCCGCAGGGTATGTTACTGCTATTCTGTTTGATTTTGAACTTTCAGGTTATTCTTTACCCTTTCAATTTTTTATGGGCATTGGAGCTATTTTTTATTTAGTCCTAGGCTCATTCTTTTTGTATAGATTATTGTTGACATATAGTATCAGAGAGCCAATAGCATACATTACATCATTAGCGGTAGCTTTTGGTACCAATGTTTTATTCTATACACTTATTGAGGCAACAATGTCTCATGTTTACTCTTTCTTTATTATTAATGCACTTCTTTTATGTCTTAGAAATTATTTTAAAAATGGTTCTGAGAAAAGTCTTTTTTTATCGGCACTCTGCTTTGCAATTCTTATGCTGGTGAGACCTTTTAATGGGTTGATATTGCTTTTTATACCGTTCTTATTTCTTGATTTATATGATTTTTCACAAGCTTTACTTCGGTTAAAAAAATCGATTAAAACAATTGTATATGGAGTTTTATTAGTTGTTATACTTGGATTAATTCAGCTTATTTCTTGGTACGACCAATCAGGTGAATGGATGCTATATGCTTATGCAAATGAAGGTTTTTATTTTCTTAATCCTCAAATTTTCAAGGTTCTTTTTAGCTTTAACAGAGGACTATTTATTTACACTCCGGTTTTTTTAGTGGCTATTGCAGGGCTATATTTTATGTATAAAAAATACAAAAAAGGTGCACTTTATTTTATCGGATTCTTTTTTGTGTTGACCTATTTTATTTCTGCTTGGTGGTGTTGGAATTACGCAACCGGATTTGGTCTTAGACCTTATATCGATTATTATGGAGTGTTTGCAATACCATTGGCTTTTTTATTGAACGAACAAAAGAAAATTAAATTCATTACTTATCCACTACTTGTCTTTTTTATTTTTCTAAATCTTGTTCAGAGCTATCAATACAAGGTAAATATACTTCATCATTTCAGTATGAATTTTGAAAAGTACAAATACATTTTTTTAAAAACGGATGATAAATATATTGATGCTATTGGCGGTAATTTTGATGTAAAACCCTATTCAAAAAGTGGTTTAGGATTTTTTAAAAAAGTATCATTCACTGATGAAGAGGTTTTGATAAAAGATGAATTTGCTTTTACCCAAGAATATGATACCGGTTTTTTCCCTGAAGCAGAAACCTATATGTATTGGAAAGTTTATTTGGAGAGGTTAGATGTAGAGTTTAATAATTCAGAAAACACCTTTTTTGTAATTGACTTTTCTGATGAAACTGGACTGAAATATTATTATGCTTTTAAAATAAATGATATTCCTAATCAACCGGCAAATGAATGGAAGGAATATTTTTATCCCGTATATTCTCAACATCCAAAGGCTAATGAAAAAGTTAAATTTTATATTTGGAATCGAGACAAAAAAGAAATTAAAATTAGAAATTTCAATGTAGAGTTTTATATTTCTAACGATGTATTAAAGAAATAGGAATGTCAAAGAAGAAAAAAGTAAATATTGTTTATAGCACTAATCCCAATTTTAACTATGATTACGAGAGTGAAGAGGAAGAACAAACATTACCTAGTAATCAACAAACATTAAGTGTAAAATTAGAACGCCATAAGGGCGGTAAAATTGCTACTATTGTGGAAGGGTTTGTAGGCTCTAAATCTGATTTAGATGATTTGGGTAAAATGCTGAAAACTAAATGTGGTGTGGGCGGAAGTGTAAAAGATGGAATTATAATAGTACAAGGGGAAAAACGAGATAAAGTAATGGAGTTACTGAACAAAGAAGGATATAAAACCAAGCGAGTAGGCGGTTAATTTATAGTTATGAGAAACATTCAAAAAGTCATCATTCTTATTTTAATCTTAGTTCCGGCAATTGGTTTTTCTATTGAAGTTGATTTTCCGGAGTATGCGTTAGAAGGCATAAAAACGGAAATAAAATTTTCAGGATTACAAAACGATACTAATGGGATTCAGATAAACGGTGAAGTTGTTCAGCTAATTTCTTCAAATGGTTCGGCAGTTTATGAACTAACCATAAATGAAAAGCAAAACATTTCAGTTGTAGTTGGTAGTGAAACCTTTGAAAAAGAAATTAATCCTATTGCACTTTGGTTGTCTGTTATACCTCCTTTAATTGCAATATTGTTAGCACTTGTATTTAAAGAAGTAGTTACCTCTTTAGTATGTGGAATTTTTGTCGGAGCATTTATTATTCAGTATCACCAAGAAGGTTTTTTGTTAGGATTAGTTGGCGCATTTCAAGCGGTTATTTCCGAATATATTGTTGATTCAGTTAATGATTCCGGGCACATATCCGTAATTCTTTTTTCAACAATTATCGGAGGCATGGTAGCGGTCATTTCTAAAAATGGTGGAATGCAAGGAGTAGTAAATCGTATTTCAAAATTTGCTTCTAATGCCAAAAACGGACAATTAGCCACTTGGTTTTTAGGAGTAGCTATTTTCTTTGATGATTATGCAAATACATTGGTTGTTGGAAATACCATGAGACCTGTAACAGATAAACTTAAAATTTCAAGAGAAAAGTTGGCCTATTTGGTTGATTCAACTGCAGCTCCAGTGGCAGCTATAGCTTTTGTTACCACCTGGATTGGAGCAGAGCTGGGTTACATTGGCGATGGTGTAGCCAGTATTGATGGGTTGAATGAAGGAAGCTATTCTATTTTTATTAATTCTTTGGCATATTCGTTTTACCCAATTTTAACATTGGTATTTATGCTCATGTTAATTTTAATGAACCGGGATTTTGGGCCGATGCATAAAGCTGAAACCAATGCAAGACTTTCGGATAGTAGTCAAGAAGTTTCTCACTTAGCCGATGATGAAATGAAAGAGTTTGAAGCTATTGAAGGTGTTAAACCAAAAGCTTTTAATGCCGTTATACCTGTGTTGGTTGTAATTGTTGGAACTATTTGCGGACTTTTATATACCGGAATACAAGCGGCAGGAGAAATAGATGAATCATTAAGTTTTGCTCGTAAGCTATCTTTAATTATTGGCAGCTCCGATTCTTACTTAGCTTTACTTTGGTCTTCTTTGGCTGGTTTGGCAGTGGCAGTTTTACTTACTATTTCTCAACGAATAATGTCGTTAGGGAAAACAATAGAATCGTCTATTAAAGGGTTTAAGTCAATGCTAACGGCTATTATTATTTTAGTTTTAGCTTGGTCGTTAGCTTTAATCACAGAGCATTTACATACAGCAGATTTTATTACATTAATCTTGTCCGATAACATTTCTCCCATTTTAGTTCCGGCTTTAACTTTTGTGTTAGCGGCTATTGTTGCATTTTCTACAGGTTCTTCATGGGGAACGATGGCCATTCTTTACCCATTAATGTTGCCAGCCGCATGGAAGATTAGTCAGGATACTGGTTACAATATGGATGAAACCATGAATATTTTTTACAATGTAGTTTCGTGTGTGCTGGCAGGTTCTGTTTTAGGCGACCATTGTTCACCTATTTCAGATACTACCATTTTAAGTTCTTTGGCAACTTCTTGTAATCATATCCAACACGTAAACACTCAATTGCCTTATGCGTTAACGGTAGGTGTTGTTGGAATACTTATCGGAACAATACCGGCAGCTTTCGGGATTTCTAGTTTTATCCTTTTCCCTGTGGCGTTGTTAATCCTCTTTTTAATCGTTAAGTTTGTTGGTAAAAAAGTAATAGTAACATAAAATAGATATATGAATGTAGCAATAGTAACCGGTTCGGCTGGTTTAATAGGTAGTGAATCGGTAAGTTTTCTTTCTGAAAAAATGGATTTGGTAGTTGGTATTGATAATGACCAGCGTGCTTATTTCTTTGGCGAAGAGGCTTCTACAAAATGGAATGAAAATCGCTTAAAAGAAAAGTATCCAAACTTTAAAACATACAATTGCGATATTCGAAATTATAACGATTTAGAAAAAATATTTAAAGAATATGGTGCTGATGTGAAAATGATTGTTCATACTGCAGCTCAACCAAGCCATGACTGGGCAGCAAGAGAGCCGATTACAGATTTCACGATTAATGCCAACGGAACATTAAATTTATTAGAGCTGACAAGATTAAATTGCCCTGAAGCAGTTTTTATCTTTACTTCAACCAATAAAGTTTATGGAGATACTCCTAACTACCTTCCATTGGTAGAACTGGAAAAAAGATGGGAATTAGATTCATCTCATCCTTGGTATGAAAAAGGAATTGATGAAACCATGAGTATAGACAATTCTAAACATTCTTTATTTGGAGCATCGAAAGTTGCGGCAGACGTGCTTTGCCAAGAATACGGAAAGTACTTTGGAATGAAAGTAGGTGTGTTTAGAGGAGGTTGTTTAACCGGCCCACAACATTCAGGTGCTCAACTACATGGTTTTTTGTCATACTTAATGAAGTGTGCAATTACCGGAACAGAATACACCATATTTGGTTATAAAGGAAAGCAAGTGAGAGATAATATTCATTCATGGGATTTAGTAAACATGTTTTGGCATTTTTATCAAAACCCAAGACAAGGTGAAGTTTATAATGCAGGAGGAAGCCGACATTCCAATTGCTCAATGATGGAAGCAATTGATATTTGCGAAAACATTACAGGTAAAAAGATGAACTTTAAGTATTCCGAAACAAACAGAATAGGTGACCATATTTGGTATATTTCAGATGTATCAAAATTCAAAAACCATTTTCCAAATTGGGAGTATAAGTTTGGTATGGAAGACATTCTAACACAAATACACCAAAACATGAGTGAAAGAGTTCTGAGCTAAACTTCAAAATATATATCTTTGCAACCTATGACCAAATCCCTTTCAATATCTTTTCTATTTCTTTCAGCCTTATTATTTGGGCAAAATAATCTTCAGGATTTACGCATTTATCATGATGTATATACCCCTGAGGCGGTACTTGATGATACCTACGGAATTACTATGTACAATAAATTTAACGCCCGACTTGGTGGAGATTCTGTTAGAAATTGTAAAGGATATGCCTGTTCAGATTTTGTTGAAGATTACTACACTACCGGGCAATTGCTTCACAAAGGGTATTATTTAGATGGTCAGGTTACCAGCTACAAAAATTGGTATCCAAATGGAAACATGGAAAGAAACTTTAGAGTTATTGATGCCAATAAAAGTAAAGAAACTTTATACTATTCTGACGGAACAAAGAAATCTGAAATAACTTATTTGGGAGACTTTCCAACACAGTGGGAAGATTATTATCCTAATGGTGTTCTGGAATATGAGGAAAAATATCATTCTTCAAATGAATTTTACTTGAAGAAAAATACTTATTATGATAATGGTCAACCTCAATCTACATTAGAGTTAGATAACAAAAAGAAGTTGATTTACATTAAAACCGAATATTACCCTGACGGTAAAATAAAAGAACAAGGAGAAGTGCTTTACAATAAAGCCATTTTTGATTATCAAAAATATGGTACTTGGGTGTATAATGATGAAAATGGAGTGTTGAAAAAGCAAGAGACTTATACTAACGGAAAAGTAACCAAAGAAAAGACCTTCTAGTCTAAAATTTCAATTTCACAACTTATCGCTTTATGATCAGATAGTTTCTCAGGATGAGTAACATATCCGGTTGATTTTATACTTGGTGTATGCCAGATATAATCTATTCTAAAGGACGGAAAATCCCCAATATAAGTTTTGCCTCTACCATTACCGCTTTCTTTAAAAGCATCACATAAAAAGTCTTCTGCCAAATTATAAGAGTAAGAGGTAGGTGTATCGTTAAAATCTCCACACAAAAGAGATGGATACGGAGATGTTTTAATGTGTTCTAAAACTAAATTCACTTGATGTTCTCTTTCCACAAAAGCTTTCTTCATTCTTTTGGCAATTTGTAATGAGCGATTGATAAAGTTCTCTGATTCTTCATCATTATTAATTTCATTAATGAGCTTATAATCTTCGGGCTTAAACTGAATAGAAGCAAAATGCGCATTATACACTCTAAACGTATCTTCTTTAAAAACGATGTCAGAAAAAATACACGTATTGTTATATCTCTTTCCAAAAATAATTTGTCCTTCATTTACAATAGGATAATTACTAAACGTAGCTATTCCCCAAAAGTCTTCATTTCTTAAATGAGTCGTAAACTTTACATGTTTATATGGCTTGTTTAGTTTTTCCTGAAGTTTATCTACCATGTTAAACCCGGTTTCCTTTTTAGTAGAATGATAAAACTCTTGTAAGCACAAAACATCACCGTTTTCCTCTTTCAGAAAGTCTAAAATCTTATCTCTAGTAACATGATTTTCGGTCCAGTTGTAAAGGTCAAATAACCTCACATTATAACTAACTAATTTAAAGCTATTTTCATTTTCTGATTTAGGAAAACTAATTTGAAAAATGTTTAAAATATTAGGCGAAACAAGCAAAATGCTTATTAAAGAAACATACATCATCTTCTTTTTAATAAAAAACCAAACAGGAAAGTAGCAGATGGTTATTATTAATAAATGAGTAAACAATAGCGCCAAAAAAGCAGCGGGCCAAAAAAACGAAGGGGCAATAAATTTTGATAGGTATGAGAAAAACAAAACAATCCCCACTAAGATGTTGCTAAAGGAAAGTAACCGAAATAAAAAGGTTTTAGTTTTTGCTCTTAAGCCCATTATTCAATCTTGAGACTGTGTCCCATCTTATCTCTTTTAGTAGTGAGATATTTTTTGTTGTGTTGATTTGATTTAATTTCGATAGGAATGTTTTCTATTATTTCCAGTCCGTAACCAATTAAGCCTGCTCTCTTTTGTGGATTATTGGTCAATAACTTAATTTTAGTAACACCTAAATCATTTAAAATTTGAGCACCAATACCATAATCTCTTTCATCCATTTTAAAGCCAAGTTTCAAGTTGGCTTCAACGGTATCTAGACCTTCTTCCTGAAGCTTATAAGCTTTCAATTTATTTAAAAGCCCAATTCCTCTTCCTTCCTGATTCATATAAAGAACAACACCCTTTCCTTCTTTTTCTACCATTTGCATAGCTGCTTCCAACTGTGGACCACAATCACATCTGCAAGAGCCAAAAATATCACCGGTAATACATGATGAATGAACTCTAACTAAAACGGGTTCATCCTTTTTCCATTCGCCTTTCACCAATGCTAAATGTTCTTCACCGGTAGTTTTATGTTGATAAGCCACTAATTTAAAATCACCGTTTTCAGTAGGAAGTTGAACATCAATTTGTCTTTCAATTAAAGATTCTTTCTGCATTCTGTAAGCAACAAGGTCTTCAATAGAAACAATTTTTAAATCAAATTTTTTGGCAATTTCAAAAAGCTCCGGAAGACGTGCCATACTACCATCTTCATTCATTATTTCTACAATAACGCCTGCCGGCTCAAAGCCCGCCAGTTTGGCAAAATCTATAGCTGCTTCGGTATGTCCTGTTCTTCTTAGCACACCTTCTTTTCTTGCTTTTAGAGGAAAAATATGTCCGGGTTTTCCTAAGTCTTCAGGTTTGGTATTAGGGTCAATTAACGCTTTTACGGTTTTAGCTCTGTCAGAGGCAGAAATACCGGTGGTGCAGCCGTGCCCAATTAAATCAACTGAAATGGTAAAAGGTGTTTCGTGTAATGAATTGTTCTTTGGAACCATTAACTCTAAACCTAATTCTTCACACCTACTGCCCACAAGAGGTGCACAAATTAAACCTCTGCCGTGCGTTGCCATAAAGTTTATCATTTCCGGTGTTACACATCTGGCGGCTGCTACAAAATCTCCTTCATTTTCTCTGTCTTCATCATCAACCACAATAATTACTTTACCGTTTTTGATGTCTTCTATCGCTTCCTCTATGGTATTTAATTTACCCATCTGTTAAATATTTCTGCAAATTTACGAATAAGTTAGAAAGCAATTAGACTCCTTTCCACTCTGACATAACTTTATTATTAACTTTATATACAATTTTATTGTCATCTAAAACAATATTATTCCAATTATCAACGACTTCTTTAATAAATTTACTTCTAAATTGAATATTTAACTCAAAATCAATATCGTCAACTTGGCTTATTAAGTCTTTTATTGTAATTGAAGTATGTTTCTTTTCAGTTATTTTTTTACTTTCAATTATCATTGTGCTAACTTCTTCATTAGGAAAGTAATATTCAAAAAAACCATGAGCTAAAAATCTTCTTTCTCTATTAATAATTCCTATTTTTTGATTTATGTCCTCCCATTCTTTTTTCAATTCTTGAAAATTTTCGTCAATAAATATTGATAGTGTCTTTCTTTTATTTTCAAAACTGTTTGACATTTGTTTTATTAAAGCTAATTTCTGTTTTCTTAAATCAAAGTCTGTAAACGAGCATAAATATGCCAAACCAAATTCAAGCTGAGAAAACTTAATTATAAATTCACCTAGAGTTTCTTTGAAAGCTTTGTCTTTATTCATTTAATAAGATTATACCCCTAATATAAATAATTTTACTACATCCTTTTCCATATCTTTGCTGTATGGCGCGAATAATGGCAATAGATTATGGTTCAAAACGAGTGGGGATTGCCGTAACCGATAATTTACAGATAATATCCACAGGTCTTAAAACGGTTGAGACCAAAGATATTTTCAAGTTTTTAGAAGAATATTTAAAAAAAGAAGAAGTGGAAACCATTGTGGTAGGTGAACCTAAGCACTTAGACAACACTCCCGCACAAGCAGAAGCCATTATTTTACCTTTTGTAAAAAAGCTTTCAGAGAAATTCAAGGATAAAAAGATAGAACGTTTTGATGAACGCTTTACTTCCAAAATGGCTTTTCAAACGATGATAGACAGTGGCTTAAAAAAGATGCAACGCAGAAATAAAGCGCTTGTCGATGAAATAAGTGCGGTTATTATCTTACAATCATACATGGAAAGTAGAAAGCGATAATTGTTTTTTTACTACCGATAATAATAAATCTGTGCGATAGCTTACTAATCAAAAAGTAAAAAGTTAAATTTGTGCCATGATTTACCCAATAGTAGCATACGGAGACCCTGTATTAAAAAGAGAGGCGGAGGAAATTCCTGAAAACTTTCCTGATTTAAAAGATTTTATTGCCAATATGTTTGAAACGATGGAAAATGCCAAAGGAGTGGGTTTAGCAGCTCCTCAGATTGGCTTTTCCGTAAGAGTTTTTATTGTAGATGCATCACCTTTTGCAGAAGACGATGATTACTCAGAGGCTGAAAAAATAGAATTGGCTAACTTTAGAAAAGTATTCATCAATCCAATAATTGTAGAAGAAACGGGCAAAGAATGGAAATTTAATGAAGGTTGTCTGAGCATTCCCGGCATTAGAGAAGACGTTTCCAGAAAGCCCGAAATTGTAGTAGAGTATTATGATGAAGATTTTAACTTAAAAGAAGAAAAATTTAACGGTCTTCCTGCAAGAATTATACAGCATGAATACGACCATATAGAAGGAATTTTATTTACCGATAGAATTAACCCATTAAGAAGAAGATTATTAAAAAACAGATTGAACAAAATTTCTCAGGGAGAAGTTTCCGTTAATTATAAAATGAAGTTTCCAAAACTTAAGTAATATGAAAACAATAAAGTACTTTTTCTCGGCAGCTATATTAGTAAGTTTAATTGCCTGTGGTGAAACAAAAGTGGAAGAAAGCAAAGACGAAAAAGCGGAGCTTTTAAAAACCATTAGCGAATTAGAAGAACGACTTTTTGCCAATACCGAAAAGTATGATGAAACTGCTGCTCATGCTATTGTTAGGCATTACGGAAATTTTGCCGAGAAATATCCGGATGACGATAAAACACCTAACTTCTTGTTCAAAGCAGGTGAGGTTTCTATGAGTTTAAACAGAAGCGGAGAAGCTATTAAATATTTTACTGATTTAAACGATAAGTACAGCTCTTTTGATAAATCGGCTTATGCCTTATTTTTAGTTGGCTTTGTTTACGATACCCAAATAGGTGATACCGCCAATGCTAAGATTGCTTATGAGAAGTTTATTGAAACGTATCCTAATCATGAAATGGTAGGAGATGCAAAAGCTTCTATTGGAATGTTGGGAAAATCACCGGAAGATATTATCAAAGAATTTGAAGCTAAAAACCAACAGTAGTTTAATTAAACGCTAAACCCTTTCATGGAATTTAAATACCTACGCTACACCAATTCTGAACTAAAAGAAATTTACAAGGCTTTAATAAAGCCCAGAATGATTGAAGAAAAAATGTTGGTTTTACTGCGTCAGGGTAAAATCAGCAAGTGGTTTAGCGGAATAGGGCAGGAGGCTGTTTCGGTAGGAACGGCTTTGGCGATGGAAGAAGATGAATACATCTTACCCATGCACCGAAATCTAGGCGTTTTTACCGCCAGAAATATTCCATTGTTCCGATTGTTTGCTCAGTGGCAAGGAAAGATGAGCGGTTTTACCAAAGGAAGAGACCGTTCGTTTCATTTTGGTACGCAAGAGTATAAAATTGTGGGAATGATTTCTCATTTGGGGCCGCAATTAGGTATTGCAGACGGTATTGCTCTGGCTCACAAACTCAAAAAAGAAAACAAAGTTGCTTTAGTATTTAGCGGTGACGGTGGCGCTAGTGAAGGAGATTTTCATGAGTCGTTAAATACGGCTGCCGTTTGGGATTTACCCGTGATTTTTGTGATAGAAAACAATGGCTACGGACTTTCTACTCCTTCCAGTGAACAGTTTAGATGTGAGTCGTTTAAAGATAAAGGCATTGGCTACGGTATGGAAGCGCATACCATTGACGGTAACAATATTTTAGAAGTGCATACTACCGTTGAGAAATTGGCTAAATCGGTAAGAGAAAACCCAAGACCTATTTTGTTGGAATGCTTGACTTTTAGAATGAGAGGGCACGAAGAAGCTTCAGGCACTAAATATGTTCCGAAAGAATTAATGGAAGAATGGGCAAAGAAAGACCCCATTGAAAACTTTGAGCAGTTTTTACTAAAAGAAAAAATTATTGACCAGGCATTTGTAGATGAAGCCCGAGCAGAAATCAAAAAAGAAATAGAAGAACATTTAGATAAAGCGTATGCCGAAGAGCCAATTAAGCCAGATACCAATCAGGAGTTGGCGGATGTGTTTGCGCCTTTTGAATATGTAGAAGTTGCTCCTTCAGAAAAAAAGACCGAAAAACGTTTGTTAGATGCCGTAAAAGATGCCATGTATCAAAGCATGGAAAAGCATAGCGATTTGGTATTAATGGGACAAGATATTGCAGACTATGGCGGTGTTTTTAAAGCTACCGAAGGTTTTGTAGATAAGTTTGGAAAAGAACGAGTACGAAATACGCCTTTGTGTGAAGCCGCTATTTTAGGAACAGGATTAGGCTTAAGCATAAAAGGTATGAGAGCCATGGTAGAAATGCAGTTTGCCGACTTTGTAACGGAAGGATTTAACCAAATTGTCAATAATTTAGCTAAAGCGCATTGGCGCTGGGGACAAAATGCCAATGTAGTAGTGCGTATGCCAACAGGCGGAACGGTAGCTGCAGGACCGTTTCATTCGCAATCTAACGAAGCATGGTTTTATCATACACCGGGATTAAAAATTGCTTATCCTGCTTTTCCTTACGATGCCAAAGGTTTGTTAAACACAGCCTTTAACGACCCTAACCCGGTGATGTTTTTTGAGCATAAAGCACTTTACCGAAGCGTTACACAAGAAATTCCTGATGATTATTATACCTTACCGTTTGGTAAAGCAAGCCTTTTAAAAGAAGGAAATGATGTGAGCATAATTACTTATGGTTTGGGCGTGCATTGGGCATTGAATTATTTGAATGAAAACCCCAACATTTCTGCAGATTTAATTGATTTGCGCACATTGGCTCCACTAGATACCGAAGCCATTTATGCCTCTGTAAACAAAACAGGCAAAGCCATTGTGTTGCATGAAGACAGCTTAACGGGTGGTATTGGTGCCGACATTGCCAGTTTGATAAATGAACACTGTTTTGAAAACTTAGATGCTCCGGTAGTGAGAGTGGGTGCGCTGGATACGCCCATACCGTTTATTAACCAATTAGAAGAAAACTTTATGCCCAACAAACGATTTGAGCAAAAATTGCAAGAGCTGTTGGCGTATTAAAACAAATTAATTTATTGCTATTTTTACTTTATGAGCAGATGTTAGTAAGAGAAGTATTAGTGCTGGTGAATCTGTTCAGAATCCAGAAACAAAACAAAGTGAATGAAAAAGATAATGCTGTTAATGTTTTCATTTTTTTGCTTAGGTATAATTAATACAAGTAATGCTTCTAATTCATTCCTTACTAGCTTTCAAAATAAAGAATTACCTCTATTGATTGATGATATTTCTTTTGCAGACTGTGTTGAATCATATAAGAATAAAAACATATTACCTTATTTTTCTGTTAATCAAGTAATAAGGAATGAATTGTTTGAACCAGTATTTAATGTAGATACAAGTTATGCCAAATTTGTTCCTATGGCAAAGTATCAACTATCAGAAAAGTTGTATTTAGTTACTTACTCAATGATAGAAACTTATTCAAACTCTATTTATTGTTATGCCTCTTTACTAGATTATAATGAAAACTGTTTATCTACGATTACCCTTTCTGAAAGAAATACTGAGGGGGAAGTTAGTAGGCTTGTCTTTATGACCGACAATAATAAAATATTGTTTTACTCTACTGATTCTATTTCAAATAGTTTTAAACTTACTTTGTATAGTGAAATTGATTTAGATGAAAAAATTATTGGATATCCTCAAGATTGCTCTTTTTATGGTGAAAAATGCTCTGAAGCTCTAACCCAACTTAAAAACAGCAAGTTAATTATTAGAGAAATAAAAAGTAATGATTCTACGACTATCTTAAAATCAGATAGCCTTAATAAGAAGTTTAAGTCATTAATTGAACTTGATAAAATTACAAAATTTAAAGTTGGACCTATTGTAATGTTTTCAAACGGAAATAGTAGTTATAAATTTAAATCAAACTTTATTGCCTCATATGAACTTGGGAATCAAGATATTCTTGTTATTTACTCTTCGGAAATATTTTTTCCAGATAATGAAACTAAATATGAGTATTCTTTTGCAAAAATAAATAGAGGTAAAGGAGTTGTGCATAAAGACTGTTTTGCACGCTATAATTACTCTAATAAGGTACTTTTATCTAAAGAGGAAGGTTGCGTGACAATTAAAAATAATGAAATTAGTTTCTGTGATTCCAAAGGAAAAGCTATAAAGTCCTTTAAGTTTTGAGGTGACATTAATGAAATTAGAAATACAACTAAGCAATAAAGAATTAGGAAATAGGCACTAGAAATTAATCACTTTCTCCATCTCTCAAGGGAGAAGGTTTTATTTAACACTTAAAACTTAGCCTTCAACTCTTCCAACTTCTATTCCGTTTTGTTGTCGGGTTTTGTGTCTGCTTGTTGTTCGTCTTTCTTTTCTCCTTTTAGGTATTTAGGTAATTCCATGCCCGTCATTTTAAATACTTCGTCTAACGGAGGAACGGATTGATAAATACCGGATAAGAAATTAGCCGTTGAGGTTTTGCCGTCTTTTCCACCGTTACCGCCATCCCAAACGGTAACTTTATCAATTTTAATGTTTTTAATAGCTTCTGATTGTAGTTTAACAAGGTCTTGTAATTTGTCTGCAATAATTAATAATGCGGCACCATTTACATCATTACCGGCTGCTTTTACAATTTGGTTTAACCCTTCTGCTTGTTTGGTTAATACTTCAAAAATACCTTTTGCTTCTGCTTCTTTTTCAAACAAAACACCGTCTGCTTTACCTTTTGCAATTCTTCTGATGTTTTCTGCTTCTGCTTCTGCCTGAATTTCAATTTTACGTTTTTCAATTTCTACGGAAACGATGATGTCGGCTTGTTGGCTTGCTTTTTCTTTTTCCGCTCTGGCGTCTTCTGCTTGTTGCTCTGCTGCGTAAGCTTCTTGTAATGCTTTTGCGGCTTGTACTTTTTCTGCTGCGGTTGCTAGCTTTAAAGCTTCTGCTTCTTTTTCTCTTCTTAATGCTTCAGAATTAGCAATCTGAATTTTGGCTAAGTTTTCTCCTTCTACGGCTTTGGCATCGGCATTGGCTACTTGCACTCTTTGGTCTTGCATAGCATTAGCCTCACCAATAGAACCGTCTCTGTTTTTTTCTGCCACACTTCTTTTGGCATCGTTTATGGCTTTTGCGGCAGCTTCTTTACCCAAAGCTTCTATATAACCCGATTCATCTTTAATATCGGTAACGTTTACGTTAATCAGTTTCAACCCTATTTTTTGAAGCTCAGCTTCAACGTTTGCGGTAACGTTAGATAAAAATTTATCTCTGTTGTTATTGATTTCTTCAATATCCATAGTGGCTACTACCAAACGCAGTTGCCCGAAAATGATGTCTTTGGCAAGGTCATAAATTTGTTGTTGCTGTAAGCCTAATAAACGTTCTGCGGCATTAGTCATAATGCCCGGCTCGGTAGAAATACCCACAGTAAAACGTGAAGGAACATCAACCCGAATGTTTTGTTTACTTAATGCACCTTTCAGGTCAATGTCAATAGAAAGTGGAGTTAAGTCTAAGAACTCATAATCTTGAATGATAGGCCAGATAAATGCTGCACCACCGTGAATACATTTTGCAGAACGAGAACCATCACTTCCTGAACCTACTTTACCATATACTACTAATATTCTATCTGAAGGACAACGTTTGTACCTTCTGAACATTGAATAAATTAAGATGAATAGGAATAAAATTCCTGCTGATATTCCTATAATAACAAATTGTCCCATACTTATTTTTTAACTTTTGTAACTAATAAAATATTTCCATTGATAACTTCTGTAACGGTAACTACTGCTCCAAACGGCAGGTCTTCCTCATCATCTGTCATGGCTTGTAGTGTTCTTACACTGTCTTGAATGTTAATTTGAATTTTCCCGATGTTGCCTCTGTTTGCCATTACCGGTAAATATATTTCTCCTATTCTATTCACGGCATTTGCCATTTTAAGTGTGCCGTCATCAGTAAGTTTAGACATGAAGAAAAAGATACTTGCCATAAGAGTCATCATAATTAAACCACATACGGTAGAAATAATAATGGTAACGGGAACGGACATATTGCCTTTTATACATGCCAAACCTGACCATGCAAAAAGGGTAAAAAATCCGATTAAGTTTTTTAAGGTAAAAAATTGAAAGCCCGCACCGTCATCTCCCGCTATATCTTCATCTACTCCGCCATCTTCAAAGTCACCGCCTACAAATGTCATAATAAGTGTTACTAGTAAGGCTAATGATGAAGGAATGGCGATTAACCAGTACACCTGTTCGAAAGTAGTTTTTTCTGCCCACCAGGTAGAAAAGTCAAGAAGAATCATAGTTGGTAGTTTAAGGAAATAAATATAGTAAGAAAAACACTACAAAGAGTATTCTACCAACGATAAAAAGAAAAAAATTACATTTTCACCAGTTTCTTAAACTTACTTTTTCCGTTACCCGAAATAGAAATGATATATACTCCTCTTTCCCAGTCTGCAGTATTTATTTCTGTTTGCTTTTGCATGATGAGTTGTTTTTCTACCAACATTCCTAAAGAGTTGTAAACTTCCACTACTTCTGTTGTTGGGTAATAGTTTAGTGAAATGGTAAAGTTATTATCGGTAGGGTTTGGATAAATAGCAAAGTCATTTCGTTCAGTTAACTCTTTTTCCCAACCGGTATTCGTAATTAAATCTTGTTTGTATAGGCTTACACCACCTGCATAATTTCCAACCACAAAATCCCACAGCCCATCATTGTCAATATCATTAACGGCAGGTGCAACTTTCATTCCTTCATAAAACCCCATTACGTTATTAGATTTTAGGCTATAACCACCATAAACGTTCCCATCAATGTTGTCGTAATGCCTTACGTTTCCTTCCATTCCTCCAACCAATAATTCATACTGTCCGCCATTGTCAAAAAAGTATGGTACGGCAAACCCTAAGAAATAGTTTGGCGGGTTTTTCATTTGTATTCCGCCTAAGGTATCTTTTACCAACTTCCATTTAGGTACTAAAGTGGTTCCAATGTTTTTATGAAAAGCTAAAGTTCCCCATCTATTTCCAATCACAATATCTATTTTTCCGTCTCGGTCCAAATCAATTAATTGAGGCGCAGAATAATCGCCCACATCAATAGAATCTACATAGGTTTTGGTTAAACTAAAATTAGCAACACCCATAGTAGGAGTGTTGGTGTACAAATGAATTTTACCGGTTAGTTCACCTACAATCATGTCTTTATCTCCGTCATTATCCACATCACCAAACGTAGCGTACAAAGATTGAGTACGTTTCATAGAATCTATATTTAATATATGTGTAGATAATCCCATGTAGTCGGTTGTGATTAACTTAAACTTAGGGTTAGATGATGTTCCGGTATTTTCATAAAGACCTAATGAAGACCTGTAATATCCTGTAGAGTCATAATACCCGAAATTGCTTACAATTAAATCTTCTAAACCATCACCATTATGGTCAAAGAAAACCGGATAGGCTCCTTCACCCACTTCTATCATGTTTCCTTGCAAGAAGTTTTTACTTTGTAAAACGTAGTTGGGTAAATTATTGGTTCCGTTGTTTCTATAGTGCCAGATACTGTTGGCATTTTCTGCATAAATTTTTGCTGAAGTTGCCGTTAAGATATAGGGAGCAAACAACAGATCTTTTTTATTATCATTATTTACATCTATATTATATCCAGCAGGAAAAACAGGTAAGTTTAATTTACTGGTAGCAACATGATTTTTAGGGAAAAGTGTGTCTTCAGAAACCATATGAGCACTATCTCTTTTACCTCCATTAATTAATGCGATAACATACTTGGAGTCAACATCTCCTACAATTAATTCTTTTACGGTATCGCCATTCAAATCAAGTGTTAAAAGGGTTGAGCCAGCGTGTTTGTTGCCCCCTTTTTCATTTCCGCCATTAGATATTCTTTGAGGGTTAGGTACATTTCCGGTACAGCTATTCTTAGGAATGTTTAAATTCATATTAAAACTGTTAGCACTTTCATAAAACCATCCCCAGCATTTGTTTTTTAGGTGGAAGTTATTGCTGTCACAAACTCCATACGTTTCTTTAGAATAGCTTTTGTAATACTCTACATAATTACTTACAAAGCCAAAAGTTAAAATGTCCAAATCACCATCATTATCAATATCATCAATTGCGGGAAGGTCACTCACCGAAGCATAAATATTAGAGGTTACCATTGTGGCAGGGTTGTAAGAGCGCAATGATTTAGTTACTTGTACAAAAGCTAAATTTCCGGGTGTACTTACATTTTTGTATAGGCTAATTCCAGAGCCTGTTGGGTAATAAGTGTATAAGTCATTTTTGCCATCACAATTGTAATCTCGAAACAGTACCCAGCCATATACCGGAGGAAATTGGTCTTCGTATTGAGGTGCATGAACGTAATTAGTTGTTCCTACGGTTCCTTTGTTTAAAAAGGTCCTGATTTTATTACCCGATGCTTCAAAAACAAAAAGGTCTTTTTTACCGTCTCCGTCTAAATCAACGTCAGATAGCTGGCAAGAGTTTAATCCACCTGCCCATGGGTTTTTGTAAAATATGCCGGATATGGCAGTTTCTACCTTGACAGAGTCAACTCTATTAAAGACGGTTTGCGCTTCAGAAACAGAAACAATAGTACTTAACAGAAGGACTAAAATGCTATTGTTTAATAAATTTTTCATGTTTGCTATATGAGGTTTGTGGTGAATTTACTTTTATAATATACATGCCTTTAGGAAAGGTACTGATGTCAATTTCTACATTTCCGTATTGGTTTTGTGATTGGTATAACAATTTTCCATTGATATCAAATACATCAATATTGTAAGTGCTAATGGCTTTTTGATTAAGCACAATGTTAATCAAATTATTTGCAGGATTAGGGTAAACAATAACATCAAATTTTGTGTTGGATGCGTCTGTTAAATCAGATGTGGTTAAAATATCCTGCATGTATAAGTTTAAACCTCCTGCATAATTTCCTACAACAAAATCCCAAAGGGCATTGCTATCAACATCATAAACAGCAGGAGCAGTCCTAATACCTTCATAAAAGCCCATTTTATTTATGGTTTTTAAATTGAAGTTACCGGCTAAATTTCCGTCAATGTTATCATAATGGTGAACATCTCCCGAAGAAGAACCAACAAGCATTTCATAACTTCCTCCATTATCAAATATATGCGGTACACTATATCCTAAATAAAAATAAGGTGGTTTAGACATATTCACTCCTCCAAGCGTATCTGTAACTTTACTCCATTTCGGAACGGTAGTGGTTCCAATATTTCTATAATATTTTAATCTACCCCAAATATCACCCACTACTAAATCTATCTTACCATCCCGGTCTAAATCTATTAGTTGAGGGGTAGAAAAATCACCAACGTCAATTGAGTCAACAAAAGTTTTAGTTAAACTAAAGGATGCAATTCCCATAAATGGTGTGTTAGTATATAAGTGCAAGCGACCTGTTAGCTCACCTACAATCATATCCTTATCGCCATCACCATCTACATCACCAAAAGTTGGGTAAATGGCTTGTGTTCGGGTCATGGAGTCTGTATTTAAAATATGGCTGGATAGCCCGTGATAGTCTTTTGTAATTAATTTATACTGAGGAGCAGTGGCAGTTCCCGTGTTTTTATATAGTGCTAACTGTGATTTATAATAGCCGGTAGAATCGTAATAACCAAAATTACTTACTATTAAATCTTTTTTGCCGTCACTATCATAATCAAAAAATACAGGATAGGCTCCTTCGCCTAAATCTATCATATCTTTTTGAAGAAAGTTTTTACTTTGAAAAGTAAAGCTTGGTAAATTATTTGTGCCACTATTGGTATAATTCCAAACACTTTCATAATTCTGGATGTAGGTCTGTCCGGCTATTTGAGTTACATAAAAAGGCGAAAAGAGTAAATCTTTTTTATTATCATTATTGATATCTAAGTAATATGCTCCGGGAAATATATCAAGTCCCAGGGGTAAAGTGTTTCCTTGATTTTTTGGAAAAAGGGTGTCCTCTGATGTCATGTGGGCACTATCTACTTTCCCTCCGTTATGTAGCAATGTCATGTAATTATAAGATACATCACCAACTACTAATTCTTTAACGCTATCTCCGTTTACATCAAGTGTAAGTAGTGTTGAGCCGGCATGTTTAAGGTTTTTACTTCCTCCGTTAGCAGTTCTTTCAGGATTTGGGACATTATTCCAACAATTGCCTTTTGGCATATTTAGTGTCATATTAAAACTAGCTCCTCCTTCATAAAACCACCCCCAGCATTTATTTTTCATTTCATATTTATTAATGCTGTCGCATATTCCGTAGGTTTCCATTGAATAGTTTTTGTAGTACTCTACAAAACTTCCAAATTGTCCAAAGTTTATAATATCTAGATCACCATCGTTATCTATATCATCTATTGCAGGCTGATCAATAGAGGTACAATAAATCTGTGAGTAGGGAACAGTTACGGTAGGGTTGTAGTGTTGTATTAATTTAGTAATTTGTATAAAAGCCAAATTTCCGGGAGTACTAATGTTTTTATATAAGCTTACTCCTCCTGGGTAATAAGTAAAGATGTCATTTTTACCGTCACGGTTATAATCTCTCAATAAAACCCAAGAATCAATAGGTGGAAATTTGTCTTCGTATTGCGGAGCATGAACATAATTGGTTGTGCCCGGAGTTCCTTTGTTTAGAAATGTTTTGATTTTGTCACCCGTTCTGTCAAATGCAAATAAGTCTTTTTTTCCGTCTCCATCTAAATCAATTTCGGAAAACTGAATAGAGTTTAAACCTCCTGCCCAAGCATTTTTATAAAAGACACCATTTGTATTAGTTTCAACTTTAATACTATCAACTCTTTTAAAAATAGTTTGAGCACTTAAAGAAGCAACAATGAAAAAAGAAACAAACAGAAGTTGGTATTTAATATTTAATGATTTTATCATGAGATGATGCAGGAGTTTCAAGTGAGTTTATTTTTAAGACGTACACACCCTTGGTCAAGTTGCTTACATCTAATTGAATATTGTTTGAATTATGTTTTTCTGAATAAACCTCTTTGCCCTGAAGGTCGAATAGCTTTATGTGAAACTTGGTTAAATAGGGGTTAGAGAATAAAATAGTTACCTTGTCATTGGTAGGATTGGGGTAGATGGTTAATTCTAAATTTAAATCAGTAAAATAGCTTTCTTTAATATCAGTAACGTTACTACCCATGTAAAGACTGTTTCCTCCAGAATAATTTCCAATTACATAGTCAGTTAAGCCATCATTATTGAGGTCGGCACCTACAATACTTGTTCTAGCACCTTCATTAATTCCATAAAAGCTGGTGTCAATAATGTTATAAGTTGAAAAGCTTGACGAATCAATATTGTTAAAGTGAAAAATTTGCCCTGACAATGAGCCGCAAAGTAGTTCGGTTTGGCTTCCATTTTTGAAAAAGAACGGACGGCTATATCCGTTTACATTACCAACTTTAGTAACATTTACATTTCCCAAGTTTTGAGTTTGCAATGAAAAACTTGGAGAGGTTTTAGTACCAATATTTTTATAATATTCAATTTTTCCGGCTTGATTTCCAATTACTAAATCTAGTAAACTATCACCGGAAATATCAAAAAGTTGAGGTTTTGCGTAGTTTCCTACATCAATTCCCTGATAATCTGCTTGGGCTAAAACAAAGTTGGCTGTATTTCCGGCTCCTGCTGTATTGGTAAACAAATGGATTTTACCGTTGTAATCACCCACAATCATATCCTGGTCTCCGTCTCCGTCAATATCTCCAAAAGTTGGGCAAACTCCGTAGGTAGGCATATTGCTAAATGTGTTAAGGCTAATTTTAGCTATTCCTGCATAATCTCTTGTTTTTAATTGAAATTTGGGTTGTGAAGATGTGCCAATGTTTTCGTAAAGTGCTATTGCCGATTTTGGAAAAGCATTATCAACATAATAAACAAAATTACCTGTCAGTAAATCCATTAATCCATCTGCATTATAGTCAAAAAAGACTGGGTAACTTCCTTCTCCATGTTCCATCATTTCGCCTTGTAAGAAGTTGTTTCTTGAAAAATTAAAGTTAGGTTGGCTAGTGATATTACTGTTTGTGTATAACCAACAAGATTTGGTGTTTTCACTTCCGTTTGGAGTACCCGGGCTTACTATTAAATCTTTTTTTCCGTCATTATTAATGTCCAGATAGAAGGCAGCGGGAAAAAGTTGTAAATCTACGGGTAGGGTGTTGGTGTTGTTCTTAGGAAAAGCACTGTCTTGAGAGGTCATATAAGCGTTGTTAACACTTCCGCTATTGATTAACGATGTCATATTTTTAAAACTCACATCACCTAGAACTAAATCTTTTAAACCATCGTTATTTAAATCCAAAGTCAGAAGCGTAGAACCAGAGTGTTTGTTGCCACCCATTATTATTTTTTCAGGACTTACAACATTAGACGGACATGTGTCAGAAAGAGTAACTGAATTATTAGAAAAATTTTCACTAAAAAACCCCCAACAATTATTTTTAAGTTTAAAGGTTAAGCTGTCGCATATACCATAAAGCTCTTTACTCATATTTTTATGGTATTCCACATAACTACCAAAAATGGAAAAAGTAACTACGTCCATATCACCATCACCATCAATATCATCAATAGCAGGAATATCAGTAGAACTAATATACAAATTGGCCATTTGAGGCGGAGTAGAGTTTTTAGAATAATCTGAAAAAACTAGGTCACTAATTTTTACAAATGATAAATTTCCGGGTGAAGAGGTATTTTTATAAACAGCAAAGCCTCCATTTGAATAAGTGAAAATATCTTCTTTTCCGTCACAATCATAATCTCTTAATAAGGCCCAATCGTGCATTTTTGGAAAACTACTATGAAACTCAGGAGCATAAACGTAATCTACAGTGTTTTGGGCTCCGTTATTTCTAAAAGTTCTTACTTTACTACCACTTCTATCAAATGTAAACAAATCCTTTTTGCCATCCATGTCTAAATCAATTTCAGAAAACTGAATAGAATTTAAGCCACCAACCCAGGCATGGTTTAGTATATTTCCAGTAGAATCTAATACTTCAATTGAATTCGAGTGAACTAAAAACTGTGCATTAGAGAGGGGTGAAAAACTAAGCGCTATAAAGGTAAAGCCTATTTTTTTAAACATAGGCCCAAAGTTACTAAATAATAATGGAGTTTTTTGAAAGAAATTAAGGAGAAAATTAGGCTCTTAATACCTATAAAAAAAAGCTTTGGGAAATATATTTTATACTTCTATATTTGCAGCCTTTAATTTTAAACCTACAATAATGCAAAACAAAGGAGCTATTTGGCTTTTCACCATTCTACTAGCGTTAGCCTGTATTTATCAGTTATCATTTACGTTTGTAGCTTCAGGTGTTGAAAGCGATGCAAAAGCATTCGCCAATGGCAATGAAGACCTAGAAAATAGGTATTTAGATTCTATGCGATCTGAAAAAGTATACCCTGTTTTAGGGTTTACTTACGGAGACTGTAAAGAGCGTGAAATCAACTTAGGTCTTGACCTTAAAGGTGGTATGAATGTTACTTTGGAAGTTTCAGTTCCTGACATTTTAGCTGCTTTAGCCGCAGATAAAGAAGGTGACGAAAACTTTAAAAAAGCTTTAGCTAGAGCAAGAGAACTTCAAAAACAAGATGATGGAGATTTTGTAACGCTATTTGCAAAAGCTTATAAAGAAGTTGCCCCAAATGCAAAGCTAGTTTCATCTTTTTATTCATTATCTACTAAAGATAGATTGAGCCCAACAGCTACTGACGAAGAAGTGGCAGAGTATTTGAAAGGCGAATCTGAGGATGCTATTAGTCAATCTTTTAATGTGTTACGTACAAGGGTAAACCAATTTGGTGTCGCACAACCTAACATTCAAAAACTAATTGGTACTGACCGTATTCAAGTGGAGCTACCCGGTGTAAAAGACAAAAACAGAGTTAGAAAACTTTTACAAGGAACTGCTAATCTTGAATTTTGGGAAACTTATGAAAACCAAGAGGTTTATCCACTTTTAGAAGAGATTAACACTAAGCTTCGTTTAATTCAAGAAGGGAAAGACTTGAAAAAGGATACGAAAGATTCTACTGTTATTCCTTTGCCTGATGATACTACTGCTGTTGTAGCTCAAGTTACTCCTGATTCATTACAAAATGATACTAGTGCGTTAAATAAACTAATGGGATTAGATGGTGATACAACCAAAAGTTTGGATGATTTACTAGCTACATCAGAAGATACAACAGAACAAGAAGCAAACCCATTATTTGAAGTAATGCGTCCGGCTATATTTCAAGATGCCAATGGACAATTTGTTTATGGACAGGGTTGTGTAGTTGGTTATGTTGCTACTAAAGATACAGGTAAAGTAAATAAGTATCTAAAAATGAAAGAGATTAAAGCTCTTTTACCTCCTAAAATGAAATTATTATGGTTTGCAAAAGCTTATGATGAAGAAGGAAAGTTTGTACAGTTAGCAGCTATGAAAGCGTCTGACAGAGACGGAAGTCCGGCTTTGGATGGCGATGTAATTGTTGATGCTTACCAAGATTATGGTCAATTTGGTGGTTCCCCTGAAGTAATTATGGTAATGGACGCAACAGGTGCCCAAAAATGGAAAGCAATTACCGGAGCAAATGTGGGTAAGTCAGTTGCCATTGCAATGGATGGATTGATTTATACAGCGCCAACCGTAAATGGAGAAATTGCAGGTGGTCGTTCATCTATTTCAGGTAATTTTGAGGTTAAAGAGGCACAAGATTTAGCCAACGTAATTAAAGCCGGTAAAATGCCTGCTCCTGCTAGAATTGTTGAAGAAGCAATTGTAGGGCCTTCTTTAGGTGCTAAAGCTATTAGTTCAGGGTTAATGAGTTTTATGCTGGCATTAGTTGTAGTATTACTATACATGATATTCTATTACAATAAAGCAGGAGTTGCTTCTAACGTTGCCTTGTTAGCTAACCTTTTCTTTATTATTGGTGCTTTAGCTTCTACTAATATTGCGTTAACACTTCCTGGTATTGCCGGTATAGTGTTAACCATTGGTATGGCAGTAGATGCTAACGTTCTTATTTATGAAAGAATTCGAGAGGAATTAAGAGCGGGTAAAACCGTTAAATTGGCTATTGAAGATGGATATAAAAACTCATACTCTTCAATTTTGGATGCCAATATTACCAGTTTATTAACCGGTTTAATCCTTTGGTTCTTTGGAACAGGTCCTATTGAGGGTTTTGCCAAGGCACTAGTAGTAGGTATTTTAACTTCATTGTTCTCAGCTATCTTTATTACTAGATTGATTTTCCAATGGCAATTAGACAAGAAAAAGGTGGTAACTTTTGCTACTAAAATCACTGAAAATGCTTTCCAAAATGTAAACATTGCATTTATTAATAAAAGAAAGTTAGGCTATATTATTTCATCTATCATCATTATTGCAGGTATTGGTTCTATGGCAACCAGAGGGCTAGACTATGGTGTTGATTTTACCGGTGGTAGAAATCTTCAGGTTTCTTTTGATAAAGCTGTGGTGCCTTCGGATATTGGTGATGTACTTCAAAATGTGTTTTTAGATAAAGATGGTTCTAAAATGCGACCGGAAGTAAAAACTTATGGCGACAATAATCAGGTAATGATTGCTACTAACTATTTATACAATAGTGATGATCCTAATGCAGGAACAATGGTAGAAGATAACCTTAAGCAAGGTTTAATAGATGCAGGTTATAACCCTACCATAGAAAGTGTGAAATCTGTTGGTCCTACCATTGCAGACGATATTAAAAGAGCGGGTATGTATTCTGTTTTTTTTGCACTGCTTGTAATATTCTTATACATTGTAGCTAGGTTTAGAAGATGGCAATTTGGTCTTGGTGCTATCGCAGCGATTTTCCATGATGTGTTAATTGTACTTTCGATTTTCTCGTTGCTTTATGGCTTCTTGCCTTTCTCTTTGGAGATAGATCAGGCTTTTATAGCAGCAATATTAACGGTTGTGGGGTATTCGATTAATGATACGGTTGTTGTGTTTGACAGAATAAGAGAATACTTAGCTTCATATAAAAAACAACCATTTACTGATGTAGTAAATAATGCACTTAATAGTACTTTAAGCAGAACTATAAATACTTCATTAACTACTTTCTTTGTATTATTAATGATATTTATTTTCGGTGGTGAAGTAATCAGAGGATTTATCTTTGCTTTATTAATAGGTATCATTGTTGGTACTTATTCATCAGTATTTGTAGCATCTCCAATTGCATACGATTTACTAAAAGGCAGTATGGATGAAAGAGAGAAAAAATAATAGTTCTATCTAAAACTCAAACTAAAGCCTTTCTGAAACAGAAAGGCTTTTTTTATACCTTTGCACCACTATTTTTATTCTATGTTGTTATTCTTTAACATTGGCGGGCCTGAAATAATTCTTATTTTATTGGTAATAGTCATTTTCTTTGGTTCTAAACGAATTCCGGAACTTGCTAGAGGTCTAGGGAAGGGGATTAAAGAATTTAAAAATGCAACAAGCGAAATCCAAAATGAGATAAAAAAATCAGCAACCGAAATGAAAAATGATATTGATCCAACCAAAGACGACAAATCTTAATGGATTATATATGGTTTATACTAGGCTTAATCACTCTAGTTGTTGCAGGTGAAATTCTTGTTAAGGGAGCTGTAGGAGTAGCCAATTCGTTTAAAATATCTCCATTAGTGGTAGGAATGACGGTGGTTTCTATGGGAACTTCAATGCCTGAATTATTGGTAAGTATTAAAGCAGCTTTAGGTGGTGTTCCGGATATAGCTATCGGTAATGTGCTTGGTTCTAATGTGGCTAACATAGCTTTGGTAATGGGATTGTCTGCTTTAATTTTTCCGTTGGCAGTTGAAGCAGATACACTAAAATTTGATTATCCTGCTATGATGATTGCCACCCTTTTGCTTTACGTCTTTATGTTTGATTTGAATTTAGAATTATGGGAAGGAATCATATTTGTCATTTTCTTAGTGAGCTATATTGTATTCATTATTAGAAAATCTAGAAAGGAAAACATTAGTATTGAAGTAGAAGAAGGTGGGCAAGAAAAAAGTAAAATGGGATTAAATATCTTATTTGTTTTTATAGGTTGTGTAGGATTAGTTTATGGAGCAGATTGGTTAGTAAACGGAGCTACGGGAATTGCTAAACAGTTTGGCGTAAGTGATTTAGTTATTGGAACAACTGTAGTAGCTTTTGGAACAAGCGTGCCGGAATTAGTTACATCTTGTATAGCTGCATTTAGAAAACAAACAGATATTTCTGTGGGTAATTTAATTGGATCAAACTTGTTTAACATACTTGCAATTTTAGGCATTACATCTATTATCAAAGAAATTCCTATCAATTCATTTGCGCTATCTAGAGATATGTTGTGGGTAATAGGTGTGTCAGCTATATTGCTTCCGATGATGTATATTGGTAAAAAAGTGGTTAATAGATTTTATGGACTGATTTTATTGGTTGGTTACGGAATATTCGTTTATTTAGTAATAGTATGAAAATAGCAGAGGAAATACACAATTTTATAAATGAATCAATAGCAAAGCTTGAACTATCAGGGTTGATTGAAAGTTACCTGGTTTCATTTACCATGCTTTTGGCAACAGCCATATTAAGTTACGTATTGTGGTTTGTAGTAAAAACTGTTCTAGTAAAGTCAATTAAATCGTTTGCCATTAAAAGTAGAAACAAGTGGGATGATTATTTGGTGCGATTTAGGTTTTTTAGAAGTCTTTGCTATTTACTTCCTGTTTGGGTGTTACATAGCTTTATGCCATTTGTGTTTATCGATTTTCCTAAATATGCTACTCAGCAATATAAAGTTACTAATGTATTGTTGCTTATTGTTTTATTGCTAATAATTAGGTCGTTTCTTAATGCTGTGTCCGCTCATTTAAAAGATAAACCTAGTCTAAGGGATAAACCCATTGACAGTTACAAGCAGCTGACAAAACTTACCGTTTACACTATATTCTTAATTTTTATTATTTCTGTTATAATAGGTAAATCTCCCATCTATCTTTTAAGCGGTCTTGGTGCAATGACTGCCATTTTAATTTTAGTTTTTAAAGACACTATACTTGGTTTTGTGGCAAGTATTCAAATGTCGGCAAACGATATGGTAAGGATAGGAGATTGGATAACAATGCCTAAATATGGCGCTGACGGAGATGTAGATGAGATTAATTTAACTACGGTCAAGGTTAGAAATTTTGATAGAACCATAACCACCATCCCAACTTATTCATTTATCTCTGATTCTTTTGTGAATTGGAGAGGAATGACAGAAAGTGACGGGAGAAGAATAAAGCGATCAGTGTTTATAAAAATGGATAGCGTTAAGTTTTGTACAGATGAAATGATAGCTAATTTTTCTAAAATTCAACGTATAAAGCCATATTTAGATGAAATGAAAGAAAGTTTATCTAAATATAATACATCTAACAACGTAGATAAAACCTTGGCTATTAATGGACGAAATTTAACTAACATTGGTGTTTTTAGAATTTATATTCAGAAGTACCTAGAGCAGAATCAGTTTATTAATCATGAAATGCCTTTTTTAATTAGGCAATTAGACCCTACACCACAGGGAGTGCCTATGGAAATATATGCTTTTAGCAAAGACAAAAATTGGAAAAACTATGAAATCATAGTGGCAGATATTTTCGACCACATTATAGCTTCAGTAAAGTATTTTGACTTGGAAATATTTGAAAATCCTTCCGGAACTGATTTCAAGAAAAGTACATTATCTTAGATAAATTAAAGCTACTCTGAATAATTCGCTAAATTTACCCTATTAAAAATTGTTTTGAATGGGTAAAAAGGCATTAATAACAGGAATTACAGGCCAGGATGGTGCTTATTTAGCTGAATTTTTATTAAATAAAGGCTATGAAGTGCACGGAATTAAAAGAAGAAGTTCTTTGTTTAATACAGATAGAATTGACCATTTGTATAAAGACCAGCATGAAGAAGGAGTAAAGCTATTTCTTCATTATGGTGATTTAACTGATTCTACAAATTTGATAAGAATTATTCAAGAAGTTCAGCCGGATGAAATCTATAATTTAGCGGCTCAATCTCACGTTAAGGTGTCTTTTGAAACTCCTGAATATACAGCTAATTCAGATGCTTTAGGGACGTTAAGAATTTTAGAGGCTATTCGTATTTTAAATCTTGAAAAGAAGACTAAATTTTACCAAGCTTCTACCTCTGAACTCTACGGATTAGTGCAAGAAACTCCTCAAAAAGAAACTACACCGTTTTATCCGAGAAGTCCTTACGCTGTTGCTAAACTTTATGCGTATTGGATTGTAAAAAATTACAGAGAAGCTTATGGCATATATGCTTGTAATGGTATCTTATTTAATCATGAAAGTCCTATAAGAGGAGAAACTTTTGTTACCAGAAAAATTACACGTGCAGCAGCAAAAATAAAGTTGGGGTTGCAAAAAAAGTTGTTTGTTGGAAATATTGATGCAAAGCGAGACTGGGGACATGCAAAAGATTATATTGAAGGAATGTATTTAATGCTCCAGCAGGAAAAGGCTGAAGATTATGTGTTGGCAACAGGAGAAACTACTTCTGTTAGAGATTTTATTTCAATGACTTTTAAAGAGTTAGATATCGATATTGAATGGCAGGGAAGTGGAGTTGATGAAAAGGGAATAAATAAGGCTACCGGAGAAGTGATAGTAGAAATCGATAAAAAATATTTTAGACCAACAGAGGTTGACTTGTTAGTTGGGGATGCATCAAAGGCTAAAAATGAATTAGGTTGGGAACCCAAGCATGATTTAGCATCACTTATAAAAGATATGGTCCAAAGTGACTTAAAACTTTTTGAAAGAGATAAATACCTTTTAGAGGGCGGGCATAAAGTACTTCGTTATGATGAATAAAGAAGACAAAATTTATGTTGCCGGACACAATGGTATGGTGGGCTCAGCTATTGTAAGAAAACTTAAAGCAGAAGGTTTTACCAATATTATTGTAGCTTCTAGTAAAGAACTTGATTTACGAAATCAAAGCCAAGTAAATGAGTTTTTTGAAACCCAGCAACCTAAATTTGTTTTTTTAGCTGCTGCAAAAGTTGGCGGTATTCAGGCTAATAATGTTTACAGAGCTGATTTTATTTATGACAATTTAGCGATTGAAATAAATACCATTCATGCAGCATTTAAAACTAAAGTAAAAAAATTACTTTTCTTGGGCTCCTCTTGTATTTACCCTAAACTAGCTCCCCAGCCGTTAAAAGAAGAATATTTGTTAACCGGAACCTTAGAATCAACCAATGAGCCTTATGCAATTGCTAAAATAGCGGGAATTAAACTTTGTGAAGCTTATTATGACCAATATGGTGCTAACTTTATTTCGGCCATGCCTACTAATTTATTTGGTCCAAATGATAATTATGATTTAAACAATTCTCATGTACTACCTGCTTTATTGCGTAAATTTCATGTGGCAAAAGTTAACAATTTACAAAGTGTTGAAATTTGGGGAACAGGAAATCCGAAAAGAGAGTTTTTGCATGTAGATGATTTAGCAGATGCCTGTTATTTTTTAATGCAAAACTACAATGGAAAAGAATTCGTAAATATTGGAACAGGAGAAGATATATCTATTAAAGAATTGGCTTATTTGGTGAAAGAGATTGTAGGTTTTAAAGGTGAACTGAAGTTTAACACTTCAAAGCCTGACGGAACCCCAAGAAAGCTAATGGATGTTTCTAAATTAAACAACTTAGGCTGGAAGTATTCTATTTCTTTAAAGGAAGGTGTAGAAAAAGTTTACGAAGAAGTAAAAGAGATGAGTTTTGAATATGAAAGTGCAAATTAGAAATGTATTATTTCTCTTCTCATTTTTGTTTATAGCACAAGTTTCTTTTGCTCAAAACCTTCAATTACCATTAAACTACTTTCATAATACAACAAATTATAATTTCATTGAAAATAATGATGATTTGGTGCATACATCATCTAAGCCATTAATTGAAAAACAGCTAACACAACTCTTTAATCGGGACTTAGCCTATCCTGATATTAACCAAAATCTTTCCATTAATAACTATGCTAATAAATCACTATTTGCTAGAAAAGCTTTTTATGAAAACTTAATCATTATTAAAGACTCTGACTTTTATATCACCATAGACCCTTTAATGAATTTTGAATTTGGGCAGGACGGAGAAGATACTTCGGCTTCTTCTTTATACACTAATACAAGAGGAATATTGGTAAGAGGAAATGTCGGAAGTAATTTTTCTTTTTCTACTTCTTTTTATGAAAGCCAGTCTTTTTTTCCGGATTATTTAGCTAGTTATGTTACGTCATCAAAAGTGGTTCCTGGTCAAGGAAGAACAAAACCTTTTAAAAAAACCGGGTATGATTACGCCATGGCACAAGGTTACTTATCTTATTCTCCTAAAAGTTTTGTAAACATTATAGCCGGACATGGTAAAAATTTTATTGGTGATGGTTATCGTTCATTGCTTCTGTCTGATGCGGGTTTTAATTATCCTCACTTAAAATCTACATGGTGGTTTTTTAAAAACAAACTTCAGTACACTACCGTTTTTGCTCAACTCAATAACTTAAACAGACTCCCTACATTTTCAAGAGTAGAACCTCTTTTTGAAAGAAAAGGCGCTAGCTTTTTTTATTTAAACTATCACATCAATAATTTTATTTCAGTTGGATTATTTGAGGGTACAATATGGCAAACCATGGATACTTCCGGTACATTAGGGTTAAACCCTCTTCAGTTAAATCCTGTTATTGGAGTAAATACAGCTGCTAATGGTTTTAGCTCAGAAAACAATACTGTTTCAGGGGTAAATTTAAAAGTCAAAACTCCTTTTCACATCACTTTTTATTCTCAGCTGATGTTAGATGAGCCAACTAAAAATCAAGGGATTGTGAGAGGAGGTTATCAATTAGGACTAAAATATACTGCATTTAAAAATTTATTATTGCAACTGGAATGGAATGATGTGGCTCCGTTTTCATATACTAATGAGTTGCCTCTGCAAAGTTTTACGCATTACAATCAGCCACTGGCTCATCCTCAGGGAGCGGGTTTTACAGAAATTGTTTTTTTAACAGGTTATCGATTCAAACGATTGTTTGCTAATGCTAAGATTAACTACTATGAATATTCGGGCTTTGGTCATAATGTGTTTTTACCTTCATTTAAAGTACCAACACAAAGTAAGGATGTTGAGCTAATGATAGCTGACGTTAATTTGGGTTTTATGATTAACCCAAAAACAAACTTAAACGTAAGTTTGGGTGTAAATTATAGAAATCAAGATATACAAGTTGAAACCTTTAAAACGAATTACGTATATTTTGCTTTAAGAACTTCATTGTCTAACCTCTATTACGACTTTTAATGCAAGAGCTATTACTGCCTATTATAACGTCTTTTATTATTGTGATTTTAGCTACGCCTTCATTCATTAAAGTGGCTATTTATAAAAGGTTGTTTGATACACCTGATGGTGATAGAAAACTACATGTTAGAAATGTTCCTTCTATGGGCGGTATAATGATTTTTGCCGGTACTTTGTTTGCTTTTTCATTATGGTATCCATCAGAAACAACAAGAGAATTCAATTATTTAATTCCTTGTATGCTTATTTTGTTTTTTGTAGGAATGAAAGACGATATTATTGGAACAACTCCTGCAAAGAAACTGCTTTCTCACTTGGTAGTGGCTTTTATTATGGTGCTTATGGCAAACATTAAAATTACCAGCTTACATGGATTATTTGGTATTAGAGAAATTCCTGAATATGCGGGTGTTTTCTTGTCTGTATTTACTTACATAGTAGTTGTAAATGCTTTTAATTTAATTGATGGTATAGATGGTCTTGCGGCAACGGTGGGTTTGGTAGCATCTTGTGTTTTTGGCGTATGGTTTTACTTTGCTGAGGATATGGTGTTTTCAGTATTGGCATTCTCTTTAGCCGGAGCTTTATTTGCCTTTTTGTTTTTCAATTTTGCTCCTGCTAAAATATTTATGGGCGATTCCGGCTCTTTAACTATAGGATTTATAGTTTCCGTATTGGCGATTGAAATGGTTGAGTTCGATAAAGAGGCACTTCCTAACAATATATATAATATTTCAAGGCCTGTTTTATCTATGTCAGTTTTAGTTTATCCGCTTATGGATACGCTAAGAATTTTTATTTATCGCTCATTAAAAGGAGTTTCTCCATTCTCGGCCGATAAAAATCACATTCATCATCAATTATTAAGACTAGGTATGAACCACAGACACATTGTAGCTTGTGTGTTTATTTATAATCTTATCATAGTTGGTTTAACTATCACGCTTCAGCATTTACAACCAAGTGTGACGTTCGGAATTGTATTTGGGGTGGCGGTTGTTTTGGCACAAGTTCCATTCTTTTTTAAAGTAAAAAAAGCTTGAGAAGATTAACTCCATATCTATTTATTTTTTTTAGTAGTGTTTTGTATTCACAGAGTTTACTTACTCCTTTGGATAAACAATGGCATAATTTAATAGACGCTGAGGCTAATAATCATAAATTAAAACTGCATACTACTTGTAAGCCATTTGGAAAATACGAATTGACTAAAAGCGTTAATGCAGATAGTATATTTAGTGCTACCAATGTTTCTGGTAAAAGGTGGAAAGAAGTGTTGTTTAATCATACCTCTTTGTTAAATGATGAGTCCGTTAGTTCAATTTATTTTTCTCCAATTATATCTACTTCTTATTTTTCTGATGGAGTAAGAGAAGATGACAGTACTTTTTCTGTAACAGGAATTACAAATACTCTAGGCCTAAATGCCGGAATGACTTATAAAAATTGGGCAGACTTAAATATAAATTTGTTTCACGTAAATGGTCAGTTTCCATATTATCAGGAACAACTTATAAAATCTCAAGGCGTAATTCCTGGAATGGGAATAGCGCATCCAACCAGCGATGGCTATGAAAGCACATTCATTAACTCGTATTTATATTTAAGAGCCGGTAAGCATTTTGACTTTACGCTTGGCTATGGAAAAAATTTCTGGGGAGACGGTTATAGGACGTTTATGATTTCCGACAATGCGTTTTCTTATCCATACTTAAAAATAAATACCAAGTTGGGTAGAATAAACTATACTAATTTGTTTACTCAGTTTACCAACTTAATTCCAAACAGCAAGTCAAAAATTAAGTATGCAACATTTCATCATTTAAGTTGGAATGTAGCCAAATGGTTAAATTTTGGTATTTATGAAGCAGTTGTGTGGCAGGCTAAGGACAGTATTTATAACAGAGGGTTTGATGTAAACTACTTAAATCCTTTTATCTTTTATAGACCAATAGAGTATTCTTTAGGCTCTTCAGACAACTCTATTTTTGGAATGAATTACAAGTTTACTCCGCATAAGTATCATCACATTTATGGTCAAATTATTTTAGATGACTTTTTATTGAGTGCAATTAAAGCTGATTTAAAACATCAAATTTTCCCTAAAGATTCTTCTATAAATTGGGGCTGGTGGGCAACTAAATATGCTTTACAATTTGGTTATAAGGGCTATAACTTATTTGGCTTAAAAAATCTAAACGTACTAGCTGAATACAATATGGCCAGACCTTATATTTTTTCGCATAGTATAACTCAACAATCGTTTGGTCACATCAATCAACCAATAGCTCATCCGGTTGGTGCTAATTTTAAAGAAACTGTTTTAATGATTAACTATCGTTACAAACGAATTGACTTAGCGGTTAAATTAGTGAATGTTAGGTCTGGTTTAGATACCTCAAAAACAGCATTTGGAAAAAATGTTTTTCAACCTTATACAGATAGAGGAACAGGTTATTTTAATTATACCACACAAGGTTTGAAAACAAAAATGCAGGATTTTAGTGCTCAAGTTTCATACATTGTTAATCCTTCGGCTAATACAAGGCTTTTTGCGGGAATTACTTTAAGAAGATATGAAAACTATAAATACCGACTGGAAGATACCTATTTTCAAGTGGGTTTAAAGGTTGGATTCTTTAACCAATACTTTGATTATTTTTAATTAAAGATTTCCTATTTTTATATTCCGCAATAAATCAGTAATTTAGTTTCTTAATTTTGTATTCAGTTGAGAATAATTACTAAAATCTGTTTTTTATTTCTAATCGGAACGATTGTTTTTTCTTGTAAAAAAGAAGAAAAAGTACAAGTTCATAAAGATTTAATTTTTGAAGACAACACAGCTCCTGACTATTCAGGTGTTACCACTCTGCAAGTAGAAAATTATGTAAATAGACTTTATATTGATTTAATAGGAAATGCCCCAACTTCAACAGAACTTTCTAATGATGTAGCTTTTTTGGAAGCTAATTCGTTAAGCCAGGCTAGCAGAGATACTGTTGTTTCCAAACTAATTGAAAAGAAACAATTTTATGCCAAGTTGTGGCAAGATGCTTCTAATTTAATGACTAATGGCGGTAGCAAAGCAGAGTTGTATTTAGAAATTTTTACTTATCAATATGTTGCCTCTTTGTATTATCAAAACGGTGATACTTTAAATGCTCAGTTTATAGATTACGAAGTTCAAAAATTAACCGACTTATATCAAGCTGATTCATTGTTGATGCTAGGTCAAATTAGTCATAATGAATTTCATAAGCGATTTTGTTTTAATTTAATTTATGATGAAATTAATATGGGAACTGAAAATTTTGTGGTGGCGTGTTTTGAAAACCTTTTAGGTCGTTATCCTACTGTTCAGGAACTGGCAAGTGGTAAAAGTATGGTTGACGGAACTTCTACTATTTTATTTTTACAAAACGGAGACAGCAAAATTGATTTTTTAAATATTTTAACTGCATCAAGAGAATATTACGAATCAAGGGTGGATGATGCCTACAATATTTTACTGCAAAGAAAGCCTACTTCAGTTGAGATGGGTAATGAAACCAATACATTTGTTCTAGATAATTCGTTAGAAAATGTCTATAAAAAAATATGTAAAACGGATGAGTATGCGGCTTTTTAGTAAACACATATATCTAGCTGTTGTTTTAATAGTGTTTTTTTCATGCAAGAAAAAGGTAATTGAAGAAACTGTTTATGACAATATTATTTACGAAGTAAACGATGTAGCGGTTTATGGTTCAAATGTTGAAAAGACAAAACAGAAATCTACTAATCAATACATTTCCATTTTGTATACAGATTTATTTAATCAAGCAATAAGTAATAATGAGTTAGCTGAAATTTCTGAGTTGACTTTAGCTATGGGAGATAAACAAACTTCCAATGAGTTAATAATATCACATTACTTAAATTCTCCTTTAGTTAATATTCCTACTAATTCTCAAATGCGAGCTGATTTGCCTACTTTTATTAATGAAACTTATGTTAGGTTTTATCAGCGCTATCCTACCGAATACGAAAAAATCTATTTGAAAAAAATGATTGAAGACGACCCTTTAATGACTGCTGAAAATGTATATATCGCCTTTGCTTTGTCTAACGAATACTATTTTTATTAAGCCATGGATAGACGTAAATTTTTAAAAGCATCAGCAATTGCCGCAGGCGGAGCATTAGCAGCACCATATATACTTCCTTCAGGAAGACTTTTTGCTGCTTCGGGCGCTAGAATAGTTGACAATGTAGTGTTTGTATTATTTGGAGGAGGTATCAGAAATCAAGAGTCTGTAAAGCAACAATACTTGGCTAATCAAGGCTTGCCTACTCAAGGTAATGTAATGGAAAATATGCTTACAGGAGCAAAGCCCACACAGAATTTAGTTTACACTCAGTGGAATCCAATTTTATCTAATTCTTTAGCATCTCAGGGAACGTTGTTTCCAGAAATGAGATATAAAACTGGCCCGACAGGTCACTATAACGGACATACCGTTGGGATGACAGGAAACTATACGGAAACAGGATTGAATTTGAATATTAATCCGGAATATCCTACTGTGTTTGAATATTATCGTAAACACTATAACCCAGCAAAAAATGCGATTAATGCTTGGTGGATTTCTGAAGGATTAGGGCCTTATCCATCTTTAAATTATAGTCGTCACCCAAGCTATGGTGCTCTGTATGGAGCTAATTATTTACGTCCTGCAACTGTATTTAGCCAGCTGGGAATAGACTATTATTCAGACTCTTCTTCTTTTCAGCCTGATGATGTAAATCGGCTAGAAAAAGTAAAAAACTTTTTAGATAAAAACTTTGATAAAACGATATCAGATATACCCGGTGTAAACAATGCTAGGTCTGATATGGAAGCAATTAAAGATTTATATATTGATATTTTAAATCAAGTTACTCCTATCGATTATCCATTACCAAACGGAGTTCCTACTTCACAGCTTACAGGCGATTTGATTAATATTGCTGCTGCATGGAAAGTATTAGACAAATTTAAGCCTGAATTAACTGTAATCAATACATTTAACTTAGATATCTGTCATTCTGATTTTACAGGATATATCCAAAATTTACATAAAGCTGATTATGGTGTAGGGTGGTTATGGAATAAAATTCAGTCAGATCCTGTAATGGCAAATAATACTATTATGATTTGTATGCCTGAGCATGGTAGAAATTTAACTCCTAATAATCTTTATGATAATAATGGACTGAGAGCTTTTGATCATACAAGCGACAATAATTCACGGGAAGTTTTTAGTTTAATTGTTGGTCCCCCATCCAAAGTTAAACAAGGTCAGGTGGTTGGTACACCAGGTTCTCCCGTTGGAGAGTGTATAGATATTGTTCCAACTATAGCTCATATTTTAGGCTTTCATAATGATATTCCTGCCGGTTTGTTACCGGGCAATGTATTAACTCAAGCTTTTGTATAATGAATAAAAGGCAAGTGTTATATTTTTTATGTTTTGCTTCATTTTTATTGATGATTACTTATTCCTGCAAGAGAGAGGTGGAGTATATAGTGCCGGAAAGCCCTGAAAATCCATTTTCAAACTCAAGCGGAGGAGGAGTTAATCAAAACGTAGATCCAAATAGTATTGTTGGTATACATAGTTTGATTTTTAGTAAACGTTGTGGTTTGCCTGCCTGCCATGATGGCGCTTTTGAGCCGGACTTTAGAACAGTTGAAAGCACGTATAATACTTTAGTGTATCATCCTGTTTTAAAAAATAATGCTACTAATTCATTTACCTATAGAGTATTACCGGGTGATACTGGTCTATCATGGCTACATGAACGAATAACAACTAATGATTCTGTGCTTGGTAGAATGCCGTTGTATGATGTGGCTCTTACTCCTGCAGAATTAAAGACTATTGAAACTTGGATTTTATCAGGTGCTCCGGATATTTTTGGTGTTTCGGCTACAGTACCAAACTATAATCCCGCATTTTTTGGAGTAGTTGCCTATATGAATGATACAACGGGTTATAGAGTAGATACAATAAGAGACAATATTGTTGCTCCAATGAAACTACCTGCCGATACCATTATTGATATATGGGTAGGAATTTATGATACCGATGCTCAAGGTGGTTTTATTCCCGGTTTTGGATTAACATATAATAAGTACAAAATATCTGCTAATCCATATAATTTTGGTCCTGAGCCAGAACAGCCATTATTGGTGGAGAGTCCAGCTACACCTTTTATCGGTCCCAACCCATTTGGAACAGGTTTAGCTCCTTTCTATCATCATTTTAAAATTAATACCGGAAATTTTATTAAAAATAGAGCATATTACTATAGGGTTTATGTTCAAGATGCAAATCATACTTCTCCTGTTGAGTTACCTGAAAATGGCTCCCAATCTTATTTATTAACCTATTTTTCTTTTATAGTGCAATAAGTTGATGAAGAATGTTTTAATAGTAGTTGTAGCTTCCTTAGCTTTTATTTCTTGTAAAAAAGACAAGGCTGCAAAATATGACCCAATTATTCCTAAAGAACCAAGAATTGAAATAGACAGAGTTTCCCCTCACGTCATTAATGAGTTTGATGATATTGTTTTTACCATATTTTATGAAGATGGCGATGGTGATTTAGGAGATTTAGATCCTGATATTAAATCGCTTCATATAACGGATAACAGATTTCCAATTACACATGAGTTCCATGTACAACCTTTGGCTCCTGATGATATCAATGCAGTAATTAGAGGGAATTTAGTAGTTACTTTAAAAAATGTAATTCTCCAAAATCAAAATGCCACCTCTGAAAAAGTTACCTTTTCCGTTCAACTTAAAGACAGAGAAGGTAACTGGAGTAATACTGTTGACTCTCCTGAGATTACAATTAATAAGTAACCTGTCTTAAAGGCAACCTAAAACCTTGCAAAAAGCTTTTAAAAAGTGTAGAAGTCTTTTCATAACATTGGGTTTTGTTTTTCATACGCAGAAATATTACAACATGTTTCTTTTAATTGTTTAATATATAGTTTTATTTAAAGAGCTTCTAGTAAAATAAAGTCCTATTTAATGTGTGTTTTATGGTTGATTAAGGAATATTTAAGGAGTTTTTTTAAGTTAGGTATAAATACTTAAAAACTCTTAATTTTTATAAAAGGGAAAAGCTTTTACCTTAATTTTCTTTATTTTTCGAAAGATTTATTTAAGATAATGCCTAAAAACCTTGTTATTATACCTACATATAATGAAAAGGAGAACATTGAAAAAATGCTCCACAAGGTTTTCTCTTTGTCTGAGGAATTTCATGTCTTAATAGTTGATGATGGCTCTCCTGATGGGACAGCTGATATTGTGAAGTCTTTACAATCTAATTTTCCTAACAAACTTTTTATAGAAGAAAGAAAGGGAAAGTTGGGTTTAGGTACTGCATATATTCATGGATTTAAGTGGGCCTTAAAAAATGGTTATGAGTACATTTTTGAAATGGATTGTGATTTTTCTCATAACCCTGACGATTTAATAAGATTACTTGATGCTTGTGAAAATAAAGGTGCTGACTTTGCAATAGGCTCTAGATATTGCAGAGGTGGGAAAGTTAAAAATTGGCCTGTAGGAAGAATTATGATGTCTTATTTTGCTTCTGTTTATGTTAGAATGGTACTTTGGATAAACATAAAGGATACAACAGCGGGATTTAAATGCTATAAGCGAAAAGTGTTAGAAACAATTGATTTAGATAATATAAAGTTTGTTGGGTACGCATTTCAAATTGAAATGAAATATAAGGCAATAAAAAAAGGCTTTAAAGCAAAAGAAGTTCCTATTACTTTTATCGACAGGCAAGAAGGAGTGTCAAAAATGAGTGGTTCTATTTTTAAAGAAGCATTTTATGGAGTTCTTAAAATGAGATTTGGAAAAGTGTAAGGTATGAAGCGATTAATTAAAAATACAACAGTAGTTAATGAAGGTAAAACATTTAAAGCGGATGTTTTAATTGAAAATGATATTATATCAAAAATAATTACAGATGATTCTGAAATATCAAATGTAGATGAAATTATAGATGCGTCTAATCTTTTTTTACTACCCGGTGCTATTGATGACCAAGTACATTTTAGAGAACCGGGCCTAACACATAAAGCAGAAATATATACCGAAGCTAAGGCAGCTGTGGCAGGAGGAATTACTTCTTTTATGGAAATGCCTAATACAGTTCCTAACACGTTAACTCAAGAATTGTTACAAGATAAATATGATAGGGCATCTGAAGTTAGCTTGGCAAACTATTCTTTCTTTATGGGTGCTAGTAACGAAAACCTTAAGGAAATACTTAAAACTGACCCAAAAAAGGTGTGCGGAGTAAAAGTGTTCATGGGGTCTTCAACAGGAAATATGTTGGTAGATGATAAAACTACTTTAGAAGGGATTTTTAAAGAGTGTGAAATATTAATTGCTACGCATTGTGAAGATGAAACAATGATTAAGCAAAAAACACTTGCCTATAAGGCAAAATATGGAGACGATATTCCTATCCAGTATCATCCAATTATTCGTTCTGCAAATGCTTGCTATAAGTCATCCTCAATGGCTGTTGAATTAGCAACCAAGTATGGTGCAAAATTACACGTATTACATATTTCTACAGAAAAAGAATTGTCCTTATTTTCCAATAAAATTCCATTATCTGAAAAGAAAATAACTGCGGAAGCCTGTATCCATCACTTGTGGTTTACAGATGCTGATTATGAAACTAAACAATCTTTAATTAAGTGGAATCCTGCAGTAAAAACTAAGCAAGATAGAGATGCAATAATAGCAGCTGTAAATAATAATACTATTGATGTTATTGCTACTGACCATGCTCCACACACTTTAGAAGAAAAACGAAGCGAGTACACCAAAGCTCCGTCAGGAGGTCCGTTGGTGCAACATGCTTTAGTGGCAATGTTAGAATATTATCATCACGGAATTTTTGAATTAGAAAAAATTGTAGAAAAGATGTGTCACCATCCGGCTCTTCTTTTTCAAATTGAAAATAGGGGATTTATAAAGGAGGGCTATAAAGCCGATTTAGTTTTAGTAGATTTAAACAACCCTTGGAAAGTATCTACGGATAACATTTTACACAAATGTAAGTGGTCTCCTTTTGAAGGAACTACTTTTAAAAGTAAAGTGATTAAAACTTTTGTTAACGGAAACTTGGTTTATGACAATGGTAAATTTAATGAGGTAACTAAAGGTGAGCGATTGAGTTTTAATCGTTAATTTTTAGTAAAGCGTTTAGTATCATTAAACCTATCACCGCTTATTTTTACAAAATAATTTCCATGTTCAAGATTACTAACATCAACCGATAGAACTTGACCTGTTTCTATTTCTTGAGAGTACATTTTTTTTACAATATTTCCCAAAATATCATAAATAATAATGTCTGCTTTAATAACGGATGAGTTATTGAAAGAAAGATTAAATGAAGTAGAGCTTGATGTAGGATATAGATTAATATCAATCTCAGAAAAATATTCTTTTTGCGTAGAGTTTGATGATGCAATTAGCTGCATTCCCATCAACAAAAGTATTATTACCAATCTTCCCATAATCAATAATTTACTACCGAATATACAACAATAGTTCCAAAAAAGCAAAAACCTATTAATAGCTGATTTTTTTAATTTTTTGGAAATAGGTAATACATTTTTATACATTTGCACCCATCTAATGAACAACGAAAACAAATACCCGAATAATTTACAACAGCAATTTTCTGTTGTAGGTACTTGTTTATATTCTTCTTTTAGGAGGAATAGGAGACCCTTTAGGGTCTAATAGTTTCATGTGGGGCTTCGTGCTCTGCCTTTTTCAATAATTATTTCTTGTTTCATTTTTAGAAAAGCTTAAAACTTATTATGCATTGTATTATTACAGTGGCTGATTCAAGTCACTTTAAACATGCTGAAGCTATTTGTAATTTAATGGCTGAAGCAGCTTCCGTTAGAGGTACAGGAATTGCCCAACGTGACCCTAATTACATCTGTAAAAAGATGGAAGAAGGAAAATCTATTATAGCGCTAGATGGAGAAAAACCGATAGGGTTTTGTTACATTGAAAGTTGGGATGGTCAGAAATATGTGGCTAATTCCGGCTTAATTGTTCATCCCGATTATCGAAATCAAGGATTGGCCAGAGAAATAAAACAGAAAACGTTTGAACTTTCCAAAACATTATTTCCAAATGCTATTCTTTTTGGAATTACCACAAGCATGGCTACCATGAAAATTAATTCCGATTTGGGCTATAAACCTGTTACCTTTTCTGAGTTGACTAAAGATGAAGGTTTCTGGAATGGTTGTAAAAGTTGTAAAAATTATGACATTCTTCAACGTACCAACAAAACAATGTGTGTTTGTACAGGTATGAAATTAGATTTGAGCACTGTCAGTCAACAAAAAAGTAATTCTACCTGGAAAGCATTTTTAAAATTCTTAAAAGAAAGAAAGGAGAAAATAAAACTCAATAAATCAAAATTTCCAAAACTTAATAATTACATAAATCATGAAAAATAAAAAAGTTGTTCTTGCTTTTAGCGGAGGACTGGATACTTCATACTGCGTTAAGTATTTAGAGAAAGAAATGCAAATGGAAGTTTACTCTGCCATTGTTAACACAGGCGGATTTAGCAACGAAGATTTAAAAAACATAGAAAAAAAAGCTGTTAATCTAGGGGTTGTAAGTCATGTGGTACTGGCAGAAACAGAGGCTTATTATAACAACATCATCAAATATTTAATTTTTGGAAATGTTTTAAAGAATAATTCTTACCCACTTTCTGTTAGCGCTGAAAGAATTTATCAGGCAATTTCTTTAGCAAATTATGCTAAAAAGATAAAGGCAGATGCTATTGCTCATGGAAGTACAGGTGCGGGTAATGATCAGATTCGTTTTGATTTAATATTTCAACTATTAATTCCTGAAATAGAAATTATTACGCCTATTCGAGATCAAAAAATTTCTAGAAATGAAGAGATTGACTATTTGAAAAAAAATGGCGTTGAAATGGATTTTGAAAAAGCAAAGTATTCTATTAATAAAGGTTTGTGGGGAACTAGTATAGGTGGAGTTGAAACTTTAACATCTGATAAAAGCCTTCCGGATGAAGCATTTCCAAGCCCGCTAATGAAGACTGATACAAAGACTATAGAACTAGAATTTGTTAAAGGAGAATTGTGTGGTTTAAACGGAAAAAAAATATCTCCGGTTAAAGCGATACAACAAGTCGAAGAGATTGCTAATAAGTATGCAATTGGTAGAGATACGCATGTTGGAGATACTATAATTGGAATTAAAGGAAGAGTTGGGTTTGAGGCTGCGGCTGCAAGTATTATTATAAAAGCTCATCATGCTTTAGAAAAACACACTCTCTCTAAATGGCAATTGCATTGGAAAGAGCAAATGGGTAATTGGTATGGAATGTTTATTCATGAGGCTCAATATTTTGATCCGGTAATGAGAAATATTGAATCTTTTTTAACCGATTCTCAAAAATATGTGACTGGAAGCGTAACGGTAGAATTGCATCCCTATAGATTTACAATAAAAGGGATTACATCACCACATGATTTAATGAATTCAGATTTTGGAGAATATGGAGAAATAAATAAAAACTGGGACGGAGAAGATGTAAAAGGATTTACAAAAATAATGGCCAATTCAATGCAGATATATAAACACGTTAACAAAGAAATATGATAAAGGTAGGTATAATAGGAAGTAGCGGTTTTGTTGCAGGAGAATTAATTCGTAGTCTGGTTTTTCATCCTGAAGTAAAGATTGATTTTTTGTATAGCACCTCTAATGCAGGATTAAGCGTTGATGAAATTCATGAAGATATTTATATAAATCAAGAGTTAAGTTTTACTGATAAAATTAATTATGAAGTAGATGTTTTATTTCTATGTCTGGGGCATGGAAATTCTGTTGAGTTTTTATCTAATCATACTTTTTCAGAAAAGACGGTTGTTATTGATTTGAGTAACGATTTTAGACTGGCTAGTCATTCAAAATTTAAGAATAAAAATTTTGTTTATGGATTAGTTGAACTAAATAAATCTAAAATTGAAACGGCACAAAGTATCGCAAATCCCGGATGCTTTGCAACTGCTATTCAGTTGGGGATTATTCCTTTAGCAAAAAATCAATTGCTTGAGGATGACATACATGTTAATGCCATTACCGGCTCCACAGGAGCAGGGCAGTCATTTACTAAAACCTCTCATTTTAGTTGGCGAAATAATAATATTTCTGTTTATAAACCATTTACTCATCAACACCTAGGTGAAATGTATGAGAGTGTTAAAGAGCTGCAAAGTGAGTTTGATAAAAAGATAAATTTTATTCCAACCAGAGGAGACTTTACCAGAGGAATTTTTGCAACGATGTACACAAAATCTGATTTATCTGAAAGTCAACTTCTACAACTTTATTCAGATTGTTATTCGTCATCAGAGTTTACTCATGTTACCAATAAAACAGTGAATTTAAAGCAAGTGGTGAATACAAATAACTGTTTGATTCAAGTAAAAAAAATAGATGACCTTGTATTAGTTACTTCAGTGATAGATAATTTATTGAAAGGTGCAGCAGGTCAGGCAATTCAGAACATGAATATAATATTCGGACTAGAAGAATCTGCAGGCTTAAAATTAAAAGCAAACTATCATTAAAATTTTAATTATGAATTTATTTAACGTTTATCCAAGATTTGATATTCCCATTACTGCTGCTAAAGGCGTTTATGTTTATGATGATAAAAATCAAAAATATTTGGATTTGTACGGTGGTCATGGAGTAATATCTATTGGGCACAATCATCCGCATTACGTAAAGAGATTAAAGCAGCAAATGGAAAAAATCAGTTTCTATTCTAATTCAGTTGTAATGCCCATTCAAGAAGAGTTGTCCGGCTTTTTGTCACAACAATGTGGTTATTCTGATTATTCCCTTTTTTTGTGTAACAGTGGAGCTGAGGCAAATGAAAATGCGCTTAAGCTAGCTTCCTTTTATACCAATAAAAGAAAAATTGTTTCTTTTAAAAACAGCTTTCATGGTAGAACAGCTGCAGCTTTGAATATTACCGATAATTTATCATTATCTGCTCCTATTAACCTTAATAATTTTCCTGTAGAGTTTATTGAGTTAAATAATAAAGTTCAACTTTTAAATTCTCTTAAAAATGAAGATGTAGCTGCAGTAATTATTGAAGGGATACAAGGTGTTGGCGGTTTAGATTCTCCAACTAACGATTTTTTGAAATACGTTTCTAGTTGTTGTGATCAATATGACGCTTTACTAATTGTTGATGAAGTGCAGAGTGGCTATTGTCGTTCCGGTAAATTTTTTGCCCACCAACATTCAGGTGTTAAAGCAGATATTATTACTGTGGCAAAAGGAATGGGAAATGGTTTTCCTGTTGCAGGTATAATTATTCACCCAAAAATTGAAGCTAAGTATGGAATGCTTGGAACCACTTTTGGAGGAAACTATCTAGCATGTGCGGCCTCAATAGCAGTTTTAGAAATCATTGAAAATGAAGCACTATTAGATAACGTTCGATTAGTTTCTGATTATGTAAAAAATGAGTTAGCCACCATCAAATCAATTTCTAAGATAAAGGGAGAGGGGCTAATGTTAGGTATTGAGTTAGAAGCTCCTATTAAAGACTTGCAAAAAGAATTACTATATAATTATAAGATTTTTACAGGCTCGGCTAACAACCCAAATGTCTTAAGAATACTACCGCCCCTTACAATTACTGTAGAAGAAATTGAGCTGTTTATTAAGGCCTTAAAAATGATTTTAAAATGAAAAAGTTTACTTCAATAGATGATATTTCCAACCTCAGCGAACTATTATCAACTTCAAAAGAGGTGAAAAAAAATCCATTTGGATTTAAAAAATATGGGATAAATAAAACCCTTGGATTGTTGTTTTTTAATCCTAGTCTTAGAACAAGACTGAGTACTCAGAAAGCTGCCTTTAACCTTGGTATGGATGTAATGGTTATGAATTTGAATGATGATGGCTGGAGTATAGAACTTGAAGATGGAACAATTATGAATAAAGGTTCGCAAGAACACATTAAAGAAGCATCAAGAGTGATTTCTCAATATTGCGATATAATTGGTATTCGAACATTCCCAACCTTGAATGATAAAACTCGGGATTATAATGAAATTGTTCTGAATAAGTTTATTGAAAATGCATCTGTACCTGTTGTATCTCTTGAAAGTTCTACCAGACATCCACTTCAGTCTTTTGCTGATTTAATTACAATTGAAGAACATAAGCCTAAAGAATTTCCAAAAGTAGTTTTAACATGGGCGCCACATCCGAAATCATTACCTCAAGCTGTGGCAAACTCTTTTGTAGAATGGATAAGTAAATCTGATTGTGAATTAATCATTACAAACCCTGACGGATTTAATTTATCACCTCACTTTACAAAGGGAATAAAAATCATTCATAATCAAGAAGAAGCTCTAAAAGACGCTGATTTTGTTTATGCTAAAAATTGGAGTTCTTATGACGATTATGGAAAAATAGGAGTTGGTCTAGATGACTGGCAGATAACAAAAGATAAAATGAAATTAACTAATAATGGAAAGTTCATGCACTGTTTACCTGTTCGTAGAAATGTTGTAGTTAGTGATGAAGTAATTGATTCTGATAATTCACTTGTAATACAACAGGCTAATAACAGAACCTATGCAGCTCAAACAATTTTATTAAAAATGTTACAAAATGAAGCGTAAAATTTCAGTTGTAAAAATTGGTGGAAATATTATTAATGATGAACAACTGTTGGATTCATTTTTAACCAATTTCAGTAAAATAAAAAACGACAAAATTCTAATTCATGGTGGTGGAAAAATTGCTACTCAACTTAGTAAAAGGTTAGGAGTTGAAACTAAAATGATTGAAGGGAGAAGAGTAACTTCTCAAGATGATTTAGATAATATAGTGATGGTATATGCAGGATTAATAAACAAAAAAATAATTAGCAAACTACAAAAAATGAATTGTAACGCTATAGGATTAACCGGAGCTGATGCTAATAGTATTTCTGCAGTAAAGCGTTCTGAAAATCCTATTAATTATGGCTGGGTAGGAGATGTTGTGTCTGTAAATTCCGATGCTATAAATATGTTTTTAAAAAATGGTATAACACCGGTTTTTTGTGCGGTTAGCCATGACGGAATGGGACAATTATTAAACACAAATGCAGACTCAATCGCATCTGAAGTTGCAATTAAAATGAGTAATGATTATGAAACTGAACTTATTTACTGCTTCGAGAAAAAAGGGGTGTTGTTAAATGTTGAAGATGAAAATTCTGTAATAGAAAATATTAATACTTCAAATTACCTCAAATTAAAAGAAGAGAAAATTATTGAGAATGGAATGATACCCAAACTGGACAATTGTTTTTATGCACTGAATAATAAGGTATCAAAAGTAATAGTGGGTAGCATAGATTCAATCAACAAAAAATGTGAAATGTGTACTACTTTAAACTTATAACATGGAAGAAATAAGCTATTCAAGTTCTATTGACTTATTAAGTAATTTGATAAAAACACCATCCTATTCAGGAGAAGAGGAGAAAACAGCCACTATCATTAAAGATTGGCTTCGAAAGTTTAATATTAATGCAAATCAGTTTAAAAATAATATCTGGGTTGCGAATAAGTTTTTTGATGTCAATAAACCTACAATTTTACTTAACTCTCATCACGATACGGTTAAACCTAATGAAGGATATACAACAAACCCTTTTGAACCAACAATAATTGATGGCAAGTTTTATGGGTTGGGTAGTAACGATGCAGGAGCAAGCTTAGTGTCGTTGATGCACTTGTTCATTCATTTCTATGAAATGAAAAATTTAAAGTATAATCTTTTGTTTTCCGCTACAGCAGAGGAGGAAATTTCCGGAGCTAATGGAATTGCATGTTTGTTGGATGAAATTCCTCCAATTGATTTTGCAGTGGTAGGTGAACCTACTGAAATGCATTTAGCAGTAGCTGAAAAGGGACTGTTGGTGCTAGATTGTTTTTCTAATGGGATTTCAGGTCATGCCGCACATGAGAATACCGATAATGCAATTTACCATGCACTTGATGACATCAATTGGATTAGAGACTATACTTTTCCAAAGACCTCTGAATTACTTGGTAAAGTTAAAATGAGTGTTACACAAATCAATGCCGGCTCACAGCATAATGTTGTGCCTGCCGGTTGTCATTTTGTAGTTGATGTGAGAGTTAATGAATGTTATCAAAACAAGGAGGTATTTGATATTATTAATAATAATACCAAAAGTAGAGTAGAAGCCCGGTCATTTAAATTAAACTCATCTTTTATAAATATAGATCATCCAATTGTTATTGCCGGAAAATCTCTCGGCCGAAAAATTATTGGCTCTTCAACAATTTCGGATCAAGCATTATTAAAATGCCCATCTATAAAAATGGGACCGGGCAAATCATCTCGTTCACATACTGCAAACGAATTTGTCGAATTAAAAGAAATAGAAGAAGGCATTGAACTATACATTAAAATATTTAATCAATTACTAAAATAAATAATTATGAAGCTTTGGGATAAAGGATATACAACTGAAAATATAGTAGAAAAGTTTACTGTGGGTAAAGACAGAGAGCTGGATTTGAATTTAGCTAAGCAAGATATTCAGGGTAGTTTAGCTCATGCAAAAATGTTACATAAGATTAATGTTTTATCAAAACCTGAATTAGAGGATATTATAAATGGGTTAAATAAAATTGGAAAAACTATTGAAGACGGTACGTTTAGTATCGAAGAAGAGTTTGAAGATGTACATAGTAAAATAGAATTTGAATTGGTAAAACTTATTGGTAATGCTGGAAAAAAAATCCATACGGCTCGTTCAAGAAATGATCAGGTTTTGGTTGATTTACATTTATATGCAAAAGAAGAAATTGTTGCTATTAAACATTTAATCAAAAATTTATTCAACACATTAATAGGTCTGAGCGAAAAGCATAAAAATGATTTAATGCCCGGCTACACGCACATGCAAGTAGCCATGCCTTCTTCTTTTGGGTTATGGTTTTCAGCCTATGCAGAATGTTTAGTTGACGATTTAGTGATGTTAAACGCAGCATATGTTATTTGCGATCAAAATCCGCTTGGGTCAGCAGCAGGGTATGGTTCCTCATTTCCGATAGACAGAACTTTTACAACAGAATCATTAGGGTTTAAAGAAATGAAATACAATGTAGTAGCAGCACAAATGAGTAGAGGAAGATTAGAGAAAACAGTAGCATTTGCACTTGCTTCTTTAGCATCAACTCTTTCTAAACTTTCTAGTGATGTTTGCTTATACATGAGTCAGAATTTTAATTTTTTGACTTTTCCTAAGGAACTTACAACAGGCTCCAGCATTATGCCTCATAAACAAAACCCGGATGTATTTGAGCTTTTAAGAGCAAAATGTAATAAAATACAGAATATGCCCTCTGAAATAGCGATGATTACAAATAATCTAACCAGCGGTTATCATCGTGACTTTCAATTGTTAAAAGAGAGTTTAATGGAGGGAATAGAGACGTCAAAAGATAATCTTAAAGTTTGTGATTTTATGTTAAACCATATTATAGTTAATGAGAACATTTTAAATAATACTATTTATGATTACATCTATAGTGTGGAGGAGGTAAACAAATTAGTAATGACAGGCTATACTTTCAGAGATGCCTATAAAAAAGTAGGTCAAGAGATTATGAGTGGAGATTTCTCTCCTGAAAAGGATATAAGCCATAGCCATGAAGGCAGTCTTGGTAATTTATGCTTAGATGAGATTACACGTAAGTTTAACAGCTACTTTTCTATTCAATAACAAAAAAGGAGTAATCAATTGACTACTCCTTTTTGTTGAAGCTAGGTCAAAAATATCGAACAATCTTAAATAGGGATATTTTAGCGGTTTTTTCTTTTTAACACTATTTTAACTATGAAAAGCACTTTAGTAGTAAACTCTTGTCTATATTTGTACTCTAGATGTTTTTAAAACAGTCAAATAAAATAGGCTTTATTCCTTCAACTAGTTTTTCTAGTTTAATCAAAAGTGGTTTTGTTTTATTAGCATTACTAGCATTCACTCCCTTTTCTTTTGCTTCTAATCAAAAAGAAAATATATTGTTGAAAAATGACCAAAGTGTCATTTCATCAGATGACATAGGGGATTTTTCTGATATTCCTTTTCATCCAAACGTTCCTAGTCCAACCCCTGAAAATCCATCAGACTCAGATGACAAAGAAGAACAGGATGGCTTTGATGATGATTTAAAGGTTCCTAATAAATCAGTTATCCTAAATAGTTCTTTAAAAGATAAAGCACTACTTGATTTATTACAGCAGTCTTTCCAAAATAGAAATTTTATCTCTTTAATTATACTCTACCAATCCTGGAAGAGTTTCCTTATTTGATTTTGTTAATTAAGCTGTTGTCGAACAAGTTTCGAAACAGTAGAGCTTTTTTCACACATTAATTTGTGATCAATCAATTAACTTAAAAAATCAAATTACCATGAAGAGGTTTTTCACTCTTACCTGTATTGCCGCATTATTGTTTAATTCAAGTTGTCAACATGATGAGCACCATGAACATGATGAAACAAAATTTATTGTTACCGAACCTATAAAAAAAGATACCTTAATTTATAATGAATATGTTAGTCAAATCCACTCTATTCAGCATATTGAAATAAGGGCTTTAGAAAAAGGGTATTTACAAAATATATATGTAGATGAAGGACAGTTTGTTAAAAAGGGGCAACTTATGTTTCAAATTATGCCATTAATTTATCAAGCGGAGATGCAGAAGTCACAAGCAGAAGCTACTTTTGCAGAAATAGAATATCAAAATACAAAAAGCCTTGCCGATAGTAACATAGTGTCTAAAAATGAGCTTGCATTAGCTAAAGCAAGATATGATAAGGCAAAAGCAGAGTTGAATTTATCTCAAGCACACCTTGGCTTCACAGAAATTAGGGCCCCTTTTGATGGAATTATGGATCGCTTTCACGTTAGGTTGGGCAGCCTTGTCGATGAAGGGGAACTGTTAACTTCATTATCAGACAATAGTAAAATGTGGGTTTATTTTAATGTTCCTGAAGCCGAGTATTTAGATTATATAACAAAAGCCAAATCGGACAGTCTATTGCGTGTTAAATTATTAATGGCAAATAATAAGTTATTTGATGAAATAGGTGTGGTTGAAACCATTGAAGCAGACTTTAATAATGAAACAGGAAACATTGCTTTTCGAGCTACCTTTTTAAATCCTAAAGGAATATTAAGGCATGGAGAAACCGGAAATATATTAATGCCTGTGAATCTTAAGAATGCTCTTCTTATTCCTCAAAAAGCCACATTTGAAGTTCTAGACAGAAAGTTTGTGTATGTAATTGACAAAGACAATATAGTAAGGTCAAGACAAATTACAGTTGGAACTGAAATGCCACATATATACGTAGTTATAGAAGGCTTAAGTGAAAACGATAAAATCTTGGTTGAGGGTCTAAGAAAAGTAAAGAATAACCAAGAAATTAGCTATGAATTCTATGAGCAACAAAAAATTTTAGCAGAGCTAAGCAAGCTACATGCTGAATAACATAAGAACCAAAAAATAAATTAATATGTTTAGTAAATTTATCAAAAGACCGGTTCTTGCAATAGCAATATCATTAGCTATTATTTTCTTGGGAATTTTAGCAATTAATACAAGACCGGTATCTCAATTTCCAAGTATTGCTCCTCCTAGAGTAAATATTTTTATTGCTTTCCCTGGATCTAGTGCTCAGGTTTTAGTAGAATCTACTTTAATCCCTTTGGAAAGAGCAATAAATGGTGTTCAAGGAATGCAATATATTATTTCTGATGCCACAAGTGCGGGAGAGGCAACAATCCAAATTGTATTTGAACCTGGAACTGATCCTAATGCTGCTGTAGTAAACGTTAAAACAAGGGTTGACCAAGTCATGAATAACTTACCTCCATTAGTTCAAAGGGAAGGGGTTATTATTTCTCCCATTCAGCCAAGTATGCTAATGTATGTAAACCTTTATAGTACCGATAAAAATGCGGATGAAAAGTTTTTGTATAACTATGCAAACGTTCATATACTACCTGAATTGCAACGAATTAGTGGTATGGGAAGAGCCCAAATATTAGGTAGTAGGCAATATGCAATGAGAGTTTGGCTTAAACCAGACAGAATGCGGGCATATAATATTTCTACTGAAGAAGTAATGAAGGCCATTGAAGAACAAAGTGTCATAGGAAGACCCGGAAGATTGGGGCAGGCATCTGGTAAAACAGCTCAATCATTAGAATTTGTTTTAACATATAAAGGAAGGTTTAATAAGCCAGAAGAGTATGAAAACATTATTGTAAAAGCTAATTCTGAAGGAGAGATATTAAAATTAAAAGACATTGCTGAGGTAGAACTGGGAAGTGAGTTTTTTGATATTTATTCAAATAAAGATGGCTACCCTTCTGCATCTATAGTATTAAAACAAAACTTTGGAACTAATGCCAGCAAAGTAATTGAGGGGGTTAAAGAAAAGTTAAAAGAATTAGAGCTTGATTTTCCACCGGGAATGGATTATGAAATTAATTATGATGTTTCAAAGTTTGTAGACGCTTCAATAGAAAAAGTTCTTCATACACTAGTCGAAGCATTTTTTTTAGTGGCTTTGGTAGTATTCCTTTTTCTAGGAGATTGGCGTTCAACTATTATCCCTGCTATAGCTGTACCTGTTTCATTAATCGGTGCGTTTGTCTTTATGCAAATTTTTGGCTTAACAATAAATCTAATAACACTATTTGCACTTGTATTAGCAATTGGAATTGTGGTAGATGACGCAATTGTAGTTGTAGAAGCTGTGCACGCAAAAATGGAGGAAGAACATTTATCTCCTTATCATGCAGTAAGAAAAGTGCTTGGAGAAATAAGCGGAGCAATCATAGCAATTACTCTAATTATGACGGCAGTGTTCATTCCGGTAGCTTTTATGACAGGTCCTGTAGGAATATTTTACAGGCAGTTTTCCATCACAATGGCCAGTGCGATAGTACTTTCAGGAGTGGTAGCTCTAACGCTTACACCGGTACTTTGTGCTATGATATTAAAAAATAATCATGGTAAAATCAGAAAAAAATCACCTGTTAATCAATTTATTGATTGGTTTAATAACAAGTTTGAAAAAGTTACAGGAAAGTATACCAAGTTACTTACACTAATTGTTAATCGTAGAGTTGTAACATTTGGGATGTTAATTGTTTTTGCATTAGGCATTTTTGCAGTTGATAAGAGCTTGCCAGCCGGATTTATTCCTAATGAAGACCAGGGAATGATCTATGCCATTATTCAAACTCCTCCCGGTAGCACTCTCGAACGTACAAATGATGTTTCTAGAAAACTTCAACAAATTGCTGAAGAGGTAGATGGTATTCAATCAGTTTCTTCATTGGCGGGTTATGAAATACTAACAGAAGGGAGAGGCTCTAATGCAGGTACATGTATAATCAATTTAAAAAATTGGTCAGAGAGACATCATTCAGTGCATGAGATTATTGAAGAGCTAGAGGAAAAAACTAAGGATTTAGGGGCTATCATAGAATACTTTGAACCTCCGGCTGTACCGGGTTATGGGTCGTCTGATGGTTTTTCTTTGAGACTTCTTGATAAAAGCAGTACAATCGATTATCATGAGTTTGATAAAGTAAATTCTGAATTTATGGAGGCACTGAATAAGCGTAAAGAATTATCCGGGCTTTTCACTTTTTACGCAGCCAATTATCCTCAATATGAATTGATTATTGATAATGAATTAGCCATGCAAAAAGGAGTTTCAATAGGGAGGGCAATGGATAACTTGGATATTTTAATTGGGAGTACTTATGAACAAGGTTTTGTAAGGTTTAATACCTTTTTTAAGGTTTATACTCAGTCAGCACCAGAATACAGAAAACTACCTTCGGATGTGTTGAATTTGTTTATTAAAAACGATCGTGATGAAATGGTACCTTATTCTGCATTTATGCGGATGGAGAAAAAGCAAGGCCCTAACGAAATCACAAGATTTAACTTATATACATCTTCTGCTATTAGAGGAATTCCTGCAAGTGGCTATACAAGTGGAGATGCAATAAACGCTATACAGGAAGTAGCTAGTCAAACTTTACCAAAAGGATACGATATAGCTTGGGAAGGACTTTCTTATGACGAAGCCAGAAGAGGAAATGAAGCGCTTTACATTTTTATTGTGGTGCTAATTTTTGTGTATTTAGTACTTGCTGCTCAATATGAAAGCTTTATTATACCTCTTTCTGTTCTTTTCTCTCTTCCTGCGGGAGTTTTTGGGTCCTTCTTACTACTTAAATTAATGGGGCTGGCAAATGATATTTATGCACAAATTGGCTTAATTATGTTAGTTGGTTTGCTAGGTAAAAATGCTGTATTAATAGTTGAGTTTGCCGTACAAAAGCATCAGCAGGGAGCAACCGTCTTAGAGGCAGCTATTGAAGGAGCAAAAGTTCGTTTTCGCCCAATCTTAATGACCTCTTTTGCATTCATAGCTGGTTTAATTCCCTTGGTAGTGGCAACCGGCCCAGGAGCTTTGGGTAATAGAACGATAGGCTCTTCTGCTCTTGGAGGAATGCTGTTTGGAACAATTTTCGGAGTAATTATAGTACCCGGACTCTATTTTATTTTTGGAAAATTAGCCGAAGGAAGAAAGCTAATTAAAGATCAAGATGAAAATCCACTTAGCGAAGATTTTGTTGAAGAAGCTAATCACGCATCTCTAATTAAAAGAATACAAAAACTAGGCTTGTTATTAAAAGTAGCAAGAAGAAATAGAAATAGCGATGAAAAATAGATTAATATACAGGCTATCGATAATGTCCTTTATACTACTCAGTTTGTTGAGTTGTAAAGTGCCTGAAAACATAACTAAAAGTCAAAAAAATAATCTGCCAAATAGCTACAAGCGTAGCACGGACTCTTTAAATATTGCTGAGATTAACTGGAAAGAATATTTTTCAGACCCATACCTTATTGCACTCATAGATACTGCTCTTAGAAATAATCAAGAGCTTAACATCATTATACAAGAAATTGAAATAAGTAAAAATGAAGTTAGAGCTAGAAAGGGAGAATATCTTCCATTTATTGGATTAATAGGTGGTGCCGGCTTAGAAAAAGAGGGGAAATATACACGGCATGGAGCTGTTGATGAAAACTTGGATATAAAACCAGGAACTCCTTTCCCTGACCCATTAACAGATTATATGTTAGGGGCTTCTGCCTCATGGGAGTTGGATGTTTGGAAAAAGCTACGGAATGCAAAGGCCTCTGCATTGAATAAATACTTATCAAGTATTGAAGGAAGGAATTTTATTGTAACCAATTTGATTGCTGAAATTGCTAGCTCTTATTATGAGCTAATGGCATTAGATAATTTGTTGGATATTATTCAGCAGAACATTAAAATTCAGTCAAATGCTCTAAAAGTGGTTGCCCAGCAAAAAGAGGCAGCAAAAGTCACTCAACTTGCAGTAAATAGGTTTGAAGCACAATTACTCAACACACAAAATCTCCAGTTCGAGATTAAACAAAAAATTATTGAAACAGAAAACCGAATTAATTTTTTAACAGGAAGGTTTCCCAAAAAAGTGGAAAGAAACTCAACTGCTTTTAATGAGTTATCAATTGACTCTATTCAAGCAGGAATTCCTTCTCAATTATTAGTTAATCGGCCTGACATTAGACAATCTGAATTAGAGTTAGCTGCTGCAAAACTAGATGTAAAAGTAGCCAGGGCTAATTTTTACCCTTCTTTTAAAATTACAGCAGGCATTGGTTTTCAGGCATTTAATCCTACTTTTTTAGTTAATCCGGAATCAATTTTTTATAATTTTGTAGGAGATATGATTTCCCCACTTATTAATAGAAATGCTATCAAAGCTGCTTATTATAATGCAAATGCGCAACAGGTTCAGGCAATTTATAAGTATGAGCAAGCTATTTTAAATGCTTATATCGATGTAGCTAACCAGCTTTCAAAAATTGAAAACTATTCTAAAAGTTATGAGACTAAATTTAAAGAAGTAGAATTATTAATGCAATCTGTAACTATTGCAAATAACTTGTTTTATTCAGCACGAGCAGATTATGCCGAAGTACTTTTTACACAACGTGAAGCACTAGACTCTAAAATAGAATTAGTGGAAATTAAAATGAAACAATTGAATGCTAAGATTAGTATTTATAGAGCTTTAGGAGGAGGTTGGAGATAAAATGATTAAAAAACTCTTGAACATATTTTGCTTGTTGCTGTTTATTTTTAATATGACGGGAGTTTATATCATTTTTAAAATGGAACAATCAAAAATTAGGACTTCCATAAAACATCAAATAAAATCAGGAATTCCGGAAAATGAGTTACATGTTTTTAGCTTATCGGTAGAAGAATACCAACAATTAAACTGGGTTAGAAAAGATAAAGAGTTTAGCTTACAGACAAATATGTACGACATAGTTAGGAAACAGAATACAAAAGACTCAATTTTTTTATTTTGTGTAAATGATAAAGAAGAGGCTGTGTTATTTGCCCGTCTTGATGAAATGGTTAAAAAAAGCATTGAGCATAACTCTAATTCTTCTGATAACCCTTTAAATAATGTTGTAAAACTATTTAAGTTACTTTATGTAATAGAGGACACTCGTTATTTTTTTAACGAAATTGGCAATATCGTTACCACCAATTTTGGTCGTTTAAAGTTTCACTATGTTTCCCCTTACCTTGAACAACTAACTCCACCACCTGATAAAGTTTAATTTACTTATTTAAATACACCGTTCTTTTTTGGATAGGTGTGTCCTTTTCTAAATAATATATAAACGAATTAAACAAAACTACAATGAGAAATTTTGCAATGCTCATAATGAGTATGTTGTGTGCATATATTACCTATGCACAAACCGGTCAACTTAAAGGAAAAGTAGTTGACGCAATTGAAAAAACACCACTTATTGGTGCAAACGTGAATATTAATAATTCAAAAGTTATTGTCACAGATAATAATGGAGAATTTAGCTTAGCCTGTTCTGATTCTGTTCAGCTAAACATTACATTTATTGGCTATAAGCAAGTACAACAAAAGTTTAAGTGTACTACTGGGAGTAATACTCTTGAAATAGCTATGTTTCCTAGCGCCAAGGAATTGGGTATAGTTGAAGTAACAGCAACTTCTAATCCTAATAAATCTCAACTGGAGCAACCAAGTTCTATTGTCAAAATGGAAAAAATGGAGCTTAACAGGTCTACCGGACTTTATTTAGATGATGCCATCAATACAAATGTTTCGGGTGTTACTATGCAAAGAAGAACCCAATCCGGTGGGCAACAAATTAATATCAGAGGTTACGGTAGTGGAATGGGTTTCAGAGGAGTAAGCAACAACTTTGATGGTCAAGGTATAAAAATGTATCTAAATGGAATTCCAATTACGGACGCAGAAGGAATTACAGTAATGGATGACATTGATTATGGTTCAGTTTCTAATACCGAAATTCTGAAAGGCCCATCAGGAAGTTTATATGGTTTGGCTATAGCAGGTGTTGTAAATATGCAAACTGAACAAGCCCCTAAAAATAAAACATCTATTGGTCAGGAAGTTATAGCAGGAAGTTATGGTTTGTTTAGAACAACCACTCGACTGAGTATAGGGGGTGACAACTCATCCTTTTTAGTCAACTACGGTCATCAGCAGTTTGATGGTTTTATGCCGCATACTAAATCACATAAAGATTTTGTAAATATAGTGGGGGACTTTCAGTTAAATAAAAAGCAATCAATTACTACTTATTTAGGATACTCTGATAGCTATGATGAACGCAATGGGGAGCTGACTAAAGAGCAGTATGATACTCTGGATTATTCTGGAAATCAAAGATATATTCAAAATAATGCTCATTCTGCAGTGAGAACATTTAGAGCCGGTATAGGACATACATATCGATTCAATAAACATATTTCTAATACTACAACTTTCTTCGGGTCTTCTCAAAATATTGATAATAGCTCTGCAGGCGGGTGGACGGATAAAGTACCACTGAACTATGGTTTACGTTCTGTTTTTGAAAACGAATTTAGACTAATGGAGAATATTAAGTTATCAAGTATTACCGGAATTGAAGCACAAAAAATGAATGCTTCTACTATTAGTTATGGAATGGGGGCTGATAGTACCAATCTTGAAGGTTACAATGTTATTACCAGTCTTAGAGGAGATCAGGCAACTACCAGTTTTACTTATACCTATTTTACCCAGTGGACCTTGAGTTTACCAATGCAATTTAGTATAACTGCTGGAGTGGGTGTAAGTAGTATGAGTGTTCGACTAGAAGACCGTTTATGGGGGTTGTCCAATAACCACCCTGGAAATAATAAGCTGAAAATTTATGAAAATAGCTATAACAATTTAGTTTCTCCTACTTTTGCTCTTAACAAAAAAATAAGTAAAGTAGCTTCTGTTTATACTTCTTATTCAACAGGCTATAAAGCTCCGGTAAGTGGCAATATTCTTATCTCTACAACAGGTGAGTTGAATACGGGTCTTAATCCTGAAAAAGGCACCCAAATTGAGCTTGGTACAAAAGGAAGCTTTTGGGATAATAAGTTGTTTTACACCATAGCTGTTTTCAATACAAAGTATGAAAACAAGTTTACTACCATTACAGTTCAAAATCCTGAAAATACAGCAACCTTATATTCTTATTTGGTGAATGGCGGACGTTTAAATAACAATGGGCTAGAAGTCTTATTAAGTTATAAAGCAATTGAGTCTGAAACAGGATTCATAAAACTGCTTCAGCCATTTGCTAATTTTACCTATTCCGATTTTAAATATGAGAATTATCAATTCGAGAAGGTGGGGAAAAATTCAGCGAAAAATGACAGCACTATAGTTGAAGACTATTCAGGTAATGCCGTTGCGGGTGTAGCTCCTATTGTATTTAATGCCGGAATTGATATTAATACCAAATCAGGTTTATATGGTAATTTATATTATAACTACCGCTGTGAAATGCCCTATACTTCTGATGGATTAAATAAAACTAACCCATATAGTTTGCTCAATGCAAAACTAGGTTTTAGGAAAAGGATTAAGCACTTTGATTTTGATATTTATGTAGGTGCCAATAACATAACAAACGCACAATACTACAATATGGTGTTTGTAAATCAGTTGCCTGACGCATACATCCCTGCACCCAATGAAATCAACTTTTTTGGTGGAGTTAATATTAAGTACAAATTTTAACTAACCTGTTAAGTCTGCTTACGAATTTATCGGAGGCAGACTTAATTTAATAGATAAATGAAGATGAAAAATTACATTTTAATATTACTTGGTGTTTTGCTTTTTATGAGCTGTGGAAGGTTTGGTAATAAAGACAAAAAGCAAAATAATAAGGAGCGTATTGTTTGTATTTCAAAGCAATACTCAGAGATTATTTTTGCCTTAGGCGCACAAGAAAATATCTTTGCTGTAGATTTATCGAGTACCTATCCTCCTAAAATAAAAGAGTTATATGATTAATAACCCAGACCTTACAATAATTGGGATAGTGCATGATTTGAATATTGCTGCGAATTATGCAAATAATTTGTTGCTAATTGAAAAAGGAAAAGTTTTATCAATAGGAAGTCCAAGTGAGGTACTAACAACCAAAAATATATTTATCAGTTTTAATCTTTATTCTAAATCATTTATAAAGGACAATAAAACCTACTTATTTTTTGAATAAGCTCGTAACAAATCTTTATTAGAGTAAATATGACGTAATCCCTATTATTAGTGAGAAAGCGAAAGAAATAAAAAAGGGGACCAGCCATTTTTCAGCTAAATCCCCCATTGGGTTGACCCACTAGGGCTCGAACCTAGACTCTTCTGGACCAAAACCAGACGTGTTGCCAGTTACACCATGGGTCAATAAGGCTGCAAATATAGATAATCTATAAATTTCACCAAAAATTAATAATAGGGTTTTTTCTGTCTGGTTCTCTCATCTTTTTATCTTTGTAAAAATCACTGGCGGAATGCTTGATAAAATAGAAAAACTAATCCAAGAGGTAAAAGACTTTAAAGCGTCAAATGATGCTGAAATTGAGGCTTTTCGAATTAAGATTTTAGGAAGTAAAGGAGAGTTAAAAAAGCTTTTTACCGAATTTAAAGACGTGCCCGGAAACATCAAAAAAGATGTCGGTCAGGGTCTAAACAGGCTCAAAACTGCTGCCGAAGAAAAAATTAATGCCTTAAAAAATCAAAATGGTAGTGATGCCTCTTCTTCCAAAACGGATTTGGATTTATCTATGCCCGGTGAACCTACCAATGTGGGAACAAGACATCCACTTTCACTGGTAAGAAACGAAATAGTAAGTATTTTTTCTAAAATTGGATATACCGTTGCAGAGGGCCCAGAAATTGAAGATGATTGGCACAACTTCTCTGCTTTGAATTTCCCGCCCGAACATCCTGCTCGTGATATGCAAGATACTTTTTTCATAAAGCGAGATGAAAGTGATTCTACCAAAGACATTGCTTTACGAACACATACTTCTTCTGTACAGGTGAGAGTTATGGAAAGTACCAAACCGCCTATCAGAATGATAATGCCGGGCAGAGTATTCAGAAATGAAGCCATTTCTGCACGTGCGCACTGTATTTTTCATCAGGTGGAAGGCTTATATATAGATAAAGGTGTTTCGTTTGCCGATTTAAAACAAACACTACTTTATTTTGCCAAAGAAATGTTTGGTGACGATGCCGAAATTAGGCTAAGACCTTCTTATTTTCCTTTTACAGAGCCTAGCGCAGAGGTAGATGTTTCCTGTAATATTTGTGGCGGAAAAGGCTGTAATATTTGTAAATACACAGGTTTTGTAGAAATTATGGGTTGCGGTATGGTTGACCCAAATGTATTAGATAGTTGTGGTATAGATTCTTCTGTTTATACAGGCTTTGCTTTTGGTATGGGTATAGAACGTATTACTATGCTTAAATACCAAATAAACGACCTTAGATTATTTTTCGAAAACGATGTACGCTTTTTAAACCAGTTTAAAGGAGCTGATTAAAAAGCCCAGTTTCCTTTATCTAAGCTATTTACACAAGCAGTCAACAAATTAATAGCGCCTTCTAAATCTTTTTTGTGTATGGTTTCAATTACCTGGTGGATATGCCTGGTAGGTATAGAAACTGCACCGGAAATAGAACCACCTGCCGTCATACGCTGTATGCCTGCTGTATCGGTACCACCTGCCGGTAAAATTTCGGGTTGCCACTTAATTTTGTTTTTAGTGGCTACTTCTTTCATGTAATTTACCATACGGTAATCACAAATGGTAGAGCTATCCATAATTTTTATGGCAGCACCTTCTCCCAATTTGGTTACCATTTCTTGCGGTTTAGCGCCCGGTACGTCAAAAGCAATGGTAGTGTCTAAACCAAAGCCAAAATCGGGTTGTATTTTTAAAGCAGAAACATTGGCTCCTCTTATGCCTACTTCTTCCTGCACAGTAAATACACCATACAAATCATAAGGAATAGATTTTCCTTTTAGTTTTTTCAGCGTTTCTATCAATACAAATACCGAAACTCTATTGTCCAGTGATTTACAGTTTACACAATCTCCCAATTCTATGAATTCTCGTTCTCTGGTAATGGCATCGCCTACAGAAACATATTTTTCCACATCTTTTTTGCTCAAGCCACAATCAATAAAATAGTCGGTGGTTTTTGGCATTTTAGTTCTTTCTTCAGGGCTCATTACATGTATGGGTTTAGAGCCCATTACGCCAATTACATCTTTTTTACCATGAATAATTACTCGTTGTGAAGTAAGTGTTTTGGGGTCAAATCCGCCTAAGGTGTGAAAGAATACAAAGCCTTTATCACCAATATGTGTAACAATAAAACCAATCTCATCCATGTGAGCGGCCACCATTACTTTTTTGTTCTTCTTTCCTTTTTTAAAGGCTACCACATTGCCCATATTGTCAATGTCAATGCTATCGCAAAGTGGTTTTATTTCTTTAATGACTACTTCTCTAATTTTTTTCTCAAATCCTGGCGCACCGGGAGTTTCACAAATCTTTTTTAATAGTTTTAAATCCATGGTAGAGTTTTAATATTGGATAATGTTACAAAAAGGTTTCTTTTTTGAAAAGTGAGTGGTTAATTATTCGACATAACTTAATTTTAGCATGTTAGATTGCCCTTTATCAGAGATGGGCATGCTATTAATGTTAATCACCAGGTCGTTATCTTTTACTAAGCCTTCTTTTTTCAAAAGATATTTAATGTCTGAAATAGTGTGGTCGGTACTTACAAACTTATCATAGTAAAAGCATTTTACGCCCCAAACCAAACTTAATGTATTTAAAATATCAGGGTTTCCGGTAAATACATAAATTCCTGCTTTTGGACGACAACTGGAAACCTTAAAGGCAGTATAACCTGAAAAAGTCATGGTAACAATGGCACTTGCTTTGGTACGATGAGCCAATCTACAAGCGTTAAAGCAAATAGAGTCAGTGATGAATCGGTCATGTTCTGTCTCTGGCGGTTGTTCTACGTGATAAATATAATCATGTCTCTCAATTTCTTTTATGATTTTACACATGCTGTTAATCACTTCAATAGGATATTTACCCACAGATGTCTCACCACTTAACATTAGTGCGTCAGCACCGTCTAAAACGGCATTTGCTACATCGTTTACTTCAGCACGGGTAGGAGTGATGTTGGTAATCATGCTTTCCATCATTTGTGTAGCAATGATGACAGGTTTTCCAAACTCTTGAGATTTTTTTACAATATTTTTTTGAAGTAGAGGAACTTCTTGCATTGGCATTTCCACACCTAAGTCACCTCTAGCCACCATTATTCCGTCAGAAGCTTTAATGATTTCTTCTATGTCGTTAATAGCTTGGGGCTTTTCAATTTTAGCAATTACTCTTGCCTTGTGGTTTTTGTCTGCAATAATGTGTTTTAGCTCAATAATGTCTCTAGCGGTTCGTACAAATGAAAGTGCAATCCACTCTATTTTGTGTTTTAAAACAAAATCTAAATCTTTTAGGTCTTTTTCGGTTAAACTGGGCAGAGAGAGCTTAGTGTTGGGAAGATTAACTCCTTTGTTAGAAGAGAGTATGCCATCATTTTTAGCTTTGGTAAGTACTTCATTTGAATCTACTTTTTTAATGACTTCAAAAATCATATTTCCGTCATTTACCAATATTTGCTCACCTACTTTTACATCTTTTATTAAGTCAATATAATTGATGTAAAGTTTTTTATTGGTGCCTAAGCATTCCTTAATGGTAAAAGCTACTTCGTCATTTTCTTTTATTTCTATGTGATTGTTTTCTACTTCTCCAATTCTAATTTTAGGACCTTGTAAATCAGCTAATAATGCAATATGTAAATTGTGTTCAGCATTTATTTCTTTAATATTTTTGATTACTTCGGCATGGTCGGTGTGCTTGCCGTGCGAAAAGTTTAAACGACAAACGTTTACTCCGGCATTTACAAGTTTTAGCAACATTTCTTTTGAAGAAGTTGCCGGACCTATTGTGGCTACAATTTTTGTTTTTTTAGTAGTGTTATTCATTAAAATATAAGGTTTTCTTTTGATTTAATTTCGTTTGGATTGAGCTCAATTACCATTAGCACATTTTTTAATTCACTTAACTTATTTTTGATAGTATTAATGGTATTTTGATTGTAGTTGCCTTTTATTAATAGTAAGAAGTCAGTTTTTTTATAATCTTTGAGAAGATAACTATCGCCACCATAATTTTCAATTAATTGGTAAGTTAATCCGTTTTCTTCGTCTTGATATTCATACACCGGAAAACTAACTTCGGTCTTATTTTCTTTAAGCGTATAATCAGCTTGCCTTAAAAAATTAAATTGAAGATGCTGATTAACTTCCCAGCAAAATTTATAGTTTTTTGCATGACAACTTACGGCAAGTAATCCAAAATCAAAGTCATATTCTACATCAAGGGTAAATCGATTCATGCATAAATTATTAACGAAGATAAAAAATATAAGGTGAAACTACTTTAAAACAATGTGTTTTAATCGTTAATCTTCTTGAGATAAAGACAGGAAAAACTTCTCTGCAGCGGCTTGTTCGGCTACTTTTTTAGATTTTCCCATACCTTCTGCTTGTTCTTCACCATTTAATTTTAAAAATGATTGAAATATACTCTGGTCGTCTATTATCTTTTCATGTGTTACAAACTCAATCTCAGTTTTATTTTTTTGAGCCCACTCAATAACTTTACTTTTAAAATTTACTTCGGTATTGATTAGGTGTTCAATATCCATATATGTTCCGATAAGTTTTTTTACTACAAACTCTTGGGTTTTATCAAAGCCTCTATCTAGGTATATGGCGCCAATTATTGCTTCAAGTGCATCTCCAAGTATGGTTTTACTATCTTGTCTTATGTTTGCTTCAAGTAGTTCCTTAATGCCTATTTTAAGTGCAATTTGGTTTAAGTTTTTTCTACTTACTAACCTTGATTTCATTGTGGTTAGAAAGCCTTCTTCTTTGAGTGGAAACTTTTTAAAAAAATAAGTGGCCGCAATGGAGTCAAGTATGGCATCACCCAAAAACTCTAATCTTTCATTGTTTTCTTTTGTGCCATTATTGTTTATGGATGCAGACTTATGGCGTAATGCTTTTTCGTAAAGAGCAATAGTTTTTGGCTTAAAACCCAATACGTTTTCAAGTTTTTTGGCGAGTGGAGAAGAATTTTTAGAAAAAAAGTTAGATAGCAATTAAGCGTTGTATTTTTTAAAGATAACAGATGCGTTGTGTCCACCAAATCCAAAAGTATTACTTAAAGCAGCATTTACTTCTCTTTCTTGAGCTTTGTTAAAAGTAAAGTTATACTTAGGGTCAAACTCCGGGTCATCAGTAAAATGGTTGATGGTTGGAGGAACAATTCCTTTGTAAACTGCCATAACAGAAGCAATAGCCTCAATTGAACCTGCAGCACCTAAAAGGTGTCCGGTCATTGATTTTGTAGAACTGATGTTTAAGTTGAAAGCATGCTCACCAAAAACTTGTTTAATGGCTTTTACTTCAGCAATATCTCCAAGTGGGGTAGATGTTCCGTGAACATTAATATAATCTACTTCAGAAGCTTGCATATTAGCATCATCCAAAGCATTTTTCATAACATTTAGCGCTCCAAATCCTTCAGGGTGTGGAGCAGTAATGTGATGTGCATCTGCTGAAAGTCCGCAACCGGCTACTTCAGCATAAATGGTAGCGCCTCTGGCAATAGCATGGTCTAAATCTTCTAAAATCATCATTCCAGAGCCTTCACCAAGCACAAATCCGTCTCTTTCCTTATCGAAAGGACGAGAAGCCGTTTTTGGCTCATCGTTTCTGGTTGATAAAGCATGAAGGGCATTAAATCCTCCTACACCGCTTTCTACAATGGCAGCTTCAGCTCCTCCGGTTACTATGGCGTCAGCTTTACCTAATCTGATATAATTAAAAGCATCAATTATAGCATTGGTAGAAGAAGCACAAGCAGAAACCGTAGTGAAGTTTGGTCCCCTAAAGTTGTACTTGATTGAAATATGCCCTGGCGCAATATCAGCAATCATTTTAGGGATGAAGAAAGGGTTAAATCTAGGAGTACCATCTCCTTTGGTAAAGTTGGCTACTTCTTCCTGAAAAGTAAGAATACCACCTATACCAACTCCCAAAATAACTCCAATTCTATCAGGATTAATTTTTTCAAGGTTTAAACCGGAATGAAGAATAGCTTCATCGGCCGCAACCATAGCAAACTGAGAGTATAAATCCAGTTTACGAGCTTCTTTTCTGTCTATAAAATTAAGAGGGTCGAAGTTTTTAACTTCACAGGCGAATTGAGTTTTGAATTTGGAAGCATCAAATCTAGTAATAGGGGCAGCTCCGCTAACCCCATTTACTAAATTGTTCCAATATTCGTCAAGTGTATTACCGATAGGGGTAAGAGCACCAATACCGGTTATTACAACTCTTTTTAAATCCATTTTAGATTGGATTTATTTTGCGTTTTCTTCAATGTACTTTACAGCTTCACCAACGGTAGCAATTTTTTCTGCTTGGTCGTCAGGAATAGCAATGTTGAATTCTTTTTCAAATTCCATGATTAATTCAACAGTGTCTAGAGAGTCAGCACCTAAATCGTTAGTGAAACTAGCAGCTGTTGTAACTTCGCTTTCGTCAACACCTAACTTATCAACGATAATTGCTTTTACTCTTTCTTCAATACTTGCCATTGTTAATTGTTTTTAAATTTGAAGTGCAAAGAAAAAAAAATATCTCTAATCCAACAAAATTATTTTTACCCTTAATTTTAGTACATTTCTATTACTTCTGATAGCGTTTTTCTAGCTAACTTAGGTACTTGGGCATCTTGAGCGGGAAAACCTACCGGAATTAGCAAGAAAGCTCTCTCATTTTTAGGTCTTTCAAGTACTTCGGTTAAAAAATTCATTGGACTTGGGGTATGTGTTAATGCAACTAAGCCGGCATTATGCAATGCCGCTAATAAAAACCCTGTTGCTAAGCCCACAGACTCATTTACATAGTAGTTATTACGTTTTTCTCCGTCAATTTCTTCATAAGCTCTTTTAAAAACTACTATTATATATGGTGCGATGGTAATAAAGTCTTTGTGCCAATCAGTAGCAAAAGGTTCTAAGTCTTTTAGCCACCTATCGCTCATTCTTCCATGATAATTTTCATATTCTTCTTTTTCGGCTGCTTCTCTAATTTTTTCTTTTAACTCCTTGTTTGAAACCACACAAAAAGTCCAGGGTTGTTTATGAGCACCTGATGGTGCGGTAGAAGCTGTTTTAATGCAGTTTTCTATTACTTTTATATCTACACCTTTATCGGAAAATTCTCTAACACTTCTTCTTTTATCCATTAACTGATAAAAATCTTCACTTCTTTTGAGTTGTTCTTCGGGTGAATATTCATCCATTTTAAAAGGAATGAACTCAAATCCATTTTCCATACACCTTATAATTTTACAATTGGAGCCACAAGATAGAAAAATGTTTTTTTAGTTTATGATTAACGGTTAGCGATTTTATTAATGTAATAGTTAAGTTTGTGCTATGAAAATAAGAGTAGCAATTTTAGCTTCCGGAAGTGGTACAAATACAGAAAACATTGTTAATTATTTTAAGGATAATAATAATGTTGAAATTGCCATGATAGCATCAAATAAACCGGATGCTTATGTGTTAGAACGAGCTAAAAAGTTAGGTGTGCCTTATTATCATTTTACAAATGAGGAATTAAAAGAAGGAATGGTTGCGAATCAACTCATCTTAAAAAGAATTGATTTTGTCGTTTTGGCCGGGTTTTTACAAAAAATTCCTAGTGGGTTAATTCAAGTATTTCCAAATAGAATAATTAATGTTCATCCTGCCTTATTACCAAATTACGGTGGAAAGGGGATGTATGGAGATAAAGTGCATCAGGCCGTTATTGAAAAGGGAGACAAACAATCGGGAATAAGCATACATTATGTAAATGAAAATTATGATGAAGGAGCCATTATTTTTCAGGCAAAATGTGATGTAACCGAAAATGATACTCCGGAGTCATTGGCAAAGAAAATACATGAATTGGAATACCAGCATTTTCCTAAAGTGATTGAAGAGGTGATAGAAAAGATAAATGCTTAAAAATAACTTAGAAATATCATATTTCAATCAATTTATTTTAACCTTATCAGTTGCAGTTGTCAGTCTTATTGTGTTTGCCATGATAGGGCAAGCTCTTTCGTTATTAATTTTTGATGTAAACTTTTTTGAGGGAAATGATTTAATGAGTCAATTAGACCGAAAAGGAGTTGTTAGTTCATTAAAATTAGTGCAGGCTTTCAGCGCTTTTGGCTTGTTTATCTTTCCTGTGATTGTATTGTCTTTATTTACTAAGTCAAAACCTCTGACTAGTTTAGGTTTTGTGTCAACTAATTGGATTTTTTTTCCGCTAGTTTTTTTTCTCTTGCTCTTTTCCACTCCAATTTTAGAAATCTTAATAAAATGGAATGAGAGCTTAACTTTACCTGAGTCATGGAGTAGCTTTGAGGCAATCATCAGAGATATGGAAACAATGGCTGCCGAACGTTCTAAGGTTTTTGTGAAGTCAACTAACTTTTCCGGTTTGCTTTTAAATGTTGTTTTAGTGGCTTTAATTCCTGCTTTTGGGGAAGAATTAATGTTTAGAGGTTGGTTACAAAAGTTATTTTCGAATTGGTTTAGGAATATTCATGTGGCAATTTGGCTAAGTGCTTTTTTGTTTAGTTTGTTACATTTTCAGTTTTTCGGTTTTTTACCCAGAATGTTATTTGGCGCATTGTTTGGCTATGTGTTTTACTGGAGTGGTAGTTTATGGATTCCCATTTTAGGGCATTTTTTAAACAATGCTTCTGTGGTTGTGGTAAACTACTATATGCCTGAATTAGCAAATGAGACAGAGATAACTTCTATTACTTCACTAATAATTAGCCTTTTATTTACCGCTGGAATATTTTATATTTTTTGGAAAAAAAGAGTGGTAAGCGATGTTAAAGTTTCTGAAATTTAATAAACTTTTTGCTTGCTTTAATGTCCTGATGTAAAACTCTATCCGTGCTTACAAAAGTAACTTCTCTTCTATAATCAGATTTAATTTTTTCGATAACGGGAGACGACTTTTTATCTCTCAAATCTAATGCTTGTGTGGCAGTAAATAGTTCTATCGCAATTATTTCTTCTAAATTATTCACTAATCGATTTAATTTAATGGCAGAATTTGCGCCCATACTCACATGGTCTTCTTGTCCGTTGGAAGAGTCAATACTATCAACAGATGAAGGAGTTGCTAATTGTTTATTCATACTAACTAATGATGCAGCTGCGTACTGGGGAATCATAAAGCCACTGTTTAAACCCGGCTCAGCAATTAAAAATGCCGGCAAACCTCTTTGACCTGATAATAATTTATAGGTTCTTCTTTCTGAAATACTACCTAACTCTGCTGCGGAAATAGCTAAAAAATCTAGTTGTAATGCCAATGGCTCTCCATGAAAATTACCACCGGATAGAATTAAATCCTCATCAGGAAAAATCGTTGGATTATCCGTAACCGCATTCATTTCATTCTCAAGAATAGTTTTAGCGTTTTGCAAAACATCTTTTATTGCGCCATGAACTTGCGGAATACATCTAAAACAATAAGGGTCTTGAACTTGTTTTTTTTCGGAGGTTGCTATTTCGCTTCCTTCAACTAGTTCTATAATTTTCTTTGCCGTTGTTATTTGCCCTGTATGATTTCTGATTTGATGTAGGCCGTGATAAAATGGGTCTAGTTTTCCGTTGAAAGCTTCTAAAGACATTGCTCCAACTGTATCAGCCCAATTCATTAATCGCTCAATTCTAATTAGGTTAAAAGCGAAAAAAGCAGACATGAATTGCGTGCCATTTAGCATTGCTAAACCTTCTTTAGCATGTAATTCTATAGGTTGCCAACTTAGTTGCTTGTAAACTTCTTCAGTAGCTTGAATGTTACCATTGTACTCAACTTCTCCTAATCCAATAAGTGGTAGAGAAAGATGAGCGAGTGGGGCTAAATCTCCCGATGCACCTAGCGAACCATGTTCATAAATTACAGGAATAATATCATGATTATATAGGTCGATTAGTCGTTGAATAGTTTCTAATTTAACTCCTGAATAGCCTAAACTTAAATTCCTTATTTTTAGTAATAGAATGAGCTTAGCAACCTCTTTTGAAATTTTTTCTCCAACGCCACAAGCGTGTGACATCACCAGATTTTTTTGAAGTTCAATTAATCTATCCTTAGGAATGGAAGTATCACACAATGAGCCAAAGCCTGTATTTATTCCATAAAAAGCTTGGTCAGAGTTGGCTAATTTTTCTTCAAGGTATGTTCTGCATTTATTGACTTTCTCAATAGCTTCATCAGACAATGAAATAGATTTATTCTCAGCAATTATTTCAGCAATGTCTGCTAAAGAAATGGGCGATAAACCTAATACGAACTCTTTCGACATAATCAGCAAAGTTTTGAAATAATTTCTTCAGCAGTTAATTTTTCTTGTTCTCCTGAAACCATATCTTTTAATTGAATAGTGTTGTCAGAAATTTCTTCCTCACCTATAACTGCAACAAATCGAATGTTTTTTGAATCGGCATATTTAAATTGCTTTTTCAATTTTGCCTCATCAGGATATACTTCGCAAGCTATTCCTTTTTCTCTTAATTGATTGGCAATGGGTAAAATATGTTCTATTTCTTTGTTTCCAAAGTTGACAAAAAGTACTTGTTTGTTTTCCGTTTCAAAATTTGGAAATAAGTTAAGCTCTAACAAAACATCATAAATTCTATCTGCGCCAAAAGAAATACCGACACCTGAAATATTTGGTAGTCCAAAAATTCCCGTTAAATCATCATATCTACCACCTCCACAAATGCTGCCAATGGAAACATTGTTTGCCTTTACTTCAAAAATAGCTCCTGTGTAATAGTTTAATCCTCTTGCTAGGCAAACATCTAATTCAAGGTTAGCATTTTTTAGAGGGTTTTTAGTAATAAGATTTAAAACAGTTTCTAATTCCTTAATTCCTTTTTTACCAATTTCTGATAATGAAAGGTGAGTTTTTAAAAGCTCAATCATTTTTTCATTACTCCCGGATAAATCAAATAAAAATTGAATTTTATTTAGTGAATCTTGGCTTACACCTTTCGATAAAATTTCTTCATTTACTTTGTCTTTTCCTATCTTGTCCAACTTATCAATTGCAACTGTGATGTCAATGATTTTATCGCTTGCATTGGCAATTTCCGCTATTCCGCTAAGTATTTTTCGGTTATTAATCTTTATGGTAAAATCATTCAATCCAAGATTTGATAGTCCTTCATCAAATATTTTCACCAAATCAAATTCATTAATCAGAGAATCAGAGCCTATAATATCACAATCACATTGATAAAACTCACGATATCTCCCTTTTTGTGGGCGGTCTGCTCTCCACACCGGCTGAATCTGAAATCGTTTAAACGGGAAATTAATTTCATGTTGATGTTGCACCACATATCTGGCAAATGGAACGGTTAAATCATACCTTAATGCTTTTTCAGAAATGCTTGAAATTAACGCATATGAATCCTTATCGGCTAAAGCTTTTTCATCAGCTTTAGATAAATAATCTCCGGAGTTTAATATTTTAAAAATAAGTTTGTCTCCTTCATCTCCATATTTTCCGGTAAGAGTTTCTAAGTTTTCAATGGCGGGAGTTTCAATTTGTTCAAAACCATATTTTATGAAAACACTTTTTAGTGTATCAAAAATGTAATTGCGCCTTTTCATCTCAATGGGTGAAAAGTCTCTTGTTCCTCTTGCGTTTGTCGGTTTATTAGCCATTACTAAATATCTTTGGCGAAGTTAGAAAAATAGTAAATAGTAACTAAAGATTATCTGGTTAGATTTATCATAAAATAAAAAACTATATTTGCCCCAACGGTTCTTTGTTAGTGGACAACTAATTAAAGTGAAGAGGGAATTTGGTGAAAATCCAAAACTGTGCCCGCAACTGTGTGCTTTATTTCTAGTTTGAACGGTCTTTTACCACTGCGTCTAACCCATGCGGGAAGGTGTTCAAACAAAAGCCAGTCAGGAGACCTGCCGTTACAATTAATTCAGAGTGCTTTCGGGAGCAAAAGCCGACTGAGTCGAACAGTTACTAATTCTTAAAATGAAAAAGAACACACAATGTGTGATTTTTACTGAGAAGCTTTATGGCTCTAAAGTAAAATGTATGCAAACAATTAACCAAAGGTTTAATGTAAAACAAATTTTAGTTGTAGCTATTGCTGCTATTTCTATGAGCTTGTCTGCTCAACAAACATCCACTTTTGATAATCTAACACTTTCTCCAAATTCCTATTGGGATGGCTCCGACCAATCTGGTGGATTTACAAGTGGAGACGCTTATTTCTCAAATAAGTATGACACTTCTTTTGGTGGTTATTGGGCAAGCGGATTTGCTTATTCAAATGTTATGGATACTATAACTGCTGGAGCAGGGAATTTATATGCAGCATCAACAGTTGTTGACTTTAGTGGTTCGGGAAACTATGTTGTAGCTCAAAATAATTCAGTAATAAGATTAACAGGCTCAGCGCTGGGAAATACTGTTTCGGGCTTTTATGTGACAAACGGAACTTATCCAAATATAAGTATGCGTGACGGTGACCAGTTTGCTAAAAAGTTTGGCGGAACAAGCGGAAATGACCCTGACTGGTTTAAACTAACAGTTTTTGGTTACTATAATGGAAGTTTAATTAATGATAGTGTTGAATTTTATTTGGCCGACTATCGTTTTTCAAATAACACCCAAGATTATAGAGTTAATACTTGGGAGTGGGTTGATTTAACAACATTCGGAAATTTGGACAGCCTTGTTTTTTCTTTATCTTCTTCTGATGTCGGTCAGTGGGGAATGAATACCCCTGCTTTCTTTTGTATAGATGAGTTTAACAAGCAAAATGTGGGTTTAGCAGAGGCAAACAAAGAAGAGAAACTTCATTTATATCCGAACCCAGCTAAAAATCAAATTACTATTATTAACTCTTTTGAAGAGGAAGCACAACTGGTAATCACTGACATGAGCGGAAAAATCGTTTACTCAGAGCTATTGATAAGTAATGTAAGTAAAATAAGCCTTGAAAATGTTCCTGGTGGTTTTTACTTAGCAAGACTTTCAACAAATAATAAAATTCAAACAAGCAGATTAATTATTCTAAAATAATGATGGTAAGAGTCTTTGTATTTTGTCTTTTATATTTTGTCTTCCAACTTTCTTACGCACAAGGACCTTATTCTCCTGCAGTAGGAAAGCCAGGCTCAATAGCCATTCATAAAGATTCAAGTATAATAAAGGCTTGGGCAAGTAAATGTTCCATTCAAAGAGGTTGGCAGGATATTTCCAATACTTCTCTTGGTTATGCAAATGTTGGAGATTCAACAGATGTTTTAGGCAAGCCCGGAATAAACGGGATAGCTAGTTTGGGAGATGGCGGTATAGCTGTTGTAAAGTTTAATGGCGCATTGTTTGACGGTCCGGGTTATGATTTTGTCATATTTGAAAATAGCTTTAGCGATACATATTTAGAATTAGCTTTTATTGAAGTAAGCTCTGATGGAATAAACTTTTTTAGGTTTGATGCCGTTTCATTAACACAAGACACCCTTCAAGTAGGGAGTTTTGATACATTGGAAACATCTTACATCCATAACTTGGCGGGTAAGTTTAGGTTAAACTATGGTACTCCGTTCGATTTAAGTGAACTCTCAGGTATTTCGGGTTTGAATATTGACTCAATTACTCGCATAAAAATTATAGATGTTGTTGGAAGCATTAATAATGCCTATGCAACTTATGATTCGCAAAACAATAAGGTAAATGATCCTTGGAATACGCCATTTGGCTCAAGTGGTTTTGATTTAGATGCGGTGGCGGCTATAAATATTAAATTTCCGACATCTATTAATGAAAGCAGTAGTTTAAATAAAATAGGTGTTTATCCAAATCCATTTTTGAATCGACTAAGTTTCGACAACCCAAATCAGGAAGAGTTAAAAGTTGTTGTAAAAGATTTGGCGGGTAAATGGTGTGATGAGTTTATTGTAGAAAAAAACACTAGATATTATTATTCCTCCAGCCTAAAGCCTGGAATTTATTTTTTTCAGTTGGAATTGAACGGTAAAATTGAAATAAGAAAGATATTGAAAAGTGAATAGATTTATATTCATATCATTATTTGTTTTACTTACCGGCATAGTAAAAAGCCAGGAAGCTGATACTATTAAAATTAATGAGTTTGAAGTGAAAGAATCTATTTATTCTGTTTCTTCTCCTTATAAAAAAACAACTTTTGACTCACTTACTTTTATTCAACACAAAACTTCAGAATTATCCGATTTATTAACCACAGAATCTTCTGTGTTTGTTAAGAATTATGGAAACGGACAATTAGCTTCAGTTTCATTCAGGGGTACAGGGGCAACTCACACTCAAGTTTATTGGAATGGAATTAATTTAAATTCTTCTTTGAACGGTCAGATAGATTTTAATTTATTTCCACTTTTTTTTACTGATGACGTTGAACTGCATCATGGAGCATCAAGCATTTCTGATGGCTCAGGAGGTTTGGGTGGAAGCGTACAACTGCTAAATTCAGACTTTAAAAAGGGAGTAAATGTAGTGTTGGCTGCCGGAAGTTTTGACAACTATCAATCGGGTTTTAAAGCAAATTATAGCTTAGGAAAATTAAAACTGGGTTCTAAGTTTTATTACAAAAGTGTTAAGAACGATTATGCTTTTTTGAATTACACCAAGTCCGGCTTTCCAAAGGAATATTTGATAAATGCTGAGGTCTTGCAACAAGGCTTTATGCAATCATTTGAATATGATTTTTCTCCAAAAAATAAGCTTAGTTTTTATTTCTGGTTGATGGATAGTGACAGAAATTTGCCACAACCTATTTCTTTGGTGGGTGTATCTGATGAGAATCAAAAAGACAATTCAAAGCGGTTTTTACTGGAATGGAAAAAGATTTTTTCTAAAGGAATTTTTAATGTAAAGACCTCTTATTTGACTGACTTTTTAAAATACCAAAGCCCATCAGATTCACTGTTTTCAATCAGTAACTCAAATAGTTTAAAATCTATAGCTCAATACAAGCACTTTTTTAAATCAGATTTTACTGCAAAACTTCAGCTTCAGAATAGTTATGACGAAGCCCAAACGGATGGTTATAATAAAAGCGTTTACAGAAATCAAATTTCGGGTTTTTTACAACTTTCAAAGAAGTTTAAAGAGTGGTGTTATATAGAAACTTCAATCCGAGCAGAATTAATTGATAATAATTTTTTGCCTTTAATGCCTGCTGTTTCTTTGGTATTACTACCTGATAAGCAATTAAGCGTTAAAGCGAATATTGCCAGACATACCCGCTATCCTTCACTAAACGACTTGTATTGGACGCCAGGTGGTAATCAAAATTTAAAACCTGAGCAAGGATGGATGGAAGAGCTGGGAATTGCTTACCAAACCAAATCATTTACCGCAGAAGTAATAGCTTTTAACTCTTATATCGAAAACTGGATTTTGTGGAGTCCTACAAACAAAGGTTATTGGTCTCCACAAAACATAAAAGAAGTAAATAATTACGGACTGGAAACTTCGTTGAAATATGACTACCAAATCAACTCTAATCTTAGTTTTCGGATAAACGGAAATTATACATATACAAAGTCCATCAACAAAAAAGTTACTTCAGAAACTGATGCTTCTTTAAATAAACAGTTAATATATGTTCCTATTCATAATGCCTCAGGAGGTTTGATTTTTACCTATAAAAAATGGATGATTGGCGGCAATACCAATTTTACCAGCGATAGATTTATCAATACTGATAACACTACTTATTTACCCTATTATCATTTGGTAAATGCATTTGTTGCTAAAGATTTTACCTTGAATAAGCATAACTTAACGACAAAGTTTCAAGTTAACAATATCACCAGTGTAGAATATTATGTAATTGCCTATCGGCCAATGCCTCCAACAAATTTTATGATTACTATTCGTTATAATTTTGCACCAAATGAAAAATAATATTCTAATCATATTGGTTTTAGGTAGCTTATTTATTGGTTGCAAAAAACAATTACCAATTCCGGTAAATGTAAACGAACATAATCCTTTTGATACAGCTATTTCTATTAATGGAGTTTATATTCTTAATGAAGGAAATTTTGGTTGGAACAATGCAAGCGTTACTTATTATAATGCTGAAACAAAAGCTGTGAGTGAGAATATTTTTCACACGGCAAATGGTTTTAGCTTAGGTGATGTAACCCAAGATATATACAAAGACGGTGACAAAACTTATATAGTTATTAATAATAGTGGAAAGATTGAAGTAGTAAATACCGGTGATTTTAAATCAATAACTACTATTAATGGATTTAATTCACCTAGGTATTTTTTAAAAGTAAATCTTTCTACCGCTTATGTTTCTGAGCTGTACCAAAATAAAATTTACGTAGTTGATTTAATTAATAATACCATTTCAGCTAGTATTTCTCTCAATGGCTGGACAGAACAAATGCGATTACTACAAAACCATGTTTTTGTTCAGAACATCACTCAAAATAGTATTTACAAGATAGATGTGTCAACAAATCAAGTAATAGATACTTTGCAGTTAGCAAAAGGTCTAAACAGTTTGGAATTTGATAAAAACAATAAACTTTGGGCGTTATGCGGTGGAGATACTTCTGTGGCGGGAAATCTTTATAGAATAGACCCAAATTCTATGACTATTGAGCAGTCGTTTTCGTTTGCCGGGAATTCTAATTTTCCGAGCTATTTATGCTTTAACGGAAAAGGAGAGGAGATGTATTTTGTAAATGAAGACATTTATAAAATGAAGACAACAGCTTCTTCATTGCCTGCACAAAGTATTATTAATAGTGGAAACTCTGTGATTTACGGTTTATCTGTTCATCCAAATTCGGGTGATATATATATTGCAGATGCTCTTGATTATGTGCAGAAAGGAAATGTTTTGAGATATTCCAATTCCGGTAGTTTGCTACACACATTTAAAGCAGGAGTGATTCCGAGTCAATTTGTATTCCGCTAATATATTGTCTATCAATTATCTTTTTTCTTAACTTTATGTTTCTTAAGTAATTTACGTTGAGGAGAATAGTGTTCATATTGTTTTTGTTTGTTTCAGTTTTTGCTTACTCTCAAGCTACTGATAGTATTGCTTATACCTACTATGATGATGGAAATAATAAAGAGGCTTATACATGGCTGGAGGGAAAAAAGACCGGGAAATATGCCAAATGGTATAAAAACAAAGCCATGCAAGAGGAAGGCATTATGCTTGACGGGAAAAAGAATGGGTTGATAAAATACTGGGACGACAGGGGTTATAAGTTGATGGACTTAACTTATGAGAACGATACACTAAATGGAGAAGCAATTTATTACCATGCTAATGAAAAGCCAAGAAAGGAGTGTTATTATTTGAATGATTCGCTGCATGGAAAATGTGTGGCCTATTATGAAAACGGAAAAAAACACAGTGAAGGAGAATACGTGAGAGGCAAAAAGGAAGGAAAGTGGACACATTATCATGATAACGGAAAAAAGAAAGCCGTTTTTTATGTAAAAGATGATAAGCTGCATGGAACCTTTACTATTTATTATGTTACCGGAAAGGTTCAGGCGGTGGAAGAATACGAAAACAATGTGTTGGTGGTAGAAGAAAAAACTGAATAAAAAAAGCGCCAACATTTCTGAAGGCGCTTTATAAGTTCTAAAGTTTTAGCGTTTTATTTTACAGAATCAACAACAGCTTTAAAAGCCTCAGGATGATTCATGGCAAGGTCAGCTAATACTTTTCTGTTTAACTGAATTCCTTTTTTGTTTGCTTTACCAATGAACTCAGAGTAAGACATTCCATGTTGTCTAACACCTGCATTAATTCTGGTAATCCATAAACTTCTGTAATCTCTTTTCTTAAGTTTTCTACCTACATAAGAGTACTGTAGACCTTTTTCTACAGCATTTTTTGCAACGGTATAAACATTTTTTCTGCGGCCCCAGTAGCCTTTGGCCATTTTCAAGATTTTCTTTCTTCTTGCTCTTGATGCTACTGAATTGACTGATCTAGGCATTTTGTTTTTGTTTTTTGACGATAAGCGCCCGATTTCATTCGGATCTTTAGGCTACATCATCTGGTTAAAAAATAATTTTAATTAAACCGATTTATTAAAGTTAGATGCACAATAAACGTTTCACACTTTTTTCATCTGCTTTATCAACCACTGTAAAGTGAGTTAATCTAAGCTTTTGTTTTTTTGACTTTTTAGTCAAAATGTGACGCTTATAGGCATGCTTTCTTTTTATTTTACCAGAGCCGGTAACTTTAAATCTCTTTTTTGCGCTGGCATTTGTTTTCATTTTTGGCATGACTGCTATATTTAAATTAAAAATTTACTTATTTCTTTTTTGGTGCAAGCATCATTATCATTCTCTTTCCTTCCATCTTTGGCATACTTTCTACGGTAGCCACATCTTCTAATGCCTGAGCCATTTTTAATAAAAGTATTTCGCCTTTGTCTTTAAAAAGGATGGTTCTTCCTTTAAAAAACACATAAGCCTTTACTTTTGATCCTTCTGCAATGAACTTTTCGGCATGTTTAAGTTTAAACTCATAATCATGCTCGTCTGTATTTGGGCCAAATCTAATCTCTTTTACAACAACCTTACTCTGCCTAGATTTTAGCTCTTTTTGTTTTTTCTTTTGTATGTATAAGAATTTTTGATAATCAATAATCTTACACACAGGCGGTTTAGCATTTGGCGAGATCTCAACCAGGTCTAAACCTTGTTCTCTTGCCATTTCTAAAGCTTTTTGAGTGGGGTAAACCTTAGGCTCTATCCCATCTGCAACTACACGAACTTCCGGAACTCTAATCCTTTCGTTAATTCTGTGTTCGTCTTCGTTTCTTCTTTTAAAAGTTTTTAGTGCTATTTTAAAATCCTCCTTTAAATTATACTTTTAATGAGCTTTCTATCTCATTATTAATTATTTCAATAAATTCATTTATGCTAAACGTTCCTAAGTCTCCTTGTCCGTGTTTACGAACAGAAACGCTTTGGTCAGTTTGCTCTTTCTCGCCAATGATAAGCATAAAAGGCACTTTTTCTAACTCGGCATCTCTAATTTTTTTGCCTACCTTTTCTGCCCTTTCGTCAACGAGCGTGCGAATATCGTAATTATTTAACAATTTTAAAACACTTTGGGCGTATTCGTGATATTTTTCACTTACCGGTAGTATTTTAACTTGCTCGTTTGTTAGCCATATCGGGAAGTTTCCGGCACAATGCTCAATTAAAACAGCCATAAATCTTTCCATTGAGCCAAATGGTGCTCTGTGAATCATTACAGGGCGATGTTTTTCATTATCGCTCCCGGTGTATTCTAATTCAAAACGTTCAGGAAGGTTGTAATCTACTTGAATGGTTCCTAATTGCCATTTTCTACCAATGGCATCTTTTACCATAAAGTCTAGCTTAGGGCCATAAAATGCAGCTTCACCATACTCAATAAATGTATTTAATCCTTTTTCTTCAGCAGCTTCAATAATTGCTCTTTCTGCTTTTTCCCAGTTTTCATCTGTTCCGATATATTTTTCAGGAGCATTTTTATCTCTTAAAGATATTTGAGCTTCATAGTCTTTAAAATCAAGTATTTTAAAGATGTAGAGTACAATATCAATTACTTTTTTGAACTCTTCTTTTACTTGGTCAGCGGTACAAAATAAGTGGGCATCATCTTGAGTAAAACCTCTAACTCTTGTTAAGCCATGTAATTCTCCACTTTGTTCGTAACGATAAACTGTTCCAAATTCTGCCAATCTCAATGGTAAATCTTTATATGATCTTGGTTGAGCTGCAAATACTTCACAGTGATGAGGACAATTCATAGGTTTTAACAAAAACTCTTCATTTTCTTTAGGAGTTTTTATCGGTTGAAAAGAGTCTTCACCATATTTTGCATAGTGACCTGAACAAACATACAGCTCCTTACTTCCAATATGTGGCGTGATTACCTGTACATAACCTGCCTCTTTTTGAGTTTTCTTTAAAAAGTCTTCTAGTCGGCTTCTAATGGCAGTTCCTTTTGGTAGCCACATGGGTAAACCTTGCCCTACACGATTAGAAAAAGTAAATAATTCAAGTTCTTTCCCTAACTTTCTATGATCACGTTTTTTAGCTTCTTCCAGCATGGTTAAATACTCTTCCAATTCTTTTTGTTTTGGAAAAGTAATACCATAAATTCTAGTTAGTTGCTTTTTATTTTCATCACCCCTCCAATACGCACCGGCTGTGCTTAAAACTTTAACTGCTTTGATAAAACCTGTATTTGGAACATGGGGTCCTTTACACAAATCCGTAAATTTACCTTGTGTGTAAAAAGTAATGGTTCCATCTTCCAATTCTTCTATAAGTTCTAGTTTGTATTCATTATTTCTTTCTCGGTAAAACTTAGCTGCGTCTGCTTTTGAAATTTCCTGTCTAACGTATTCATTTTTTTGAGAAGCTAGTTCTTTCATTTTTGCTTCTACTTTTGGAAAATCTTTTTCTGAAAATTCAGTATCTCCGAAATCTACGTCATAATAAAAACCATTTTCAATAGGAGGTCCTATAGTAAATTGAATACCCGGATATAATTCTTGTAGTGCCTCTGCCATTAAGTGAGCAGATGAATGCCACATTACGGTTTTACCTTCCGTATCGTTCCAGGTTAAAAGTTGAAGGGTTGCATCATTTTCAATTGGTCGATTAGCATCAACAACTTCTCCATTAACGATAGCTGCCAGCACATTTCTGGCCAATCCTTCGCTAATGCTTTTGGCAATATCTAAAGAGGAAGTTCCTTTTTCCACTTCTTTTATTGCTCCGTCAGGTAAAGTAATTTTAATCATATTAAGTTTTTGCCATTTTTTTAATGGAGTGCAAAGTTAGTAATTAGTGATTAGTAATTAGATATAAGTTTTAATTAATGTTAATTGATGTGGGTTATTTGGCTTTTGGTTTATTGTAATCATTATATTTGGCCAATATTTAATTAAATGAAGCCTTACGTAATTAAAAATGGATTGATATTAGGGTTGACCTTGGTAGCTTACCAGTTAATTCAATACATGTTTGAATTATATACAAACAAGTTTTTGGGGTGGGGAGTTTACCTTGTTATTCTTTTGATGCTTTATTATACAATTAAATCATTTAGAGATATAGAAGGAAATGGCTACATAACCTATGGAAAATGTGTGGCTCTTGGTTCACTTACATTGGCGGTTTCTGCTCTTATTTCTACAATTACATCCTATATTTACATTAAATTTATTGATCCGGGAATTACTGAAAAACTCATTGAAATTTCAATTGTAGAAATGGAAAATTCGGGTGCTTCGGAGATGCAGATAGAGCAAACGATAGGTATTTTAGAAACTATGCTTTCTCCTGAAATGATGACTATAATGGGCTTTTTTAGTTATATGTTTATGGGCGGTTTAATATTATTAATTATTGCTGCTTTTATGAAAAGGGAAAATCCAAATCCTGATATTGATTCTTTAGATTCTGGAATATAAAAAGCAAATATCAATTATAATTCCTCTTTTTAATGAGGAAGAATCTTTACCAGAGCTTTCTGCTTGGATAGATAAAGTAATGCTGGCTAATTCATTTACTTATGAAATTATTTTTGTAGATGACGGAAGTAAAGATAAATCCTGGGAAGTAATTCAACATCTAAGTAAACAAAATGCTAATGTTAGAGCAATTCAATTTAGAAGAAACTATGGCAAATCGGCTGCGCTAAATACAGGCTTTGATGCTTGTGAAGGAGAAGTGGTGATTACCATGGATGCCGATTTACAAGATAGCCCTGAGGAAATTCCTGATTTGCGAAAAATGATTCTGGAAGATGGGCTTCATCTGGTTTCCGGCTGGAAAGCCAAACGTTATGACCCAATTAGCAAAACTATTCCTACCAAGCTTTTCAATTTTGCAACTAGAAAAATGAGCGGTATAGAGCTACATGATTTTAATTGTGGCTTAAAGGCTTATCATTCCGATGTGGTTAAAAATATTGAAGTGTATGGCGAAATGCACCGCTATATTCCGGTAATTGCAAAGTGGGCGGGCTTTACTAAAATAGGAGAGAAGGTAGTTCAGCATCAGGAAAGAAAATACGGTTCGTCTAAATTTGGTTTAGAACGTTTTGTAAATGGTTTTCTTGACTTAATGTCTATTACTTTTGTTTCTAAGTTTGGTAAGCGTCCAATGCACTTCTTTGGTGCACTTGGAACCATTATGTTTATTCTTGGTTTTTTAGCTTCACTTTGGTTAGGCATCGATAAATTATTTATTGATACAAAAGCAAGATTAATTACAAGCTCACCTTACTTCTATATCGCGCTTACTTCAATGATAATTGGTTCGCAATTATTTTTAACCGGATTTTTGGCAGAACTAATTTCACGTAATTCTGCCAATAGAAATTCTTATCAGATTAAGTCAAAAATTGGACTTTAATTTCTACAACATTCTAACTGAACGGTATTCATATCTGTTCTTTGTAGAAACTTGCTTAGCTTTATTTTTAGGATACTTAATTGAATATGAAAGTTCATAAGTATTAGTAGTTCCTGCAGGCATGTCTGCTTTCCAAATTAATTGCCCTGTTGTTTTAATCTCATCTGCATTTGATATATTTTGAACATCAACTGTTATTTCACTATTCTGTGAAACTGGATACTGATCTTGTATTTCTAGTTTAATGGCTTTATCATGCATATTTTTTATTTTTATTTCATAGGTATAGCTGTCTTTTCTTTGACTTCCTAATATACTTTTACTTTGAAAATCTTGTTTTTCTGTACGCGATACCAGTACTTTTTTATCTCTTCCAAGTGAAATGTCAAGGGTATCATCAAAGTTTAATGTGTTAATTTTTGAAACTCCAGTAAATGTATTTCCAAAATAGATATTCGCGTTTCCTTCAATCAGATTAAGCTTTTCCCATCCGGTAACTCTAGCCAAAAGGAAAGCATCTTTATCAATTTTTGGTACTACAATATGAGAGTATTCAGCAGGCATATTGGTTTCTGAAACATCTACAATGTATGGCTTAGCATCAGAAGGGATGCTATATTTTTTTGATATTTTAAAATCGACACTTAACTCAGAAACGGTGATGGTTTTGTAATTTACCGGTGCCTTTTGGTATTTTTGTTGCTCCTGTTGTATAGCGCCACTGCTTTGATATGAAAGATCATTAATGTTGCCATAATTACCAGCGGCAGCAGGAGCATTAGCGTTTTGAAGATAACCGGCCTTCTTTTTTTGCAAATAATTTGCTCCATAGTTTAAATACCATGGGTCAAGTTCAGGACGCGAAGCGCTTTCATAAGGGTCGGCTGAGGATAAAGTTAATGGAATATCTTTCCAGTCAATATCTGAGTCATTAAAAACTTTTGCTTTATATTTTAAAATAATTGGTTTGCCAATTTCTTCAGCTACAATATCATAAGTTGGTTCCCAACCTGCACTGTTTACTAAATATCTAACATCGAAACTTGCTGTTGAGGCAGTTTTTGTTTCTACTAAAATTCGTATGGTTCTTCTGTAAGGGTTGTTTTTGTAATTCAACGCATTTAATTGCTGATTTAGCTTATTCACTTCTTTTTGTAAATCGCTTTGCTTCTCAGAAAGCTTAGCTACCTCTTTGTTTACTTCAAAAATTCTACTTCTGTAAAAGTTAGCTGCTTTTTCTAATTCTAAAACAGACACCCCATTGTTAGCACCTCCAATGCTTTGGTTTTTTAATAGCGTTTGCTTTTCGGTAGTATAAGCATCTAACTCATCTCTTACTAATTGTAATTTTTTAGAGACTAATTCAACGGAATCTTTTAAGGTTTTAATTCTTGGTTCTAATTTTTCAGGGTTTAATGTATTGATTTCGCTACTTATCGAAAGCATTTCAACACCATTAGAAGGTATTACTTGAATACTTGAGGGATCTAATTTGTTTGATAATTCATCAATTACGACAATAGATTTTCCGGCAGGAATTGAACCCGAAGCTGTTCTTTTAACTTCAGCACCATTAAGGTAAACGGTTACTTCGGCAATTTTTGATTTAAACTCTTTTTCCGGAACTTCTTGTGCTTTAGAAACACTAATTATTAAAGAAAAAAGAAATAGAAAAGTGGTTAGTTTTTTCATGATATTTAATTTTATAATGTTGCAAGAGAGGTTATTCCTCCTTGTACTTTTTCATTAATAGATACATTTATTTTGGTTCCGATGGGAAGGAAAATATCGACCCTAGAGCCAAACTTAATAAAGCCACATTGCTGGCTTTGTTTTACTTGATCATTTTCTTTTGAGTACATTACAATTCTTCTGGCAAGTGCACCGGCTATTTGTCTGAACAAAATTGAATTCTTGTTATTTTCAACTACGATGGTCGTTCGTTCATTTTCATTAGAAGATTTTGGATGCCAAGCTACTAAGTATTTTCCAGGATGATATTTTGCATACTTTACTTTTCCTTCAATCGGGTAGCGGTTGACGTGTACGTTTAAAGGGGACATAAACACAGAAATCTGAATTCTTTTATCTTTAAAGTATTCCGTTTCTTCCGTTTCTTCAATGGTTACAACAGTTCCATCAGCAGGCGAAATAACATCATTAGTACTGTTGTTTATGTAATTTCTTGAAGGCACTCTAAAAAAGGAAACCAAAAACAACCAAACTCCTAAAGAGACAATAAGGCTTAAATATAAAATTATGTGGTGAACATTAAAGTAGTAAAGAATAGCATTTACTATTGCAAAAAAGATGAGCGATATTGCTAGTGTTGGAAATCCTTCTTTGTGGATGGTCATAAATGTGATTTGTACAAATTTAATATATTCTTGAAATTGCTTAACCTATTAGTAATAAATATAACCAAACCATTGGTGCGGCTAATAAAGTGCTGTCAAATCTATCTAAAACTCCGCCATGACCCGGCATTATTTTTCCGGAATCTTTAACATTGGCAGCTCTTTTAAACATAGATTCTATTAAATCTCCAAGTGTTCCAAAAATGGTAATGATAACGCCTACAATAACCCAATTCACAATATTCAAATTTTCAAACCAAAAATGATTACAGTAAGCAACAATAACACCGACTACAATTCCACCAATAGTTCCTTCCCATGTTTTATTTGGTGAAATTCTAGGGAAGAATTTATGCTTTCCAAAAGCTTTACCAGTTAGGTATGCTCCTGTGTCGTTTGCCCACATCACAAAGAAAAATCCTAGAATGATATTTGGGGAGTATTCGTTTGTAACACTATTTGTCATAAAACCTAATTGGTATAAACACCAAAATGGAATAGTAACATATAGAAAGCCTAAAATAGTACTTGAAATATAATTTAGTGGATTTTCAACTTTGGAAAAAAGAGTATAAATGAGGAGTAAAAAGAAGGGGACGATGAGCAATGCATAATACTTAATGTCAATAGTATATTTCAAGCTTAACAGAATTAGTGAAAAGAAAATTATTAAAGGAATAAAAGAAAATAACCAGTTAAATTGATTTTTTGTTTTTTTAAGTAGCTGGTTGCTTTCATAAACACCAATAAATGATAATAACATCAATAGCCCAAAGAGTAACGAATGATAAAAGTAGATGCAGCTAATAAGAATAACTACAAAAAAGAATCCGCTGATTGTTCTTGTTATAAATGAATTCAAAGTAAAGATTTTGAAATTATATGTTTGGCCTTTATTACATCTGATTGATTAACGTAAACTTCTATTTCTGCAGTTGTAGCACTAAGGTGTAAATGCATTGAGTCAGTTTTGTTAATGACAAATGCTTTAATTTCGTTTTCTTCCAATAAAGCTATAAGCAATTGAATTTTATGGATAAAAGATGAACTGAATATTTTTATCCAGTCACTCACTTTTAATCATTTTTACTTTCTTCTTTACTAGACTCTACCTCTTCAATTTCCGGCTTTGTTTCTATAATACTTTCAGAAGTATTTTCACTCAAAGGATTTTTTTTAGGCTTTTCAATCTCATCTTTTTTGAAAGGCCTCTTGCCAAATATTTTTTCGACATCTTCTTTAAAAATAACTTCTTTTTCGAGTAATAGCTCAGCTAAGGTTTTAAGTTTATCTTTATTTTCTATTAAAATTTTCTTAGTTCTCTCATAAGCTGCTTCAATCATTTTTGAAACTTCTTCATCTATTATTTGTCCTGTTTTTTCACTCCAAGGTTTAGAGAAACTCATATCAGACTGTCCGGTACTATCATAGTAACTAATATTTCCAACTTTATCATTAAGCCCGTAAACTGTGACCATAGCATAGGCTTGTTTGGTGATTTTTTCTAAATCACTTAATGCTCCGGTAGAAATTTTACCAAAAGTAATTTCCTCAGCAGCTCTTCCGCCAAGTGCGGCACACATTTCATCCATTAATTGATCAGTATTGGTGATTTGCCTTTCTTCAGGTAAATACCATGCTGCTCCCAGAGATTTTCCTCTCGGAACTATAGTTACTTTTACTAAAGGCGAAGCATGTTCTAATAACCAGCTAGCAGTGGCATGTCCGGCCTCATGGTATGCAATAACTTCTTTTTCTTTTTTTGTGATGATTTTAGATTTTCTTTCAAGCCCGCCAATAATTCTATCTACTGCATCTAAAAAGTCTTGTAATTGAACATGTTTTTTCTTTTTTCTTGCAGCAATAAGTGCTGCTTCATTACAAATGTTAGCAATATCTGCTCCTGAAAATCCTGGAGTTTGCTTTGCAAGAAAATCCATGTCAATAGCAGTGTCTAGCTTAAGTGGCTTAAGGTGAACCTTGAAAATTTCTTTTCGTTCTTCAATATCGGGTAAGTCAACATGAATTTGCCTATCAAATCTACCCGGTCTTAATAAAGCTCTGTCTAAAACGTCTGCTCTGTTAGTGGCAGCTAGTAATATAACTCCGTTGTTAGTGCCAAAACCATCCATTTCAGTTAATAATTGGTTTAGCGTATTTTCTCTTTCATCGTTAGCACCTTGCGCAATTCCTCTTCCTCTTGCCCTGCCTATCGCATCAATTTCATCTATAAAAATAATTGCAGGCGCTTTTTCTTTGGCTTGCTTAAATAAATCTCTAACTCTAGAGGCTCCAACACCAACAAACATCTCCACAAAATCAGAACCTGAGAGAGAGAAGAAAGGAACTTTTGCTTCACCCGCAACAGCTTTTGCTAATAAGGTTTTTCCTGTTCCGGGAGGGCCAACTAAAAGAGCACCTTTTGGAATTTTGGCGCCCAATTCGGTATATTTTTTTGGGTTTTTTAAGAAGTCAACTATTTCTTCAATTTCTTCTTTTGCGCCTTCTAGTCCTGCTACATCGTTAAATGTAACATTTACATTTTTTTCCTTGTCAAATAATACGGCTTTTGATTTACCAATATTGAAAATTTGGCCTCCGGGACCTCCACTACCGGTCATTCTTCGCATTATGAAAAGCCATATAACTACGAGTAAAATAATTGGCAGTAACCATCCAAACAAGTTTCCCAGCCATTCTTCTTCTTTGTGGTATCTGTATTTAAAATCATGTTCTTTTCCCCATGCGTCAAGCTTTTCTTCAAATCTATCTAATGAACCGATTTCCATTTCATAGTGAGGTCCGGTTGTTGGATTTGAGCCAAACATTGGTTTTTTAATTCTTGATTTATGAAAATCATTTTCTAATGCTTCTGCTTTGATTGTAACTTTAGCAAAGTTGTCGTTATACTCAATTGAACGAACTTCACTGCTTGCTACCATTTTTTCAAGTTCGCTGAAAGTTATAACTCTTGCTCCGGTACCTGAATTAAATAATCCTACAGTAATAAAAGCTACAGCTATTGCTGCATAAATCCAATAAAAGCTAAATCCGTTTCCCGGTTTTTTATCTTTATTGTTACCTCCACCAGAAAACGGGTTTTTAATTTTTCCAAAGTCTGATTTCTTATTTTCTTTTTCTTCCATTTTAATCTTTAGTGTTAAGCCACCGCTATTTTTTTAGCATCAGCCCATAAACCTTCTAAGTTGTAAAAATCTCTCATTTCAGGAATAAAAATATGTATTACTACATCCACATAATCAAGTAAAACCCACTCTGAAGTTTCTTTTCCTTCAACATGATATGGTTTTTCTTTCATTTTTTTTTGCACGTACTCTTCAACTGAATCAGATAATGAGTCTGTGTGTCTGTTAGATGTTCCTGTACAAATAATAAAGTAATCGCAAATTGAATTATCTATTCCTTTAAGATTTAATAGAACGATATCTTCTGCTTTTTTTTCTTGTAAACCTTTAATGGCTTCTTCTGCTAATCGTTTTGATGAGTACTTCAATTTCTTCTCTGTCATTAATTTTTTTAGTTAGTTTGCAAAAATAGTGATTTTATGTAGTTAAAGTCATTGATTATAACATAAGTTAACAAATAAACTTGCAAATAGTTGGACATAACATAGTTTGGCTAGATGAAATTTCATCTACAAATGACTATTGTATAGAGCTGTGTAAATCTAATTTAGCTACCGAAGGGCTTGTTGTTGCTACAAATTCTCAAGTAAATGGGAAAGGACAAAGAGGTAACAATTGGATAGCTGAAAAAGATAAAAACTTAACCTTTAGCATTTGTTTATTTCCGAAATTGACTGTAGAAAATCAATTTTTTTTAAATGAAATAGCGTCACTGTCGATTTGTGATTTTCTAAGTAATCTAGATATTAAGTCTCAAATTAAGTGGCCAAATGATATTTTGGTAGATGGCAAAAAAATATGCGGAATTCTTATAGAAAGTGGAATTCAGGGTAACGAGATTGTTTACAGTGTTTTGGGAATTGGACTAAATGTAAATCAAAAGTTATTTGAGGGCTTTAATGCAACATCTATTTTTAATTTGACAGCACAAAAACTGGATTTAAAAATGCTTTTAGAACAGTATTTGAAATCATTTCAATATTACTATTTGCTATTGCAGAGCAAACAATTTAATAAAATTGAAAGCGACTACTACTCTTTACTTTATGGATATAAGAAAGTAAATAAGGTTGAAGATGAAAAAGGTGTTTTTGCAGGTGTAATTGAGGGAGTTGATAAGCATGGAGCTCTGGTGATATCTTCAGATGCTCGAGAAAAAAGTATTTACCAACTAAAAGAAATCAAAATACATTATTAAGCTAAGTCATATTTATATCTTTGTAACCCTAATTTAAAATTTATGAGAGGATTTTTTATTAAAGTAATTTCTATACAACTCCTATTACTGACTTTATGGGCCTGCGCTAAGGTTCCAATTACCGGAAGGCGCCAAATGAATTTGTTGCCTGAAAGTGAATTAATGACAATGAGCTTAGACCAGTATAATCAATTCTTGAGTGAACACAAAAGAGTACCTGATACTGACCCTAGAACACAAATGGTAAAGAGAGTGGGTAAAAAAATTGCAGATGCGGTGACAGAGTTTTCAAAGGATAATAAAAAAATGCAAAAACGTATTAAAAACTTTGAATGGGAATTCAACTTAGTTGATGACAATATTGCCAATGCTTGGTGTATGCCAGGTGGAAAGGTTTGTTTTTATACGGGTATTTTGCCAATTACAGCAGATGAAACAGGGCTTGCGGTAGTGATGGGACACGAAATTGCTCATGCTATTGCCCGACACGGAAATGAGCGAATGTCGCAAGGACTTGCATTACAAGCCGGTGGAGCTACAATAGGTGCCGTTATGGGTTCAAATCCAACTTTAGGAAATCAAATTTTTATGCAGGCAATAGGAGTAGGAGGACAATTAGGAATGTTAAAGTTTTCTAGAAAGCATGAATCAGAAGCTGACCACATGGGGTTGATATTTATGGCAATGGCAGGATATGACCCGAGAGAGGCAGCAAGTTTTTGGGAAAGAATGAAGGATGCAGGTGGTGGAGCTCCTCCGGAATTTTTAAGTACTCACCCAAGCCATGACAGCAGAATTGAAGATATCAAAGATCATTTGCCTGAGGCAATGACTTATTATAATCCGAGCAAATAATTACATTTGCCGAAATTAATGCACCCGTAGCTCAACTGGATAGAGCATCTGACTACGGATCAGAAGGTTTGGGGTTCGAATCCCTACGGGTGTACTTTTTACCAAAATAGGTTAAATCACCTACTTAATTTTACTAGTTTTTACCTTATCAATTTACACTTTTTCACTCTATTTTCTTCTCCTTTTTATAGAGACATTTGCTTTGTAATTAATCAAAGCAAAAAAGATGAAATATTTTGTTCAGTTTTTTCTCGCAGCATTTTTAGCCGTAAATCTAAGTGCAAATAATAATGCAATTAGAATTAAAATAACTGGAAATGGCTATTCTGATGAGACTGTAGTTCGGTTACATGCTAATGCTACAGTATATTTTGACGGTAATTACGATGCTTGGAAGTTGATTAGTTCTAATCCTAATCCTAATGTTCCTTCAATCTATACGCAAATTAGCCCAACACAGAAGTTATCAATAAATTCTTTACCTGAATTTAATAAGGATACAGCTATTTCTATATTTACCAATATCCCTGTTAGCGGAAATTATACAATTGCCATATCTGAAGTTTTTCCACTAGATAGTTCATATAAAGTTTCCTTAACCGATAATTCTAGCGGAACACATTACTTTTTTAAAAGTGATACTACTTTTAGTGTTCAGTTACAAGCAGTGCAGGCACAGGTTAGCTTTGCATTCAATATTTCTAAAGCAGCACAAATTAGTGTTTTAGATGAAGATTGTTTCGGGAATAACAATGGCTCTGTTCAGCTTACAAAAAATGGAAATACAAACTGGCAAGTAAAATTATACAATGCCCAAAATACATTAATACAATCTACTCAAAGTACAAGTTTTACTAAATTAATTGATAGTCTATCTGCCGGAAATTATTATTTAGAAATTTTAAGTAAAGGAATTGTTGAAGAAGTGAGCTTTTCTGTTCAGCCCGGAGTCTTGGTTGTTGTAAATTACTCTTTATCTAGTGACACCGTTTATTTATCTGAGGGTGCAAATATGCAGCTTAACAATAATTCTCTTAATGCAGCAAGTTATTTATGGGACTTTGGTGACGGAGTTACGAGTGCTCTTACAAATCCTTCACATAATTATAGTTCTATAGGTAATTACGAAGTATCGCTGAAAGGATTTAATGGTGGGTGTTATGCAGAAATTAAAGACACCATCACTGTTGAATTAAATAAAACAATAATCACTTCTATTAAAAATATAGATTATACTTCAATGGATTTATTGCACTTTGGAAATAATACTTTTGAAATAAAGTCAAATACTAATAAAGAGAAATTACTTTTTGTTACCGACATGAAAGGTAAATGTTTATTACAAAATAACTTTACAGATCCTAGTTTTAAGTTTGATTTAGGTTTATTTAAGTCTGGTGTTTATATTGTTTCAGCAGTTTGTGAGAGCGAAAAGCTAACTGAAAAAATAGTTATTTTTTAAAACTAAAGCACACTTTTGTGCCATTTTTTGAATGAATGCTGGCATCTCCCTCAAGTTGTTCTATTAGGGAAGAAATAATAGTGAAGCCTAGCGAGCTGGAGTTTTCTAAATCAAAATCACTTGCCACTCCCAAGCCATTGTCAAGTACTTTTACAAACACATGTTCACCTTCCTCCTCAATTGAAATTTCAATTTTTGGGTTTACACTATCTTCTTTAAACGCATGCTTAAAAGAGTTGACGATAAGCTCATTTAAAATTAATCCTACTGAAATAGAAGTATCCAGGTCTAAAAAAATATCTTTTTCAACCTCAAACTTTAGCTCTATTTTGTTGTGATATGGGTAAGTTCTTGAAATTTCTTTCACAAGTTCAATAGCATAATTGCTAAAATTAATTTGTGAAAAATTTTCAGTTCGGTATAGTTTTTCATGCACTAATGCCATTGACTTTATTCGGTCCTGACATTCTTTAAATTGTATTTTAGCTTCTTCGTCTTTTAAAATACTAGATTGTAGGTTAATAAGACTGGAAACTAATTGTAAATTATTTTTAACTCTATGATGAATTTCTTTTAACAGGGTTTCCTTTTCGTGAAGTGAAATATTTGCTGAGGAGAGTTCCTCACCCAGCATATTTATACCTACTGCCAAACCATCAAATTCATTATTTGAATCTGAGACTAATGCTTTCTTTTTAAAATCTTTGTTACTGTAAGAAATAATTACGTCTGCCATTTCACGCAGTCGTTCATCACAACTTTCTTTACAACTAATTAAGTATTCAATTTCACTTATGTTTTCAGTGATAAATGATTCTATTTCATCAAAGGATATTTTTTTTGGAGGAATATCTTTTATTCTACAGATGAGTTTATAAAGCTCCTTTTGGTATGTAGTATTTATGCTATCCATGAATATATGGAGTTAACCATTTTATGGCTTTTTCCTTACTGTTAAATAACTTGGTTGGTACAATAGGCGAACTTAAATTGATAAAATAGTTTCCAATCATTCTGCTTATGGGAGATTTAATGACCATAGCCAACGAATTAATGAGTGGTTCTCTTCCTTTCATAGCAAAATGGTCTCTAGCTTCTTTAGTAATACTTTTTATATTATTTAAATCAACAAGCAACGGATATTTTTTTTCTCCGCTTAATTTTCTTACCATTTCGGTATTATTTTTTGCTGCATCTAAATCAATGATAGCATTTAATTTAACTTCTGTATAGATGATGTTATCAGATAGCCAGGTTTTAAACTCATTACTTTCTAATTCTGTTTCCATACAATACCAAATATAGTAAAAATAGTGTTATTATATGGTTAAGAACTCTTTAAAATCATTCAGGTAATGACTGCCATCTACCATCAAAGAAATTAAAAATGCTACTGACCCAAATGATGATAAAACGATTCCAATAATAGCACAAACTCTGCCTGCTTTTAAATTGTTGTAGGAAACACTTGTATATAAGCTTGGATTGGCTTCATATAGTTCTATTCCTTGTTTTGATATATAAAGGGCAATTATTCCAAATGTTAAACCTATAATTCCGTAGCAGCAACAAAATATTATAGATAATATACCTAATACTAAAACTCCCGTTGAATTAGGTAGTTCTTTTTTATTTATTTTTTCATCAACTATAGAGCCCATTTTGTGTTAATTTTAGTACGTAGCTAGTCATTATTATCAAGCAAGTAAAAACAAACCAAAGTTTAAGTGCTTTTGCACCAAATGTAAATTTAAACTTTATATGTAATGCTAAAAAAGTAAAAAGCATAATAATTGGTATAAGAGCAGGATATAACATAAAACTTTCTGTAAAATCTCCGTTTATTAATGCTAAAAAGGAGCGTTGCATGCCACACCCTGGGCAATCAAAACCAAAGTATTTTTTATAAAAGCACGGGAGCATATATTCATTAATATCCAAAAGGATAGTTTTTCACAAATTTAAAGAATACTAAGATAAGGACTTTATTTGCAGATCGATGTCTATTAATTGTTCAGCTAGATTAGAACTATTATTATTTTCAATAATAAAATCAGCTAGAGGAATTTTTTCTTCATCTGTCCACTGGTTTCTCATTCTTGCCAACACTTCTTCTTCTGTAGTGTTATCTCTTTCTATTATTCTTTGGACTCTTGTGTCTTTATCTGCAATAATCAAAATGATTTTGTCAAGTTGCTTGTACGTTCCTGTTTCAAATAATATAGCTGCTTCCTTTATGGTGTAGGGATAATTTTGATGTTGATTAAGCCAGGCCTTATATTCATTTGCAACTTCAGGATGAATGATGCTGTTTAATTGCTCTTTCTTTGATTTATCTGAAAATATGATTGTGGCAATTTTTTTACGGTCAACTTTGCCGTTTTTTACCACATCTTTTCCAAAGATAGCCTCAATTTTCTCAACTATTCTTGGGCTATTGAGAATGTTTTTGGCTACATCATCGGCATAAAATACCGGGATTCCAAGTTTTTCAAATTCTTTGCAAACGGTAGTTTTACCGCTACCAATTCCGCCTGTAACACCTACTTTAAGCATTAATTAAGAAAGTAAGTTTGAAATAATGTGTATCTCAAACTATGATTTCGGCTCTTCAAATTCTGAAGCAATAGCTGATTTTTCAACCTTTAACTGTCCACCACTGTGAACATCAATAATTACAGTTGTGTCTTTAACTTCTGCAATTTTTCCGTGAATGCCACCAATGGTTACTACCTTAGAGCCTTTTACTAAGCTTTCTCTGAATTTCTTTTGCTCTTTGGCTTTCTTTTGTTGTGGTCTTATCATAAAAAAGTAAAAAACCACTACCATTAATACCAACATTAATATTGTTGACATTCCACCACCTTCTCCACCTTGTGAAGCCATTAAAATTATATTCATCATATTATTCATTTGTTAATTTATTTTGTTTCGGGTACTAATATTTCACCTTTTAGCGCTACTACAGATACATTAGGTTCTGTGTTGGCACTTATAGTTACTGTTACGTGTTTAAATCCTTCCTTACCATTGCTGTCAAAAACTACATCTATTTTTCCTTTTTCTCCCGGAGCAATGGGTTCAGTTGGCCACTGAGGTACGGTGCATCCACAGCTTCCTCTTGCTGTACCAATAATTAATGGATATTCTCCGGTGTTTTTAAATGTAAAAGAATGTTCTACTTTTTCACCTTGAGTAATTTTTCCAAATTCATATAGCTCGTTTTCAAATTCAATAGAAGTAATTTTTTCTACTAAATCAGTTGTAACTTCTATATCTTCTTTTTTTTCTTCTTCTTTACAAGAGAATGTAAAAAGTAAGGATGATGCAGCTAATGATAATACTATTTTTTTCATTTTACCTTATTGTTAAATATCAATTTTTATTGCATTAAACCTCTTCCGGTTTTTTTGAGCTCACCTTTTTTGGTGTATTCTGCCACAAATTTATCTAAAATACCATTAATAAACTGTTTGCTTTTTGGAGTGCTGAACCATTTTGAAAGTTCTATGTACTCATTTAAAGTTACCTTGACAGGAATAGAGGGGAAATAAATTAATTCCGTCATGGCCATTTTCATTAAAATAATGTCGGCTAAAGCTATTCTGTCTAACTCCCAATTAACAGCTTTTTTATCAATAACTTGCTCAAACTCTTTTTCATGTTTTACAGTTGCTAAAAATAAATCTGAAACAAATGCTTTGTCTTCATCATCTTTAAGGCTGTAAGGTATTTTAATCTCTCTGTTTTCCTGCATGCTTTCTATCGTCTTTATGATTTGATATAGAGCTAAATCGATATCCTCATAAGTCCAATACATAGATGCATCTTCTATTTTAGAGATAAGCACTTCATCTTCAGAAAGCAATTCTTTAAAAAGTTTTATAACAAATTCCTTGTCCCAATCAAAGCTGTCTTTATCTAAGTTCATATATTTCGAAAAGGCTTCACTTGCTCTCATTTTTGTAAAGAAAGCCTTAACTTCGTCATAATAAATTTGCCAACTGATACTTTTCTTTTTAATCAGCTCCTGAAGTGCTTCATTTTTTTGAAGAGACTTAAAAACCCTGTTATTTACAAATTTTAAATTAGGATTTAGGTCTTCTTCAGTACGAATATGCTTTTTTCTGTTTTCTTCAATCCTAAGTTCGGCAAGGTGAATAAGTTCAAATCCGAAAGAAAGAAATAGAAGGTATAAATCATGAAATCGTTCAATTCCATGAAATACTTCATTGGTTGATTTAGTAATGTTTTTTTCATCTGTTTGAAAAAAAGCATACAATCCTTGAAATATTTTAACCCTCAATATCCTCCTACTCAGCATTATAAATGAACTTAAAAATGAACTTAATATGATTGTTTAATCTTACCTACTGCAGCAATTCGTTCTTCGGCAATTTTATTGGCTGCTTGGTAGGTAAGAATGTTATTTTCTTTACTGTATTTGTAAATATTTAGCGTTGTATTATAAATGTTTTCTGTTAATTCCATTGCTCTATCTCTGCCATAACCTTCTACTTCTGAGTTAACATTAATTAGTCCGCCTGCATTAATTAAATAATCGGGTGCATAAAGTATTCCTTTGTCTGCAAGCATTTTTCCATGTGTTTTTTCATTGGCTAATTGGTTATTAGCAGCTCCGGCAACAATACTACACTTTAACTGATGAATTGTGGCATCATTAAGGGTTGCACCTAATGCACATGGAGCGTACACATCCATATCAATTTCATAAACATTTCCGTTAGCAATTTCTACCGCACCGTGTTGTTTTTTTATGGCTTGAAGTTTTTCATCTCTTATATCACTGATAAAAACTTTAGCACCTTCTTTAACTAAATAATCAACTAAAGCTTCACCTACGTGCCCAATACCTTGAACTAATACTTTTTTACCATTTAGGCTTTCACTACCTGTCAATTCTTTCATAGATGCTTTCATTCCCATGTAAACACCATAGGCTGTTACGGGAGATGGGTCACCACTTCCGCCTAATGAAGGAGGTAAGCCGGTTACAGAGTCTGTCTCCATGTGAACGTATTCCATGTCTTTTGGACTAATACCTACATCTTCTGCGGTAATGTATTTTCCTCCTAAACTGTCAACAAATTTTCCAAATCTTCTGAATAAAGCTTCAGATTTTTGAGTGTAAGAATCACCAATAATAACCGCTTTACCACCACCTAGGTTTAATCCGGTAATAGCAGCTTTATAACTCATACCCCTTGAAAGTCTTAAAACATCATTTAAAGCTTCCAATTCATTTTCATACATCCACATCCTAGTTCCACCTAAAGCCGGCCCAAGAGTAGTATTGTGAATAGCTATAATTGCTTTTAATCCGGTAGCATTATCTTGGCAAAAAACAACTTGTTCATGGTCATAAGTAACCATATTTTGAATAACCGGGTTTTCTAAACCTAATTGTTCACTGACTTCTGCAATTTCAGACATATTAAATATTTTTAGATTTTGAATTTACTACCTTTGTATTTTGAAAAGGCTTGCAAAAATAGGTACTTTTTTGATAGAACCAAACCACTTTTGAATTGGTTTAGTTGTAGCGACAGAAAAAATGGAGAAATAAGTTAGTGAAATCGTTATTACACCTCAATAAATACTTTTTAAAGTATAAGTATAGACTGATATTCGGAATAGTTTTTATCATCATATCCAATATTTTTGGAATTATTCCAGCTCAACTTATTCGTAAGGCTTTTGATTTAGTAGGAAGTTCAATATTCGATTTAAAGTTTCTGGCAGAGACACCGCTTGAGAGTTATTTCACAGAACACCTTACTACAATGCTATTGATTTTTGCAGGAACAGTTTTATTGATGTACTTGCTGAAAGGCCTATTTACTTTTTTAACTCGTCAGACTATTATAATAATGTCTAGACTTATTGAATATGACTTGAAAAACGAGATTTATGAGCATTATCAAAAGCTTCACTTAGGGTTTTATAAGCAAAACAATACCGGAGATTTAATGAATAGAATTAGCGAAGATGTAAGCAGAGTAAGGATGTATTTGGGGCCGGGAGTTATGTACACTATAAACTTAGTAGTGCTTTTTGTGATGGTTATAGCAACTATGGCTAGTATCAACGTTCGCCTTACAATTTTTGTGTTAGCTCCTTTACCTTTATTATCGTTTCTTATTTATAAGGTGAGTAGTGTTATAAATAGAAAAAGTGAAAGAGTACAAGCGCAATTATCTACTATTTCAACTCTTTCACAAGAAACTTTCTCTGGAATAAGGGTTATAAAATCTTTTGTTAAAGAAAAGTTCTTGTTTCAAAAATTTGATGAAGAAAGTGAACTCTATAAGACGAAGGCTTTGTCATTAGCTAAAACACACTCATTTTTTTTACCAACCATGATGTTGTTAATTGGATTAAGCACAACTCTTACCATTTATATAGGTGGTTTAGAGGCTATAAAAGGAAACATTACAACAGGAAATATTGCAGAATTTGTTTATTATGTAAATCAGCTTACCTGGCCTGTTGCTTCTTTGGGTTGGGTAACTTCATTGATACAGCGGGCAGCAGCTTCTCAAGAACGTATTAATGAGTTTTTACACACACAACCTGAAATTGTAAATCCAACTGAAACAGTTACTGAGATAAAGGGAAAAATTGAATTTAAAAATGTAAGCTTTACATATCCACACACAAATATTCAGGCATTAAAAAACACAAGTTTTATTGTTAATCCGGGTGAAACAATTGCTATCATTGGACGAACAGGCTCAGGGAAATCTACTATTGCAAACTTAATTACACGATTATTTGACGTAACAACAGGAGAGATACTTATTGACGATAAGAAGATTAATGAAATTAATCTCAACAACCTTCGTGAAAATATTGGCTATGTTCCACAAGAAGTATTTTTATTCTCCGATAATATAACCAACAACATCGCTTTTGGAGAAAAAAAACTAGCTGATTCTCCTGAAATAATAGAACGTGCAGCTAAAAATGCTCACATTCACCATAATATTGTTGATTTTCCAAAGGGTTACGAAACAATGCTTGGGGAGAGAGGAATAACATTATCAGGTGGTCAAAAACAAAGAGTTTCGATAGCTCGTGCTATCATTAAAAATCCTAAAATTTTAATTTTTGACGATTGCCTTTCGGCCGTTGATACTGAAACCGAAGAAAAAATATTGAATAACCTTAAAGATATTATGGAAAACAAAACAAGTATTATTATTAGCCATAGAATTTCATCAGTACAAAATGCTGATAAAATAATTGTTTTACAAGATGGAGTAATATGTGAGAGCGGAAAACATGATGATTTAATGAAATTAAATGGGGTTTATGCCGATATTTATCATCAACAACTATCGGAACTTACAGAAAATACCCAAATATAGTTTTTCTTTTTTGCTCATTATCGGATATAATTTTATACCAATCTTAAAAAAATATCGTCAAAAACTTGGTTTGTGTCGATTAAATTGGATAAATTTGTTTGATTAACTCATTTTTAATTAAACTATTAAGTGATGCAAGAAAACGATAACTCAGAAAACGGAGAAGATAATTCAAGAGGAAACGAAGTGTTTTCTAAATCAGTTAGAGCAGGAAAAAGAACTTACTTTTTTGATGTTAAATCTACCAGAGCTAACGATTACTATCTGACTATTACCGAAAGCAAAAGAAGATTTGCTAATGACGGAAGCGGTAAATTCTTTTATGAAAAGCACAAAGTGTTTTTATATAAAGAAGATTTTGAAAAGTTTTTAGAAGGCTTAAATGAGTCCGTTGACAAAATTAGAGAGTTAAAAGCCGAACAAGGCGAAGAAATTGTAGAGAAAGTAGCACAGGAGTTTACCGATGTTAGCTTTGACGACTTAGGCGATAAATAATTATAGTAAATAGTTTTAATTTTAAACCCACTTCATATTTTGGAGTGGTTTTTTTATGGACAAAATCAAACAAATACTAGACACTTCTTCCAAAAAGAAAATTGATTTTCTGTTAAGTGAGATTAAGAAAAAGCCCGTTTTGGCTGAGGAGGTTTTGAGTTTAGCACTAATAAATGAACACCCTTTTAGTTGGAGAGCTGCATGGGCATTAAGTCATTATTCCAAAAAGAATAAAAAGTTTATAGAAGATAATCAGGATAGAATAATCTTGAAGTTGGAAGAAATTAAACATCCCAGTCAAGTAGGGTGTTTGTTGATTACCCTTAATAACATTGAGTTGGATTCTGAAAATCTGGGAATTGTTGCAGATGTTTGTATAGCAATGCTTAAAGGAGAAATAGAAGCAGGGTATATCAGAATGTATGCAATGGAGGTGATGATTAAAATTGCTAAGCAATATCCTGAGTTATCTCATGAGTTTATTGAAGTAATTGAATACGCTAAGCAAGGCTTTGAGAAAAACTATATAATTAGCAGAGCCGAAAAAGCAATTGATGAGTTAATAAAGCTAAAAGTTTAGTATTTGGTCAACATGCTTAGCAATAAATATTTTTGTCTTTTCATCGGTAACTAATTCATCCACAATTATTCCATCAACATGTGCAATTGCATTTTTAAAAGGTAGCACGGTTACATTTAGGTAGTTTAAGACATTTGTAAACTGGTCAAGCCCTCTCAGGTTTCCTGCTCTTCCCGAAGAGACTCCCACCAAAGCTGCTTTTTTACCTTTAAAGTGAATCGGTTTAATAGAATCTATAAATAATTTAGAAATACCGCTAAATCCGCCATTATACTCAGGAATTACAAACACAAATTTTTCAGCAGCATCAATATATTTTTTTATGTGGTCATTAAATCTTTTATCCTCAAAATCATACATTTTGTTCAACTCAAATTTTTCAAAAACATCTATAAGGCTTAAAAATTTTACATCCTTGGTTTTTTGAGAAATTTGTTGAAAATATTCTTTAGCAACAATCATGGTATTGCTTTCTGGTCGGTTAGTTGCAGAAATTACTGTAATCATTAAATTATGTTTATAAAAAGTTAATAACTAAACATGCAACCCCTATATTTTGTTGTATTTTTGGACTGCTTTTGCAAAAGAAGCATTTAAACTTTTTAAAAGCAAATACAAACTTGTTTTGTAATAAAAATTAGCAGATAAATGAAGGTAACTTATTACGGACATTCTTGTTTTGAGTTGAACATAAGTGGAAAATCTCTTTTGTTAGATCCTTTTATTACTCCTAATCCTAAAGCAAAAGATATTAAGATTGAAAGTATAAAGCCAGATTTTATGCTGATATCTCACGGTCATGGCGACCATATTGCTGATGCGGTTGCAATTGCTCATCAATCAAGTCCTGTAGTGGTTTCCAATTATGAAATTATTACTTGGTTGGAAAAGCAAGGCGTTGAAAATGGAAAAGGATGTAATCACGGAGGCACTTTTAAATTTGATTTTGGCAGTGTTAAGTATGTAAATGCAATTCACTCAAGCAGTTTGCCTGATGGAAGTTATGGTGGAAATCCGGGAGGATTTGTCATTAAGTCAAGCGATAAAAACATTTATTATGCCGGTGATACTGCTTTAACAATGGATATGAAGCTCATTGCTGAAGAGACTAACATTGATGTTGCTTTTTTACCTATTGGAGATTGTTTTACTATGGGAATTGATGATGCAATAAAAGCTGCAGATTTCGTTAAGTGTAACAAAATTATTGGAATGCATTATAATACTTTTCCACCTATTGAAATAGATGAGGCTGATGCCGTTAAGCGATTCAAGGAAAAAGGAAAAGAGTTGATTTTAATTAACATTGGAGACAGTATAGAAATATAAAATTATGGGAAAAATCATTGCAATAGCAAATCAGAAAGGTGGTGTAGGTAAAACTACAACAGCTATTAACTTAGCTGCTAGTTTAGGAGTTTTGGAAAACAAGGTATTGATGGTTGATGCCGATCCACAAGCAAATGCTACTTCCGGAATTGGCTTTGACCCGAGAAACGTAAAAAGTAGTATTTATGAGTGTTTGATTAATGAAGTGGAGCCACAAAATGCAATTTTGCATTCTGAAACTCCTAATCTTGATTTAATACCGGCTCATATTGATTTAGTGGGAGCGGAGATAGAGATGATTAATCTCCCGAACAGAGAAAAAATGATGAAGATGGCTTTAAACAAAGTCAGAGACCAATACGATTTTATTATTATCGATTGCTCTCCTTCATTAGGTTTGATTACCGTAAATGGTCTTAGTGCCGCAGATTCTGTTATTGTTCCTGTACAATGTGAATATTTTGCTTTAGAAGGATTAGGTAAATTATTGAACACCATTAAAATAGTTCAGTCAAGATTAAACACAGAGTTGTCAATTGAAGGGTTATTGTTAACGATGTACGATGCTCGTTTAAGACTGGCAAACCAAGTAGTTGAAGAAGTAAAAACTCATTTTCAGGAATTGGTTTTTGATACTATTATTCAAAGAAATACTAAATTAGGGGAAGCTCCAAGTCATGGGCAAGCAGCCATTATGTTTGATGCAGAGTCAAGAGGTGCTTTAAATTACTTAAATTTGGCAAGAGAAATTCTTCAAAAGAATAACTTAACAAGACTCAAAGAAGAAGAAAAAATTATCCAATTAGAAGATGAGTAAGAAACCCGCATTAGGAAAAGGATTAAGCGCACTACTAACCAACAGTGATACAGATGTTTTGGCAGAAACTAAAGAAGGAAGAGAAGCCCTTGTTGGTTCTGTTGCCGAATTAGATATTGCTTCTATTGAAGCAAATCCGTTTCAACCAAGAAATGAGTTTGAGAAAGAAGCGTTGGAAGAACTTTCTGAGTCTATAAAAGAATTAGGAATTATACAGCCTGTTACCGTTAGGAAAATGGGTAAAGGTAAATTCCAGCTCATTTCTGGTGAAAGAAGATTTAGAGCTTCAAAATTGGCCGGACTTACTAAAATCCCTGCTTTTATAAGAATTGCTAACGATCAGGCTATGCTTGAAATGGCTTTGGTTGAAAATATTCAACGTGAGAATTTAAACGCAATAGACATTTCACTTTCATACAATAGATTGATAGAGGAATGTAATCTTACGCAAGAAGAATTAAGCACTCGAGTTGGGAAAAAGCGTTCTACTATAACTAACTATTTAAGGCTTTTAAATCTTCCGGCCGAAATTCAACATTCTTTAAGAGCCGGAAAAATTTCTATGGGGCATGCCAGAGCGTTGGTAAGTATTGAAGATGAAGAAATTCAGTTAGCTATTTTTAGAGAAATTGAAGAAAATGAGTTGTCTGTAAGGCAGGTTGAAGAAATGGCCAGAGGTTATACTATTCAAACTAAAGAAGACAAAAAGACCAAAAGAGAAAGCAAAAAGGAAAAGGGAAATCTTTCTTTTTCAGAACTTAAACTGAAATCAGAACTTCATGATTTGTTTAAAACAAAAGTGGAGATTGTTAAGAACAATAAAGGTAAGGGAAAGATAGTTATTGCCTTTAACTCTAAAGATGATTTTGAACGAATTACATCTGTTTTTGAAAATTAAAACCTTCATTTTTTTATTTCTAATTATTGGTATTAGCTGCTCTGCTTTTGCCCAAAAAAAAGTAATTGAAGCAGATACACTTCCTCTAGATACTACTGTAAAACATTCACCTAAAAGGGCAGCGTTATTTTCTGCTGTTTTGCCCGGATTAGGTCAGGCTTACAACAAAAAATACTGGAAAATTCCAATTGTGTATGCAGGCATTGCAACTACACTTTACTTTGCAAATAAAAACCATCAAGAATTTAAGACCTTTAAATCAGCTTATTTGTCAAGAGTAGATGATGACCCTACGACTGTTGATGACTTACCCTTATACAGTGATGCAAATTTGCTCACACTAACTGAGTATTATAGGCGGAATAGAGATTTATTTGTAATAGGAACGGTAGTAGTCTATGCTTTAAACGTAATAGATGCAGCAGTTGACGCACATTTATTTTACTTTGATGTAAGTGATGACTTATCTCTAAACTTAGCGCCTAATTTTAATTTAAATACTACCGGAGTGTATTCAGGTTTTTATTTAAAACTGAATTTCTAGCTATTTCTTTTTATTCTTAGGCTCAATGTATTTATCAAGATACTTTGTTCCTCCGAAAAGCCTCATTTGGTTCATTGCCCAACTTTGTCTACCTCTTAGATATTCAGTAGGTCTGCAAGCGTTCATTTTTAAAGGGTTTGGTAATGTTACGGCAATTAAAGCGGCTTCGCTTCTGCTAAGTTTAACAGCAGATTTCTTAAAACATTTTTTTGAAATTGCTTCTACACCATAAATTCCGTCTCCTAGTTCAATTACATTTAAATAAACCTCAATAATTCTTTTTTTATTCCAAAGTAGCTCTATTAATGCAGTAAAATATACTTCAAACCCTTTACGAATCCAGCTTCTTCCGGGCCATAGAAAAACATTTTTTGCCACTTGTTGGCTAATGGTACTTGCACCTCTTTTTTTCTTGCTTTTTTCATTATGGTTCATGGCCTTTTTTATGGCGCCAAAATCAAAACCATAGTGTTTAAAGTAATTTTGATCTTCAGCAACTACAACAGCTAATAACATGTTTTCGTTTATTTCATCATAATCTTTCCAAGTTTTATTAATGGAGCATTCCTTTTTTTCGCAATCCATCCATCGTTCAACCATTAAGTAGGTAATGGGCGGATTTACCCACCGGTAAAGTAAAACCCAGCAAAAGGTAATAGCAAAAAACCACAAGCACACTTTTAAAAGTATGCGAAAAACTTTTCTGAATAATCCTTTTTTAAGCTTTGCCATAAGATATTATTGGCAAAACTATATTAAATAAACTCAAGTTCAATACTTTCCTAGGTTATTTATTTTAACCAAATTTGCAAACCAAAACTAAAATATTGAAAAAATTTCTTTTTATTGCTTTTGTTTGCTGCACCTTATTTTCTTTTTCTCAGTCAAAACAGGATAGTTTATATTCTATTGTAAACCGTAAAGTAAATTCTCCTGAAAGGGTAGATGCTATTATAGAATTAGCAAGTATAATGTCTGACAAAGGAAAAACCGATTCTACTTATTATTACCTAGACATAGCTAAAAGAAGTGCAGTTTCAAATAAATTTTTGAAGCAGCATAGCCTTTCTTGTATTAGATTAGGAAATCATTTTTTGTTTAGCGGTAAGTATGACTTAGCAGAAAAAGAATATAAAGAAGCGATTAAAGTATTAAATGGTACTGACTACAAACAGAACCTTGGTGTTGCCTACAAAAATTTGGCTATTGTGTATGCTTATCAGGGAATCTTTGAGAAAGCAATTTTTAATTTTAGCAAAGGCATTGAATTAGCAATTGAACTTAAAGATACTCTTGGTATTGCCGGTGGATATAGTGATATAGGATTGGTTTATTTACAAAAAAATAACCATCCTATTGCTTTGAATTACTTCCATAAGTCGCTAAGCATTTATGAAAATGTAGATGCAGAAAAGGAAATAAGTTTTTTGTATAATAATTTTGGTAAGATATATACAGAACTACATGATTATGAAAAGGCTATTGAATTTTTTCAAAAAAACTTAGTCTTAGCAAACCAAAATAGTTCCAATGCAAATAAAGCTATGGCACTTCATAATATTTCCATTAGTTATGGAAATCAGCAAGATTATAAAAATGCCTATAAATATGCATTGTTAGCACTTGAAATAAGAAGAGATACAAATTCAAATAAACGAACAGTAGGTGATTTGGTAAATACATTAAATCAAATCGGAACAATTTATTTTAATATAAAGGACTACAGCCCTGATAGCATTAGAGAGATAGTTTATGATAAACCTTATTTTGCCGAGAACCCGTCTTCATTGGTTGATTCTGCTTTAGCTTTGTATCGAATATCCGAAAAAATCACTGTTAATACAGATTTTGATGAACAAAAGTCAAGCACATTATTTTACATCGCAGAAGTATTTATGCATAAGGGAGATTTCACTGGTGCTATTGCTAAATTTAAAACTGCTTTAAAAATTCTTGAGGAACTTGATGTTGAGTATGATGATCAAGCAGAATCTTGTTTAAATATATATAAAGCTTACAACTCAATTAATCAGAAAGATAGTGCACTTAAGTATTACATTTTATATCATGAAAAATATGTAAATGCTTATGATTATGAAGCCCAAATAGAGTTGGGTTCAGAAATGGCCAGCTACGAATTAAATAGACAACATGAAATTGAGCAGGAAAAAAAAGAGCAACAATTATTAGTATCAATTGAAAAGGAAAAAAATGCAAGGCTTAAGTTATATTTTGCATTAGGAGCCGGATTATTAATTCTGATTTTGCTTTTATATATCTTAAAAAGCTTACGAGAAAAGAAAAAGGCAAATGAAATTCTTGCAATTCAGAAAGCTCAGATTGAAGAAAAAAACAATGAAATCACTAGCTCTATAAACTATGCCAGACACTTACAAAATTCAATACAACCCAAAGAAGAATATATATCGAAATATTTTCCTAACAATTTTCAAATTTATAAACCAAAAGATATTGTAGCCGGTGATTTTATATGGTTTAAAGATATTGAAAACACTACTGAGGTAGTTTTTGGAGTGGGTGATTGTACCGGACATGGAGTTCCCGGAGCTATGGTAAGCGTTGCTTGCTCTACTTCATTAGATAGAACTGTGGCAGAATTCAATATTACAAGGCCATCGTTAATTCTCCAGAAATCTTCAGAAATCATCTCATCTTTATTTGGTTCAACAGAAAGTGTAAGAGATGGTATGGACATAGCTCTTTGTAAGTTAGACTTAGATTCTAATATACTAGAATACTCCGGTGCAAACAATTCACTCTGGATTATTAGAAATGGAGAGATGACAATTTTACCTTCTACCAGACAAACAGTTGGGTATGTTGCCAATCCTATTCCTTTTGAAAATCATGAGTTCCAACTTAAGAAAGGTGATTTAATCTACTTATTTTCAGATGGATATATCGATCAATTTGGTGGAGATAAAAACAAAAAACTTAAATCATCAGGCTTTAAAGACCTTTTGCTTGAAGTTTCTTCTATGCCGGTGAACGAACAGAAGAAAAAAATGCTTGAGTTTTTTGATAAGTGGAAAGGAATTAATGAGCAAATTGATGATGTTTGTGTTTTTGGTATTAGAATTTAAACCAATCATCTATTTATTTTTCCGCTAATAATATTATTACACTTTTACAAAATAAATAAAGAACTCACTAAGTTAATTAGCATAAAGAATATTCGAAAAGCCTAATTATTCTTCTAAATTTACACTCAAATTTTTGCACATGATTATATCATTATTTGGATACGGAAAAATGGGTAAAGAAATTGAACAAATTGCTGTTCAAAGAGGTCACCAAATTGGATTAAAAATAAACTCTTCAAATTCCTCAGACATTACTAAAGAAAATATCAAAAATACTGATGTTATTATTGAGTTTAGTCGCCCTGAGTTTGCCAAAGACAATATATTATTCGCCATAGAAAACAATGTTCCTATTGTTGTAGGAACAACAGGCTGGTATGAGGACTATGATTTTTTAAAATCGCAAGCGCTAGAAAAAAGTGGTACACTTCTTACCGCAACAAACTTTAGTGTTGGCGTAAATATCTTTTTTAAAATCAATGAATATTTAGCTAAAATCATGAATACTCAAGATGCTTATGATGTGCATATGAAAGAAATTCATCATACCCAAAAGCTAGACGCACCAAGCGGTACAGCATTAACATTGGCACAGCAAATTATTCATAGCATTGATAGAAAAACCAAGTGGACGAACAAAAAAACGCTAGACAAGAGTGAGTTAACCATTACTTCCGAAAGAGTTGACCCTGCACCGGGCACACATTCAATAACATACACCTCAGAAATTGATGATATTGAAATTACTCATACTGCCCATAATAGAAAAGGATTTGCTTTTGGTAGTGTACTAGCAGCCGAATTTGTTAAGGACAAAAAAGGTATTTTTACCATGAATGACGTTTTACAATTTTAACTAACAAATATTACTATGACATTATTTTGGATTCTTTCAATACTTTATTTTTTGGCTACTCACATAGCTTTTTATAAGTTTTTTGAAAACATGGGTGTGGAAGGTTGGAAGGCATTAGTTCCTTTTTATGGAACTTATTTAGCCATTAAGCTTATTAAAAAACCGTTATGGTGGTTGCTTATTTATTATTTACCATTTGCAGGTTTTATTGTTTGGATGGGAATAATTTCAGAGTTTTTAAAGCTTCACGGTAAATTCTTTTTTTGGCATCATGCAGCAGGAATTGTGTTTGCAGGTATTTATTTACCATACATTGCTTACAAAGAAAAAGTAGCATACATAGGCTATGAGGCATCTAAGCAATATAAAAAATCTTGGGGAAGAGAGTGGGCTGACGCAATAGCTTTTGCTGTAATTGCGGCTACTTTAATTCGTATGTTTTACATTGAGGCGTTTACAATTCCTACTTCTTCAATGGAAAAATCCATGTTAGTTGGAGATTTTTTATTTGTAAGTAAAGTAGCTTATGGGCCTAGATTTCCAATGACACCGGTTACTTTCCCGTTTACACATCATAGTTTTCCGGAGTGGGTTCCTATAGTTGGAGGAAATAAATCATATTCAGAAGTAATAGAATTTGATTATCATAGATTACCCGGTTTCGGAGAAGTAGAAAGAAATGATGCTGTGGTATTTAATTTTCCGGAAGGAGATACCGTTTGTTTGGGGCAACCTGCTATGTCTTACTATCAACTTTGTAGAGATTTTGGTAGAAAACAAGTCTTATCAAATAGTTTAGTTGACCAAAGAACAAATATGCCTGTTTTTGGAGATATTACGGTTAGACCACTTGATAAAAAAGAAAACTATGTAAAAAGGTGTGTAGCACTTCCGGGTGATAAATTGGAAATTAAAGATGGTGTACTTTATATAAATGACAACTACGCTTTTTTCCCCAATGGTTTACAGTACAAGTATGAAATATATACTGATGGAACAGCTTTGTCAGAATCATTTTTTCAAAACCTTGATATTACTGATAAAACAGATGGAAACTTACTACAAGGAAGCAATCAATATTATTATGTGGCAGCCTTAACTCAAGAAAAAGCAAAAATATTAGAAGAGAATCCAGCCATAACTTCTATAAAAAGAATGATTCAGCCTAAAAAATACTATACAGAACAAACAGGTTTTCCTATTTTTCCAAATAACCCGAAATATGATTGGACAGTAGATAATTACGGACCCTTGGTTATTCCTAAGGCAGGCGTTACAGTTGATTTAAATTTAGATAATTTACCATTATACAAACGAATTATTGATGTTTACGAAGACAATTTACTGAAGGTGGATGGCAATGATATTTACATTAATGGAGAAAAATCAACTAGCTATACTTTCAAACAAAACTACTACTGGATGATGGGTGATAACCGTCATAATTCTCAAGATTCCAGGTTCTGGGGATTTGTTCCCGAAGACCATATTGTTGGGAAACCAGTATTTATTTGGTTATCTTTAGACTACAATAAGAAAAAACTGTTCGAAAAAATAAGGTGGGGCAGACTTTTTTCTTTAGTTGACAAAGATGAATAAACTTAAGAGGAAACGAATACTAGCCTTTAGAAGTCTAAAGGATTGGTTTAAAGCCCTTTTTTGGGCTTTTTTCATTCTTTGGGCTTTAAAAGCCTTTGTGGGAGAAAGGTTTACCGTTATTTCATCATCCATGTTAAATACCTTGCAACAAGGTGATGTGATTTTTGTCAATAAAGTTAAGTTTGGCGCAAGAGTTACCTTAACTCCTCTTAGTGTACCATTTTGTCATCAACATTTACCTTTTACCGAAAACACACCGTCTTATTTAGAATGGATTTCTTTGCCTTACATGAGATTACCCGGATATTCTGAAATAGAGATAAATGATATTCTGGTGTTTAATTACCCATCTGATACTTATTATCCCGTTGACCATAGAACTCATTATATTAAAAGGTGTGTGGCACTTCCGGGAGACACCATTGAAATAATAAACGGTAACGTGTACGTGAACAATACGCTTATTAAAATGCCTAAAACAGCTTTAAACACATATCTGGTTTCAGTAAATAAAAAGTTTGATTTAGAAGCTAAGGCAGACGAACTGGGAATAATTGAAGGGAGAAATGTTGCAAAAAACATTTATGAACTCACGCTAACTCAAGAACAATTATTGCACTTAGTTAATGAAGAGGGAATTAAAAGTATCGATAAACTAAATTCAGATAGCACAGTTGTTTTGAGTTATATTTTCCCTTTTGATGATTATCATAAATGGAATACAGATTATTTTGGGCCTTTAATTGTTCCTAAAAAGGATTCCAAAGTTGCTATAGATTCTACCAATTATAACGTGTATAAAAAAATTATCCAGCAGTATGAAAACTATACTCCTTTTCCCGATACTGTTACAACCTACACTTTTGAAATGGATTATTATTTTGCATTAGGTGATAACAGACACAACTCATCTGACTCTCGTTTTTGGGGCTTTGTACCGGAAAATCATATCATCGGAACCACTAATAGAATATTGTTTTCTTACTCTAAAGACAACGGATTTAATGGAGAAAGATTTTTAAAATTAATTGACTAAAAATGGATAAGGTAATACTTTCATCTTGCTATTTTGCTCCGATAAATTATTACAAATTACTATTAAATTCTAAAGAAATACTCATTGATTATCATGAAAACTTTATAAAGCAGACGTATAGAAATCGCTGTGTAATATATAGCCCAAATGGTTCTCTTAACTTAATCATTCCGCTTGAAAAAAGAGCCAACCACACACCAATGAAGGATGTAGAGATAAGTTATGATAATAATTGGCAAAAAGTTCATTGGAAATCATTAGAAGCAGCTTACAGACGTTCACCTTATTTTGAGTTTTATGAGGAAGACTTTCGACCGTTTTATGAACTTAAAAAATGGAAATATTTAATTGATTTTAATCAAGAAGCTCAGGAGTTAATATTTTCTTTGTTGGACATAAAACCAATTATAAACTATACAGATAAGTATCATTCATCAATAGACGGTTACACTGATTTTAGAGGGATGAGTCCAAAATCGAAAAGTGGGAATGATTTTTTTGATAAAACTGTCCCTTACTCTCAAACCTTTCAGGAGAAACATGGTTTTATAGATAATCTAAGTATTTTAGATTTATTGTTTAATGAAGGAAATAATGCACTAAGCTACCTAAATACTTAATGGAAGAAAAAAAATTTACATCTTTGGAAAACTAAACAGGAAGAAATGGCTAAAAAAACGGATTTAGAGTTTAATAAAAATGAGGATAGTCTAAAGCTTTTAATTTCTGATATGAAACGAAAAGCATCTAAAATTGCTTTAGGCGGTGGAAAAGGAAAAATTGAAAAACACAAAGCAAAGGGCAAATTAACAGCTAGAGAAAGGATAGAGTATTTAATAGATGATAAAAGCGATTTCTTAGAAATTGGGCTTTTTGTTGGTGATGGAATGTATCAAGAAGAAGGCGGATGTCCTGCAGGAGGAGTAGTTGCCGGAATTGGCAGAGTTAGCGGAAAACAATGTCTAATTGTAGCCAATGATGCTACGGTGAAAGCAGGAGCCTGGTTCCCAATTACTGCAAAAAAGAACCTCAGACTTCAAGAAATTTCCATTGAAAATAAACTACCAATCATTTATCTGGTAGATAGTGCCGGAGTATATCTACCAATGCAAGCTGAAGTATTTGCCGACAAAGAACATTTTGGAAGAATATTTAGAAACAATGCGGTAATGTCATCTATGGGTATTACGCAAATAGCTGCAATTATGGGTAGTTGTGTGGCAGGTGGAGCTTATCTTCCTATTATGAGTGATGAAGCATTAATAGTGGAAAAAACAGGAACTATATTCCTGGCAGGTTCATATTTAGTTAGGGCAGCAATTGGTGAAGATGTTGATAATGAAACTTTAGGAGGAGCCGATACTCACTGTGAAATATCTGGTGTAACAGACCATAAATGTAAAGACGACAAAGCCTGTCTTGATAAAATCAAAAATATTTTTGATAAAATAGGAGATTACAATAAAGCAGGATTTAACAGAATAAAACCATCAAAACCTAAAGAGGACGAGAAAGAAATTTACGGGATTTTTCCTTTAGATAGAGCTAAACCTTACGATAGTCGAGAAATAGTTAAGCGTTTAGTAGATAATTCTGAGTTTGAAGAATATAAAGAAGAGTACGGAAAAACTATTTTTTGCGGGTACGCGAGAATTGACGGTTGGGCGGTTGGTATTGTGGCAAACAATCGGCAAATTGTAAAAACAAAAAAAGGAGAAATGCAATTTGGAGGTGTTATCTATTCTGATAGCGCAGACAAAGCTGCAAGATTTATTATGAACTGTAACCAAAAGAAAATCCCGTTAGTTTTTCTTCAAGATGTAACAGGGTTTATGGTGGGCTCACGTTCCGAACATGGCGGAATTATAAAAGACGGAGCTAAAATGGTTAACGCTATGGCCAATTCCGTAGTTCCAAAGTTTACAGTTGTCATGGGAAATAGCTATGGTGCTGGAAATTACGCTATGTGCGGTAAAGCTTATGACCCAAGACTAATGTTGGCTTGGCCAACTGCAAAAATTGCAGTAATGGGAGGTGAGCAAGCGGCAAAAACTTTGTTGCAAATTCAAGTATCTTCTTTAAAAGCTAAAGGAGAAGTGATTGATAAAAAGGTAGAAGAAAAACTACTTAAAACCATTACGGATAGATATAACGAGCAAACTTCACCTTATTATGCAGCTGCAAACCTTTGGGTAGATGCTATTATTGACCCATTAGAAACCCGTAAGTGGATTTCTGCAGGAATTGAAGTAGCAAATCATGCACCCATAGAAAAACCTTATAATGTAGGAGTACTTCAAACATAATATTATATTTGTTTTACAAAAAACTATTAAATCACTATGAAAACAAACACTTTTAGACTTTTGGCAATTACTATTTCTACAGCTTTTTTAGTGAGTTGTGGTGGAAACGATACAAATGAAGCGAATGACAATACTGTTATAAGTGACACTATTGTTGAGGTTGAGACTGAACAACAAGTAGATTATGCTTTGCCATCTCCCTTAAGAGTGGCAAACATGTTTAAAAGAGCCGGATTGCCATTTAACAGTAGTTTAATGAATTCTCCAAAAAACATTGAAAAATATGTTTCCAAAGATGTTCAGAAGCTAAATTTTGGTGTTTATGCAGCCGATTTAGCGTATAGTGCTTTAAATAATCAAAATCAAGATGCAATTTATTACTTACAATCTTTAAGTAACTTATCTGAAAAAATGTGGCATACTAATATTTTCAGTAGTGTGGGTATCCTTAACCGATTTGAGAAAAATATTGGTAATGAAGATTCTTTAATAAACGTATTAACTGATTTGCAAATGCAGTTAGATGGTTATTTGGATGAAAACGGGTTAAGCCACAATGCCGTTCTAATATTTTCAGGCGCCTGGATTGAAACAATGTATATTGGCTCTCAAGTACTTGAAAAAGAACCAAACGAAAAATTAAACTCTATTTTAGCCGAACAAGTGGGAGTTTTGGACAATTTATTGGGTTTAGCAGCTCAGTATAAAGAAGATGTTCCAGAAGATTTAACAAAAGATTTAGAAAAAATAAGTAACCATTTTGATAAATTCAGAGTAGAAGGGGATGATTCCGATGATGAAACAGAGGAAAATATGTCTTTTTCTGTGGAAGAGTTAAATGCCTTAGCAAAAGATATAACAGAAATAAGAACCAAAATCATCAACGGTTAATCTAACAGAAAAACTATTAAACTTTTGGACATGAAAAAAGTAGTTACCATTTTATTAGCAGTTTTAACTATTGGTGTTACCGGTGCATTTAAAACTCAAGATGATAATTCTTGCGATGCGGCTAAGTTAAAAAATGAAGTGAAGCCAAAATTAGACCCAGACTTTAAATATGATTCATCTAAAATAACCAGAATATCAACTTCTTCAGATAATCAAGTTAAAGAAATAGAGGTTCCACTTTTTATAGGCGAAAAATACCGCTTTGTATTTAATGCAAAAGCAGCACCTAAAGATGTGGAAATAGAAATCTACAATAAACCAAACGGATCTTCTAAAAGAAAATTAATGTATTCAAGTAAGAAAGATAAAACAGCTGATGGCATATTTATATACGAACCCGATAAGTCTAAAAAAATGTATATAAATTATAACATACCTTCAACGTCTTCTGCTCAAAGAGGTTGTCTAGTATTTTTATTAGGATATAAGATATAATAGATAGTAAAATATTGACCAACAGAGGGCAACGGAAGTTGCCCTTTTTTTATGCCCTTTTCTTTATTGCAGGTTCATTTGATTATATTACTTTTGCACTCGGGCAAGTCTCATACGACCAGCTCCCACTGAACTCCCCCAGGGTCGGAAGGCAGCAAGGGTAGGTGGTTGTAGCGGTGCGATGTGAGTAGCTTGCCCTTTTTTATTCCCTATCCTTTATTTATATCCCTTATAAATAGTCGCAACCTCACTAATTTAAGTAACTTACAAAAATCAGGTTTTAACATGATTTAAATAGCTTTTGTTTCTAGCTTTAAAGCACTATCTTTGCACTTCTGCAAAATTTGGAATGGATTATATTTTAGGAGTAGAGCTTAATCATCATAATGCGCCAATAGCCATAAGGGAAAAGGCAGCGTTAAACAAGGAGCAAACCATAGATGTTTTAGATGGACTTTCAAGCCATTATCAAGAAATTTTTGCAATTTCTACTTGTAATAGATTATCGTTTTATGCCGTTGGAAAGTCGATCCAGCCAATGTTGGATGTTTTTGCAGGGTTCGGAGTAAATAAAAAATATCTTTCGCTTTACCCTGATACGAGAATGGCAATTAATAATCTTTTTTGTACTGCATCAGGATTAGAGTCTCAGGCTATCGGTGAGCATCAAATATTAGGACAAATAAAAGCATCTTTAGAAGCGGCAAATCAAGCAGGATATGTTGGACCGGTACTAAATAAACTAGTTAATCACGCTGTGTTTACCGGTAAAAAAGTACGACAAAAGACTAATATTGGTAAATTCTCTACTTCGTTGGCAACCGTTGGGTTTGAGTTAATTGAAAAGCATGGTTTTAACTTAAAAGAAACTACCATGTTAGTTATTGGAACCGGAAACATGGCTAACCTTGTGGCAACGGTTTTAGATCGAACCGGAGTGAAAAAACTATATGTCGCTAGTCATAATGCCGACAGAGCAAAGCAAATGGCTGATGACTGGGATGGAGAAGCCATCACCATGAATCAAATACATGAAGTTTTATATAAAACAGACATTATCATTGGTGGTACTCAGGGAGAAGTAAATCTACTAACTGAAGAAAAAATTGAGGACAGTAAGTGTACAAGAGCTCAACTAGCTTATAATGGCGGAAGCCAAAAGTTATTAATCGATTTTGGAGTTCCTAGAAACTTTAATACAGACTTAAAAAATGTATCTAACGTTAGCTTGTATGATTTAGATGATATCAAAGAGCTGACACATGAGAGCCTTAAAAAGAGATACAATGAAATCCCAGATGCTGAAAAGATTGTAGAGGAGGAAGCGCAATTTGTTGTTGATTGGCTCAATGAAAGAACAGTAGCTCCGGCTATTGCGGAGTATTGGAATAAATTGGAAAACATTAGCCAAGAGGAATTGAATTGGCTATTGCCTAAAATGGGCTCATTAGATGAAAATCAAAAAGCAGTCATAGAGAGACTTGTTCACAGAATGATGAGAAGGTTTTCTAATCCTGTTTTCAAACACCTAAAGGAATCATCTGCAGCACATGAAGATGAGGAGTTAATGTCTGCTATGAAAGTTTTAGATGTTAACCAAAGCTTTTATCAATCTCCAAAAAGAGTAATAAAAGTGGGTACAAGAGGCAGTAAATTGGCAATTGCACAATGTACTATTGTTATTGACCAATTACGTGTATTGTATCCTGAATATGAGTTTCACATCAAAGTAGTTAAAACTGATGGTGATGGTGGTAATATTGATGTATTAGGAGCTTTTACTACTGCAATTCAACAAGAATTAATTAAAGGAAACGTAGATATTGCCTTTCATAGTTTTAAAGATTTGCCCGCTAGAGATTTTGAGAAAACCATTATTGCAGCCGTTCCATTGCGAGAAGATGTAAGAGATGTTTTTATTTCAGATAAAACTAATGATTTACATTCTTTACCAAAAGGAAGCATCGTTGGTACAGGGAGTTTAAGAAGAGCAGAGCAAATACTAGCAGTAAGACCCGACCTAACCATAAAGCATATTCAGGGAAATGTAGATACCCGTATTTCAAAAATGAAAAACGGAGAGTATGATGCTATTATTCTAGCCGCTGCAGGCCTTAACAGGCTTGAAGTTGACTATCCTGATTTATGTTTGATGGATTTAGAATTAATGCTGCCTGCTGCTGGACAAGGAGCCCTGGCACTTGAAACAAGAAAGGATGATAATGAGTTGATTGAAATATTATCAAAAATTAACGATTCAGCTACTTATGATGCGGTTACTTCAGAGCGAAGAGTATTAATAGAATTGGGGGGAGGATGTAATTTTCCAATAGCAGTATATGCTGTAGTTCAAGGAGATGAAATAAGCATGCAATCATTCTATGCTTCTGAAGGAAAACATGTTAAACTATCAAAAAAAGGAAAGCGAATTGATTTAGAAAAATTATCAGTTGAGCTGGCGAATGAATTAAAAGCAAATGTTTTAAAAAAAAACTTAAATGAAGTCGAAGCCATTGAAGGGTAAGAGGGTATTGCTTACAAAAGCAGAAGAAGAATCTTCAGAGTTTATTGAAATTTTAAAAGCAGCAGGTGCGGGAGGAGAGTGTTTACCTTGTTTTGTACTTTCTAAAATACCATTTCAAGTACCCGATTTAAAGAAAATAACCAGTATTTTATTTACTAGTGCTAATGCTGTCGATTACTTTTGTGATGAGGTTGAAATTCCCAAAGGAATCAAAATTGGAGCGATAGGTAATAAAACAGCAAAGTCAATTGAGAAAAGAGGATATAAAGTTGATTTTATATCGGATAAAAGTTCAGCACTTGAATTTGGAAAGCTTGTTCCTAAAAACTTTGGACCAAATGTTTTATTTCCTTGTTCCAAGATTGCTTCCGGAGAGTTAGAGCACATACTTTCAGATAGAAATTTTAAAGTAACAAGATTAGAAGTGTATTCAAACAGGTTTCAAATGCCTACCGAAAAAGAAGTTAAATTCTATTTCAAAAAAGATTATGACTTTATTGCTTTCACAAGCCCAAGCTCTGTGGGTGGACTGACTAAAATTATGCGAGATTATAAAATTAAGACAAAAGCAAAACCAATTGCTATTGGCTCAACCACAAAAGCTGTTCTTGATAAAATGGAGTGGGATAAAACCATTGTGGCTCGTGAAACAAGTATTGAGAGTATGGTTGATGCGATGATTAAAGCTTCTGAAAAATGAATTTCCAAAGATCTAAAGAACTTTACGAAAGAGGCTCTAAAACTCTAGTTGGTGCAGTAAACAGCCCTGTAAGAGCATTTAAATCAGTTGGTGGTAATCCTTTATTTATTCAATCCGGGAAAGGCTCAAAAATTAAGGATGCTGACGGAAATAGTTATTTAGATTTGGTAGGTTCTTATGGCCCAATGATCTTAGGACATGCGCATCCAAAAGTTTTAGAGGCAGTTAACAAAGTATTAACTAATAGCTTTTCATTCGGAGCTTCTACAGAAGCTGAGATTTTATTAGCTGAAGAAGTGGTTAATGCTTTTTCAGGAATGGAAATGGTTAGGTTTGTTAACTCCGGAACCGAAGCGGTTTTGAGTGCAATTCGATTAGCAAGAGCAGTAACAGGAAAAAATAAAATTATAAAATTTTCAGGTTGCTATCATGGTCACAGCGATGCTTTGTTAGTAGCCGCAGGGTCAGGCTTAGCCACTTTAAGTATGCCCGGAAGTGCTGGAGTTCCTAAAGAAGCAGTTGCTAACACACTAATTGCAAACTTTAATGATATTGAAAGTGTAAAGGCTCATTTTGAAACTGATGGTGACGACATTGCTGCGGTATTCATTGAACCTGTTGCCGGAAATATGGGTGTTGTTCTTCCAAACAATAATTTTTTGAATGAATTAAGAAAAATTACAAAAGAGAATTCCGCATTATTAGTTTTTGATGAAGTTATGACGGGATATCGTAAAACTTATGGTGGAGCTCAAAAACATTTTGATATTAAACCTGACATTACTTGTTTAGGAAAAGTTATTGGAGGTGGTTTTCCGGTGGGAGCTTACGGTGCCTCAAAATCAATTATGGAAAATGTTGCTCCTTTAGGAAATATGTATCAAGCCGGAACTTTGTCCGGAAATCCGATAGCTATGGCAGCTGGTTTAGCAACATTAACGGAATTAAAATCTCAAAACCCTTACGAAAGATTTGAAAATATTGCCAATCAAATGAAATCTGTTTTAGTGGATGAAGCCGGTAAAAAAGGTATTTCAATTAAGGTAAATCAGTTTGGAAGCATGATTAACCCCTTCTTTACTTCAGATGAAATAACAGATTTTGCCTCTGCTCAAAAATGTGATACAGCGTTATTTTCTAAATTCTTTTGGAACTTAATTCAAAATGGAATTTATATTCCACCGTCTCAGTTTGAGGCCTGGTTTTTACCTTCTTCATTAACAGATGATGAAGTTAACGAGTTACTGGTTGGTTTATCAAAAGCTATAAAAGAACTTTAATGGAGTTTAACGATTTATTTTTGCAAGCCTGTAAAAGGCAAAATGAAACAGGAAGGATTCCTTTTTGGTTTATGCGTCAAGCAGGAAGGTTTCAGGCTACCTACAGAAAAATTAAAGAAACAAATACTATAATAGATATTTGCAAAAAACCTGAAGTTGGTTTTGAGGTTACTATGTTGCCAGTCAATCAATTTAAGCCTGACACAGCAATAATTTTTTCTGATATTCTTATTCCCCTTGAGTTTATGGGAATTAGTTTTGAATATAAAAAGGGATATGGTCCTTTAATTCATAATCCTGTTAGAACTAAAGAAGATGTGGAAAAACTAACTTCGTTTAACGTTGCAGAAAAATTACATTTTACAGGAGAAACATTAGGCTTACTTAAAAATAAATTGACTATTCCGTGTATTGGCTTTGTTGGAGCACCATTTACTTTAGCTAGTTATATGATTGAAGGCGGACCATCTAAAAGTTATGTTGAGCTTAAAAAAATGATGTATAATAATACTGAAGCATGGCATAAACTGATGAGTTTACTAAGTGATTTAATGGCGGATTATTTAATTTTTCAATCTAATTCAGGTGCTTCTGTTTTACAAATTTTTGATAGCTGGATAGGAATATTAAGCAGAGAAGATTTTTTAGAATTCGTTTACCCTCATACCAAAAGTTTAATTCATAAAGTTAAGCAGGCGGTTGACACACCAATCATATTATTCGGCACAAATACTGCACATTTGTTAGATGATTTTGCCAACTCCGGAGCAGACGTTATGGGTATTGATTGGAAAACCGATATAAAGTTTGCCATTGAAAAATACGCTGATAAAATTGCTTTACAAGGAAATTTAGACCCTACATTACTCTTTGCAGATAAGTATGTAATAAAAAATAGAGCAGAGTATATACTAAATGCTTCAGTAGGTCAAAAAGGCTTTATTTTCAATCTTGGTCATGGTATTTTACCCGAAACTCCAGAAGGCCATGTAGAATATCTTTCAGATTTAGTTAGAAGTTTCAGAGCTTAAAACTTTTTTCTCTGATAATTTTTTTTCTCATTACGAGAATAAAATTCCTCAACTGGTACTTTTATTTTTTTTTGATTTCTATTTAAGAATTTTATAATCAATAAATTGTAAGGCAAATTTCTTATGGTATGACATTGGCTTTTATACCAGATGTTTCCATCTAAAAATGGCTTTCAATGAAAAACGATAAGGAAATAAAAAAAATAATAGTATTAGACGACAGTTATTACTATAACCTTGTTTTAACTAAACAAATAGAACACTTTGTTGATGGCCTAAAGTTGAAAAATGAAACAGAATTTAAAGTTGATTCGTATTTAAGTACAAATACTTTTTTTTCGGAATTAAAGTCAGATACCGATTTGGTTATTTTAGACTTTTACATAGAGGATGGCACATCAACACTATCCGTTTTACGAAGAATAAAAACAAAATGTAAAAAGGCGAAAATTATTGTCATCTCTCAGTTTCGTAATTTAAATACATCTGTTAAAACACTACTGAATGGGGCAAACAAATTTATTTACAAAGATAAAAATGCGTTGCCAAAAATTTGTCGTTCCATTGAGGAGTTATTATTAAATAAAAACTATTAATTCTAAGACTATGATAGCTAAAGAGAAGAATATACTAATAATCGAAAATGACCATATTTATATAAATAAGCTTAGAAATGTTTTGAATACATTAAGCGTAGAACATTCAGATTATATTATTAACGTATCTAATGCAATTCGGCAGGATGATTTTGAAAAAGTGGAAAACAAAAAATTTGAGATAATTTTCATTGGTTATGATTTTCTTTTAATACAAAAAAAGCCAATTGCTAATCTGCTTAAAAAATGCTTGCCTAAGCAAGTTGTAATTGTATTACCAAAAGTAAATAAGAAGATTATTTCAGAGCTAACTCAATTAGCTAAAAGTCATAAAAACTTGGCAGAAGAATACCTACTTAAAAACAAATTTTCTGATGGGCTCATATTTAAGTTTGTAAAAAGTTTGGTAATAGATAATAAATTAAATTATATATAAAATAAATTAGGTTATGAAAAATGTGAAAAGGATTGGAATACTATTGTTGTTAATGTTTTTAGTAATAGCTTGTAAAAAGCAAAAGTTTGAGAAAAACTCCAAAGTTTCTCCAAATGACTTTTTATCATCTGAAAAATATGAAGAATTAATTATTGATTTGGTTTATGTAGATGACTTAAAACCATCATCAAATACAGTTACTAATTTGAAGTCGCTTTTACAAACAAGGTTAAATAAACCTAAAGGAATTGTTATTAAGGAAAGAGCTATTAGCTCTCCGGGTAAGAGTAGTTATAATCTTTCAGAAATATCAGAAATTGAAAAGCAAAATAGAAAGGAAAATTCAGGTGGTAAAACGCTAACTACTTTTTTGCTTTTTCTTGACGGAAAATATAGTGAGAATGAGAAAGTTTTAGGCATTGCGTATGGTGCTTCTTCTGCTGTGATTTTCGGAAAATTAATTAGAGATAATTCAGGTGGAGTATTTCAGCCAAAAACTGATGTGTTAGAAGGGGCTGTTACTAATCATGAAATGGGACATTTATTAGGCTTGGTAAACTCAGGTACTCCAATGGTAAACGGACATGAAGACGGTTCTAACGCACATCACTGCAATAACGATGAGTGTATTATGTATTATGCGGCTGAAAATGTTGATGTAGTGGGTAGTCTAGTTGGTTCTTCAGTACCTGAATTTGATCAAAACTGTATAAGTGATTTAAGAGCAAATGGTGGAAAGTAAAAGTTAGTCTAAAGAAGTTTTTTTATTTCTTTTAATTGGCTAATTTGTGTAGACAATGGATTATTTATTTTTTTGTTGCTAAAAAAAATAGCTTTCCATCCGGCATTTAGTGCGCCTTTTACATCCGGCTCGTAATCATCGCCAATCATTAAACATTCTACTGAAGATGTTTTAGTCAAGGATTCAGCATGTCTAAATATTTTGATATGTGGCTTGTTATAGCCAACTTCTTCTGATATAATTATATTTTGAAAATAAGTCGAAATTCCCGAATTGTTTAATTTAATATACTGAACTTCTTTAAATCCGTTGGTGATAATATGTAGCGAATATTTTTCCTTAAGATGTTCTAAAACCTCTTTGGTGCCTTCAATTAAGTTGGTTTTTTGTGGACTCCGTTTTATATATTCCTCACCAAAATCTTTTCCTAGATTAAGTGGATTAACATTTAGTTTCTTTAGTGTTTCTTCGAAGCGTTTGTATCTTAATTCTTCTTTGGTTATTTTATTTTTTCTATAAAGTTTCCAAAGGTTTTTATTGATATCTATATATTTTTTGTAAAAAACAGCAAACGACTCGATATGGTTGTTTAACTCAAATTCCATAAACAATTCTTGTAGTGTTTCTTCAGAGTTTTTTTCAAAATCCCATAGTGTTCTATCTAAATCAAAAAATATGTGCTTTATTTCTTTCATTTATAAAGATTAGGAAACAAATCAGCCACAAACACTAAAATTAAAGTCCAAATCAGTATAGAAATGACAAGACTTGGATATGCCATTTTTTCGTGTCTGTACAATCTTGCTAGTACAATACTGCCAATTGGAACAGATAGAATAGTAGGGGTAATAGCGCAAATTCCAATGTAACCAAACCTCTTTTTTATTTTGATAATTAGTCGATGAGATTTTTTGATTTTAAAAGGTAGCTTGTTAGTTATACCAAGCTTTTCATTTTTTCTTGCTCTTCTTTCTACACTTTTTTTAATAAGCCATTCACTTAAAAAGAAAAAAATAACACTACTAAAAATTCCGCCTAATGCTACGCTTAAGAAGGCTTCAAGTTTTGAAAACCCGTTAACATTAACTGCTAAAAATGGTGTGGGGAGTAGCTTAACTCCCGCAAGGAGAAAAACACTAATTGCTTTTAACCAAAAATTCATCAGTCTTCTTTTTTACCAAAAGCTAAATCTCCTGCGTCACCTAAACCGGGAACAATATAGGACTGGGCTGTTAGTTCTTCATCAATTGCTGCTGACCAAATTGTAGTGTTTTCCGGCAAGTTTCTTTCAGTATAGCTTATGCCTTCAGCACTGGAAATAGCTGCTACAACATGAATTTTTTTTGGTGTTCCTTTTTCTAAAAGTGATTTATAGGTGTTCACCATTGACGAACCTGTTGCAAGCATTGGGTCAGAAATAATAAGTGTTTTTCCTTCAATGGAAGGACAAGCAAGGTATTCAAGTTCTATTTCAAAAGTTCCGTCTTTATGGTGTTTTCTGTAGGCAGAAACAAACCCATTTTCGGCATTGTCATAATAGTTTAACACGCCTTGGTGTAGGGGTAGACCTGCTCTTAAAATGGTCATTAATACAATTTTTTCGTCAATTACCGGAATATTTGCTTCACCTAAAGGAGTAGTTACTTCAATGGTTTTGTAAGTTAGGGTTTTGCTGATTTCATAAGCACATATTTCTCCTATGCGCTCTAAATTTCTCCTAAAACGCATACTGTCTTTTTGAATTTCAACATTTCTTAATTCAAGAACGTATTGATTAATAAGACTATTTTCATCACTTAGATTAATTACTTTTCCCATTCCGTTTGTTTGTGTAAAAATAGCAAACTATTGGTGAATTTGCGCCATTGCTTTTGGATAAACCTCTTGCCAACTTTTCCAGTTTTGGAAATTGCTAATGGTTTCGTTGTGCCAACAGGTAAGTAAATTTCCTTTAGTTGATTTTGCTTGCTCTGATATTTTTATAATCTCACTAATGGCTTCTTTTGGATTTAATTTTAAATGAAGATTCAGAGTAGTATCCATTATTGGAGTTGAGTGTATGAGTATAGGCTTTTCTATATTTTCTTTTAAGTCAAAAAAATGAAAGGGTTGTGAGGTAGAGGCTCTATAGCCTATATGTTTTGGGTAAGCCATAGAATAATCTTTTCCTATGCCAGCCTCAATTAAATGATTATATGTATCCGGAAGATTTAATTTTAAGTAGTGTTGACGACTAATTCTTACTTCTTTTCCAGTTATATTTTCAAGGCGTTCCTTTTCAATTTTAATTTTTTCAGGATGTTGATTTGATTGATAGGAAGGATGAATTCCAATTTCACCGTCTAAATTTTTAATAGCTTGTTTAAATTCCGGAGACGAGAAAGGAACATTTTTGTCATAAGCACCATAATTACCAACCAAAACAAAATAAATTGGGTTACAATTAAATTGTTGATGAATTTTTTGGAGAGCTTCATAGGTGTCAAAAGGGTCTTTTTGTTTTTCGTTTAATGTGTTTACTCTTTCTTTAATTCCATTTCCTTTAAATATATCTTTTAGTGCAGAAAATAAATTTCTAACTAAACCTTTTCCTAAATAGGCGAAAGCATTATCAATGTCAATGATTGGACTATGATTAAAATTTTTGTTGACTTTAATTTTTAGAAGAGCTGCTAAATTAATTAGCCAATAATCAATAATAGGATTTTCTAAAAATCCTTCTTTAAAAGCCAGACTTTCTTCAGCGGGAAACCTTCCAAATTCATCTTTTTTATAGGGTAAATACTCTTCGTATCTGGATATTAAATAAAAGCAAGCAGAAAACAAATCAAATCCGTAACCACCATTTTCGGTTTTGAAAAATTTATATTGATCGGTACTATCAACTTTTATTGTTTGGTGTTTAATGTCATTTTCAAATAGTAATAAATGTGGAATAATTTGTATGGTTGACTCAATTTCTTCGTTAGAATAATTAATTTTTATCCCACTTATTGAATTGAAATCATCTTTAGAATTAATAAGTGTATAGGGTGAATTTAAAAATTCAGAAAAAATAAACTTTAAAATAAAGTTTAATCGATTAGACGTTTTATTTGAGTAGATGTAAATCACAGCAGGCCTTCATCGGCAAAACTAAAATAATCAGCTTCAGTAACGATAATATGGTCTAATAATTTTATTTCAAACAAATCTAAAGCTTGTCTTATTTTTTTAGTGAGACTTTCATCTGCTTGGCTTGGCTTTTTATTTCCTGAAGGGTGATTGTGTGATAGAATAACTCCGGATGCAAGTTTTTCTATGGCAGGCTTACTAATTAAACGAATGTCGGCTACTGTACCACTAATCCCACCTATGCTAATTTTAATTTTGTCAATAACGCTATTGGACCGGTTTAAGAGCAGTATCCAAAATTCCTCATACGGTAAGTCTTGTAATAGCGGGTGCATTATTTCAAATGCATCTTTACTGGATGTTATCTTTTGTCGTTTAGAGGGCTCTTCTTCTTTTCTCCTTTTGCCTAATTCAAGGGCTGCAATTATACTAATGGCTTTTGCTTCACCAATACCATTAAATTTCATTAGGTCATTAATGGTAAGCTTACCAATTTGATTTAAGTTGTTATCGAAAGAACTCAAAATTCTTTGAGCAAGCTGAACGGCACTTTCATTTTTACTACCACTGCCAATTAAAATAGCAATTAGTTCTGCATTGCTTAATGAAGCTTTTCCGTTAAGCATTAATTTTTCTCTTGGCCGGTCTTCTTCTGAGAGTTGTTTTATTTTAATGCCAAATTCGTCACTCATAATTTCAAATGTAACAAAAAAAGTCCCACAAATGTGAGACTTTTATAAACCTATCTGAAAACTTAATTTTACTTAAGCGTATTTACGTGTTTGGTCAATTTAGACTTTAAGTTAGCAGCCTTATTCTTGTGAATTATATTTTTCTTAGCAAGCTTATCAATCATTGATGTAGCTTTTACTAATAATTCTTCAGCATCTTTTTTCTTTTCTGCTGCTTTAAGGTTTTTAATAACCGTTCTAGTAGATTTAGAATTGTACTTATTTCTTAACCTTCTAGTTTCGGTTTGTCTAATTCTTTTAATTGACGATTTATGGTTAGCCATAATGTTTTGTTTTATTTAAGCAGCCCGTAGGGGAATCGAACCCCTGTTTCCAGAATGAAAATCTGGCGTCCTAACCCCTAGACGAACGGGCCTAAATTGGTTTTACCCCAAAAAAGGGAGTGCAAATGTATATTTTTTTTGATTGTCCAACAAAAAAAGAATAAAATTTATTCAAAATGGTCGTTATCTGACTGAAACCTAAAACCTAATCGCTTTCCTGTAGCTACTTTTGAGCTCATCTCTACTTCTATGATTTGGTCAACGCTTATTTGTGCCATACTGTCATAAGGAGGTACTTGTAAGTCAAAATCCATGGAGTAAAGCATGGCAGATTCAACTACTGAAATCATTTTTTTCTTATCAAGGATGTCTGCAGGTAAATCGTTATATAAAAAGGCCAATTGTCTTTTACCTTCCACAAAAAAGTGTTCTTCTGCGTTTACAAATATTCTTGCTATTAAGTAGCCAATATCATTACTTCTATTAAATTTAAACGAATCGGCTAAAAAATTATAAACGCTAATCATGCCAAAAAATCCCCTACTTTCCTCTTCCTGAAGATAGCTTGTTTTCCATATAGGATGGCTTTTTTCAAATGTAAATATATTTGAATGACCATGAAACACCAGTATATCACTGGCAAACTTAAGCTGACAATCGAACTCGCTTTTATCGGTATATTTTATTTCAATGTTTTCATTGCAACCTAATATTTTAGGTGCTATTTCTGTTTCCACTTGCAATAGAGACTCTTTAAGCAGATTAATTTTTTCTAAAGTGACCCTATAAACATTTTGCTTAAGGCATCCTTTTTCTTTAATGGTGTTTATAATTAGGTCTCTTGCAGGTTTCATAATTAGTATGCTTTGGCAAAAATTACTCTTTGGGTAGATGGCTTTCCTGAATAAACGCATTTACCTTCTTCTTGAGAATTATTTAAAGGAATACATCTAATAGTTGCTTTTGTTTCGTTTTTAATTTTTTCTTCCGTTTCAGCTGTTCCGTCCCAGTGGGCAGAAATAAAGCCGCCTTTTTCTTCAAGAACTTCTTTAAATTTATCAAAAGTGTTAACTATTGTTGTTTTCTCTAATCTATGTTGCTTGGCCTTCTCAAATAAATTATGCTGGATTTTTTCAAGTAAATCTGGAATGACATTGCATAATTCATCTAAAGAATAAGTATCTTTTTCTAATGTGTCTCTTCTTGCAACTTCAGCGGTTCCATTTTCTAAATCTCTAGGGCCAATAGCAATTCTTAATGGAATTCCTTTAAACTCATATTCCGCAAATTTCCATCCCGGTTTTCTATTGTCATCATCATCAAACTTAACAATAATTCCTTGTGATTTCAGCTCTTTTATAAGCTGGTTAGCTTTTTCAGAAATTTGGTTTAGTTGTTCCTCATTCTTATAAATGGGCACAATTACTAAATGAATTGGTGCAAGTTTTGGAGGTAATACTAGTCCGTTATCATCAGAGTGGGTCATAATTAGTGCGCCCATTAATCTAGTTGAAACTCCCCAGGAGGTAGCCCATACATAATCTTCTTTACCTTGTGAATTAGCAAATTTTACATCAAAAGCCTTTGCAAAGTTTTGTCCTAAAAAGTGTGAAGTTCCCGCTTGTAAAGCTTTACCATCTTGCATTAGAGCTTCAATACAATAAGTTTCTTCGGCTCCAGCAAACCTTTCGCTAGGGGTTTTTATGCCTTTAATAACAGGCATTGCCATCCAATTTTCGGCAAAATCGGCATATACATCTAACATTCGCTCTGTTTCTTCTATGGCTTCTTCTTTTGTAGCATGAGCCGTATGACCTTCTTGCCATAGAAATTCAGCAGTTCTTAAAAACAGCCTTGTTCTCATTTCCCACCTTACAACATTAGCCCATTGGTTAATTAAAATTGGTAAATCCCTGTAAGATTGAATCCAACCTTTGTAGGTATTCCAAATAATGGTTTCAGAAGTTGGTCGTACAATTAACTCTTCTTCCAGTTTTGCTTCAGGGTCAACAATAATTCCATTACCATTTGGGTCGTTTTTAAGTCTGTAATGAGTGACAACAGCACATTCTTTAGCAAAACCATCAACATGACTGGCTTCTTTACTTAGGTATGATTTTGGTATAAACAATGGAAAATAAGCATTAGAATGACCGGTATCTTTAAACATCTTATCCAAAGCACTCTTCATATTTTCCCAAATAGCAAACCCGTGTGGTTTAATTACCATACAACCCCTAACAGCGGAGTGTTCTGCCAAATCAGCTTTTACGACCAACTGATTATACCATTCAGAATAATTTTCTTCTCTACTTATAAAATCCTTTGCCATTTTTTGGTACGAAATTTGTTTGTTAAATAAATGTTAAAGCACAAAAGTAAATTTAATTTATAAAATGAAACTTAAAAATACCATATATAACCAAACCAAAACCTTTTCAATTATGAAAAATTTAGCTCTTTTGGCTATCGTTTCCTATATAGCGGTAGCTTGTTCATCTACTCAAATGACAAGTTATTCAGTAGATGATGATTTATACAATACAACTTCATACAATGATGATTATAACTCACCTAGCAGGTTTGACAATAATCAATACGATAACTCAAACAACGGCTATTATGAAGAAGAGAATTACAATAACAATTCTTCACAGGATGATTTATATGGCGATAATAATGAAGATTATACAGCTTCTTCTAACAGAGAGTATGATTATTATCAAGAAACCGATTCTAGTGGCGGAGATACCTACATTACCAATAATTACTATTATGATGATGACGATTATATTTATGCAAATAGGATAAATCGTTTTTACAGAAACTATGGCTATTGGGATTATTACGCACCTGTTTATACCGGTTATTATTATAATTATAGCCCATGGTATTGGGGAGTTAGCTTAGGAGTGAATATTGCTTTTGGCTATAATTGGTGGTACAACCCATGGAGACCTTACTGGAACTGGTATGGTTATGGAACGTGTTGGAATTCTTGGTATGGGTGGAACTCATGGAACGGTTGGAATTCTTGGTACGGCTGGAATGGGTTTTATGGCTGGAATAATCCTTACTACGGTTATTATGGTTGGGGGCACCATCACCACAATTATGGAAATGGTTACTATGGCGGCAACTACTATGCAAATAATGGTGGTGGAACTTATTATGGCCCAAGAGGAAACAGTAATGGAACTAATTATAATTCAGGAAATAATGGAGTTGGAAACCCTGGTGGTGGTTATCAAAAACCTACAGCTACTTCTGCCACTACTCAACCAGTTAAAGATATTTCTAATCTAAATAATTATACAACTGTTCATGCAGCTTCTTCTAAAGGAAAAGCTAATACAACAAAACCTTCGGGCACTCCCGGACATGGAACTGCTTCAGGTACAAATCTTGGACAGAATACAAACAAACCTAATGTAAGCTCTTCTAATCCGAAGAATTATACAACTGCTCCGGCAAAAGGTAATACAATAGGTAATACTTCACAGCCTAGTTATTCAAAACCAACGAATAGTTCTGCACAACCAAATTTTAACTCAGGAAAGCCGCAGCCAAACAGTTCTGTTCCTACCGGAAACTCAAGACCGCAAAATGGAACAGTTCAGCCTAAACCTAATTATTCAAAACCCCAAAGTGGTACGGCTGTGCCTAGAAATAATTATGGTAAACCTCAGTCGGGAACTGTGCAACCTCAAAATGGAACTGTAAAGCCTCAGGGTTACAAGCCTTATCAACCGAATAATTATAATAATTCAAATTATGGTAAGCCTGCCAATGTAAAACCAAATTATAATACTCCGAAAAACAATTATAGTAAACCTATTTATAACAAACCATCAGCGCCTACTCGTAATTACTCTGCACCGAAGCCTTCTTATAATAAACCTTCGGCTCCAACCAGAAATTACAGTGCTCCGAAAACCGGCTATAGTAAACCATCAGCTCCATCAAGAAGTTATAGTGCTCCTTCAATGGGTGGCGGAAGTAGAAGCGGTTCTTTTGGAGGCGGAAGCAGAGGTGGTTCATTTGGCGGTGGCTCAGGCAGATCTCCAAGATAATGAAAGCTTAATTTAAAAATTATTAATTTGTAATTAACATGAGACATTTATTTTTATATAGCTTAATTTCCTTGACTATTGGAGCTTATTCTCAAAACGAAAAAGATGTACTGAGGTATTCTACACAGCAATATCAAGGGTCTGCTCGATTTAACGGTATGGCAGGAGCATTTGGAGCATTAGGTGGCGATTTAACAAGTATAAGCATAAATCCAGCAGGATTAGGGGCTTATAACAAATCTGAGATTAGCTTTACACCCGGTTTTCATTTGGCTTGGAGTTCAGGCTCTTATAATGGTCAAACTTACGAAGAGGGAAAAGGAACAATGATTGTGCCTCAGGTAGGATTTGCTTGGGCTTTTGAACCGAATTCTGTTAGATGGAGTAAAGCAGCTTTTTCTGTGGGTTATAATAGATTAGCCAACTTTAATAATCGAATTTACTTTACCGGAAAAAGCAATTCTTCATTATTGGATGGATATGTTTCTAGCTTAAATAATGATGGAATTAATCCAAGTAATATTAATTCTAGTGGATTTTACGAATACGATGCTAATTTAGCCTACCAAACTTATTTGATAAACCCAACGATGTCTGATAGCATGCAATATGAACATGTATTAAAGAACTCTACCAATATTTCTCAAGAAAAAACAATTCTTCAGAGCGGTGGAATTGGCGAAACCTATGTTGCTTTTGGAAGTAGCTATATGAATAAACTTTATTTAGGGGGTTCTGTTGGTTTTCCTTCTTTAAGGTATTCTGAAGAAACGGTTTATAAAGAAACTTCAGATAAATCTGATACACTAACTGATTTAAAAAACTATTCTAGAAATGATGACTTAATTACAAGAGGTCATGGTATTAACTTTAAGTTCGGATTAATTTATCGTCCTATTGAGTGGGTTCGTTTAGGTGCAGCCGTTCACTCTCCTAACTTCTATGGAATGTCTGATACCTGGAGCGCAAGTATGAACTCAAACTTTAATGATGGTTCAAACTATAGCTATACATCCAGAATAGGCTTGTATGATTATAACTTAATAACCCCAACAAGATTAATTGGTAGTATGGGTGTTGTAATTGCCAAAACAGCTGTAATAAGTGCCGATTACGAATATTTAGATTATTCTGCTGCTCGTCTAAAATCTTCAAGAAAATACTTGGCAGGAAGTTATAGTTTTCAGGCAGAGAATAATACCGTTCAGGATATATATACTGAAACTCATAATATACGAGTGGGCACAGAAATTAAGTTAGAACCAATAAGATTGAGAGCCGGATATGCATACAATATGAATCCTTTTGCTCAGAATGTTGGCGGAGACAATAGTAGCCAAACATATACAGCAGGTATAGGTATAAAGGAAGACGGTTATTTTATTGATTTAGGATATGGTTTAACTCAGGCAAACGAAAGGCATTACTTGTACAGTACAGTTAGCGAACCCGCAGAGATTAAAACAAATAATCACTTTATTACACTTACTGTTGGATTTCAGTACTAAAGTTTTTTTCTGAGTGATAACTTTTGCCCTACTTGTGGCGAAGTGCCTTGAATCATATTATTCTTCTTATAAAGCTTTTTAAGTTTGATACCATGCTCTTGAGATATTTCTCGCATGGTTTCACCATTTTTAACGGTATGAAAGTCTTCTTTAGCTTTGTTTCTTTTAGGTTGTAAATAAATTACATCACCTGGATAAATGATGTCTGATTTATTTAGGTCATTATATTTCAATATTTGCCATAAAGCCATATCAAAATCATTAGCTATTTTAAAGAAAGAATCACCGCTTTTAACAATTGTATATTTAATATTGTTGTTATGAATTTTCACCAATCTCTTTGGTGCTTCCATTTCTATTGTAGGAGTTTCTTTCTTATGTTTTTTTGGTGGAACTTTTCCTAATCTGTCAAGCTCGTGAAGATTATGTTTTTCTATCAAACTAATTAACAGCTCAGGATATTTAGGGTTTGTAGCGTATCCGGCTTTTTTTAAGCCTTTTGCCCAACCTTCATAGTCAGTAATTTTTAGTTCAAAAAGAGCAGCATACCTTGATTTGTTTTTTAAGAAATCAGAATGGTCTTTATAGGAGTCTAACACTGAATGGTATTTTCTAAAACATTCGTTAGGCTTGTCATCATCTACATAAAATGTTTTTCCCGTCCAGTCGCTGTGGCATTTAATTCCAAAGTGATTATTTGCATATCGGGCTAACGGACTATTACCGTCTCCGCTCTCTAAAATGGCCTGAGCCATAGTTATGCTTGCAGGAATTCCTGTGCGAAGCATTTCTCTTACCGCCTCATCTTTGTAAGTCTCAATGTACTCTTCTCTGCTAATTTTTCTTTCGGCAGGCTGAGAGAAACTACTTTCAAAAAATAATACTAATCCTAATATGATTAATCTAGCTTTCACTTCGTTATAGATTACTCTTAAGTTACAAAAATAAATGCTGAACCGCTAGATTTTAGAGCGAAATATCATAGTTTTCAACACCTGTAATTGAAAAAAGGCTATTTAATTTAACGATTTAGCCTTTAATTGATTGCCCTCCACCCAAATGAAATCAGTTTGACCATCTCGGTTAATGTCTGTAATGATTGGCTTTCCGTAGCCTTTTAAAGGAAATCCAAAGGCTTGCTCACCCAGTGAGTTGATGAGGTGGAAACTATTTTCTTTGGTGGCAATTAAGGTATAATTGTTTTCGGTTTTAACATACTTAGGACTGGTGCATTCAAATGAAAAAAGCTGCTGAGATTTTGATGCTACTTTTATTCCTAACGAGTCTGAGTAAACTAAGTCAATTTGATTATCGTTGTTTACGTCAACAAATGATAAAAAAGAAGTTTTGAGTGTATTGTTTTCGGTAACTCCCGTTAAGGATGTTTTGATAAAATTGTTGCTAGAGTCAGAAGATAAAACGTATGTATTATCCAAATTATTTCCTTTTTGAATGACGTAGTTTGGATTAGTGCCTCCGGATTTTATAGGTTCAAATCTATACTGACCTCTTCTATCTATTGCATAAACATTTCCATTAATATCAGCAAAGATGAGGTAATCTTTTTTGGCAACAACATGATGAAATATTTTGCCTTTACAACTTGCTTTTAAACTTGGGTGTTCCCAACCGTTAACTGGCTTGGCAGTTGCATCAAAATTGTGAATTTTTAAATCTTCGCAAGCGATTAAAATTCTGTAATTGTGATTATTTTCATAATCAAAAATGCTTAGTCCATTCGTTGCTTTAGCTTTTAATTTTGCAGGAGTATTTTCAACAAAGTCTCCGTTTCTATCTAGTATAATAAGCTCTTCCGCTGTATTAAACACCAGTTGTAGCTTGCTGTTTTTGTAAATATCTATTTGCTTTACATCACTAATTATTGGTCCGCTTATTTTTTTCTTCCAAACAATTTTACCCATATTACTGATGAGGTAAAGTTGATTGTTTTGGTCTTGCACTACAATTTCACTAGTGTTATCTAAATGGTTTTTTACTTTGTATGGTCCTGCTAATAAATTGGTGTCTAGCTTAGTTTCCCATAAATTACGCTGTTTTTCTTTGTAAACAGGGTTATATTGTAAAAATAACTGGGTATAAAATTGTTGAGAAGTGTGTGCTGTAAATTGCAATGTAAATGCTTCAAACTTTCTAATTGTTTCAAGGTGGTTTCCAATAGAATCAGAAATTTCTGAATTAAAATAATTACTGAATTGATTTGCAGACCTTGCAATAGAAGTATGAAATGTAATATTGCTTTTTGATGCTAAGTTTTGCTGATAGCTTATGTAGTTTGCCTCATTGGTTAAGGTTTTTTGGTTCTCAGCGTATAGCAGGTATTCGTCCATCGCCATAGTTGAATTAGCAATAATTAAATGTTCATTTTTAATGGCAAAGCTTGCTTTTTGAAAGTTGTTGAAGAAGGGACAAACAAGCTGAAGCCATGTATAATTCTCACCTTGTTTGGTAATAAAATCATTGCATTTTTCGGCATCAGAAAGATGAATAATCCCTATTTCATTATTGGCATTAGTTTCATTTTCTAAGCCTAACATCGCTACTTCATTTCCAATCCAATCAGTGATTTGTGCAGCTGCATCATTTTGGTTGATGTTGTTGTATTTAATACCAATGGTTGAAAGATAGTTTTTATAACTATTACTATAACTCTCGAAATCTGAAATAGAAAAATGTATATAGCTGGAAGTAATTTCGGGCATCAGTTGAATCAAATTATTTTCTCCGGCTTTTTGATTGGCAAAGCATGAAAAGTAAGCCGAATCGGTGATATAAGTAAAGCCGTTCATGAATATTCTGTCGGGTTTTAACGTAACATCTGCTTCGCACCATAAGGTGTTGGCGTTAAGCGCATTTAGCTTTATTTTCTGTTCGGCATTAAAAAAGCTTAGTGTACTTCCCAACTTTTGGTAGTTGCATAAAAGCGTAATTTCTTCATTTTTTCCGGCTGTTTCAAGTGCTTTTAAAAATGCTTTGTCGTTTGCTAAACTATTGGAGTTGGTTTGCGTTCTTATAGCTTCTTCTATTAATTCAGGTTGTGAAGAAGCTGCCAAATAGTCGCCAATAATGGTAAATGATATTTTATCTTTTGTTGAAAGTAATATATCTACTATTACATTTCCTTCAAATTCTCTTTCGGTTGTGTTTTTGTTGAAAATCAACTTCAGATTGGCTTTTAAATCATCGGTATTTAAGCCGCTAACTAGCTTGTAGCCAATTACACCTATTTTTTTCCCACCCACAGGATGAATGGATAGATACAACTTTTCATTTTGAAAAAAGTTAGCCGCTTCTTTTCTTTTTAATAAAGAATCTAATAATGCTTGTTGCGTAAAAAAACCTTGAAATGCAGGAATGGCAGATAATTCTTGCATCATAATATTGGTAGAAACAACATCAAGATTGGTTTGATGAAAATCTTTAAAACTGACTACAGCTAATGAACTAGCAGGAATATGATTGTAAACCGTTTCGTTTTTTTCTTCACCGCCTTTAAAAAAATGGTAAAGCACCAGCAGTAAAGCTAGTGTTAGCAACCCAATAATTACAACGCTTATCTTTTTTAACATAATGATTTAATGCACCAAATGTAGGGCTATTGACTAGCGGAAATACATAAAACCAAACGAAGAATTAACAACTTAATGTTTAGAGGTATGAATGTGTTGATTGGAGATTAGTGATTAGTAACCAGATATTAGCCACTAGGCAAAAGGCAATGGGTATTAGCTACTGAAGAATTCTGAATTTTGTGCTCTGTTTTTTCATTTTCTAATGCCTTTTATCTGTCATTTAAAATGTGTGTATCTTTACAGCATACAAGTAAACGGAGAACCTAAACAAAATGGCAAATTGGTGTTACAGTAAAATATCCATTCACTTAAAAAAGCCTATGGTAATCATAGGCTTTCTTTGGCTTGTTACAACTATAAAAGCACAACAAAACTTAGTACCCAATTCAGGTTTTGATAGTTTATATACATTATGTAACGGGATACAGGGTATAACTAATGTCTATAATTGGTATAGTCCAAATGGTAGCTCACCGGATGTTTTCTATTATTGTTTAAATCAATTTCCTATTTCTGATAGCAATTATGTTGGCATAGCTTTATATCTTTATAACTCAATAGGTGACCCCAAAGAGTTTATTGGGGTTGAGTTAACCCATTTATTAATTAAAGATATTACTTATTGTGTAGAATTTAATGTTTCTTTAGCTGATTCAGCTAACTATGCAATTAGTAGTATTGGAGCATATTTTTCGACTGATAGTATTTATAGCTCTTGTGGTAACTGCCCACTTTATTTTTCTCCTCAAATCCAAAATGATAGCTTAAATATTATAACCGATAATGAAAACTGGGTAAAAATAAGTGGTAGTTTTATTGCAAATGGGGGAGAGCAGTATTTGACTATTGGCAACTTTAATAATTATTCATTTACTGGGAGGCATAGTTTAAAGGTAAATAATTCAAAATATGATTATGCCTATTACTACATAGACAACGTAAGCGTATATGCCTGCGATAGCCCGGTAGTAGAAGAACCCAAAGACACTACCTTTGTGTTTATACCCAATGTATTTAGCCCCAACCAAGACGGAGAAAATGACTTATGGGAAGTAACAGGTAGTAAAGTAAATAGCTTAAACGTACAAGTATTTAATCGTTGGGGAGAACAAGTGTATATGTTTAATTCCCAAAATTTACAACAAGATGCTTCGACTTCGCTCAGCATGACGTATAGTCCGGCTTGGGACGGCTACACCCCCACAGGCAAACCCGTACCCGAAGGCACATACTTTTACATTGTGCAATACACTCTACCAAGCGGAGAAACTAAAGTGGAGAAAGGACATTTGACGTTAATTAGATAACTTATATCGTCATTCCGCACTTGATGTGGAATCTATTTAACATAGCTGGATGCCTGTCTTCACGGGCATGAAAGAAGGAAGATATAATTCTTAACTCTACATTCTGAATTTTACATTCTCTGATGTCTTTTGTCTAAGTTCTAAAGCCTGAAAATTATTTCCAGTCTCCAACGGTAAGTTCAATCATGCTTTCTTTTGAAAAGTATTTTTGAGCCATTTCTTTTACTTTGACAGGTGTTATATTTTTAATAGAGATTAAATAATTGTGGTAATAATTCATATCGAACCCATGAAGATGAACTATTTTAAATCGCTCGGCTAAAGAAAACGGTCCGTCTAATGATTTTAAAAGTTTTCCGCTTAAATAGTTTTGTACTTGCAATAGCTCCACTTTTGGAACATCTTCATTACATAAAATATCCAGTTCTTTATAAATCTCGGTTAAGGCATCATGGGTAACTTCTTTTCCTACTTCAGTAGAAATTTCAAAAAAACCGGCATCAGATAATGGCACTACAGATGAATATATTCCGTAAGTAAATCCTTTATCTTCTCTAATATTGCTCATTAATCTTGAGCCGAAATAGCCGCCTAACAAACAATTGGTAATAATGGCATCAAAAAAGTCAGGGTTGTTTCTGGTAAAAAGTGGTTTCCCAATTTTTATGGCTGATTGAATGGCTCCTTCTTTTTTAATGAAATGCTTCTTTTCATTGCTTGTGGCTAAAGTAGGTTTGTCTAAAACAACGGGAGTGTCGTCAACCGTAATATTTCCTAAATATTTATTAATAAGCTTTAAAGCATTTTCGTTTACATTACCGGAAGCAATGATGGTAAATTCTTCATTGGCATAGTGAGTTCTGTAAAATGAATAGACATCTTCTCTGGTTAAATTTTCAAAATCAGACAACCATGCGCTTGCTCCGTAATAATGCTCTTTTCCAAAAAGAATGGTATTGAAATGTTTGCTTGCCAGGTAATCTACTTTTTCGGTATTTACCTTGAATTTTTGCATTTTATTTTTCTTAAATATGCTAAATTCTTTATCAGGAAACTGGGCATCAGTTAAAATTTCTTGAAGCAGCGGAAGTAAATTTTCTAAATATTTAGTAGTGCAATAAAGTATGATAGATGAATAATCTCTGTGGTTCTCACTTTCTAAATAGGCGCCATAAAAGTCAACTTCATCGGCAATTTGATTTGCGCTAAGCTTAGAAGTTCCGTTTTTTATCAATGCATTTGCAAAATAAGCACTCAATAACTTTTGTTGGTGTTTGCTGCCGGCTTTAAAAAGTAATTCAAGCTTTATAATTTCAATTTCTGCAGAGTGGAAGTAATAAGTCTCAACACCATTGTCCAGCTTTATATTGTTTACTTTAGGAAAGAAAAGTTTCTCTACAGGTAATGATGGAGGTGTGATGGTTCTGTCTAAATTCATCTTATTTCTTTTTTCGGTAGTAAAGTGTTGAGCAATTGGTTTGTTGAAACAGTTTACCGCTTACTTTTTTAATGTCTTCTGCTGTTACTTTTCTGTACTCATCAATTTCAGTATTCACTAAATTGGCGTCTCCTAACAATTCTCCAATAGCCAGATTCATAGCTTTGTCTAGTACATTTATTTCTGAAAATAAAATAGTGGACTCTACTTTGTTTTTTACTTTGATTAATTCTGTTTCTGAAATTCCATTACTACTTAAATCATTTAACACATTTTGAATGGCTTCATCGGCTTCTTCAACAGTATATTTATCGTTTATTTTTCCGCCAACTATAAATAATCCGTCATCAAAATATCCGGAAACATAAGCGTTAATTTCACTAAATATTTGCTTGCCTTTTACTAGTTCTTTGTAAAGTCTTGAGGATTTTCCTCTGGATAAGACATCAGAAATTAAGTCGCTTGTATAATATTCTTGGCTATGCCTGTCACACATTTTGTAAGCTTTATAAATGGCATTAGCAGGAACTTTTCTTTCAACTTCTAATAATCTATGTTCAGTTTGCTTGGGTTCTTTTGGTAAATTTCTTTTAGGAACATCTCCTTTTTCTATTGAGCCAAACCATTTTTCAGCTAGCGCTTTGATGTCGTTTACTTTAACGTTTCCGGCAACACACAAAATAGCATTATTTGGTCGATAAAATTTATAGAAAAAGTCTTTTACATCTTGCAGTGTGGCATTTTCAATATGGCTGATTTCTTTTCCAATTGTTGCCCAATTGTAGGGATGTTCTTTGTACGCTAGCGGACTTAATAGCAGCCACACATCGCCATACGGTTGGTTTAAATAACGTTGTTTGAATTCTTCAATAACTACACTTCTTTGAACCTCCAGACTTTTTTCAGTAAATGCCAGACTTAACATTCTATCAGATTCCAACCAAAAACCCGTTTCTAAATTTTGTAATGGAAGAGAAAGATAGTAGTTGGTCATGTCGTTTGTCGTAAATGCATTGTTTTCTCCACCAACCATTTGCAGTGGCCCATCGTAATTCGGAATATTTATTGACCCGCCAAACATTAAATGTTCAAACAAATGAGCAAACCCGGTTTTTGTAGGGTTTTCATCTCTGGCTCCAACATCATACAACACATTCATAACGGCTATGGGCGTATTTTTATCTTGATGAACGATAACCTTTAGTCCGTTATCTAATGTAAACTTTTCGTATTTAACCATTTCTTAAAATCTGAATTTTTCAGAGTGGCTTTCTTCTAATGCCAATCTATATTCGTTGATAATATTTTCAACTATTGTTTTGGCTGGTAAAATTTCATTGATTTGAGAAGAAACCTGCCCAATTTCCAATTCGCCTTCATTTAAATCACCTTCAAACATCCCTTTTTTTGCCCGGGCTCTTCCCAAAATTGCCTTTAACTCTTCCGGTGAAGCACATTTTTCGTAAGCCTCTTGCACCTTTTTGTAAAAATCATTTTTTATTAATCGAACAGGAGTAATTTCTTTTAAGGTAAGAACAGTATCGCCTTCTCCGGCATTTACAACTGTATTTTTAAAGTTAATATGTGCCGATGATTCTTCTGATGCAACAAATCTGCTTCCTATTTGTACTCCATCCGCTCCAAGATTCATGGCTGCTAGCATGGATCTTCCGCTTCCTATTCCACCGGCTGCAATTAGTGGAATATCTATTGCATTTGCAACCTGCGGAATTAAACACAAAGTTGTTGTTTCTTCTCTACCGTTATGTCCTCCGGCTTCAAAGCCTTCTGCCACAACTGCGTCAACACCGGCATCCTGAGCCTTAAGTGCAAATTTTGCACTTGAAACTACATGAACCACCGTAATTCCATTTTCTTTTAAAATAGGAGTCCAAGTTTTAGGATTACCTGCAGATGTAAAAACAATTTTTACTCCTTCTTCAATAATGGTTTTGATATGTTCATCAATCTGAGGATAAAGCATGGGGAGGTTTACCGCAAAATTTTTGCCGGTAGCTTTCTTACATTTTTGAATATGTTCTTTAAGAATTTCAGGGTACATTGAGCCTGAACCGATAATTCCAAGCCCACCAGAATTACTAACAGCAGAAGCCAATTCCCAACCACTGCACCAAATCATGCCGGCTTGAATCAGTGGGTATTTTATATCAAAAAGTTCATTAATTCTATTCATTGAATCCATTTGACTGCAATATTCGTATTCTTATCTTAAAAATGAAACATATTTATTTTTTTAAAGTAAAAAGTGAGCTTGATTTTAAGTTTCATTGATAAATAAGTATATTTGCCTTTTAGTCAAAGTTTGAAAGCTAGGATACTCATCATATTATTTGTTTTGCCTGTTTTTGGGTTTTCCCAATATTACTGGGATTTTGGTCTAAATTTGGGGCCATCAAACTATGTTGGAGATATTGGAGGAAAAGAAAAAACCCGTAGAGATTATTTTGTAGACATGCATCTAAAAACTACAAGATGGGTTGTAGGTGGTTATGCTCGTTACAAAGCTACTCCAAAGTGGTATTTACGTTCAAATTTAAATTGGATAAGGTTAACAGCATTTGACTCAAATTCATTAAACCCAGCTAGGGTTGGGAGAAATCTTAATTTTAGAAATAATGTAATTGAGGCAAGTGTTAGAGGGGAATATGTTTTTGAACGAACTTCTGATGTTGGGAGAACAGGAAGATATAGACTTGCTTTTGACGCCTATTTATTTGGTGGGGCTGGAGTTTTCTATCATAACCCCAAAGCACAGTATAACGGCAAATGGATTGCTCTCCAACCATTAATGACAGAGGCACAAGTTAAGCCCTATTCTAGATTTCAGTTTACTATTCCTTATGGTATAGGTATGCATTATACCATTGATAGAAAGTATAGAATTGGATTGGAGCTTGAGTATAGAACTACTTTTACTGACTATTTGGATGATATAAGCACAACTTTTCCTCAGAAAGGACAATTGTCTGATCCCACAGCTATTGCACTTTCAAACAGATCGACACCTGATGTGGTTAATAATATTGAGCCTCAGGAAGGTTACCCTCAACCAACTCTTTATACTTATTCCCCAGGTTTTAAACGGGGAGATCCAACTCATAACGATGCTTATCTTACTGTGAATGTAACAGTGGGAATGGTTATTAGAGGTAAGAGCAATTTCTACAGAGCTAAATACAGCTTCGGTAAAGGAAGAAAAGGTGTAAGAAGAAAATCTAGAGCTAAGTTCTAAAACGGGAGAAATTAAAAAAATATAGAAACCCTAATTCGAGAGAGTTAGGGTTTTTTCTTTGTAGTTTATAATTGCATTATATTTTACTAAGATGTCTCCACCAATTATTCCATCTATTGGACTTAGCCCAATATTTTCATAAGAAAGGTTTACATGCGTTAGGTCTAAAACTGCTACTTCGTAATTAAGTTCCTCAAAACCATCAAGTTCAAATTTTTCAATAGTTGTTTTAAAACTTTTCATTGTATTTGTGCCCAAGCCAGATGATAATTTATCAATTTCATTTAATGCTTCTTGCTGTAAAACTTCCTTTATGGTATTGATGTCAAAAACTGTTTTTGAGGCTCCTGTGTCAATTATTAAATTTACATCTATTCCATTAGCATTTCCCCTAATGTTTAAATGAAATCCATCACCTTCAAGGTTTATAACATCAAACTTTATAACTATCTTCATTTGGTAAAAATAAAAAAGCCCTGATAAATTATCAGAGCTTTTAATTAAGTATGATTAAAGTAAATTTATGCAGTTACCTCTAATAAGTCGTTAGTTTTTCTAACACCTTCGGCACTTTCTTGCATATGTGCTTTTTCAGCATCGCTAAGACTAATTTCAACAATTTTTTCAATTCCATTTTTTCCTAAAATAACAGGAACTCCAATGCAAATGTCATTTAGTCCATACTCACCTTCCAATAGTGCAGAACATGGAATCATTTTCTTTTGGTCACAAGCAATGGCTTGAACCAATGTAGAAACCGCAGCGCCCGGTGCATACCATGCAGAAGTTCCAAGTAGTTTAGTTAATGTTGCTCCACCTACTTTTGTATCTTCTTTTACTTGATTTAATCTATCTGCACTAATAAATTCCGAAACTAAAACACCATTTCTGGTAGCTTTTTCAGTTAAAGGAACCATACCGGTGTCACTATGGCCGCCAATTACCATTCCTGATATTTCTGAGCTTGGGCAGTCTAAAGCTTCTGCTAATCTATACCTAAATCGGGCGCTGTCTAACGCACCACCCATACCAATAATTCTGTTTTTTGGTAAACCTGTTGCTTTATGAACTAAATAAGTCATCGTATCCATAGGGTTGCTCACTACAATAATGATAACATTTGGAGAATGTTTAATTAAACTTTCGCTAACAGTTTTTACTATTCCCGCATTAATGCCAATTAATTCTTCTCTTGTCATTCCCGGTTTTCTTGGAATGCCGCTTGTTATAACAGCTACATCACTGTTAGCTGTTTTAGAATAGTCATTAGTACTTCCCGTAATTTTTGTGTCGAATCCATTAAGGGTTGCACACTGCATTAAATCCATTGCCTTTCCTTCAGCATATCCTTCTTTAATATCTACTAAAACTACTTCAGAAGCAAAATTTTTCATAGCGATGTACTCGGCACAACTTGCGCCAACTGCACCCGCACCTACAACTGTTACTTTCATGATAAGAGAATTGTTTTTAAAATTTGAATTGATTGATTATTGCTTGCGAATTTAATAAAAAAAAGAAGCTGCCGAAAATTCGACAGCTTCTAAACCCGCTACTATGAGAAAACTACTTTTAGTGTTTTATGAATTTATGTACACTAATTTCGCTACCTACTATAGTGTTTACAAAATATATGCCAGAATTAAGTTTATTTAAATTATATTCAATAGTTCTGTTTCCAGTAGATAAATATTGACTTTCTAAAACTATATCTACCAATCTTCCACTTACATCTGTAATCGTAATACTAACTTTTTCAGATTGAATTAAGCTAAAGTTCAAGTTAATTCTATCATTAGCCGGATTAGGATATAATTTAAAGTCCTTTAGTTTATCCATTTCATTTATTGAGTTTGGAGTACAATTTACTGCCACAGTATCGCAATAAGTTGCCTGACATGTGGAAGAACTGTCCCATATAGTTACACAAGCATAGTATAATCCCGGAGCATTATATTGATGAACAGGGTATTGCTGGTTGCTTGAATTTCCGTCTCCAAAATTCCATATATAATTATAGTTTGGGTTAAAAGGAGTTACTGTTGGTATAAAATAGGTGTAGCAAGCTGAATCAAATGAGGTAAACATTATTTGACAATTACTGCTACTTCCGCAATTAGTAATTTGAATCGGGAAACAAAGTGTATCCGAACATTGTGTTAAATTATTCCATGCAGTTAAGCAAACATTATATGTGCCATTTGATGAGTATGTATGGGAAGGATTGGCTTGATTACTGGTTCCGCCATCTCCAAAATTCCAATAGTAGTACCAACCACTACCACTAGGTGTAACACTTGAGTAAAAGGATGCGGTACAGTTTTGAACAGAGTGAGTCCATTGTACATTACATGAGCTGGTTCCACAGTTTACATAAATACTATCGCAATAATAAGCTTGACATTGATTTGCGCTATCTATAATAGATAAGCATACATTATACCAACCGCTTGATGTATATGTGTGTGTTGGGGAAATAATTTGACCATTGGTTGCTACTGTTCCACTCATTGATGTTCCATCTCCAAAAGTCCATGTATAATAATAGTTTAGGTAAGCCGGATAAGAGGTGTAATGGTAAAATGTTACTGAGCAACCGTTGTAAATTGTATCTGTAAATACAGCAGAACAATTGGAGTTAGAACAATTAGTAATATTGACTGAATAGCAAACTGTATCAGCGCATCCGGAAATATTATTCCATGCAGTTAAGCAGACATTATATATACCATTAGAAGAATAGGTATGCGATGGGTTGGCTTGTGAACTAGAGTTGCCATCTCCAAAATTCCATGAATAATTCCAGCCATTATTTGATGGAGTTACCGTAGATATAAAAGTGGTATTACAATTTTGAGTCGTATGTGTCCAATTTACAGAACAATTAGAACTTCCACAATTTACATAAATACTATCGCAATAGTAGGCCTGGCATTGATTAGCACTGTCAACTATTGATAAACATACATTATACCATCCACTAGAACTGTAAGTGTGGGTTGGATAAGGAATATTTGGATTGCTATTGGGATTTCCGCTTAATGAAGTTCCATCTCCAAATGTCCAATGAAAATAGTATCCTAAGTATGTTGGCCAAGGAGTAGAATAATTAAAAGTGACACTACAACCATTATGGATGGTATCTACAAAATGTGCTGAACAATTTGAACTTCCTCCACAGTTTACATAAATACTATCGCAATAGCTGTTTTGGCAAAAAGAACTATCCCACATGGTTAAACACACGTTGTGCCATCCGCTTGATGTGTAGGTATGAGTTGTAACACTCACGTTGTTTGGTGAAGTTGTGTTACTTCCAAATGTACCATCGCCAAAGTTGTAACTCAAAAATGAGGTGTGGTTAGGGTTGTTGTTAAAATGATAAAAGTCAACTGTACATCCATTTGAGAAGTGTGCAGAATCGACAAAATTTGCACTGCAATTGGTTTGGCTATATACATTATAATTACTAAGTAAGCCTATTATACTTATTATTGTGTAGCAGATAATTTTTTTCATAGTATTTGTTTTTTTTATTTCTATGGCAAATTTCACCAAGCTTATCTTATTATTAAAATTAAATGTTTAGTAAAAACTCTTGTTTAAATTTGTATTATTTATTTTAATTAGTTTATAATTAATTACTTAATTAAATATAAAATAACTTGTTTAATTAGCATTTTAACTTTCTTAATAATCTTTATTAGTTAGTTTTTTTCTTAAAAGCTATTATACAGGCAACCCTTTTTTAATTTAGTCGTCTTATAAGTTGTAATGAATGGATTCGTTAGACGAACAACAGGTAAAAGAAATAGTTAAAGGTTGTGTAAATGGCGACAGAAGATGTCACCAAAAGTTTTACGAATTCTTTTATAGCAGAATGATGGGTGTTTGCTTCCGGTACTCAAAAAACTCGGAAGATGCAAAAGACTTACTTCATGATGCGTTTATGAAGGTTTTCAAATATTTGGAATCCTACAGTTTTGAAGGTTCTTTGGAAGGATGGGTTAGAAGAATAGTTGTAAATACAGCTATAGATAGGTACAGGAAAAACAAAAAGGCAGTTTTTATATCAGAAGAAGATATTGGAGAATTACCTTTTCAGTTTAAAGATTACCAGCCTGGGGCAGTTAGTCAAATTCACGAAAAGGAATTAATGAAAGCTGTCCAGTCATTATCTCCGGCCTACCAAGCAGTATTTAACTTATATGCTATAGAAGGTTATTCACATAAAGAAATAGCTGAACAACTAGGTATAAGTGAAGGTACTTCTAAGTCTAATCTAGCTAAAGCCAGAATGAATCTTCAAGGAATTATTGATAAATTAATGAGTGTTAAAGATGGCACAATTGGATAAAATATTTAAAGAAAAGCTCGACAGTTTTGAGGTTGATTACAACCCAAACCATTGGGATGAAATGGAAAACATGCTGGATAAAAATCCGATAAGCTCTACTCCAAAAAATTGGAAAAAGTATGTTGGTTATGCAGCCAGTGTAGCTTTAATTACATCTGCAGTAGTTTACTTTGCCGTTGAAAATAGCACTACAAAAGATAACACATCTGCTGATAAAGTGCAGCCGACAACAGAAGATTTTAACAATAACACTTTACCAACATTAAACAACAATAAAGAAGAAACGACTAATGAAGTTACTTCTACTAATAACTCAAATGAGATTTTAGATAAAAACAATAATGAAAATATAGAGGATAGCTATACAGAGATAAATCAAGCTGCATCTGATAATAGAGTTGATAATCAAACCAATGATGTGAACTCAAACAGCTCAAATAACCCTGACAAGAATAATACCCCTCAAAATGACAAACTATCATTTGTTATAAATTCTAACAAAAAATCAGTATGTCAGGGAGAAGTGGTTAAGTTAGCAGTATCTAAAAAGTCAGGTCCTGATCAAGTAACATATAACTGGTATATCAATAATGAACTAAAGCATATTGGTGAAACATTTGTTTATACATCTGGAAATGCTGGTGATAAAATAGTAAAAGTTGAGGCTACTGCTGATAAAATATCTACCACATCTGAAATAGAAATTAAAGTAGTTGAATTACCTAAGTTTGATTTAGAAATCGTTAACCAAGAACGTACAATTGCAGATCCATATACATCTATTGTAGCCAGCAACTCTAGTTTACAATATGAATGGAGGTTTAATAACGAGAAAAAGACCGGCTCTAATTTTATACATGAATTTGAAAAAGCAGGAAACTATGATATTGAAGTTTCTGCAACTAATGGTAACTGCAAAACTGAAAAACCTAAGATTATTACCGTAAACATAAACTCCAATTTAACCTTAGCTCCAAATTCATTTATTCCTGAAATGGGAGTTAATGATGATCAAGTGAAAACATTTTTCGCTTGGGCGTTAAAAAACCATGACTTACAATTTGAATTAATTATCAAAGATATAAATGGTAAAGAAGTATACCGAACTAATGAAATTGCTCCATGGAACGGAAGGTTAAACAATACAGGCGATATGCTTCCTGTAGGAAATTATTTCTGGATACTAAATGTTACCAATAATAAAGGTCAAAATAATTTATATACCGATATTGTTAAATTAGTTAAAAAATAAACTTCCCATATATTAATTGTTCAAGAGCCGACTTAAAAAAGTCGGCTTTTTTAATTATTTGTAAATCACAAAAAAAAGGAATAAATTGCACCCTTAAATAATTGATTATGAAGAAAATTAAAGCAGTAATCCTTTTTACTTTGTCATTCTCTTTGGGAGTTTATGCACAAAACAATGTGGGTATTGGAACCAATACACCCGATCCAACCTCAGCTTTAGAAGTACAAAGTACCGATAAAGGAGTATTAATTCCCAGAACAGATACTAATTCAGTAAACGTAGCATCTGCTCCTGGTAATCCTGCCACAGGATTGTTGATATATCAAAACACGGATAATATATTTTATTACTTTGATGGAGTAAAATGGACACCAATAGGTGCAGGAGCATCAGCCGGTCCAACTGGCCCAACTGGTCCAGCGGGAGCAAACGGAGCAACAGGTCCAACTGGTCCAGCGGGAGCAAACGGAGCTACTGGTCCTACTGGTCCAACAGGCCCAACTGGTGTTGCAGGTACAAATGGTGCAACTGGTCCTACTGGTCCTACTGGTTTTGGAGTTGGTCCAACTGGTCCAACAGGCCCTGCTGGAACAAACGGAGCAACAGGTTCGCAAGGTCCAACAGGTCTTGCCGGAGCAAACGGAGCAACTGGTGCGCAAGGTCCTACAGGTCCAACAGGCCCTACAGGTGCAAATGGAACAAATGGAGCAACAGGAGCAACAGGAGCACAAGGTCCTACTGGTCCACAAGGGCCTACAGGAGCTAATGGCGCTCAGGGACCAACAGGAGCCAATGGTACCAACGGAGCTACAGGAGCTCAAGGAGCAACAGGCCCAACCGGAGCAACAGGTCCTACAGGTTCATTTACAACCAATGCTTGGTTGATATTAGGTAATGCAGGTACTACACCGGCAACAAACTTTGTTGGTACTACAGACAATCAGTCTTTTGTGGTAAGAACAAATAACTTAGAAAGAATGAGAGTATTGAATACTGGTCAAGTAGCAGTTAATTCAACTACAACTTTTGCTACTTCTACGTTTTTCTCTGCAGCAGGTGGAAATAATAATGCTGTTGATGGAAACGCTGCGGGTACTGGAGATGCTGTGTATGGTCAGCAAACAGGAACAGGAAATGGAGTTAGAGGATTAACGAATAATACAGGAAGAGGAGTAATTGGTGTTCATATTGGTGCTGCTGGTGGCTACGGTGTGCAAGGACAGTCAAGCGGGAGTACAGCACTAGGTGTTTTTGGTATTGTTACTAATGTGGCCGGAACCGGAGCAGGTGTACAAGGACAAACAGCAGGTAATGGTGTAGGTGTTGCCGGATTTAGCACCGGAGCGGCTACAACTGGTTTAGGTGTTTATGGACAAGCTGCTAATTCTGCCGGAATTGGAGGTTTCTTTTTTAATACACATACAAATGGTACTGGCGTTGCTGCTGGTGGTAATAATATGACTACAGCATATTATTTAACTAATGGAAGTGGTGGAGCTTTTACTGGTAGAGATTATGGAGTTTATGCTTTTGCTTATGGAGGTGCAGCAGGTGGAGTTACAGCAGGCGGATACTTCAGAGATAGTATTAGTGCCGCAATTGATTACTGGGCAAGAGTTGCTTGTAGAAATGTTGCTACGGACCAAAAAATTATTGGTTCAGGAGCTAATTCAACGGTAGTTTCAGGATTGAATGGAAAGGAAGTAGTTATGTTTTCTACTGAGGCGCCTGAAATATTGTTTGAAGATTATGGAAAGGCACAATTAGTAAATGGCTATGCAAAAATTGAGTTAGATGAGATTTTTGCCAAAAATGTTACTATTAATGAAAAGCATGAACTAAGGGTATTTATACAACTAGAGGGAGATTGTAACGGAGTTTATGTGTTTAACAAAAATTCAAAAGGGTTTGAGGTAAAAGAGTTACAATCTGGTAGCTCGAATGTGTCCTTCTCTTACCATGTAGTTGCTAATAGAGCAGATAGATACTATAATGGACAATTATCTTCTAAATTTGAAGATATTAGATTTCCTGAAGCTCCTGCTAAAGAAAAGGTAAATTCTGTTACTAAGAAGGAGTTAACTCAAGGTCAACCAGTTGAAAATACTGAAGTAAAGAAAATGAGATAATCTTTAAAAATTGCAACCTTATTACTAAAAAAGCCGTCTAATAGATGGCTTTTTTAATTTTAATAACTTTGTATTATGAAAAAAATCAAAACACTTGTTTTATTATTTGGGTTATCTGGTGCTATAATAGCACAGAATAATGTGGGTATTGGAACCAATACACCCGATCCAACCTCAGCTTTAGAAGTACAAAGTACAGATAAAGGGGTATTAATTCCGAGAACAGATACCAACTCAGTAAACGTTGCATCTGCACCTGGTAATCCTGCCACAGGATTGTTGATATATCAAAACACGGATAATATATTTTATTACTTTGATGGAGTAAAATGGACACCAATAGGTGCAGGAGCATCAGCCGGTCCAACTGGCCCAACCGGTCCTGCTGGTCCAGCCGGAGCAAACGGAGCGACAGGCCCTACTGGTCCTGCCGGAGCTAATGGTGCAACTGGCCCTACAGGCCCAACTGGTCCAACAGGAGCTAATGGTACAGCCGGAGCAACTGGTCCTACAGGCCCTACAGGTTTTGGAATAGGTCCTACCGGTCCAACTGGCCCTGCGGGTCCAACAGGTCCAACCGGAGCTAATGGTGCTGCCGGAGCTACAGGTTCTCAAGGTCCAACTGGTCCTGCCGGAGCAAACGGAGCGACTGGCCCAACTGGTCCTACAGGAGCAAATGGAACAAATGGTGCAACCGGAGCGCAAGGTCCTACAGGAGCAACTGGTCCTACAGGTACTTTTACAACTAATGCTTGGCTAATTTTAGGAAATGCCGGAACTACTCCTGCCACAAATTTCATTGGTACAACTGATGCACAAGATTTTGTTATTAGAACAAATAATGTTGAGAGAGCCAGAGTGGAGAGTGGCGGAAGAATTACAGTAAATTACACTCCGTCTGGAGGCTATGAACAATTTGGAGTTGGTACCACTGGTTCAAATGCTGCAATACTTGCGTTTACAAACAGTACAGGTAGTGGAGCTGCTTCTGGCCTTGGCTTATATGCTAATGCATCCGGTACCGGAACAAGTGGTTCGGGTTACTTTTTTAATTCGAATGCTTTAAACACTGGTGTTGCATTAACTGCATGGCACCAAGGAGTTGGAACCGGATTTTATGCTAGAAATGCCGGAGCAACTACATTTGCTATAAATGCTGCTAACCAAGTGGCAACAGCTAATGGTACAGCTATATTAGGTGCAGGTAATAATATTGCAGGAAATTACCTTACAAGTGGTAGTGGAGGAGCTTTTACGGGAACAGGTATTGGTGCTTACTCTTATGGTACTGCAGCTACGGGTATCGGTTTATTAGGTAGAGGAAGTGCAACCACAAGTTTGTTTGTTCCAACTTCTGCCTCTTCAGGTGTTGTTGGAAACGGTACTCATTTTGGTGTTGTTGGATATAGCATGACACAGACAGGTGCTATTCCAACTTCTAATCAAGCCGCTAACGGAGCGGTTTCTGCAGGTGGATATTTTGAAGTTAGCAATGGTGGAACTAGTGTTTCTTGGGCATTTGTTGGTGTTAGAGATGCTTCTTCAGGTAACGTAAACAGAAAAATTATAGGTAATGGTACAGTAAATACAATAGTTAAGGATGTAAACGAAAAGCTGGTAACCATGAGCTGTCCGGAAGCTCCTGAAAATTTATTTCAAGACTTTGGATATGGAAAATTAGTAAACGGTAAAGCTGTAATTAAGTTAGATCCTACTTTTGCAAAAAATATTGAGGTAAACGAAAAACACCCTCTACGTGTATTCATTCAACTAGAAGGAGACTGTAATGGAGTATATGTTGCCAATAAATCGAAAAATGGATTTGAGGTAATTGAGCTAGCAAACGGACAGTCTAATGTAAACTTCACATGGTTTGTTACAGCCAATAGAGCAAACGAGCTTCAACCAGATGGTGTGATTGCAAAATATGCTGAGGAAAGATTCTCTCCTGCACCTGGACAAGTTTCACGTAAACAACTTGAAAGTGTTGAAACTGAAAAAATAGACATTCAAGCTAAGCCTATTCCTAGAATGAAATAAAAAAGATTGTCTTCATGCAACCTTTTAAAATAATAAGCCGTCTACATGACGGCTTTTATATTTTTATTTGGAAGATATAAAACAAAAGTAATATATTTGACTATCAAAAAAATGACTATGAACAAAAAAATAAAAACACTTGTTTTATTATTTGGGTTATCTGGTGCTATAATAGCCCAGAACAATGTAGGTATTGGAACTAATACCCCAGACCCAACCTCAGCTTTAGAAGTACAAAGTGCAGATAAAGGAGTTTTAATACCCAGAACAGATACCAACTCAGTAAACGTTGCATCTGCCCCTGGTAATCCAGCTACAGGATTGTTGATATATCAAAATACGGATAATATATTTTATTACTTTGATGGAGTAAAATGGACACCAATAGGTGCAGGAGCATCAGCCGGTCCAACTGGTCCTACCGGTCCAGCTGGTCCAGCCGGAGCAAACGGAGCAACAGGCCCCACTGGTCCTGCCGGAGCAAATGGTGCAACTGGCCCTACCGGTCCAACGGGAGCAAATGGTACAGCTGGAGCAACGGGTCCTACAGGTCCTACAGGTTTCGGAATAGGTCCTACAGGCCCAACGGGTCCTGCCGGTCCAACAGGTCCAACTGGGGCAAATGGTGCTGCTGGAGCTACAGGTCCACAAGGTCCAACGGGAGCTAATGGAGCAAATGGTGCAACTGGTCCCCAAGGTCCTACAGGTCCAACTGGAGCAAATGGTGCTGCCGGAGCCACAGGTCCTCAAGGTCCAACTGGTGCTAATGGAGCACAAGGCCCAACTGGTCCAGCTGGAGCAAATGGTGCAACTGGTCCTCAAGGCCCTACCGGTGCTAATGGTGCAGCAGGTGCAACTGGTCCTACAGGTCCTGGAACTATTTGCGGAACAGCTGCAACTAACTTTGTTACTAAATTTACTTCATCAGGAGTAAATGCAGGAATATGTAATTCTCAAATATTTGATAATGGCACTAGTATTGGAATAAAAACAACTACGCCTGCAAATATGTTACAAATGACCAATGGTGGTGTTAATGTTGGGGCTAATGCCATGGCTTCATATAATAACTTAGGTATAGATGGTGTTGCTTTATCTGGCTATAATCAAGGCTTAACAAATGGTTATAATGGAATTGAGGGTATTACTGCATATAATACAAATGCTTTTATTCCTTCTGGTGTTTTCGGGTTGGCTATCTCTACAGTACTTGTACATCGAGCAATTGGTGTTAGAGGGGTGGCAAATGGAAGAGATGGTGTTGGCGTTCAGGGTTCTAGACAAAATACTGGTGGATTATTTGGATGGGGAGGTTTATTTTTAAATGATCTAGGATATACTGGTTTTTTTGGAGCAGCATCAGATTTGAGACTTAAAAAGGATGTTAAACCTATATACAGTGCTATGGATATTGTAAGCAAGCTTAAGCCTGTTACTTATAAATTTGATACTGATAAGTATCCATATATGGGTTTAAACACTGAGATGGAGTATGGATTTATTGCTCAGGAAGTTAAGCAAGTTCTCCCAGAAATAGTTAGAGAGAAGTATCTTCCTTTAAATGCCACTGAAGAAGTTAAGCCTAATACTCCAACAGAGGCGAAACACGAAATGTTTAATATTATGGATTATACAAGATTAATCCCAATTTTAACTAAAGCTATTCAAGAGCAACAAAAAACAATAGATGAGCTTCAGAAGAAGGTTGAAGCATTAGAAAATAGATAAACAGTTTTTATTATTAAAACTAAAAAGCCCAATCATTCGATTGGGCTTTTTTAATACTAGTGGTTAGATTATTTACCTCCAAACATTGCTTTAAACTCTTCTTCTGTTACGGTTTGGTAATCTTTAGGAATATCAAACTCAGCTTTCGATACCTTTTCTTTTTTTACTTCTTTAGCGGTAAGCTTCATTATCGTTCCTTCTTTTTCCATTTCGTATTCTAAAGGAAAACCATCAAGTCCTTCAATATCGGTTTGTCCAAAATTTTCAACCATTATATCTTTAGTGTAATATACGGTAAGCTTTTGTTCCTCTCCATCATCGGCAATCATCGTTATTTCTGCTTTTTGACATTTATATCCCGCAATTTCTTTCGTTTCGTCAAGAATAGTTATGGTAGGCTTAACACCCTCTTTCTTTTCTTTACTATTATTTGCTTCCATAGCATATTTACTACCCATCAAATCCATCAATATAGTAGTTTTATCTGCCTTTCCGTCATGAATCACAACGGTTTGTCCCATGGTGCTTGGCTGAATCATTTTCGCCATGTTATCTTTAAATTTATAGCTCATTTCCTTTGGCATCATTGACTCATAAGCGGCTAGTTCGTCCGGTAAATCAACGTATTCAATTCCAAACATAATAGTGCCTTCAAAGTTTTGAGTAAATACTGCACTTGAAGCAATAACCAAAAGTGCGCTTACTAGAATTTTTTTCATAAGATTTATTTTAAGTTGTTATAAAAGTAAAAATGAAGTTTATAGTAGTCAATAATTATTCCACAAAAGGTGCTTAAGCTATTTTGATGGTATCATTGGTTAAAACTATTGAAAATTTCAGATAGTTTTTCATCCATTTCTTCTTCGGTTATTTCTTCGTATTCGGTAAAACTTTCAAATACTTCATCCTCAACTTCCTGTGTGGTTACATTGGTAGCGGTAAACCTCATACATAAGTCATATTTTTCCATCTGATATTCTAATAACACACCTTCAATTTCATGGTAAGGAGTTGCCCAATTAGGCATTTTAATATTAATATCTTCGGTGTAGAATACAGTAAATGTTTCATTATCAGAAGTAGTAATGTTTGCTTTTTTACAATGATATCCTGCAATTTCTTTCGTTTCGTTAGTAAACTCAACTTTGCACTTCGGGCTTTTATCTAGCATTTCCTTTACTCCATCTTGATTAAGCGTAAGCTTATGTTTTTTATTTAAAAGTTTTACCAATTGTGTTAACTCCATATTATCCGCATCTGATAAGTAATTGGTTTTAAACATTCCCATCCCTGCCGTTATTTCGGTAATATATCTGTCTTCCTGAAAAGTGATTACCATTTTATCAGGTAGAACATCTATCATAAAATTATCGGAGCTCATTTTAGGGTAGCTAACATCAAATTCAATTTCTCCTTCATTCACTCGCCCATCACTTATCAATTTATCACATGATGTTATCAGAAAAAAAGAAATGGCTAAGGAAAGAAAGCCTAGAAAAGTTTTGGTTATTCTCATTATTTTAAATCAGCACCCACAAATATATTATTATTTAGTAAAACTCAAACAGGCTAAAACTTTGGCTTATTTTTAATTAAATTAACTTTGTCCATATTTTTACTGGCCATGAAAATCAAATTGGTACGAAACGACTCTGAAATTGCAGCCGGAACAAGAGGCTCAAGCATGGGATTTGATGCTCTGCGGGTTGCTTCATTAAACCTTAGAGATTATTTTTTTGGGAAATATGATATTGTTGAGGTAAAGGATAGAAACGACCTGCTCTATGATAATGTTAAGCATCCTTATGCTAAATATATTGAAGGATTAAATGACTTATACGATTCCATCATTGATAAGGTAGCCAATGTAATTACTGAAGGTAATTTTCCCATTGTTATTGCAGGAGACCATGCTTCAGCTGGTGGAACAATCCAAGGAATAAAAAAAGCTAACCCTAATAAACGACTTGGTGTTTTTTGGATTGACGCCCATGCAGATATTCATTCGCCTTATACCACACCATCAGGCAATATGCACGGAATGCCTGTGGCAATTGCTCTTGGTATTGATAATAAAGAGCTGGCTAGCAATAATATTGACGATAATACAAAGCAAATTTGGGAGGAACTTAAAGAAGGCGGTCCGTTTCTTAAACCTGAAGACTTAGTTTTTATGGGCGTAAGAGATACCGAAAGACAAGAAGATTTTATCATAAAGAAACTGGGAATTAAAAACTATACAGTAGATACTATTAGACATAGAGGAATTGAAGAAGTGGTAGATGAATCTTTAGATAGATTGTCTGAATGCGATATTATTTATATTTCATTTGATGTAGATAGTATGGATTGCGATTTGGTTTCGGGTGGAACCGGAACTCCCGTTCCTAATGGATTTACTCCTGAAGAATGTACCAGAATTATTGACAGAATTATCGATTCGGGTAAAGTGTGTTGTTTTGAAATGGTTGAAATTAACCCAACACTTGATGAAAAAAACATCATGGCTCGTACCGCCTTTATGATTTTAAAAAACACAACCCGAAAATTAGAAAGTAAATTTCCGAACTAAAATGCAGATAGAAACTCTTTTAAGTGTTGAAATAAAAAAAGCTATCCAATCACTTTTTCAAGCTGAAGTAAATGGTAACCTCATTCAACTTCAGAAAACCAGGAAAGAGTTTGAGGGAGATATTACACTGGTTACTTTTCCGCTATTAAAAGTTTCAAAAAATTCACCTGAAAAGACAGGGGAAATCATAGGAGAGTATCTTAAAGAAAAAATTACTGAAGTTACTGACTTTAATGTGATAAAAGGGTTTTTGAATTTGTCTGTTTCAGATACGTATTGGTTAACTTTTTTCAATAGCATATATGCTTCCCAAAAATATGGCTTTGCATCTGATGCTTCCGGGAAAACTATTTTGCTGGAATACTCTTCACCCAACACCAACAAACCATTACACCTTGGCCATATTCGAAACAATTTATTAGGCTATTCTGTGGCTGAAATTTTGAAAGCAAACGGCCATGATGTTAAAAAAGTTAACCTAGTAAATGACAGAGGAATCCACATTTGTAAATCCATGCTGGCATGGAAGAAAATGGGTAATGAAGAAACACCTCAATCATCAGGAATAAAAGGCGACCATTTGGTTGGGAAGTATTATGTTGAATTTGATAAAATGTATAAAGCTGAAATTAAGTCATTAATTGAAGCGGGAAAATCAAAAGAAGAAGCTGAAAAAAATGCTCCGGTTATTATAGAGGCACAAGAAATGTTGCGTAAGTGGGAAGCGGGAGATAAAGAAGTTGTCGATTTATGGAAAGCCATGAACGGCTGGGTGTATGACGGTTTTGATGTTACCTATAAAAAACTAGGAGTAGATTTTGATAAGTTTTATTACGAATCAGAAACCTATTTATTAGGAAAAAAAGCAGTAGAAATTGGTCTGCAAAAAAATGTGTTCTTCAAAAAAGACGATGGCTCTGTTTGGTGTGATTTAACAGCTGATGGCTTAGACCAAAAACTATTGTTGCGTTCAGACGGTACATCTGTTTATATGACACAAGATATTGGCACGGCCATTCAACGTTCAGAGGATTTTCCTTCTACTAACCAAATGATTTATACTGTGGGTAATGAGCAGGAATACCACTTCAAAGTGTTGTTTTTAATCTTAAGTAAATTAGGTTATGATTGGGCGAAAGAGTGTTATCATTTGTCTTACGGTATGGTAGAGTTACCCGAAGGAAAAATGAAATCTCGTGAAGGAACCGTAGTAGATGCTGATGATTTAATAGATGAAATGGTAAAAACAGCAAAGACTACTTCAGAAGAATTGGGGAAGTTAGATGATTGCTCTGAAGAAGAAAAAGAAAAGTTGTATCACACTATTGGAATGGGTGCGTTAAAATATTTTATTTTAAAAGTTGACCCTAGAAAAGGAATGCTGTTTAACCCTGCCGAATCCATTGATTTTAATGGAAATACAGGGCCTTTTATTCAATACACGCATGCAAGAATTCAATCCTTGCTTCGCAGAGCTGATTTTTCCATTGATGACGCTAAGCTAGAAAACTACACCTTTGATGCATCTGAAAAAGACATCATAAAATTAATTTACGATTATCCTGAAGTTGTAAAGCAGTCAGGAAAGGAATACAGCCCTTCACTTATTGCCAATTACACTTACGAATTGGTAAAAGCTTACAATCATTTTTATCAGGCTTTACCCATTTTCAAGGAAGAGAATGAGGAAGTTAAAAAGTTTAGATTACAACTTTCTAAAAAAGTAGCCGCTATCATTCAGCAATCATTAGGCTTATTGGGAATTCAGGCACCTGATAGAATGTAGAGTTTCTTATAAAGAAGCAACTAATTTTATATCTTTGTAATCCTTTCAAAAAGAAAAGAAAATGTTTGAGAATTTATCGGATAAGTTAGAACGTGCCATAAAGGTTTTAAAAGGGCAAGGACAGGTAACAGAAATAAATGTTGCCGAAACAATGAAAGAGATAAGACGTGCATTACTAGATGCTGACGTCAATTATAATATTGCAAAAGATTTTGTAGATACCGTTAAAGAAAAGGCACTTGGGCAAAATGTATTAACATCAATTTCTCCGGGTCAACTATTAACAAAAATTACGCATGATGAGCTAGCCCGTTTAATGGGTGGCAGTGAATCACAAATTGATTTAAAATCTAATCCTGCGGTAATTTTAATTTCAGGTTTACAAGGTTCAGGTAAAACCACTTTCTCAGGTAAGCTTGCCAAGTATTTAAAAAGCAAAAAAGGAAAGCATGTATTGTTAGTTGCGGGTGACGTTTATCGTCCTGCGGCTATCGACCAATTACATGTATTGGGCGAACAAATTGGTGTGGAAGTTTACTCTGAAAAAGAAAACAAAAACCCTGTTAGTATTGCTGAAAATGCCATTAAACATGCCAAAAGTAAATCATTAAACGTAGTAATTGTCGATACTGCCGGTCGTTTAGCGGTAGATGAACAAATGATGGATGAAATAGAAAGGGTAAAGAAGGCGATTAAGCCGGACGAAACTCTTTTTGTGGTAGATTCCATGACCGGACAAGATGCGGTAAACACTGCTAAAGCTTTTAACGACAGATTAGATTTTAATGGTGTTGTTCTAACTAAATTAGATGGTGATACCAGAGGTGGAGCTGCGCTTTCTATTAAAGCAGAAGTGAACAAGCCCATTAAGTTTGTAGGTACCGGTGAAAAGTTAGAAGCTATAGATGTATTCTATCCTAGTCGTATGGCAGATAGAATATTGGGAATGGGTGATGTGGTAAGTTTAGTGGAAAGAGCCCAGGAACAATTTGATGAAGAACAAGCCAGAAAGCTAAAAAAGAAAATTGCCAAAAATCAGTTTGATTTTAATGATTTCTTAGACCAAATCAAGCAGATTAAGAAAATGGGTAATATGAAAGATTTGCTAGGTATGATACCCGGTGTTGGCAAAGCAGTTAGAAATATTGATATTGATGATGATGCTTTCAAACATATTGAAGCCATTATTTTTTCAATGACTCCGGAAGAAAAAGAAAACCCAAAATTGATTGACGGTAACAGAAGAAAAAGAATTGCCGAAGGTAGTGGCCGTTCTATTCAGGATGTAAATAAATTGCTAAAGCAGTTTAATGAAACCGGAAAAATGATGAAGATGATGGGGAATAAACAAAATATGGCTAAGATGATGCAGCAAATGAAGAACATGCCTAATATGCCTAGATAAAATTAACTATGGAATTAATTGACGGAAAAAAACTATCAGCCCAAATCAAAGAAGAAATAGCCAATGAAGTAAAAACATTAATTGCTTCTGGTGAAAAACAACCTCACTTAGCGGCAGTTTTAGTCGGAGATAACGGTGCCAGTTTAACTTACGTCAATGCTAAAGTAAAAGCCTGTGAAAAAGTGGGTTTTAAATCTACTTTAGTAAAACTTCCTGCTAATATTTCCGAAAATGACTTGTTAAATGAAATTAATAAGTTAAACAATAATCAAGATATTGACGGCTTTATCGTTCAGCTTCCGTTACCTGACCACATTGATGAAGATAAAGTTACTCAAGCTATTTTACCCGAAAAAGATGTGGATGGATTTCACCCTGTTAACTTAGGAAAAATGATTTTAGGTTTGCCTTGCTTCTTACCTGCTACACCAGCCGGAATTATTCAAATGCTTAAACGGAACAATATCGAAACAGAAGGCAAGCATTGTGTAGTAATGGGTAGAAGTCACATTGTGGGCACACCGGTAAGTATTTTAATGTCAAGAAAAGATGTAAACGCTACCGTTACGTTAGTACACAGTAGAACAAAAAATATGAAAGAGATTACCCAATCTGCCGACATATTAATTGTTGCTATTGGTAAACCTGAATTTGTAACTAAAGATATGGTAAAACAAGGCGCTGTGCTGGTTGATGTGGGTATTCACAGAATAGAAGACAGTTCTAAAAAGAATGGATTTAGGTTGGTAGGCGATGTGAAGTTTGACGAAGTAGCGCCACTCTGTTCTTACATTTCTCCTGTTCCGGGTGGAGTTGGTCCAATGACTATTGCTTCATTATTATTAAACACTTTGCAGTCTGTAAAGCTAAAATCTCTTGTTGCAGAGAGCTAAGAAAGTCTATGCGATTAGTTGAAACTATTTCTCATCCGCACTGTAGAGTATCTATACATTCTTACAACCAAAAATATTTAGTAAAAATTGAGTTTAAAGATTACGCCATTGAATGTAAAATTTCTGAAACAGATATTTCTTTAGAACAATTAAAAACTAAGATTACTAAAGAATGGATTGATTCTTTTGCTCCTGACTTTTCTTCTGTCTCTAAAAAATGGGTGGAGGTAGTAAAGTAAAATCACCTGAATTATCTAATCACTTAATTAACTAACTGCAATTTAATACCTTTGCAAACTAATTTAAAGACATGAAAAATATTTCGCTAGCACTTAATGCCGTTTTAACTATAGCTGTAGCTGTATTGTTTTATTTACACTTTTCTTTAAAATCTTCTTGTAATAATCCTGAGGATGCTGAACCAAAAAAGGAAAAACAAAAAGTGGATATTGCTTCTTTAAAAGCATCTCGTATCATGTACGTTCATTTTGATACGCTTTCTGATAAGTACGAACTTCAACAAGAATCCGTAAAAAAATTGGAAGAAAAACAGAGAAGCTATGAGGCACAGCTTGCATCTAAACAAAAGCAATTAGAGCAAGAGTTTATGAAAGCTCAGGAAGAAGCTAAATACATGACCGATATACAACGGGCACAGATTGGAGCAGAATTACAAAAGAAAGAACAAGAGTTATATCAGTTACAAGAAAGATATTCTAACAGCTTTGCTGAGGAAATGAGTAATCTGGATAAAAAAATCAAAGAAGAAATAAATGCTTTTTTAGATGAGTATAAACAAGATAGAGAAATAGACTATATTTTAAACTATGCTGTGGTGTTATACGCCAACGATAGCCTTGATGTAACCGATGAAATATTAGAAGGCTTAAACAGAAGATACAACGACCAAAAGAATAAAGAGAAAGAAGCAAAGAAATGATAATTGCCGAGCAAAAGAAAAAAGAAAACATAGTAGAATATCTGCTCTATATGTGGCAGATAGAAGATATTATCCGTTCCTTAAACTTTGATAAATCCCTCATTAAAGAAAATATTGTAGATTCTTTTGAAGTAGATGAAGCTACCAGAATTAAAATACAAAAGTGGTATGAAGGATTAGTGGAGCAAATGCGTAGTGAAGAAATTCAAGAGCAAGGTCATTTATCATTTATTCACGACTTAATTGCAGAATTAGAATTTCTTCATCAAACACTACTTACCACAATTCAGGACAAAAAATATATTGGGGTATATGATGATGCTAAACAGCACATAACATTTTTAATGGCAAAAGCTGAGCATAAAAAGCAAAACGATATCCACACATGTCTTGTTGCACTTTACGGAGTTTTAATGCTTCGCCTGAAGAAAAAGCAAGTAAGTGAAAATACGGAAGAAGCGATTAAATCTATTTCTAAGCTAATGGCAATGCTATCTTTAAAATATAAGGAATTGTATAGCGGTAAACTGGACTTTTCTTCCGAATCAAAAAATTAGCCGACTATTTTTCTCCTGATTAATGTATTCGTAAGTACTCCAAATATTACTAATAAAATTCCCGCAATACTTATCCATTCCAGTCGCTCATCAAACAAAAATAAGCCTACTAAAAAAGCGTAAACCGCACCTAAATATTTAAGCGGCATTACTAATGAGGTAGCGGAAGATGTCAGCGCTTTGGTCATACACACTTGCGCTATCTGTACAAAAATCCCCATTATAAGTAAGAAAAGCCAATCTTTTCCTACCGGCATTACCCAATCAAATAAACACCAAATACCCATAATAGGTAATGCAATCATTGGAAAATACATTACAATGGTAATAGTGTGATCAGTATTTGCACTCATTTTTATGGCGTTATACGCAACTCCTGACAAACAGGCAGAAAGCAAGCCTAAAAAGATATAGGCAAACGAAATATCATTATTAAAACCTTTAATTAAAAAGCAACCCAATAAGGCAATTGCAAAAAATAACCATTGAATAGGTTTAACAACTTCCTTAAACAAAAATAGCGCAATAATAATGGTGAAAATCGGAGATAGGTATTGAATAGTAGTTGCACTTGCAAGCGGCAAGTTTTTTATGGTAATAAAAAATAACACTAGTGAAAAACAACCAAATAATCCTCTTAATACCAGCCACTTTTTGTTGTTACCAAAAAAAGGAAGATTGTACCTAGCTATAAAATATAAACAAATGATAAAACTAATAGCCGACCGAAAAAATACTAGCTCATGGGCGGGAATATGATGCAAAAATTTCACACAAGTATTTACCAGTGTAAAGCATACAGATGCAACAAGCATATATATAATTCCCGAATACTTCAACCCAATTTCTTTGCTTGCAAAAGTAATTTTTATGATAACATTCTTGTGTTGAAAACTGATTTTTAAATTTATCAAACCTCTCAAAGGATTTAATAATTTGGCTAAAATTCAAATTACATGGTTAAAACCAAGAAGAAAAAAATCTACGTGTTAGATACTTCAGTCCTTTTACATGATCACAACGCACTAATTTCCTTTGAAAAAAACGATGTAGCCATTCCAATCTCAGTTTTGGAAGAACTGGATAAGTTTAAAATAGGCAGCGATACCAAAAACTATTCGGCACGTGAGGTTATTCGATTTTTAGATAACATTACAGAAGATGAGGTGCTGGATAAATGGATAAAGATTGGCGAATCCGACTTAGGAAGAATTAAAATTGTAATTCCTAGCGGTAAGCTAAAAGTGGATGCCGAAAAGGTGTTTGATAAAACTAAGAACGACCACAAGATTATTAATGCAGCTCTTCAAATTGCCGAAGAAGAAAAAACAACTGAGGTGGTATTGGTTTCTAAAGACATCAACCTTCGATTGAAAGCCAGGGCATTGAACCTACCGGCCGAAGATTATGAAACAGGAAAGGTAAACGAAGCCATTGATTTACAAAAAGGAATTTCCAATATTGAGAATTTGGATTCTGAAATCATCAATGAAATATTCCGCAAAAACTTTATTGAAGATACCAGTTTCTTAGGTGAGGAAAAAATAAATAACCGATTTTATATTTTAAAGAACGGTACAGCTTCTACCTTGGCCTATTACAATCCGTTTGAAGATAGAGTTGATAGAGTAGAAAAAACCTATTCCTTTGGTATTAAACCCAAAAATGCTGAGCAGGCGTTTGCCTTACATGCTATCATGAACCCTGATATTCGTCTGGTATGTTTGCAAGGAGTGGCAGGAACAGGAAAAACTTTATTGGCATTGGCAGGCTCGTTAGAGCAACGAAACAATTATGACCAGATTATTTTAGCTCGTCCTATTATACCGCTTAGCAATAGAGACCTTGGTTTTCTTCCCGGGAATGTAGATGATAAAATACGTCCGTATATGGAGCCGCTTTTCGATAACCTTAAATTTATCAAAAGCCAATACAAAGAAAACGAGAAGAAAAGTAAACTGATTGATGAGCTTGAAAAAGACGAAAAATTAAAGATTATACCATTGGCTTACATAAGAGGTAGAAGCTTCTCCAATATCATGTTTATTATAGATGAAGCCCAAAACCTTACGCCTCATGAAGTAAAAACGATTATTACCAGAGCCGGTGAAGGAACTAAAATTATATTTACAGGCGATGTATATCAAATAGACACCCCTTATTTAGATGCTCAAAGTAACGGGCTTTCTTACTTAATAGATAAGCTAAAAGGCAATCGTTTGTTTGCTCATGTCAAGCTTGAAAGAGGAGAACGTTCTGAGTTGGCTAATCTGGCGAATGAGTTATTGTAGTAAATAAAAAAGCCCTCCGCCATGCGGAAGGCTTTTTAAAAATAATTTTTTCTAACTATTAATTCTTTTTAGGTGTAGTAACTGCTTTATTGGGTGTTGCTTGTTCATTTACAGCAGGAACTCCTTCCTCAGTAATTGCAATTTTTCTTGTACCACCACCTTCAGTAGTAGTAGAGCTTCCTGTTGCAGGGTCAGCTTTCTCTTTATTAGCACAACATGCTTTAGTGCAATCTTTTGAACAAGCATGAGCATCTGCTTTTGAAGTAGCTTTTGCATCAGTTGCTGTTCCTTTTTTACAACAAGCTTTTTTGCTGTCTTTAGAGCATTTGTGTTCAGTTTTTACTTCACTTTTAGTAGTGGTTGCTGTTTGAGCGTTACTTGTAAAAGCAAATCCTGCCATTAAAGCAACAAAGAATGATAATTTTAATATAGATTTCATGTTTTTTGTTTTAATTATTAGTGTTTAAAGTGTAACAAAGTTAATGCCAATTATTCAATTGTGCTAATTAATTTTAAAATTATACGCTGGCAGCTACTTTTGGTGCTCCTGAAAGTATTTCATCATTAGCTATTTCAGCATATTTTTCAAAATTCTTTACAAACTTTTCGGCTAGACTATTAGCTGTTTTTTCGTATGCTGCTTTATCTGCCCAGGTATTAATTGGGTTTAATACTTCAGTAGGAACGTCAGGGCAAGTAGTTGGCATATCTAATCCAAAAATAGGATGCTTTTCAAATTCTACATTGTCTAATTTTCCTTCTAATGCAGCAGTAATCATAGCTCTGGTTAACGGTAGCTTCATCCTTTTGCCTGTACCGTAAGCGCCACCTGACCAGCCGGTGTTAATTAACCAAACTCTTACCTGATGTTTTTTCATTTTTTCACCTAACATCTCAGCATATTTTGAAGGATGTAACGGTAAAAAAGGAGCTCCAAAACAAGCGGAGAAAGTAGTGGTTGGTTCTGTAATTCCTGCTTCGGTACCTGCCACTTTAGCAGTATATCCCGAAATAAAATGATACATGGCTTGTGCAGGACTTAACTTGGAAATAGGAGGGAAAACTCCAAATGCATCACAAGTTAGGAAGAAAATGTTTTTAGGGATATCGCCCACTGAAGGCTCAACAATGTTGTCGATATGATGAATAGGATAGCTTACACGGGTATTTTGTGTAATGCTGGCATCATCATAATCTACTTCTTTAGAGTTTTCTTTAAAAGCAATGTTTTCCAATAAAGCTCCGTATTTAATGGCTCCGTAAATTTGAGGTTCAGTTTCTGCAGAAAGATTTATGGTTTTTGCATAACATCCGCCTTCAAAGTTAAATACAGAATTTTCTGCCCAACCATGCTCATCATCACCTATTAGTCTTCTATTAGGGTCGCTGGAAAGAGTAGTTTTTCCTGTCCCTGATAAACCAAAAAAGATGGCTGTATCTCCATCTTTTCCAATATTTGCACTACAGTGCATTGATAATACGTTTCTTTCAGTTGGTAAAACAAAGTTTAACACCGAGAAAATTCCCTTCTTCATTTCTCCGGTGTAACCTGTACCACCAATCAAAATAGTCTTTTTCTTAAAATTCAGAATGGCGAAATTATGGTTCTTAGTGCCGTCAATCTCAGGAGTGGCTTTAAAACCCGGAGCGGCAACAATGGTCCAGTCTTCGTTAAAGTTTTTAATTTCTTCTTGTTTAGGTCTTAAAAACATGTTGTAACAAAACAGGTTGGCAAAAGGCGTTTCTGTAATTACCCTGATGTTAAGTCTGTAATCGTTATCAGCACAAGCGTAAGCATCTCTAACATAAACTTCTTTACCTGAAAGGTAAGCGGTAACTCTGTTGTAAAGTGCGTCAAATTTATCAGCATCAAAGGCAATATTTACATCTCCCCACCATACTTTGTCTGCAGTAACATCATCTTTTACCACATATCTGTCTTTTGGAGCTCTTCCGGTAAATTCTCCGGTTTCAATAGCTAATGCTCCTGTGCTGGAAAGAGAGCCTTCACCTCTCAAAATAGTATCTTCTATTAACTCAGAAGGATCTAAATTCCAGTAGGCTGCTGCAACGTTTCCTAATCCGTACTTACTTATCGAAGCATTATCTGCTTTTAATCCAAATTCGTTCATTTTTTAATTTTTAGTTTAAAAATAGGCTACAAATGTCGCCTTTTTTTTGGATTCGATAAAAATTTAATAGCATTGATTTTAAACAATTTTAACCCCTAAACAGTACTGTTTTTCAGTAGTTTATAATACTTTTCAAGAGTGGTGTTAAAAAAAATGAAAATAGCGGTAGTTAAATAAAAAATATTCGTATTATTGCACCACAAAAGCACAGAAATCAATATTTTTTCCCGCTTTTATCTTTTTCAAATCAAGTTTACTTAATGTTTTTATATAATTTCTATCGTTAACCCTTATATCTTATTTAATTAAATCATGCTTGACATATCCCAGTTGAACCAGATGAAATTGTCTGAGTTGAAAGATGTTGCTCAACAAATTGGAATCCAAACAAAAGACTTAAAGAAACAAGAAATAGTTTTTAAAATACTTGACGAACAAGCTGCAAACCCAAAGGTTGTTCAATCTATTACTAAAAATATGAATACAGAAAACGAAAATCAGGAGCAACCTGAAGAAAAGAAAAAAAGAACCAGAATTAAGAAGGTAGAAAAGGTTGAAGCTTCTAAAAAGCAGCCGGAACTATTTAGTGATGATACCTCTAAAAAAGAGGATACGCCACAAAAAGAAGATAAAAAACCTGAGCCTGTAAAAGCAGAGGAAAAGAAAGAAGCTGCCCCTAAAGAAGATAAAAAAGAAGTTGCTGCTGAGTCTCCAAAAGCGGAAGCAAAAAAAGAAGAGGCTGAACCTAAGGCTGATACATCTAAGAATGATGGCAATAAAGCAGATAAAACTTCTGCTCCGTCAAATGACAAGCATAATAACAACAATAATAACGGCAACTCTAACAATGGTGATAAACGACATCATCATGATAAATCAAAACATGCTGAACCGCTATACAACTTTGATGATATTATTATAGTAGAAGGTGTTTTGGAAATTATGCCTGACGGTTATGGTTTCTTGCGTTCGTCTGACTATAACTATTTAAATTCTCCTGATGACGTTTACGTTTCTCAATCTCAAATTAAATTATTGGGACTTAAAACAGGTGATACGGTTAAAGGAAGTATTCGTCCGCCAAGAGAAGGAGAAAAATACTTTCCATTATTAAAAGCTGAAGCAATTAATAATTGCAAGCCTGATGTGGTGAGAGAAAGAATTCCTTTTGAATATTTAACACCGCTTTTTCCTGAGGAAAAATTTACACTAGACCACCCAAATCAAACCTTGGCAAGTAGAGTAATTGATTTGTTTACACCTATTGGTAAAGGACAAAGAGGTTTGTTTGTTTCGCAACCAAAAACAGGTAAAACCACATTATTAAAAGAAATTGCGAATGCCATTGCTTACAATCATCCTGAATGTTACATGATTGTGTTATTGATTGATGAAAGACCTGAAGAGGTAACAGATATGGCAAGAAGCGTAAATGCAGAAGTAGTGGCTTCTACATTTGACGAACCTGCTGATAAGCATGTGAAACTAGCCAATATTGTGTTAGAAAAAGCTAAAAGAATGGTAGAGTGTGGACATGATGTAGTGATTTTATTAGACTCTATCACCAGGTTGGCAAGAGCGTATAATACCGTTTCACCTGCATCGGGTAAAGTATTATCGGGTGGTGTAGATGCTAACGCATTACACAAGCCAAAACGTTTCTTTGGTGCTGCCAGAAAAATTGAAAATGGTGGTTCGTTAACTATTTTAGCTACTGCATTAACTGAAACAGGTTCTAAAATGGATGAGGTAATCTTTGAAGAATTTAAAGGAACCGGTAATATGGAGCTTCAGTTAGATAGAAAATTATCGAACAGAAGAGTTTACCCTGCTATCGACATCATTGCATCAGGAACCAGAAAAGAAGACTTATTATTACCTAAAGAAGTTACTCAACGTATGTGGATTTTAAGAAACCATATTGGTGATATGAATTCGTTGGAAGCAATGGAATTCATTAAAGACCGAATGAGTAAAACCAAAGATAATAATGAGTTTTTAGCTTCTATGAACTCTTAAAATTAAGTCATTCGTTTACTGTCATGCTGAGCGGAGTCGAAGCATGATAAATTTTTGTAACACTTCGACTTCGCTCAGTGTGACAAAAAAAATACTAGAACAAAAAAATAAAAATGTTAAAATCCTCACTTTCTGTTGCCGTATATGCTGCTTTGGCGGCATTAGTTTTAAAGCTTTCTGTTTTTGCAATGGATGCCCAACATGGAGGCATGGAGCGTTATATCTTTATGATATACATGCTCATCATGTTAGTTGCGGTTTTCTTTGGAATACGTCAGTTTAAAATAAAATCAGAAGCTACCACTACTTACCAGCAAGACTTTAAAGCGGGATTAAGTGTAGCTACCTATTTTGCCATTATAGTGGGTGTGTTTACGTATTACTATTATTCAAGAATAGACCCTGATTTTTTTGAAATTAAATTTGCGGAAAACATTAAGCCCTTTGAAGAAGATGTCATGCAAAAAGCGATTGCCTATAAAGAAGCAATGACAAAAGATTTACCTGCCGAAAAAATGCAAGAAATTGTTGCCGCAAAAGATGAAGCCATTAATCAATACAAAAAGTTTTATTCAGGTTTTCATATCTTTTTTAACCCTACGCAACAGTTTACGCTTACCTTAATGTGGCTGATGTTTTTAGGATTAATTTACTCTGCCATGACGGCATTTTTTATCCGTAAGTTCCCGGGATATAAGAAATAATGCCAATTAAATGATGGTATAATTAGCTAATTATTAAATTATCTTATTACCTCATTAGCTCATTACCCAATTAATCCATTAGCCAATTCACTTAGATTCATTCCACCAAAATTTCCTGAAGTCATGAACAAGAAAACTACTTTTTCATCTTTTACTTGCGTTAAGTAATTCTTGAGTTCATCAGTATGAGTCAATACGTTTACATCTTCTCTGGCAAATGCATTTTTCACTTGTTCGTTAGTAATAGTTGCTAATTTTTTATGTGCGATGGTTTGTGGGTTAAAGTAAACAATCGCCTCATCGGGCATATCCAGACAATGCGCATATTCTTCCAAAAACTGAGCGTTTAAACTGCTAAATGTGTGTAACTCAAAAACCGCAATTATTTTATAACCGTCATACTGTTGCTTTACGGCTTGCGATGTGGCTTTTAACTTAGAAGGAGAATGAGCAAAATCTAAATACACAATTTTGTTCTCGGTTCTTGCCAGGAGTTCAAGGCGTTTGTTGGCGCCTTTAAAAGAAGCAATGGAAGAGTAAAAATCATCTTCAGGTATTCCTAACTCTTTGCAAATATTTTTGGCGGCTTCAATGTTTCTTAAATTATGTTCTCCAAAAACTTCCAACGCATATTTTTTTCCATTGTGAGTAATGGTAGTAATGCCATTTTCAATGTAAAAATCAGGCAAATTGTAAGGTATGGCGTTTTGCTGTTGCTTTGATTTTACCAGTTCATTCAAGGTAGCATCATTTTCTGAATAGAAGATTTTACCGCCATTATCAAAGTCAATGGTATCTATAAAAATGGAAAACTGCTCTACATAATTTTCAAAGGTGGGAAACACATTAATGTGGTCCCAGGCAATGCCGCTCAGTATGGCTAAATGCGGTTGGTAAAGATGAAACTTTGGTCGTCTGTCAATGGGAGAGGAGAGGTATTCATCACCTTCAATCACAATAATGGGCGCATCAGAAAGTTGAACCATAGTATCAAAGCCTTCCAGTTGAGCTCCCACCATATAATCAAACGCCATGTTTTGCTTTTGAAGCACATGTAAAATCATGGAAGTAATGGTAGTTTTTCCGTGACTACCGCCTACTACAATTCGTTTTTTGTCTTTCGATTGCTCATAAATATATTCCGGGTAAGAATAAATTTTAAGGCCTAATTCTTTTGCTTTGATGAGTTCGGGATTATCAATTCTGGCATGCATACCCAGAATAATAGCATCTAGTTCATTGTTTATTTTTTCAGGATGCCAGCCAATGGTATCGGGCAAAATGTCGTGTTTGGCTAAACGACTTTTAGACGGCTCTCTGATTTCATCATCCGAACCGCTTACTTCAAACCCTTTTTTATGTAGTGCTATGGCTAAGTTGTGCATGGCACTTCCGCCAATGGCAATAAAATGAACCCTCATCTTTTTTTATTTAAAGCAAGTAAGCATTTATAAATGAAAACTAATACTAGCCTAGAAACAAATTGTTAAATAGTGAGTGTTGAAATGGGGTTTGAATACTCTTTCTGTTTCAAGCGTCTCGCTTGGAACAAAAGCTATTATAAAGAAATAATCTTTCTATGTTTGTTTCTCACAAGCTGATACTTCAACAAGCTTAGTAAAGGCTATTTGCGAGAGAGGGGGGAATCCATTGTTATTGGTGTTTTTCATAATAAAATACCATCCTATCCAAATACCAAAGCTTAAAAACACTTGATAGTGTGGTGGAAAAAATGGTTATCTCCAAAAGATTATTGTATGCGCCATATATTAAAATGAAAAAGAAAAGGCCATTTAAGAGATTTAGAAGGGTTGGAAAATCTTTTTGAAAAATACCTTTCTTTGTCCATAATTCTTCACCTAGAATAGATTTACTCATCCAATTGTTTTTACTTTTTGGTTCGGGAAAAAGTATAGGGTTAATAGTAAAAAACACTAAAAGCCCTACTAACAAATACCAATTGTGGAACCAAATGGGTATTGGAATTAAGAAGAAAGCTATTATCCTTGTCCAGCCACTTAAAGGGTTGGTGTGCCTTTTCCATATTTTCTCACTAAATATTTTCATATTATTATTTTGGACATCAAACTTTATAGGTGTTTGGTTTAATGGGTTTTTTAAATTTATCCTAACAAAAAAAGTTAAAGAAATTTTTAACTTGCTTTTAGAGTAGTTACCGAAGTTAGTTGGTTTTTGGTAAATACTAAAACTTTAAAGCCGTAAATTTTTAACTTTGGGCTAATAATCAGCAACGAACAACTATGAACTTACACGTAATCAATACCGGTTTTTTTAAGTTAGACGGAGGAGCAATGTTTGGGGTAGTGCCTAAAACACTTTGGAGCAGAACCAATCCTGCCGATGAAAACAATATGTGTACCTGGGCAATGCGTTGTCTGTTAATTGAAGACGGTAATCGTTTAATTTTAATTGATAATGGAATAGGAGACAAGCAATCGGAAAAGTTTTTTAGCCATTATTATTTGCACGGAGATGTTTCGTTAAAAAAATCATTGAATGCAAAGGGCTTTTCGGAAGATGATATTACGGATGTGTTTTTAACGCACTTGCATTTCGACCATTGTGGTGGCGGTATTAAATGGAATAACGACAAAACAAAGTTTGAACCTGTATTTAAAAACGCTACTTACTGGAGCAATAGCGACCATTGGAAATGGGCAACCGAACCCAACGCGAGAGAAAAAGCTTCTTTCTTAAAAGAAAACATTTTACCCATGCACGAATTGGGTCAGTTAAAGTTTGTAGATAAAGAAAAATTTGATGCGTTTGATTTGTTGTATGTCAACGGCCATACTGATGCCATGATGATTCCGCACATCCAATACAAAGGTAAAACACTTGTTTTTATGGCGGATTTATTGCCGTCTGTGGGGCATATTCCTTTGCCTTACGTAATGGGCTACGACACCCGCCCACTTTTAACCTTAGATGAAAAAGGAAAGTTTTTAAACGAAGCGGCCGATAAAGAATACATTTTATTCTTTGAGCATGACTCGGTAAACGAATGTTGCACGGTTCAACACACCGAAAAAGGCGTAAGATTTAAAGAATCGTTTGCTTTTAGTGAAATTTAGCGTTTAATTATAGCCTTATATATTTTTGGCATAATATTTATTATTGTTTATTTGAACTTTAAAATCAATCCAATATGAAAAACATACTTACTCTTTTTGTTATGGCCTTTGTTTCTTCAATGGCTTTAACGGCACAAAATTCAAACTTAATTTTCTTTAATCAGGATGGCGACAGGTTTCAGGTAGTGTTAAACGGTATTCTTCAAAATGCCGATTATCAAACCAATGTTAGAATACCTGATGTTCCTATGGGAAATTATAAAGCAAAAGTGATTTTTGAAAATCAAAAATTACCTGAACTAGATAAAACTATTTACCTGGCTCCTGAAAACGGACCTCAAGAAATTTCTTTTAATATCAAGAAAAACAAAAAAGAAGAATACGTGATGAGAGTATTAAGTATGGTTCCTATTGCACAGGCACCACCTGCACCGCCTACTCAAACAGTTGTACATTACACCACCGTTCCGGCACAGCCAACACAAGTAGTGGTTACTGAAACAACAACTACAGTAACAGAAACTTCAACGGGTACTTCAGATAATGTAAATGTAGGGATGAATATGAATGGAGTAGGAATGAATGTAAACGTGAATGTAAATGATAATATGGGTGGTGTGAATTCTACCACTACTACATCTACTACAGTGGTTAGTTCTTCTAGTTCAACTACCACTTCTACTGGTGTTTCTACTACAGAACCAAGCCTTGAAATAGTTTCTGACCCTGTATATGTTAATGAACCAACTCACTACAATATGCCGGGATATAGCGGCCCAATTGGTTGTCCTTGGCCAATGAGCGAAACAGATTATCAGTCTGCTTTAAATTCTATTAATGCCAAATCATTTGAAGATAGCAAGCTTACTGTTGCAAAACAAATCACCAACTCTAACTGCTTAACATCTGCTCAAGTAAAAGGCATTATGCAAACGTTTGATTTTGAAGATTCAAGATTAGAGTATGCTAAATATGCTTACGGCAGAACGTATGATATTGGTAACTATTATAAAGTAAATGATGCTTTTGATTTTGAAACTTCTATTGAAGAACTGAACAATCATATAAGCAGATAAAACAAAGCTAAAATCGTATTTTAAGCCGAAGGATTCCTTCGGCTTTTTTGTTTATTGAAAACCTTATCTTAGCAGCTTAATAATTCAATTATGCGAATACTTGTTTTACTTTTTCTTGCGTTTTCATTTGTATGCTCTTTCGCTCAAAAAAAGGAAGAATACTTTCAGCAAGACGTAAACTATGAAATTCATGTTGAGCTGGATGATGTGTATCATACATTAAATGGTCGTATTACTATCGATTATAAAAATAACTCGCCTGAAACATTAGATTTTCTTTACTTTCATCTTTGGCCAAACGCTTATAAAAATGACGAAACGGCACTCGCCAAACAGTTATATGAATCAGGCGATACTAAGTTTTATTATTCTGATGATATTGATAGAGGTTACATTGATAAAATTGATTTTACCACTGAAGGAAATAAATTAAGCTGGATTTATGAAAATGACATTGATATATGTAAGGTTTACTTAAATCAAAACTTAGAACCCGGTCAGTCCATTAAAATATCTACGCCATTTAAAGTAAAAATTCCATTGGGTATTTTCTCAAGATTAGGACATATAGAGCAACAGTATCAAATAACTCAATGGTATCCTAAGCCGGCAGTTTATGATAAAGACGGATGGCATGAAATGCCTTACTTAAATCAGGGAGAGTTTTACTCAGAATTTGGAACGTATGATGTGTATATTACCACACCCAAAAATTATGTGATAGGAGCAACAGGCGATTTAGTGAATGGAGAAAAAGAATTAGCATGGTTAAATGCTAAAGCAGATTCAACCGCCAAAATAAAGTCTTTCCCGAATGATATGAGCTTTCCAAAATCATCCGCTGAGAAAAAGACATTACACTTTCATCAGGAAAAAGTGCATGACTTTGCCTGGTTTGCAGATAAAAGATATCATGTGTTAAAGGGAGAGGTAGAGTTGCCTCACTCTAAAAGAAAGGTCACTACCTGGGCGATGTTTACCAATAACGAAGCTGACTTATGGAAAAATAGTATTGAATACATTAATGATGCAACCTACTACTATTCTCTTTGGAATGGTGATTACCCATACAATCATGTTACGGCTGTGGATGGAGCTTTAAGTGCCGGTGGCGGAATGGAATATCCAAACATTACGGTTATTGGTCAGTCGGGTACTGCATTTTCTTTGGAAACGGTTATCATGCATGAAGTTGGTCATAATTGGTTTTATGGCATCTTAGGAAGTAATGAGCGCGACCATGCATTTATGGATGAAGGAATTAACTCGTTTAATGAGATGAGATACATTCAAACTAAATATCCTGACAACAACCTTTTAGGCACTAGAGATATCTCCGGTTTTCCATTTAAAACGCTTAACGTTAGTCATTACCCTCACAAAGCAATGCGACAATATGCTTACTTATTTAGTGCGAGAAAGTGTCAGGATCAACCCATGGATTTTCCATCTGAAGATTATACTGATATTAATTATGGCGCTATTGTTTATATGAAGTCTGCCATTGTGTTTGATTATCTGAAAGGCTATTTAGGAGAAGAAATGTTTGATAAATGTATGCAGGCTTATTTTGAAAAATGGAAATTTAAACATCCACAACCTGAAGATTTGCAGGCTGTTTTTGAAGAAACAAGTGGAAAAGATCTAAAATGGATTTTTGAAGAAATTATCCCTACCACCAACACTATTGACTTTTCAATTAGAAGAACAAAAAAGGATACGGCAAATCCTGAGAATTATTTGGTGAAAATTAAAAATAAGGGAGAGGTGAACGGACCTTTTTCTATCTCTTCCATGACCAAAGATTCTGTGATTAACACTATCTGGTATGAACCGCTAACAGATAAAACCAATTGGGTAAAGTTTCCGAAAGGAGATTATAAAAAGCTTAAAATTGATGGCGAATATGTGATTCCTGAAATCAATCAGAATAACAATACACTAAAAACCAAAGGAATATTTAAACGAACGGAACCATTACGACTTCAGTTTTTAGGAAGTATAGAAAACCCTGACAGAACGCAATTGTTTTTTACTCCGGTAGTTGGGTATAATGCTTACGATAATTTTATGGCTGGTATAGCTTTTTACAATACGGTGTTTCCTTCCAAAAGATTTGAGTATTCTGTAATGCCAATGTACGGATTTGGTAGCTCTGATGTTGTGGGGCTTGGTTATGCTACTTATCATATTTACCCTGAAAAGTTGTTTGAGAATATTGATGTAAACCTAGAAGCTCAGCGTTTTAACCAATATAATTACAACACGCCTTTAAATTATAACAAAATAGCTCCGGGCTTTGATTTCCTTTTTAATAAAAGAGACCCAAGAAGAAAGTTAGATTATTCGATTAATTATAGATATGTTTTTGTTCAACAAGAAACGGAAATTTATGATTTAGCTATTCAGAAGTATAACTTAGGTTCAATCGACTATTACGTGAATGAATTGAAGTTTAATATTGAAAGCAAAGACGCAATTAATCCTTATCACGCTAATTTAAGTGTGGAGCAAGGGGCAGATTTTGTGAAAGCCGGAATAGAAGCAGATTTCTTATTCAAATATAAAAAGAAAAGAAACGGTGTAGATGTGAGGTTTTACATTGGTAGATTTTTATATAACGATAATGCTGACCCTAGGTTTAACATTGGAGTTAGTGGTAATACCGATTATAAGTTTGATAATTTATTGTTTGGTCGAAATGAAACCAATGGAATTCTTAGCCAACAAATGATATTTAATGAAGGTGGGTTTAAGCAATTTACCAATGTGGGTTACGTTAACAGATGGTTGAATGCAATTAATATAAAAGCAGCTATTCCTAAATTACCATTGGCTATTTACGGAGACTTTGCCATAGCAGCCAACGAAATTGTTGATTCTTCGGGTGATTTAGTAGATGATGTAAGTGACCCTATCTATCACTTTGGAGCAGAGTTAACGGTGGTAAGAGATATGTTTCAGGTTTATTTCCCCATTTATTTATCAAGTGATTTAAGTAGTTTAACTTATGCCGAAAAAATAAGATTTACCTTACATCTGAATAAAATTAAACCATTTAGAATGCTTCGAAATTTCGAAATGTAATTGTTTAAAAAATTAATGCAGAAAGATATTCAGATACCGGCTAACAAAAAGATTTATTTCGCTTCCGATTTTCATCTTGGAGCTCCTGATTATGAAACTAGTTTAGTTAGGGAAAAAAAGATAGTAAAGTGGTTATCCGAAATTGAAAAAGATGCCTATGAAATTTACTTAGTAGGAGATTTATTTGACTTTTGGTTTGAGTATAAAAAGGCCGTTCCTAAAGGTTACGTGAGGCTGCTGGGTAAGCTGGCAGAACTTTCTGATAAAGGAATAAAACTTTATCTATTCACCGGAAATCACGATATGTGGATTTTTGATTATCTCCCAAAAGAAATAGGAGCAACACTTTACAGAAAACCAATTGAAAGAATTTATAATGGAAAGGGCTTTTATATCGGGCACGGTGATGGTTTAGGTCCCGGAGACCATAAGTATAAATTCTTAAAGAAAATATTTTCAAGCAAAGTTTGTCAATGGTTGTTTGCTCGTTTACATCCTAATTTTGGTATTGGTCTAGCAGATTATTTTTCAGGAAAAAGCAGAGCGGTTAATATGGCAAAGGATGAGAAGTTTTTGGGAGAAGAAAACGAATGGTTGGTTCAGTTTTGCAAAGATAAAATCAAGGAAAAGCATTTTGACTATTTTATTTTTGGGCACAGACACTTAGCGCTGGATATAAAAATTGCAGATACTAGTCGTTATATTAATTTAGGAGAGTGGATGACTCAGTGTAATTATGCCGTGTTTGATGGAAATGAATTGCTGTTAAAAAAATATGAAGGATAATTTACTATCCAATTTTTTCTACCAAGTCAGCTAATCTGCTTGAATATCCATATTCATTATCATACCATCCCACTACTTTTACCATATCTCCAATTACACTTGTAAGCAATGAGTCTATTACACATGAATGAGAATTTCCAACTATATCGATAGATACTATAGGCTCACTAGTATATTGTAAAATTCCTTTTAACTCATTGTTCGATGCACTTTCAAAAGCTTTGTTAAGCTCTTCTATACTTACCGGCTTTTTTACAATGCAACTGATGTCTGTTAAAGAGCCGTCAGGAACCGGGACTCTAATTCCACAGCCTCCTAGTTTGTTGTCAAGATGAGGGAATATTTTAGTAATAGCTTTGGCGGCACCTGTTGATGTGGGAACAATAGAACATGCTGCTGCTCGGGCCCTTCTCAAATCTTTGTGTGGTGCGTCATGTAATCTTTGGTCACCGGTGTATGAGTGAACGGTAGTGATGTAACCGCTTTCTATTTCACATAGTTCATCAATAATTTTTATCATAGGTGCTGCACAGTTTGTTGTACATGAAGCATTTGATAAAATAGTTTCATCAGCAGTTAATATATCATCGTTAATCCCTAAAACAACTGTTTTAATATCACTTCCGCTTGGCGGAGCAGAGATAATTACTTTTTTGGCTCCTGCTGTAATATGTTTGTTGGCTAATTCTCTAGACTTAAATATACCTGTGCTTTCGATGACAATATCTATTCCTAATTCTTTCCAGGGAAGTTGCTCAGGGTCTTTTTCACTGTAAAGTTTTACCTCATTACTTCCTATTATAATACTTTTATCGCTTGGCTTTACTTCACTTTTAAACTTTCCATGAACACTGTCATATTTTAACAGATGTGATAGCGTTGTGGCATCAGCCAAATCATTAATGGCTATCAACTGAATGTTTTTATTTCCCTCTATAACTCTTGTGAAAGTTCTACCTATTCTTCCAAAACCATTAATAGCTACTTTTATCATACCTTAATTTTTTACGAAAATAAAAAAGGCAGCCATAAAAGACTGCCTTTGGATAAAATATTATTTAACGATTAGTTTGCTTTAACAAACTTAGCATAAGCTTTTTCAGTTTCACCTTCAAATACTATAATGTAAGAACCGGTAGGGAACTGATTTGCATCAATGTTAAATTTATGATTTCCTTTCGTTAAGAAACCAGTTTCAATAGTTTTAACTACAGAGCCATTGATGTTGTAAACTTTAATTACTCCCTTATTAGATTGGTTAACTAAATTAAGAGCGATTGTTCCGTTGTTAATCATTGGATTAGGGTAAACTTTAATTTCGCTTACCAGTGAATTAGAAATATTAGTTTGAGTGTTGTCTTTTACACTAACCAAACCGCTAGTTCTATATATTCCTCTTCCATGTGTACCCACTACAATTTCTTGAGGATTCCAAGCATGTTTCCAGCTAAGTGTTTGTTGTCTGATTTCAAAAGAAGGTACGTGAGCCATTCCTTCATCTGACCACTGTGGCGTTCCGGAGAAAGCGTTGCTTGTTCCAAAAACTCCCCACTCAGTAGCTAGCAGTACTTTGTTTTTATCTGTTTGGTCTATTACAGCATCGTAAACAGGCATGTTTGGTAACCTTGTAGTACCAGAACCTTGAATTGCAGCAAATGTTCCTGCTGTACCTGTTGCAGTAGTTCCCGAAGTGCTTCTGTACACATAAGTTGATTGTCCATATTGTCCCAATGTAACAATCAAGTTGTTAGCGTTATTTGGGTCAACGGCTATACCAGTTACTACTCTACCGGAGAATGAGCCAATTCTAGTACAAGTAATAGCGCTTGTAGAACTCCTTATATCTGTAGAGGCTGAATCATAAGCATTGTTTAAACCTGAAAATCTATATACGTTTCCGCCTGCTCCAACAAAAAAGTGATTACCATCCTCTGAAAACTCCATACACTCAGCAGTTCCACTAAATGCATCTGGAGAAGAATTAGTATTATCTCCAATTAAATCCCATTCAGGGTTGATTTGCAAATTTCCAGCACTTCTTAATAACCAAATTTTAGAACCACCTGAAGTAGAATTAAATGCTAATCTAGATTGAGCATAATCAGGTAGTCTTAATGTATCTCCTTGACTTGCTCCGCTAGGAAGAGTAGCAGTAAAAGTAATACTATCAGTATGTGCACAAGGATATGTTATTTGAGAGCCTGGAGCATAATTTTGAGAAGCTATTATAGTCACAGAATCTTTTGAGCTAGGGTTGTTAAATGATTCCCAATATCTAATTACAGTATGGAAAGGAGCGCAATTTCCCGTTCCACAAAGAGCTGCTAATTCAGCATCCCAAATGCTACCGCCTGAACCACTGGATTCAATCCTATTTATTGCTCCATAATATAATGTGGCAAATGCAATACCTGATAAACTACCAAAGTCAAAATCAAAACCATCACCACCTAAAATTTCAAAAGATCCTTTTGGAGTTGAATTGGTTAAGCCAGGAGCAGTAATTCTTGAACCATTGTCTTGTGTACCACCACCGTACCATGCAATAGCATTGGTTGCTACACTATAAAATTGAGTAACATTGTATTCATAGTTCATAGTTGTCCATGTATTACCTGCATCTGTTGAACGACCTATTCCACCATCAGTTGCAACATAAACGGTTGAAGAATCAGGCCATACTATTCTATGCTTGTCTGCATGCACATAGTAAATGTTCTGAGGTATATCTGGTTGAGTTAACGCAGCTTGAGTCCATTGACCAATACCAGGACCAGTACTTTGAACCCATTTCCATAAGTGAACTCCACCAACAATAATAAAACCAGCATTTTTAGGATTAACAGCAATGCAATTATCATAACCACCCTGGCAGTTTACACCCGGATTGGCATAAGGGTCAAATGAACCACCGGCAGGGCCAATTACTGTAAAAGTAGCACCTCTGTCAGTTGATTGTCTGATGGCATTTAAACAGCTATTACCTGCGGATGAAGCAGTGTAAATATAATTGGAATTAGATGGAGCAATTGCAACTTCTGTTCTACTAGCTCCTGATAAAGCAGCTGATTTAACAAATGTACCAAAAGCACCTTGTGCCGTAGAAACTTGAATAGAGCCTCCAAAAGATGCTGCTACTGTTCCGTCAGGATGAACACTTAAAGATTGACATTGAGATGTTAAAGGTAAACCGGGAGCAAGTTCAATAGGATTGAAAGGATTATTTACAAAGTCAACTGTTTGATTGAAATCAAAAACTCTTAGACCTCTGTTGGTAGCAACATATAATTTATTGCCTATAGAAGCTAAATCATTGATATATCCGTAATCACCGGCCGTACTGTTGCATGGAATAGTTGCACAGCCTACTACTTGTGTTAATGTGTTTCCGGTTACTTCATAAAGTCCTGCTCCTATAGAACCACTTCCACCAGTACCACCTGCATTTTCAAAAGTAGCACCTGTACCCACAAAAATTCTTCCATTACTTAATTGAGCTATAGCCGAAATAGCAAGGTTGTCTGCCTGGTCATCTAATGGCTTCCAAAATGCACCTTTGGTAGTAGAATAAAATAAACCACCTCCTACACTACCTGCCCAAAATTTATTAGGGTCTGTTTTGTCAATTAAGAATGCTCTTGTTCTACCACCTACATCATCAGGCCCCATGTTTTCCCATGAAAGACCTAAAGATTTTCCTTTTGGCATTTTCATTACATCAAAGTATGCTTTCATGTACTCATCCATGCTAACTTCTCCGGTTGCAGGATTAGCTCTTAACATCTTTAAGTATTCTATGTGACCATTTAAATTTGCTTTTTCAGCATTTATTCTGGGTTGATAGACAGATGTTTGCTCTGAAGAATTCATCTGATTTAAGACTACAGCGCCAGTAAGTAAACTTAAACCAGCAACACCAAGTAACAATCTATTCATAATCAATGTTTTATCTTTTTTTATTTGTAATAGGGCGTTAAATTAAGAATACTCTTAAAATTATCCTAAAATTAACTTGACTAAATTCCTTAAAATATTGTGTTTTTAAAAGTCTTGTTTAAGGAACGGTCTTTATTTTTCAATTATCGGTTAAAATAAATGCTTTTCAGCATGATATGAGGAACGAACTAATGGTCCGCTTTCTACAAATCTAAAGCCCATTTCAAGTCCTATTTCCTTATATTTTTTGAAGACTTCAGGTTTTATAAACTCAGCTACGGGTAAGTGTTTTAAGGTTGGTTGTAAGTATTGGCCAAGTGTTAATACATCACATCCCACACTTCTTAAGTCTTCCATAGTTTCAAGTACTTCGTCTTCTCTTTCTCCTAATCCTAACATAACTCCGCTTTTGGTTTTCATACCGCCCTCTTTTAATCTTCTTAAAACCTCTAAACTTCTATCATACTTTGCTTGAATCCTCACTTGCTTAGTTAGTCTTCTTACGGTTTCAAGGTTGTGAGATACTATTTCGGGTGCCACATCAATTATTCGTTGTAAATTGTGCCATTCACCTTTAAAGTCAGGGATTAGGGTTTCCATAGTGGTGGTAGGGCTGACCTCTCTGACGGTTTTTACGGTTTGCGCCCAGATTTCAGAGCCGCCATCTTCTAAGTCATCTCTGTCAACTGAAGTAATAACACAGTGTTTTACTTTCATTAATTTTACGGAGTTAGCTACTCTCATAGGTTCTCCCCAGTCTGCTGGAAGTGGTTTTCCGGTGGCAACAGAGCAAAATCCGCATGAACGGGTACAGATGTTTCCTAAAATCATAAAAGTTGCCGTTCCTGCTCCCCAGCATTCTCCCATATTAGGGCAATTTCCGCTTTGACAAATCGTATGAAGCTTATGCTTGTCAACGATGTTTCTAACTTTGGCAAATTCTTCGCCAATAGGAAGTTTAACCCTTAGCCAATCTGGTTTTTTTTGAAATTTCTTTTCTTCTTTTACAATTGTTCCTTCAGCACTTTCCATATTATTGTCCGTAAGATTTTTTAGAACCGATTAATAAGTTCAAGTAAAGCGAAAAATAAACTTGTCTGTTTCTGGTATCTGCCATTATTTCAACGGGTCTTGGAAAAACGTCAAACATAGTTCCAACCTCTAACGCTTTTATATTTTTTGATTCAGTTGCATACTCAAAGTTAAGACCAAACTTAGCATATCCTGCAGGCAATAATTTTATTCCGTCCATTCCATAATACCAAGGCGCTCTTTCAATAATGTTTCCTGTGTTGTGTTTTTCCGGGTCATATTTTTCTTCTTTATAGGAGTCTGAACGACCAGGAGTACCAATAGTTAGATAAACAGGCTTTAAAAAACCTAAAGTTAAACCACCGTGCAGCAAATAGTTTACTTCAACTCCTTTGCTATTTTGTTTGCTATATATGGACTTGTGATAACCCACAGAACCTCTGAGAAGAGTAAGTGAATTTCTTTTGCCATAATAATAACCTCTCAAGTTATTGTCTAAAACAGGGTTGTAAGTTTTAATTTCTTTAGGATGGCGCATACCGGTTAGCTCTCCTTCGTAAACTAATTTTTTAAATGCACCTTTATATTGCCCGTATCTGAAATTTACACCCCAACCACCGGAGTGGATAAATGCTCCGCCTGCCATTTCAGAAGTGAAAATGGTTCTACCATCATCAAAAACAATATCTTGCGAGTAATTAAGAAATGGAACTAAACCAAATAGTATGACAATGATGTATCTTTGCATTTCTAGAAACAAATGTACGAATTATATACCTTGTTTATAAACAAAAAGTAAGAAACGTTTGTTCATGTAGTGAAAGTATAAAAATAACCGCTAAAACAATATTTATGACTAAAATGTCGATTAACTATTTAGGAGAACTTAGAACTGAAGCCACTCATCTCCAGTCTGGTAATAAATTAATTACAGATGCGCCCAAAGATAATCATGGAAAGGGTGAGGCTTTTTCTCCTACTGATTTATTAGCCACTTCATTGGCTGCTTGTATGTTAAGTATTATGGGAATTAACGCCAATAAAAATAATTTTGGTATTGAAGGAACATCTGCTGAAATTGAAAAAATAATGGCTTCGAATCCTAGAAGGGTAGAGGAAGTAAAAATTACTATTACTATGGGAAAACATAATTACTCTGATGAGCAAAAAAGGATGCTGAAAGTTGCCGCTTTAAACTGCCCGGTAGCATTAAGTTTAAGTAAAGAGCTGAAACAAACAGTTGAGTTTGTTTGGTAAAAATTATTTTACTCCAAAAGAAATTGGGTAAGAAATATCAAAGTATAATGCTTCTATGTTGTATGAATTTGGAGTTTTTACTATCACTTTTTCAGTTAAAGTTTCTAAATCACTTTTCGTTTTTTCTAAACCTCTGCTAAACAAAATTTGATATTGGTCTTTCGGGAATATTAAATGAAAAGCATTTTCATTTTGCAGGCCATCTCCGGAAGATTCTATGGCGCTTAACAACCCAAAATAATGCTGTTTTAGAACGTTACATTTGCTTGGGTTGCCGCTTATTAAAAGCAGGTTACTTAAGTTAGCCACTACATCAAGATTGGCAGGCTCGTTTTCCAATAATGTATAACCAAGTTTTATAGCATCGGCAACTTTGTCGGTTTTTATGTATTCAAAAAACTGTATTTCATCTTTGCTCGGCTCTAAAGGTTGGTAGTTTTTATGAAACACATAACCGTAATATAAATAGCGATATTCAGATGTGGTGAGCGGATAGTCAAGTGCTAAATAATAGCGCAACAATTTTGGGTAGTAATAATTGCCATCTATTTTTCTAATTTCTTCACTTATTTCTTTGTACTCAATAGCACAAATTAGTCCTACAACTTTTACATTTTTTAACTCCAAGTCATAAATAAAAGAAGGGTAATTTTTAAAAATCACTCCGTTTAAGAAAAGTTCGGTAAGTTGGCTGCAATGTATAATTGATGTAGGAATAGAGTCTAATGGATTATTTCGTAAAGCTAGTGTTTTAAGCTTTTGTAAATTACCAATTTCATTTGGCAATGTTTTTAATTTATTATTACTCAGTGCTAAAAATTCAATTTGTTTTAAGTTGCCAATTTGTTCTGGAATTTCTGTAATTAAATTATCAGACAAATACATGGTTTTTAGTTGCTGCAAGGTTCCAATAGAAGTAGGAATTTCTTTGATAGTATTAAAGTCGAGTAGGAGAGTGTTTAGTTTTTTGAGTTGGTAAATATTTTCCGGAATTTTTGAAATTTGGTTTTGTGACAAAAACAGCTTTTCCAACTCTGTAGCATTAAATAATTCATCAGGAACTCTTTTAATAAGATTGTTAGTAGCGGCAAAACTTTTTAAGAATTTCAATTGCCCTAATTCTTTGGGTAAAACCTCAATTTTATTGTCGGTGTACCAAAGTAATTTTAGTTGTTTTAATTTTTCAATTTCCTTAGGAATGACAGCCAATTCATTTTTTTCAAGATAAAGCCCTTCTAATTTTTCTAAATCGAATATCTCTACAGGCAATTCCTGAATATTATTAGAATTAAGATAAAGTAATCTTAAATCATACAATCTACCAACCTGAAAAGGCACTTTTTTAATTTGATTATGCCCTAACCCAAGAACTTTTAATTTAGACAGCTGATTAATTTCTTCTGGTATTTTTTTAATTTGATTGCTGTCTAAAAAAAGAATTTGCAGATTTTTAAAGGATAAAATTTCTTCTGGAAATTGCTTTAAATTTTGTTTTCGTAAATCAAGGTTATAAACTTCATCTTTTTGTTTAATAGCTTCTTCAATGCTAGAAAAATAAGGATGGGGAGAGAGTGTGTGAAAATAACTTTCTTCACTTTGAGAAAAAGCTAGACTTGTAATGAAACAAAATAAAAGAATTAATCGCATTAGTTTTTAAACTCGTATTGGTATTGATAAATGTTAATTACGTTTGATTGATGTTCTTTAATTAGTTTAGCACTAAGTAATAAATTTTTGTCATAAAGATATTGTATCAATTCATATTCTTTCCCGTTTTTATAAACTATTTCTTCAATGATATTTCCAATTTGGTCGTATTTATAGTGCCACTTGGTTTCACTTTTTTCAAAAGACCTTACGGTTTCGGTTTTTTCTGCAAGTCTTCCTAAGCTGTCGTAAGCATAAGTTAATTCATGTTTGTGACTACCAATAATAAATGAAGTATATTCTCTTTTTAAGTAGCCATACTGGTCATATTGACTTATTTTTTCTTTGTAAATTTTCCCTGAAGTATTATAAAAAAGAGTTTTTTGTTCGTTAGACCTTGGGTTTTCATAACCAAAGTTTTCTTTAGAAATAATTAATTTTTCTACAGGCTTTATAAGGTTAGAGTCCGGTTTTACTTCTCTGTAATAGGTAATAGTTTTTAATTGATTTTTTTCGTTGTATTCATAAACATAAGAGTAATATCCATCCCTGTCATTCATTCTCTTTTCTGCAATAAGCTTGTTGGAAGGATAGTGTCTAAAATAGGTGTAAAACGAATCAATTCCGGCTTGATGTGCTTTTGGTATTAAATGAATTTTAGTACACAATGTGCCGATTGAATCAAAACAGAAAATATTTTGCTTTTTAGTGAAAAGCATTTTTTCTCCTTCTCTTTTAAGCGAAATTTTTTCGGTGATTTTTATAATTTTATTTTTTTCGATAAAGTTTGCATCAAAGAATGTAGGCTCGCCCTTTAATTCAAGGCTCATATCCAATATTTGGGAATGTAGCGTACCCGCAAAAAAAATAACCCCTAGTAATAACAATCTAATCACTTAAAAATAATCTGACTTTTTGCTTCTTCTACTTTATTGGTTGGAAGTTTGCACGATTTATCAATACAAACATAAATTCTGGTTTCGCCATCTACAAACTTATTTTCTAACAAGCTTAGGTTACTTTCTTTTTCAGTACCTAAATAAATAAGGTTTGGGTAGTAATTTTTACTAAGTTCATTTCGTAGTTTGTTAGCTGATTTTCCTGCTATGGCTATTTCGTAAAACGGGCTGGTGTTCCATAATAAAAGCGTTCCCCAATTTGAATATCCTGAAGCATAGCCAGGCATTTGCGCTATCATATTTTTAAGCATTTGTTCCGATTTTTTAAGGTAATTGTCGTCATCAAAATACTTACCTAATAAAAATAGTCCTTTAGCTATTGAAGAGTTTGAAGCCGGAATAACATTATCACTTATCTCAAACTTTCTTGCAATTAATTGTTCACTTGAATTAGCTGTAAAATAAAACATACCGCTTTTTTCATCATAAAACTCTTTAATGGTGTAATCGGCAATTTTTTTAGCTTCATTCAGCCATTTTTCGTCAAAACTTACTTCATATAATTTTAGAAATGCCTCAATGGTAAATGAGTAGTCTTCCAAAAAACCATTAATGGAACTTTGTCCATTTTTATAGGAGTGAAATAACTTACCATCTTTACTGAGCTGGTGTTTTTGAATAAACGCTGCATTTTTTAATGCAACGTCTAAATATTTTGAGTTGCCAATATATTGGTATGCTTCTGCATATCCTTTAAGCATAAGTGCATTCCATGATGTTAGTGTTTTATCGTCCAAACCTGGTTTAATTCTTTTCTTTCTTTCATTCAATAATTTTAAATTAACATCATCTACCTTTTTATTTAGGTCAGCTAAAGTCCAGTTTTTCTTTTTGGCAAACTCTACATCACTTTCTCTTCTTAATAGAATGTAGTTGTTGTGTTCCCAAAATCCGTTTGGATTTATATTGTAATAATCTTTTACCCAACTATAATCTTCGCCTAAAACTTTTTCAAGCTCTTCTTTTTTCCATACATAATATTTTCCTTCTTCTCCCTCCGAGTCAGCATCCAATGCCGAATAGAAAGCACCGCTATTATCCGTTAATTCTCTTTCTACAAACTCTAGAGTTTGTTCAACAACTCTTTTGTATTCTACTTTTTTAGTAAAAGTAAATGCTTGGCTGTATAGGCTTACTAATTGTGCGTTGTCATAAAGCATTTTTTCAAAATGTGGTATTTTCCATAATGCATCTGTAGAGTATCGTGCAAATCCACCACCAATTTGGTCATAAATTCCTCCCATTGCCATTTTATCTAAGGTCAATTCCAGATGTTTTCTACTTTCTTCATCATTATTTAAGCAGGTGTATTGTAGCAAAAACTCATAATTGTTTGGAATAGGAAATTTTGGAGCTCGATTTGGTCCGCCTTCTTTTATATCCCAGCTTTTTTTCCAATTGACAATCATTTCTTTAGCTGTGTTTTCAGAAAAAGATTCTTCAGATGTGTTTATATCAATTAAATCAGATTGTCTAATTCCTTCGGTTAAATTAGTGGCATACTCAATAAATTTTTCAGAATTGTTTTTGTATTCATCTTGGATTGATTGTAAAATATGCATCCAGTTTTTCTTTGGAAAATAAGTTCCACCGTAAACGGGTCTTCCGTCTGGGAGGGCAAAACAATTTAAAGGCCAGCCTCCGCTGCCGGTCATTAGCTGAACAGCTGTCATATATATTTGGTCTATATCTGGTCGTTCTTCTCTATCAACTTTAATACAAACAAAATACTCATTCATTAATTTTGCTACCTCTTCATCTTCAAAACTTTCATGTTCCATTACATGACACCAATGACAAGCAGAGTATCCAATACTAATAATAATTAACTTATTTTCTTTTTTAGCTTTTTCAAGAGCTTCTTCCCCCCAAGGATACCAATTTACCGGATTGTGTGCGTGCTGCAGCAGGTAGGGAGAAGTTTCGTTTATCAGTAAGTTGGTGTGTTTGGGCATGGTTGTATCAGTTGTGTTTTTAGTATTTTCAGATGAAATATCTTTATTACATTGCTGGAAAAGTAATAATAATAGTGTAGAGGAAAATAAAATTTTCATGATAATTAGTTATAGAAATAGAATAATTCTATTTATCGAAATTGAGAGAAGCTGAATTTACACAGTATCTCAGTCCGGTATTAGTTGGGCCATCATCGAATAAATGTCCTAAATGACTACCACACTGGCTACAAACTATTTCTGTTCGTATCATTCCGTGAGATTTATCTAGTCTTTTTTCAATGATACCTTCTTCAATTTCGTTGTCAAATGAAGGCCAACCACAACCCGAATTGAATTTGTTTTCGGAGGTAAATAATATAGTTCCGCATCCTTTACAAGAATAAATACCATCTTCAAAATGAATGTCATATTTACCGGTAAAGGGTCTTTCAGTACCTTTTTCTCTTAAAATTCTGTATTCTTCGTTAGTGAGCTCTTTTCTCCACTCACTTTCAGGTTTTTCTTTTGGGTAACCCATTATTAAGCTGCTGTTCCCAGTTGCTTTAGCATTTTAGCATGATTCCACAATGCTATCACAAAATTTTTCTGACTATAATATTCTAACTGATATTCTTTAGCTGTTTCTCTTACAATTTTAGAAAGCTTTTTATAATGAACATGGCATATATTTGGAAAAAGATGATGTTCAATTTGGTAATTTAAACCACCAACATACCAAGAAAGGATATTACTTTTTTCAGAAAAGTTAGCTGTTGTAAGCATTTGATGAATAGCCCAAGTATTCTCTAGAGAACCTTTTTCATCAGGTATTGGGTATTCAGAGGTAGGCATAACATGAGCTAATTGAAAAACTGAACTTAAAATTAATCCTGCTACAAAGTGCATTGCCAAAAACGAAACTATAGTAACCCAAATAGGAGCTTGAATAAATAGTAATGGGAGAACAAGTATAAATGCGTAGTAAACTACCTTCCATATAATTAGCTCGGTTAAGAGTTTTTTATCTCCACCCATACCTCTGGTTAGGCCTTGTTTTTTATATTTAAAGTGTTGTAAAAAATCTTTAGAGGTAATCCAGGAAAGGGTAAGGAAACCATATAAAAACCAAGCATAAAGATGCTGATATTTATGTAGTTTGTATTTTTTTTGATTTGGAGAAAAACGCATTAAAAAACCAACATTAATGTCGTCATCCATACCATCAACATTAGTAAACGAATGATGAAGTCTGTTATGCTGTATTTTCCAATTAGCGGCATTTCCACCAATTAAATAAATGATATTTCCTATAAATTTATTTACTCTTGGATTTTTAGAATATGAGCCGTGAATAGCATCATGCATTACACTTAAACCTAATCCTGCCATTCCAACACCCATAACTACCCAAGACACAAATATTAACCAAGGATTAGTTATTACTCCAAATACCATTAAAAAATAGGGAAGGAGATAAATTCCTAATAAGGCAATAGTTTTTATAACTAATTGTGTGTCTCCGTGAATTGTTGTTTTGTTATTGGTAAAGTATTCGTTAACCCTTTGTCTTAATGTAAAAATAAAATCTCCCTGGGTTTCTCTTGCAAATCGTACTGCTTTCATTAAATGATTTAAAAATTCTGAAGATAAAGATACTAAAAAAGTTTAATTTGATTTTTTATAGTGATAAAAAATTCCCTTGTCAAGTGGCGTCCATAAGCAAGCCTTTAGTTTTCCGGCTTTTAAAGCATTGTTTGTCCATGTGTTACAAGTATGAAAGAAACTATACTTCCCCTTTGCTTCATAAAAAACATCATTTTCACCATAGGTTGAAGCATTTATTTTATCAAACACACTGTCTTTTATTACAAAACTAGATTTAACATAATTAACTATTTTCAAATAGGTTTTTTTGTTAACCTTAATTTGTATGCATCTGTCGTTTAACTCCATGGTTTCATAAAAAGTAACATGCATTGCGGAAGAGCCCAAATAACACATTGCTTTTATGGCAGTACTTGCTTTTAAATCAGCCCATGTAGGAGTTTCAAGATAGAAACCCTTATCTCCCCAGCCAAAAGAAGCATAATTAACATTTACTTTTTTCGATTTAGTGTCATGTGGATTAACATATTCTGTCCAATCAAAAAAATCAGTCTTTATTGGTAATACCAAGTCAGTATGAACGCCATTAGTCAATAAATAAATAGCTATACAATCATTTTCACATTCTTTAAACTCACTGTTTATTGATATGTATGGAAGGCTTATGCCTGAAATAACATATAGAATGAGAAAAAGTATAATAAATTCAATACAATTAAAAGCTATTTTTCCTGCTAGCTTCATTATTTTTTATTTGCTTGATGAAATAGGGGAGTTTTATTTTGCTTTGCTAAAAGTAAGTTAAAAAGCTCTGCTGTTGCAACGGCATCACCTTCAGCCCTATGTCTCGCAGAATTTTTAATAGATAGACTATTACATAGGTTACCTAAACTATAGGAATTATAACCTGGTAAAAGCTTTCTACTTAGTTTAACAGTGCAAAGAGTATCACGTTTATAATCTGCCCCTAAAGCAGAAAATTCATTTTTTATAAAATTATAGTCAAAACTCACGTTATGGGCTACAAAAACTTTCTTTTCGGTCATTTCCCATATATCTTTTGCTACTTCATAAAACTTTGGAGCATTAATTACCATTTCATTTGTAATCCCCGTTAGTTTTGTATAGAAAGAAGAAATATAACATTCAGGGTTAATTAAGGTAGAATACTTTTCAACTACTTCAAAGCCATTATGAATTAAGACACATATATCGGTAATTCTTCCATTCACTGGGTTAAACTTTCCTCCACAAGTTTCAATATCTATAATGGCATACATGCAACAAATTAACTTATTTTTTAGAAACAAAAAAAGCCCCAACAAAGTTGAGGCTTTTTAAAATTGGCAACGACATACTCTCCCGATTTTACTCAGTACCATCTGCGCTGACAGGCTTAACTTCTCTGTTCGGAATGGGAAGAGGTGAACCCTGTCGCTATAGTCACCATAAATCTTTAGTTCTATTTATATGACATTTAAAAGGAAGAAATTGAACGTTTATTAAAAGCTACGGGCAATTAGTATTGCTCAGCTTTGACATTACTGTCTTTACACCTGCAACCTATCAACGTCATAATCTTTGACGACCCTTAAAGGAAATCTCATCTTGAGGCGAGCTTCGCGCTTAGATGCTTTCAGCGCTTATCTCTTCCAGACATAGCTACCCAGCAGTGCATCTGGCGATACAACTGGTACACCAGAGGTCTGTCCGACTCGGTCCTCTCGTACTAAAGTCAGCTCCTCTCAAATTTCCAACGCCCACAACAGATAGGGACCGAACTGTCTCACGACGTTCTGAACCCAGCTCGCGTGCCACTTTAATGGGCGAACAGCCCAACCCTTGGGACCTTCTCCAGCCCCAGGATGTG
>Ga0209692_10000173_pt1 | contig 206331 bp, 184 predicted proteins | sample tdDd472_FD_187129 | JGI IMG/M metagenome (GOLD analysis project Ga0209692, IMG submission 187129) | Marine sediment microbial communities from the Atlantic coast under amendment with organic carbon and nitrate - tdDd47.2 (SPAdes)... | ecosystem: Environmental > Aquatic > Marine > Coastal >... | reverse complement strand
CCAACTTCAAGATAAGATATCCCATACGTAAGTACTGAAGACCCCTCGAAGACTACGAGGTTGATAGGCCGGGTGTGTAAGCATGGCAACATGTTCAGCTAACCGGTACTAATAGGTCGTGAGGCTAAGCCACTTTTTTCCATGAATAATTTTGAACGTTTTGATGTAAGGATCGGCTTTAAAATTACTCAAACTTTTGTTTTTATAATCCCCAGTCTGTTATGGGGTTTTATAAACAATTTAGTTTAAGTTATTTTGTAAGGATTCCTGATTGATATTACAAATTTTAGGGATCGTTAAAAAATAACTTCACCTAATCTGTTTCAAAAACCCATAAAACCCTGGGTATTTTGAAAACAGAATGTGAACTAATTTTTGAGCCGACCCTTACTACAACAGATTTATAAAATCGGATTTATAAGACATGTACCGAAAACAATATTCTAAAGTCCTGGATCCAAACCGATTTAATCTGGCATAAGACGTTTGTTCTCTTTTTGCAGTCGCTTGAGTTCCGACTTCATCGACACCATCTGATCTGGGTTTAATTCGGTGGCTCCACCTATCAGATCCCATTTTCCACCGGCTTATCAAATTAGGATTCGCACCAAGGCTTTTGCCGGCCTCGGTAAATGCATAATTTCCCTCTGTAACCGGATTCACGGTTTCTTCTTTTTCATTGAACACCCTCCTGAATGAATTACTATTTTACTCTTAGGAAAGTGTCTATAATAACTCTACCAGCTCATGATGAATTTTCTCAACTAACAGGACAGAGCATATGCCACCTTTGAAGCTGAGAAGTTATCCTTTTTTAGTGTTGATCCTTGGCAAAAAAAAGCGGAAATATGACAGTTACAATCAATCTTCGGCTGAAGAGATTACACTATGATTTTAAAAGTAGATAGGGGCCTTTTGGAGGGCATTCTTCTGGCGGCCTCTTTACCATCCCCACCTCCCCGGACTTTCAGACGGAGTTTGAAATCGGTGTGGAATTCATGCCCACAGTTTTGGCAACGCATGAGCATTCCCCCAATATCTGAAGGTATACGAAGCGGCTGATGACACCCTTTACAATTTTCGATGACGTAATTTCCCATAGGTATTGTATCGGCAGGAGAGTTGTAACAATTAAACAAAGGTCACCATATAAAATTTAACATTTTTTTTGTCAGACAATGCTTGCCTTTGAAGGAAAAGTCCACAGGATTATTTTACCTGAAAATTCAGAAAAGTTAAGTGTTCCCCGATTGACAGGGAGGTGTTATGTTACTAAGCATTTCTCTTAAAGGAGATACTGGTGTCGTATGCTTTAACAGGTATTTTAAAAATGGGAATACAGGTAGACCTATATTTTACACTTTTTCATGTTGAATATAACGGTTTCGTGGAAAGGTAAGCCCGTCTAAGGTTTCGGCTTTTAGGTGCCCCATTGGGTCACCACCATATATTACTTTATATTTAACCTGTGTTATTCCATCATTCTCCTGATTATCGAGTTCACGCATTTCTTGACAAAAAGTAACTTTTTATCCTATTAAAAATCAAATGTGCACAAATTGGTAAAAGAGGGCATTAACCACACGCCTGCCAGGAATGAACCTGCCCAAAAAAGGAAGCCTAATGAATAGACTAAGGATTATTTTATGGGAAACGTTAATTGTCGTGTTATTATTTTTTATTGTATTCTGCTTTTCCGCTTCAGCCCAGACCCAGGACAAACCAGCTCCCAAACCCTTCTCCCTTTATATGAGTACCTATGATACGGAAGATCCTGTGGAGGTCGGGAAAAATACGACCTACGTCCTTGAAATTCAAAATAACGGGTCTTCACCCATCAATAATATATCTGTTGCGTATCAAATTTCGGATCAGATAAAATTCGTATCCGTGAAGGTCCCGAAAGGACTTAAAAATAAGCTTAAGGACAAGGGGAAGATGGTTGAATTTTCACCTTATCCCATCCTCAAACCTGGCGAAAAAATAACCTACCGTATTAATTGCAATGTTTTAGATGAGGGGACGTTCTCAGTTGTGGAAGCCACAGGCAAAGCCATCGTCACCTGTGACCAGAGTCAAAAACAGTTCTTGGACGAAGAAAGGACGTCCTGCTTCCGGTAATGTCTAAAAATGGAAAAACCTTAAAAAAGATGGGCTGATATAATAAATTAAAAATTGCAGGAAAGGGAGGCAGATGGTCGAAACAGTCCATGAATTTGAATACAGGCTACAGGCCTGGGGCATACTTTTTATCGGTGGCGCCTTTGCCATGTTCGGCCTGGCCTTTGTCTTCATGGCCAAGGTCAAGACCACAGGGATAAGCAGTATGATGAATCCTGACACAGTCCAGGCTGGACTGTTTTTCTGGGGATTGGCAGCCCTGTTTTTTTCTGGTGTCGGGGCCTTGATATGGCTGGGAATTCGCCAAAAAAAATCCGACCGTGTCATTAAAATTTCCAAGGATGGCTTAAGCCTTCCCAAAAGTCCTCTTTCTTCAAAAATTATAACCATCCCTCTGGCCGATCTGGTTTGGGTTGAAATGGTTTCTAACCGGGGAATATCCTTTATCAGTGTCCGGCACAGACTGGGGACTCTGGCCATCCCTGAGGTGCAGGTGGCTTCAAAGGCCAATTTCAAACAAATTTTTGAGCTGATTTCCGCCCATTGCCCGGATAGCAGTTGAATGCCCACCCAATACAGCAAGGAGATCAATGACTTCCCTGGAAAGGCTGACAAATATTTTTGATAAACTTGGCATTGAAATGGTCACACCCTTGATCGACTCTGTTCTTCCTTCGGCATTAGGTGCCCGGACAGGACAGAAGCTCAATAAAATAACCGTCTGGGAAGAAAAATTGTCAGACTTGAGCATGCCGCCTTTTGGAGAGCAGGCCGTTCACGACGCTTTACGGGCAATCGGAAGTCCGATAGACAATGAAGAGGCCTTTAAAGTCCCGACCAGGGGTTGCGGGGTACTCACCAGGGCAGGTTGGTTTAATGCCAACCCGGCCCTTGTCTTTTTTGTTCTGAACGACACACGAAGCACGGAAGCAACGATAATGGCGCTTGCCAGAGAGGGCTGGATCAGTCAAAAAACAGCCCCCAAAGCAGCATTACGATTTAAAAAAGCCCTGGCCGGTCAAGGGGTCGTATTCAATTCAGCCCCAATACTTTCCTCGACCCCGGATTGAGCGGCCGACCACCAACATGCGGAAGGCATAACTTCGAAGGAATAAGTTATCCTAACATGGGGTCGCGACTATGTTTGACCCTTGCTGGAGAATTCAACAAATACAAATGAACCGGGTAATTCGGTAATTTGGGTGTTAAGAATTGAACCTAAAGTTAAAAAAGGAGAAATCAAATGAAAGCGTTTATGGGAGTCGTTTTCGTGTTGGTGATTTTTGGTCTCAATGCATGTACCCTGGAAGGGAAAAAAATGGAGCGCCGTGTGGGGGCAGCGCCGATCCTGGACTTTGTATGGAAGACGCCAAAAGGTCTCAAGGTTCCAGAATCGGTAATGTACGATGAGAAAAATCAGGTCCTTTATGTCTCCAATATCAATGGCAAACCCACCCTGAAAAACAACAGGGGATTCATTACAAAAATCGGACTGGCCGGATCAATTTTAACCCTTGATTGGGTGACTGGCCTCAATGCGCCCAAGGGGATGGGAATCTTCGGGGATACCTTATATGTTACGGATATCGACCGGGTGCTCGGGATTCAGATAACGACCGGGGCTATCATTGAAACCTGGAATGTTCAGGGGGCTCTGTTCCTGAATGATATTGCCATTGATGCCCATGGCACCGTTTTTATAAGTGATATGAAAACACAGACCATCCATTCTATAACGGCTGGTCAGCTGGATACGTTCCTGGTTCTGAACTACACCCGGCCCAACGGGCTTTTAATGAGGGGGCAAACCCTTTTAGTCGGCACTGCACAAGGCATTGTCGGCATTGATACCCTAAATAAATCAATTACCTTAGAGATTGAGCATCAAGGCGGAATTGACGGTATTAAATTTGTGGGTGACAGTCGATTCATCGTTAGCGACTGGAAAGGGAAGATACAGATAATTGAGAAACATAAACCTGCTGTTATGCTTCTCGATACAACAGAACAGAAAATAAATGCCGCAGATTTTGAATATATCCCGGATAAAAACCTGCTCATGGTACCCACTTTTTTTTCTAATGCCGTGACCGCCTATCAGTTTAAATGAATGACGGGCAGGCTGGCCAATCGCAAGTAAACCCGGCACGGGTTTGAGCCTTTGGATACCTATGCTGACGGCCGAATTCCCTCGGCGATCGTCTGTGCAAAGGTAAGGCCTTGAAAATGTCAGGCGCATATTGCACTTTTCGGGATCAAAAAGAGAGATGGAGAAAATCAGAATAAATATTTGACATTTCAAATGCACACGGGCAAACCGGTGATTTAGGGGCTTAGCGAAACACATCATTAATTGTATAGAGAGGGAACAATGGAAAATGATTCTAAAAAACACGGTGTTTTCAGTTTAAATGAACTAATAACAACCGATTTGATTTCTGCAAAGGAATTTTACGGTGAGTTGCTTGGTTGGACTTTTACTGAAACAAAGACTATATACGGGAACCCATACTTAGTGGTTCATAGTGAAGGCATATTTGTCGGAGGTATGATGTTAAAAGAGGGAAATGTTCCTGATGACGTTATCCCTTGTTGGGATCCATATATTACTGTTGATGATGTTGAAGCATCTGCTAAAAGAGTTGAAAAATTAGGGGGAAAGGTTGTTCTGCCACCTACGGATATTCCAAAAATTGGTCGTTTTTGTGTAATAAATGATCCGCAGGGAATAAGTCTAAATCTCATTACATACGATGATGATATTTGAAGAATGGCTACCATCAGTATTCACCGGAATCTGACCACGCGCCGGTGATACAAGCGGTCCAATACCGGAGAAATACCCGTGCATAGAATACATATCCTACATATTTTTGCTTTGTTCCAAATTGTATCGATTACGGTTTATGCTCAAGACGTATCAACACCGACGATACAAGAATTGAAAGAACAGGCAGATGCTGTTCTAAGTCGTTCTAATGTTTCAGCGCGAAGAGATATTTATGTCGTCTTCAAGTTAGCCGATAAACTTCTTGAGATTAAAGAAATTGATTCCGCAGAAAAATATTTAATCAAGGGCCTCCAGCATAATCCTTGGGATTTAGAACATCAGATAGTTTACGCCAACCTATTAAAAGCGAAAGGGATGCAAGCGACTTCCATGGAAAAGTTAAACCTTGTCCTGAAGTATGCTGAAAGCGAAACGTTAATTGATGAAGCAAGGTTTCTTTTAAATATTCCCCCTATCCCCGATTTCCAATATATCCAACCTCTTGCAGGAACAAGTCACTGTGTTGTTTTAGTTCCACTTCAAAACTGTGAAAAATGGCTAATATCCAGGTTGCAGACAGACATTTCGAAAATCCTTGAAATTCCAGTCCACATTCAAAGAATAAAAGCTGATTATCCAAAACCAAATCGTGATTTACGCGGACAAATTTTAAATCGGATAAGAAGGCAAATCAACAACGAAGGAATAAAAGACCCACAAATTACCTTTTCCATGAAGCAGCTTAACTTAAATATGGCGGATATAAAAAATGATCAAAATATTGTTCGCTTAATGGAGCATCTACTTCCAGCAAATGGGCCAACTGCTGTTGAACAATTTAATTCAGCACTCAAAGAGGCCGAGGGAAAGAATCCTCAGTGGAATGCAGATGAGCTGTTGTCCGTCTTGGTTAAATCAGTTGTGTCTTACAGACGGAAGAATGTTGCATATCTTGGTATAACCGATGAGGATATATACGAAAAAAATTATAACTTTCTATTTGGATGGGCGAGCGCCAAAGGTGGAGTTATGTCTTATCACCGCTTCAGTGCCACATTTACCAATGAATTGCCGAACCAGAGCCGGCTGTTAAAAAGAGCAAAAATGCAAGCACTCTCTTCAATCGGACATATATTTGGAGTTACGCGTTGTACCAATCCAACATGTGCCAGAGCATATCCTGATAATCTATCAGAACACGACGCCAAAGAAGGCTCATTGTGTATTCAGTGTGCTGAAGGATTTAAAAAACTATTCGAGCAATAGCATTGAGAGGGACTTGAAAAAGTGTTGCTCCATTTGGTCGTTCCACTTTTCCCTGCCCCTCATGATATGCGTTCAACGACTTAAACATGAACTATATTTCACCGGTTATGTTTAAAGTTCACTTTATGGAATCGAAATGAAAATAGTAATTGGTATCATATCAAATTGGAATGAAGATAAAGGTTTTGGGTTTATAACTCCTAAATCTGGAGGCAAGTCATTATTCTTTCACATTAATGATTATAGCCATCATCATAAACGGCCCTATAAAGACCTTGAAGTACAATATTTTATTTCAACTGATAATAAATTTCGCAGATGTGCAATTGACGTTGTTCCTTTGAAAGGTCACAAAAATAATGATAGAGAACTAAAACAGAAAATCTTTTCTTTAGTACTGTCTAGTTCCTTTTCATTTGTCCTTTATTTTCTCTTGAAATCAAGGCTTATTCCAATTGAGTTAGTTTATCTATATGCAATCATGAGCATTGTCGCATTCTTAATGTATGCAAAAGATAAAAATGCAGCCCAAAGGGATGAATGGCGAACGTCTGAAAGTACTTTGCACGCATTGTCTCTTTTAGGAGGTTGGCCAGGTGCCAAAATTGCACAAAGTTTTTTAAGGCACAAATCTAGAAAACTGTCGTTCCGAGTCACATATTGGGTCACTGTCGCAGCCAATTGCGGTGCAGTATATTGGTTGGTCACTCCAGAGGGAAGTATGTGGTTAAGAAATATATAAAAAAGTATAAATTGTAGTAGTTCAGAATAGATCTGACAGATGCCGGTTTTGACAAGGTGTCTGTCTGGTCAAGTTTAAGTTATCATTTTTTCTTCACAAATAACTTTTCCTTCTTCAAGCGGCGGAAATTCGTTCTTTACAAGATCTGCACATCCTTGTATAACCCTTTTTTTTTAAAGAAAAATTTAGGAAAGATATAATGGAAGAACTTCAAAAAAAGTATGGGTTCTGGACTGCCACGGCCATGGTCGTTGGGATTGTTATCGGTTCAGGTGTGTTTTTCAAGGCTGATGATGTTTTGGCCGCTTCCGGCGGCAACCTGCCCACGGCACTTCTGGCCTGGCTCATCGGCGGTGGAATCATGGTGGTCACAGCTTATGTGTTTTCCCACATCGCTACCCGCATCGGCAAGGTAAACGGGGTTGTGGATTATTTTGAAGAGGCGTATGGGGAAAAGGCCGGATTCCTGGTGGCCTGGTTTATGACCTTTATTTACTACCCGACCCTGGTGGCAGTTCTGGCCTGGGTGTCGGCCAATTATACCCAGGCGCTTCTGGGCCTGGAGCAGGGTGTCTGGCCCATTGCAGTCGTTTATCTGGTTGTCTTTTTTCTGTTGAATATTCTTGCCCCGGTTCTGGCCGGCAGATGGCAGGTCTCCGCAACAGTAATCAAATTGATCCCCCTTGGCCTTGTGGCTGTGGTGGGGATGGTCAAAGGTGTGGCTTCGGGCCAGATCGTTGACAGCTTTACCCAGAGTGCAAGGGCGGTGTCCGACTCCGGCGGGCTGGCCGTGGCCACCCTGTCAACCGCATTTGCCTATGAGGGGTGGATTATTGCCACCTCCATCAATGCGGAACTCAAAGACGCCAAAAAGACTCTTCCCAAAGCACTGGTGGTGGGCACCCTGGTTGTTGTTGTTGTATATATGCTTTACTACATAGGCATTGCAGGTGTGTTGTCCAACGATGAGGTGCTCAAGGCCGGTGACGGTGCACCGGTACAGGTGATTTCCCTGATTTTCGGCAAACTCAGTGCATCCCTTTTATCTGTATTTGTGATTATCTCCTGCCTGGGCACCCTGAACGGATTGATCATGGGCTGCTCAAGGGGCATGTATGCCATTGCCAGCCGTCAGATGGGACCCATGCCGCGAATTTTCAAGGCAGTGAACCCCAAAACCGATACCGCAGTTGCCTCTGCTCTTCTGGGATTTGTGATGTCCTGCCTGTGGATGGTGGTCTGGTATGGGAATTTCGCCGGGTGGTGGGGGGGATTCATGGATGTGTCCGAACTTCCCATTGCCTTCTTGTATGTTATTTATATTTCTCTTTATGTCTGGATGATGAAAACATTTACCGACCTTCCTTTTCTCAGCCGTTTTCTTGCACCTGCCATGGCCGGTGCCGGGTCGGTGTACATTATCTGGGGGGCGGTTCATAAGGCCATGTTCATTCCCTTCATGGTCATAACGCTGATTATCCTGGTGGCTGGACTGGTTATGAGAAAATAAATACCCCAGAGCTGTTTTCTATGTCGCTTATGGATAAGGATATTTGCTGTCTCAACTTTAAAGGGCTTTTCGGGTATCTTGAGAACCGGTTTGGAAAAGATACCCTGGAAAAACTGGTTCATGGGGCGGTTGGGAATAATATCTATCTTATTCCGAATAAAAATAATCCCGCCATGCTTGAGCCTGTCACCATCGGTCATTTGACCGATGAGGCCAATTGGATTTCAAACGAATTGTCTCTGGCCCTGCTGGGTATGATTAAAACCGTGGTGCCCGGCCCCCATCCGGAGCAGACTGCGGGCCAGGCCGCAGTCCTTGAAACCCTTTCCAGGCGGGATCTTTTTTTCAGCAAGCTTGTCGGTCCCATGGGCATTGCAAGAAAAGTGGCACGGGTAAATGCCAAATTCAACCGGACAAAGAGTGTAAAAATCTCCAGGCTGGAAAAAGAATTTGCATCAATAGAACTCCATTATAAACCAGGATTCAGGGTGACAAAGGACGTGTGCAACTGGAATCTCGGGATATATATGGGCGTTGCCAAGCTTGCCGGGGCCAGGGTGTTGCGGGCCAGGGAAGTGCAATGCGTTCTGGAGGGCCACAACCATTGCGAAATTGAGTTTGAATGGCAGGTGCCCAGCTTTTTTAACCGCGTCTACCGTATGGGATTGCGCTTTTTAACCAAAGATTTGCTTGCGGAATACGAGAAAACCGTTGAGGACCGTGACCGGCTCATTGAAAAACTCACAGAAAGTGAATCCCTTTTTAAAATGATCACCGGCCATACCAGTGCACTGGTGTCCATTCATGATGGCGAAGCCCGTTATATTTATGCAGGCCATTCCCATGAGCAAATGGGATACCGCCCCGGGGAACTCATCGGCAAATCGTCTTTTACAATACTGGACGAAGAAGACGCCCGTGTGTTAAAGGCGAAGTTGGAAAAAGTCAAACAAGGAAGCCTATCAAAGGCATTCATCAATTACAGGCTCAGGGATAAAGAGGGCAAACTTCATTACTACCGAGGGGCATTGGATGCTGTTTTCAGGCCCTCCGGCGCCCTGGAGCATATTGTGTGTGTTGCGGAAGATATCACCGAACTCAGGCAGGTCCAGGCTGAAAAAATGGCAGCCCTGAATGAGGCGTCCGAAGCCCGGCAGCTTGCTTTGGTGGGTGAGGTTTCTGGAAAAATGGCCCATGATTTTAATAATATCCTGACCATTATAATGGGGATTTCAGAGTCGAACCTAATCGAGAGCAAAGACCCTGAGGTTAAAAAAGCTTTTGGCCAGATATTTGGGCAAAGCCTGCTTGGAAGGTCCATGACAAAGAATCTGGTTGCCTTTGCCAGAGATCAGGAATTTAGGCAGGAATCTTTTCGTCTTAACGAAAAAACAGATCTTGTTCTAAGTCTTCTGGAAAAGGACCTCCGGGGGATTCAAATCAGCCGGGACTATAGCAGACCCTTTGCTGATATTATTGCAGACCCGGGAATGATTGAAAATGCGTTGGTCAATATCTTTCAAAATTCAATCCATGCCCTGAGCCGGGTTGAACAGCCTGAAATCATCGTCCGGACGCGGCACAGGGAAGATGAGGCTGAAATCGAGATTGAAGATAACGGCTGCGGCATTCCCAGGTCGTTTTTGGATCTTGTTTTTGACCCTTTATTCACATTAAAGGGAAACCAGGATAGATCCGGGGCTTATGCACCTGGGATTAAAGGCACTGGTTACGGAATGGCCAATGTAAAAAAATATGTGGAACAGCATAAGGGCCGTGTGTCGGTCTGGTCAAAAGAGGGGACGGGCACCCGGATCACCATTTGTCTTCCCGTAATCAAACAGCCCCCTGAAGTGAAGGTAAAAAAAGGCCCTCCCGGAAATCACACCTGCTGCGGGAAAAATATTCTGCTGGTGGAAGATGAGGCCGCCATTTCAAAAATTTATTCAGATATGCTCATCCGGGGCCCGGGCCGGCACAGGGTTGATGTTGCAGATAACGGGAAGGCAGCTCTGGTCTTATTAAATAAAAAACAATATGATCTGGTCTGCTTGGACTACGTCCTTCCCGGAGGCGTTAGCGGTATGGATATCTATTCTCATGTACGTCAGTCCAATGCCCGGGTCCCTGTTCTTTTTATTTCCGGAAACATTGAATTTATAGCATCCGTAAATAAATTAAAGCAGGATGATTCCTGTCTGGATCATCTTGCCAAGCCTTTTACTGCCATTGAATACTTCAATGTTGTTAACGGGTTGATACGGACCAATGAAACCCGTGAAACACATAAACTGCCTGGGTAAAGGGTAAGCGGATAATAAACACGGTGCCTTATTCCTGGGCCGAAACAACCGCCATTGCTCCTGGATGGTACTTGGTGATGGTTAAGCTGGGTACGGGCATTGATTTGATTTTTCACTTGTAATTGTAATTCGTTGGATAGTACCCTGCCTATTGTCAAGAAAAGCCTGTGCAAGTACTCTTATATTCTATGGAGGCGCGTGATGAAATCTATTCCTGAGAACAATGAGCCAGCTGATGCCCAGTTGAGAAAAAACGTAAAACCTGTGATCTGCTATCCTGTGGATACCCTGCCTGAACCGGATATCGACCTTTATAAAAAGGTGAGGCAGAAAATGGAAAAAAAGGAAGAGGTCATTGTCCGGCCCAGGGATGCATCTGTGTTCCGGGTTAAGGCCGGGCAATTTTTCAGAATCGTCAGTATGGAGGGTCCCCAGGTTGGGGATTTGAATCTCTGGGCTGACGGGAATCTTGGGGAGCGGTTTTACAGTGGCAAGACCCGGGCCCTTCACGGCACTCACCTGGGCACGGGGGACCGGATGTGGAGCAGTTTTCCCTGGATGCGGCCCATGGCGACCATCACCCATGATACCCTTGACTGGTACGGATTTGACCCTTACGGTGGAGGAGTCCACGATGTCATCGGTACCCGGTGCGATCCGTATACAAGCCGTCTGTTGAGCGGAGAGGATTACCACCATTGCTGCCATTCCAACCTGATTCGGGCTCTGGCCGCAGAAACCGGGCTTTCCTTTGATGATGCCGAGCCCTATGTTCATGATGTTCTCAACGTGTTCATGTGCACGGGATTTACCCTGGATACCCACCAATATTTCATGAAAGCCAGTCCGGTGCGTCCCGGCGATTTCCTTGAATTTTTTGCTGAAATTGACCTGTTGGGGGGATTGTCCGCCTGTCCCGGCGGGGACTGCGGGGATGAACATTCCAGTGATACCGCCCGCTGTCATCCCCTGAAGGTTGAAATATATGAGCCGGAACCGGGGGCTTTGTTGGCCTGGAAATCACCCAATCCTTCGGCCTATTCACGCAGCCACGGGTGTTAACCATAAATCTAAAACGATGTGGCCAATGTGGAATCTGCGTGTATAAATGCCCGGTGGGAGCGGTGGCCATGACATTTATGGTAAACTCTGGCCTGTTTATGAACCCTGGCTGGGGATGAATAAAGGGTTTCAATTTATTGAAAAAAATGGTAAGTTATCCGGATTCATAGGAGATCTAAACCATGGGACTCAAACTGAAAATAACAGGGGCCTGTGGTTTTTTATTTTTACCATAAGGAAGTAAACCAAAGATGATTTCAGCCACCGACGTCACCCTGGCCTACGGCAAAAGGGTTTTGTTCAAAGACGTTAATATTAAGTTTGCCCCGGGCAATTGTTACGGGCTCATTGGCGCCAACGGCGCGGGAAAATCCACTTTTTTGAAAATTCTGGCAAAAGATATCGAACCGGATTCCGGAGTCGTCTCCGTGGGACCCATGGAAAGAATCGCTGTGCTTCGCCAGGATCATTTTGCCTTTGATGAGGAAATGGTTTTAAATACGGTGATCATGGGGCATGAGATGCTCTACGAAACTATGCTGGCGCGGGATGCCATCTATGCCAAACCGGATTTCTCAGAAGAAGACGGTATCCGGTCCGGGGAGCTTGAAATTGAATTTTCAGAAATGAACGGGTATGAGGCGGAGTCCGATGCCGGCGTGCTTTTGAGCAACCTGGGACTTCCCGAGGAACTGCACGGTAAAAAGATGAAAGAACTGGAGGGTGGGGAAAAGGTCAAGGTACTTCTGGCCCAGGCCCTGTTCGGCAATCCCGACGTCCTTCTTCTGGATGAGCCCACCAATAACCTGGATATCAAATCCATTGCCTGGCTTGAAGATTTTCTTTACCGGTTCCAGAATACCGTGATCGTGGTCTCCCATGACCGCCATTTCATGAACCAGGTCTGCACCCATATTGCCGACATTGATTTCAGTCAGATTTCCGTGTATGCAGGGAATTACGATTTCTGGTACCAGGCCAGCCAGTTGAACCTGAGGCAGAAGCAGGCGGAAAATAAAAAGGTCACAGACAGGGCCAAGGAACTCAAGTCCTTTATCCAGCGATTCAGTTCCAATGCCTCAAAATCCAAGCAGGCTACCTCCAGAAAAAAACTTTTGGAAAAACTCACCATCGAAGACATGCCTGTGTCATCCAGGAAATACCCTTTTATCCGGTTTACCCCGGAACGGTCCTGCGGCAACGTGATCCTGGAAGTGGAAGGGCTCACCAAGACCATTGACGGCGAACGGGTATTGGACGATTTAAGTTTTGTGGTTAATCCCGGTGATAAGATTGCTTTTATGGGGACCAACGGTTTGGCCAAAACCACCCTTTTCCAGATTCTGTCCGGGGAAATGGAACCGGACAGCGGGAGTTTTCGCTGGGGAACCACCATTAACCATTCCTATTTTCCCAAAGAGCACAATGATTTTTTCAAAGGAGAGATGAACCTTATCCAGTGGCTACTGCAGTTTGCACCACCCAAGGAAGGGGAAAACTTTGCCCGGACCTTTCTGGGTCGGATGCTCTTTTCCGGGGAAGAGGTTCTAAAGAAGATTGATGTGCTCTCCGGCGGGGAAAAGGTCAGGTGCATGTTTTCACGGATGATGCTGGCCGGAGCCAATGTACTGGTCCTGGACGAGCCCACCAACCATCTGGACCTGGAATCCATTACCGCGCTGAATAACAGCATGATCCAGTTTCCGGAAGTGATTCTTTTTGCCTCCCATGACCATGAGTTTGTGAATACCGTGGCCAACCGAATCATTGAACTGACTTCCGGCGGCATCATTGACCGGTCCATGTCACTTGATGACTATATCCAAAATGCGGAAGTGGCCCAGACCCGGGAACGCATGGCAAAAATTGCGGCCTGATAGCGGCAACAGCACCGGGGTGAACATCATTTCTCCGAATTTGGTTTTAGCCACAGGTTTATGGCGGACATGGATATCGGGGCCGGGTTATTTTGCCGGGGAGTTCCTTACCATGGTGAAATGATGATGCATGAGTCCCTATGAATGCCGTACCGCCATTGTTTTCCTGGCCTTCCCGGTCGTCCTGACAGGGAAGGCCAGGGCGGCGTTCCGTCTATAGGCACCTGCCAATTCTGCGAGTGAATCATTTTTTATCATGTCGTCTTTGGAGGGCTCAGGATGGCGTCAATAAGTTGGGATAGTAATTGATCAATACTAATGCAAGAATATTTGACTGTTAGGTGAATCTGAAAACGATTACTGGAAGACGAAGTCATGGCGCAAAGATCTATTTTTTACTACTCCAGAACAATAGACAAAGAACTCTTTTATAGTATCAATTTTTATCAGGACTTTTCAGATTCATCCAGCACATTTCGAACCATTTGAGCCATGTCTGATTTGATAACTGGCTTCATTAAAAAACCTTTCACGCCTATCATTTCTGCTTGTTCTTTATTTATATTTTCGCTGAATCCTGTACAAATAATGATTGGAGTATTCGGTTTAATTGATAGAATTTCTTTTGATAACTGATCACCGGTCATGTCAGGCATGGTCATATCAGAGATCACCATGTCAAAAGAATTTGGGTTTTTTCTAAAAGCATTTAATGCTTCGCCGCTGCTAGTTTTTACTGTCACTTGATAACCAAGGCGTGAAAGTATCTGTCCCTCAATCTTTGCCACCGATACTTCATCATCAACCAAGAGAATACTTTCGGAACCTGTAGCTGCCTTCACCACGTTATCAACAGTGACAATTTCAGAAGATTTTTTCATTGAAGGCAGATAAACGTTAAAAGTTGTTCCCTTTCCCATTTCGCTGTTTACTTTAATTTCTCCTTTATGTTCTTTTACTATCCCGTATACAACGGCAAGTCCAAGGCCTGTCCCTTTGCCCTTTTCTTTGGTTGTAAAGTATGGTTCAAAAACTTTTTGAATCGTGTCCTGAGTCATCCCCATGCCGTTGTCTGATACAGACAATCTGATGCACTGCTCTGGCTGAGATGCGCTGTTGGGTATTTCCTTTAACCCAACAAATATTATACCATTCTTTTCTTCAACAGCATGAAATGCGTTTGTAATTAGGTTCATGGCAACCTGGTGGATTTGAGTCGGGTCTGCTATGACTAATCCGCAATTTTGATGTATGTCTTCATGAATTTTGATGCTGGTTGGAATCGTTGAACGGCTTAGTTTCAGAACTTCTTTTAATACATTCTGTAAACGTACAGGGGCCATTTTATGCTCGGATTGCCTGCTGAAGGCTAAAATTTGATTAACAAGGTCGCCTGCCCTTTTCCCTGCAAGAAAGATTTCTCTGGCATTTTTATATTCAAGACTACCTTTCGGCAGGTCCTCCAACAACAGTTCAGACATGCCGATGATCGGGAATAAAAGATTGTTGAAATCATGAGCGATGCCACCAGCAAGGTTTCCTATGGATTCCATTTTTTGGGCCTGCAGAAGTCTTGTTTCCATGGCCTTTCGATCAGTAATATCCATGGCAAGTGATAAAAGTCGTTGTTTCCCGGAAACCGATATTATTTCACCTGAATACAGGCAATACATTTTGGAACCGTCGGCTTTTGTCAGACCTAATTCAATATCAGTGACCCTACCCTTGGCATTCAGCTCCTGTGCGAGTTTCTCTCGGTCCTCTTTTTTGATAAAACCCACTTCAATGGCGGTTGAACCAATCGCAACGCTGCGCTTGTATCCAGTGACACGTACGAAAGCCTCATTGACATCCAGATAACGGCCATCTTGGAGTGAACTTATAGACATCAGGAGTGGTGCATTTTGAAATGCTTTTGAAAACGTCTCCTCAGAGGATCGCAATGCTTCTTCTATTTTTTTTCGCTCAGTAATATCAATTGATACACCAATGGTGCCTACGATATCACCATCTCCGCTGAGTTTTGGAAAAATAGTAAACAATGCAGGAAACAGCTCTCCATTTTTCCGGATCAATATAGCTTCGCCAGAGTATTCTTTCTTATTTTTTTTGAGTTCTGCCTGTATTTTTGGAAAATCTTCAACAATATCTGGCGGATGAAAAATAGCTACTTTTTCTCCAATAGCTTCATTTCTATCATAACCAAATATTTTTTCTGCTCCTGGACTAACATCCAATATCTTTGTATCTTCGCCAGCGAAATCTGTAACAACAAATGCTACATTATCAGCAGCTTCGTATATAGCTCTTAAATATTCTTCGCTATCCCGCAACGCATTTTCCACCTGTTTCCGCTCGGCTATTTCAATTAGAAGGCTATTATTAGAATTTGACAGATCACGTGTCCGTTCTTCAACTTCTTTTTTAAGTCGCTGCTCTTGTTTCCAAGCTATCCGAAGAGAAAATAATACGGCCAAAAGAAAACCTAAACCAAAAAACCAAATCAATGTGCGTGGGAACATTGGCGGTGTTGAAGGTTTAAGCCAATTTGCAACAATAATCCAAGTAGATCCTGCCACCAAGATTTCTCTACTCAAAGAATCATCAGATAAATTGCCAGAACTCCAAAAAATATTTCCTTGGAAGTCTTTCAGATGAAACGCGAACTGATTTAAATTTAAACCATTTAAGGCTTCGTTAGCAAGCACAGGTATATCGTAAACGCCTATTGATAATCCTATAAAGTTTTCTTCTTTAAAGATTGGAAATCGAGCAACAGCACCTGCACCTCCTTGTCGTAGATCAAAAGGCCCTTGCAGGATACTTTTTTTTTCTTGGATTGCCTGTTTTACAAAGGGGGCTCGTTTGGGGTCGGTGAGTAATGTCATTGGTTTTTTTATAGTAATTTCATTTCCTTGAGGGGGATATACATAAATCACACGAGTATCCGAATCAGCATATTGAATAGCACGAATTGGGGGATTGAATTTTAAAATAAATTCTGCAAAATGAGAAAATTCCGAGGGACTTGTATTTGGGTGTAACACGAATAATGATGCAATAGATTCTATGGCGTTGAGCCTGGTTGTAATAGTGCTTTGCAATCGTGCCTGATAGAGGTCCAGTGCAGCATCAAGTTCTATTGCTTTCTCAGATTGCCAATGGGCCAACTGCCATTGATCGATAAAATATAATGCCGAAATACCAAATGAAAATATTACGATTAATGCAATTTTTTTCATATAATTTTAAACCAATAATTTTGAATACCTATTGGCTTATAGGTACTCCGATTCAATAGATAACGCCTAAACTATTCAACAATTCAAAGGACGAACACTATAGGATTCAAGTTATATTAAAAAAAGAGATAACGCAAAAAAAATTCAAGATTACATTGGATTTGCTCACAAGCAATCATGGTATAAAAGTTGATCGGCTTTGATTTTAAAAAAGGCAGGACTGGTGAAAGCATTGTTAATGCAAAGTTTGAGTTGCGAATAATTATCCTACTCTTTGCCTCGTAGGAAATTTAACAGGGCATAATATTGATTTTCCACCCATAAGTTCAGAATATGACCACATACAATATGTTGGGGTTGGGGATCAGGAGAAAAAAGAGACAGCTTATACCATAAAGACTTCTTTTAGGGCGACAACAAGCATTTGAGACTTCTTCTATTCAATCCCGGATTTTTTAAATACGGCTTCAAGAGAGGGTCTCAATAAAGCATAAACTTCCAGGTCCGGCCCCAGGGATATCGTTAATATGTTCTCCACTTTTTTCCTTATTGCATATGGGATATAAAACCCCGAAAAAAAATACCCAATTTGCCTGAAAATAATATCAATCATTTATAGTGTCAATATCCATTATCGATTCTTCATTCCAGCATCAGAACAAAGTCTTCCGGTGTCATTGCCGGCGACTGGGGAAAATGAGTACTGAGCCGAAGGGTCGTCATTATATCCTGTTTACCACGACCTTGACCGTGGCGCTGTGGCGCTGGTGTTGGTCGTGGGAACGGCTTTGTCACAGGCCTGGCAGGGCGGAGCAGAACGGATGGGGCAAAACTCCTGGCTGGAAGACTAAAAGCGCTACAGCATCTTGAGTCCTGGGCTGAAAAAATCACGGATGCCGCCATAGAGCCTGGACTGAGGGCAGCTCAGCGCCAGGAACTGGTCAAACTTGCGGATTGTTTTACCGGAATCCATAGGACCCTTACGGCCCTATCTTCCACCGTGAAATCCACAGGGGTGTTCCATGGCAGTATCCGGAAGGAATTAGAAGGGGTTATAAAGAGCATTGACAGGCGATTTCCAGCCCTGGAGACCTACGCAAGGAGCGACCGTGACACCGGTAAATGTGAAGCGTTCAATGAACAGTTCAGCCGGTTCATGATATTTTTTGGCAGGATGCTCTCCCAGGGAGAGTTTGACCGGTTCCCCCTGGACAGCCGAAACAATTCATCAGCCTTTATCCGCCGGATCAGCCGCCTTGCAGCCGAATTACAAAGGGCCCGCAAAGGAATTGAGGCCCTGAGGACTGGCCGTTAGCCTTTTATATATGGGCCCAAAAGAGAAGTTGGACTTTATTATTAATTGAAAAATCCGTGCCCCGGAATCCCGGGGCACGGACAGGTAGATCTCAAAACGGATATTAGCGGATGCCGCTGGAATGACAGGACGAGGCGTTGCAGCCTGTCATATCCTTGTCATCGGAGCCGAATTCGTTTGTATGGCAGTGCAGGCAGGAGGGACGGGGCGCGTTGGGGGCGTACCGTATCTTGTGCATGGCCTTGAAGTAACTCTTATACCCCTTGAGGTTGTCAGGGCTGAAGTTATCATGGCAGGAGGCGCAGCTTCTCGGCGGCTTGCGCCCCTTGAGTTCTCCCATTCTGTGGTGGCAGTCGATGCATTCGTAGGATTCATGGCTGGAATGGTTGAATTCCACGGACAGATCCTGGTCGCTGTGCCCCTGGATATGGTTTATTTCCAGTCCGTCATCAGGCGCATCAAACTCCATGGGTTCAGGATCACTGGCCTGGACCCCAAAACACAGCCCTAAGGTCAGAGCGGCCATGGCCAGGAATATAATCGCTTTATTTTTCATATTTATCTCCTTAAACCTTTGGGGTGTTGAACGAAAACCTGCCGGTGAGAAATTCCCGTCTGGACTGTTTTTGGGGTCTGGCCTGGGCCAGGATGGCTTTTTTCTGTCCGGCATCTGCCATCAGATGGGTATGGTAATTTTCGGCCTGGGATTCACACAGGTAGATGACTCTTACGGATTCAGGATCGGCCAGGTAGGAATCGGGACGTGTCTTTTTCACCTCAGCCAACCGTTTGCTGGCCAGTTCCAGCATGGCTTCCCGATCACCGAAATTCATGGTGCCGGTGGGGCAACTGGTAACACAGGCCGGTTTGAGCCCGTCTTTTACCCGGTCAATGCACATATCACATTTGGTCCACTGCCCGGTTTCCATATTCTTTCGAGGAACGTTATAAGGACAGATCTGGTCGGGTTCAAGCCTGTTACTTTTTGCCAGACGAACCGCTTCATTATAGACTACGGCACCGGTTTGAGCATCCTGATCCACCGCGTCGGAACGGTACATGTTGAGCATATATTTACAAGGGGGCTCAATGCAGTGCCGGCACTGTTCGGGAAAGAAATTCCACCGCAGTTTCCCCTTTTCATCCCGGCCTTCATTAAACCGGACCAGTCGCAGGGTCTTGGCGGAAAGGTCTGCGGGATTCTGGTGGGATCCCAGGTTACGTGTCTGTTCGGCAGGAAGGTCCTTCCATTGCTTACAGGCCACCTGGCACCCCCGGCAGGCAGTGCACAGGGTCAAGTCTACGAAAAAACTTTTTCCATTCATATTTTATCTCCCTTTTTCCACTTGCGCAGGTTGACCATAAAGGCCTTGTACTCGGGAATTCCGGTATTTGGATCCCCAACGTTGGGGGTAACGATGTTGGCTGAATCTCCGCCGTTAATGGGCGTTATCCAACCATAGTGCCAGGGCATGCCCACCATATGGGTTTCGACCCCGCCAACCATGAACGGCTGAATCCGTTCGGTGACCATGGCAACGGCCCAAAGTGATCCGCGGACACTTTCCACCACCACCCGTTCTCCGTTTACAATGCCTCTGAGCATTGCCAGCTTAGGACTGATTTCCACAAACATCTGGGGCTCGGTTTCCACAAGCCAGGTCATCCACCGGGTCATGGAACCGGTCTGCCAATGCTCGGTTACCCGATAGGTGGTGGCCACAAACGGATAGCGGGGATCGCATACCGCCTTTTGTTCATTGCCCACCTCAATGGAAGTCGGATTGTTAAGACGCGAGGAAAAACGATGTTCATGAACCGGACATTCCAAGGGTTCATAATGTTCGGGCAAAGGACCATCCGCCCGACCCGGCCCGAAGAGCTGGCCAAACCCATGTTTTCTCATGATAAACGGATGCTTTGCCCCCGGGGCCCAGCCGCCATCGGGTACATCCCCCTGCCAGGCCTTGCCGTCCCATTGGATAACGGCCTTGTCCTTATTCCAGGGCTGGCCTTTAAGATCCACCGAAGCTCGATTATAAAGGATCCGGCGGTTTACAGGCCAGCACCATGTCCATTTGGGATACAGACCGATTCTGGCCTGTTCCTCGGTCTGGGAGGCATCACGCCTCTGGGACATATTGCCCGCATCCGTATACGAATTACAATAGAGCCAGTTGCCCGATACCGTGGATCCGTCGTCCTGAAGGTAGGTGAAACTTGGCACCTGCTGCCCTTTTTTAAACGATTTACCCTTTACGGTGACATCTTTGGTAAACCAGCCGTTGGCCAGTTTAGCCGCCTGATCGGCACTGAAATGGTAGTGCCCTGAGCTGTCCTTTTCACACATGTTGTTAAAACTCAGCCGGGTGACAGGCTCGGGATATGCACCACCCTCATCTTCGTAGAGCTTTACCAGTTCTTCCCACAGCTCATGGAAATAATGACCGTCGGTAAGAACTCCTTCAGGCGCCTCGGGCCCCTTGTACCGCCACTGCATCCATCTGCCCGAATTGGCCACAGAGCCTTCTTTTTCAATGGCCGAGGCACAGGGGATGTAAAAGGTTTCTGTCTTAATCTTTTTGGGGTCCATGCCCGGCCCTTTCCAGAAATCACTGGTCTCGCACTGGAAGAGGTTGACGTTGACCATCCAGTCCAGTTTACCTAAGGCTTCACGGGTTTTAACCGAATCCGAACCGGAACAGGCCGGGTTCATCCCCCAGATCAGGCTGCCGGAAAATTTGCCCTCATGCATACGATGGATCAGAGGAATCCAAGAGTATTCGGATGCGGCATGGGTGTCCAGTTTGGGCAAAAATTTATATCCGTCCTCAACGGTGTCCTCGGAGTACATGGCCTTGACCAGGCTGGCAGAATACTTGGAATAGTTCTGCCACCAGTTGGCACTTTTAGGATCTAAACTTTTCGGGGTAAAGGCATTGTTGTATTGTTCCAGAGTATCCAGGCCTGCCAGGGGTGTTTTAAGATACCCGGGCAGGATGTGGTAAAGCAGGGCATAATCTGTGGAACCCTGGACGTTGCATTCGCCTCTCAGCGCATTAACGCCGCCGCCAGCCACCCCGATATTACCCAAAAGCAGCTGAATAATGGCCATGGCTCTAATGTTCTGAACCCCAACGGAATGCTGGGTCCAGCCCATGGCATACATGATGGTACCGGCCTTTCCTTTTTTACCCGTGGCCGTATAGGTCCGGTAAAGCGCCAGCAGATCATCCGTTGAAATACCGGACGTATCCGACACCTTGTCCAGGGTATATCTGCTGAAATGATTTTTCAGGATATTGAAAACACACCTGGGATGCCTCAGGCTTTTATCCTTTTTGGGCACACCGTTCTTGTCCATCTCAAAGGCCCATTTGGATTTATCATAGGTATGGGTCTCAGGGTCAAATCCCGTAAAAAGGCCGTCTTCAAACCCGTAATCCTTGCCCACGATAAAGGCGGCATTGGTATATTCCACCATATAAGGGGTGAAGTATTTTTTATTATCCAGAATATATTTAATCATCCCGCCCAAAACGGCAATATCCGTACCCGAACGCAGGGCCATGAACATATCAGACCGGGCAGATGTCCGGGTAAACCGGGGGTCCACATGGATGATTTTTGCCCCTTTTTCCCTGGCTTTGAGGGCCCACTTAAAGGAAATAGGATGGTTTTCGGCAGCATTACTGCCCATGATCAGAATACAATCAGAGTTTTTCAAATCAATCCAGTGATTGGTCATAGCACCGCGTCCAAACGACTCTCCCAGAGCCGCTACAGTTGCACTATGTCAGATCCTGGCCTGATGTTCGACATAGACCAGCCCCAAAGAACGCATGAAGCTGTGCATGGCCAGACATTCTTCATTGTCCAAAGCCGCGGATCCCAATGAGGCAATACCCATGGTCCGATTCACTTCCTGACCTTTTTCATTTTTGGCTTCAAAGGAATTGTCCCGGGAATCCTTGATCAACCTGGCAATTCTTTTTTTACACCAGTCCCAGTCTTTCTCGATGAACTTGTCCCCGTATGGCTCCCGGTAAAGACAGGAGGTGGTCCGTTTGGGGTTTTCAGTCATCTGGATGGTGGCAGCCCCTTTGGCACAAAGGGCCCCCCGGTTAATGGGATGATCCGGGTCACCTTCCACGTTTACAGCACGTTTGGACTTGATATCTGTATTGACCAACAGGCCGCATCCAACAGAACAAAAGGCGCAGATGGATGTGGTCTGCTTGGTCCATTTAGGACTCAGTTGGCGGGCACGTTTTTCAGGCTTTGAAACTGCAGCCTGTCCCAGCCCGGTGAATACCGGGGCTGCGGCCAGACCGGCAGCTGCCGCAGAGGCAAATTGTACGAATTTTCTGCGGGTTAATTCCATTTTCTCTCCTTAAAATTAATTGTTTTTTATCTAAGTTACAGGTTTATTTCCTACCTGTTAAATGCACCATACAGATGGGACCCGATGAAACCCTTCATCCCCTGCCAGAATATCTAAGGGCAGAGATTCAAGATCGTTTAAGGGGGCACAGGCCTCCCGGTCCAATTGTCTGAAATCTATGGTTTTGATATAGGTCTGGCAGTTATCACAGGTCTCGACCCTATATCCCGGCTCACCATCCGCCGTAAAATATTTGAGTTTGTCCCCATCATCACTATTACAGCAGGCACAGGCAAGACGCCTGATCCGGTAAGTGTGGCGGCATAGAGGACAATGGGCAAATCGCTGCCCTTCTTTTCCCTTAAGTTCCAGCATATAGGGCAGGCTGCCGCAGATAGGACAGGTTCCCTGGGAATGGATATGTTCCTGATCCAACATTGCGGCGTCTGCCAAAGCGGCAGCGCCAGCCTTAAGGCTGGGACAAGCTGCAGCCGCAACGATAAAGGCCAGAAAAGAAGGGGCTCCGGGTGTACGCCTAGCCCAGGCGGTAAGGATCGGCTCAGTTCCCTGATCAGAGGTGAAACGAAGCTGAACCTCACCTAAGGCGGCCTCAAGGTTCAAGGCTTCCGTATCTAAGGCCGTCTGTAAAATCTGTGCCGCTTCAGCCATGGGGCCAGGCACGTCAACGGACGGATCAAGGATGAGGTCCAGAATCTGCCCGGCCAAAGATTTAAACTGTTCCACATCCAGAAGGAGCCGGTCAGGAGGGCAGAGGGGAGAACCGGACAGATCTGTTTTTGAAAGATCCAGATTTACCCCACAGCCGGATTCGGCCTGGAGCAAAGCGGTTTGTCCCAATAGTGAAACCAGTTCATGGGGCAAATGGGGCTTTCCCTTCATCCGCTCAATGGTACTGGTAATGATTCTTAACTCGTTTTTTTCAATCATCCTCTTGCCTTTCATGTATGAACCGATCAACCTGTTTATGCATCAACAGGCAAAATTCATCGGAAATTTAAATCCCTAAAAAAAGTTGTGCCAATAGCACGGCATGGGTTACAAAAAGGTTACAATAAATATTTAGGCAAGGAAGCAATACCCATGAATAAAAATAATCACCCATTATTTTCCAATCTGCTCGACCTCCTGGACCTGGAAGAACCTCCCGCAGGTTTTAGCCGAATGGCCCACTTCTATGCCAGCGTGCCCGTGGCGGCGTAGGCCTTATTGTAACCGGAGGAATTGGCCCGAATTCTGCCGGTGCCGTTCATGCCAATGCAGCATTGATGACTACAGCCCAGGACGCTTCCAACCATCGCCTGGTCACGGATGCCGTGCATGAAGCAGGTGGTAAAATCTGCATGCAGATACTTCATACGGGCCGTTATGCATTTAATCCTGAGGCAGCAGCGCCTTCGGCTGTCAAGTCACCCATCAGCCCATTTGCACCCAAAGCTTTTACGCGGTTGGGCAAATTATTATAAACATGTCGTCAGCCGGAAAGTATTCGGGGATCTTGACCATGCATTTTGGCAAATGACATGGAAATGGGCCAGAAGAAGGCTTCCAAATAAGTACAAAGGATGGGTTAAAGGTAAATATTACCGGAGGATCAAAGGGCGAGACTGGCGATTCGTGGAAAAAGGTAATACTGAACCCCTGATTTTATCAGGCCCTACCCGACTCATCAGGCATACAAAGATTAGAGCCCAGGTTAATCCATATGATCCTGCATGGGCGGACTACCTAAAGGCTCGTTGGAAACGAAGACAACTGTCGGGTGTGGCAACACGCCTTATCAATGCTTGAACCGGATAAGGTGAAAGTCTCACGTCCGGTTCCTAGGGGCTTGGGGCTGGCAACAGCTCCCGGCTACCCGGCGATAAACCGCAGATGTTTGCGCAAAAAATACATTTCGGATAAAGTTGATTGAACGAGTCAAGGATCATTATCCCATTGTGAATTTATACAAATGTTGCCTGGGCTGAATGGGTTTTGGAGTCTATGGTCGAAGTGGGGGCCTTTGTAATATCAGGGGAATTAAAGCTGGAGGAATTTGCGGGAACGTGAGAATCTGACCCAATAGGATAACATGTAAACAGGAAATCGAATGGAAAATCGACGATCGTTTTTGAAAAAATGTATGACGGCCTGTGCTGTGATGTCTGTCCCGGGATGTGTGACCGGTTCTGTAAGGCCTCGGTCGCTGGTTCTTAAAAGCCGGCAGCCTAAAACTGCCTTGGTGTTCTGGTATAGTCAGACCGGGCATACGAAACGTTATGGGAAGGTGATCGCCAGGGTTCTGGAGAAGAATGGGCTGGCAGTAATATCCGGTGATGTCAGAGAATTAAAGGGCATGTCCATGGCTGACTTTGACCTGGTCGTGGCCGGATCACCTGTTCATTACTATGATGCACCGGAGTATCTCAAATCATGGATCGCGGGAGTTGACAGGATTGACGGGGCGGCGGTTGCGGCGTATTCCAGTTTCGGGGGGCCGGGGAATAATCAGTATAATACCGCCTGCACCGTATTGCAGGGGCTGATTGAAAAAGGCGGCGTCCCGGTGGGGATCCGTTCCTTCGGGAACATGTCCACCTTTGCGCCCACCTGGTCCATGGGAAATGAGGCGCGCATTCTCAAGTACCGCCATTTGCCGGATCAGGAGACCTATCATACTGTTGCCCGGTTTGCCTCAGATGTCCTGGAGGGAATAAAAACCGCTCAATTTATTGAACCGGATAAAGAGTTCGGGCTGGATGAAATCATGCGGTCTTTTCCCATGGTTTCCGGCACTAAACTGATGGTGGGCACGCACACAATCAATCCAACGCTGTGCGCGGGGTGTGGCATCTGCGTGGATAAATGCCCGGTGGGGGCGGTGAATCCCGAAACAGCTTCGGTGAATACGGATGATTGTATTGTCTGCATGGGGTGTGTGAATAATTGTCCGGAAGGGGCCGTGTCCATGACATTTATGGGAAAAAAAGTTGTTGGATTTTTTATTTTTTTGAAACAGCAGGGCATTGAGATTAAAGCACCTGACACCTCAATAGGGTAAGGTTTGTCCCGGTCAGGCTTAATAAAAAGCCAGGGGGGGCTGTCCCTGTGACCGGCTGATAGAGGATATCGGCTTATCCAGCAGCAATACCTGGGGATTTGATAACAATGTTATTGGTGATCAGCCCAGGAATCTGCCCGGTCTCAGGGCAGAGTCGGCTTTGCCGCCCTGCACCACCTTGATACCGTTTATGAATACGGTGTCAATACCTGACGGTTTTGCATCTGTGGTTTCCGGGGTGGTGTTGTCCCTTATTTTATCCCAGTCAAAGATGGTGATGTCGGCGGCCTTTCCTGTTTCAAGTCGCCCCCTGTCCCTGAGGTCAAATCGATGGGCTGCCGCCCCTGTCATTTTATGTATGGTTTGTTCCAGAGTCAGGTTTTTTTTCTCCCTGGCTATTTGGAGAAATCTGGGAAAGCATCCGTAAACCGCCGGATTCTGGAGGCCGTCAGGCTCGGCCCAGGCATCGGTCATGAACATGGACCGGGGGTGGGCCATGAGCGAATTCACAATTTCCGGGCTGGTGTATTTGTGCATGATCACCCTGGCATTGCCCTGGCTTTCCCGGACAAAGTCCATATAGTTTTGAAAGGGGGCTACCTTTCTGGCCTTGGCGATTTTAGATAAAAACATGCCGTTGAATTTTTCAAAGGGCCCGTGCATGGCAGAGGCGATCTGGATGTCTTCAAATCCGAAACCAAGGAGCCTGAAAGAGAGGGCCGCAAGCACCTTCACCTTGAATATCATGGCTTTGTCACTGTAACTGTGGGGGGCGCGGGCCATGAACCAGTCCGGCAGCAGCACCGTAATCACCGAGGCCCCGCAATGGTGGGAGTAAGTGTCTATGCTCAGGTCCACCCCGTCGGTTAGGGCCTGGTCAATGAGGGCGATGGCCTTGTCAAATGTCTTCCAGGTCTTTTTGCCCACAAAAATCAGATGGGAAAGCTGGAGTTTCACCCCGGTATCCCGGGCCAGGTTTAATGCCTCTTCCAGGGCAATGAGGTTGTGGGGCGTGCCGAAAGGAATGACAGGATAGGTGGCGGACACCGAAGAATAGGCTTTGAGGTGAACGGTGAGCAGTTTATCCTTAGACCGGACCAGGTGTGCAATTTTTTTTATTTCTTGGTTCCGGGCAAAAATTCCCGGCGCATACTGGAAACCAAAGGACACCCCTTTTGCCCCTTCATCCATGGATTGTGCCAGCAGGTATAGGAGCCGGTCCATGCGGCCCGGGGGGAGGGTGTCAGGATTCCAGCCGCAGAGGGAGGCCCGGGCTGTTCCGTGGCCGGCCAGGGTTGCCAGATTGTGGGTCATGCCCCGGGTGGCTACCATCTTTTTATAATTGGCCAGGCAGTCCCATTCCAGCTTTGGGGTGCCGGCCCGGAAAAGATTATTATCTTCAATAAATGATTGATAGGGAGAGTTCGTCTCAATGCCTGCTGCTGCAAATCCGCAATTACCGCCGATGAATGTGGTGATACCCTGTTCCGTGAACGGGGTGGTGAACTCCGGTCGCTTGTCATTGGGCATAAACCAGTCATTGTGGGAGTGCATGTCAATGAAGCCCGGGGCAATGATCTTGCCAGTGCAGTCCAGGGGCTGGGCATCGGCAGTAATGGCTGAAGGCGAGATGGCTTCAATTTTATCCCCGTTGATGAGCAGGTCTCCGGTGTCGCCCTTGGCGCCTGTGCCGTCTACAATGGTTCCGTTTTTGAGCAGGATTCTCTTTTCGGTCATGGCAGCCTCCCTGAATTGTTGATGTATGGACCATCCAATATTGATTAACCAGGCAAGGCCTGTCAACAATGAATTCGGAAAATTTCTTTTGAACTAATCATCGGGATGGCGTATTTTGGGGAAATTAAACGATGGCTTAAAACAGCTTTGGAAGCGCGAACGCTTTTTGTGAATCATTTGTGATAACGCTTTCAGGAAAAAGGAGTGAGAGGTGAAAGATAAAACAATCGGATTTATCGGCCTGGGCGTAATGGGCCATTCCATGGCAGGGCATCTTCTGGATGCCGGATATAAGATGCAGGTCTACACCCGGAGCAAGGCCAAGGCAGAAGACCTTTTAGCAAGAGGGGCTAAATGGGCCAAAACGGTTGCGGAACTGGCCAAGGCATCGGATCTGGTGATCTCCATTGTGGGATATCCGGCAGATGTGGAGGAGATTTATCTGGGACCTTCCGGCATATTGGAAAATGCCGGATCAGGCACCATTGCCGTTGACATGACCACTTCTGACCCCGGCCTGGCCTGTAAAATTTGGGAGCAGGGCAGGGAAAAAAAAGTTGGTGTCCTGGATGCCCCGGTCTCCGGGGGGGATCTGGGCGCGAAGAATGCCACCCTCTCCATCATGGTGGGAGGGGATGAAAAAGAGTTTAAACAGGCCCTGCCTGTGCTGGAAGTCATGGGAAAGAATATTGCCTTTCAGGGCAAAGCCGGATCGGGCCAGCATACCAAAATGGCCAACCAGATTGCCATTGCCGCAGGAATGGTGGCTATGTGTGAATCACTGGCATATGCCCAAAAATCCGGCCTGGATCCTGAAGCGGTCCTGAGAATAATCGGTTCCGGTGCTGCGGGGTCTTGGTCCCTGAACAATCTGGGACCCCGGATTATCAATGAGGATGACCGGCCCGGGTTTTTCATCAAGCATTTCATCAAGGATATGGGCATTGCCCTTGAATCGGCTAAATCCATGGGGCTGGATACTCCGGGGCTGGATCTGGCCTATTCCCTTTATAATAAGATGGCAGACCAGGGGTTCGAAGAAAACGGGACCCAGGCATTGTATAAATTGTTTCAATAGTGGACTCTTTTTTCAGCCTGGGTCTGGGGGGGATGTTTTTGTCCTCTTTTCTGGCGGCCACGGTATTGCCCCTGAGTTCCGAGGTGGTTCTGGGCCTGCTTTTGTCCGGAGGATACAATCCTGCACCTGTGGTGGCCGTTGCCACCGTAGGCAATGTGCTTGGATCTGTGGTCAACTATTGGATCGGCCTTGCCGGTACCGGCTGGCTGACCCGGAAGATCAGCCACGTCTCGGAAAACGACATTCAAAAAGCCAGGGATAGGTTTGAATCCTGGGGCTGGGCCGGATTGCTCCTGGCCTGGGTACCGGTGATCGGTGATCCTTTAACCGTGGTGGCCGGGATGCTTCGGATTAATTTTGCATGGTTTATTAGTTTAGTGACCATGGGAAAGCTGGGCCGCTACCTGGTACTGGCCGGGTATTGGATTTTCAATTGATCACCCCGGGGCGGGGCCTGGCCCAGATCCGGTTATTTCCAGGCTTCTGGCTGATGAGGACTCCCATACCCACAAATGCGGCCCCGGTGATCTGGCCGGGTGTCAAGGATTCTCCCAATAGTGTCCAGCCCAGGAAAACGGCAACTACAGGCACCAGGTTGATAAAGACGGATGCCTTTGTGGCCGGTACCCGGCTGATGGACCAGTTGTACATGCCAAAGGCACCGACCGAGGCAAATGCGCCGAGCAGTACAAGGGCGGTGAGCAGGTCCGGCCGGAGCATGACCTGGGGGGCAGCCAGAATATGGCGGATTCCCGGGGAGAAAAAGATTAGTCCGGCAAGGAACTGGAGCCCGGTCAATGTCCAGGGGTTATACCGAAGGCTTAGCTGCTTGACCAGGATCATATTTCCCGCCGCACATGCCATGGCGAAAAATTCAAGACTGTTCCCCAGTAAGGGGTTATCCCCGGGTATTGTACTTTTGCCGCACAGGGTCAGGATGATGACCCCGGCCACTGAAATAAAAAGCCCGGATATGATTTTTCCACTTATTTTTTCCGATAGAAAGAGCCAGGCACCCAGGGCCACCAATACGGGAACCGATGCGGAGATAACCCCGGCCTGGGATGAGGTGGTCAATTGCAGGGCGTTTGACTCAAAGAAAAAGTAGAGGCAGGGCTGAAGGAGAACCATGGGGATCAGCAGCTTGAGATCTCCCCGGTGCCAGGTCGGTATCAGTCTCTTTGTAAAGGGCAGCATGATCAGGCAGGCAATGGCCATCCGGCAGAACATGACTGCCTGGGGATGAAGTATGTTTACGGCCACCCGAATGGCGGCAAAAGATGCGCCCCAGAAAACCACTGTGGCGAACAGGGCCGCAAAGGGGAGCAGGTCGGCCCGGGCAATACCTTTGGACATATCTTTGTTCTGGATTGTTTTTTTATGTTTTGTGTTTTTCATGGTGTCCCTCGGTTCTGTGGTCGTTTCAATATTCTGTCTGGACCCTATAACGGGATACACCCTTTGTATTGTAAAAAATTGCCCTGTTTTTGATGTTTTTCAAGGGGAGGTTCTGGTCAGGATCGAACCAGGTATTGCTTTGGTGTTGCTCCCAAATACCGTCTGAAGGTATTGGAAAAATGGCTTTGATCCGTAAATCCTGTTTCCAGGGCGACCTGGGCGGCAGGCATTCCTTTGCCCAACAAAGCCTTTGCTGTTTCCAGCCGTTTGAGGGTTCTGTATTGATGGGGGGAAAGGCCTGTTTCCCGTTTGAATGTCCTTAAGAAATGAAACCGGCTTAAACCAACGCTTTGGGATACCTCCTCCAGAGTGAGTTTCCGGTCAAGTTCCCGGGACAGAAGATCCCGGGCCCGGATAACCGGCTGGTGCCTCAGTTTTAGATTCGCATCAGGTTTGTCCTGGCGGCCGTATCTGGAAAAGATAAAATGAAATGCAGAGAGGACGAGCGCTTCTTTTTCAAGACTGTCCCGGCTGGAGATTATTGTTCTGAACAGGTTTTCCAGAAGGGCGGTAATGAGGGGATCCTCCAGAATTGAGGCGGTGAACTCCGGTGTTGCATTACCGATCATTCCAAGGTCCCGGGCCAGAGAATTCATGGCTTCCAGGGTAATGTAACATATGGTGTAGCTCAGATGCCCGCTGTCAACGGGAACGCCTGAATGAAGCTGACCTGGGTTGATCAGGGTGACGCCGCCCGGGCCGGTAATGGCATCATTCTCTCCGCTGCCCAGGCAATAGCAGGCTCCTGAGGTGATGAGGCTGATGATATACAGGTCATCATGGAAATGTTCCGGAAAACAATGGCCGCTGTTCTCCACCCGGCAGAGATCTATGCCTTTCAGGCCGGAATCACGATAGAATATGACGTCTGTTTTAGGCCTCATACCATTATTATAAACTTTTTTTAAAGAATGTATTGTAAAAAATTGCGGGTTGACTGAATGGCTCTCAGGCAATCAGGCAGCCGGTCAGATACGTGGCAATGGTCATCAGTTTTTTAAGGGGCAGGAAATTCATTGACCTATTCGTGTATAGAAAGGATGCAGTGGCAGGCATGAATTCATCTTGGTCATTAAATTTGAGGATGACCGGAACTCTGGGAAGGGCCTTGAATTCAGCACAGAGATCATGGGACGGGGAGTCATGGATAACGGCACCCAGTTCCCGGCATCTGAGCGCCAGTGCATCTGTTTTTCCGGTGAAGTGGGATTGAATGGTTTTGGCGGTGTTGGCAGTAAAACTTGAAAACAAAGGAGAGGCGTTGGAAAGTTCCCTGAAAGTCAAAAGCTTCAGGGGGGGCTTTCGGCAGCGCCTCAGGGCAATAGATCTCATAGGCGGACACCAGATCCCGGATCGCCGTGGGGATATCCAGGCCGTCTGATGTCGTGATGGTTTTGTCCGACACAATGATTTTCCGGTTAAAGAAATTCAGGACATAGGTGCGGTGGGCTCGCTTGATATCGAGTATCTCATTTTTTTCTGAAAAATTATAGGCATCCGACACCGCCTTACCATTTGAATTGTCCGGGTCTTGTCCGGTCATGGCGCTATTTTTCATCTGTTGTTTTCAAGTCTGCCTGTTTTTCCATGAGTGCCTCGTACTCGTCTTCATAATCCATGAGCTCCATCATGATCCCTGGTCTGGCAGAGTGTGCCGGCACCCGGCCCTTGACATCACTGATCAGGATCTCAAGTTCGGCTATCCGCTGGTCGATCCTAAGTTTTTTTTTATTTTCAATAGTGTTCATCATTAATTCCCGTGCGCGCCTGGCCTTTAATAATCAATACCAGCAGGTTTGACAGATGCCTGGTCGTGGGCCTGGCAGGGGGTGACTCCGTATACCATTTTACATACGGGGCACCGGGTTTCCATAAATTCCATCGTAAACCCTTGCCCGCAATTGCCGCAGCTGAGTTCAAATGGTGCGGCTACGGGTGCGCTGTTAAATCCCATCATTCTGATTTTGTCCACAATTTCCCGGCCGGATTGGTTCGGGTCTGAGCAGGCGTTGTACATTTGTGTTTCCTCCATTACCAAGTATACGTTGACCATAACTCTACATTAAACCGGTCCGGAAAAAATTGATACATATCAAAAACACAAAAAAAATCCCAGAGTATCGGTGCACAGAGTGCTGCACTTTCTATTTTGGTAGGCGGAGGTATCAAGTGAGAGCGCCTGAGCGTCATGATTAAAATGAGCCATAAGTTTGATACTTTTCTTGACAAGAACCAACTTGTTATCCTATGACAAGGACCGATTGTAATAATATCAAAGGTTTTTCCGAGGTGCGACGTTATACTGCACCAAGGAGATTGCCGATACGCATCCGGATGTTGGTATCTGTATCGCATCCGTGGCTGAGGGATTAAAAGAAGCTGGCTTTTTTTTGCTGAATCCTTAAAGATGTGATGAATAAAAACAAGGGTGCAAAAAATTTACGGATATATGGCAACTGCAATCATATGGATTGTTCAAATTTAAAATATAAAGAGGGTGGATGTTAATGGCGTACGAAACACCAAACTCTGAATATCAGTCCGGAGCAGTTGACGAATGTTATTTTTACGGAGAAGGAGAAAAAAATGAGTGACGTCCATTCGACCGAGTATAAATTTCAATTTAAAGATTGTCTGCTCGGCGCGCAGATGCTTTTCGTGGCCTTTGGCGCCTTGGTGCTGGTACCGATTCTAACGGGTATAGATTCCAATGTAGCCCTGTTTACGGCTGGTGTTGGTACCTTGATTTTTCAGCTTATTACCAAGGGGAAGGTGCCTGTTTTTTTAGCGTCTTCTTTTGCTTTTCTACCACCGTTATTCGCAGCCCAGCAGGGGCAATTCACCTATCCGGCCATCATGTGCGGTTTGGTTGCTGCGGGCCTGTTTTATATTTTTATAAGCTTGCTGGTCCGCCAATTCGGTGCCGGCTTCCTGCATCGGCTGCTGCCTCCCGTTGTCACTGGACCGGTGATTATGCTTATTGGCCTGATTCTGGCCCCTGTGGCCGTACATATGGCAATGGGACGCGCGGGTGACGGTTCCATCTGGCTGGAGCCCCAGGCACCGTCAATGATAATTGCAGGCGTGGCGCTGGCGACAACCATTCTGGTTTCGTTGATCGGTAAGAACTGGTTCAAACTTGTTCCCATTTTATGCGGTATTGCAGCGGGTTATGCAACCGCTCTGCTGTTGGATATCACAGGCCTTACTGCATCCATGCATGCGTCTTTCATGGCCACTGCCGTGGACGGTAAGATTCAGGGCGTGGCAGCGGCTCCCTGGATGGACACCGTATTGATCAGCTTCGGTGGATTGGCTGACCGACCATGGCTGGCGATACCCAACTTCACCTTACCGACCTGGGATTTTAACGCCATCCTTTTTGTGGTACCCATTGCTATTGCCCCTGCCATTGAACATTTCGGTGACGTATTGGCAATCGGCTCCATTACCGGGAAGGATTATGTCAAGGATCCCGGTATTCAGAACACTATGCTTGGTGACGGTATTGCCACTTCTCTTGCAAGTATGATTGGTGGCCCCCCAAACACAACTTACTCCGAAGTTACAGGAGCCGTGGCACTTACCCGTGCCTTTAACCCGGCCATTATGACATGGGCCGCGATTACCGCCATCCTGCTGGCATTTGTCGGTAAACTTGGCGGATTGCTTAATACCATTCCGGTACCGGTCATGGGCGGCATCATGCTGCTGCTCTTTGGTGCCATTACCGTTATTGGCCTGAGTACCTTGGTGCGCGCTCAGGTAGATCTAATGGCATCTCGCAACATGATCATTGTGGCCATCATTATGGTCACCGGTCTGGGTGGCATGGTCCTGAATGTGGGTGTAACCGATCTAAAGGGGATTGGTCTGGGAGCAATTATCGGCGTTATCTTGAATCTAATACTTCCCGGGAAAGAGGATAAAGACGCCGCCTAATCCGGACGCCTTATTTTTTTCTCTTCTTACTATAGTAAATGCCAGCGCCAGGGAAATCCGGGCGCTGGCATTTAAACTCTTGCCAGTGACAGGTTTAATAGATGGTATCAGGCAGGATAACTGTATTATTTAGTTCCAAATATCTTATCTCCAGCATCACCTAAGCCTGGCAAAATATAGCCGACCTCGTTGAGACATTCGTCTACGCTGGCTGTGTAAATATCCACATCAGGGTGTTTCGCCTCGACCTTGGCAATGCCTTCGGGAGCAGCCACCAGGAAGAGGCCCATGATTTTTTTGCAGCCTGCCTCCTTGAGCAGGTCAATGGTGGCGATGAGGGTGCCGCCGGTGGCCAGCATGGGATCAAGGATCAGGGCGGTCCGTTCTTCCAGAGCGTTTGCGGTTTTGAAATAGTACTGCACGGGTTTGAGGGTTTCCTCATCCCGGTAAAATCCTACCACGGACACTTTGGCCGAGGGAATCAGATCAATCACGCCATCCATCATCCCTAAGCCTGCTCTTAGGATGGGGACGATGGTGATTTTTTTCCCTTTAATCTTATCGACTTCAACCTTACCGGCCCACCCTTCAATGACCTTTTTTTCCATGGCAAGGCTTTTCGTTGCTTCATAGGTCAGCAGCCGGGCCACTTCAGAAGCAAGCTCCCGAAAGTCTTTGGTGCTGATATCCTTTTCTCTCATGAGACCGAGTTTATGTTTAATAAGAGGATGATCCTCTACGTATACAGTCATATTACCTCCTTGTTTCGTCTTAAATGCTTGTGCTAAGTATATCCGATCAAGATTATTGAAAATGGGGATTTTAGTCAAGAAAATTAGTCTGATATTGTAATTATTCCTTTTTTATGCACAATAGAGCCATGGTGAAGACAGAATACATAGAGGTGGGGGTGACCTTGCCGGTAAAGGGCACCTTTGTCTATAAAATACCTGAGAAATTCAAGTCCGAGGCCTGCCCGGGCATGCGGGTGCTGGTACCCTTCGGCCGACGGCGGGTTACCGGCTATATTCTGGGAGAAGAGGAAGATGCAGGCCCTTACAGGGCCAAAAATATATTGGACCTTTTGGATGATCATCCCCTTTTTCCCCACACAGATATCCCGTTTTTCAAGTGGGTGGCAGATTATTATATCCATTCCCTGGGAGAAACCATTAAAACCGCTCTGCCCACAGGGCTGGAGCGGCAGGATGTCTCCTGTGTCTTTGTCACACAGGCCGGCCGGGATGCCCTTGCAGGGAAGGGGCTGATGCCCGAAGAAAAAGAATTGATGGGCCGGGTGGTCCAAAATGACGGCTGTTCACTGAAAGCATTGGTGAAAAATAGTTCCTTTGCCGAGGCCCTGTTTCCAAAATTGGTCCGAAAACTGATACGGAGAATGGAAAAAAAAGATTTCATCACCGTGTCGGCTGTGCTGAAAAAAGAGAGTACAGGGATCAAAATGGAAAAATTTATTTCTATTTCCAAAGATCTGCCCCAAAAAGCCATCACGATGTCCAAAAAACGGAGCCTCATCCTTTCCATTGTCCGGGAGTCCGGGGAGATCTCACTGACCGGACTGAAGACCCGGGTACCCACGGCGCCGAGACTGATCCTGCCCCTTGAAGAGGCCGGGTATGTATCCGTTGCCCTGCGTAGGGTGTTCCGGGATCCCCTGGGTGATCCCGTGGAACCGGACACGCCGCCTGAGTTGACGGATGAGCAGGCCGCCGTGGTGGGGCAGGTCCGGCAGAACCGGGAAAAGGGATTTATCCCCTATCTTCTGACCGGGGTCACCGGATCAGGCAAGACCGAGGTCTATATGCGGCTGGTGGCTGATGCCGTGGAAAGAGGGCAGGGGGCCATTGTCCTGGTGCCTGAAATTGCCCTGATTTCCCAGACTGAACGAAGGTTCCGTGCCCGGTTTGGTGAAAAAATAGCTGTCATCCATTCCATGCTCACCAACGGGGAGCGTCTGGACCAGTGGCGCAGGATTGCCCTGGAAAAGGTCAACATCGTCATTGGAGCCAGATCTGCCGTATTTGCCCCGTTGAAAAAAATCGGGGTCATTATCGTGGATGAGGAGCACGACAGCTCTTATAAACAGGAATCCGGGCTTCGTTACAATGCCAGGGACCTGGCAGTTGTCCGGGGCAAGATGCACGATTGTCCGGTGATACTGGGATCTGCCACCCCGTCGGTGCAGTCCTATCAGAATGTGGCGGCTGGCAGGTTTTCCCAGCTTGAACTCAAAAAACGGGTGAACAATAATCCGTTGCCGGAAATCACCCTGGTGGACATGAAAAAATATAAGGATGTCTGGGGCACGGACCGGATCATCACCCCTGAATTGGGAAAGGAAATCCGGGCCTGCCTGGAAAAGGGAAACCAGGCCCTTATTTTCCTGAACCGCCGGGGATTCGCCACCTTTCCGGCCTGCGGGTCCTGTGGCAAAACCCTGAATTGCCCCCATTGTGCCGTGACCATGACATTTCATAAAGGGGCTGATTCTTATAGATGTCACCTCTGCGGCCATTTTATGGACGGGAATGTCAGGTGTCCTGAGTGCAAGACCGGTAAGCTGAAAAATTTCGGGTTTGGGACGGAAAAGGTGGAGGCCATGTTGAAATCACTCTTTCCCGACGCCCGGCTGGCCCGGATGGACCAGGATTCAACCGCCAAAAAAGGGAGCGCAGTACGGCTGCTGCGTCAGATCCGGAACCGGACCGTGGATATTATTGTGGGCACCCAGATGCTGGCCAAGGGCCATGACTTTCCTTCCATCACCCTGGTTGGGGTGATCTGTGCCGATCTCTCTTTAAGTCTGCCCGATTTCAGGGCCAGCGAACGGACGTTCCAGCTTCTAGCCCAGGTGGCTGGCCGTGCGGGCAGGGGCAAGGATCCGGGGCGGGTGATCATGCAGACCTACAACCCGGATCATTTTACCATTGAGGCCTCCCGGAATCAGGATTATCTTGAGTTTTTCAACCAGGAGGCTCCTTTTCGGAAGGCCTTGATGTATCCGCCTTTCACCCGGATGATTCAGTTGAAGATTTCAGGAAGAGATGAGCATAAGACCGCAGCCCATGCCCAAAAAATCGGTCAGGTATTGAATCGCCTGAACACAGGCGAGCCCACGGCCCAGATTTTAGGACCCATTGAAGCGGCCATCCAGAGGATATCCGCCAGGTTCAGGTGGCAGATTCTTATCAAGAGTGTTTCAGCCGCACGGATTAACCGGATGGTATCGGCCATGGCCCATGACCCCGATATCCGGCGGGTGAAAACTGTCACCATCGGTATAGATGTAGATCCTTATTTTCTCATGTGATTGGTGTTTTATACGTACAGCTTATTGAAAAAAAGGTAGGGGCCCAGATTGTCAAAATGCTCCTTATTGAGGAACTTTGCGGTGAGGTAACGGCCTTTTTTTGCCTCCACCCGGACATCCTTTGTCACCACAGATTGTTTGGGATCATCCAGAACAAATTCTACCTTGAGAGTCATTTCGGGCAAAAGTTTTTCATCCATATTGGTTCTCATTGTCAGGCCGTCTGAGTTCAGGCGTATGATAACCATTCTTCCGGTGCGCTGCTCTTTTCCCGTGGTGGAAAAGGTGCCCGCCAGTGAGGTGGTGCGCTCCCGGCCGGAGCGTTTTTCAAGAACCGCAATATACGTATGGCCGCAGTTGCAGGTGCATTTTACGCGGTTAAACCGTTTGGATAATTTGTATTCTGACAGCTGGAGTGTTTTTGACCGGCTGCATTCCGGGCAGGTCAGGCGAGCCGTGTCAAGTGTGCTGATTTTTACCCGATGTTCCATGGGTGCTCCTTCTCAAGGTGTATTAACGTTCAGTTGGATATTATAATTCATTTTATGTGCCAATTGCAAATATGGATTGATTGGTTTGAATATATTATATATATTAAGGATGTGTTTAAATATCGATAGTTGTCCATCTTTGATTTGTTTATATTTAGAATGTATATGATTAAATTTAAATAGTGGGATGATATCCAAATGATTAATAAAGATCGTATTCCCGGCCGAACTGATTTTGAGTTGTTCAAAGAGCTTGATCCAGATGCTTTGCAGAAAAAGTTTCTTAACGCCCTTTTGAAAATTCATAATGTCCGTAGGGGGTCCATCTGGATAAAAAAGGCCCATACCTACGTCTGTGTAGAGGCTGCGGGCGCTGAAAGCAAAAGTATCAAAGGGGTGGTACTGGAGGCAGATCAGCCTTCCATCGTGGGCTGGGTTATTGAGAACGCCAAAATGACCGTTGCCGAAACGTTTAGTGACCGCCGGCATAACCGGGAGGTTGAAGAAAAATTTGCAGTGAAGAGCAGTCAGATCCTCTGCTTCCCTCTTTTTTTGATGGAAAAGGAGGTGTTCGGGGCCGTTCAGATTATTGATACCACCCCGGACAGGACCCGGCTCAATCTGGATGAGGAATACCTGGAGCCCCTGCAGAATCTTGTGGATATCTGTTCCATTGCCATGAGTAATGCTATTCTCTACTCCACGGAGCGGGAAAAGGCCCGCCATTTAAAATCCGTCCTGTCAAAGGTGAAGAAAGAGAATTCCATAATCGGCCAGAGTGAATCTTTCCATAAGAGTATGGCCCTGGTTAAAAGTTATGCAGATACTGAATTTAACGTACTCATCACAGGTGAAAGCGGTACCGGCAAGGAGTTGGTGGCGGAACGGGTTCACAGGGGAAGCAGCCGGGCAGATAAGCCTTTTCTGGTTCAAAATTGTTCAGCCATACCTGAAACCCTGCTGGAAAGTGAATTGTTCGGCTATAAAAAAGGGGCCTTTACCGGTGCCACCCGTGACAGGGCCGGTCTCTTTGAGGCGGCTGACAAGGGTACGGTATTTCTTGATGAAATAGGGGATATGCCCATGAGTACCCAGGCCGGGCTACTGCGGGTACTCCAGAAAAATGAAATTAAACCCCTGGGATCAACACGGGTCAGGATTGTGGATGTAAGGATTATTGCAGCCACAAATAGAGACATCAAAAAAATGATCCAGGAAAATAAATTTCGCCAGGACCTTTTTTACCGGCTGTCCGTACTGCCGGTCCATCTGCCGCCGTTGAGGGACCGGCGGGAGGATGTACCTCTGCTGGTTAAACATTTTCTGGAAACCGAGGCCCTGAAGGCAGATGTCTTTGAGAAAAAAGTAGTGCCTGAGACCATGCAGCACCTGGTGGCCTATGCCTGGCCCGGCAATATACGGGAACTGGAAAACCTCATGCGCTATCTCATGGTCACTGCGCCGGGAGATACGATTCTTCCCGTCAATTTGCCTGATCATATAAGAGAGCAGGGCAATGATCTTTCCATTTCCGGAGACCTCTGCCCTGATTCTGAAAATGAATTTTCAGCTGATTTGTCGGCCATGACCTGGCCGGACCTTGAAGAGGCTTATGTCAGGGCCCTATTGAAGAAATTTAATTGGAATATTACCTGGGCGGCCAGGGCATCGGGTGTCAACCGGTCAACCTTTGCCTCAAGGATGAGAAAACTGGGTATAAGGAGGATTCAGGGGTAATCTTGTACCAAAAAAATCCTGGGGCTAAAATTTTACCGCCCCAGGATTGAAATTATTCTTCCCCGTTATTTTATCCAAGCAGGTCTACGATTTTTGCCTGTGTTTTGGCCGCCTGGTTCAGGGCATATGAACTTGCCTGGCGCATTATTTTTGCCTGGTTCAAAATCATGGACTCCTCTGCCAGATCTGTATCCCGGATCTGTGATTCTGCCGATATGAGATTGATTCGGCTCGTGGAAAGGGCCTCAACTTCAGACAGGGCTTGATTTTGGCTGGAGCCCACATCTGACCGGATCCGGCCGACCTGTTCCAGGGCCTGATTCACAGTATTCAAGGCATTTTGGGCACCTTCTGCCGTGGTCACGTCAATACTTGATAAAAAGCCGTTTTCACCGGAACCCAACTGGGACGGATCCACTGATCCGATAGAGAGACGTTCCATATTGAAATTGCCGTCCAGAAGAGACTGCCCGTTGTAAGAGGTGGTGGATGCAATATCTTTCAGAGCATCCAGTGATCCATTGATGTCAGACTGGATGGCCGCAAGGCTGTCCGCAGACTGCAGCCCGTTTGCCGCTGTAATTGTTTTGGTCTGAATATTCTGAAGAATGTCCGACATCTGGCCCAGAGCCCCTTCAGCGGTCTGCGCAATGGCAATACTGACATTCGCATTCTCAATTCCTTGTTCCGCTGCCAGGGACCGGCTCTTCAATTGGTTCGCGATGCTCATTGAGGATGAATCATCTGATGCTGAATTGATCCGTTTGCCAGTTGCGACCCGTTCCAGGGAATTGGCGAGTGCCTGATTGGCTTTTCCGGCCTGCCCAAGGGCAATAAGACTTGAGGTGTTATTGGGTATGCGTAATGTCATGACTCCTCCTTACATTCTGACAATTGCAGTTGAATCTAATAAAATATAACAGGTAATTTAAATAAATTCAAACGGTTATTTGTAAGGAGTACGGGTGCCGGGCCGCCAGGGTGATCATGCATTGGCTCTGTGCCAGGCCACCACCTCTTCATAGGAAATATTGCCGCCAAAGATATCCAGGGCTGACCCGATGGTGAGGTCCACCCGGTTATTCCCCATGGTTTTGACCCGGTCCAGATCGGAAAACCGGGATGCGCCTCCTGCGTAAGTGACAGGTATGGGGGAATTGGCTCCGAGCATGGAAACCAGGTTTTCCTGAATGCCCTGCATTTTGCCTTCCACATCAACCCCGTGGACCAGGAATTCATCACAAAACTCAGCAAAGCTTTCAAGTGTGGCAGGGGTAACGGCCACATCCGTGAACTTCTGCCACCTATCGGTAACAATCCAGAATTGCCCCTCCCTGTACCGACAGCTCAGATCCAGGACCAGCCTGTTTTTTCCCACGCCTCTGACCAGGGCCTTGAGTTTGTCCATGTTAATGCTGCCCCGGGAAAATACATAGGAGGTCACAATTACATGGGAGGCGCCTGCATCCAGAAATGTCGTCGCATTGTCCGGGGTGATGCCGCCCCCCACCTGAAGCCCGCCGGGATATGCATTGAGGGCAGATACCGCAGCCTCAGTATTTCCCGGACCCAGGGCAATGACATGGCCCCCCGGAAGTTGGGCTTTTTTATACATCCTGGCAAATTGAGCCGGGGATTCAGGGCTTTCGAAATTGGTGACAATATTGTCCAGGTCAGTATCTTTGAGGGTAGAGCCGACGATCTGGACTACTTTGCCCTTGCGCAGGTCAATGCAGGGTCTGAATTTCATATATGGTTTCCTTGTTTTCCCTATATCTTAAACCGATCGGCCATTTTTTTCAGGCCTGCCGCAATATCCCCCAATTCTCGGGCATTATCATTTACTTTTTCACTGTTTTGGGCAAGGGTGTCTGACATTCGGCTGATGTCAGATACCTCGTTGGCCACATCGCCTGCTGCATCCGATGCCTGGTTGATGCTGGCTGTAATTTCACTTCCGGCCTGGGATGCCATATTGATATTCACTGAAATTTCCTGGGTGGTGGCAGATTGTTCCTCTATAGCTGCGGCTATGGTGGATGAGAGGTCATTGACATTGTCCACAATTCGGGCCACATGGGAAATGATCTCAACGGTCTGGTCGGTTTCTGTCTGGATCTGACGGATTTCTTCCCTGATGTCCTCGGTGGCTTTTGAGGTCTGGGTGGCCAGTTCCTTGATCTCTGTTGCCACAACGGCAAAGCCTTTTCCGGCTTCCCCGGCCCGTGCCGCCTCTATGGTGGCGTTGAGGGCTAGAAGATTGGTCTGTTCAGAAATTTCCGTGATGGTCTCGGTGACTCTGCCGATGGCTTCCGCAGCACCGGCCAGATGGTTAACCTTTTCACTGGCCGTACGGGTCCGGGTTACAGCTTCTTCTGTAGTCTGCCTTGAGGATGCCGTGTTTTTGGCGACTTCTGAAATGGTGGCTGTCATTTCCTCTGCAGCGGATGCCACGGTGTTCAGGTTTTGGGCGGTCTCCTCCATGCCTGTGGCCACAGAAGTCATGGCATCGTTCATACTGGCGGCAGCTCCAGCCACCTGGGTGGATTTGTGCGAGGCATCCCCGGCACTTGAGGTCATGGTCTGGGAGACCGATGAGAGGTCTGCGGCGGCACCTGTCAGATGGGTGATGCCCATGGACAGGCTTTTAATCAGTTCGCCCACATTCTGTGCAATCCGGTCCAGGTAATCTGCCAGATCCCCGAGTTCATCATTCCGGACAATATTCAGCCGGGAGGTAAAATCCCCATGGGAGAGATCCTGGGCAAAGGCGAAACTTTTGTTGAGCACGGATAAAATCTGGCGGATGATGATAAACGCAAGTATTGCTCCGGCAAGGATACCGCACACAGCAATGATAATCAGGAGGGCCCGGGCTGTGGTGAAATTCTGGTTTGCCAGGTCCCGGTCCTTGCCCAACCCTTTCTGGCTGGTTTCCACCAGTCCGGCCATGATGCCGGCAGCCTGGTCCAAGGCCTCTCGTCCCGTTGTTCTGGACAGTTCAAAGGCTTTTGCATTGGAGTTGTGGGCAGCCAGATCCGTTATTTTATCACTCATATCAGTGAACTGGTTGAAGAGGTCACGGGCGGCCTGGAAGTCCTTTTTTGATGTTTTATTGATCTGGGACGCCAGGGCGTCGAACTCTTTTGATATAGGGCCTTTTAGTTCGTTGATGCGCTGGATCAGGGCCTGGGTCTTTTGGGTATCCCGGGACAGGATAATGGCCTGTTCCGTATTTTCAAGAGCCCGGATTGAAGTCAACAGTCGGGCGGAACGTTTCATCAATTCCCCGACTTCCGCCAGGAACATGGCATCAAACAATTGGGTGGCATCCTGGAATTCTTGTTCATAATTGGCCACAACGGTTTCAACATGGTTCCCCAGGGCGGTAATCAAAGGCCCGGCCTCATTGGCCGCCATCTGTGCGGCTTTGAAATTGGTGTTGGCCATGGTGAGTTCGGATATGGCGGTATGGACCGACATGAACTGCGAAAACGCGGTTTCAAACAATGCCAGTTTTTTCTTTTCTTCCGGGTCAATGATCCCTGACAATTTTTCCCCGCCGTCTTTGATCCGTTTTTCAGCCCCTGCAATGAGGGCGGCATAATTTTTCATCTCAGTCTCATTTTCTGAAATGAGCATATTTTTTTCCGCCCCTGAAATGAGCAGAAGATCTTTTTGGATACGGGTGGCCAAGATTATCTTTTCTGCGGAGATGTTGACGATCCGTCTGATCTGCCCTCTCATGCCGGACAGGTTCCATAGTCCCACCGCTCCGATTAACAGGGAGATGAGAATGAAGATAATTACCACAGAGGAGAATTTAATTTTGAGACTGACCCGTTTGAGCTTATTTGCCATGGAACCACCTCCCTGTTAGGATTAGCGAATATTATGCTACCAGATCCATCATATCTATAATAATGCCTTCCAGTTTCTGCCGGTTGATCAATTTCATGTCCGAGCCCTGTTTTTCCACAAAGTCACTCACCGTGATTTTGACTTCAAACTGTTCCGTGGGAGTATTCATCTCAACTTCAAGAATGGGCCATTCATGTTCCATTTCCACGTGAACCCTGCCTGCCGGGGTGGTGTACACAAATTCATATTCTGCTTCATCTTCCAGGCTGATCCCTCCGATATTTGTGGGTGTCCGTTGGGACACCTTTTCCCAGCGCCGGCAAAGCATGGTGTCAATGTTTTCAATGAGGAAGTCGTCCATTTTAGCGTAGGCCATGGCACTTTGAAACCCTTTTTTGATTTTATCAAGTAATCCCATAATTTTTCTCCATCTATAATATAAATTAAGGATCGGCTCCAAAATTACTTGAACTTTTGTAAAAAAATACCAATTTAATGGGGTTTGGAAACAATTTAGATCAAGTTATTTTGTAGAGATTCCTAAGTCTGTTTATTTCTGTTTCCGGCCCACCACCATGGCCACCCATTCATCATGGAATTTTTCCGAGACAAGGTCAAGGCCGTTGGCGGTTAAGGCCTTGTGAACATCCGGGCGTCGTTCCCGGATAATCCCCGAAAGCACGGCAAGGCCATTGGGCGGCAGTCTCCTTTTGATATCAGGGGCAACATCCACGATGACCTGGGCAATGATATTTGCCGTTACCAGGTCATGGCAGGTTTCCGGAATCTGGTCCAGGGTGGTTGCGTCCAGGGTATAGGTGGCCGGGTCTATCCCGTTTTTTTCAAGATTTTCCCTGGTGATGTCAACGGCCATGGGATCGGTATCTATTCCGGTCAGTTTGGATGCTCCCAGCTTGGCCGCTGCAATCATGAGAATCCCTGATCCGCATCCCACGTCCAGGACCGTTTGCCCCGGTTTAAGATGGGTTTCAATAAGTTCAAGGCACATGGCGGTGGTGGGGTGGGTGCCGGTGCCGAAGGCCATGCCCGGGTCGATGTGGATGATAATTTCATCCGGTGCCGGGGTATGGGGTTTCCACTCGGGCTTTACCACAATCCGGTCCGTGATCCGGGTAACGTTGAAATAGTCTTTCCAGGCATCTGCCCAGTCTTTTTCATCCACAATATCCACCCGGGGGGTGACCTGAACACCCATATCGGCCAGGTCTGCCAGTCTGGTTTTTATTTTTTCAATGATGATATCAGAGGCATCCATATCCGGCAGGTAGCCGATGATGCCATTCTGGTCGGGTAGGGGCAGGGTGCGGGTTCCGAAACCTTCATCCGGTTCCGGTATGGGCACGTTACAGACCACGCCTTTGAGGTTAAAGGAAAAGAAAATATGGCAGATCAGTTCTTCTGCCAGGGCTATATTGCTGGTGCTGAATTCAGCCGTAACTTTTTTGAATTTCATGGAAACCAAGTCTTTCTTGAATTTTTCTTAAAAAAGAATTATTTTGCATAATTTTAATATTGTCAAACTATTTATTCAGGCAGGCGGTCATGATGCTCCACCTCCATAAACATTCAAACCCTTATAAAAATTGGATTTCGGGCATTGTTCTCTCTGTTTTTCTCCTTTTGGGGACTGGCGATCAGGCCTGGCCGGAAAACGGGGTGAAGGTTGTGGGCAGCGGTGATACCTGGCCTGGATTTACCAGGGTTGTGACCGAATCCATGGCTCCTTTTGCCGAAAGGCTTGAAACGGATGATGACAACTTCAAGGAATACGGGGTCACCGGATTTACCGGAATCCGGATTTCCAGATTGATGGAATTGGCCGGCAAGGATGTGGATCAAGGTCGTAACCAGGGTCTGACCATTATCGGTACAGACCAATATGTGGGGTATCTGCCAAAGGAAAAACTGGAACAGGGACTTCTGGCCTGGGAGATGAACGGTAAGCCCATTACGGGGCTGACGGGTGGTCCCCTGAAACTGATCTTCCCCAAAAATGCAGGCATCCATTCCTCCTGTTACACCTGGTATGTGGCGGCCATGGTTGCTGGTAACGGACAGGGGGCGCAACTCTCTGTTACCCAGGGAGAAAACACTAGACAATACAGCCGGGCAGATCTTTTGGCCCATACTGTTCCACTGGACCGGGCCATGTTTTCCATTGCCCAGGGGTGCAGGAATGAATTTGATTCCCCGCCGCCTGCAAAAGAGATCAGGGCTGTACCCATATCCTGGTTCATGTCCGGGCCCAGGGAGGCTCAGGGCGACGGGTCAGGTTTTGTTCAGCTCATCCCCTTGGCCGGTCCTGTGGTGACCCTGCCCCCTGAACTCCTGGATTATCCGGTCTTTATTATTGTGTCCTGTGACAACCGGGGGCTTCATCCTGCTCTGGGCGGACCTTTTTCCGTTGTTTTCCCTGTGGAAACTCATCCTGAACTCAGAGATATGGTGCCCGAGACCGGTGCATTGTTTTTCCTTGAAAAGATTATTATCAAATAAAATGCTCACTCCCAGAACCCTCCAGGCCAAACTTCTGATCTCCGTTTTTTTAATTGTCACCTTGACCATCTCTTCCATGACCGCATTGGTGATTTTTATTGAAAAAAAGCAATCCCAGGAAACGGAAATGGAACGGATTTTTTATAAGGCTGATGCCATGAGAACGCGTCTGGGCCATCTCATGTACGGGAAAAACTGGCGTTACCTCATGATGACCCTGTCCAATGCCAAGGCAGCTGACCCCTCTTTGCTCTATTTTGCGGTCACCGGTGTGGACGGCCGTGTGCTCATTGCAGATGATCCGGCCCTTGTGGGGCAGCCACGGTTTGATCTTACACTGGTTGATGATCCGGAGCACCCTCTGTATTCAAAAGATGAAACAGGGAAGAAGGGGTTGTTCCGTATTTTTCTGTCCCAATACCGGTCTGATATTGAACCGGGGGCTCCTGGCTATGCCAACCAAGGGGAAGTGATTTTTGAGGCTGTGTACAACATTGTTTATCTGGGAAATCCCATGGGGCAGTTCCGGGCCGGGTTCACCCGGAGTAAAATGAACCGCCATCTTCTGTTCCTGACTGCTGGGATGCTGGGCACAGGGCTTTTGGTCCTTTTAGCCGTCTTGACCATCATTTACCTGGTGATCCGCCGACATATGATCCCGGTTGATTCCTTTATCCGGCATATCTCCGGGCTGGACCTCAGCCGGGACGGCAATAGTTTCAGGCAGAGTCTGGGAGATGTTCATCTGGGTGAACGTTCCGGTGAGACCCTGGATGTCAGGCAGCTTAAACAGGCCTTCCGCCATCTGAGGGATCAGTTCATCTCCGCCTGGGACCAGTTGGAAAACCATCGGGATAACCTCGAGCAGATGGTGGATGAGCGCACCCTTGCCCTGAACCGTTCTAATGACCAGCTCAGCCGGCAGATCCGTGAGAGAAAAGAGATTGAGTCCAGGATATTGACGGTGCAGAAACTTGAAGCCATCGGGACTCTTGCCGGAGGGGTGGCCCATGAATTCAACAATGTATTCATGGCCATTTCCGGATATGCCACCCTGATTCAAAAGCGCAGCGAGCCCGGCCATCCCAATATTGAAAAGGCGGAAAAAATTCGCCGGCTGGTGGAAACCGGAGCCAGGTCCGTTCAGCAGCTCCTGGGATTTGCCAGATCAGGAAAATTCGACCCCGGCCCCATGAACCTCAATGAGATCCTGAGAGTCAGCCTGGTGATCCTGGGATCCAGCAGAAAAGAAATGAAAATCAGAACAGATTATGCCAAGAATCTCTGGACAGTCCAGGCGGACCGGTCCCAGATGGAACAGGTCGCCATGAATCTGCTTCTCAATGCGGCCGAAGCCATGCCCGCCAAAGGTACCATCTGTGTTCGGACCCGGAATCTGGAGTTGAGTGATTTTCAGGTTTCCCTGGACAAGCAGGTCTCCGGAAGGTTTGTCATGTTGTCGGTTCAAGATGAGGGACCCGGCATTGATCCGGACATTTTACCCCGGATATTTGATCCCTTTTTCACCACCAAGGCCATGGGGAAGGGATCCGGCATGGGGCTGGCGTCTGTGTTTGGAATTGTGGAAAACCACGGTGGTTTTACCACGGCTGAAAGTAAAAAAGACTGGGGCAGTATTTTTTGTATCTATCTGCCCATTTTGGATGAAGGAACCTTTTGACACCTAAATGAAAAATCCCTACGAACACCTCCATATTTATAATTTCGACCGTATCCCCAAGCCTGATGAACCATTGGCCTCCCATCCGGCTTACCTTGGAACCTGGGAAGAGGACGGCACTGCGTTTTTGTTTTTTTCAGCCCCTGCCAAGGATATCGTTCATCGGATTGACAGGTCTGATCCGGATATTTCTCTGGTGGCCCATTATGAGATGAGCTGTGAAGAATGGCACGGGGACCGCATTGAACCCTATAGGGTGGAAGATTTTTGCATTGCACCGCCCTGGGACAGGCCGGCGGACAAGGATCTGAGAGAGAGTACCCTCGAAGTGATTCTTGATCCGGGGGTGGTATTCGGCACCGGCCGCCATCAGACCACGGAAGACTGCCTGACCTTGATGCACCGGATTATCAAACGGGAATCCATGGACAGGGTCATGGATATCGGTACCGGCACCGGGCTTTTAGCGTTGGGGGCGGCAGCCCTGGGGTGCCGTCAGGTTTTGGCCTGTGACTTCAATAGGCTGGCCGTTCAGACCACCCTGAAAAACATCCGGCTGAACCGGTTTGAGGACCGGATTCTTGCCTTTCAGGCCAGGGGTGAGGAAATGATGTCCATTCCCTGTGACCTCATGGTGGCCAATATCCATTATGATGTGATGCAGCATATCATTGCCCACCCAGGATTTCTGGACAATCCCTGGTTTATTCTTTCAGGGCTATTGAATTCCGAGACCCAAAAGGTGCTGGCCGTTTTAGAAGACAAGCCGGTTCACATCGTTGAACGGCGCTGCCCCGACGGGATCTGGAACACCATTCTCGGAAGAAGGGTCTGAATGCAGAAGGGGGATGGAAAAAAACAAATAAAGGTGTAACAGCCATGCGCAGCCTGGCCTTCCCAGGTAGCGCACAACAAAACATGAAACTTGATGTTCATGCTGAAAGTGTTTCTTATATAAAGCTTTGGGAGTACCGAAATGGCCGGACATGACATACTCATTGTGGATGACAGCCGTATGGTCCGCAATGTGATTAAGGGGTACCTTGCTGAATTTGATTGTAATACCACCCAAGCCGATAACGGCCTTGCCGGACTGGATCTGGCCCGGAATGCCCATTTTGATCTGATCATCACGGATGTGGATATGCCTGTGATGAGCGGGCTTGACATGTGCCGGGAACTCAAGGCAGACCCCGGAACCCGGGGAATCCCAATCCTGATGATCTCTTCCTTTGATTCTGAAGATTATATCCACAAAGGGTTCCAGGCCGGCGCCACAGCCTACCTGTCCAAAGATGAGGTGGAAACCCGGCTTTTGGCATCCGTGGAGTCCATTTTATCCAAGTCCGATTTTAATAAATCCAAACGGATACTGGTGGTAGATGATTCAAGTGTGATTCGCCACCTGGTCGGCACGGAACTCTCCAAGGAGGGGTATTACATCGCAACGGCCGTCAACGGCAGGGATGCTCTGGATAAACTTGCATCTGTCCGTCCTGACCTGATTCTTTCCGATATTGATATGCCGGTGATGAATGGATTCGAATTCTGTGAGGCGGTACAGGGGGATGTCCGGTTCTCCTCTCTCCCCTTTGTCGTCATGAGCACCAACTCCGACCGGGGGCATATGCAGCGTATGCTCAGGCGGGGTGCCCAGGCCTACCTGGTCAAGCCCTTTAACATGGACCAGCTAACCATCCTGGTGGACAAGATGCTTTCGGATCATTTTGTCATGCTGCTCAAGGATAGGGAACACTTGGATTCAGAACGGCGGATGATGCTGTCCACCATCACCAGCCTGGTCAATGCCCTGGAGGCCAGGGATAACTATACCAAGGGGCATTCCACGGCCGTGGCAGGTATTTCCGCCGGCCTGGCCCGATTGGCCGGGGCCTCCCCAGAGGAGGTCCAGTCCGTACTCATCGGCGGCCATCTCCACGACATCGGCAAGATCGGCATCAGTGATACCATATTGTTGAAACCCGACCGCCTGACGGGTAAGGAATTTTCCTGTATAAAAAAGCATCCGGATATCGGCGCCAATATTCTCTCCCCCGTTGAGAGTCTGGCCGCTATCATTCCCCTGGTCCGCTGCCACCATGAACGCATGGACGGCAAAGGCTATCCCAACGGACTCAAGGGATCACAAATTCCTCTATGGGCGAGGATCACGGCCGTTGCCGATACTTTTCATGCCCTGACCTCAAACCGCCCCTACCGCACGGGAATGAAAACGGAAAATGCCCTACAGATTATCGAGGATGTCCGGGGCACCCAATTGTGTCCGGACTGTGTGGATCTGTTTTTGACCTGGATTGAGCAGGAAGATGCCGAAGAGTTCAGAGAATGGGAACAGACATTGGCTTTTGTTGATTTCTAAAAAAAAAATTATGGCATTAATTCTGGCCTGGTTTTGCCTTGCCCCATGCGGCCAGGCCTGGAGCGAACCGGCCGGAGGCAGCCGGGATCTGATGACGGTGGACTGTCCCAAACATCTGGTCTTGAGCCGTGAGTCCCTTAGCCGCAGCGGGATCTGTATCCGGCTGGACAGGGATCATTCGGCCTGCCGGATCAGGGGAATTGTGGGGGGGGAGCATATTTCCTATGTGGGGGTCCGGGGTCCGGAAGGCAGTAAATACCGAATTGCCTTTAGCCCGGTTCAGGGCAGCCCCGGGTATGTTGTCCAATGGCCCGAAAGGATTTCCATAGTCTCAGACCCGGATTCTGGCTCACAAATTATCGGGCCCCTTGATACCCCAGGATTTATCCTGGCCTGTTACGCCCATCCATTCGGTGAATATACCCTGTCCATCCGTCTCCTGCCCGGTGAAAATTAATCCCTGCCTTCCCTTTCTTCAATAACGGACTTCAAGGCGGCCAGGGCCGTGTTGGCCGCAGGTACCCCGCCGTAGATACTGGTCTGGAAAATCACCTCGGCAATTTCCTCTTTTGTGCATCCCACGTTCAGGGCGGCATGGATATGAAGCTTGAGTTCTTCGGGTTTTGACAATACGGTGAGGGCGGCCACTGTAACCAGCTGCCGGGTGGTGTGGGGTATTTTTTCCCGGGCGTACATCTGGCCGGTGATATACAAGGACATGTCTTTGGCCAGTTCCGGGTCAAAATGGCGCCATAGATTATAGGGCTTGTCCTCATCCTTGACGGTTGAAAAATAGAGTTTGGCCGTTTTTCCGGTCCGTTGGGCAATTTCTTTTGGATCCATGGGCGTTTTCTCCGGGCTTGGATGAACCGGCCCCGATATTTTTCGGAGCCGGTCTGAATTCATTTAACGGTTTGCTTTTCTGATGCCCAGCTGATCTAGGGCAATAATCCATTTGCAGATATTAGCGGAGCCTTCCACCATGGAATAGGTGGGGGCATCTCTATAGTACCGTGCCACCGGGTATTCGGTGGAGTACCCGTATGCACCCAGAATTCTCATGGCAAAATTGGAGCATTTGGTGGCCACCTCGCCCACGAAGTATTTGGCCATGGCCACATCCAGGCCGTTGTTGAGCTGACCCTGGTCCTTGGCCCAGGCCGCCTTGTAGACCAGGAGACGGGCTGCTTCGATTTCCGTGGCCATCTGGGCGATCATGTCCTGGTTCATCTGGAATTCACCGATTTTTTTACCGAACTGTTTTCTTTCGTTGCAATATTTGAGGGCCGCATCCAGGCAGGCCTGGGCCAGTCCCACGCCACCGGCTGCCGCAGAGAGCCGGGTCTGGTTCAGGGAGGAAAATACTATCTTTGCCCCGTCCCCGGGTTTGCCCAGAATATTTTCTTTGGGCACTTTTACGTTGTCCAGGAAGAGTTCGCCCGTGGGGGAGGAGTGGGAGCCCAGTTTGTCCAGGGATGAGGTCTTGATACCCTCAAAATTTTTAGGTTCGATGACAAAGGCGGACAGGCCTTTTGAACCGGCACTTTTATCGGTGTATGCATAAAAGAGAAGGGCGTCGGCTACATTGGCATTGGATATCCAGGTCTTAGAGCCGTTGATCAGCCAGTGGTCACCTTTGTCCTCTGCCGTGGAACTCATGGCCATGACATCGGACCCTGCATCGGACTCTGTGATGCCGAAACCGCCGATATATTCTGCTGTGCAGAGCTTTTCCACATATTTTTTCCGTACCGCTTCATTCCCATATTTATAGATGGTATAGGCGCAGCCCAGGACCTGCATATTGACCTGCACCCGCAGTGATGAAGATACTTTGGCCAGTTCTTCGGTCACGATCATGGCGGCCATGAACCCCATGTCTTCCCCCCCGTATTCCTCCGGGATCACCGTGCCGAAATACCCCAGTTCGCCCAGGGGGCGCATGACTTCCTTGATGGGCAGGTAGTGGTCTTCATCCCATTGGTCGGCAAAGGGTTCGATCTGCTTTTTGGCAAATTTCCTGACTTCTTTTTGAAGCATTTTAAGCTCGGTGCTAAGTGTAAAGTCCATGTATCCTCCGTAGGTGTTATGCGTGTTCGTTATATTGGGTTTTGCAGTTATTTGTAAAAGTCGGTTTTTCCGGAACTGAAGGGCCGGCCAGGCCCATGGCAGCGGAAAATGCCCCAGCCTCCCGGGTCAGGTTCCGAATACAGGTATTGAGGTAGTCCCGGCGGGTGATCCGTATTTCAGGAACGGCCAGGCTCAGGCTGGCCAGGACATCCCCCTTGTAATCAAAGACCGGGGCACTCAGGGACCCCAGGCCCGGGGTCCGTTCCCCCAGACTCATGGCATAGCCCTGGTTTCTAATCCGTTCCAGTTCACTGCCCAGTGCCTTTGGGGTCACAATTGTATTGCCGGTGAGGGGGAGGATCTGAGCCGTTCTGAGGTATTCCTCCCGGAACTGGACCGTGGAAAAGGCCAGCAGGCATTTGGCAGAGGCCCCTGCATAGAGGGGTGACTGGTGGCCGATGGGCATGCCGGCCTTGAGCACCTTGGGGGATTCAATGGCATCGATGCAGATTCTTAAGGTGCCTTCGATCACATTGAGATGAACGGTTTCCCGGATTTGTCGGGCCAGATTTTCCATGAACCGCCGCCCGGTTCCGGTGAGGCTGTTGGTGGTGTTCAGGCTTTCCATGAACCGGTAAAAAATATTGCCGATATAGTATTGCCGGGTGGCAGGGTCCTGGCGGATGAAGTCATAGGATTTGAGTACCTGTAAGATTCGCTGGACCGTGGCCGGGCTGAAGCCCAGTTCCCCGGATAATTCCCGAATGCCCCGGGAGGGTTTGGGTCCCCTGAAACTGAGCATGATTTCCAGGGCCTTTTCAATGGCATTACGTTTTTGTGGGGGTGGATTCTCAATCATATTTATTTTATTATTTTAAAACCTTGTTTGCATAGAGCTAACCCAATTACGGGTCCCCGTCAAGAAAAATCTGATCAGATATTTGATTAAAAATATCTTGACAACCCTGGCCCCTTTATTTCATAGTGTGAGGGGAAAAATGAATATGGGTAAAACAGTGTTTTATATTGTGAGACAATTATATTAAATTTCGGGAGTATCCCATGCACCAATACTTTGAAACCATGACCCCCTTTGGCAGGGCATTAAACCAGGGACAGATCACAAGTTCAGAAGAGAATCTGAGGCAGATCAGGGAGGTGGAGGCAGATATCAGCGCCCGGGTGGAAACGGTTCAGAATGCCGGCATGCCCACGGAAAAAATTAATGCCAGGGGGGTGATGACGGTGTGGCAGCGCCTGGGATACCTCATCGATCCCGGGACCTGGCATCCCCTGCACACGCTGTTCAACCCGGAAGATAATGTGGAGGGCACCACCAATGTCATTGACGGCCTGGCCCGTATTTCAGGTAAATGGGCCGTGGTCATCGGATTTGACAATAAGGTCATGGCCGGGGCCTGGCTGCCAGGGCAGCCGGAAAACATCCTCAGGGCCACGGACCTGTCCAAACGGCTCAACATTCCTCTGGTCTGGCTGGTCAATTGTTCCGGGGTCAAACTGCCGGAACAGGAAAAATTCTATGCCAACCGCAGGGGCTCGGGAACCGCATTCTACCGCCATGCCGAGCTGGAGCAACTGGGCATCCCGATTCTGGCAGGTATATACGGCACAAATCCGGCCGGGGGTGGATACCAGGGCATCAGCCCCACCATTCTCTTTGCCCATAAAAACTGTAATATCGCCGTGGGCGGTGGTGGTATCCTCTCGGGCATGTCACCCAAGGGGTATTTTGATCTTGAGGGGGCGGAACAGCTCATTGAATCGGCCAAACAATATAAGGCCAAACCTCCGGGATCAGTGGAGATTCACCATGACCACACCGGGTTTTTCCGCTATGTTTACGAAGAAGAGCAGGGGGTGCTGGACGGGATCAAGGATTATATGAAGGATATGCCCGCCTATAATCCCAAGTTTTTCAGGGTGGCCGAGCCTAAGGAACCCTTATTTGATACCCAGGAGATCGCCCGGCTTATTCCCCATAATCCCAAGCAGATCTATGATTATAAAGAGGTTCTGGCCCGGCTGGTGGACGGCAGTGAGCACATGGAATTCCGGCCGGATTACGGGCCTGAAGTCTATACGGGCCTGTGCAAGATGGACGGATTTCTGGTGGGCTGCATCGGAAACAACCAGGGCTGGCTGGGGGAAAATTATCCGGAATATGCAGACTACCCCGGCATTGGCGGCAAACTCTACCGCCAGGGCCTGATCAAGATGAACGAATTTGTCACCCTCTGCGGCCGGGACAGGATTCCCGTGATCTGGTTCCAGGACACCTCGGGCATTGATGTGGGGGATATTGCAGAGCAGGCGGAACTGCTGGGTCTGGGCCAGTCCCTGATATATTCCATCCAGCAGACCGACGTGCCCATGATGCTGGTCACCCTGAGAAAAGGAACAGCCGCGGCACACTATGTAATGGGTGGGCCTACAGCCAACCGCCACAATGCTTTTACCCTAGGTCTTGCCACCACGGAAATTGCCGTGATGCACGGGGAAACAGCGGCCGCAGCTTCATACTCCCGACGCCTGGTTAAGGAAAAGGCGGCCGGCCGTCCCCTGGAGCCCATCATTGATAAAATGAATGAAATGGCCCAGGAGTACCGCGATAATTCCAGGCCATCTTTCTGTGCCAAGCAGGGGTTTGTGGATGAGGTGGTGAAGATGGACGGGCTACGCCATTACCTCAAGGCCTTTGCCGGGGCAGCCTACCAGAATCCAAAATCCATCTGCCCCCAGCATCATATGATTACCCCAAGGGTCATTCGTGGGTAACCGGCGGGGGAACCTGCCATATTTTAAATCGGGATCACTCCTGGAAAACGGACCGGAAACAGGGTTAATCAGCTCCCTGTTCCGGTCTTTTTTTTGTTATTTTTGCAAAAAAACCTGCGGTTGCCATGGCAGAACCGATCTGCTATAGGGGAGAGATGGCGCTGTAAACACGCTGAATTCAACTTAGGTAAGCTCAGACAATTATCTGATATGGTTTGCAGACAACTGCCGGTCCTTACGGAGGAAAGTGCATATTTTGACTGCAAAATCCGGGTTTTTACCCGCCAATATTTTATTGCTGGAAAAACGGTTCACCCTTTCCTACGCAAGAGATTATTCCTGTATAGAATATTTTCTGGACTCCAGAAAAACATCGGAGCAGGTTTCCGAAAATATGATTCTCTCCTGGGATACCCGGGCTAAAGGCCTTTATATATCAAAATTTTATCCCCGGCTTTATCTGGAATCCGCTTCAAAATATTTATCTGCGGCCTGTTTTTATCTTATGGTTTTTCATGCGGTCCATGAATTTCACCTAAAAGATGAGTGCACGGTTTGGCTGGAAACGGATTGCGGTGTGTTTGAGTCCTTTTACAGCAAGCTCAAAGAATTTGACTTTATGGTGTCCCGGACCCGGGTGGGTGACCGGGTCTGTCTGAAAGGGGTGTTTCATGACTTCCCCATAAATACCTGTCCCATTGCCCGCCTTGAGAATATATTTGATCGTCTTTAATGATTCTGCATTTTATTCTGTTTTTAAAAATAGTGCAAAGATAAGTATCAGGCCCATAAACCCCATCACAAACAGGCTGGGAAAGATAAAGAAACTTTCCCGGAACACCAGATTGTCCAGGGCCTGACCGGTGAGGTCCGTGTCCAGGGCCTGCCGCTGGAGCTTGAGCATCAAGGCATATCCTATCCCGTATAGGCCGTAGGCCAGGTTGTAGGACAGTCCCTTGAAGCTGAGCACCGTGGCCCGCTGGGCAGAAGGGGTTTCCCGGTTGATGTAAAAGCTGACGAAAAAGCCGTTGAAATACATGGCGCTGTATGTGATCAAAGCCGGGATCATCCCCCCCCAGGGCCAGAAAAAATTCATGGAGATCAGGCCGGCAGCGGCCAGGCCGGCTGTCAGCCAGACCCCGGATCGGTGCGAACGGGTTTCAGCCAGCTTCCTGGCAATTCCGGGGATAAAGAATCCCAGAACGGCCACGCCGGCGCCGATGATACCGAACAGGGATTCGGGCAGGAGAATCATCCGGTAATACTGGCTGGACAGGGTGATCACCATGCGGATACTACTGTCAAATAGCATGCCGAAAAGAATTACACCCAAGACAAATGGGGTATTGAGTATCCATGCCCCGGCCTTGAAGGTCAGGCCGAAGGCACGGCCCAGTTCAGAACTACGGGATAGGGAAGACCCCGCAGTTGCAACGGGTTCAGCCCTTACGTCTTCCATTCCTGCCGTTGCCCAGCAGGCTCCCAGGGCAAGGAACAAGGTGCCGTAAAGCGGAAATCTCATGCAGGTTTCCCGGGTCAGTGAAACGGAAAATCCCAGGGTGTCGGCAATCGCGGTCATCAAGGAAGGATCATAAACAGCTGCTCCCGTGGTCATGGCAATGATGAATCCCATGGACTGGAACCGGGTCAGGACTTCTAGTATCCGCCCCCATTCCTTTGGATCCCCGTATTTTTTCAGCGCATCATAAGCCAGGGCTTCGTCTGCGCCTGAAGCTGCGGCTTCGGCCAGGCCGCTGAGGACCCGGTTGACCAGGAAGGCCCAGAATATCAGACTCATATTCCCGGTGGGCAGAAAGGCGATGAGCCCCACTTCCACCACCATGGTCATGGTGGCAAATACCAGAAGTTTTTTGCGGCCGATGGTATCGGCCAGTGCCCCTGACGGCACCTCCGCCAATACAATGGTGGCTGCCCAGACCGCATTGAGAATGGAAAACTGGGCGACTGTAAGGCCGAAATCCAGGAAAAGAATGGTAAATACCGGGTAATAAAACCTTGAGTTGAACAATACTTTAAAGGCAATATACCGTCTGATATTGGGGATGGAAAAAGGCGTTACCGGGCCTGATGCCGGGGGCGTATCAGGGTTCATTCCCGCTTTCTGTGGGTTTGTCCCCATTGGGGATCATTGTTTTTAATACATCTTCCTTGCCGATGATTCCCACAAGTTTTTTCCCTTCCACCACCGGGATGGTATGGAAATGCTTTTCCACCATCAGGCTGGCAATTTCAGACACAGACGTTTCCGGGGATACGCTTGTTACCTTTGTGACCATTGCGTCTTTGACCCGGGTTGCGGATAACTTCTGGAATTCTTCATCCAGTTTTTTAGAAGAACTCAATGGGAAAATGCCGTCTAAAATGGCAAAAATCGGCGGAACCTGCATCTCTTTTTGCTGAAAAATTAAATCACTCTGGCAGAGGATGCCCTTGAGTTCATCGTGGCTGTCCACCACAGGCACTCCGTTGATATGGTTATTGAGCAGTACCTCCACAGCCCGGGTGATTTCTGTCTCCGGGTTGATGCAGATGATGTTGGTTTCCATGATGTCAGATGCTTTTATCATTGTCTGCCTCCTCTCCCTCTGAGTTGATTCCATTGCCCTGAGTATACATGAAAGCCGGGGGCGGGTAAAGGTGAACCCGGAGTGCTTTTTTTTGACAATACTTTGGTACCATGGTATGTGTATACCAAAATATGAAACATTGATTCTTTACAGGTGAAGCAGATAAATAAAAATTTAAAATTATTATTGGCCGGGCAGCTGGTTTCCCAGCTGGGGGATAAATTTCATATGATTGCCCTGGCGTTCTGGGTGTTGAATTCAACCGGGTCTTCAGGGAAAATGGGCGCCGTACTGGCGGCTTCTCTTTTACCGTCGTTGATTATAGGACTTTTTTCAGGATCATTTATTGATCGGTATTCCAAAAAGAAAATCATTGTGGGCACGGATCTTATCCGTGGGATGGTGCTCCTGGGATTTGCCTGGATGTTTGCCAAAGGTCAGATGAATTTTCATCTGATTCTGGTACTTCAGGCCATTCTTTCCATAAATGCAGCTTTTTTTGATCCGGCTATCCCGGCAGTGATTCCCCGGATTGTCCCGAAAGATTCGCTGGCCCGGGCCAATGCCGTGCATCAGGGGATCAACAGTTTTGCCCTGATCGGGGGGGCGGTATTGGGTGGGATGGCTGTGGCCGGATTGGGGATAGGGTGGATATTTGTTTTGAACGGGTTTTCATTTTTTATCTCCGGAGGATTTGAGTTCCTGATTGAGATACCGGAAAAGAAAGATATTGAAACACGGTCACGGCTGGTATCTGAGATTTGGGCGGGTTATAATTATCTTTTAAACAGCCGGCCCCTTATGGGGGTGTTATCCATGGTCATGGTGATTCATTTTTTTGTGGGGGGCATTGAGGTGGTGATGCCGGTTGTCGCCGCTCAGGGACCCGGCCGGGGGGCTGAACTGCTCGGCCTTTTCCAGGCCGCACTGGGCGCCGGAACCCTTGTCATGTCGTTGTTTTTGACCCGTTTTACCATTGCCGGGAAAGAAAAGACCGCCCTGTTTTCATCAGTGGTGGCCATGGGCGGAATTCAAGGCGCAGCTTCTTTTATCCCGGGACTGGGAATACTAGCCCCTGCCGGATTTGCCTTGTGTTTTTTTGCCTGGGGCGGTGCCATGATCCGGGCGGCGGTTGCGTTTAAGACCCTTCTGCAGTCCTATACCGACAATGCCTTTCAAGGCCGGGTGTTTGCCCTGGCTTCAACCGTGGGAAATGCGTCCGTCCCGGTGTCCATGATTGTTTCTGGTTTTTTGCTGGACCGGATTTCGGCTGAAACGGGGCTGGCGATATCCGGTGCGATCCTGGCAGGGCTGGGGATGGTATCACTGAAATTTTTAAAGGAGGAAAAATAATGGCAAGGAAAAGTGCATTGCCCGGGGCCCGGAGTGTTGAACGGGTTCAGACCGGGGTACGGATGGAAAAACGGCTGGTCAAGGTGCTCAAAGGGCTGGCTGAATATCATGATATGACTCTTGGTGATTTGCTGGAGGGGATCGTGCTCCATGCCTTTGAGGGAAAGGCCCCTTTCGGTGAGGACAACTTGACGCGTATACAGGATTTGAAAAAAATTTATGGGCTGGATTTGACCAGTCAGGACAGCCACAGGCTTGTGGAGTCCTGACCGGTGAAGGTATCAGTGTGAGTGGACATGGCCGTGGTCATGTCTATGATCGTGGCCGTGGGTATGCTTATTGCCGGATTGTGAGATCCTGTTGTAAAGGATGAGTCCTGCCAGCAAAATTGCGGCACCCAGTTGAATCCAATCGGGGAAGATTTCTCCGGCCTGGCCCACAACGGCCTGGGGATTGATCTGGGTCAGGATGTATAGCTGGTCCACTAAAAATCCCATGGCCAGGGAGCACAGGGATATCATGGACAGATAAATGACCAGGGCCCTGGTATTGAAAATATTTCTGACAATATTGATGGTGGCGGCATTTGTGGCCGGGCCGGCCAGGAGAAATACCAAGGCTGCACCCGGGTTCAGCCCTTTTAAAATCAGGGCCGCTGCAATGGGTGTGGATGAGGTGGCGCAGACATACATAGGGATGCCTGCCACCAACATTACCAGCATTGACAATAAGGGGTGGTCATTGGCCCAGAGGGTCAGATCGTCGGGAAAGAAAAAGGTGATGGCCCCGGCAATGAGGATCCCCACCAAAAAGGGTTTGGCAATGTCTGTGAGCAATTCACCGTATGCATACTTGATGCCCTTGATCAGCCGTTCTTTCATGGGTGCAGAGAACCTTTCATCTTCAGTTTTGTCACCTGCGCCGCAGGTGGATGATGCACACCCTCAGCCGCCTCCTGATTTGGCCTGGATCGGCTGGGGCGGTGCCTGCTCACTGCCGAAAAAATTTTGGGTAATTCCGGTGCACACAGCTGTAAAAAAGCCCGCCACCGGGCGGATAACGGTCATGATGGGATCCAGCATGGCGTATGATACGGCAATGGAATCCACCCCAGATTCAGGGGTGGCAATCATAAAGGAGAGGGCGGCCCCGGAGTTGGCCCCCTGTTTTTTCAGGCCCATGGCCACGGGGACGACACCGCAGGAACACAGGGGAATGGGGATACCGAAGAGGGCGGAGAGAAAAACCGGTTTGATTTTTCCCCGGCCCAGGTATTGTTTTATCTTATCAGCCTTGAAAAATACATAGAGGATGCCGGCCACGAAAAAACCGAACAGCATGTAAATGGCAACATCCAGGTAGAGGTACCAGGACGCTTTTAATATCTCAATTACGGTGGTCATCTTATATCCTATGGGTTGAAATGGGTAAATTATTGCCTAATCTCTTCATCTGATCATTTGTTCATATGTTAATCCAGTGGAATTTGGTTGTCAAGTTAATAAATAGATTACTGGGGAAAATCAGACAGGTGGGCCATCACCGTTGCGGCATCCAGCACCGCCGTATAGATGAGGTTTGAATGGCGTTTTTCCCTGATGATGCCTTGGTTGTTGATTTCCATGTAGGAGGGGCTGACGGCTCCGCCAATGGCAAAAATGCCCTTGCGGCTTGTTTCCAGGGTATGGGAGAGCATGAGCAGCCGCTCCCCTTCCTTGGCAATTTTGCAGATGGCGCCGGTGCAGGTGATCTGCTGGAGGTCCAGACCGTCGAATATGGCGGAGGGGCCGTGGTGGCCGATGCAGGCAATGACGTTTTTCATAGGAAAGCTCATGCCCTGATAGAGGTAAAGATCCTCCCCCATGGATGCCCCGGAGGTCTGGTGGATATAGAGGCGGTCAATACCGTCGGCATCCACTTCCCCGATTTTGGGCACGGCCCGCTGGAGAATTTTAATATGGCCGCCCAGGAGTACTTCTTCTCCCAGGTCCCGGGCCGTATCTTTATTTATTTCAAATTTTTCCTTGATATGGGCCCAATAAACACAGGTGTCGTCATTGGACTCCCGTTTAACCCTGGACAGGGAGGCCACCACATCGGCGGCGGCATTGCCCCCGCCGATGACAAGGACGTTTTTGCCGATGTAGTCTTCTGAGTTTTCAATGTTGCGGGCCACGGTTTTGGCTTCCCCATATATGCCCAGATCATTGGGGATATTACTCCCGAATGCCAGGATAATATCTTTTGCGGCATGGGTGGCAGCATTGGTTTTTACCAGATAATCCGGGTGCCTGCCTTCAATGCTTTTGAATTCTTCATTGTAATGGATGTTCAGGTCAAGGGCCTCAGCAGCGGCACGGGCCTGTTCTATATATGCTTCCACCGGGATCCGTGAATCCGGGGGCCGGACTTCATCCACGGGAAAGGGGGTGGTATACCGTTTGGGGATGGTGGGGTAGACCTTTTTCCCCTTGGGGTAGGTATCAATAATGCCCTGCATGGGGTTGTACCCCTTTTCTATGATGAGATAGGAAAGGCCTGCTTTTTGGGCAAGAATCCCGGCTGCCATACCGCCGGGGCCGGCACCCACAATGAGAATATCCAGTCTGTTCGTCATAATAAAAACACCCATGAATTGAATTCAATTAATATAAGCGCATTAATTTATCACGGGTATTCATATCTTGTCCAATTAAATTACCAAGGGTAAATTCAGGTTTTCAATATTCTTGAATTATGGCTATACAATATGAGCCACACTACAACTGCAAAGGAAATTCATATGGCAAACGAGATATTGATATCCAACGGAATGCTGATAACCATGGAAGAGGGGTTGCCAATCATCGAAAATGGGGCGGTCCGCATCCGGGATAATGTGATTGCGGAATGCGGTCCGGAAGAGGCCGTGGCAGGTCAAGGGGGAGCAAGGTATATTGATGCCAGAGGCGGGATCATCATGCCCGGTCTGGTCAACGGACATACCCATGCCCCCATGTCCATGTTCAGGGGGCTGGCCGACGATCTTCCCCTGGATGTCTGGCTCAATGAGCATATCTTCCCTGCCGAAGCCGGCCGGGTGAATCCGGAGTCTGCACATGAATGGACCCTCCATTCATGCAGAGAAATGCTGTTATCAGGGATTACCACCTGTTGCGACGGGTACTTTTATGAGGCCCAGGTTGCCCGGGCCATGGCCGAGTCCGGAATCCGGGCGGTGGCCGGCCAGGGCATCATCGATTTTCCGGCCCCCGGGGTGCCGGACCCGGTGGAGAATATCAAAGCGGCAAAGGCCTATGTTGAAGCGGTCAAGGCGCTGTCTCCCCTCCTTGTGCCGTCTCTTTTCTGCCATTCCCCTTACACCTGTTCTGACAAAACCCTTAGGGCGGCAAAGGCTGCGGCCCGGGAAGCCGGGATACTGTTTCAGATCCACGTGGCTGAAACCCGGAATGAAAGGGAAATGATTCAGGGTTTCAATCACAGGTCCGTTATTGCTTATCTGGACAGCCTGGGTATTCTGGATGAAGAGACACTTCTCATCCATGCTGTCTGGGTGGATGAACAGGATATGGAGATCATTCGGGATCGGGGGTGCGGGGTGGTCCATTGTCCGGAATCCAATATGAAGCTGGCCTCGGGCATTGCACCTGTGCCTAAAATGCTGGATGCAGGCATTATGGTCGGGCTGGGCACTGACGGGTGTGCATCCAATAATGACCATGATCTCTTCGGGGAGATGGATATGGCGGCCAAGCTCCATAAGGTCGCCTGTATGGATCCCTGTGTCATGGATGCCCGGACCTGTCTGTCAATGGCCACGGTCAACGGTGCACGGGCCATCGGCCTGGGGGGCATCACCGGGTCACTCACACCGGGAAAACGGGCGGACATCATCATTGTGGACAGGTCAAAGCCCCATATGACGCCCATGTATGATCCTTATTCCGCCCTGGTATACACGGCCCGGGCCTCGGATGTGTCATGGGTGCTGGTGGACGGCAGTGTCCGGGTAAAAGAGGGGCGATTGATCTGAAAGAAAATGCCGCCTGGCCGTCAGGGTCGGAACGGACAGGCGGCTGGATAATGTTTGCCAAGGAGATGGGGTTTGTTTTGAGAAACAACATCCTTCATTATCCGAAACTCAATGGGTTTCTTCTAACTTTATGGTAATTCTTTGTCAACTTAAATTTTTTAAACAATAAATAAAACTCTTATATGAACCAATAGTAACAAAATATAACTAATTCAATGAGAGGGTTTAAGGAATACCGATCTATTGCCTTGTCGGTTTTACCCCATATTAGGGTTGGAATGGGTCGGGCTTGTCTTCAAAAGAATTAAGGGATATAAGAAATGGGATGACAACAGCAAAAATAAAAGGAGACACCCATGTTTACCCGGATCAGCGGTGTTTCCATTTTTCATGAATCATTAGGTGACGGCTTGCCCCTGGTCTGTATCCATGGCTACGGGGTGGACCATAGATCCATGAAATCCGGAATGGAACCCATTGCCCGGGAGATGCCCGGGGTGCGTCGGATCTATTTTGATCTTCCTGGCATGGGCAGTTCTCAGACCCATCCCGATATTCTTAGCTCGGATGACATGCTGGATATGGTACTCGGGTTCATTGACGACCGGCTGGGGCCGGACCAGCCCTTTGCCCTTGCCGGTTATTCTTACGGGGGGTATCTGGCCAGGGGGGTGATGGTCCGGATGCCCGCCCGGATTAGGGGAGTGATGCTGCTCTGCCCTGTCATCAGGTTTGGCCGCGACGGCAGAACCCTGCCCCCTTTTAAATGCTGTGAACGGGACCCGGGATTTCTGGACTGCCTGGGCCCTGAACAATTTGCCGTCATTGACCAATTTGTAACCATCCAGACCCTTGAGGTCTGGGAGCAGTATATGGCCCATATCCATCCTGCTCTGGAACTGGCCGATCCCGGGCTAATGGAAAAGATCCGGGATACTGAATTCAGAAAAGATCCTGACCGGGGGCCGGCGTATGACGGACCAGCCCTGATTCTTCTGGGGCGGTATGATGTTGCCGTGGGGTATGAAGATGCCTGGACGCTTTGCCACAGGTTTCCGGACGGGGATTTTGTGGTGGCAGGCCGTGCCGGCCACCTTCTCCATATGGAGCAGCCTGAATTATTCCGGTCCCATGTCCGGACCTGGCTGGAGCGGGTGCTTGATCATCAAACAAAATATACAGGAACGATAAATGGATGAAAATTGGCAAATAAAACGGTTTAATGAGCTGAGTACCAAAGAACTCTATGATCTGCTCCGGCTGCGCACGGATATATTTATAGTGGAGCAGAACTGCCCCTATCCGGAATTGGACGGCAAAGACGAGCATGAAGAGACACGCCATCTCTGGCGCTATGCCCCGGACAGGATCATGGCAGCCTATTTAAGAATACTTCCTCCTGGTCTCTCCTATGCCGGTGTAAGCTTCGGCCGGGTGGCGGTTCACAAAGAATTCAGAGGCACTGGCCTGGCCCATGAGCTGGTGGACAAGGCCATAGAAATTGTCGGCAGGAGCTGGCCCGGGGTCAAGATTGAGATTGGCGCCCAGGAATATCTCACTGCCTTTTATAAGTCCCATGGATTCAGGGGCATCTCGGATCCATATCTCGAAGATAATATTCCCCACATTGACATGGTCCTGAACCCGTCTTAAGTTTTTAAGCCAAACAGGCCAGAAACGTAAAAAGTGAGAAAAGCAGGTTGAGCACTCATGCTGAAAATTTCCAAAACGGTTTCCATTCCCGACACCAATGTGAGCATCCAGGCTATCCGGGCCCAGGGGCCGGGGGGGCAGAATGTAAACAAAGTCTCATCGGCCGTTCATTTACGGTTCGATATCCGGGCCTCCGGCCTGCCCGAGGTGTACAAGGAAAAATTACTGACCCTCAATGACCGGCGTATTACCCGGGACGGGGTGATCGTCATCAAGGCTCAGGCATTTCGCAGCCAGGAGAAGAACAAGGCGGACGGTTTTGAGCGCCTGACAGCCCTGATCAGGTCTGCTGTCCGGGAGCAGCGGAAGCGTAAACCTACCCGCCCCTCACGGTCATCCGGGCAAAAACGGCTGGAATCCAAGACCAAGCATGGAAAAACAAAAGCGTTAAGACAGAAAATTAAATATTAAAGGAGAAGTGCCATGACATCATCATTGTTCTCTGAGTTTGCAATAAATGAATTTAGGTTTAAAAATCGCCTGGGCGTGGCGCCCATGACCCGGATGTCGGCATCGGAAAACAGCATTCCCCGGCAGGACGTACTTGATTTTCTGGTGACCCGGGCAAAAAATGATGCCGGATTGATCTATACTGAGGCCATTGTCACGGACTATGAGAGTGCCCAAGGGTATCCGGGCCAGGCCAGGATATTGAACCAGGACCAGGTGGATGCCTGGAAAAAAGTGACAAAAGAGATTCGCAGCACAGGTGCTGTTTCCATTGCCCAGGTCTTCCATTGCGGCCGCATGGCCTACGAGGGCGTGAATCCTGCTAACCGGGTCATCGCGCCAAGCCCCATTGCCCCGGCCCAGGATAATCCCCTGACAGGCAAACCCTATGACCTGCCCCGGGAGATGACCCGGTTTGACATGGACCATGTGATCGCAGGCTTTGTGGAAACCGCCAGAGGGATCGTGGAAGCAGGCTTTGACGGAATTGAACTCCATTGTGCCCACGGCTACCTGCTCAACCAGTTCCTCTCCTCTTACTCAAACCAGCGCACCGATGCTTACGGGGGATCCATGGAAAACAGGTTCAGATTCATCCATGAGGTCATCCAGGCGGTGAGGCCGGAAATTCCCATGGAAAAACTGCTGGTAGTAAGGGTTTCCAACTGGGGAATTGCCGATATGGATGTTTCCCTGTTCAAGGACAAGGACGAATGGCAGGAGATGATTCAACTCTTCTCCGATGAACCCGTTGATGCTATTTCAGTCTCCTGCTATGACGCTGCAGAAAAGGCCTTTGGTACGGATAAAACCATGGCTGCCCTGACCCGTGAGGTGACAGAATTGCCCCTCATGATCTGCGGCAAAATCCATGACCGCGACTCTGCCGAGGCTGCCCTGGCAGATGCCGATCTTGTGCTCTCGGGCAAGTCCATGCTCCTGAACCCGGATTGGGTAAAGGATGTGGAGGCGGGTAAGGATCTGAAAGTCTACGGATCAGATGAGGCCGGGGTGGCCTATACCGATACGCCTCTGCCCTGATATTCAAACCGGCCGGCTTGATATTTTCTTAGGGCTTTTTAACGATTTCTTAATTTAAATTCTAATCCACCGCAGCGGGTCGTACTGACCCGCTGCGCAGTCAAATGCCGGTTGAATTAACAGGTTTATCTTAGATACATTATCGACAAAGTTTGAAGCCTTTTTTGCTTTCAAAATTTTACTGTAAATCAAATTTTTTGTGCGCACTAATCAGCGTTATTTATAATTCCCGCCCGGAAAAAATATTTGATCGTTGATCAGCACAGGCAATATCATGAATTCAAAAGATATCTTTTACAAAATTCCGCTATGAAAGCTTTTTGATGGATAATCATTCGTAACCCTGATAACGTTACTTCTTCCGGTCCGGCCTTTATGGAAATCATGGCCAGTCAGCTTTTATACCATCATTGAACGTTTTTCGCTCTTACACGTTTTACCTTATTGTATGACCCAAATCCACCGCCTAATTTTATATTTGCCTGAATATTGGGATGTTCCGTGCTTTCATGGCCACCAGGCGGTTCCATATTGCGGCGCCAAGCTAGCGACGAATGAGGTGTATAAGTCATACTCCGCAGTGAGGAGCAAACAAAGGCAACGAAGAAGATGCCTCTTTGATGGGGGATCAGGGATGACTTGTCCGCTTTAATGAAATGTGTTAACAAAGTCTGATTCATTGATATTTATAGGCAAAGGAACTTTGAAAATGAATAAATATATCCTTTTGATTCTCCTGATACTTATTTTTCCTGCGTGCCAAACTGCACACAAGGAAAACATCATGTTAGCCTCTGTCCATAAACCCTTTAAATACGAAATACCCAAAGAAACTAAACTTGATAAAGGGGCATTGTGGCTTAGACGATCCTTAAATACCAAAAATTATGGATATCAAAGAGTCAAAGACCCCACAGGTTCCTCGCCGTTTCCTATTGTTGAACGCTTTGAAGTAAGACCTGGGGACTGTGAATCTGATGGATATTGGAGTGATTGCGCTACTGATAGAGAACGGTCTGAACTTAGTGAGTATGTACATAGAAGCGGTATCGGTCAGACATGGTGGTATCAGTGGTATCTTTATGTTCCTTTGGGATATCCCAATATTTACCCGACTAAAACGGCCTTGGGGCAGTTCCATCAAGTCAACGGCACTCCGGTCTTTATGTTTCAAAATCATAAAGGTGGGCTCTACCTGGATGATCAGCAGCGAGAGCGGTATTATAAACTTATCGATAAAGATGATTTCAGAGGACGGTGGCATAAATTTACTCTAAATGTACACTGGACAAAGAACGGAGACGGTTTTTTTAAGGTCTGGGTAAACGACGAGCTTAAAGCTGAAATTAATCGAAGCACTATGAATAAGGATTATACATACTTAAAATATGGAATTTATCGGTCATACATAAGTCGCTATAAAAATGCTGCAGGAGTGAAAGATGTGCCCGGCCAAATCGTATACTATGCCGGTGTAAAAAAGGCCAAAACCCGTGAAAAATTGGACGTTATTAAATAATTTAATTGTCGAATTCGACTTTTGGAGGATTGAGTAATTATCGAGCGACAGATATGTCTATGATTGTAGGGTAGGGACATAGATTTCCTGCCTCATGACTACTTCTGCCAGTAGTCGTTTTTAAATAAGCCTGGCAGTCAAACATACTTGCATCTGTTTGCACTGTCTTTTAATAAAATTTCGATGAAGTGTATTCTTGGTGTTTTCAATAGATTAGGTAATTTGAAGCCTCCATGTAAGGGAGAATTATAATTCAAAATAAACCTCAAAGATAAGCGTCATGGATTGGTTTTTATATGGTTTTTTGCTATTTTGAATTTTGATCCCGATTATACAAAAAGAAGAGATTATGAATACAAAAGAAAAACAAGAATTAAAAAAGGTCATACACGAGAAAATTCAAGACTTGAAACAGAAAGTTGAAACCTTCAAAAATCTTTCGAAACCCGTAACCCCTGACAATGCCATTGGCCGCCTGACGCGTATGGAAGCGATTAACTCTAAAAGCATAAATCAAGCATCCCTTGAAAGGGCAAAGCAGACCTTAAAAATATTGAAACAATCTGTAAATGAATTGGATAACCCTGAATTCGGCATGTGCAATAATTGCGAAGAGCCCATTCCGTTTAAACGGCTCTTGATCATGCCTGAATCCAAATTCTGTGTGGCGTGTTTTCAAAAAATAAGTGAAAATCATTACTCTTAAACGATGGTTCGAGACAATCGAATGAATCTTAAAATGAACCTTCAGTCAGAAATATGAAAGCAAATTCAACTGGTTTGGGGTAAACTATTCAGCCCATAAAGTCATCTTCCAGTAGGGAATAGAAAACCGACTGGTGCAACAATAGTACCCCGCACGTTCTTGAGTACAGGAATAAGGCATAAAACACAAAAGAGTGTTCAATAATATCTGTTTTCCGGCGGTAAAATCAGATCGGGAGTTAAGCCTTATCATCTCCCCTTTGTTTACAGTCCACGCATATATTCAGGGCGCCGGACCTCCGGATTTTTGATACCGTCTTCAACCCTGTATAAAAAGGCTTTTTTATCTTTTCCAAGTTCACCTTTCAAGCTTAGGTAATTGGAAGCATGATTCGTGTTGAATATGCAGCCGGTCAGTTCATCGGCGGTATTATCTATCAGGGTATACAATTCCTCTAAAATCTGGGTTGACGTACAAGACTGGAATTTTTTTTCTAAATTCTGTGCGAGTATCTCTGACCCCGGGGTCATCTCCAGTGTGAGAGGAGAAATGTACCACTTCCTTGGCATGGGGGGGGCCATACGGTTGATCAATTTTGCTGACTCAACAGCGTGTCTGCGACTTTTTTTTGGGTCATTCCCGGCAAGGCCCAGAAGGAAAATCCCGGACCAGTCAATTCCTGCTTGGTGACATTTCTGAGCGGCCAAGGCGTAATCGTCCTGAGTCGCCCCTTTGTTGCAGTCTTTGAGGACCTGGTCATCTCCGCTTTCAATACCCACATAAACCATTGTAAATCCAGCGTCGGCAAGCCGTTTTAAATCATCATCAGACTTATGTAAGATATCCTTGACGTGGGCATAGGAGCTGACTTTTCTTAGATTCGGGTGCTGCTGATAACAGTATTTTGTCAATTCAATCAGGACACCGGATTTCACGACAAATGCATTACCGTCTTCAAAGAATATTTTTTGGACCCTGCTTCCGAACATTTCTCCGGCCTTGTGGATATCGTTTTTGATATCTTGGATATTCTTGCGAACTGAAAATTTTTTTGTCAGATACATGGAGCAAAACGTACATCTGTGAGTGCATCCGTTTGTAATACTTATTAATAAAGAATCCCACTCCGAAGGAGGTCTGAATACAGGTGCTTCTAAATTGCCGACATCCATGTTCATAGTTTTATTTATCCTTATAATGGTCTTACAGCTTGAAATTACCTTTAAAAAAGAATTCCATTTAAATTTCACAAAAGCTAACGATTATACAATCGTGAAATCCATATATCCCTACCACATGGGTGTCAATACAATTGTTGTTATACTTGTTTTCCCCATCCCAAAAGTGAAGGATGCTTGCATTGGCCCGACTTGATTGTCTACAGCACCTGGGCAGGATTTTTTTCCGGATGAGAATGGCTGATCTCCACTAAAGTTTATTTTGGCATATTCCCGCCCAATATTATATGATATTTTAACTAAACTATTGCTTCGTTATTGAAAAATAATTTAGGATTTAAAATAGTGGCACTGAATTCTTGATATTCAGTCATCTCTAATCGACTGTATGGGAAAAGAGAAAATGACAATTCAATCAGAAGTCTTAAGATTGGTTCAAAAAAATAATAGTGATTTGCCAACACCCTCGGTCGTCATTAACAAAATTGTTAGTGTTGCTTCGGATAAAAAGGCGACAATTGATGAACTTGGGGACGTTATATCCTATGACCCGGCCATGACAAGCAAATTATTGAAGCTCTCTAATTCCATATATTATTCACAAAAAACAAAAGTTGAGACTATAAAAAGAGCTATTTCTGTTATCGGATTTGGTGAAATTGTTGGCATTGCACTTGGTATGGAATTATTATCCTCCTTCAAAGATGCATCTGGAATGAAATTACACTTGAGTGCATTATGGATGCACAGTATTGGTGTGGCAACATCATCAAAAGAACTTGCCGACAGAACAAATCCTGGAATCGTCAGTAAAATTTTTATTCCGTCACTGCTTCATGATATTGGAAAGGTCATTTTTTTAATCTATTTTCCTGACGAATATAAAAGTGCCCAAAAATTTGCTGAGGAAAATAAAACAACATTACATAACGCTGAAAATGCGATATTTAAATTGGATCATTCTATACTTTCAGCTCTTTTAATGAAACGATGGAATTTCCCAAGTTCTATTGTTTTCCCATGTCGATTCCATCATGATCCTTGTTCGGCACCTGTTGAATTCAAACCCCATTCCTACATTATTGCCCTGGCAGATTATATAACACAAAAGGCCAATATTGGTCTCCGGGGAAGCCTGAGACCAACGATACCTGATAATTCGTTGGCCGTATTAGGGCTTAATCAAGCTAAAATTGAGTTGATCATCGATCAGATCCGAAGAAAAAAAGATGAAATCCAAGCATTTTTTGAAATTACTATGGAGGCTTAATATTGTCCTCATGGGTTTTAAATATTTTTGACAAAGGTTGTTCACTTTTCCTATGCCCATGGTAAGATTGTTTTTATCTGCAACCCATTAGCCGGACCAGCGAGGAGAATCCCATGTCAAGTTCATTTGGTAAATTGTTTAAAATTTCTACCTACGGCGAATCTCATTGCCGGGGTGTGGGCGTTGTTGTTGACGGGTGCCCTTCGGGAATGGATTTGACCGAAGATGATATTCAGCCCCAATTAGACCGGCGGCGGCCCGGCCAGAGCGAGGTGTCCACTGACAGGCAGGAAAAAGACCGGGTGGTGATCCAATCGGGCACGGAAAAAGGAAAAACCCTGGGAACCCCCATCTCTCTTTTCGTGGCAAACCAGGACCAGCGGCCCGGGGATTATGCGGACATGGCCGATATCCCACGGCCCTCCCATGCAGATTTTACGTACCAGTCAAAATACGCCATCAGGGCATCCTCGGGCGGGGGGCGTTCTTCTGCCCGGGAAACCATCGGCAGGGTCTGCGGCGGTGCCATTGCCGAAAAAATACTTAAAACAGGACTGGGTATTGATATTATTGCCTGGGTCAGCCAGGTGGGAGAAATTGATGCCCGGATTCCGGACATGGATACCCTGACCCGCAGCCGGGTGGATGAAACCATGATCCGCTGTCCCGACCCGGACGCCGCAGGGGCAATGGAAAAGGCCGTGATTCAGGCCAAAGCAGACAAAGATTCTCTGGGCGGGGTGGTATCCTGTGTGTGCACCAATGTACCGCCTGGGCTGGGGGAACCGGTGTTTGACAAACTTGAAGCCATGTTGGCCCGGGCCATGCTGTCAATTCCGGCTACAAAAGGGTTTGAGATTGGATCAGGATTTTCCGGCACCCGGATGAAGGGGTCGGTTCACAATGATCCCTTTGTCCTAAAAGGGGATACCCTGGGCACGCTTACCAATTTCAGCGGCGGGGTCCAGGGGGGAATTTCCAACGGGGAACCCGTTGTTTTCCGGGTGGCTTTCAAACCGCCAGCCACCATTGGCCTGCCCCAGAAAACCGCTGATTTTCAGGGCCGGGACACCGTTCTGGAGGCCAAGGGACGTCATGATCCCTGTGTTGTGGCCCGGGCGGTTCCCATTGTTGAAAGCATGGCTGCTCTGGTGATTGCAGATGCCTTGTTCCGCCAGACGGCAAGGGCGGGTGCGGCGGGTGCTGTCAGTAGTCTGAGTTGATGGGTAATGGCGTGTCTTATATCCAGTCCATGCAGTCATCCACAATGCGGGTGTATACCTCATTTGGCGGCCTGGGGTCGGATTTGGGCAGTCCGAATGAATGGTCCCCATTGTCAATGATCTCAAGCCGGGTGGGAACGGTGATTTTTTTTATTACCGTTTCCATAAGGGAGAGGTCGCAGAAAGGGTCCCGTGTCCCCTCGAAAAAGAGCATGGGCTGTTGGATCTTATACAGGGGGGCATCCCTGAGTTTATCTTTTCTGCCCGGGGCATGGAGGGGGTAGCCCAGGAAAATAAGTCGTTCCGGGGCGATCTCTCCAGCTGCGGCTGCCTGGGCCGCAATACGGGCTCCCAGGGACTTGCCTGCGGCAATGATAAGACCGGACCCAATAATATCCCTCATACAGGCCATGGCCTGCTGCCAGGAATGGACCAGGCGGTGTTCGGGATCCACGGATTTTTTTTGTAGCTCCCGGTAGAGGAAGTTGAACCTCAGGCAGGTCAATCCTTTTTCGGCCAGCCCCTCGGCCAGAAATTTAATCAGGGGATTGTTCATATCATTGGCGGCCCCGTGGGCAATGACGACCCCTATCCGGACGGGTTGATCCGGGGTGTGGAGGACGGCAGATACGGTATCCCCGGTGTTCAGGGGGATGGTAATGTTTTGGAGGGTCATGGCAGGTCTCCTTTGGTGTTGAACCGGTAGCCCACCCCGGCAATGGTGAGGATAAGGGCCGGTGCATCGGGCCGGTCTTCTATTTTTTTTCTCAGCCGCTGGATATGGACATCCAGGGCCCTGGAGTTGGTATAGAGCTGGGAATCCCCCCAGATCTGTTTTTCGATAAAGGCACGGTCCAGAGGGCTATCGGGGTGGGCCGCAAAGAGTTCCAGAAGCCGGAATTCCGTTTTGGTCAGACTGACGGGATTATTCTTTATATAGATCTGGCGGGTCTTGTGGTCAATGATGATATCCTGAATTTCTTCTTTTTCCCTGACCATGCTCCGGTCAAACCGGTTGAACATGGCCGTGATCCTGGCAGAGAGTTCAAGGTATTCAAAGGGTTTGACCATGTAGTCGTCGGCACCGGATTTTAGACCCAGCACCTTATCGGACAGGGTGTCCCGGGCCGTGAGCATGATAATGGGTGCATCGACTTTTCGCCGGAGGATTTCGCAGATGGCAATTCCATCCAGGTCCGGCAGGTTCAGGTCCAAGAGAATGAGGTCGGGCCTGGATTCCCGGGTCAGATCAATTCCCAGGCGGCCGGTGGCAGCTGTGAGCACGGCATAGCCGTCCAGGGCCAGGTTTGCCTTCAGGGTAAGGGCTATATCTTCGTCATCATCAATAACGAGAATGGTTTTTTCAGCAGGCGATATCATTTTGTTCCTTTGGCAGATGAATGAAAAAACAGGTGGTCTGGTCCCGGCAGTCCACGGAGATCCTGCCCCCGTGAGCCGTGACAATGGCTTTGGAGATGGCAAGCCCCATGCCTGCCCCTTTGGGTGGTTTCCCGCGGGAGGGCAGGGTCTTGCCTGTATAAAATTTATTGAATACGGACTCCCTGTCTTCCGGGGCAATGCCGGGGCCCTGGTTGGTGACATAAATTTTTACCTCATCTCCCTGGTCCGTTACCCCGGCTGTTACCGTGGTATTCTCATCCGAATATTTAACGGCATTATCCAGCAGGTTTACCAGAACCTGTTCCATGCGTTCCAGGTCAACTACGGCAGCTATCGGGCCAGGAGTGTCCGAGGCCAGTTTGATACCCTTGGACAGGGCAATGGGGGCCATGATTTCCAGGACCTCTTCAGTCAGCTGGGATATGTCCTGGCGCTCAAATTCCCAGTCAATTTTTCCGGCTTCCAGTTTGGTGAAATCAAAGAGGTTGGCAATGAGGCGGGTCAGGCGTGAGATGTTTTTTTCCATAATCAGGATATAATCACGGGTGTCACTGTGCCTGTCTGCCCGTTTCAGATAATCAATACTGCCCTGTACTGCGGTGAGGGGGGACCGAAGCTCATGGGACATATTGGCCAGGAAATCCGTTTTGAGCTTGTCCAGTTTCAGGAGCTCGTGATTGGCCCGGGCCAGGTCATGGGTGGCACAGGACACCTTTTGTTCAAGATCGTCCCGGTGGTGCATCAGGCTTTCCGCCATGTCATTGAAATTACGTCCCAGCCGTTCCAGTTCGTCTCCGGTATCCAGGGAAACCCGGGAACTGAGATTGCCGGCGGAGAGCTGCCGGCTTTTTTCTTCAAGCTCGTCCAGAGGCTTCAGGATCAGGAGCCGGACAAGAAAAACCAGGACCGCGATGGTGACCACAGTGATGACCAGGCCGGTGATTCCTAAGCGTACCTGGTTTTTTCTGAAGGTTTCCCGGGTCTTTTCAAAGGGGATGGTGACCCGCAGCCCACCGATGATGCCTGATTTGAGTATCGTGTCTCCGGAGTGGCATTTGAGGCATCCCCGGGTGTTGTACAATGGTACCATATAATCCAGGCTGGTTTTTGAAAAGGTAAAAACCTCTGTTTCAAGGCCCCGGCTGAACAGGTTCAGGCCCCTTGTTTCAAAAGCGTCTGGCGAATTGTTCGAATTGATGGGGGTGAGGCTGGTCAGCCTAAACTGATACGATTTTTCACGGAATGAGTACAGTGAGAGTTTTTTGGTCACCATGGAAGGGGTAAAGAGCCGGTAATTGCCTTTGGGGGTGACAATCTGATCTTTGGTGGCGTAGGTGATGTTCCTGGCACCGGGGCTGGCCGTGTGAACAAAGACCCCGCCCATGCAGTCGGTGACCCATTGCCGGGTCAGGATAATTTGGTCTGCCACCACCCTTGCCTTGCCCACCACCTCTTCCATGGCCTGGCCCTGGAGTTTGACCGAAAGCCAGGTGAAAAGACATCCCAGCACCGGAACAATGATAATAACGATGCCCAGGATGAATTTTTTCTTTAATGTCCCCCTGAGGCGGACCCTTTCTGGCCCTTGGTCTGAATTTGTGGTATGGTCTTGGGGAATCTCCTGCATGGGTTGGTGTCGCCTCTATTCAACTTGGAATTACAATTTTTTGACCTAACTCATCATCCAAGAAATGCAGGAAATGTCAATATAAATTTCGTTATTAATTTTGTTGTTTGTAGTCTGGCACGTTTCTTGATAGAATTATGTGTCAGGTATTATTTGAAATTTTAACCCAAAATTAGGAGAAATATCATGACAAGCTGGATTTGCGATAAATGCGGATATAACCTGGAAGCCGATACCCCACCGGAGCAATGCCCCTCATGTAAGAAAGACTGCTCTTTTGTGGATAATTCCTGTTATACCCCGGATTGCGCCGGTACCCCCAATGACCCGAGAATAAAGGGCGAATAGTCCTGCCCCAAGGAGAATACCATGGCTGATAAAAAATACAGAATAACAACCTCCTGCCCCCAGTGCGGGTGCGGTGGAACCTCCCATCTGTCTGAAAAAGAGCTTAAAGAACGGTATGGAGACGTGCCCAATATTGAATTGGAATGCCATGAATGCATGATGGTTATGGAGGCGGATGTTCAAGAAGAGGACAAGGGCAAATAATAATTGCGCTGCCGGTGACTCGCATTGAGCCATGCCCGTCACCGGCTTTATCTCTTTTATCTGCATCTGGGTGCCCCGGGAACAACAGTCTGTTTGAGACAGGAGTGTATTATATTGATACGGAGACGTAAATTTCGGTGTAATTTTGTATTATCCTCTGTCTCGCCGGGGGGGGGCGTCGTGCCAGGCTGGTTCGCCGGAATTAGATTAATATTTCATCGTATCGCTTTTTACGATTGGGTATGATATGCCAAAATCTGGAGGCCAAGCGCTTCTGGGATTCAGGAATAATGCCGCTCTGGTTTATGCCGGGCTTTTAAAAAATAGGGCCGGGCATGGAACTTGAGTATGAGTTATAATAGCATTTAATCAAGATGTAAAAGGAGTGAAGATGTCAGATCCCAAGGATATGTATCAGTGTCAGGTGGCAAATTGCGGTTGTATCTATGATCCGGACAGGGGAGACCGGAAGGGTAAAATTAAAAAGGGAACGAAATTTGAGGATCTGCCCGAAGACTGGCGGTGTCCGGTGTGCGGAGCCAGCAGGAAAAGCTTCAACCCCTTAGGTTAAAGGATGACGATCATGAAATGGATGCAGTTTTTTACCCCGGCCGAATCCATTGATTTCCGGGAGACCAAGTCTATCATTGATAAGTCCGGTGTCGAAAATGTCACGATTCTGGATGTGCGACAGCCCAAGGAATACCAGGAGTCCCATATTCCCGGGGCGGCCCTGATCCCTTTGCCTCAGCTTGGGGATCGGTTGTCTGAAATTGATCCGGAAAAGCCGGTCCTGGTTTACTGAGCGGTTGGCGGACGCAGCCGTGTGGCTGCACAGATGCTGGCCGGCAAGGGCTACAAAAGGGTATATAATGTATCCGGGGGTATAAAGGCCTGGGAGGCTGAGACAGCCGTTGGGCCACAGGACCTGGGGGTGCATCTCTTTTCTGATGGGGAAGCGCCGGAAGATATTCTCAAGGTGGCCTTTTCCCTGGAAGAAGGGCTTGAGGATTTTTATCGGGATATGGCCGACAAGGCCGTTAATGAGAAGGTTCGGTCCTTGTTTGAGAAATTGTCACGCATAGAAGTCAAGCACCAGGATGCTATTGTGAGGGCTTATCGGGAATTGGGCCATCCCGGTACCGGCCGGGAAGATCTGGCGGCCATGGTGGCTGAAAAAACCATGGAAGGGGGGCTGACCACCCAAGAATACCTGGACCTGTTCCAGCCGGACCTGGGATCTGAGACAGATGTGGTTTCCCTTGCCATGTCCATTGAAGCCCAGGCCCTGGATCTTTACCAGCGCGTGGGGGCAAAGGTCTCTTCGGATGCCTCAAGGGCGGTTATTCTGAAAATTGCAGATGAAGAAAAGGAACACCTGGCCAGCCTGGGCAGGTTAATGGACCGGTTATGATCGGGGAGAGGCGGCCATGAAAAAAGATCTTGTTCTGGTTGGGGGCGGCCATGCCCATATGGTCACCCTGGAGAATATCCAAAAATTTACGGACAGGGGATTCAAAGTCACGGTGATTGCCCCGTCGGATTACCATTATTATTCGGGAATGGGGCCGGGCATGCTGGGCGCCACCTATGCCCCGGACGATATCCGGTTTGCCACCCGAAAGGTGGTCACTGCCCAGGGCGGGGTGTTTATCCGGGATCGGGTGGTGAAGATTGATCCTGACCGGCAGAAGGTTTTTATCGAATCGGGCAAGTCTTTTGATTATGATGTCCTTTCTTTTAACGCGGGCTCCTATGTGCCCCTGGATACCGTTGACGGCGGTCCGGACAACATTTATCCTGTCAAACCCATAGAAAAACTCATGGAGGCCTCCCGACGGCTTGAAAAATTGTTTAAAGAAAAATCTGCAGTGGTTTCCGTGGTGGGAGGTGGGCCGTCCTCTGCAGAGGTGGCTGGTAATGTCTGGCAACTGGCCCGCAGGCTTAATGTGAATTTGCCTAAAATCAGGGTGTTTGCAGGCAAGGGGTTTATGACCCGGTTTACCCCCGGGGTAAGGGACCGGGTCAAAAACAGCCTGGTAAAACGGGGTATTGAAATTCTTGAAACCGGGTATGTGGAACGTGTGGAGCAGGAAAAGATCGTTATGGCCTCCAAAGAGGAATTTCCCACGGATTTTACCTTTATGGCCCTGGGGGTTACCCCCTCGGCTATTTTTGCGGTATCCGGACTGCCCACCGGGCCGGACAAGGGGCTCTTGGTAAACGAATTTCTCCAGAGCCCGTCCTATCCTGAAATTTTCGGCGGCGGGGATTGTATCTACTACCAGCCCCGGCCTCTGGATAAGGTGGGGGTTTATGCGGTGAGGGAAAATCCGGTTATCCTCCACAATCTCATGGCGGCTCTGGAAGGTAATCCATTGCAAAAATTTGATCCCGGTCCTGATTATCTCCTGATTTTCAACCTGGGTGGTGGACAGGGGGTATTGAAAAAGAGCAGCTTCATTTTCGGGGGGCGCCTGGCATTTTGGATCAAGGATTATATTGATCGGCGGTTTATTCGGCGGTTCCAGGCCATAGAAAAAGAGATATAATGAATAAAAATATGAAAACAAAAGTATGGCTCGTGGCCGGGATCATTATCCTGGCGGCCCTGTTTTTTATCTTTGACCTGGACCGATATTTATCCCTTGGGAATCTAAAGGCGCGGCTGGATGATTTGCGCGCCTTTTACCAGGCCAACAAGGTAGTGAGCATTGGGGGCTATATGGTGGTGTATATCCTGGTGACGGGATTGTCTCTTCCCGGGGCTGTGATCATGACCCTGGCCGGAGGGGCGGTATTCGGTCTGTTCACAGGGTTGGTGGCGGTTTCCTTTGCCTCCACCATCGGCGCCACCCTGGCATTTTTGTTTTCACGGTATATGTTCCGGGACTGGGTTCAGACCAAGTTTTCATCCAAGATCAATGCCGTTAATCAAGGCATTGAACGGGAAGGCGGATTTTACCTCTTCACTCTCCGTCTGGTCCCGGCCTTTCCCTTTTTCATGATTAATCTGGCCATGGGGCTGACCCCGATTCCCACCCGGCTTTTTTATCTTGTTTCTCAAATTGGCATGCTGCCGGGCACCATCGTCTATGTAAATGCCGGAACCCGGCTGGGGCAGATAGATTCTTTGGGTGGGATATTGTCCCCCGGTCTGATATTTTCCTTTGCCCTGCTGGGGTTTTTTCCTCTGGTTGCCAAAAAAATCGTGGAAGTGGTCCGTGCCAAGAAAATTTATGCACACTGGAAAAAACCGCATCAATTTGACTATAACCTGGTGGTCATCGGTGGCGGTTCTGCCGGTCTTGTCTCCTCTTATATTGCGGCGGCGGTAAAAGCAAAAGTGGCCCTGATCGAAGAACATAAGATGGGGGGGGACTGCCTCAATACAGGGTGTGTGCCTAGTAAATCGTTGATTGCTTCGGCCAGGGTACTGGCGGATGCGGCTCGGGCAAAGGATTTTGGGCTGGACCGGATTGATGTCTCCTTTGATTTTGCCAAGATAATGGACCGGGTGCAGGCAAAGATTAGGGCCATTGAACCCCATGATTCCATAGAGCGGTATACCGGCCTCGGTGTGGAGTGCATCCAGGGGCGGGCAAAGATCACCTCTCCCTTTGAGGTTGAGGTGGACGGCCGGGTGCTGACCACCAAAAGTATCATCATAGCCACTGGGGCCGGGCCCATGGTCCCGGCATTGGAGGGCCTTGATGGTGTCGATTATTTGACCTCGGACACCATCTGGAATATCAGAGAGCTGCCCGAACGGCTGGTGGTCCTGGGGGCAGGTCCCATCGGGTGTGAACTGGCCCAGGCCTTTCAGCGCCTTGGATCAAAGGTCTCCCTGGTCCAGCGGTCCGGACGTATTATGAAAAAAGAAGACGAAGATGCTACCCTTCCGGTGATTGCGGCCTTTGAATCCGAAGGCATGGACCTGAGATTGAACCACAGTGCTATAGCTATCCGTGTGGAGGGGGATGAGAAAATCCTGGTCTGCGACCACAGGGGCGATAAGGTGGAAATTCCCTTTGACCGGATATTGATTGCCCTGGGCCGTACCCCCAATACCAGAGGCTTCGGACTTGAAGAGCTTGGGGTTTCCCTGGATCACCGGGGAAATATCATGGCCGACGGGTTTCTCCGGACCAATTACCCCAATATTTTCTGTTGCGGGGATGTCCACGGCAGATACCAGTTTACCCATACCGCTTCCCATGAGGCCTGGTATGCCTCGGTCAATGCTCTGTTTGGCCGGTTCAAAAAGTTCAAGGCCAATTACGATGCTGTCCCCTGGGCCACCTATACCGTGCCCGAGGTGGCCCGGGTAGGCGTGAACGAACAGGAGGCTGTGGCCGGCGGAATCGCCTATGAAAAAACGATTTATGATATCAGCGATCTGGACCGCGCCATTGCCGATTCGGAAAATAAAGGTTTTCTTAAGGTGTTGACTGTTCCGGGCAGGGATGCCATTTTAGGGGTGACCATTGTGGGGCACCATGCTTCGGAAATAATAGCGGAATTTGTTTTGGCCAAAACCCATGGCATTGGGCTGAATAAGATATTGGGAACCATCCATATCTATCCCACCATGGCAGAGGCAAATAAGTATGCAGCCGGTCGGTGGAAAAAAGCTCATGCTCCGGAAAAGGTGTTGGCATGGGTGAAAAAATTCCACGGCTGGATGCGGTCAAGATAGACATGTAGGTTTCATATTACAATTAATCTAAGGAGGATGATGAGAATGAAAGTGACCATTACTAAAAACTGCATGGGTGACAGAAACTGCAACAACCTTTGTCCTGAAATATTTGAATATGATGAAGACGATCTGATGTCCAAGATAAAACTGGATTCCATTCCTGAACATCTCAAGGATATGGTCCGCCAGGCTGCGGCTGAATGCGGCGCCGATGCCATTGAAATCGAGGAATAAAGAGGTGATACATGGGTAAGTTCAGGGAGAGCCAAACCGCCCTCAACCTCCATGCCTCTTTTGCGGCAGAGGCCCAGGCCAGGACCCGGTATGATTTTTTTGCCGACAAGGCCCGGGAAGAGGGGTTTATCCAGATTGCGAAATTATTCAAAGAAACCGCAGATCAGGAGTATGAACATGCCCTGCGATTTTTCAAGTTTTTCAACGGGGGGGATCTGCCCGTTAACTGGTCTTTTCCCACCGGGGTGATTAAAGATACCCGTGCCAACCTTCTCTCTTCGGCTGAGCTGGAGCATTATGTCAGCAATGATATGTATGCGAGGTTTGCCAGAGAGGCTGACGAAGAAGGGTATACCAGGGCTGCGGATACATTTAAGGCCATTATTGTATCTGAAAACCACCATGAAAAATTATTTTTGCATCTGGCTGACAATATTGCTCGGGACAGAAGTTTTGCCCGGGACAATGAGAAAACTTGGCGCTGTCTGAGTTGCGGCTATATCCATAGGGGAAAAAGTGCCCCTGATAAATGTCCGGCCTGTGTGAAGCCCACGGGTTATTTTGAACTTTTATGTGAAAATTATTAATCTGTATATATTTTGATTGAGACAGGTCATCAGAGACATAAGTGTCTCTGATGACCTGTCTCTTTTTTTGTCTCATCTCTCATCTCTATTTCCGTTTATTTTTTTAACATCCTGTTATTAAAGTCTTATCGTCATGGTGGTTTTTACGGGCACACTATTTGCTTTACAATATGCCAGGATAAACGTGTAACCCTAACTTAAATGGAGGGACTATGAGACTTCATGATATAAAAAAGAATTATAATCTGCTCAATTCAGTGGATTGGGAAATGACACCTGAAGAGGCCATTGCCCTTCATCTGGAGTGGGGGCCTTTGAGGTCTCAAAGGTATTACAACTCAAGGGACAATGACAATGAAACCGTTTACTTTGTCATCAATACCTGGAAAAAACACCCCATCCTCACCCTGGTCAGGAGAAAAGGATTTGATTCGGAGGAACTGGGCAATTTCAACCTGCCCAATGATCTTGAACACGAGTTTATGCAGGACATCGGCAAATACAAAGGGGTATATGCCGTGGACGGAAAGGTCAGAGACTGGCTTAAAAAGGAACTAGACGTTTAACCATAACCGCCTCCTCATAAAGTTCCTTTGCCAAGACCGGAGACGCAGATTTTACCGTAAAATTTGCGTCCCCGGTTTTTTATTCGATTCCGGTATTACTTCTCGTTTTTAGAATTCTTAATAAAATCCTTTACCATCATATCGCCCAGTTCCTTGGACCGTTTGGATGCAGATTCCACGGCGTTGATCAGGGTGGTTCGTAATCCACCTTGTTCCAGAGTGTGGATACCGGCAATGGCCGTACCCCCGGGGGAGGCCACCCGGTCTTTGAGCTGGCCTGGATGCTCCTTGGACTCCAGAAGCAGGCGGGCGGCACCTAATACCGTCTGGGTGGAAAGGAATAAAGAGTCTTTTCTGGATAATCCCATTTTTACACCGGCATCTGCCATGGCATCCACTATGGTAAAGATGTAGGCTGGGCCGGATCCGCTCAGTCCGGTGAATGCATCCATGAGAACGTTTTCCTGGATAAAGACTGTTTTTCCCACGGAGTCAAAAATAGCCCTGGCCAGTTCCACATCCCCTTCAATGACAAATTCTCCGGCGGCAATGGCTGTGGCGCTCTCTTTGACAAAAGCACAGATGTTGGGCATGGACCGGATGAGACGAAGTTCTTTGTCCAGGCCCACGGCAATGGCGGCCAAGGGGACACCGGCTGCGATTGAGATGATGAGCTTGGACTTATCCAGGGCCGGTGCGGTCTGTTTTAACACGGCACCTAATATCTGGGGCTTGGTGGCATAGACAATGATGTCGGATTGTTCACACACCTCTATGTTGCTGGTGGTGGTGTTCACCCCGTATTTTTCCCGGATCTCTCCCAGAAGCTCAACATCAATATCAGAGCAGGTAATGTTTTCAGGTTTGGCAGCCCCGGACTGCACAAGGCCGCTGACCAATGCTTCGCCCATGTTCCCGCTTCCGATGAATCCTATTTTTATATTCTGCAGCATATGGTCTCCTTACGCGTAAATGATTAAGAAAACACATATTACGGCCACTGGCAAATCCCTGTCAAGGGAAATTAAAAACCGCCTAACCCAGCGGAGCCGTTCATTTTGATAATTGGTCTGAGGCAGCTATAAATCGGTCAGGTCCTATCGTTGGTCCCCTTGACTGGGCGTATACCCATGATAGCGGTTGCGCCCGGCAGCCTTTGCCTCGTAGAGGGCTTGGTCTGCATTGGTCAGCAGGCTGCCCAGGTTCAGGCTCCGGGTGGCAAGGCAGCCGCCTATGCTGACGCTGATGCCCATGTTCACGGCAGGGTCATCAGGGAAAAGATCGTGGCCCGCAATTGCCGTGCAGATCCGCTCTCCCATCATCTTCAGGGTATGGGTGTCGGCGGGCTGCAAAAGCACCAAAAATTCGTCACCGCCCCAGCGGGCCGCCAGGTCGTATGGCCGGATTTCGGCCCGGAGGATTCTTGCCACGGCCTTGAGGGTCTTGTCCCCAACTGAATGGCCGTGTTTGTCATTGATTTCTTTGAACCAATCTATATCCAGCCAGAGTAATCCAACGGGGCTGTGCTCCCGCCGGGCACGCTCAATATTGGTCTCCATTTGGCCGGCCATGCCCCGGCGATTGAGCAGTTCGGTCAAAGGGTCAATCTGAGCCAGGCGTTCAAGGTCTGCAGTCCGGTCTTTCACCTTCTGTTCAAGATTTCTGCGCGATTCCAATACGGCGCGGGCCATTACCAGGAAACGGCGGATCAGCCGCCCCACTTCACCGATGCCGCCCGGATGGATCTGGCTACTTGGATCTTTGCCTTCCCTGATCCGGGCCATGGCCCGGTCAAGCTGGCTCAGGGGTGTCAAAACAAGCCTGCTCAGGGTAAAGTTAAACAGAATCAGGGCCGCCAGCAGCGTGATGACATATACAAGGATGATGGTTGAAAAATGGGACAGGGGCAGCACCGTTCCCAGATCAATCAGGGTAATCTCATGCCAGTCGATCTCCGGCAGGTAAACAATGCCTGCAAGTTGGCGCCGGCCGTGAACATGGACAAATGAGACCGCCACCTTCTTTTGCCCGGCTTCAAGGCGTTTCATCTGAGCATATACGGCCTTTTGGTCATCCGGCCTTTCAAAGATCAGATCAATGGTTTTCTGGGTAACGTTTTTGTTGCTCACAGAACCGAAGTCAATAAAATCCTTATTGCGGTGGAGCTGGATGGCACCGGAGTGATCCACAAACAGACTGGTTACCCCGGGGTCCCCTTCTTCAACCACATTATTCAGAAATTCGGTCAGGTCCAGGCCGGTGCCTGCAATACCCAGGATATCATTACCGTCACGGATGAGGACATCTATCCAGAGCTTGGTGATTCCCAGTTCAATATCCGGATTGACATTGATGTGGATATCCCGTTTCTGGCGGATTAAATCGTAAAACCAGGCATCCGCCTTTTTTTCAGGATTGAGAATATAGCGAAATTCTTTACCCGCATAGTCATCGTCGGCATTGTTATGAAAGTAGTGTCCGTTTTCCAGCAGGCCAACAAAATAGCTATTGTCTTGAAAATTTTGTCTAAAGTTTTCAAGTTCCCCAAGGGCAATCCGGGTCAGTTCAGTGTCATCGGGGCGGCGGGCCCAGTCACGGATGAACCGTGAGGTTGCCATCTGTCGTGACAGGGCGACCTCACGCAGGATAGGCTGCAGGGTCCGGCTTTTATCATACAGGGCCTGTTTGGTGATAAAGCGGGGGGCCCATTGTTCGATAATACCTTCTGCAAGGGTGCGCACCGACAAGGTGACGGCGGCGGCCGAGCTAATAAAGAGCAGGGCCGTGAGCAGCATGAAGCAGAGCTTCAGGTTCAGCCGGTCTTTTAACGGCTTGTTGATTTTGGTGGGCGGCTTTGCATTTTCCGGCCGATCCATGGTGTAAATGTCCTCCGGGCTGTAAATATTCATCATCTGAATGGGATTTGATAGAGTCTTTTGTCATATTGGATGGCCGGATAATTTTTGTCAACCCGAATATGATTGGGGCTGGCCTCTATTTTGCTATAGGATATCAGATATGAGAATGAATGCTGACAGACTAAAAGAAAGATTGGAATCCTTGTATCATTTGTATAATAAAAGGGAATATGTGGACCCTGATCCTCTGTTCTTTCTTTATGATTATCCCGACGTCAGGGACAGGGAAATTGCTGGGCTGATTGCATCCTGCCTCGCCTATGGCCGGGTGAATATGATCATGAAGACGGTTAAAGCGGTTCTTGGGCAGATGGGACCTTCCCCCCGCAGATTTATGGAAGATAACCGGGACATTGATATCAGAAACCGGTTTAAAGGATTTAAATACCGGTTTGCCACTGAAGATCATCTATGCGATCTGTTTATGGGGATTAAATCAGTTTTGAGTGAGTTCGGTTCTCTGGAAGGCTGCTTTGCCGGGGATGGCAACGCAGTCGATAAAAAAATGGCGGATGAAAAATCCACGAATGGCGGTCTGACCCACCTGTACCGGTCCATTACCCGGGACGGCAATGTGGGGCATCTTCTGGCTGACCCGGAGAAAGCATCGGCCTGCAAGCGAAGCCATCTGTTTTTAAGGTGGATGGTCCGAAAGGATGGAGTGGATCCGGGGGGGTGGGCCGGTGTATCTCCTGCCTGGTTGATTTATCCCGTTGATACACATATGTATAAAATTGGTACCATGCTGGGGTTTACACGGCGTAAAAACGCAGATAAGCGTTGTGCCCTTGAAATTACCCAGGGCTTTCGGCGGATTTTCCCTGATGATCCGGTAAAATACGATTTTGCCCTGACCCGTTTCGGTATCCGGGAGCAGCTTGAGGTGAACGATTTGAAACAGATGCTGGTAAGGACCGGCTCCAAAATTACTTGAACTTTTGTTTTGAAATAGTCGGTTGGGGGTTTTATAAAAAAAACACCCATTTAAGAGGGGTGGGAAACAATTTAGATCAAGTTTTTTTGTACTGATTCCCAAGGGGGAAGATTGTCTGTCAATTTACATCCTGGATTTGCCTGATATACCGGGGCAGTTGTTTAAGGCGGTATGGCTTCTGAATAACCCCCTGGATTTTTTTCCTATGTATTTGAAATCTATTATCGGTTTAATCTTTTATGGCCCTTATTTTGCTTTATGTCTTTGAGTATGATGTCAAATCATTTTATGTGCCATGGATAAAGGAGCATTATGGATATATACAGGGGATATGAACTTGCGCCATTAATTCAGGGGAAGCTGGTCAAGCGGTACAAACGGTTTCTGGCGGATATTGAACTCGAAGACGGCAGTGTGGTCACAGCCCATTGTCCCAACTCCGGTTCCATGAAAGGATGTGCCGAAACCGGGGCTCCGGTGTGGATTTCCCAAAGCGATAATCCAAAACGAAAACTCAAATATACCTGGGAGATCATCCGGACCAAGGACTCATACATCGGCATCAATACCCTGGTGCCGAACAGATTGGTGAAACAGTCCATTGAGAACGGGTTGGTGGAAGAGCTTGCGGCCTATACAAAGGTTCGGGCCGAAGTGAAAACCTCGAACCATACCCGGCTGGACCTCATGCTGGAAGATGGGGCAGGCAGCCGCTGCTATGTGGAAATTAAAAACTGCACCCTGGTGGAAGATGGCCTGGCCATGTTCCCCGATGCCGTCACCACAAGGGGGCAAAAGCATCTTGAAGAGTTGGTCATGCTGAAGAATCAGGGGCACTCTGCCGTTATTTTTTATCTGATCCAGCGCATGGATGCAAAAGAGTTCACCCCGGCCGGGGCGATTGATCCGGTCTATGCCCAGAAACTTGCCTGGGCTGTTGAGCAGGGCGTGAAGATCATTACCAGGGATGTCGTGCTGGATCCCGGGGCCGACCCCGGAATTATCCGACTGCGTAACCCCATACCGGTGAGGCTGGATTCGGGATCAATTTTTGCTGCAAAAGCAGGTTAGGATGTTGACAATCTACCACTCTGTAGTATTTTTTTATCCAGATATCAGCCTGGACCCAGAAATACCTGAAAAAGGAAAGATCTGAAAAGCAGATCAAGGAGATAAAATAATGTGGGAATATACAGATAAGGTTAAAGAACACTTTTTAAACCCTAGAAATGTCGGGGAATTAAAAGATGCAAATGCCGTGGGAGAAACCGGTTCCCTCAATTGCGGGGATGCTTTAAAACTCTTTTTAAAGGTCAACGAGAATGAGCGGATCATTGATGCCTCTTTCATGACCTTTGGCTGTGCCAGTGCCGTGGCCTCCTCTTCGGCCCTGACCGAGATTATCAAGGGTATGACCCTGGATGAGGCGGCCAAGGTCACAAACGATGACATCGCCGATTTTTTGGGTGGACTGCCCAAGGAAAAAATGCATTGCTCGGTCATGGGGCAGGGGGCCTTGAAAAAGGCCATTGCGGACTACAGGGGTATTCAGATCCTGTCAAAACCCGGCGAAATGGTCTGTGAATGCTTTGACGTGACCGACCTTGAGATCATTGATGCAGTTAAATCCAACGGTCTGGACACCACCGAAGACGTGACAAATTACCTGAAAGCCGGCGGCGGATGCGGCAAATGCCTGGACCGGATTGAAGAAGTCCTTGTTCAGGCCAAAGCGGATATTAAAAATTAAGGAAAACGCTATGGACGTTATTTATACGGATAACAATGCCACCACAAAAGTTGCGGATGAGGTCATTCAGGAAATGCTGCCCTATTTTGGAGAATTTTACGGCAATCCGTCATCCATGTACGGATTTGCCGATGTTGTTGGAAAAAAGATCCGCAGGGCCAGGCAGAAGGTGGCCGATCTCATCAATGCAGATCCCGAAGAAATTATCTTCACCTCCTGCGGCACGGAAAGTGATAATGCAGCCATAAATGCGGCCATAACGGCTTTTCCAGAGAAAAAACATCTCATCACCTCGGTGGTGGAACATCCGGCCATTAAAAATCTGTTCTCATTTCTGGCCGATAAAAAAGGATATGAGGTGACCTTTGTACCCGTGGATAAACAGGGCCGCCTGGATACCAATATCCTTTACAAGAGCATGTCCGAAAATACGGCCGTGATTTCTTTGATGTGGGCGAACAACGAAACCGGTGTGATTTTTCCCGTTGAGGAAGTGGCCCGAAAGGCAAAAGAAATGGGCATTCTTTTTCATACCGATGCTGTCCAGGCTGCGGGCAAGGTGCCCATTGACGTGAAAAAGGTGGGTGTGGATATGCTCTCCCTTTCAGGTCATAAGATTCATGCCCCCAAAGGTGTCGCAGCTTTATACGTAAAAAAGGGCCTTAAATTTCCGGCCTTTCTCATCGGCGGCCATCAGGAAAACGGCCGCAGGGGTGGAACGGAAAACACTGTTTCCATTATCGGTCTTGGCCGTGCCTGTGAACTGGCCAAAGAAAATCTTGGTCTGATGAATAGTGAAGTGAAAGAATTGAGGGATTACCTGGAAGCCCAACTGCTGGAAAAGATTCCGAGCACTTCGGTGAACGGAGATCGGGAGAACCGTCTGCCCAATACCCTGTCCATCGGGTTTGATGCAGTGGAAGGTGAGTCCATCCTCATGCTTCTGGACCGCCGGGGGATCTGTGCATCATCCGGGTCCGCCTGCACCTCGGGTTCCCTGGATCCATCCCATGTTCTCATGGCCATGGAGGTCCCATTCAAATCCGCTCACGGCACCATCCGGTTTTCCCTGTCCCACTACAATATCAAAGAGGAGATGGATACCATCGTTGAAACTCTGATTCCCGCCATTGACAAGCTGCGACAGATGTCGCCCTTCTGGAAAGACGGCAAAATGATTTGATGGCGTCGTAAAATTTAAACGGGCCCGGAGAACCGATTAATGGGGTTCCCGGGCCTTTTTTTCATCCTTTGTTCCGTCTGGCGGTCCGCCCGGATTCCCAGATATATAAAAGCACGCCGACCCAGATAAACCCGAAGGTGATCAGGTTGTGGTGGGTAAAGGGTTCCTTATATACAAATACACCAAGGATGAAGGCAATGGACGGGGCCAGGTATTGGAGAATACCGATAGTGGACAGGTTCAGGCGCCTGGCAGCCGCTGCGAACCAGATCAGGGGCAGGCTTGTGACCACCCCCGATCCCAAACACCAGAGGGACAGGGTTGCCTCCTGAAGAAAGGGGCTGGTGCCGAATCCCACCCGGAATCCGATATAGGCCAGGGCCGGGATAAAGAGAACCAGGGTTTCAATGAACAGACCGGGAATAGGCGCAGCATCAATTTTTTTTCTGGAAAATCCGTAAAGGGCAAAGGTGACGGCCAGGGTCAGGGCAAAGGCAGGCAAAGCCCCGTAACCCACCAGGGAATAAACCACCCCGCTCAGGGCAAATAGTACGGCAATCCACTGCACCCGGCTGAACCGTTCTCCCAGCAGCAGAAAGCCTAACAATACATTTATCATAGGATTGATATAATAGCCGAGGCTGGTCTCCACCACCCGGCCGGTATTCACGGCCCAGATGTAGATAAACCAGTTGAGTCCGATGAGAAAACTGCTGAGTACCAATCGTCTCAGGGCTTTGGTATTGTGAATGATATCCAAGATCTCATGCCAGCGCCGCTGCCAGGCTATGATACCCACCAGAAAAACACAGGACCATACAATACGGTGGCAGAGAATCTCAAAGGCATTGACCGCCTGTATCTGTTTCCAATAGACTGGTAAAAATCCCCAGGCTGCAAAAGCCGCCAGACCGAATAATACCCCGCTGGTCTTCCTGCTGGTCACTCCGTTTAATTTCCGGTTCATTATTGTCCCTGAATTAAATGCTCTAATCTATGCATATTAATCAGGTTGGCAAGTGAAAAAAATGTTTGGAGGAAAACTCACCCATCTGACGCGTTGCGCAAGCAAGTTTGAGAATAGTGCACTCTGGTTTCAAACTTGCTAGGCCTTCGTTCAAACACGGGCCTTCTATCAGATACTATTGGATCATAATGAGTGGGATTCTGATCGGAATTTCAGTCTGCAAAAAGGTCTGTGCTGATATAGCGTTCTCCGGTATCGCAGACCACGAAGACAATGGTTGCATCGGGATTTTCTTTTCCGGCTTCAAATGCGGCATGAAAATTTGCCCCTGAGGAGATCCCGCAGAGAATGCCGCAATCCAATGCCAGTTTTCTGGCCCCGGCCAGGGCATCTTCGGCTTCCATGAGAACTATTTGATCGATGATTTCACGGTTGAGGTTGTCCGGAACAAAATTGGCGCCGATACCCTGTATTTTATGGGGCCCTGGCGCACCACCCGAGATCACCGGGGAGTCGGCCGGTTCAACTGCAATGGAGATCAAATCCGGCTTTTTGGATTTTATGAATTCGGAGACCCCGCTGATGGTTCCTCCGGTGCCCACTCCGGCCACAAAGATGTCAATTTTCCCACCAAGGGCGTCCCAGATTTCAGGGCCGGTGGTCCTGCGGTGGATGTCCGGGTTGGCCGGGTTGGAAAACTGGTCCGGCATAAAGGCATTGGCATGGAATTCAACAATCCTGCGGGCTTCCTCGATGGACCCTTTCATGCCCTTGGCTCCCGGGGTAAGGACCAGTTCTGCGCCCAGATGCTGGAGGAGCTGTCTGCGTTCCAGGCTCATGGTCTCGGGCATGGTGAGGATGAGTCTTAGCCCCTTGACCCGTGCAACAAAGGCCAGGGCAATGCCGGTGTTCCCTGAGGTGGGTTCAACAATAATGGTGTCCCGGTTGATCTTGCCGGCCTGAAGTCCGGCTTCGATCATGGCCCGGCCGATGCGGTCTTTGACGCTGGACAGGGGGTTGAAATATTCAAGCTTTGCATAGAGGTTTGCCCCGCATTCCTGGGAGGGTTTTTCCAGATATACCAGGGGAGTGTTTCCGCAGGTATGGATGATGTCAGCTTGCGTTTTCATTGGGTAATTCCTTTTCCTGATTCTTGTAAATGAGTCTGGGATCTTCAATGAAGACTTTGGTGTCCGCAGGGATGGAATGGGTCATCCAGACATTGCCGCCCACCACAGACCGGGCACCGATGACGGTGTCTCCGCCCAGAATGGTGGCCCCGGAATAGACGATGACATCATCTTCAATGGTTGGGTGGCGCTTGGCCCATCTGAGCTTTTCTCCGGCATCCGGAGGAAGGGACAGGGCTCCAATGGTTACATTCTGATAAATCCTTACGTTCCTGCCGATCACCGAGGTTTCGCCGATGACAATGCCGGTACCGTGGTCAATGACGAACCGTTTGCCGATGGTGGCTCCCGGATGAATATCAATTCCGGTGAGGCTGTGGGCATATTCGGACATGATTCTGGGCAGTTGGGGAACCTTGAGTCTATGGAGGATATTGGCAATCCGGTAAACGGTAATGGCATACAGCCCGGGATATGAGAAGATTACTTCGTCATGGCTTTTGGCTGCCGGATCTCCGTCATAGGCACCCCTGACATCCTCGGCCAGACAGCGGCGCAGGCCGGGGATGGCCTGGATGACATTAAGAGCCACCTCATTGCCCCTGGGTTCGCATTCGGCACAGGCCAGCTCATATCGCAGACAGTCGTGGCGCAACACATGGATGACCTGCTCGGACAGGATATCATAGAGCCGGGACACGGCTTGCCCCATATGGTAGGGCAGGTTGGCCCCGTCTACCTTTTCCCTGGAAAAATATCCGGGAAAGAGGATTTCCCTGAACTTGTCGATCATCTCTTTAACTGAGGTTGTAAAATGAATAGGCTCGTCCCCGATATGGGCAAAGCAGGTGTCATCATCCAGAGAGTTCATGATAGTGTTGATCGCATCAGGCAATGCCTTACGATGTTCCGACATGATTGCCCGCTCCGTATGGCAGGCGCCATGATCAATGGCAAACTCATTCATTGGTAAGAATTCCTTGTTCGTTTCTAAAAAAGGTCAGGAAGACATTGCAAGTTTTGCATTCTTCCATTTTGTTTTCCCATGAATTATGGGCCTGGCCGCTGCACTTGGTTCCGTTGATAAACCAGCACAGGTCTCCGGACTTAAATTCCCAGGCCGGACAGGTCGCAAGTTTGCTTTCCGGGCATTGGTTGATATCCCAGCATTTTTTTCCAGTCTGTTTTTCCCCTATCATCCTGGAAAGAAGAAAAAGCAACTGCCGCTCCACATGGTGGGGGACCTTGCGCCATCCCTGTTCATAGCTGTGAATGGCTTTTATGGAAATACCAAGAAGCTGGGCCAGTTCTTTCTGGGTTTTTCCCAGTCGTGATCTCATGAGTTTAAAATTTCGGCTTTCCATGGAGGTGTCCTGTTTATTCGATGTGATTAAAGTCTCTACATATATAAATTATACCACAGAGTGGGAGTTGTCAATGGGTTAAGGAGGAGATGCCGGGGCTTTGGAAACAATTTAGATAAGGTTGTTTTGTAACGATTCCTAACTTATTCAGCGCTGCAAAGAAACAAACTAATCATCACCTTTGAAAAAATGCAAGGTGTACGATTTGTATATTGACGTAAATTTAATTTGCATTACTTTATTGGTGTAAATGTAAAAAAGTAATGAAAAGAAACAGGAGACAGAAATGACATTTGATAAATTAACAGTAAAATCCCAGGAATTGATTCAGCAGGCCCATTCCCTTGCAGGAGAACATGGACAACAGGCCATTGAACCCATTCACTTTTTACGTGCCATGCTAAATGATAATCAGGGTATGGCGGTTTCTATTTTTAATAAGATCGGTATCAGCTCCCAGGGAGTGATCCAGACGATTGAGTCCGCCTTGTCCAATCTTGTGCAAGTGTCAGGCGGAGAACCCTACTTGTCAATGGATTCCAGAAAGATGCTGGACACGGCATTTAAAGAAGCCTCAAAAATGAAGGACCAGTATGTGAGCCTGGAACATATCCTTATCAGCCTTACCCGGGTTGGTGAGAAGGCTTCAGATATTTTGAAATCGGCAGGGGTGACCAAGGACGCCATCCTTGCCGTGCTAAAGGATATCAGGGGAAATCAGCAGGTCACGGACCAGAATCCCGAAGATAAATACCAGGCCTTGGAGAAATTTGGCCGGGACCTGACCGAACTGGCCAGCCAGGGAAAACTGGATCCGGTCATTGGCCGGGACGAAGAAATCCGGCGCATTGTCCAGGTCCTGTCCCGTCGTCGGAAAAATAATCCCGTGCTCATCGGGGAACCCGGGGTGGGGAAAACTGCCATTGTGGAGGGTCTGGCCCAACGTATTGTTGAGGGGGATGTGTCCGATTCCCTGAAAAACAGGAAGGTGATTGCCCTGGATATGGGTGCGCTTCTGGCCGGGGCCAAGTTTCGAGGGGAGTTCGAAGACCGGCTCAAGGCTGTGCTCAAGGAGGTGGAGGCGGCTGAAGGAGAGATTGTCCTTTTCATTGATGAATTGCACACCGTGGTGGGGGCAGGGGCCGCCGAAGGGTCAGTGGATGCCTCCAACATGCTCAAGCCGGCCCTGGCCCGGGGCAGTTTGCGCTGTGTGGGGGCCACCACCCTGGATGAATACCGAAAATACATTGAAAAGGATGCGGCCCTGGAGCGGCGGTTCCAGCCGGTGAAGGCAATGGAACCCACTGTAGGGGATACCATTTCCATCCTCAGGGGGCTTAAGGAAAAATATGAGGTCCACCACGGAATTCGCATCAAGGATTCCGCTTTGGTAGCTGCCGCCACCCTGTCCAACCGGTATATTGCAGACCGGTTTCTGCCGGACAAGGCCATTGATTTGATAGATGAATGCGCTTCCCGGCTTAGGATCGAGATTGATTCCATGCCCAGGGCCATAGATGAAATCCAGCGCCGAATTACCCAGGCGGCCATAGAACGTCAGGCCCTGATAAAGGAAAAGGATTTGGTATCCAAAGATCGGCTGAAAAATTTGGAGCAGCAGATGGCAGCCATGGAAGAGGAGATCCGGCCCCTGAAACTCCATTGGGATAATGAAAAATCCATGATCCAGGATATTTCGGGGATCCGGGAGGAGATTGACCGGCTCCAGACCCAGGCCCAGATGGCCGAGCGGAACGGAAATCTGGAAAAGGTGGCACAGATCCGTTACGGCACCCTGGCCCAATTGGGTAAAAATCTGGAAGAGAAAAAGCAGGCCCTGGCCATTCTCCAGGAAACCAGGCAAATGCTTAAGGAAGATGTGGAAGAAGCGGATATCGCCGAGGTGGTGGCCACCTGGACCGGTATCCCCGTATCTAAGATGCTCCGGGGGGAACAGGAAAAACTGGTTCAAATGGAAATCCAAATTAAAAAGCGGGTCATCGGCCAGGAAAAAGCCATAGATGCTGTGTCCAATGCACTGCGCAGGGCAAGGTCCGGCCTAAAGCCCGAAGACCGTCCCATCGGCACCTTTATTTTCATGGGTCCCACAGGGGTGGGCAAGACCGAGCTGGCAAAATCCCTGGCCGAATTTATGTTTGATTCCCAGGAGGCCATGGTGCGCCTGGACATGTCCGAATATATGGAAAAGCACAGCGTGGCCCGGCTCATCGGCGCTCCTCCCGGATATGTGGGCTATGATGAGGGCGGCTACCTCACCGAGGCGGTGCGGCGCAGACCCTATTCAGTGCTGCTTTTTGATGAAATTGAGAAGGCCCACCCCGATGTGTTCAATATCCTGCTCCAGGTCCTTGATGACGGCCGGATGACTGACGGCCACGGCCGGACAGTGGATTTCAGGAATACCATTATCATCATGACCTCCAATGTTGGGTCAAAGCTGCTGCTGGAAGCGGGAGCGTTTTTGGATTCTCAAACCGAGCGAAGCATTGATAATGCGCTTCGGGCGGCATTCCGGCCTGAGTTTTTGAACCGGATAGACGAGATTATCACCTTCCATGCACTGACCCGGGAAAATATCGCGGATATTGCCGCCATCCAGATCGGTTTGCTGAACAAGCGGCTGGCTGACCGTCATCTTACCGTCTGCCTGGATGATGAGGCCATGTCCTTTTTGGCTCAAAAGGGATATGATCCAGGTTTTGGGGCCCGTCCATTGAAACGGGTAATTCAGCAGGAGATTGAAAATCCCCTGTCCATGGCCATCCTAAAAGGGGAATTGCCGGAGGGTGAGACTGTCCGATTTATGCTGAATCACAGTGGGAAGACTCTGACTTTGGGCATTGACAGGCCCTAGGCAAATTCTAAAAATCGTCGGCAAACTCTCTTACTGCCTCATTTTGTGCCAGAAACCGGTACAGGGTCGCCCGGCCCACCCCAAGCACCCGGGCGGCCTTGGACTTGTTGCCCCCGGTCTTGACCAGGGCGGTCCGTACGGCAGCATCGGTGAGTTTGCCCCGGGTCAGGTGGATGTCCGGCTCTGCTGCGGTGTCCGGAATCGCAGCACCATGACCCGGCACCGGATTTATCCCCGGGTTCAATTCCCGGTTCGATTCTTTGCTCAACTCCATTGGCAGATCATTGGGGGTGATGACTTTGCCCCGTGACCGGACCACGGAAAATTGGATGACGTTTTTTAGTTCCCGAACATTGCCGGGCCAGTGATAGTCCTGCATGAGGTCGATGGCCGCATCGGCCAGATCCGGTACGGGGTTGCTGCTTTCCTGTTCCGCCTCTTTAAGAAAATGGGCAGCCAGCAGGGCAATATCGTTCCGCCTTTCCCTCAGGGGGGGCAGGTGGATGGGGATGACATTGAGGCGGTAAAACAGGTCTTCCCTGAATCGTCCTGCACGGACCTCCTCTTTCAGGTTTTTATTGGTGGCTGAAATGATCCTCACATCCACTGAGACTTTCTTCTCCCCGCCGACCTTTTCAAATGAGCCTTCCTGGAGGAAACGCAGGATTTTAACCTGGGTTTTCAGGGGCAGGTCCGCCACTTCATCCAGAAACAGGGTCCCCTTGTCCGCCAGTTCAAACCGTCCTTTCCGTTCTTTGACTGCTCCTGAAAAGGCCCCTTTGACATGGCCGAAGAGTTCGCTTTCCACAATGCCTTCGGGGATGGCCCCGCAGTTCACCGGAACAAAGGCACCGCTGCCGTATGAGGAAATATCATGGATGGCACAGGCCACCCGTTCTTTCCCTGTGCCGGTTTCCCCGGATACGTGGACGGGATAATTATACAATGAAACATCTCTGATCTGTCGGAAGATCTCCTGCATGGCCTTGTCTTTTCCAATGATACCGGCAAAGCTGGACAGGGTTTCCGCCTGAAGGGAGAGGCGGAGGGCGTCTGTCATATCTTTGAAAGAGGCAATGACCCCCTTGAATACATTTTCGTTGTCTATGATTGCGGCCACATTCATTTCCAGATGCCGGGTCTCCCCGGATTTGGTGATCATGGTAACGGGGTATTCTTTGGTTTCTGCAAAGAAGTCCGGGGTTTCATTGCAGAATGAGCACTTGTTGCCGCAAAAGGGAGAGTCAAAGACAACATGGCAGTCTTGGCCGATGACCTCCTCTTTGGTGTATCCGGTTATTTTTTCGGCTTCTTTATTGAACACCGTGATGATACGTTCCGGGGTATGGGCGATGACGCCCAGCTTGAGGGTGTCCAGAACCAGGTTGAGATTATCTCGGTCCAGCAGGGAAAGGGTAAAGTTTTTCATTTCAGCATATCCGGCAGTTGTTTATTATCATTAGGGCTGTATTACAGTCCGGCCTGAAAATGGCACATTTGTGTATCAGGTGCAATGTTTTTCTGCAGGATGTCGGAAATAATATGGGAAGGAAAAGTGAAATTTGCCGGGGCAGGAAGCCCCGGCAGGTGTTTACTCTTCCCAGGAGATACAGTCTTTGGGGCAGTTTTTTACGGCCTCGTGGATGTCTTCATCCCCGTAATCATCAAGGGGGAGCACTTCCACAAAACCGGCATCATTGATTTGAAATGCTGTAGGTGCAAGTTCGATGCATATTTCACAGAGAATGCATTCAGCCAAATCGATTACAGGTATCTTCATGGGAATCCTTTATTCTTTATTTGAAGAACCGGTTCAGCAGGCCCTGAAACGCCATGCCGTGGCGGGCTTCATCCTTGCACATTTCATGGACGGTGTCATGGATGGCGTCATATCCCAGTTCCTTTGCCTTTACGGCAATTTCTTTTTTGCCTTTGCAGGCCCCGTTTTCAGCCATGACCCGGGCGGTGAGGTTGGCCTTGGTATCGGCTTCAACCACTTCCCCTAGGAGTTCTGCAAACTTGGCCGCATGTTCAGCCTCTTCAAATGCGATTCTTTTGTAGGCTTCAGCCACTTCGGGATAGCCTTCCCGGTCTGCCTGGCGGCTCATGGCCAGATACATGCCCACCTCAGTGCATTCTCCCATGAAATTATCTTTCAGTCCCTGGAGGATTTCTGCATCCACACCCTGGGCTACACCGATGGTGTGGGCATCGGCCCAGACCAGTTCGCCTTCCTGGGCAGAGAATTTTGATTTAACAGCCCCGCACTGGGGGCAGGATTCAGGTGCATCGTCACCTTCAGTGGAATAGCCGCAAACTGAACATACATAAGTCGTCATTAAATAATCTCCTTGTTGATTGAATTGTCCCACCAGCCTTTTTGCACATGCGCATGTTTTTCTTTCTGTGCCAGATCCAGTATCCGGTATCCGGAATCCAGTAGGATGCCGTAGAGCACCCCGCATCCCGGATCTTCGTGTTGCTCGTACCCCTTCTGGGCCAGTGCTATCATTTCCTGGGCCAGTTCAATGGTACGGGCAATATTTTTGTCACATTTTTTTTCAAACATGAGTCTCTCTCTTACGCTTTGTGCATCAAAGCTTAGGATCGTCTCCAAAACTACTTAATCTTTTGTTTTCAAAATACCCTCTCTTTTAAGGAGTTTTGGCAATAATTTAGATCAAGTTATTTTGTAACGAGTCCTTAAGTTAAAATTAAGTTGTTGATATTCAAATTATGTGCCAGGCCATCTCTGTTTGGATTATGCTTTTGTCTTTTTTATTGTGCAGGCATGGGACATGTCGGATATCCGGGTGGCTATGAAATTCCAGCCCGTGTATATGTCAATAACCGTCTTATCAGTCCGGACATGATCCGGAATCGTCCGGCAGTCAAATTTATCAGCATTGATCAGGGCACGCACGGCATACCCGCGTTTAAGGGGGTCCGGGGAATGGAGATGACCGTAAAGTCGGGTCAGCGTGGTCTCTGTCAAGTCATCGGGGACCGCTTCAAGATAGGTGCCGACTCCCCAGAGGACCCCTCGCTGCAGGATCTCATGTTCGATATGGTTCCCCCCGGTATCCAGGTATGAAAACATAATGGATTTGAATTCCCCGGCCAGTTCCGGGCTTTTACTCAGGATTTCCCCCATGGCTTCAGGGGAGCCCCACCCAATGCCTCCGGACTCATCATTGAGGTTCCACATGATCCGCCGCAGGATGATTCTTGCCTTTTCCATGGAATTCCCGGATATCCGCAATGTCAGCTCACCTAAGGCTGTAGTGCTCCGGAGTTTGATCCGTTCATCCATATGATAGAGATGGGAGAAAAGATGGCCGGTGAGCTGGGCATCGGGAATTTCTTTTAGTCTGTTCAGCGCCTCTGTCCGGTTGCATTCTCCAAGAATGTTCTTTACCCTTTTTTTGACTTTTCTGCCATATGGTTTCATGGGCTGTCTTCTTTCCGTAATTGTAGGCAATTACAGAGAATTAAAGCATGAATTATGCCAGATTTTTAAAGTGGTCATAGCAAAGGGAAAAGAATTTAGTATTAAATTAGCCGTTCATGGGCGGTTCCACTAAGGTACTGGCCTCTGAAATAAACTGGTGCTGGTTATCACAGGTACAAGAATATGTTATCTCGTTCATACCATCGGTAATACCTGAAATATCTATAGGCATAGGGCTGTCCAAAAAGAGAAGATCCCTGGCCTGGAAACCATCGTCATGGCCTGCTGACGGCTGTGCTGGCATATTCTGGGCAGAGAACTCTGTTACTTACAGTATGCCGAAAAATGATAAATTGCCATGCTATTATTTTTCTTTCCTTTTAATAAACCAGGTTTCATTTCCATATAAGTTTTCACTGCAGTTGGGGCATATACTGTGGGAAAAAACATAATCTGTATTCGCCTCAATGTAGGATTCCAAACGGTTCCAATATCCCTCTCCATCTCTTATTTTTTTACATACAGAACAAATGGGTAAAAAGGTTTTAAGCTGTTTGATTTCAGATATGGCTTTCTGGAGTTCAATATTTGATTTTTTCGGTTTGATTTGTAATTCTTATTAGACCAATGGCAATTGTAAAATAGTGATTGGCAGATAAATGCCTTGGGAGGTCCAATCCAAGAAACAATGGACCTCCCAGGAACAGGCTTGTTAGATATCCAAAAAATAATAATTTTTCCCGCCACTAGAGCGGGTTATCCTGTTGGATATCAGTCCAGGAAAATTTATTATAAATGCGGTCTATATAATTGTTCATTACTCTCTCCCTTCCAAACCATATGTCCTGAAGGCTACAACATTATGGGCGATAGTGTTTTGAAAGTCTGGACCTGAACTCAATAATATTGGAAATAAGCTTTCCACGCGATGGTATGCAAGAGAAAATGTAGACAAAAGGTTTGTTAATCTGGATTGGGATCGTGGTTGATTTGTCTCACATTCGGCACATAAATGTGTCTTGATACAAAGGTGAGGCAGGGGCAGTGGGTGTTGATTTTAAATGTTGTACCGGATATATAAAAATAACGATCTTTGATTCTGACATTCAAATTAAAGGATATGCAGATGGACGCTTATTGCTCGCCTACGTTTTTTATGGAATCGGATCATCCTGAAGTTCTCAAATTTTCAAAGCAGCATATCGGGGATGCCGGGAGCGATATTGAAAAGGCGGTTCGGCTGTACTACGGGGTCAGGGATGAGATCCGGTATAATCCCTATGATATTGATCCGGCCCGGGAGTCCATGAGGGCAAGCCTGATTCTGGAAAAAGGCCAGGGCTATTGTGTGGCAAAGGCGGTTCTTCTGGCGGCCTGTCTGCGAAGCCAGGGCATTCCGGCGCGGCTGGGGTTTGCGGATGTGAAAAATCATCTGAATACGGAGCGGCTGAAACAGAGGATGGGGACCGACCTTTTTGTCTGGCACGGGTATACGGATGTGCTTCTCAGCGGAAAATGGGTAAAGGCCACCCCGGCGTTTAATCTGAGTCTGTGCCAGGCATTCGGGGTGCTGCCCCTGGAATTTGACGGGACGAAAGATTCCATATTTCATCCCCTTGATGCGGCAGGAAACCGGCACATGGAGTATGTCAATGACCATGGCCGGTTTGCCGATTTGCCCTGGGATGATATTTTAGCGGCCTTTAAAAAGGCTTATCCGGGGTTTTATGAAAAACATAATCAGGGCGACGGAGATTTTAAGGCCGACGCCCTGGCTGAAAACTCTTAGACCTTTCTGACAGCGGCTGACAGATCCCGGGTCAGTTCCAATACCCTTTTAGCCGAGTTGAAGTCCAGGGAGCCGGTGCCGCAGCTGGGGGTGATGAGAACCTGTTCCAGGATGGCCTGGCGGTCCATGCCCAGGATTTCGATGAGTTGTGATATCTGGTCTTCAAACATTCGGCTCAGGCCGTCCAGGGTCTGGGCGCTGATGACATCCGCTTTTTCCGTGGGCACGATACCCATGGCCAGTATCCCGCCTTTGGCGATAAAAGATTTTATCTGCTTGGGGTAGAGGATGAACCGGTCAAAATAGGAAAAGGCGTCAAAATTAATGATATCGATGCTGGTTTCCAGGAGCATATCCCATTCCGTGTTGGCACAGACATGGACCCCGGCCAGGCCGTTTTCTCTGTGGATGAATTCAACGATTTCATCGATACAGGCCATGACTTCCTCACGGGTGATGGTGATATAGGCTGATGTTCCGAATCCGGCCAGGGCCGGTTCATCCAGGAAGATGATGGGGGTTGCCCCGCGCCGGGCAAAGGTCCGGGCCTGCCAGCCCGCATTGAGGGCCAGCCGTTTTACGGCAGCATCCCTGAGCTGGTCATTGTAGAAAATATCCTTGCCCTGCTGATCCTTGACTGCCGTGGCAAAGGTAATGGGGCCTGTGACCTGGCCCTTGAGGGTGGTAAAGGGGGTCGCGCTGTTGTCCACCTGGCGGAGAAATTCGGCAAACCCTTTTCCGGTCTGTTCCGTAAATGTGAAGCGGGAGCCTTCAAGGTCCGCACCGGGTTCTGACAGGGCCAGATAATCCTCAAAAAAGGCAAGGAATTCTTCATCAAATTCCTCTTTCCCGGTGTCCAGGAAAATTTTGTCCCCCTGTTTAGCCAACCCCGGCAGTCCCGGTAAAAATTGGTTGATCATCCCCTCTTCCAGGAACTGGGGAAGCTGCACCCATAAAGGGATTTCCGGGGTATGTGCCAAGACCAGCTTTGTGGCGGCGTCATGGTCGGTCATGGGCAGGCTGCCCACCAGAACGGGGCGTGCATTTGCTTTAAATGATGTCATTTTTTCTAACCTCAGCAGAATTATAATTAAGCAAGCCTTATAGCATTTTTATATGGCAAAGAGAATACTTCAGATGTGGGGCTGCGGGGCAAACGAATATAAACCTGGCAGGTTTTTTATCCCCAATCGTTTCAGATGCTTATGCTGGTATACGTTTTTTATTGGTGTTTGCCGACAGAGGCAAACCCATTGAAGTCATTTGTCCTGAAATTCCACTTGTGCTCACCCTGTGTGGGGGCTGCCACCTGTCGTTTAAGGCCTCTGCCGTACCGCCATCACCGGACAGTCCGCCCGGGAGATGACCCGGTCCGTGGTGGACCCCACCAGAAATTGTTCCAGAAGGCTGTGGCCGTGGATACCCAGGACAATCATGTCAATACCGTGGTCCTTGGCGTAATCCAGTAGTTCCATATAGGGCTCGCCCTGTCTGATACGAACCACGGGGGTACACCAGTGGCGGCTTTCTTCAGGGATCATATTGCTGAGCCGGTCTTCTATATGGTCCAAGAGGTACCTGCGGTATTCTGAATCCTCTGTTTCAATATCCTTGGGAAAACAGGGGAAATGGTCTTCCCGGAATTCAACTTTCCCGGGAGGCGTCAGGGGGGTCTGAGGGCGGGGTTTGATGACGTGGACCAGGTGGAGCTCTGCTTCAAATTCCTGGGCCAGGCTCAGGGCGTGATCAAAGGCCAGGCCTGATCCGTCGGAAAAATCACATCCCACCAGGATACGTTCCAGGGGCAGCTTTACCTTGGTGATCGCTGCCTGGTCCGCATTTGGGGAGTGGAGAACCAGAAGGGGACATTCCAGGGTTTTGACCAGCCGGTCTGTGACGGAGCCCACCAAAAATCGTTTGATGCCTGAGCCCCCATGGGTGGCGGTAATGACAAGGTCAATTTCTTTTTCTTTTGCCAGTCGGGTGATTTCGTCTGCAGGATGCCCCAGAGAGACCAGGGACTCAGCATTAACATCCGTCTCTTCTGCCAGGTAACGGATGGCCTCTTTGGAGTCTCCAATGCGCTGTGCTGTGACCTCTTCCGTGGAAAATCCTGCCTGGGCGTGGCTGGAGAGCATCACCGTATCCTGGACGACATGGCAGATCGTGAGGTCTGCGCCAAATTCCCGGGCCATGGCTTTACCATAAGACAGGATCAGGGGGGCAAATCCGGAAAAGTCAACGGCACACATGATCTGTTTCGGACATATTCTCATGTTTTTTCTCCTTTATGTAAAAGGTTAAAAAAAGAATTTTATCCTGGGCAGGTTGGGTGGGGAGACAACGATTCATGGTCTGTATTCCGGAGCGGGATGAGAAGAACCTCAACAATGAAATTCAATTGTAATATTCCGCCCCTGCGTCGTCAAGGAAAAAGGGGCGGCTTTACAGGGCGGGCGCATGTAACAATTCCAGAATGAATGATTTCAGTGGGTTATCCTATGTCGGCAAACTCAAATAAAATTAGACGGATTGCATAATTCCACCAAAATTCAGATGACTAAAAAAAGAGCTTATTTTACATGCGCTTGCCCTGGGTGCCCTTATTTGATTTTGATTTTGATATTATGGGCCTGCATGATCCGGTCCACGGCTTTGTTTATCTCATTATGGGTGAGGCTGGAGGTGAATTTATTTCCCGTGGTTGAAATGTCGATTCCTTTGAGGTTTTTTTTGGTTAGCTTGAGTAATACCCCAAGCCCAAAGGATTTTTCAACTTCAAATGGTTTGTTTCCCTTGCTCATGGTGGTCCTCCTTATTACCGCATCGGTCTTTTCTTAATTATAAATATCGGCGTTTCCAATAAAAAACTAAGCGGCATTACAGTCAAGATAAGGACAATTTTCGGAAATTCCAGATGGCGATGATTAAAAAGTTTCGTATTTCTAACATTTGCTGTTGTCTATTTGGCATTCCACCTCGCGTTGTTTCTCAGACAGCCGGACCTCCCGTCTGGCAAGCGCCTCCCTGTGCCGGCGGGTCTCTTCAGGCGTTGCCGGCGTCAGAGGTGGAACCTGTGAAGGACGGTGGTTTTCCCCCAGGGCCACAAAGGTGAGGTAGGCAGAGGCCAGGTGGGTTATTTTCCCGGACAAAAGGTCTTCGCTTTCCACTCTCACCCCGATTTCCATGGAGGTTGTTCCGGTCATATTGACACTGGCCTTGACCGAAATCAGATTGCCGATAAAGGCGGGCTTGTGAAAATCGAGGCGGTCAATGGATGCGGTGACACAGATCTTTCTGGTGTGGCGCACTGCGGCCACGCCTGCGGCATTATCAATTTCTTTCATGATGACCCCGCCGTGGACAATGCCTGCTGGATTGGCATCTTCAGGAAGCATGACCCGGGAAATCAGAATACAGGAATCAGCAGCACATTTACTGGCAGACATGGGATTCTCCTCAATTAATTAGGTGGTTTTTAAAAAAATATATCATATCCCCGGTATCCGGGCAAGCCAGCGGGCAAGCCAGCGGGCAGGAAGCTGCAGGGTTAATGAAATCAGCTTTTTTTCACCCCCAGGATGTGCTGGTATCGGCCCAGATCCCGGTAGGGCATTTGCCTTGAAAACTCAAGTTCAAGATCGACAACGGTGTCCGGGTCCCGCTTCCGGTCCTCCGGATTCAGGATATAGTCGTGGAATACCCTAATACCGCTGTGGCAGAGGATGTCAATGGGGTAGGACCTGAGCCAGGTCATTACGGTTTCCGGTGCTCTGGGCCAGGTAGGGGTGAGACCGCCCGGGTAACCCGCATAGGCTTTATCCTGGATTTTTTTGTAATTTGTTCTGAGCAGATTTTTGTAAATCATACCCGTGAGATTGTAAAAGCTCAGGGAGAGGGCACCCCCCTCGGGCAAAAGGGACATAAGGCTGCGAATAAACCTTTCAGGGTCTGCTATCCATCCCAGGACACCGTGGCAGAGGATGAGATCAAAGGGGCCGCTCCGGTCCGGCGACAGCTCCTGAACCGGGCCATGGCAGAGGTTCAGCCGGTGGCCTGTCCCTGCCTGGGCAAATTGTTCTTGGGCAATATCCAGCATGTTCCGGGACAGGTCGCAGATGGTGATCTCATGTCCCAGCCGGGCCAGGCCCAGGGAAAACGGGCCGTGGCCGCCGCCTGCATCCAGGATTTTCAAAGGGGAACCATGGGCCTGGTTCATGGCCCGTGGATAGAATTCCATTATGTCCTTTTCCAGGACTGCCAGCCTTATCCTGCCCTTTAATTCACCATAAACCTTGCGCCGGAACCGGGGGGCAAGGTCGTCAAAATTCCGGTCATTTTTCATGGGCGTGAATTATGGTGGTAATTTGACCTGTTGTCAATGGGGCCATTGTTTGTGAAATTCCTGCTTGAGCAGGTAAAATGATTCTGGCATCATTGCCTTTACGATAATTTTTCCACGCATAAAAATAAACCGGTTCGCCGATAATTCATTGGTATTCATAACGGAGGAGAAAATGAAAAAGTTTTTGGACCTGCCTATTTTTATCAAATTTTTGACCGTGGGGATAGGCATCACTGTTATTCTGGTCGGGGTATACTTTCCGGGGTATCCAGGACCATGTCCAGGGAATCGGCCGAGGCCAGTGATTTGTCAATTTCCGTGGCTGCGGCGGCTGAAGAGATGAGCGCCACCATCAATGATATTGCAAAGAATTCAGAACAGTCCAGGGAGATCACAGCCACGGCAGTGAACCAGGCCAACCATGCATCGGAAAAGATTGCGGAACTGGGAGAGGCTGCCCGTGAAATCGGTCAGGTCACGGAAACCATCACTGATATATCCGAGCAGGCCAACCTGCTGGCCCTGAATGCCACCATTGAGGCGGCCCGGGCTGGAGAGGCCTGCAAAGGGTTTGCCGAGGTGGTCAATGAGATCAAGGCTCTGGCCAACCAGACTGCAAAAGCCACAACGGAAATCCGTGCCAAGATTGACCGGATGCAGGGATCTTCCGATGAGACCACCAATGAGATCAATGAAATCATCCGGGTGATAAACGATGTCAATGACAGTGTCTTCTCCATTTCAGAAGCCGTGGAGCAGCAGTCGGCCGTGACCGATGAAATCGCAGAAAATGTGCCTCAGGCATCTCTTGGTATTGCTGAAGGTCACTGAAAATGTATCCCAGTGCTCGGTGGTGGCAGATGAAGTGGCCGAAAATATTGCATCTGTGAGCCAATCTTCAGAAGAAATTTCAAACCGTAGTCTGAATGTCAAGGAGGCTGCCAACGAACTATCTGATCTGGTCGCACAGCTCCAAGAGATGATGGCCAAGTTTAAATTAACCTAAGGGACCGCGCAAAAACAACTTCACCTAGTCGGTTTCCAAAAACCCTTAAAACATTGGGTATTTTGTAAATATAACATGACTAATTATTGCGCGACCCCTAATGTAAATTGTTTTGATTTTTTAAAAAAAAGTTCCCCTCCTGGTACATATCTGCCGGGAGGGGAATTTTTTATAGCCGGTTATCATTCCGGGTCATTTGCTTGAAAAATCCATTTCACACTGGTCGTTGAGGTGTATTCTGAAAAAGTAAAAGGCCAGGCCTGCCACTGGAACCGCAAGGACAAATCCGATGATGGGAAGCAGGGTCAGGCCGATAACGGCCAGGCCCAGTGATGCGCCGAGCAGGATAAGGCCGAGACCGAATTTTGATATACGCTGGGGAATGCATTGATTGGAACTCATGATATTCTCCTTTTATGTTGTCAGTAAGTATTAGGCTTGACTTATAATGTAAGACAACAAATTTGAATTTCAAGGTTTTTTTATATCCCCGGCCTGTTTTTCAGTATTGCTGCAGCATCCTTAACCCGGGTCTGCTTCAACAGGGAGTCGGCAAAGGTTCGGCAGTCCTCCATTGAAATGCCCTGGATGGTTTTTTGAACCCGGGGCAGAAATTTGGGGTCCACGCTCAGGGTTGGAATGCCCACGCCAATGAGAAAGGGAATATAGTCCGGGTCATGGGCCATTTCCCCGCAGACCGACACATCAATTTCATTGTTCAGGGCTGCCCGGGCAACAGCGGCTATACCCCGGCAGACTGCTGGATGGTAGGGGATATAATGTTCGGCCACCAGTTCATTGCTCCGGTCCGCCCCCAGCATATACTGGACAAAATCATTGGTTCCGATGGCAAAAAACTCCGCTGTTTGGGCAAATTCATTAATGGTGCTCAGTACTGACGGCAGTTCGACCATCATGCCTACGGCCACATCGGGGTCGTGGGCAATGCCTTCCCGGTCCAGGTCGGCAGTGCAGTCCGTTACCAATTGCCTGGCCTCCAGGAATTCATCAATGGATGAAATTAGAGGGAACATCAGGCGGACGTTGGTATTGCCGTAGGCTGCCCTAAGTATGGCCCTGATCTGGGTCTGGAAAATTTCTTTGTACCTGAGGGTGAAGCGGATGGAGCGCAGCCCCAGCAGAGGGTTGGCTTCATTGGCAAATCCGGCGTGGCTCAGGGATTTTTCGCCGCCGGCATCCAGGGTCCGGATGGTTGTGACTCCGGTGTCCCCGGTCTGGTCAAACAATTTCTTATAAATCAGGTATTGTTCGTCCTCCGAGGGAAAACTGGTCCGTATCAGAAAGGGAAATTCGGTCCGGTAAAGGCCGATACCTTCCGATTTAAGGGCTCTGGCCAGGGGGATTTCACTGAGCAGGTTGATATTGGCCAGGAGCCTGATCTGTTCATGGTCCCGGGTAAAGGTGCGGTCTGCCATGTCGCGGGGGTGTGTCTCTGCCTCTTTTTTGGCCTTGAACAGGTCCCGGGTATCGTTATCTGGATTGATATAAATATTGCCCTGGCCCGTATCCATGAGCAGCCGGGTCTCCTGGGGCAGGTCCAGAAGAATGGGATCATCGGTAATGATCAAAGGCAGATCCAGGGATCGGGCCAGGATAGCAACGTGGGAGGTCATCCCGCCTCCCACCAGAATAATGCCCTGGATGCCGTCTGCCGACAGTTTCAAGATATCGGAAGGGTAAATATCGCGTACCACGGCAATGGCCCCCTCTCCCAGGGATTCCGGTGAGGAGGTGAGGTTGGACAGCAGCCTGATGCTCAGATCTTCCACATCAACGGCCTTTTCCCTGAGATAGGCATGGGGACTGTCTGAAAAAATTTTGATATATTTCTGGGCCAGGCTCTGGATCGCTTTCACAGGAGGGATTCCCTCAGACACAAGGGTTTGTATCTTACCGGTGAAATTTTTATCCTTTAGCATCATGAAGTGGGCCGTGAAAATCAGGGAGGCGCTTTCCGGCAGGCTGGCGGCAAATTTCTCCTGAAGGGCTTTGAGGTCATGAATGGTCTTGTCCAGGGCGGCCCTGAAATCGGCTTCTGTGTATTCAATGCCGGAGGCGTCCGGTTCAAAGAGCATGTTTTTCCGGTTCTGCCTGGAGGGGCGGATCAGGCCGTATGCCGATCCTGTACCGTCTGATTTGCCCGGGATAAAGGGGGGAATTCCCTGGGGTGCACCAATGACGTATGGGATTTCTTTTTCAGGGGAAAGGGCCATGAGCAGCCTTGCGTTTTCAATGGCGCCGGCCAGTTGGGTCACGGCTGTTTTCAGTGCCCGTTCGTCAAACAGGGTGAAATGGTCTATTTTTTTATGCTGAACCGTTAACACGCCGATTTTCGCCACCCCCCTGCGGATGGGGACACAGAGAAAAGAATTAAAGGACTCTTCTCCTGCATTGTCAAAGAACTTAAAACCTTGGCTGGTAAGGGCATTCCCTTCTCTTAGAATTTGGTCTTCGGAAAAACATCTGCCCACAAGGCCTTCACCGGGTTTCATGCGGATTCGGTCCACGGCATCGGGGTTCAGTCCCTGGGTGGCTTTGAGAATCAACTCTTTGGAATGGGCTTCAAACAGGTAAATGGAGCAGACATGAGCTTTGAGATGTTCTGCCACAAGTTCTGTTGTCAACTCCAGAAAGGTTTCGATATCCGAGTCCCCTGTTACAATGGCGGTCAGCTCTCCGATATCACAAAGCAGGTTTAAATGGTCCGGTTCTCTTATATTCATTCTGGTTTTCCGATGGGTTTAGGATCCTTTGAAAGTAACACAAAAAAATATAAGTGTAATTGGAAAAGGATCAAGACCCAATAAAAAAAAGGGCTGCCGGAAAATTCCGGCAGCCCTAAAAAAGGAAAGCTGATTTACTTTTTATAATCGAATAACCAGCGGTTCGGCTTAGGACGGGAACATATTGTCTTCAATGTCCACAGCCACAGAACTGGTATTCAGCAATGCGGCAAAGCGACCCAGGGTAATGGGTAGCTGGGTTTCCACATAGTAGTCAAGGGATTTGAGAATCCCTGTATAAAAGGGTTTGTCTTTCTTTTTAGCTTTTTCAAGTTTCTGAGCTGCTGTGACAGCACGCCAGAGAAGCATCCACGCCATGGTGGTGTCCCCTGTGGCATCCTGAAAGGGATGGGCATTGGCAAAGGCTGCGAGTACTTTTTCACTCATGGCGGTCTGGCCCATGTGAACGGCAACTTCAGCCAGTTTGTTCATCACCTCCTCAATTTTGGCGGCAGCTTTTGAAAGCTCGGGAATGGCCTTGGCCTGGGCAACGGTTTTCTGCATTTCACCGAACAGGTCCATGATGGGCTTGCCCTTGTTCATGCCAAGCTTCCGTCCCAGAAGGTCCATGGCCTGGATACCGTTGGTGCCTTCATAGATCATGGTGATCCTGCAGTCTCTCAGGAGCTGGGCCATGGGATACTCTTCGATGAACCCGTATCCGCCGTATATCTGCATGCCCTGGGAGCAGACTTCAAAGGATCTGTCTGTAACATAACCCTTGGCAATGGGGGTCAGAACTTCCACCATTCCCTGGTATTTTACCTTTTCTTCGTCTGTTGGGGCATGCTTGGCCATGTCTGAGCAATACTGGACAAAGTAGAGAAGGGTTCGCATGGCTTCCACATTGGTTTTCATCATCATGAGCTGGCGCCGTACATCGGGGTGGCGGATGATGGAAACCGCTTCGGCATCGGGGTTCATCATTTCCATGAGATCCCGGCCCTGGACCCTGTTTCTGGCATAGTCAAGGGCATACATGTATGCGGTTGTGGCGCAGGCAAATCCCTGGAATCCCACCAGGAGCCGGGCTGCATTCATCATCAGGAACATGGCTTTCATGCCCTTGTTCTCGTCTCCCAGCAGGGTGCCCACGCAATTGCCCTTGGAACCCAGGGAAAGGGAACAGGTGGAGTTGCCGTGGATACCCATTTTATGTTCGATGCCGGTGCAGATGACATCGTTGAACGCACCGGGGGTTCCGTCTTCGTTGACCAGGAATTTGGGAACCAGGAACAGAGAGATGCCCTTGGTGCCGGCAGGTGCCCCTTCAATACGGGCCAATACGGGGTGTATTATATTTTCGGCCAGGTCATGTTCCCCACCGGAGATGAATATTTTTTCACCCACTATGTTATAGGTGCCGTCCCCGTTGGGAATGGCCTTGGTGGTAAGTGCCCCTACATCGGAACCTGCACCGGGCTCGGTGAGCAGCATAGTGCCGCACCATTTGCCGGTGTACATATTTTTAAGATAGATGTCTTTTTGTTCCTGGGTGCCGAAATGCTCCACCAGATGGCCGGCACCCTGGGTCAGGCCCGGGTACATCATGAAAGGATAGTTGGCGCCGTTGAAATATTCGGCAACGGCTGAAGCAACGGTGTAGGGCATGCCCTGACCGCCGTAGGCGGGATCTTCTGTGGGGGCCAGCCATTCACCGTCGTTAAAGAGTTCAAAGAGCCTTTTGAAAGATTCAGGTGTTGTGACCTGTCCGTCTTTGAGTACACAGCCCTGCTCATCCCCTTCTTTGGATGCCGGGAGCAGCTCTTTTACGGCAAAGTTCCTGGCCTCTGAAATGACCATATCAATGGTTTTTTTGTTGAAATCTGCAAAATCTTCGTTCAGATCTGCCAGTGTTTCAGCCTGGAGCATCTCGTGAAGAACAAACTCAATGTCCCGACGATCGGAAATAACCTGTGCCATGTTTCCTCCTGGTGGTTGCGGTTAATGAATTCATACTCATTTTTTATTATGCGTATTCCGGATAAACGATCAACGATGTTATGTGTGTAATTTGCATTATAACAGTATGTTGTATCCCTAATCCATCATTATATCATTATAATATCCATAATGAACAGTCATTCATGGCACTAAATTTATCCATAGTCAATGATTTTTTACAAACAACGGATCTTCTGGTATAACAATGTTTATGGAAAAAATACTTATCTCAGCATGCCTTTTGGGAGACCCGGTCCGCTATGACGGTGCATCCAAACCCCTGGACCATCCTTTGCTCAATGAATGGAATGCCCAGGGCCGGCTTGTGCCTTTCTGCCCGGAGGTGGCAGGCGGCCTGCCCATCCCCCGGCCCCCGGCTGAAATCAGTGGCGGGGATGGGCGGGACGTACTATGCGGAACCAGCCGGGTGATGACCCGGGGTGCATACTTGCACCCGGAAGCATACTTGCACCCGGAAGCACACCTGTCCCGGTCCTCAGACGTGACACCGGCCTTTGCCCTGGGTGCGAAGGCCGCCCTTGCCCTGGCCCGGGAAAAGGGCATCTGCCTTGCCCTGTTAAAGGAACGAAGCCCCTCCTGCGGCAGTTCCTTTATATATGACGGCAGTTTTTCAGGATCAAGGATCAGTGGAATGGGGGTAACCACGGCGTTGTTACGGATGAATGGGATTCTGGTCTTTTCGGAAAATGGTATCTCATGTATGGAAAAACGCATAAAGTGAGGAGTTTATGCGTAAAATTTGCATAAAATTCAAGTTATTACCTTGAATGCCCTTCGAGGTATTGCTTGACCAGGTCAACTTTTTTTGCTACTTCATAATATTCAAATGTGCAGTTAGACCTAAGTGTTGAAGGGGCAGATCCGCCCGTCAGCAAAACATGTAAACTTAAAATTGGAGGATAGGATGAAAAAAATTATTTACCTGATGCTCAGCATCTTCATGGTGCTGTCATTCTCTGTCTCTGCCGGTGCAAAGACCTTGAAACTGGGACTGGATTCCGACCCATATTCACTGGATATCCAGGTTCAGCTTTCCGGTGGGATGCTGCAGCTCTCCCACTGGGTTGCAGACCCCCTGGTCCGCTGGACCCAGGAATTGACCTTTGAGCCCCGTCTGGCCACCAAATGGGAACGTACAGATGAACTGACCATGCGGTTCTATCTGAGAAAAGGCGTAAAATTTCATTCAGGGAATATGTTTACCGCCAAGGACGTAAAATGGTCCTTTGACCGAATGAGAAAAAGTGTGGACTTCAAAGGCCTGCTGGAACCCTTTGACGGCTGCTATATCATTGATGATTATACCGTGGACATCAAAACCAAAAAACCCTATGCCCTCCTGCTGAACATGGCCACCTATTTTTTTCCAATGGATTCAGCCTTTTATACCGGGACGGATGCAAATGGTCAGCCCAAGGATATGCTGCTGAAAATCGGGGAATCCTTTGCCCAGAACAATGTCTCCTGCACCGGCCCCTTTAAGGTCACCAAAAGAGAGCATACTGTTGTTCTTGAAATGGAACGGTTCAAAGATTACTGGGATACCAAATCCCCGGGCAATGTAGATAAAATCGTTCTGACCCCCATCAAAGAAAATGCCACCCGGGTTGCCGCACTTCTCTCTGGTGATGTTGACTTTATTGCCCCTGTACCTCCCCAGGATTTCAAACGAATCCATACCGACGACAAGGTGAAACTGGTTACCATTTCCGGCGGTCGTATCATCACCTTCCAGATGAACCAGGACCGTGTTGAAGCCTTCAAAGATGTCCGCGTCCGCCAGGCTGTTGTTCATGCCATCAACAATACCGGTATCGTGAAAAAGATCATGAAAGGGACTGCCACTGTCGCCGGCCAGCAGGGCCCCAGAGGCTATGTCGGTTACAAGGCCAGCCTCAAACCCAGATATGACCTGGACAAAGCCAAGGCATTGATGAAAGAGGCCGGGTATGCAAATGGTTTTGAAATCACCATGATGGCCCCCAACAACCGGTATGTAAATGATGCCAAGATCGCCGAAGCCACTGCCCAGATGCTGGGAAAAATCGGTATCAAAGTGAATCTGAAAACCATGCCCAAGGCCCAGTACTGGAATGAATTTGATGCCAGAACCGCTGACATGATGATGATCGGATGGCATTCAGATACTGAAGATTCCGGTAACTTCTCCGAGTTCCTCATGATGTGCTACAACAAGGAAACCGGCATAGGGCAGTACAACTCAGGTGCCTACTGCAATCCCAAGCTGGATGAACTGGTTATCGGTGCCCAGTCTGAGACGGATCTGGACAAACGTGCCGCCATGCTCCAGGAAGTTGAGCAGATTCTCTATGACGATGCTGCATTCGTTCCCTACCACTGGCAGAACCATTCTTACGGTGCCAAAAAGAACATCAAGGTTAAACCGATTATCAATGCGATGAACTTTCCTTACTTCGGCGACCTGGTCATCGAATAGCAGAAAACAGCCATTTATAATCAACCCTACATCGTCCCCCGGGGGGAATTTTCCGGGGGACGATCCCTAAAAGAAAAGTAAAAACACATGTTTGCATTTATAATAAGAAGAATCGTCCAGGCAGTTTTGGTCATGCTGATCATCAGCTTGGTGGGATTTTCCATCAAAAAACAGATCGGTGATCCCATCAGGGATCTTGTGGGCGAACGGGTCACTCCGGCGGAACGGGCTGCCATGGCAGATAAAATGGGATTGAATGATCCCTTTTTTACCCAGTATTTCCGTTTTGTTAAAAATGCCGTGACCAAAGGGGACCTGGGCAGGTCTTTTCTCTACAACAAACCCAATCTTGAGGTGATCATCCACCATGCCCCGGCCACCATTGAACTGGTGTTCGGAACGGCCTTGATCATTATTTTCATATCCCTGCCCCTGGGGGTCTATTGCGCCCTGCGGCCCAGGAGTATTTTGTCCCGTTTTACCATGAGTTTTTCCACCCTCGGGGTCTCCATGCCCGTTTATCTTACCGCCATCCTCCTGATTTTTCTTTTTGCCATTCAATGGCAGATGTTGCCCTCCTATGGACGGGGTGAGACCATTGACCTTTTCGGTCTGGGATGGTGGAACACTGGCATGCTCACCATTGATGGCCTTAAACATTTGATTTTACCCTGTGTCTCCCTGTCTACCCTGATGCTCCCGCTGTTTATCCGCCTGATCCGGTCCGAAATGATGGAAGTGCTGGAAACCGAGTATATCAAATATGCCTGGGCCAAGGGATTGTCTCCTGCACGGGTCTGGCTGATCCATGCCTTTAAAAATACCCTGTTGCCCGTGATTACGGTATTCGGGGTTCAGATCGGGATTATGTTTGCCTTTACCCTGCTCACCGAGCTGGTGTTCCAGTGGCCGGGCATGGGGTTCATGTTCTTAGAGGCTGTGCACCGGGCGGATATTTCCCTGCTCATCGCCTATCTTGTGGTGGTGGCCAGTCTGTTTGTATTTGTTAATACAGTTGTGGATATTCTCTACGGCTTTATTAATCCCACCGTTAGAATTACAGGGACAAAATGAAAACAAAACTTCAGAAATTTAAAGACTCTTATTTTTTCTACAGCTTTAAGCGGGACAAGGTGGCCATGTTATCCTTTATTGTCCTGACTATTTTTATGCTCATGGCATTAACAGCGCCGTGGATTGCACCCATGAATCCATACGACTCTGCCAATATAGACATCATGAATTCGGAAATTCCCCCGGTATGGATGGACGAGGGCACCAGCGAGTTCATTCTTGGAACGGACAACCAGGGCCGGGATATGCTCTCCACCATGCTTTACGGCCTGAGGACCTCTATCATCATCGGCCTTGGGGCTGTGGCCCTTCAGGGCATCATCGGGGTGGTTGTGGGACTGCTTGCCGGGTACTTGGGGGGTAAAACAGATGCCATCCTCATGCGGCTGGCAGATATTCAGTTTTCCTTTCCCTACCTTATGGTGGCCATTTTCATGTCCGCCATCTTCCAGGTGGTCTTCGGCCTGGGAAGCTTTGAACGTCTGGCTGTTCCCCTATTGACTTTGATCATTGGATTTTCCAACTGGCCCATGTTTGCCCGGACGATTCGGGCCAGCGTCATAGGAGAAAAAAATAAGGAGTATGTGGAGGCGGCCCGGGTCATTGGCCTGCCCAGATGGACCATCATGTTCCGCCATATCCTGCCCAATTCCCTGACCTCGGTCATGGTTATCTCCACCATCCAGGTGGCCAATGCCGTCATGAGCGAGGCGGCCCTCTCCTTTCTGGGTCTGGGCATGCCTGTAACCAAACCTTCCTTAGGTTCCCTGATCCGGGCCGGCCAGGAATTCTTTTTTTCCGGCTCCTGGTGGATAACAATCTTTCCCGGTATCTGGCTGGTGATCTTTGTACTGGTCATCAACCTGCTGGGCGACTGGCTCAGGGATGTTCTCAACCCCAAACTATATAAAGGATAGGGAGGTTACCATGTCACACCTTTTAGAAGTAAACGACCTTGAGGTGAAGTTTGCCTTGAGGTTTGGTGATATTACGGCAATTGACGGTGCCGGCTTTACCCTGGACAAGGGGGAACGCTTGGGGCTTGTGGGAGAAAGCGGGGCCGGAAAATCCGTTACCGGGTTTTCCATCATCAATTTGATTTCAAAGCCCGGGTATATTTCCCGGGGAAGCATCTTCTTTGAAGGCAAGGAGATCTCAACGTATTCCGATGCCCAGATGCGTAAAATCCGGGGAAACCGGATCTCAATGATTTTCCAGGATCCCATGATGACCCTGAATCCGGTTTTCACCATCGGGTATCAGATGGTGGAAACCGTTTTGGCCCACAGAAAAGTTTCCAAGGCCCAAGCCCGTGCCATTGCCCTGGAAAAACTTAAAAAAGTTCAGATTCCGTCACCTGAAGAGCGGCTGGATCAATATCCCCATGAATTGTCAGGGGGCATGCGCCAGCGGATCATTATTGCCATATCTTTGCTGGTTGATCCGGCCATTATTATTGCGGATGAGCCCACAACAGCACTGGATGTGACCATCCAGGCCGAGATCATGGATCTGCTCCAGGAATTGTGTGAGACAGAGAAGATGGGGCTGATTCTCATTACCCACGATCTGGGGGTGGTCTCCCAGGTTACGGAAAAGATCGCGGTCATGTATGCGGGGAAAATAATTGAATACGGTCCCACAGATCAGGTGGTCAAAAGCCCGGTTCATCCCTATACAACAGGACTCATCGGCTCCATCCCCGGCTCCATTCCCCCGGGAGAAGACTTAAAACAGATCCCGGGAATGATGCCCACCCTGACCAACATCCCAGAGGGCTGTGCATTTAATCCCAGGTGTGAACTGCGCCAGGATATCTGTACCCAGAAAACGCCTGTGCTGGAAGACAAGGGCAACGGGATTATGGCAGCCTGTCATATGAAATAGCGCCAGAAAAGGAAAAACAATGAACACTGAACAACCTTTGGTTACCATGGACAATGTGGTTAAGCATTTTGATATTTCCGGCGGCCTTTTGGACCAGCTTTCCTTTTCCGGGGGCAAGTTCGAACTTGAGAAAACCACGGTAAAGGCGGTGAATAACGTCTCCTTGTTTGTGAATAAGGGAGAAACCCTGAGTGTGGTGGGGGAGAGCGGCTGCGGAAAATCCACCCTGGCCCGGGTGATCATGGGGCTTTATCCCCCAAATTCGGGAGAAGTCCGGTACGGCGGAGAACGCATTGACAATTTGACCCATGGGCAGTGGATGCCCTTTCGGAAAAAAATGCAGATGATTTTCCAGGACCCTTATGCCTCCCTGAATCCCAGAAAGACAGTGCGTCAGACCCTGGAAGAGCCCCTGCGATTCCACAACCCCGGAATGACGGGAGCTGAAGCCGGGGACAAGATAGCTGATGTTATGGAGAAGGTCGGGGTTGATCCGGCCTGGATTACTCGGTATCCCCATGAATTTTCCGGGGGCCAGCGTCAGCGTATTTCCATTGCCCGGGGCCTGATTCTGGATCCCCAATTTATTGTGGCCGATGAACCGGTTTCCGCTCTGGACGTATCCATCCAGGCCCAGATTCTGAACCTGCTCATGGAGCTTAGAGAAGAGATGGATCTAACCTATCTGTTCATCACCCATGATCTTTCTGTGGTTCATCATATTTCCTCCCGGGTGGCCGTGCTGTACCTGGGCACTTTGTGTGAACTGGCTTCGGCCCATGACCTTTTTTACGAACCCCGCCATCCTTATACCCGGGCTCTGCTTTCAGCCATTCCCAGGGTAGGGGAGAAAAAGGCCAAGCATATCAAGCTCAAGGGTGAGGTGCCCACACCGGTGAACCTGCCCACAGGCTGTGTCTTCCACGGCCGTTGCGTCTATGCGGATGAACGCTGTTCCCGGGAAGTGCCTGAGCTGCGCGAACTGGATAACGGCGGATTTGTGGCCTGTCATGGTGTTGAAGAGGGACGGGTTATGGAGTAATAGGGGAAAAAAGCAGGTAAGGCACAAAAACATAAATAAATCGTCCATTGAAATTAAATACTTTTTGTGCCCGATCTGAGCCAAGATTCAACTCATATTAAGATTTGACGGTTTAATACTGAGCCTAAAACCTTTGCAGCGGCCTTGGGTGCTGCAAAGGTTTTTTTATTTATGGTCCAGCACCTGCCTGACGGTTTCAGCCGTGGTGTACCGGATCAGGGGTTTCATGAGAAATCCACGGATATTGGTGGATTTTATCTTTTCCCGGGTGATGTTTTCGCTGTAACCGGTACAGAGGATGACGGGGGTGCCCGGGGCCAGATTGTTTATCTGTTCTGCAAATTCTATCCCGGTCATTTGCGGCATGGAAAAATCCGTGATGATGAGATCCACTCCCTGGCTTGTCTCCCTGATATGGGCCAGGGCATCTTCTGGCTTGGAGAATGCCACGACCCTGTAGCCCAGGGCGGACAATGATTTTTCCAGCATTTGGGCCAGGGCGGGTTCATCATCCAGTACCAGAATGGATTCCGTTCCTCCGGGTGTTGGGCCGGTTTTTTCCATGGGCCCATCCGCTCTAAATTCGGTGCAGGGCAGAAGAATGGTAAAGGTGCTGCCTTTGCCCGGCTCGCTGTATACCCGGATGCTGCCCCGGTATCGTTTTATGATGCCGTGGACCACAGAGAGCCCCATGCCGGTTCCCTGGCCCACCGCCTTGGTGGTAAAAAAAGGATCAAATATCTTTTCCATGATATCCGGAGTCATGCCATGGCCTGTATCACCGATGCTCAGCCTGACATAGGGGCCCGGTTTCAGCCCTTCCTTGTTGGTGTCGAGCAGGGTATCCAGGGTGATGTCTTCCAGAAGAATATCCAGGGTCCCGGTGTGATCCGGCATGGCATGAAAGGCATTGGTGCATAGGTTGATGATGATCCTGTGTACCTGGGTGGGGTCGGCCAGTACCCGTCGGTCTGATTCCAACCGGGTTTTCATGTCAATGCCGGAGGGAATTGATGCCCTGAGCAGTTTTACGGCCTCCTGAACAAGCTGTTTAAGCTGGATGGGGACCAGTTCCTGCTCGGTCTGGCGGCTGAAGGCCAGGATCTGGCCGGTGAGGTCCCTGGCCCGAAAGGCGGCCTTAAGTACCTGGGACTGGTGATTTCGACGTGTTTTGGCATCCAGGTCTTCCATGGTTAGTTCCGTATACCCGATAACCGCTGAAAGGATATTGTTGAAATCATGGGCAATGCCGGCGGCCAGGGTTCCCATGGCTTCCATTTTCTGTTTTTTGTTCAGCTCCTTTTCCAGTTTGAGCTGCCGGGCCTGGGTCTCCTCCCGTTCTTTCATCTCCTTTGTCAGCAGCGCATTGGCCCGGGAAAGTTCCCGGGTTCTCTCCCTGACACGCTGATCCAGTGTTGTATTGATTTGGCTGACTTTCTCCTTTTCTTGGGCCAGCATGTATGTGGCCAGATATCTGTATCTGGCATTGAGTTCCATGGTGTAGCCGGCCAGCATGCAGATGAGGACGGCTGAAATGAAAAAGAAATTGTTATTGATCAGCATGGTCGTTGGGGTATCGGCCAGCCATATCGCTGAGATTTCATACAGGAGCACTATGGTCCAGGAACAGGCGCTTGCCCATAAAAAACGCATGCCCAAAAAAGTATGGATGGTAATGAAAATCAGGATGATGCCGGCATAATAGGAATAGGTGGCCGGCGGGTCTGCCAGGATAACCATGAATTCAATACCCAGGCCGCCGATGAGGCACATGATGAAAAGGAGAGGATGTGCCCTTTTTTTGAATCCGGGCCTGAATGAAAGAAAAAGGACCAGCAGGGCAACGGGGATAACAACGAAATACCGGATGCCCCAGAATATCAACCGTTTTTCCGGCACCATCACAGCATCCAGAATTCCGAACAGGGCGTAAAAGAAAATGGCGGCCAGGATGGCAATGCGCATGCGTATCAGGGATTCTTTAAAATAATAATCAAGGAATCCAGGTTCCAGATCTGCCCATTGCCGGGCAAAGGCCAATGTCAATGGATTGAAGGGCAAAATACTAGGTCCGGTTTAAATTAGTTTTACGGATTAGAATAGGGTGGGGGATGAAAATTATCAAGGGGTTTTTAATTTTGAATCCTGATTACCGCCGGCAGAATCTTCCTGCACAAAGGCAGGCCAGACCCCAGCACAGGCAGAGGATCCAGAGTTGGTGCCATAAACCAAGGATATCCTGGAAATCAGTACCCATCTGGTTCAGGGCAAGAAATCCCTGGATAGCACAAGTGCTTGGAAACAGACTGGAAAACCAGAGGGCGGCCGGGGGAAGACTTTCAACGGGCCAGATAAATCCGGCCGTGAAAATCAGGGGCATGGAACTGACCAATACAAGGGCGATAACATATTCCCGGCGGGGAATCAGGCTGCCTGTGAGATATCCGACAAAAGAGGCCGAGATGAGAAACGGGGTAAGGAATATGAGCAGGTCAAGGGGGCGGGCCAGGCGGCTGATATTGTAGAAATCAAAACTCCAGCCAAAGCAGTATAGTGTCAGGATGGTGTAAATTCCGGAAAAAACCAGGGTCCGGATCAATATTTTTTTCAGGGAAGAGATCCATTCAGCGCCTCCGGCGGCATTCCCTTCACCCGAGGTCATGAGGCCTACAGCCATGATCAGGGTCTGGTGGAGCAATAGCACAAACACCGCAGGCACCACATAATGGACGTATCCCATCGTGGGATTGAAGCAGGGCTTGGCATTGATGTGTATGGGCGCATACCGGGCCTTGGCCAGGACCGGGCTGGTCCCGTCTTTGATGAGGTTCATTATTTTGACTTTGCCAGCCAGGGTTGCCTGGGCCTGGGAGATGCCCTGGGCAATTGCACCGTAAATAAGAAAATAGGAGGCATCCCCGGCATAGGCCAGGGTGGGGCTCTTTCCCAGGAGTATATCCTTGTGGAAATTCTTTGGGATAACAAGTATACCCCCTATCTCACCGTCGAGGAAGAGATCTTCTGCCTGGCCCAGGGTGGCGCACCGGGCAGCGATTTTTACCTGGGGGGTGGCATCAACCATCCGCTCAAGTTTAAGGCTTACCATGTTTCGGTCATGGTTGACCACGGCGATTTTCTGCTCACGGGGCACCTGACCGGCATAGGGCAGGGGATAGAGAAATGAGTAAAGGACAATTCCTCCTATGGCCGTGAGCATGACATAGGAATTTGAAAGGACAGCCCGTGTTTCTTGGATGACCAGGGTCAGAAAATTCATTTTATGGTCTCCTTTGCCCGGCGGTTGATCAGGAGAATCAGAAGCATCAGGGGCAGGATTCCCCAGGCCAGGGGAACTAGTTTGACCAGGGAAAGGTGGGGGGCCAAACCGTAATTTGCCTGGCCGATCTGCACTTCAATATAATGGCTTACCGGTAGCATGCCTCGCCATGCCAGGGCAAGGGGGCTCATATCGGTCTTTGGAAAGGTGACACCCATGAAGGCAAAGCCCGGGGCTGTGAATACTCCGGCAAGGCTCAGGGCCCGGGGGGGATCCATAACAAGAAAGTAAAACAGGGCGCCTATAACCATACAGATAGATGTCATGACAGCCTGGGCCGTGATGAGTACCATCCAGCTGCCCTGAAAAGGCCAGCCCAGGTGGTGGAAAAAAAAATAGAGAAACGCCAGCCCCTGGATCAGGAAAATGGGAAATACGTTTGCCAATGCCGAAAAAACATTTGTCACGGCCTGGTTTTTAAGGAGTATGGCAAGATTCCCCTGGCGATGATTGGCGGAAAGGACCAGCACCGTTCCGGCAACGATGAAAACCTGCCAGAGTGAGGGAAGGATACCGGAAACAAGAAACTGTGCATAGTTGGTGCCCGGGTTGAACAGGGGGGTGGTCTGGGAGCGGATGGGAAGGATCCGTCCCATGGCCTGGTTAAGGTCTGTACTCCCCTTGGAAAGCGCTATTCCAATATCGATACGGGCGTTCAGGGTGGCTTGGGCCCGCATCACGGCAGAGATGATTTTTTTGCCGATGAGCACATATTGGGTATTGTAAAACAGGGTGATCCTGGGCGGGGTGTGCAACCGGGTCTCTTTTTCCAGATTTCGGGGGATCACGGCATAGGCGTATACCCGGCCGGCCTGGAGCGCCTTTTCTGCGTCCAGAGGCCCGGCAAAAGAATGGGTCACCTTCAGGTCCGGGCTGGCATCAAAGGTCTTGGCAATTTGCCGGGACAAAGAAGAATGGTCCAGATCCACAATGCCCATGGGAAGCTCCCGGACAAGTCCCTGGGAAAACACCATCCAGATGAAGTATCCGATGACCAGGGGTAGCCAGGTAAGGAATGCCAGCAGCCATTTATCCTTGAAAATAAGGTGCATCTGGTCCGGGAAAAGGGATGGGGACTGAGAGGATTGGTCCATAAGTTCAGTTATTCTTGGATCTCTGTCTGCGTAATGTTTACGAGCACTGACATACCCACCCGGAGATCTTTGAGAGGAGCCACGGGTCGGGCTTCCACTTCAAAGGTCTTCATATCAAACCCCTTGCCGGCATCCGTGGTCCGCCAGGTGGCAAAATCCCCCATCACCGCCACATGGGTGACCTGGAATTCGGAATCCCGGTCAAGGGCCGGAATTCTGGCGATAAACCGGGTCCCTTTTTTAAACCTGGAAAGGAGGTCTTCCCGGATGTTAAAGACGGCCCAGGCATCTTCCATGTCCACAACAGTGACCACGGGAAAACCCTGGGGGGCCAACTCCCCCTTGCTGAGCATCACCTGGGCCACTTCACCTTTGAACCAGCTTTTGATCCGGGTGTCTGCCTTATAAGCTTCGACTTCGGCCACAGCCCCTGCCGCCATATTTACCTTTTCCTCGGCTGCCTGCCGGGTCTCTTTCCTGGCCCCTTCCCTGGCCATCTCATACATTTGCCTGGCGGCGTTTTCAGTATATTGGGCCGCCTGCCATCGGGTAAATGCCTCGTCTTTTTTCTGTTCTGCCACCACCCCGTCTTTGAAAAGCGTGTTGATCCTGCCATAGGTTTTTTCCATCAACCGGGACGCGGCTTCGGCTTTTTTCCACTGATCCTTTGCCGCCCGTATCTGCTGGCCCCTTGCGCCGGTCCTGGCCTTTTGGGCCATGGCGCCGGCCGCCTTTTCCCCTGCCTTGGCCTGTTGGAGCTTGGCGTCTATTTCAGGGCTTTCCAGGGTGAATATGAGCTGGTCCTTGGTGACCTGCTCCCCTTTTTTGACAAATACATCCCGGATACGCCCCGGGACCTTGGAGGAGATGAAATATTCCTCGGCTTCAATCTGGCCCTGGAGTTTAACGGGTTTTGGCTGATAGGCATGCCAAAAACTGAAACTGGTCCAGGCGGCAATGCCGATGAAAAGTATGACAGTAAACACTGCGGATAGGTATTTCATTTCATTCCTCTATATGTGGGCGTCATTGTGCGTGTATTGTGAGAATCGGTCCATCTGGCAGCTCAGTGCAAGGAGCCGGCTTAAGGAGAGAACAAAGTTAAACTGGGCCGCAGATTTCCGGGTGATGATGCCGGCAAGATACAATTGGGCATCCACAACATCAAGGGAGGTGGAGAGGCCCTGGCTAAAGGCGGTCTTGCGGAGTTTTAAATTTTCATTGGCCAGTTCCATGCTTTTATTCAGCCCGTAATACTCCTCAAGGGCCTGTTCAGCCTGGCGGTAGGTCTTTTCAACCAGTACAGACAGGTCGCTTTCGGCTTGGAGCCGGAGGCGTCTCACCTGGGAGAGGGCCTGGCCTGCCGCCAGAACCTTGTGCCTGCGGCCGGAGTTGTCAAATACCGGTATGTTAATGCTGGCTCCCATCAGCCATTCCGGTGTCATCTGGCCGGTAAGGGAGTCCCGTTCATGGAGGCTGTAATTTCCATAGAGAAAAACCTGGGGATAATAGGCACTTTTTTCCGCCTTTATAAGGCTTTGCACCTGTTTCTCCCTGGCCTCAAGCAAAGAAAGCCCGGGGTAGGCTGCCAGGGTTTTTTTCAGGTATTCGGGCAGGGGGGCCAGGGAGGGGCTGGCGAACAGGGGCGTTCCAAGGGTGAAAGGGGAATTTGATTTGAGCAGGCGGGCCAGGGCGAGCCTGGCTATTTCCAGATCATGCCCCGCCTTTTTCCGGTCAACCTCTGCCTTGGAAAGGGAGGCCTCGGCCTGGAGGCGTTCGACCTTGGCAATCTGTCCCTGGGCCTCCATCTTCCGAGCGGAATCCAAATGCCTGCACAGCCCTTTTTCAACGGCAATCCGGGTGTCCACCACCTGTTGTGCCAGGGCAACCCCGAAGTAAAATTTACTCAGGTCTTCGAATTTTGCCTGACGGGTCATATCCAGAAGACTTCGGGCCTCATCGGTCCTTCCCAGAGATGCTTCCTGGGCTGCCGTGATTTTCCAACCGGTAAATACCGGCCACACAGCCCGGATGGAAGAGGTGAAAATATCTTGTTCTTCCAGGGTGGAGGCCAGGGAGGTCAGGGATGCCATAGAGGATGAAAGGCCTGCCACCGCCGCAGGGGGAAACAGATGGCCCAGAACACCCTGGAGTTCAGCAAGGGCTGCCTGCCCTCCGGCCCCCGTGCTTTCGATAATCTGGTCTCCGGACACCGTAATATTATCGTCAAGGCGGGTGTAGTTGCCCGTGAGGCTGACCTTGGGCAGGTTTAGGTCCATGCTCGCCCTATGCAGGCTTTGGCGGCGCTGAAGGTTGTCTTTTTGGGCGGCAATGGCGTCACTTTTTTCCTGGACCGTCTGCCAGGCGGATTCAAAGCTCAATGATGCTGCCTGAGCATGGCCTGGAAAGGAGAGAAAACAGGCCGCAGCTGCCAGTATGAATAAGGTCGGTTTTACACTGCTGTTTATGCGGATTAAATAATTGAACATCTTATCTCATTATTTGTAGGTCAGTCACAATTCCCGTATGGCCCTGGACGGAACCTAATTGTTAAAATTTGTATCCTCCGTGGTTCATTTTAAGAACACAGGAGCGTTTAGCAAATCGTGTTTATAAGGAAAGGGATTATGATTGTCAACACCACTCCAAATGATTTTTCTAATAATTGATTTTTATTCATGAGACGGTTATAACCATTGGGAATCAAACAGATCTCAGGAGGCCGGATAATGCCGGATATCAGAGTAGAATCCTGGGGCCAGCTCCAGGAAGAGTTATTCAGCGAATCATGGGACAAAAGTATCAGCAGGTACCGTTCCCCCTTTGTATTCCGGGGACTGTCTGATTATACCTATCGTCTTGAAACCTCATTGATGCGCCTGGGTGGATCCTATTGGCAGTTAGAAAAGCATCTGCTGAGAAATTTTAGAAAATATGCCCGGGCATCCAGTGCAGAAGAACCGGATTCTTTCTGGCATCTCCTGGCCGTTGCCCAGCACCACGGCCTGCCTACCCGGCTCCTGGACTGGACCTATTCCCCCTATATTGCCCTTCACTTTGCCCTGGCCAGTCTAGATCGGTTTGATACCGACGGGGTGATCTGGTGTGTGAATAATGGAAAGGCCCACGAACGGCTGCCCCAGGTCTTAAAGGAACAATTGCACACGGAAGGGGCCCAGGCGTTCACCGTGGAGCTGCTCACCAGTATCAGCCTCCGGGAACACGATAGCCGTCATGACGACAGGGTCAGGGCCTTCCATCAATATGTGGAAACCCTCACCCAGTTTGATGCCCTCGGGGAAACCGAAGAGTTCCTTCTTTTTTTTGAGCCCCCATCCATCGACGAACGTATCGTCAACCAATATGCCCTGTTTTCCATCATGCCAAACCCCAGACGGGTGGTGGACGAATGGCTGGACCAGCATCCCGACCTGTTCAGGCGGATCATCATCCCGGCAGGACTCAAATGGGAATGCCGGGACAAACTGGACCAGTGCAATATCACCGAGCGGGTTCTCTTTCCCGGGCTGGACGGATTGGGTTCCTGGCTCAGGCGTCACTACAGCCCTAAATCTTAGGAGTCGTTACAAAATAATGTGATCTAAATTGTTTCCAAAACTCCTTAAATGGGTATTTATAAAAACCCTGACTGAGTATTGTTGAAAACAAAAGATCAAGTAATTTTGGAGCCGATCCTTAACCTCCTCAGTTGACAATGCAATTGAGTTTGTTTATATTCAGTTGCATTGTCAACTGAGGACGGGATATGGATATATCATTTTTTGAAGAATCAATGGGCCGGCGGGTCAACTTTTTGTTCCGGCTCTCCTTGCACCATCTCGGGAGTGAAATGAAAAAACTGGGGATCGGAGCCGGAGATTATGGTTTCCTTATCGTTTCATTTTTTCGTCCGGGGTCAAGCCAGGATGAATTGTCCCGGTTCATGCATGTGGACAAGTCCTATACGGCCCGGGCCGTGGCCAAGCTAGAAAAAATGGGGCTGATGGAGCGTAAGGCTGATCCGGACGAACACCGGATCAAACGGGTTTTCCTGACACAGAAGGCCCTGGATATGGAGGATGCATTTTTCGGGGTGTTGAAAGACTGGAACAATACCCTGGTCAAAGATATAGACCCGTCGCATCTTAAAATTATCCGGGACGGCCTGGACAAGATGATGGAGAACGGTTGTGCCTCCATGTACGGCAGGCCGCCCGAACCCTTATTAAGGAAGTAAACCATGAAATATTTGAAGCGATTGATTATCATCGTTCCGGTGATCTGCGGCATCGGGCTCTTTACCATGATGAAAGCCAATAAAACCCCCCCTGTCCGGCTTGAAGACCTGGAGCGGGTGCGGGCGGTGCGGGTGATGACTCTGAAAAAGACAACCGTGGCACCCCGTACTAAAGGATACGGGTATGTTCAGGCTGACCGGACCTGGCAAGCCATTCCAGAGGTCAGTGGACAGGTGGTGGTGATGAATGAGAAGATTAAAAAAGGGTATTTCATTAAAAAGGACGAACTGCTTTTTAAAATTGACACCCGATCCTATGGCCTGGCCGAATCCAGGGGTGTAGCAGAAGTGATGAACCTGGATGCCCGGCTCAAAGAGCTGGAGCAGTCCCGGAAAAATACTGAACACCTCCTGATCATAGAAAAAAGAGCCTTAAAGCTTGCGGTTCAAGAACTGGACCGGAAGCGCAAACTCTATGACAAGCAGTTTATTTCCGCCTCTGATCTGGAAAAAGAAGAGACCAGTTTTCTGTCCCGGCAGACCTCGGTGAACAGTTTGAAAAATACATTGAAATTGATTCCGGCCCAGAAGAAAGCCCTGCTTGCCCAGAAACGATCCGGGGAATCTTCGGTGGCAGAACGGCGGCTGGATGTGTCCAAGACAGAAATCCGGGCCCCCTTTAACGGAAGAATATCAAGGGTGAATGTGGAGCGGCTTCAATTTGCCCCTGCAGGTATCGTTCTACTGGAGGCAGAAAGTATTGACCGGGCAGAGATTCCGGTTCAGCTCAGCCCACGGGAATTTTTTAAACTTCTTCCCCGAAACCTTAAGCAGGCCTTTACCCATGTGCCGGATATCGATACTATCCGCCGGGCCATCGGCATCTCGGCCAGGGTTCGGCTGCCCCTGGATGAAAACCGGATTATTGAATGGGAAGGGCAGTTTTCCAGGACCGGTGAGGCTATTGATCCGGCCACGGGCACCCTGACCTTTTTCGTCACCGTGGACAACCCTTATGCTGGTTTGATTCCGGGAAAAAGGCCGCCTTTGGCCACCAATATGTATGTGGAAGTGGAACTTTCCGGAAAGGTGCTGGAGGATCGATTTGTCATTCCCAGAAGTGCGGTCCATGACACTTATATCTACATCTGCACGCCGGAGAACCGTCTGAAAATTCATAAAATTAAGACTGAATTTTCCATGGGAGATCTCACTGTTTTGACAAACGGGGTGGCTGAAGGGGAACGTCTGGTTCTCTCAGACCTGGTACCGGCTGTGGACGGCATGAAACTTTTGCCTGAACAGGACCGGCAGACACAAAATCAGGTTGAAGCCGCAGCTTCAGGGGAGACCATGTGATATGAACGGTTTCAAATCCATGGTTGCTTTTTTAAGTGCCCACCCAACCGCCTCCAATCTGCTCATGATTCTTTTTTTGGCCCTGGGGGCCATTTCCGTTGGAGATCTGAAAAGGGAAACTTTTCCTGATTTCAGCGTGGATGCCGTTGAGATAACGGCCGTGTATCCCGGGGCCACGGCCGAGGATGTGGAAGCCTCGGTGTGCCGCCGAATTGAAGATGCCGTGGACAGCGTCAGTCATATGGCCGAGGTGAGAAGCACGGCAATGGAGAACTCAGCCCGGGTGGTCATTGAAATGGTGGAAGAGGGGAATGCCATTCAGTTTCTCAATGATATCAAAACCGAGGTTGAGGCCATCAGCGATTTTCCGGATCAGGTGGAGGACCTCATTGTCAAACAGATTAACAGGACCGATCCGGTGGTTTCCATTGCAGTGACCGGCCCCATGAGTCCGGTCCACCTCAAGTTTTTCTGCGAAGATCTTAAAGACAGGCTCAAACGGATTGATTTGATTTCCCAGGTGGAGGTAAAAGGATTCTCGGACCAGGAATTCCTCGTAGAAATACCTTTTTACGAAATCATGCGCCTGGGACTCTCCGTGCCGGATATTGAGGCTGCAGTTGCCGCCCAGAATATTGACCTGCCTGCCGGCAGCCTTAAAACCCGGGACACTGATATTCTGATTCGTTTTACCGAAGAGCGGAAAAGCGTTTCCGATCTTGGGGACCTGGTGGTGGTCTCCAGCCGGACCGGCGCTGAGATACGTCTGGCAGAGATTGCGAAAATTACGGACCGTTTTGAGGATGAGGAAAACAAAATCCTGTTTAACGGAAGCAGGGCTGGAATCCTCCAGATTAATAAAACCAAAACCGAAGATGCCCTGGATATCATGGATGCCGTGTCGGAATTCCTAGAAAAAGAACGGGCCCAGGCTCCGTCCGGTATGGCATTTGAGTTGACCCAGAATGTGTCCAAAATCGTCAGGGACCGGCTGGAAATGCTGATTAAAAATGCCCTCCAGGGGTTGGTTCTGGTTTTTGCCGCCATGATTCTTTTTTTTCCCTTTAAATTTTCTTTCTGGGTGGTCATGGGGCTGCCAGTCTCCTTTGCCCTGACATTTTTTTTCATGAAAATTATGCACCTGTCCCTGAATATGCTCTCAATGGTGGGGCTGCTAATTGGGGTGGGCATTCTCATGGATGATGCCATCGTTATTGCCGAGAATGTAGCCGCCAACCTGGCAAAGGGGAAAAATGGGTTTCGGGCCACGGTGGAAGGCATCACCCAGGTGGCACCCGGGGTTATTTCGTCATTTTTGACCACCTGTTTCGTCTTCGGCGCACTGGCCCTGAGCATGAAAGGGGATATCGGTAAGGTATTATACGTTATCCCTGTAATTCTTATTCTCACCCTGTCCGTGAGCTTGGTGGAAGCCTTCTGCATATTGCCCAACCATCTGGCCCATGCCCTGAAACATAAAGGCGGGACCGGTGGTGCCAATCGGTTCAGACGGGCTATTGACAAGGTCCTGGACTGGTTCCGGGAGAAACTGCTGGGGCGAGTGGTGGACCTGGCCATTGATTACAGGTACTTTTTCATGGGCCTGGTGCTGTTTGTTTTTATTGCCTCCATGGCTATGATTGCCGGAGGCGTTCTTAAGGTCCGGGCCTTTCCCGAGATCGACGGAGATGTGATTCAAGCCCGGCTGCTTTTCCCCCAGGGCACCCCCCTGGACAGAACCGCTTTTTATGTGGAAAAGATGATGGACGCGGCAGATATCATAAATACTGAATTTACCCCGTCTCAGCCGGGAAAGGCTGCCCTCATTGAACATACCTCTGTCCTGTATAACACCAATGCGGATGCCGGGGAGATTGGTCCCCATGTTGCCACGATTTCTTTGGACCTGCTCAGTGCCGAGGTGCGTACGGCCACCATTGACCAGGTCATCAACAGATGGCGGGAACTTGCCGGGGATCTGCCCGATGCCATTGCACTGGCATTTAAGGAGCCGGCAATCGGCCCGGGTGGTCTGCCCATTGAAATCCGCCTCAATGGCAGTGATCTGGATGAATTGAAACAGGCCTCCACCAAACTCATCGATTGGCTCTATCAATATCAGGGTGTGTTTGACCTCTATGACGACCTGCGGCCGGGCAAGCCTGAGATCCGGGTCACCCTCAAGCAGGGGGCAAAGACCAAAGGATTCACTGCCAGGATGGTATCTTCACAGCTAAGGGCAGCATTCTACGGGGCCATGGCCAGTGAGGTGATTGTCCGGGATGAATCCTACGAGGTCAATCTTAGGATTGCGGATCAGGACAGGAACAGCATTGCCAGTCTTGAAAATTTTTACCTGGTTAATGGCGAGGGCAAGCGGGTGCCTCTGACATCGGTGGCAGCCGTCACCCGGGATCGGGGATATGCGGGCATCCGGCGGGTGGATGGCATCAGAACCGTTACCGTCACCGGCGATCTGGATACCCGGATTGCCAATGCCGCCGATATTATCGGTGATACCAAAAAACAATTTCTGCCGCTCCTCCAAAAAGAATTTCCTGGTGTCTCCATGGGTCTGGAAGGACAGGAAAAGGAAATGAAAACGTCCATGGGTGGGATGTTCAAAGCCCTGGGCATCGGTATATTCGGGGTGTTCTGCCTACTCAGTTTTCAGTTTAAATCCTACCAGGAGCCTCTGGTGGTCATGGTGACCATTCCCTTTGCCTTTATCGGAGTGGTCTGGGGGCATCTGTTCATGGGTCTTGATCTGGCCATGCCCAGCATCATGGGGTTTATTTCCCTTGCCGGCATCGTTGTCAATGATTCCATCCTTCTTGTGACCTTTGTGAAGCATCATACCGCTGCTGGCGAATCTGTAGCCACGGCAGGAAAGCGGGCGGCAAGGGGGCGGTTCCGGGCTGTGCTTCTCACCTCCCTGACCACCATTGCGGGGCTGTTACCCCTGCTGGCGGAGCGGTCTCTTCAGGCCCAGATTCTGATTCCGCTGGCCTGTTCCATTGTGTTCGGCCTAATGGTGTCTACGATTTTGGTTCTGGTGGTAGTGCCCAGTCTTTATGCCATTCTCGGGGATTTTAACCTGGTGCGGTTGGGAGTGGAAAAAGAAATTTAAAGTTTCTGCGAATTGAATGCCCGGGATTACCCTGAATACCATTCAGGTGTTTGATATGACCCTGACCGCCCTGGCCGATTCGGGAAAGGCCCCCTTGTCCCCGGATCTGCAGGGCGAAATGGCCCAATGCCCCAAGGCCGTGGAAGCGGCCTTGTCTCAGTTGTACAAAGTAGAATCTCTGTGCCAGGAATTTTCAGGTCATATGGAAAAGGCGCTTGGGGATACATCCTACCCAAGCCCCACCTATATCAAAACCAATACCGGCAGTATTGCGAAAAGTTCTGACAAATTATCCCGGCTTGCCGAAAAACTCCATGATATGGTGGGTCATTTTACCATTGAATAGGCGCTTAAGCGAAACTCTTTCAGGGCAATGACCGCCATACCCGAAAAGATCAGGGCCATGCCGGCAGCGGAACCGGGGGTAAGGGCCTCACCCAGCAGGCAGATGCCCAGCAGGCTGCCCACCAGTGGTTCCACCAGAAGAAGGACCGAGGCAGATGCAATGGGAACCACTGCAAGGCCCCGGGTAAGCATGAAATAACTCAGGGCCGTGGCGAAAATTCCCAGATAGCCCAGGGCCAGGATGACCTTTTTATCGGTGAGGGGCCCGAGATCAGAAGTTCCCAGAAAGGGAATCATCATGGCCGCCCCCAGGCAGAGAATCAGGGCCATGGCCCGTGACGGGGCCATGGTGCGGGTCAGGCCTCTTCCGGCCACCACATAAACCGCATACCCCGCCCCTGCCGCCAGGGCAAATCCCATTCCTTCTGCATTCATTTCCACATTTTTTCCAGAGGTGACAAGAAGGGCACACCCGGAAACTGCAAGAAGGGTGGCCAGTGCCCATGGCCTGTCCAGGGCCTCCTTAAAGAATACAGCCCCCAATAACCCGGCGATGACCGGGCCGCTTCCGATGGAGACTAAGGTGCCGGTTGCCACGCCGGTTCTGGCCACGGCCTCAAAAAAGGTGAACTGGAACAATACTACCCCCAGGGCGGCGGTAAAAACCAGGCTGTACAGAGGGGGGGCTGTTATGGTCCTGGCCCGGGAGGCGGACAGAAGTGAGGCGGCCATGAGCACCGGTCCTCCGATGATCAGGCGGAAGGCGCCGACCACCCATGGATCCAATTGGCTTGCCCCCAGCATCTGGGCAGTTCCTGTGGTGCCGAAAAGAACGGTGGCCCCGATGATAAAAAGATATCCTTTGATGGTCTCTTTCATAGTTTTTCTTTACCATTCCCCTTGTGATTGTCAAATCATATTTTTAATATGACTTGACCAAAGTGTGATTCATGTTTAAATTGTAGGACAATTAAACAATTATATTTTTACTGATTATTGTCCCATTTATAAGGGGGAAGATCATGGCCCTGACATTCACCAAAATGAAGCCTAAGAAATCCTACCAGCATGTGGTGGAGGAGATCCAGTCTGCGATTTTTAACGGGGAACTGGGGGAAGGGGACCGCCTTCCTCCGGAAATGAAGCTCAAGGATATGTTTGATACCAGCCGGGGCACGGTACGGGAGGCCCTGAGGGTGCTTGAGCAGAAGGGGCTGGTGAGTATCCGGCCCGGGGTAAAGGGCGGGGCCCACATAGAACCGGCCAATACCCATGCCATCCAGGACGGCATGGCCGTTCTCATCCGGCACAAGAAAATTTGTCTGGCCCATCTGGCTGAATTCCGGGAACTGCTGGAGGGCCGGGCCGCAGAACAGGCGGCGACTGCGGGAACTCCCGGGAATATTTTAACTTTGCAGAACATTATAGCGGAGATTCGGGCCCACGCACAGACCGGTCCGGACAACTGGGACCGGTTCAATGAACTGGATGCCCGGTTCCATCAGACCCTGGCCCGGATGGGGGGAAACCCCTTGATAGAAGCCAATTTGAAAACCATACATGAAAATGTTCATACCTATTTCCAGCAGTTCCTGCCCTTTTCCAGGCAATTGCTGGAAACAGATATTGATGATCTAACCGGGATTCTCAGGGCCGTGGAAAACGGGCGTTCAAAAGAGGCCGGCGTTCTGGCCCGGAAGCATGTCTCAAGGTTTGCCGCCCTCATGGCAGCAGCCGGAAAGGATATCGCGTGAAAGACTACTCCCCCGAGGTATTCAGGATCCAGCGGTACAGCATCCATGACGGGCCAGGCATCCGGACCACTCTTTTTTTCCAGGGTTGCCCCCTGTCCTGTGCCTGGTGCCATAACCCTGAAAGTCAGCCCATGATCAAAGAAAACGCCCCTGCTTCCCAGAGTCTGGTTCATGAGTTGGTCCGGGAAATTGAAAAAGATCTGATTTATTTTGATGAATCCGGGGGAGGCGTTACCTTTTCCGGTGGTGAGCCCCTGTGTCGGCCTGATCTGCTCATGGCCCTGCTTGAGGCCTGCAGGGAAAGGCAAATCCATACCTGCCTGGATACCAGCGGTTATGCAACTTTTACTATCCTTGAGCCCGCAGTCCGTGCCGCATCTTTGGTTTTATATGATATTAAAATTATAGAAGAAAAGTTGCATCGCGCCTTCACGGGCAAATCTTCCGGGCCGGTCCTTGAAAATCTTGAAAAATTAAACAACCTGGATATTCCGGTAAGACTGCGCTTCCCCCTGATTCCGTCCATGACGGATACCCCGGAAAATATTGAAGCTATCATGACCTTTTTAAAGGACCGCACCCAATACCGGGATATCCATATCCTGCCCTTTCACAATACCGGAGAAGGTAAATACCGGTCCATGGGCAGAGACAATCCCACAAACAATATCCGCCCGCCGGAACCTTCACTGGTGGCGGCTGTGGCCCGGCAATTTACCGACCACGGATTTAATACCCATATCGGAGGATAAGAGATGAATTCACGGGTAAAGACCTTACGACAGCAAAGCCTTGACACCCCGGTGACCCTTTCCCATGAGCGGGCCTGCCTGGTTACGGCATTTTATAAAACAAAAATAAATCCCATGGTTTCCGTTCCTGTGCTAAGGGCCCGGTGTCTTGAGTATATCCTGGCCCATAAAAAAATTCATATCGGGGAGGGAGAACTCATTGTGGGGGAGCGGGGGCCTTTTCCCAAGGCCGTTCCCACCTATCCTGAGGTCTGTCTTCATACACTCGGAGACCTTGAGATTCTGGACTCCCGGACCAAAGTGGCCTATGGGGCAAGTAAAGAGACCCGGCAGGTCTATGAAGAAGAAATAATCCCCTTCTGGGCCGGGAAAACCATCCGGGATAAAATTTTTGAATCCATGGAGCCGGCCTGGAAAAAAAGCTTTGAGGCAGGGGTGTTTACAGAATTTCAGGAACAGCGTTCTCCGGGCCACACGGCCGGTGGAAATTTGATTTATACCAATGGGTTCCTGGATCTCAAGGAAAAGATAAAAGCGGCCAGAACAGGGCTTGATATGCTCAATGACGGCCGGGCCCTTGAAAAAGAGGATGTCCTGGTCTCCCTGGACATTGCCGCAGATGCGCTGATTAATTATGCCCGGCGCCACGCCGACGCCTTGGACGCCTTAGCCGAAAAGGAGACAGACAATTACCGCAGGAAGGAATTTGAGAACATGGCGGCCGTCTGTCGCCGGGTGCCGGCCCGTGCACCCGAAACCTTTCATGAAGCTCTCCAGTATTACTGGTTCCTCCACGTGGGAATCATCACCGAACTTAACCCCTGGGACGCCTATAACCCCGGTCGTCTGGACCAGAACCTTTATCCCTTTTACAAAAAGGATATTGAAGAGGGCAGGCTCACCCGGGACCAGGTCAAGGAACTGCTCTCTTGCTTCTGGATTAAGTTTCACAATCACCCGGCCCCGCCCAAGGTGGGGGTGACGGCCAAGGAGAGCAATACCTATGTGGATTTCTGCCTCATCAACCTGGGGGGTGTCACCCCGGATAACAAGGATGGAGTCAATGACCTGACCTATCTGATTCTGGATGTGATAGAAGAGATGCGTCTGCTTCAGCCCTCATCCATGCTTCAGGTCTCCCGGAAAAATCCGGACCGGTTCATCAAACGGGCCCTGAAAATTATCCACTCAGGATTCGGCCAGCCCTCAATATTCAACACCGATGCCATTGTCCAGGAAATGACCATCCAAGGCAAGTCACCGGATGACGCTCGCCTGGCAGGGGCTTCGGGCTGCGTGGAATCCGGAGTCTTCGGCAAGGAAGCCTATATCCTCACCGGGTATTTTAATCTGCCCAAGATCCTGGAAATCACGTTGAACAACGGAAAAGATCCCAGGACCGGCGGGGTCATTGGCCTTGAGACCGGTGAACCTGAATCTTTTGATACCTACGATGATCTGTTTGATGCCTATGAACGCCAGATCAGGCATTTTGTAAAGATTAAGATCCGGGGCTCCAACCATATTGAACAGATCAATGCCCGGTTCATGCCAGTGCCTTTGCTCTCCCTTGTCACCGAAGATTGCATCGAAAATGCACTTGACTACAACCAGGGCGGGGCCCGGTACAATACCGCCTATATCCAGGGCGTGGGCATGGGGTCCATCACCGATGCTTTATCCGCTATTAAACACCATGTATTTGAAAAGGGCAGTTTTACCATGGCGGCCCTTCTGGCAGCGCTGAAATCAGATTTTGCAGGCAATGACATTCTCCGCCATCAATTGCTTGGAGCGCCAAAGTACGGCAATGACGACGATGAAGCGGATGAGGTGCTCAAACAGGTCTTTAATGCCTACTACACTGCCGTAACAGGACGTCCCAACACCCGGGGAGGGGTATACCGGATCAATCTGCTGCCCACCACCTGCCATGTCTATTTCGGTGAGGTCACCGGCGCCATGCCTGATGGCCGGAAAAAGGGACTGCCCTTTTCCGAAGGCATTTCCCCGGTCCAGGGCGCGGACTGCTGCGGGCCCACCGCTGTACTCAACTCCGCCGCCAAGATTGACCATCTCAAAACCGGAGGAACTCTGCTTAACCAGAAGTTTCTGCCCCAGTTTCTGGAATCGGACAAGGGCAGGACGGCCGTGGTGCAGCTCATCCGCTCCTATTTCAAGATGGACGGCCACCATGTCCAGTTTAATGTGGTGGATGAAAAAACCCTTCGGCAGGCCCAGAAGCATCCGGAAAATTACCGGGATCTCATTGTGAGGGTGGCGGGATATTCAGACTATTTTATTAATCTGACCCCGGCCCTTCAGGACGAGATTATACACAGGACGGCCCATGCCTGTGTTTAACCAGCCTTCTGCCTGGACTTATTATGTTCGTACCTGAGCTGCAGGGCCTCCACTAATAGGGCAAACCCCATGGGCAGGTATATATATGCCTTGGGAACATGCTTGTGGAGCCCTTCCATGAAAATGGTGATGCCGATGGTGATGAGAAAGGAGAGGGCAAGTATTTTCAGGGACGGCCGCTTGAGGATGAATTCCCCCACTGGCTTTGCAAAGGCCAGGAGCACTGCAAATGACGCGATCACTGCGGTGATGATTACCCACACCTTGTCTGTCAGCCCGATGGCTGTGATCACCGAATCCACGGAAAACACAATGTCCAGGAGCACGATCTGGGAGATGACCGTCATGGCACCGGCCGCCATTCCAGGGTTTGTCTCTGAGATCTCCCCCTCCAGCTCAATTGTGTGATGGATTTCCGTCACCGCCTTCCAGAGCAGAAAGAGCCCGCCTGCCATGAGAATGAGATCCCGGACGGAGAAATTTAACACCACAGCCTGGGTCAGAGAGGCCAGCTTGAGCAGGATGAAAAGCATGAGAACCCTGACGCCCATGGCCAGGGTGAGGCCGATAATCCGTGCCGTATTCCGTTTAGCCTCCTCAAGTTTTGCCACCAAAATGGAAATTACAAGGATATTGTCAATTCCGAGAACCAGTTCCAGGCCGATGAGCAAGGCCAGCATCGTCAGTGAATCCGTCATATCTTTCCTCTGCTTTTTAAAGTGAAATAGATTTAAAAAAGATAGCACCCGGGCAGGGAAATAAATAGTTTTATTTGGGCTTTCCTGTCTATAAAACAAAGGCCTGGAAATCGGGAGAACCGTTTTCCAGGCCTTTGGACGATCGTGAATTCTGCCTGCCCGGGCTTATGCCCCCAGATAAGCCTTTTTTACTTCAGGATCACAAATGAGTTCCTGGCCGGTACCTTCAAGAACAATGTCTCCAACTTCCAGAACATATGCATAGTCTGACACATTCAATGCAGCAAAGGCGTTCTGCTCAACCAGGAGTACGGCCTTGCCTTCCTTATTGATCTGTATGATGATGTCAAACACTTCTTTGATCAGCTTGGGAGCGAGCCCTAAGGAAGGCTCATCCAGAAGGATAACCTCGGGGTTGCTCATGATGGCTCTTCCCACGGCCAGCATCTGCTGCTCGCCCCCGGAAAGGGTCCCGCCCTTCTGGGTGATTCGCTCCCGCAGCCGGGGGAACAGCTCAATAACCATTTCGATGTCTCTGGCGATCCCGTCCTTATCCGACCGGGTATAAGCGCCGAGCATCAGGTTTTCGCGCACGGAAAGATGGGGGAAAATCCTACGGCCTTCCGGTGACATGACAATTTTATGGGCCACCACCTCTTCCGGGGTAAGTCCTGTGATGTCGGTTCCTTTGTAGATGATTTTTCCTTCACTGGTTTTCACCAGCCCTGAAATGGATCTCAGAAGACTGGATTTTCCGGCCCCGTTGGCCCCGATGAGGGTAACGATCTTACCTTCGGGGATGGAAAGGCTTAAACCTTTTAGGGCGTGGATCCCGCCGTAATGCACATGGATATTTTCTACACTAAGCATTTGTGATGTCCTCTCCAAGATAGGCTTCAATAACCCGGGGGTTGGATTGAATATGGGCGGCATCCCCCTCTGCAATGGTGATGCCGTAGTCAATGACCCAGATCTTTTCGCAGATTTCCATGACCAGTTTCATGTCATGCTCGATGAGCAGTACCGTAAGGTCAAACTGCTCCCGTATTTTCCGGATGAAGTTGATCAGATCCCTTGTCTCGTTGGGGTTCATCCCTGCGGCAGGTTCGTCCAGCAGCAAAAAGGAGGGCTCTGTGGCCAGGGCCCTGGCAATTTCAAGCCGGCGTTGGGCCCCATAGGGAAGGGATACGGCATTTTCATGGGCATGATGCCGAAGGCCCACGGTATCCAGGAGTTCCATTGCCCGTTCTTTGGTGGCACGGTCTTCTTTAAAATAGGCGGGCAGGCTCAACACCGCATGGAGCCAACCGGTTTTCTGCCGAATAAAGGCACCCAGCATGACGTTTTCCAGGACAGTGGCATTTTTAAACAGCCGGATGTTCTGGAAGGTTCTGGCGATACCGGCCCGGCAGACCTTGTGGGGCGGGGTGCCGCTAAGGCTTTTACCGTTGAGCAAGACCCGGCCCGAGGTGGGCTGGTAAAAGCCTGTGATCATATTGAAGCAGGTGGTTTTTCCTGCGCCGTTGGGTCCGATAAGCCCGGCGATGCAGCCTTTTTCAATGGCTGCGTTGAAATTATCCACCGCGGTGAGACCGCCGAATTTTATGGTCAGGTTTTCGGTTTGAAGTGCGTATTCTTTAGTCATTAGCGCACCTCCTTATTTTTTTTAGGCGGACTTTTTTTAAAAAGTCCCAGGAACCAGGACCATGAGAATTCGCGCATACCCATGATCCCCTCTTGTTTGAACAGAATGATGATCACCAGGGCCAGGGAGAAGACCAGCATCCGCATGCCCGGGATTCCGTTGATGGTAAAGTCCCCGAAGGTCATGGGGTTTTCCACCACCCGCAGCCATTCCAGAAGGGCTGTGATGCCGATGCCGCCGATGATGGAACCGGTTATGGAGCCCAGGCCCCCGGCCACAACGATCATGAGAATGTTAAAGGTCAGGATGAACAAAAACATCTTGGGATCAATGGTGGTGACCAGGCTTGCCATAAGTGCCCCGCCGATGCCGGCGAAAAAGGCGCCCATGGTAAAGGAGGCCATTTTGTGGCCAAAGACGTTGATGCCCATGGACTGGGCTGCTGTTTCATCATCCCTTATGGCCTTGAGGGTGTTTCCGAAGTTGGAATTCACCACTCGGGTAATGAAATAAATGGTGATCAAAAGCCACCCGTAGTTCCACCAGATGGTGGCAAAGTCTGGGATTCCTTTAAACCCCAGGGCCCCGTTGGTAACCCGGGGGATATTGGTTGCCACGATGCGGATGATTTCGGCAAACCCCAGGGTGGCAATACCCAGGTAATCTCCCCCAAGTCGGATTACGGGAAATCCGATGAGGATTCCGGCAATGGCCGCCATGATTCCACCTAATAGCACGGCCACGAAAAAGGGGGTCTGGCTGTTCTGGATAATGGGGTAGGCCTCTTCCAGTAAAAAGAGCATCTCTTTCTGGCCCACGGGCATGATGAGGATGGCGCAGGTATAGGCGCCGATGGCCATAAATCCTGCATGGCCCAGGGAGAACATCCCGGTGAACCCGTAAATCAGGTTTAGGCTCAACGCCAGTATGGTGTTCACCGCAATGAGATTGAGGATCTGGATCTGGTATCCGTCCGCAAATTTTTCAGCGGTAAATAAAAAGAGGACCAGGGCCGCCAGGGCGCCGAATGTCAGCATATGCCGGGTTGCGGCTGAAGGCTGTGCATGTTTCATATCTTATCCTCCAGTTTTTCACCCATGAGTCCGGTGGGCTTGATGAGCAAAATTACGATGAGCAGGATAAAGGCAAAGGCATCCCTGTATCCGGCAAGATCGGGGAAAAAGGCCACGATCATGATTTCCATGAATCCCAGCAGGGTCCCGCCGATGACGGCCCCCTGGATGGAGCCGATACCGCCGAACACGGCTGCAATAAATGCCTTGAACCCGGGAATGACCCCCATGATGGGCTGGATCTGGGGATAGCGCAGGGACCACATGATGCCCGAGGCGGCTGCCAGGGCGGAACCGATGCAGAAGGTAAGCGCGATGACCCTGTTTACCTTTACCCCCATGAGGCGGCTGGTTTCAATATCTTTGGAAATAGCTCTCATGCCCAGGCCCGCCTTGGTCCTGTAGACAATGTAAAGCAGGCCCAGCATGAGGGCAATGGACATGGCCGGTACAACAATGGTCAAAGGCAGGATACGGATATCACCCCAGAGGATGACATTCTCCAGCCATTCGGGGCGGTATACCTCCCGGGGGATAGCGCCGAAAACCACCACTGCAAAGTTCTGGAGAAAAAAGGAGACGCCGATGGCCGAAATCAGGGCTGAGATACGAGGGGCGTCCCGCAGGGGCTTGTAGGCCACCTGGTCTATGCCGATGCCCATGACACAGGTCAGGCCCACAGCGCAGAGCAGGGCGATCACCCAGGGCAGATTAAACAGGGTAATTCCCCAGTATACAAAATAGGCAGCCAGCATGAAAACCTCACCATGGGCGAAGTTGATCAGCCGCAGAATACCGTATACCATGGTATAGCCGATGGCGATCAGGGCATACAGGCTGCCGAGTGTCAAACCGTTCAGCATGTGCTGAACGAACATGGACGAACTCATATTAAAAACTCCAATCCTAATGTTGATAAGGGATGTGCAACAAGGGTGACGTAAGGGCAGGAAATCAACAACAGCGCAGATACAGGTCAGCGGGCAGGCGTTTTACACGCCTGTCCGCTGACCTTTTGTCACTTCAACTTTTTATCCGTTCCGGCCCGGATCAGCCCCGATATTTAGATCTCGGGCTGGATGGCGCCGGCATAGGTTTTTTTGCCGTCCTTAATCATAACGATACCAACGGGTTTTTCCGCATCATGGGAGGCGTTGATTGTGGTGGATCCGGTGACGCCTTCAAAGTCTTTGGTGGCGGCCAGGGCTGCGGTGATCTTTTCGGGATCGGCAGAACCGGCCCGTTTGATGGCATCCATGATGATCATGTAGGCATCATATCCCAGAGCTGCATTTACGTTGGGATCTTTTTCAGGGTGTTCGGTTTTCCAGTCTTCGGTAAACTTGGCGGCTACCTTATTCATGTCTTTCATGCTGGGATCATAGGGGAAGGTGGTGTGAAAGAACCCTTCAACAGATTTTCCGCCGATCTGAACAATTTTGGGATTGTCCATGGCATCGCCGCCCATGACGGCAAATTTGGCACCCAGTTCCTGGACCTGTTTCATGATGATGGCGCCCTCTGCAAAGTAGGAGGGAATGAACAGGACATCGGGTTTTTTGGAGATGATCTGGGTGAGCTGGGCTGTGAAGTCCTGATCACCGGTCTGGTATTTCAGGGAAGCAACCACTTCACCGCCGACTTTTTTAAAGGCGCGTTTGAAGAAGCTGGCCAGTCCGACAGAGTAGTCAGAGGAGAGATCTATCAGGAGTGCAGCTTTTTTCAGTCCTTTTTCCTTGAAGGCATAAGTGGCAGCACCGGCACCCTGGAAGGGATCGATGAAGCATACCCGGAAGATGTATTTTTTGCCCATGGTCACCAGGGGGTTGGTGCAGGAGGTGCCTACCATGGGAATCTTGGCTTTTTCAGCCACTTCGCCGCCGGCCATGGCCAGAGAGGACCCATAGGTGCCGATGATGGCCTGGACTTTTTCTTTGGCAATGAGGCGTTTTACCGCATTGGCAGATTCAACCTTATCGGATTTGTTGTCCACAACAAACAGTTCAACTTTTTTGCCCATGATTTCGGGCATGGCTTTCAGGGCCATCTGAACCCCTTCAAGTTCCAGCTGGCCGCCAAAGGCATTGCCGCCGGTCAGGGGAAGGAATACACCGATTTTTACGGTTTCCGCCTGGGCGCAGGTGGCAAAGGCCGCCAGTGTCAGAGCAAGGATGCCCATTACAATTTTCTTCATGTTGTTCTCCTTTTGTTTTTCCGTTCCGACTGCACGCGCACTGAAAACCACTTATCACTTACACAGAAACCGTTTCTGAATAGCACAGCATTATTCCAGCATTAATTGTTCAGCCTGTTCAATACATCTTTATCTTAAATGGGATCATCATTTTCCGCCTCGAAAATGATGATCGTTTTTCTTTTTTTTATAAGTTTCTGTTTTCAGATCAGCTACCCTTTGATCCGTCTCCAAAAACAGAAACTTATAAAAAACCGAAGCAATTTAAGATAGGAGCTTTGTTTTTGTCAAGGATAAGAAAAAATTATTTATTCGGGGGGGAAAATGAATTTGGGGCCGGGCCCACGCCGTCCTTCCGGGAAACTGACTTTGGTTCCTTCTTGAAGGTGGCTCTTATCCGTCAATCCGGTGTATTGGAAAAGCGCCACCTTTTGTTCGGCACGGACAACCTCATTCTTGCGGGCAGGGCCCCGCTTCCCAGGCGTATTCCGCTGACCCGCCACCACAGTCCGGTTCAGGATGATCCCAGCGGGTTCCAGGCATTGCTCAGCCTGTTTTCCGGATAAAAGAGATATTCATATACGGTCGAAGTGTGATGCAGCTTGTGGACAAGCAGCTTTATGTCGATTCAGGGATAAAAAAACCAGATTTTATTACAGGAAAGTGGCGTAGCGTTTATTTTTTTTGAGCCGGAGACAGGTACTCTACCCAGATTTCTCCGTCGTTTCGACGGTCATTACAACTTCTGCAATCTGGATTATATCGTTTTTCAATTCCCGCATAATTCGATGTGTTGAGCCTGCGACGATCAACACCGGAACGTCTCTCCTCTTGGCCTCGGCGGTCTTTGGTTTTTTTGATCATGATATCCTCCATCTTGATAACCGGATGGTTTATACCGGTTCTTTCAGAAATATAGGATGAAACGGGGGCCCTGTCAAATAGGGTAGATGGATAAAACTTGGTATGGACTCACTTTCGGGAAGCTGCTTCATACAAGGATTGAGTATCCTTTTCCCACACTCTTCTGGTTCCCAATAATGACGGGTCTGTGGTATCCTTAACCGTATAGTCCGTATAGGCAGGAATATATTGGGTTCCCGTCCAAAACCAGACCCTGGATGCCCATGCCAGGTTGACACGATCATCGAAAATTTTATCAAAGAGGTCTGCTCTCCATCCTTCCTCAATCTCATAACGTCCATTTACTTTTGGACGGTCTGTGGCATAAATTGACGTGTTACGGCTATTATAAAGGAACATCAATTTTTTTTGTTCTTTTATAAAATGGAAATTAGGACGGTATAGCCCTTGTCTCGAACCGGCAAGCAGATAAAAAACATAGGCTTTCCGGCCATTTCCGATGTCTTTCACAATGTCACAGTCTGTTGCTGAAACAAGCCGAGAAAAATCTTTTTTTTGGAATCCCTCTGTAATCATATTTCCCCAGATAATACGCGAAACTTCTTCAGGATTTTGGCATGGCACACAGCGTAAAATATACCGGGTAAGTTCATTGTCAACCATCTGCCGGCTGTCCTTATCCTGGGTTGGTGATGCAGGTTCTGATGTGGTTTTCGTTTTGTTACCCTGATCAGATGACGCTACCGGGGCCATTGGTAGAAAAAACAATCCCAAAAACAGAATAGTAAGATAGATTTTTAAGGCGCTATATTTCATATTGACCTCCTTTTTTTTTATTTGTTTCAGGCGAAAAGCCATCTCTTTTGCAGCAGGGGCGAATTTTGCCAAACCCCGAAGAGGCATTTCAGGAAGGGCCTGTCTTCGAAGGAATGCCAGCATCTGCTTTCCATAGGTTGCGGGTGAAAGGGTTCCTTGGGATAAAACGGTTGCATCGCACACAGCCTCCCGGGTCCAGGTGAGACGGGGCATGACAAACCAGACCAGTGGATGAAAAAAATAGACGATTCTCACCAGTTCCTGGAGACAGATCGCAAGGTCATCACAGCGTTTTACATGAACCAGTTCATGGGCCAGGACTGGTTCTAATGAAGCATCCCCGCCTTTGGATATCAAATGTTCCGGCAGGACCACCACAGGCGAAAAAAGCCCCAATGTAAAGCTTGGAATACCTGAGGCAACAGCCTTTACGCTTACCCGTCTTCGAATATGCAACCGTCTTCGCCAGGTTTGGACTACATCCAGCACAACTTTATCCTTAATCGGCCTGCCTTTCCATGCGATCTTCCAAAATCGCCGACGGTTCCTGAGGAACTGTGCCAAGAGGAAGGTGGCAACCATCAACCAGACGCTGAAGATAATAAGGTAAACCCTTTTCTGCGCTGTTGGGGGCGCTTCTGTTTCAGGTCTGCTGTCGATTGCAGGGATCATCCCAGGTGAATTTTGAGTGCCGGGTATGATGGTATTGGAAGCAGCAGCATGTGGATTTTGGCTGTTCGAAAAAATTGGCGGTGAATAGGAAAAGGATAGAAAGGGTTGGGGAATCATGTCTGGCACTATTGAGCGGATCAGATGGCCGGCGCTCCAGGGCGCGGCGATATCCGGCGGCAGCACCAGGCGTAAAAGGATTAGAAACCAGAAACAGTGCTGCCATCGGGGATACTTTTCTCGGCAGCATTTCACCAGAACCCAGACCAGGGGAAACAAGGCCAGAGCATAGACCGACTGTACCGATAAAATACTAAGAACGGTCTGGGTAATTTCATCAAGACGTATCATGGTGTTCCTCCATATCATCCGCCAGGAGTCCTTCCAGTTCCTGGATTTCTTCGGGATCCAGGGCCTTGCTCCTTGAAAAAAGTGCAACCACTTCCCCGTAGTCCAGTTCCAGGACCCGGTCTGCAAAAAACTGGATAAACCGGGCAAAGCCCTTGGGCCGTGATATAAGGGGCCGATATAGGAAAACACCGTGGAATTTTTCCCTTGCCAGCAAATGCTTTCGGGTCATCCGATCCATCATGGTTTTGGTAGTGGAATATGCCCAGTCATGAGTGGCGGTTACCTGGTCGTGGAGTTCTCGAACACTCAGTTTTCCACTTTTCCATATGATTCGCAGGATATCGAATTCCGCTTTGGTTAGATCCGGCAGGGGCAAATTTTTGGGCATAACTACCTCTATGTTAAGATTTAATCTTGTTGTTACACTGTAACAACAAGATCCCATGTCCAAAATCAATTGTCAAGCCTTATATATGAAATTTCTTAATCGGAAGATTCAAAAATTCAAACTCTTTCCTTATTTGAAAAAAACAATCTGCCCATAAATATCATCGCCCCTTCTATTGTGGTTCATGCCCCGCAAGGGCTCTCTTAATCCTCTTGAATACTATTTATTTTTTCAAATAATTAAAAACCCTTGACAAGACACATTTCAATAATAGAATATGTATTCTACAAATAAACTGAATGGAGTATAAATGGACCTTCTATCTCGGAAAGAGAGAGAAAAAAAACGAAAACGTGAGGAGATTCTAGCTGCGGCTTTATCTGTATTCGCTCAAAAAGGATATCACGGTGCAACCATGGCTAAGATTAGCCAGGTTTCAGAATATCCACTGGGTACCATATATAAATTTTTCCAGGGAAAAGAGCAGATCTACCATGAAATGGTTATGGAAACAGGTATTGCTTTTGGAGATATCTTGCTTGATATCATAAAAAATAATGAAGGTTCTCCAAAAGATCAAATTCGAAAGTGTTTCAATGAGTACCTAAAGTATGGCATTGAAAGAAGAGAGTATTTTTTAATTTATAACTCCCAGAGAAGCTCAATCGATGCAGTCCTTGTTCCTAATATCAATAAAAGTATCAACAAACTTCATAACAAGATGAATGAACTTTTAGCAGATATTTTTAAAAAGGGGATCAAGATGGGAGAGTTTAAAGATCATCCTCCCCTTGAGATGGCAAATGTTTTTAGCAGTGTGGTTTTTTCAACAATATGGTTGATTATGGGCGATCCTGAAAACTATGGGCAAAAGAAGCTTGATACTATTTTTTCTATATTTATGGAAGGGGTTTATGCATAGACATAATAAACCAATGTACCTGAATTAATAATACAAAATTAGTGGCGACTACAACAAGTTAAAAATCAATTTTATTCGTATTAGGAGAGTTTAGCATGGCACAGGAAGTAGCAGATAGCAGAGACCAGGAATTTGTTTTACATGAGATGTTAAATGTTGAAAGTTTTTCAGAGTATGAGGAGTTTGCAGATTTTGACAAAAAAACTGTGAATATGATTCTTAAGGAAGCAAGAAACCTTGTAACAAAAGAGATTGTACCAACAAGAGCACTTGGGGATGTTGACAATGGCCATCCAGAAGGGTGTATCCATGAAAATGGTGCTGTTAAGGTTCCCAGGTCATACCACAAGCCCTACGAACTATTCTGTGAAGGTGAGTGGCTGGCAATGAGTGATGATCCTAAGTGGGGTGGTCAGGGAATGCCCCACTGTGTTTCCATTGCTCCTTCTGAAATGTTCTCCGGTGGAAACATCGCTTTTATGATGTACCCAGGGTTGACACACGGTGCTGCAAAAATTGTTGAAACATTTGGAACACAGGAACAAAAAGATACATATCTTAAGAAATTATTTTCAGGTGAATGGGGCGGAACAATGTGCCTTACAGAGCCAGAGGCTGGTACAGATGTAGGCAACCTGTCTACAACAGCCAAGGATAATGGAGACGGGACATACACAATCACTGGCAACAAGATTTTCATCTCCGGTGGTGACTCTGATATGGTTAGCAACATTCTTCATCCCGTTCTTGCAAGAATTGAAGGTGCTCCAGCCGGAACAAAAGGTATCTCTTTATTTGCCGTACCAAAATACAAAATAAATGAGGATGGAACTCCTGGAGAGTCCAATGATGTAACGATCACCGGCATTGAAGAAAAAATGGGGCTTCACGGTAACTGTACATGTTCCATATCTTTCGGATCAAAAGGTAATTGTGTTGGTACGCTTCTTGGTGAAGAGAACAAAGGCATGAAGGCTATGTTCGTTATGATGAACGAAGCAAGGTTTGGCGTAGGTCTCCAAGGATACGCTCTTGGTTCTGCATCATACATGAACGCTGTAAACTACGCAAAGCAAAGGGTTCAGGGCGTTAACCTGATGGATATGTTCAACGAAAATCCTAAGCCTGTAACTATCATCAATCATCCAGATGTACGTCGCCAGCTTCTTTTCATGAAAGCATATGTTGATGGCATGAGATCTTTCCTATACTACTCATCAAGACTTTTCGACCTTGAGCACCTGGCTGAAACACAAGAAGAGAAAGATAAGTACAAAGGAATTCTTGAGATCGTTATTCCAATCCTTAAATCTTATTGTACAGATAAAGGTCATGAAGTATGTACTCAAGGTATTCAGGTTTATGGTGGATACGGATTCATCAAGGAATATCCCCAGGAGCAGCTACTTAGAGATTGTAAGATCACATCTATCTACGAAGGAACAAACGGTGTTCAGGCAATGGATCTGCTTGGTAGAAAGTTAGGAATGAAAAAAGGCAAGCCTTTCATGGACTTTCTTACTGAAATGAATTCTGCCATTGCTGATGCAAAAGCAACTGAAGGTATGAATGAAATGGCTGAAACAGTTGAAAGAGCTGTTAACAAGCTTGGTGAAGTTGCAATGCATATGGGTATGACTGCAATGAGTGAAAAAGTAATGGATGCTTTCGGTTCTGCAACACCATTCTGTGAAGTTTGTGGTGATGTTGTTATGGCATGGATGCACTTATGGAGAGCAACTGTTGCAACAAAAGCCATGGCGGGAAAAGTTAAGAAGAAAGATATGGCTTTCTATCAGGGCCAGGTTATTACAGCTAAGTACTTCATGGAACAACTTCTTCCAAATGCAATGGGTAAAATGGATTCCGTTAAGAATACGTCAACGGCAATCATGGAAATGCCTCTTGAAGCATTTATAGGATAGAATGTTTGTACAATGGTAGATTTTAAAAAGGATCTACCATTGTACATGACAAAAACCCGTCAAAAGGATTTGCTACTATGATTTTTTTTAGTATTGATCTTTTCGGGGGTGCAGGAATCAGTAAAAGAAAAAACAAAGCGTAACTACCCAAGACACTATATACCTAAAAAGGCAGTTTCATAATTTGATTCTGCCTTTTTTTTCCAGCTTTTGCCTCTCTTTTTTTGTCGCGTTCGTGAAATATTCAGGTTAGAGTACTGACTATGTCTATGATTGAAAGGTCGGAAAATTGATTTCCCGCCCATGACCATTTCTGGCAGTAGTCGTTTTCCGGTCGTTGGAACATTCAGGCATTCTTGCATGATTCTGGCGTATTGAATCCTTATAGAATGGTTAACGCTCATTGCGATGTATTATGTTAAAAAATAGCAAATTATCCGGTTGCATTTTCATATGACAGTGTATAATGTCCGCAACCGGCCGCCTTGTCAAAGACCTGTGGTTTTCCCTCCCCACCTTGCGATAGGTTTGACTATAAGACGTGTGCTGATATATTCTTTTTTAAGTGTTTGGCAATGCTCTTTAATTGCCTGGAAAAATACGGCAGGTTAAATCTTACCCTGGTGACGGGTTCCTGCCGGAATCGTGAGCCGGGCCAGGGCACCGCCTATGGGGAGGGTTTCAATGGTGACGGTTCCCCTGTGGAGCAGGGCGATCTCCCGGACAAAGTTCAGGCCGAGGCCGGTGCTTTTTCGGCCGCTGTCCGGCCGCCTGAGGGAGAAAAATTTTTCAAAGAGGCGGTCTGCGGCATAGCCGGGAATGCCTGGACCCTGGTCCTGGATTTCCATGGAAAGCATGCCTTTGTCCCGGGTCGCCTGGATGCGGATAGTGCCTTTGGCCGGACTGAAGTCTGCGGCGTTTTGGATGAGGCTGGACAGGGCCCGTTTTAAAAGGAAGGGGGTGCCTTGGGCGGTGGCATCAGACTGGATGTCCGTGGTGACGCAAAGGTCTTTGCTTTCCAGCATCGGGGCCATGCGGTCCAGGATTGACTGGATGAGATCGGCTGCCAAAACCGGGGCGGTCTCATCCAGGGCGGTCATGTTTTCGATGGCAGATAGTTCCAGGAGGCGGTCCACAAGCTGTCTGATCCGCTCGGATTCGGTGCGGATATTGGCCAGGAACCGGGCCCTTTGCTCCGAGGGCATCTTTTCGTCAAGGAGTTCGGCCGCCCCTTTGATGGCGGCCAGGGGGCTTTTGACTTCGTGGGTCAGGGCCTGGACGTAGGTTTCCACGTATTTGCGGTTTTCAAGGGCGGTTTTCATCCGTTCAAAGGCCCGGCCCATGTCCCCGATTTCGGTGCGGTCCAGCCGGGGCAGGTCAGCCTTTCTGCCGGCCCGGACATCTTCGGCGTATCGGGTGAGGCGTTTGACCGGCCGGGTGATCAGGACAACGGCCAGGACCGATAATGCCAGGACCAGGGTGCCTGTGACAAGGGCGGCAGTTCTCATCTTTTCCCGGGCCGCAGACATGAATCTGTTGATGTTGGTGGTGGGCTTGGCCACGGTGAGCACCCCGCGGATTTGTCCGCCCACCAGGATGGGAGCGGCCACATAGAGGATGGTGGAGGTGTCGTCATTTGGATTTTCCCGGGAGGATCGGGCCCCGTATTCCCCCCTGAGGGTGAGCCAGACGTCCCGCCACTTGGAGTAATCCTCTCCCAGAGTGGCTTGACGCCTTGAATCAAATAGAATGCGTCCCTTGTCATCGGTGATATAGATCCGAAGATCTACCCCGGTTTTGTCGAGGTGGTAGATCTTTGAGCGGAATTTTCGGGCATAGGCCCGGTCAAATATCCGGTGCAGGCCACCGGCGTCGAGCTGGCCCCCCTCCATCTGTCCTGCAGCCAGGGCGGCAAAGATCCCTGCCTGGTCCACCAGGGATTCTTCCACCCCTTCCAGATACCGGACCCGGATATTGCCCATCATGCCCGAGGTGAGCCACCACAGACCGGTGCCGGTGATCAGGAAAACGAAAAAGAGTATTTTTGCGGCCAGTTTCACAAGTCTTCCTTAAGGGCGTAACCCAGGCCCCTGTGGGTCTTGACAGGATCCTGGTCCGGGGTGATGGCCTTAAGCTTGCTTCTCAAATTTTTGATGTGGGCGTCCACGGTTCTGTCCATGCTCATCTCCGGATCATCCCAGGCCAATTCCATGAGTTGTTCCCGGGAGAAAATTTGGCCGGGCCTGCGGATGAATATGTCCAGAAGCCGGTACTCATACCGGGACAGGTCAAGTTCCCGGCCGAAATAGGAGATGCGGTGGCGGGTGTCGTTCACGGTAAAGGCGCAGGAGGCGCTACCGGCAGGGGCCGCGTCTTCGGGCCGGGTCCGGCGGAGTACGGCCTTGACCCGGGCGGTGAGTTCCCTGGGACTGAAAGGCTTGACCACATAGTCGTCCGCCCCGATTTCAAGGCCCACCACCCGGTCTATTTCCTGGGATCGGGCAGTGAGGAAGATCACGGGGACCGGGTTGTTTTTCCGGATGGCCTTGCACAATTCCATCCCGCTCATGTCCGGCAGGCCCACATCCAGGATGATCAGGTCCACAGGGGTCTCGGCGATAAAGGAGAGGACATTGCCGCCTTCGGCATGCCATTGGGTATCAAAGCCTTCGGTGGACAGGGCGTAGGCAATGTTGTCCGCAATGGCGGGCTCGTCTTCCACAATGAGGATTAAGGGTTTCATGTCCTCTTTCATACCGGATCGGCCCTTTATTTTCAAGCGGGCTGTTCTGTCTGTTTTGCCTGTTTGGCCGTGGACGATTTTTTTATGCCCGGAAGGGTCGGGCCAGACCCTTTGGACCGGTATCTAAACACCTGATCCCAGTCAACCCTTGCCGTGACCTTCATCAGTATCCCCAAGGTCACAACGGTGCCCAGTGCCACGATGATACCGGTGACGCCTTCGATGAAAAAGGTATAGGAAAAGAGGACCAAAAAGAAAAGCTGGCCTCCGACGGCAATTTTCCAGGGGAAGTTGGGTCCCAGGGCCGCGGAAAGATAAAAGGTTACCAGGCCCACGGAGATCAGGGCGGACCCCAGGAATGCGGCGTGGATCCATACATGGCCGGCCAGGTAGGAAAGCAGGAGGTGGAAGGCGAAAAATCCTGATGTAACAAAGAGGTAGTGCATGGGGTGGATAGTGATTTTGTACATAATGCCGATGGTGGTGATGAGAATGAAAAAGAAGAGCAGGCAGACCGGGGCGAAATAGGTGATCCGGGTGGTAAGCGGCCCGGGGTTCAGTTTTTCGGGGATGATGATGCCGATGTTTCCGTTTGTGATCAGGTCCGAGGCCTTCCAGGTGAGGGTCATTCCGTTAGTGGGCGCCAGGGTCTTTACCATTGGGGAGAGGCTGGCCTCCGTGAAATCCACATCTTTAAACCCGGTGGTTGCCATGAGGGTAAAGTTGCGGACTCTGCCGGTCTCTCCGGCCAGACTGTATTCCCAGGTGTCCAGGCCCCGGGTTTTGTAGCGGAGGTGAAAGTCCACGGTCCTGCCCGGTGCAAGCTCGATGATTTCATCCATTCCCTCCCGGGTGTTCACGGGGGAGGAGAGGGGTATGCCGTCGAGGCGGACGGCAAAGGCGTCATAGGTCGCGCCTTTGGCCGGGAAATCAAAGTGGACATAAACGGTCTGGGAAACGGGCTGGTCGTTTTTAACGGTGTATGCCCCGTCGAATTCACAATTGTAGGTGGCGTACCATAACAGCCCTTTTTTTCGGTAATCCGGCTGGATGTCAACCCTGATGAGGCTCTGTTCAGGTATGAGGGGTTTCATCCGGTCCGTTCCTGGAATTTTAACGGAAAACCGGGGTGCCTTCTGGGAGAGTCGGCTTCCCCACAGGGCCTCCACCTGGGGGCCGATCCGGCCAGAAAATGTGTTTGAACGGATGGCGGTAATTGTGCCCAGGGTCCACCAGCCGGCCCATCCCAGGGCATAGATAAGACCTAGGCAGGTTATTTTTTTTATATTCATGAGTTATTTCCTTTTTTTACAGGTTCTTTGTATGAGACAGCCATGCTGATGGCGCCGCCTTTGTGGAATGACCTTGAAAAGAAATAGGGGGTAAAGTGGGTGCCTGAAAATTCCCCGGGCCGGGGATGGGCTGACGGTTTTGAGGGGGAAACAGGGCCCTGGAAAGAGAGTAGTTCCACACGTTTGGGCAGGCCCAGGGTGATGTTGACCTGCCGGGTGGGCAGCCCCATGGCCGGCAGGGTCAATTCAAGTTTGCCGTGAAGCCCTATTTTTTCACCCTGACTCAGCAGGGCCAATTCCATGCGTGATGTCTTTCCCCTGGTGAGGGGAATAATCCAGTTGCCATCCTTGCTTTTGTATACCCGGATCTTTTTTTTGTTTATCCTGCACTGCCAGATCTCTGCGCCGGGAACGGCCTGGATGGTGAATGTTTTTCCTGCCTCGGGAGGAATCTCGGCCGTGATCACTGAAAGGACATTTCCACTCTCTTCAAAGGAGGTAAAGCAGTGCACCGCATTCAGGACCACGGGAGGTACCGGGACCCCTGTGTATCTGTCGGCCAGGTTTTCCTGGTGGTCCCCGGCCGAAGCCCTGGCGTCACCCCCTTTGCTGAAACGGATTTTCAAGCTGGCCCTTGCGGAAAAATGATAGGTGCCGGTTTGATTCTTAACGCCGGGGACATCCAGGAGCACGGTTTTTTTTCCGGCTGCAGGCTCCAGGGCATTTTCAAGGGCGCGGGGGATTTCCAGAGCAATATAGGCAGAGTTGTTGTCCTCTCCTGCTGGAATGAAGAATGTCATGACAATGGAGAACTCCGGGGCCCCGGAAGGGAAAAATGAAATCCCGCTCTTTGGGTCGTTGCCGCAGACCAATGCCCCGCCTTTAACCTCCTGGATTTTCCTTATGATGATTTTGTTGCTGAACAATTTGAATGCCCCGGGTTTTCCCGAGATCAGAGTGCCGGTAAGCATGGCCCGGCAAACCGCCCCACCCGGCGAGACAGCCATTTTATATCGGGCATTGCGGATGGTGTATACAAAGGGATCTTCTTGGATATCTTTCAGGATATCCTGTCTGAGCCGGTGGGTGTATAATTGTTTGAATTCCCCGTAGGGGATGGTGACGGCGTTTTCCCCCAATGCAGTTGAGGAAAATGCCAGGAAAATTAAAAGAATAGATAAATTTTTCACCTTGCCCCCTTTTTACGAATTTAAAGATTTAATCTTAAATTCAGCATAGGCCGGTCAGGTGAAATAAATATGAAATGAATTTGAAATTTGTGTGAAATACCAGGGCGGGTGACGTGCGGTCTTGCGGCTAAAAAAACAAAACCCCTGAACAGTAGATGCTGTCCAGAGGCTTTTATTTCTCATATTACCAAGGAGGTATCACTATCACCCCGGTAACATTTCGACTAAACAAACAAAACGGTTAACTAGATCACGGTTACGTTTGTTGCAGCAGGTCCTTTCTGACCTTCTTCGATGTCGAAAGAAACACGGTCCCCTTCGTTGAGGGATTTGAATCCAGTGGAATTAATTCCTGAGTGATGTACGAATACATCTTTTCCGCCGTCTTCCTGTTCGATAAATCCAAAACCTTTTGAGTCGTTAAACCATTTTACGATACCATTTGCCATGTCGGCACTCTCCTGTAATAAAAATAAAATAATCGCTTCTTACTTTGGGGGCAATCACATTTATTTTTTGAGATATACACCTTAAGAAGAAACATAAGTGCTTTCAAGCACAATGGCGTTTATAATACAGGGCGTGTATGGGATGTCAAGCCTTTTTTTAAGAAGTTTAATTTTTTAGGAAGGGTATTATCCTTGCATTTCCTTTCCACTCGTGTATGATTAAAGGTCTATATTCAAGTATGAGCACATTCCCTGTCGGAATTTTGATTCTCGCAGGCAGTCCTCGCTGACCACGTTGTCTGACAAACTTCGTTCGTTACCGTCGAAATTTTTGCTGATTACTTATCCGTGGAAGCAGTATGAAGATTTTGTTGGAAACGAATTCGGTTATTTCCTTAAATGTTTATGATCATTCAATAGCCGCTTATATTTTTTCACTGAAGACACGGCACAGGCAGGCACTGTGTCTGCCGCATGTCCGGTTGGTGCCCCATTGCCCCCGGGCTGATCAATACAATATTTAAGGAGTTTTACCGATTTGAATTTTCACAAGTTTGATTTTCATCCAAATATTAATGCAGGCATCAATGCCTGCGGATACACCGAACCCACCCCCATTCAGAAAAAAACCATTCCTCCCATTCTTGAGGGTAAAGATGTCCTTGGTCTGGCTCAGACGGGAACCGGCAAAACAGCAGCCTTTGTTCTGCCCATACTCCAGCGCCTTGTCCACAACCAGCGGCCGGCCGGGAACCCCCGGTCTTTGATTATGGCCCCCACCCGGGAGCTGGCCGAACAGATTTATGACAATATTAAAATGATGGCCGCCCATACCCGGGTCAAAAGTGTGGCCGTATACGGCGGGGTCAGCAAAGGCCCGCAGCTTAAAGCCTTCCGACAGGGAGTTGATATTGTCGTTGCCTGTCCGGGGCGGCTTTTAGACCTGATGAGTGACAGGGCCGTGACCCTTCGGGGCATCGAAGTCCTGGTGCTGGATGAGGCTGACCAGATGCTTGATATGGGGTTTTTGCCGGATATCAAACGGATCATCAAGCAATTGTCTGATAAGAGGCAATCCCTGGTTTTTTCGGCCACCATGCCCAAGGAAATCAAGAACCTGGTGGAGAGCATTCTGAACTACCCGGTAACGGTGCGCATCAATCGTGCACAGCCCACAGCCACCATTGCCCATGCCCGTTTTAATGTGCAAAAGCAGGAGAGGACCGCTCTGCTCAAAAAATTATTCAAGGGTAACGGCATGGCCTGCACCCTTGTGTTCACCCGGACCAAGCATAAGGCCAAGAGTCTGGCCGTCCAATTGAAAAAGGCGGGATTCAATGCCGCATCCTTACAGGGAAACCTGTCCCAGAATCAGCGGCGCAGGGCTATGGACGGATTCCGCAGCGGTGCTTTCAACATACTGGTTGCAACGGATATTGCCGCCAGGGGGATTGACGTTTCAGGAGTCTCCCATGTGATCAACTATGATCTACCCGATACGGTTGAAACTTACATCCACCGGACCGGAAGGACCGGCCGGGCGGAACAGTCCGGCCAGGCCTATAGTTTTGCCGGTGGAGAAGATGCTAAGATGATCGCCCAGATTGAAAAGGTTCTGGGTAAAAAAATGATGGATAAATCTCTGCCCCCGGCGTAAGACGGTTCCGGGAGGGCAACGATAGCAAAGGAGCGGTACATGGCAGTTCGGAATGAATTTACCTTTAAAAAACGGCAGAAAGAACTGGCCAAAAAAAAGAAAAAGGAAGAAAAACTGCAGCGTAAACTGGAAAAGCAAAACCCCAGTGAAGACATTGCGCAAGAGGCAGAACCGGAAGTGAACCAACCTGAATAGGAGGGCATTTATGCCGGAGGTACGGCTCCGTTATACAACATTGGAAATCGGGGATATGGATGTTCATATCCGGATGCTCCGGGATAACCTGCAGTATCACGATAAAGACGGAGTCGCAGAAAAACTGGGTATTTCTTCTGCCACCTGGCCCCTGTTCGGGGTGGTTTGGCCTTCCTCTGAGGTGCTTGCCCATTTGATGTCGGATTACAATGTCGAAGGGAAGCGGGTGCTGGAGGTGGGCTGTGGTATCGCCCTGGCCAGCCTGGTGCTGAACCGGCGTCTTGCAGATATCACAGCCACAGACTATCATCCTGAAACAGAAGGCTTTTTGGTTTACAATGCCGGCCTGAATCAGGATGAGGTCATTCCCTTTGTCCGGACCGGATGGGCCGATGCTCAAGATGATGAACTCGGGGTTTTTGATCTCATCATTGGCAGTGACCTCTTATATGAAAATGAATCTGTTGAACTTTTGTCATCATTTGTGAACCAGCATGCCGGACTGCATTGTGATGTCGTCATTGTGGACCCCGACCGGGGGTTTCACGCAAAGTTCAGTAAAAAAATGGTTACCTTGGGCTATTCCCATTCACAGGAAAAACCGGAAACAACAGACTATCTGGAAAAGCTCTACAAGGGCCAGATCCTCACCTATTCCCGATAACAGCCATGCGCATCTTGGCCTTCCGGGTACTGGCGTATAACAAAACATGAAAGAATTTAAAGTCGTTGCACAATTCTTTCATATAAACCATAAAAAAATATTTGAATGGCCTATCTCCGGTATATCTGATAAAGATAAGTGGTTTTCTTGGGCATACTTGGGAAGCGCGTTGTACGGAGAACCGGGTGCCCTTTAACCAAATACGAGGAATATTGAATGAATATTTATGTCGGTAATCTGGCAGACCATATGACCGAAGAAGTTATCAGGCAAATGTTTGAGGCCTTTGGGAACGTTGAAAGCGTTAATGTTATAAACGACAGATTCTCAGGAAGACCAAAGGGCTTTGCCTTTGTTGAGATGCCGAGTAATTCAGAAGCAGATAAGGCCATTAAGGCGTTGAACGGCAATGTTGTTGAAAAGAAGGTCATTAAGGTCAATCACGCAGATTCCGGCGGTAAAAAGAAGAAAAAAACATTCAAAAAAAGAAGATATTAGCACCAGTGGGATGGTCAGAGTGATCAGCCCGTTAAGAATCGTGACAAAATAACTTGATCTAAATTGTTTCTAAAACCCCTTAACTGGGTATTTTTTACAAAAAACCCTACTGCTAAAGCGGCGGGTCTTTTGAAACAAAAGATAGGTAATTTTGGAGCCGATCCTTTACCTGTAACATTCATAGCCGCATCGGCACTTTGTAAGTATGGAAAGCGTTTTTATTACGCCTTTGAAATTCTCTCTGTCTTACCTGGACGGAGGAATATGGGAAAACCAGCGCAGCCCTGCTTGGAAACCGAATTTTCAGAGATTATTTTCCAGACCATTCAGAAGAAACTAGGGCAGAAAGAATCAAAGGGTCAAGGGTTTCAAGAGGCCATCCTACCGGTATTTCAGGAGGTCCTTGAATTTTCACAGACCATTATCCGGGAGCTTGAACGGGCCGGGCAAAGCCCCGGGGTTGCCTGTCAAAGCGGCTGCTCTTACTGCTGCCATTCCCAGGTCAATATTATTCCCATTGAAGCGCTGGCTATTTGCGCATTCATCAAAACCGATTTCACCGCGGGCCAGATCATCACCCTGAACGCCGGAATATCCAGGGCACGGTCCCTGACAGCCGGAAAAACATTCAACCAGGTCTATGCCATAAAAGACGAACTGCCCTGTGTGTTTCTCAATGCCGGGAAATGCAGTATTTACACCATGCGTCCCAGTATCTGCAGATCCTGGAATTCCTTTGATGCCGGCGCCTGCAAGGCTGCCTATAATTCCCTGGATGCCGAATCCTCGGTGGGAGCTTCCCAGGCCCGGAACTTCGTGTTCGGAACCACCCGGGATCTGTTTGAGCAACTTTCAGCATCCCTGTCACTCCAGTCCACCACCTTGCTGCTTCACAATGCCATGTTTGACTGCCTCAATAGTTCAGATCCCCTTGGGCACTGGGCCGACGGTGATGATGTGTTCAGGTATGCCTGAATCCCGGATCAGGATTCCAGATCAATCACTTCTACCCGGTCTTGGGTGACGGTCCATTTTACATCAATATCAAAAATATGGATGCCGTATACCCTCTCTGGGTGGCCTTCTCCGGCGTAGGCCGGCCTGGGGTCCTGCTCAAGTAGTCCCTGTATCATTGTCTTAAGGCCAGGAATGTTTTTCCTTTTGATCTGATCCAGAGCCTGGGTTGTGAACACGACATCCAGTTTGGCCCGGGGCGGTCCGGCGGCAAATCCGTCTGTAGCATCAGGAATGATGTCGGAGTAGGGCAGGTAGGGTTTGACATCCATAACAGGGGTCTGGTCCAAGATATCCACACCTGACAGATGGAGCACCGGTCCGGTTTCATTTATTTCCACCCTATCCAGTGCCACGCATGACAATCCCAGGGGATTGGGCCGGAAAGGCGACCTGGAGGCAAATACTCCGACTTTTTTATTGCCACCAAGACGAGGGGGGCGGACCATGGGGGACCAGGAGGGCGTCCCATTTTTTAATGCCCTGTGGAAAAGAAAAATCAGCCAGATATGGGAAAACCCTTCAAGTTCCCTCACCGCCTCTTCTCTGGCAAATTCCGGATAAAATTCAAGCACGGCCGATGCCTCCTTTACCAGGTTGGGCTGCCTGGGAATCCCGAATTTTTCCTTGAAACAGGTGTGGAGGATGCCGATGGGTTCTAATTGGACGGCCATTGTTTCTCCAATTCCTCCACCCGGGTTGCAAAATGGCTGATTGTTTCGTCAACGGGCCCGGAAGAGGCCATGTCCACCCCGGCAAGTTTCAATTCTTCAATGGGAAACATGGACCCGCCCAGCTTGAGAAAATTCAGATAATCTTCCACTGCCGGCTGCCCTGATGTGGTGATCCGCCGGGCAATACCCAGGGCAGCGGCCAGGCCAGTGGCATATTTGTATACATAAAAAGATGAATAAAAATGGGGAATGCGCAGGCATTCCAGGGTCAGTGCCTCCTCCGAGGCAATCTTTCCCCCGAAATAGGTGGACAGAAGGTCTTTGTAGGTCGAGGTAAAGGTGTCCAGGGTCAGGGCTTTGTTTTGGGCGGCCATTCCGTGGATGATGTCCTCAAATTCTGCAAACATGGTCTGTCTGAAAAACGTGGCCCTGATATTGTCTACTTCCCGGTTGAGGATATATGCCTTCATTTTGGGGTCGTCATCATATCTTTTTAAAAGATGCTGCCCAAGAAGGGTTTCATTCAGGGTGGAGGCCACTTCAGCCACAAAAATAGTATAATTGTGACTGGGGTATGGCTGGGTCCTTTTGGAAAAATAGGAATGCATGGAGTGGCCGGCCTCATGGATCAGGGTGAAAAGGCTGTTGATGGAGGTTGCCTCGTAGTTGAGCAGGATATAGGGCGGTGAATCATAGCAGCCCGAGGAATAGGCGCCGCTCCGCTTTCCCTTGTTTTCGTACCGGTCCACCCAGCCCTGGGCCAGACCCTTTTCCAGTATTCTGCAATACTCATCCCCCAGGGGGGCAAGGGCCTGAAGGCAGACGGCAGTGGCCTCTTCATATTCCATGTGAAAGTCTACATCCGGCACCACGGGAAGGTAAGTGTCGTAGATGTGAAGTTTGTCCAGGCCCAGAGCTTTTTGCCTGAATTCCAGGTATTTGTACAGCGGGTCCAGCCCCTTTTTCACCCGGCTGATAAGGGTGTCATATACTTTTGGGGGTACATCGTCTTTGAACAGAGCGGCCTGCCGGGTGGTGTTAAAATGCCGGGCCCGGGCCAGGAACAGGTCTTTTTTCACCGATGCGGCCAGGGTCGATGCAATGCTGTGCTTGTGGGCGTCATATACCCCATAGTATTGGTGAAAAGCTTTTTTACGGATCCCCCTGTTTCCTTGGTTTAAAAAGGAGATAAAATTACCATGGGTCAGGGGGTGTTCTCTGCCATTTTCATCTTCTATCACGCCGAAGTTCAGGTCTGCATTGTCCAGGCGGCTGAATATCTGCCCGGGTGCGGCCAGGCTTTCCCCGGCCATGGCCAGGAGTTGCTCCGCTTCTTCGCTCCGGGTGTGGGGGAATTGTCTGATGATTTTTTCCAGGTAAAACCGATAATCGGAAATTGCCTCATTCTTAAGATATCCCGCCAGGACATCTTCGGAGATGGCCCGGATTCCGGGCACAATAAAGCTGGACGCATCCGAGATCCGGGTGTACAGGTTCACGGCCCGCTGGAACAGGTCGTCTCCCCTGGCATTGGTCTTGTCTTCGTCATTTTTCAGGTGGGCATAGGTATATATTTTTTCAAGATCCCGGCCCAGGGCATGGTCAAAATCAAGACAGGCCCTGAATTGCTCAAAGGATTCTCCAAGGCGGGTCTTAAAGTTTTCATACCCGGGAATCCTGGATTCCAGGTCCAGGTACAATGCCTCCCAGTCTTGTGTGGAGGCAAAGAGCAAGGTGAGATCCCAGCAATCCTCTGGGGGTACCTGTTTTCTGGGATGGGTGGGGGGATGGGCCATGGTCTATCCTTTCGCCTTGTTTTGGAAACCGGATATAAATTAAGAATGAATTTTTTTAAGATATGATATAAGTGAAAAAACAGGAGAGGTAAAGATGAAACTCATTATCACCATTATTTTAGCAGGCCTTTTGATCGTCATGGGATTGAGGCTTTTTTCCAGAAAACTGCTTTATTTTCCGGCGCCCCTGGGACCGGCACAGCAAAAATATTTGAAAACGCTGGGGGCAACGGTAAAAGAGATTTCCCTTCCCACGGAAGGGGCAACCCTCAGAGGCTGGATCATTGAAAAAGATATGGGGAACCTTCCCACGATTATTTATTTCGGGGGCAATGCCGAAGAAGTATCCCTGAATATCGAAGAATTTTCCGCCCGGGTGGCGGCCAATGTGGTGCTGGTCAATTACCGGGGATACGGCCTGTCTTCCGGGCGGCCCACCGAAGAAACCTTAAAGGCTGATGGTCTGACACTCTTTGATTTTATTGCCGGAAAATATAGCCTTTCACCGTGGCAGTGCGGGGCATGGGGGCGGAGTCTGGGGTCTTCAATTGCATCCTACCTGGTCTGGAAGCGTGGCCTTGGCAAATTGATACTCACCTGTCCTTTTGACAGTATTGAATCCGTGGCTTCAGGCTTTTATCCAGCCTGGCTGGTGGGGCTGGTGCTCACCGATTCCCACAAAACCGTTGAATTTGCCGGGGGCATTAAGGCTGATGCCCTGATCTTGGCGGCCTCGGATGATGAAATTATTCCCATGGCCCGGACACGGGCACTGTATGACAGTCTGAGGGCCGCCAAAGAGATGGTGGTCATTCAAGGGGCGGGGCATAACACTATTTCTGAATTTAAGGGATATTACGGGGCAGTGAAAGGCTTTTTGGAAAAATAAAAGAGCTGTTTATCAACATGTATAGAAGGGGAGGAGAAGGAAAGACATTAAATTAAGGTATGCTGTACATTAAAATCTGTGTCGTTCCAAGGTTTAGTGATAAACAGCCCGTTTTATTTTTTTAAGGGACTCGGATGAAAATATCCAATTGATCCCGAATTCCTTAAGTATCTGTTTTTTACACCAGCGAGATCAGGTACATGATTCCCACGGCACCCAATATCCAGAACAGGGCTTTTAAACTGCCTATCCCTAAATCTGAGAGGCTGAAATCAAAGGAAAGATTGCCCTGTCCGGCCATGGCAGATGAATCTTCAGGTGTAAAAAGATATACCATTGTCTGATTGATTCTGTTCATGAGTTCTTTCATTGTTTTACCTCCAATGATTTGGGTTTAAAGCATATATTCTGCCTGTGTTGTAAAAATAGATGGTTTTTGATATTAAGTAAAATTAAAACATTTAACTCTTTGATTAAGTTATGCTAATGTTGCCGGATTTGAATCGCATAAAAGCCTTTTATTATATTTACCAAGGACAAAGCGTTGCCCAGGCCGCCAAGGAGCTGAATATCAGCGCGTCGGCCGTGAGCCAGGCCCTGGGTAAGCTGGAAGGAGAGCTGAACCTTCCTCTGTTTACCCGTCTCCACAGGAAATTGGTGCCCACCTGGGCGGGGGAGCAACTATTCAATATCGTCTCTCCCTTTATCCGGGATCTGGAAACCGGTATCGATAACATTACCAGGGCCAGGGACGTACCCTCGGGAATGCTTCGCATTGGATCTCCCATTGAGTTCGGAAAATCTTATTTTCCACGGGTGTTCGCCGGGTTCAGGCAATTGTATCCGGAAGTGGTCTTTTCCATGAAGCTGGGGGACCCCTCTGAAATTTTTTCCATGATCAGCACAGGCGAGCTTGATTTCGGCCTGGTGGACATTTTCCTGACCCGGGAACAGGTCTCTGGAGACCTGGGACATTTCAGTATCGAGCCCTTGATTGACGAAGAGGTGATCCTTGCCTGTTCAAAGACTTATTACCAGCGGGAAATCAAGGGAGACCATTCCTTTGACAACCTGGTGACAAAAGAATTCATCTCCTACCAGAAAACCTCTTTGACCTTGAGGAACTGGTTCAAGCATCATTTCAACCGGTTTTCCATTGAGCTGAACCGGGTCATGACCGTGGACAGCCATCAGGCCGTGATTAACGGGATGCTCCATCATCTGGGCATGGGGGTAATTGCCGGACATATTGTGGCCGGTGAACTTGAAAGAGGGGAAATCATACCGGTCCATACCGGACAAAAGGATGTGATCAACAAGATTTCTTTGGCTCAGCTCCAGGATAAGATCCCCAGCCTCACGGAAAAGACGTTTATTCGGTTCATCAAGAATGACATTCAGGAATCGGGCATGTCCGACGGCCCCCTTCACTGAAACCCGCTTTTGACTTTCCTTGATTTTATCATTGACAATTCCATAGTAGTTACTACAATAGTCACTAAATATTTTTATGGAGGAATCGCATGGATAAACAGAGCATAAAGGCGTCGGGCAGGGCAGGTATCCCGATTTTTATCGGTTATTTTCCCGCTGCCGTGGCCTTTGGCATCCTGGCCAAAACCTGCGGGGTTTCTCTTTTGGATACCTTTTTATTTTCCGCCGTGGTCTTTGCAGGGGCCAGCCAGTTCATTGCCCTGAATCTGCTGGTAACGGGCATGGGGCCGGTGGGCATCATCCTAACCACTTTGCTGGTGAATTTCCGCCATTTTCTTATGAGCACCTATCTGTCCACCCGGATAAAGGAAAAGCCCGGGATCTGGTATATCCCCATGGCCTTCGGGGTCACGGACGAGACCTTTTCCGTGCTTTCATTCACCCGGGAAAAACTGACCCGGTCCTTTGTGCTGGCGGTGGAATTTACGGCTTATTCCGGGTGGGTGTCAGGGACCCTGGCCGGATATCTTCTGGGCGGATTCATGCCTCCCATCCTCACCCAGAGCATGGGGGTGGCCCTTTATGCCCTGCTCCTGGCCATACTCATGCCTGAAATAAAATCATCCCACAGGTCTTTGTTTCTGGCACTGGCCTCTGGGCTGCTCAACTGGCTCCTGGTTGACCTGGATGTGCTGCCCAGGGGATGGAGCATTATTGTCTGTATTTTAATCATTGCCGGAATCGGTGCCATACTGAGTCTGTCGCATCCCCAAAAGGAGGAAGCCCATGGATAATCTGATTCCCCTGATTCTGGGCATGGCTGCCGTGACTTACGGTCCCCGGCTGCTGCCCTTTGTCTTCTTCTCCAACATGAGGGTGCCCAGGGTTTTGGATGCCTTCCTAAAAGCTATTCCCGTGGCTGCTATTGGTGCCCTGATCATTCCCGGGGTCATGACGGCCAGCCCCGACATGCCGGCGGCCGCAATGGTGGGGCTGGGCTTTACCCTGGCCTACGGCCTTTTCCGGGGCGGGATCATTATCCCGGTATTGGGCTCGGTGGGCGTGACTTATCTGGTATTGAGTTTTTTTTAAAACAGGGGAAAAGAAAATGGATGAACGGATGATGGAAGAGATGAAAACCCTGGGATTTTCCGCCTATGAGTCCAGGGCCTATCTGACCCTGCTTGAGGAATTTCCGGTGAACGGCTATGCCCTGAGCAAGTCCTCCGGCATTCCGCGATCCCGGATTTACGAGGTGCTGAAAAATCTCATTGCCAAGCAGATGGTTTTTGAAGAAGAAATTAGCAAAGCCCGTGTCTATACGCCCATGGAACCGGAGATTTTTATTAAAAAGCTTCGGGCCAGGTATGAAAAGATATTTGACGATCTTACCCAGCATGCCGGCACCCTGTACCGGGAGCCCAAGCAGGATGACAAACTGGTGGTCATCCAGGGCCGGGAAAATATCATATCGTTTTTAAAGGTTCTGATTAAGGGAGCCAGGGAACGGGTGGCCGTCTCTATCTGGGATGAGGAACTCAATGCGTTGACCTGCGAACTGGACGAAGCATTTGACCGGGGCGTGAAACTGCGGGGGATCTATTTCGGTACAGCCAGGGTTTATAAAGACCTGGTGCCCCACAGGCGGATCAAACGGTACATGGCCGAGAAAAAAGAGCGGTATCTTTCCGTGATCATCGACCATGCCCATGTGGTATCCGGCATTGTCTCCCGGGGGGAAGCCTCAAAGGTGACCTGGAGCCGGGACGAAGGCTTCATCGAAGTCAGCGAGGACTATATTGCCCATGACCTGGTGGTGAACCTTTATTCCGCCTCCCTGGACAAGGATGCCTACAAAAAATTTGAGGAATTTGCAGACAGGGTCCATGACAGCTTTTTCCATTATTCTGAGACAGATTTTAAGCGGTTCAGGGAACTGATCTGAATTGTTCGACTATTCAGGTTCATGGCGGATCACCGGATAATCCTTGTCCCGGGATAAAATATGTTCCGCTGTTGCAGCCGGTACAACTTCAAAAACCTCGCCAAGCATGACAATGGCCAGCAGGCCACGGCTCAGCTTTTTAGAGATGTCTTCATTCACATAAATTTTTTTGATTTTTTTCCCAAGTTTAAAATAATAAGGATCATCACATTTTTTCAAATCCAGGCGGTTGTCGGCGATGAGCTGCTTAATCTGGGCCAGGTTTGACCGTTTGAGTTTCTCCCGGTTGAGCTGGAGGTTCCGTTCTTTATTGAGCTTATCCTGAGCCAATTGGGCCAGTCTGGCTTCATTAACCTCAGGAGATAGTTTCTTTCCTTTATTTTTTTTTTGGTTGACATGTTTCTGGTGTTTGGCCTTATTGACTTGTTTTTTATCCACCAGCCCCTTTTTTAGAAGCTGATCCCTAAGTGATGTTCCCATAATCTTTCCTATTACATTTTATTCTCGGATCTGTCCCTGACCCCAGGCCACAAACTTGGTGGTGGTCAGTTCTTTTATTCCCATGGGGCCGTATGCATGGAGTTTTGAGGTGGAAATGCCGATTTCCGCTCCCAGGCCAAGTTCGCCGCCGTCATTGAAACGGGTGGAGGCATTGACGATGACCAGAGAGGCGTCCACTTCCCGGATGAACCTGCGGGAGCGCTCATAATCATTGGTTATGATGGCTTCTGTGTGGTTGGACCCGTAGGCGGCAATATGGGCCATGGCATCGTCCATATCTTTTACCACTTTGATGGCTAAGATGAGGTCCAGGTATTCGGCTTCCCAGTCTTCTTGGCTGGCAGGCCGGGCATCGTTTAAAATGGCGCATGTTTTTTCACAGCCCCGCAGGGTGACGCCGGCATCTGCCAGTGCCTTCCCGGCCAGGGGGAGAAATTGAGCAGCCACGGCTTCATGGACCAGGAGGGTTTCCAGGGCATTGCAGACCCCTGGCCGCTGGGCCTTGGCATTCACCGCAATATCTGCGGCCATTTTAAAATCAGCCGTGTCATCTACATAGGCATGGCAGACCCCTTTGTAATGCTTGAGCACGGGAATGGAAGACTGGGCCACCACGTGGCGGATCAGGCCTTCGCCCCCCCGGGGAATGATGAGATCAATGTCTTCTTCCTGTTTGAGCATGATGTTCACAGCTTCCCGGTCTGCCGTGGGAATGACTTGGACGGCACTGCCCGGAAGACCTGCTTCAACCATGCCCTGTTCGATGATCCCGGCCAGGGCCCGGTTGGAATGGATGGCTTCGGATCCGCCTCTGAGAATAACGGCGTTGCCCGCCTTAAGGCAGAGGCCCGCCGCATCCACGGTGACATTGGGGCGGGATTCGTAGATGATGCCGATGACGCCTAAAGGGATTCTCATTTTGGCCATCTCAAGGCCGTTGGGCCGGATGGCCGAGTCGGTGAGGGACCCCACAGGATCATCCAGTCCGGCCACAAAACGCAGGCCTTCGGCCATGCCGGACAACACCTTGTCCGTAATGGTCAGCCGGTCTATCATGGCCGGGGAAAGCCCGCTTTCCCGGCCGGCGTCCACATCTTTTTTGTTTTCCGCCTGTATGGTTTCTCTGTTTTTTATCAGCAGGTCGGCAATGGTATTAAGTGCCGTATTTTTTCGGGCTGAAGAGAGGGCAGCCGTAATCCGGGATGCGGCCCGGGCGCTTTTAGCAATTTGAATAATCTGATTTTCCAAAGACATTGAGTCTCCTTTGTGTTTTTTTGCAGTACTCCGGTTAAATCGTAATCATCAGGTTATCCCGGTGGATGACCTCATCATAGGATCTGAACCCGAGCCGGTCTTTAATCTGACTGGTTTTACACCCCATGATTTTTAGTATATCCGATGCATTGTAATTGACCAGGCCCATTCCCAGCACTGTATTGTCCTCACTGACAAATTCCACGGGGTCGCCCACCTCAAAATAATCCTGGACCCGGGTAATGCCCGAGGGCAGCAGGCTTTTGCCCTGTTCTACCACGGCTTTTTGTGCCCCCTGGTCAATGGTGATCCGGCCCTTGGACTGGAGGGTGAGACCGATCCAGTTTTTCCTGGAGGTGCGTTTTTCATCCCTGGGCACAAAATAGGTGCCGGTAAAATCGTTGGCTGCTATTTTGACCAGGATATCCGGCTCCAGTCCGCAGGCAATGATCATGGGGATGCCGGCCGAGGTCAGCTTTTTGGCGGCGGATATTTTGGTGCCCATGCCCCCGGTGCCTAATGGGCCGGCTATTTTCCCGGCCATGGCCTCCACATCCTTGCTCAGGTTTGCAACCTGCCTGACCAGTTTGGCATCCTCGTGAACCCTGGGGTCCTTGTTGTACAGACCGCCGATGTCCGTCAGGTTGATCATGAGGTCGGCTCCCATGAGCAGGGTGATCATGGCCCCCAGATTGTCGTTGTCCCCGAATTGCAGTGATCGTACCGCCACGGTGTCGTTTTCATTGATAATGGGGAGCACCTTCCATTCCAGCAGGGTGTTGATGGTGTTCCTGGCGTTGAGATACCGGACCCGGTCGCAGAGATCTCCCCGGGTGAGAAGGATCTGGGCCACTTTTCGGCCACAGTGCTCCAGGGCCTTTTCCCATTCCCGGATGAGGTCAGCCTGGCCGATGGCGGATACGGCCTGGCGTTTCGGGGTTTCTGAGGGTCTTCGTTCCAGCCCTATTTTGGTGACACCGGCTGCCATGGCCCCGGAGGAGACCAGGATGATTTCCAGCCCCTTGTCGTGGAGGGCGCAGATCTGGTTGGCAATGCTGTTGATGACGTCCAGGTTCAAGCTGTTTTTTTTGGTCAACACCCCGGAGCCCACTTTGACCACAATCCGTTTGCAGGCGGATAGGGTTGTCAATTGCTGATTATCGTTCATATTTTTTTCTTTCGGACCATCTGTCCACTATATATAGGGTCTTCCATGATAATTGGTGAAAATTAAACCATACCTACGGGGAATGCAAGGATGATTTTGTACGGGATCAGGATTCCCCGGGTTTTCAAAGGACGAAATTCATTTCGGGCAGCTGGCAGGACCAATACCTGAAAAATGTCGACCCAGCGATTGCAGATACTTACTTTGCCGGGCAAACGGAGTTGAAACGATGCTGATCACAACGGCCGTTAAAATTATAGGGGATTAAAAAACATGCAGGATTTATGTGCGTTTGCTTGGGGGCAGACGAAAGGATAAACAGACTTTACCTGTATCCGGATCAACGGCAACCTCTCTGTCTTCCATTGTTCCGATTTTCTGGCCCGTGGCCATCTCCACAAGCCCTGTAATAAAATCCAGTCCGGAATTGAGAATATGTTTGAGCTTTTGAGGATCAGCCAGTGGGGAGTATAGAGCTTCGGGCCCCTCGTTGGATGCCATGCCTTCGGGAAAAACAAAATAGGGGTTTTCTTCGGGCAGGGCTTTGGGCGCGGGGGGCTCTTTGGGGAAAAAATCGGGTCCGAGGACTGCCCTGAGGCGGGCGGCCATCTCCTGCCGGGCCTGGTCCGGGATATCCTTTTCACCGGATTCCGGTCCGAACAGCTCTGTAAAGAGTTCCGGATCCAGGGCCATGCCCTTGCGTATCCCTTCTTCTATGCTGTTTGCCCCCACCAGGTTGATGGTGTGGCAGGGCGGCGGGTCGTGGAGTTCCTGGCCTTGGTCCCGGCCGGGTCTCAGTCCTGCCCGTCTCCGGGCGGTCTGGCCCGGGGTCCACGGCAGTTCCACATTGACCATGCACCGGGCTGCGGAAAGGTCAAGGTTCATACTCCCGGCATCTGTGGTTAGAAAGACGGGGCAGTCTTCAGACCGGGTAAACTTGTCAGCCAGTTCCTGCCGCCTGGTTTCCGTCACTTTTCCCGAGACTTCTGCAAATCCGATGCCTGCTTCGGACAGGTGGCGGGCAACCAAAAAGGTCATGGCCGTCCATTCACTGTAAATTACAATCTTTCGATTGTTCTGAACCACCACCTCATCAATGATAGTGGCCAGTTCCCTGAGTTTGGGAGAAATCTGGGTTTCCCGGTCCACCAGAAAGGTGGAGTTGGATACCATGCGCATACGCAATACCTGGGTGCGGATCTGACCCATATCCATGTCCGTGAGCAATTTTTTACCCAGAAGTTCCCCCAGCCGGCCGGCATATGCTTTATGTCGCTGCTGCTGTTCCGGAGCCAGGTCGATATAGTAGGTATTGGTGACGGTACCGGGCAGCTGGTCCTGAACATCCTCCCAGGTCCTGCGGACCAGAATATCCCTGAGCTTTTTTCGGAGAATATCTAAATTTTTGTATCCGGCCACATAGTTTTTCTGGATTTTGGGAATCAGATAATGGTCCGTGGCAAATTGCCAGAGCGGGGTGAATTTATAGGGATCAAGGAACTGGACAATGGAATACAGATCTTCAGGCTTTTTTTCCAAGGGGGTGCCGGTGAGGACAATGGCATGTTTTTTAGGCAGCCGTTTAACCACCTCCGCTGTCCGGGTGGAAAGGTTTCGTATCCGCTGGGCCTCGTCCAGAATGATGATATCCGGGTTAAATGCCTTAATGGCTGCGGCATCCCTGACCACGGACTCGTAATGGCTGATTTTGAACCGTTCTTTTTGATTGTATCCCAGTCTTCGCCGGGCCGGCGGTCCCTGGATGATGCAGGCGTCTTCACCGGACACAGCCTTAACCTCCTGTTTCCATTTTGGCTTCAGGGCGGCCAGGGTAATGACCAGAATTTTTGAAAAGCCGAAGGTCTCTGCCTTGATCAGAGCCATGGCAATGGCCTGGGCTGTTTTACCCAGCCCCATTTCGTCACCGATGAGGACCCCGGTTTTCAATACCCCGAAATCCACCCCTTCCTCCTGGAAAGGGTAGAGGGGGCGGTTCAGGCTGATCCGGGGCCGGGGCCGGCCGGCCATTTTTTCAAGCTGGAGGACCTGGAGGCGGTGGTCCACCCGTTTGAGCAGGCTTTCCCTGATTTTCACCCGGCGGTCCCCGTGGAGACGGAGCATCAGCCCCATGATCAGAGAGATGTCATGGCCGATGAAGTTCCCCTTGGCGTCGAAGTATTTGTCCAGGATAGGGCTGAGGTCGGGCATGGGGTCCTTGAGGCGGCCGGCGTAGAGCCTGGGGGCCAGTGCCATTGAATCCCAGAATATATCAATGAAGGGCAGTTCTTCCGTGGCGGCCTGGGCCTTGAAGCCCGGCTCTGATTTGAGGAATGTTGCCATGAAAAGGATGTGCTTGCAGGTGCCCAGGCCGTTGGTCAGGTAGTCCGGGCAGGAGCAATGGCCCCGTGCTTTTGCCGGATCATGGAGGCAGACCGTATAGGTGTGCTTGTCTTTTGAGATTACTTTATGATCTCCGGTAAACATATCTCCCCGCACCGGAGTGAACCTGTCTGATTCGGCCCTGTCCCTCCGGTCCTGGAGGGCCTGGTCCCTGATCTGGGTTTCTGACAGGTAGGGGTCTGTACTGTCCGGGAACAGCTCTTTTTGTACCCTGGGTTTGAGGATGATATCCCTGGCATTGAGGGCCGCAGCCACTACATGGCGGCAGCCGGTTCCCGGATAGGGGCAGGTGCAGCTGGCCTGAATGTCTGTGTCCAGAAATTTGACCCGGGTGGTGTAATGGCCGAATGCCCCGTCAAATTCATAGACAAAGGCGTGCTCCTCCGGATCTTTTTGGGACAGAAAGTAGGAGCCGTTTTCCCAGGTCTGCTTTCCCCGGTTGAATATGAGTTCCGTATCTGCAAGGGTTTCCCTTATATATGCATCTGCCAGGGTTTTCATGGTAGTACCCTATTACATGAATTATGCACTGGCAACTAATTTTCATATCCTGAGTCATCATTTTCGGTGACCCTGGCTTCCTGCCGTGATATCATTCCCGGCCGATGTTGACCCAAGGACACAAACACAAGGACTTTCCATGAAAAAACAAGATTGCCTCTGCGGCAGCGGGAAAAAATATTCATATTGCTGCGGCGTCATTCCGGCCGGTAGCGCCCCCACCCCCGAAATTCTGATGCGGTCCAGGTATACAGCTTTCTGCAAAGGAGATGCCGATTATCTGTTAGCCACCCTTGCCCCGGAAAAACGGGCAGGGCAGGAAGACCGGCTTAAACGTGAGTTGTCCCAAACCATGGCCAATACCCGGTGGATTGGCTTAACCGTGCTGGACAGGGGACTTGAAAATCCACACAGGGGATTCGTGGAATTCATAGCATTCTTTGAACAGGACGGTAGTCTGGGACAGCTCCATGAGCGGTCTGTGTTTATCCGGGAAAACCGGAGTGAGGGGCGTTGGTATTATCTGGACGGTGAAATACTGCCCCCGGTCTCCATTGCCCGGAATCAGCCCTGTGTCTGCGGCAGCGGTTTGAAGTTTAAGCGCTGCCACGGAAAGGAGTCTTAATATGGGGATTAACGGCGGCCAATATATTTTCATGGGCCTGGTATTGGGGTTGTCAGCAGGACTTGCCCCCGGGCCCCTGCTCACCCTGGTGATATCCGAGACCCTTGCAAAAGGGTTCACGGCGGGTCTCCGGGTGGCATTGGCTCCTTTGATTTCGGATCTGCCCATTGTTTTGGTTACCCTGGCGGTATTGGCAAGGCTGTCTGATTTTAATCCGGTACTGGGCGGGATTTCCCTGCTAGGCGGGGCTGTGATCCTGAAAATGGGAATTTCAAGCCTCAGAACGGCCGGGGTAACTCTGGATGAAAAAAAACGTGACACCAATCCCCTTTATAAAGGCGTGCTGGTCAATATTCTAAGCCCTCATCCCTATATTTTCTGGATTTCCGTGGGTGGCCCAACAACAGCCCGGGCCTGGGAAATTGCCCCTGCTGCCGCCATGGGATTTGTCGCCGGCTTTTATCTTTTGCTCATCTGCTCAAAAGCCGGGCTGGCCATTGTCACAGCCCGGACCCGGTCTTTTATGACCGGTAAAATTTATGTCTATACCATGAAAGGTCTGGGCGCGGTCCTCTGCATCCTGGCCTTTGCTCTTGTGTGGGAGGGCCTTGGTCTTCTGGGGTGGGCATAAGGCCCTCATTTTTCCCATACTGCTGAAAGAGATCAACCTGATTTGTGTCGGCAGAATACAAAAAGAATCACCCTTTTAGGGTGTAGCTTCCCCCGAGCCGGACCAGTTCTTCCAGGGTCTCTTCCATGAGTTCATCCACCTTTGCCGCAATTTCCGGGGTGAGTTCTTCACTAAGGGTGTCAAGGTCCCTGGGTTCCACACCGATAACCGTGGTCCGGGGAACGTGTTCCAGGGCCTGGCAAAGGGTGAGGGCTTCGATAAGATCCACCTGGTGGAGGGAGTTTTTGGCAAGGATACGGGTGGGGATCTGATCATGCTCCAGGCGGTGGATATCACCGGGCCTGCCGTGGTTTAAAACCGTATCCACCACAATCAGCCGGCCTGCATTGGAAATCACCCCCAAAAGGTTGATACCCAGGATTCCTCCGTCCACCACCAGGACATTGTCTGGAAAATCATATTCCTTTTCCAGCCGTTCAACCACACGGATACCCACCCCGTCGTCACTGTAGATGGTATTTCCCACCCCTAAAATTGTAATATTATTGTTCATGGATTTCCTGATAAAAAAAGGTTCCGGCAGACATGAACCGGAACCCCAAGGTAAATTAAGTTAAATGATCCTGACCTTATAGGTTTCATTGGTGTGGGGATCAATCACATGGACGGCACAGGCAATGCAGGGATCATAGGAATGTACGGTTCGCAGGACTTCAATGGGCTGCTTGGGATCGGCAATGGGGGTGCCGATGAGAGAATTCTCCACCGGGCCTTTCTGATTCTTTCCGTCACTGGGTCCCAGGTTCCAGGTGGAGGGCACCACATACTGATAATTTTTGATCCTGCCCCCCTCAATATCTATCCAATGGCCCAGAGCACCTCTTGGTACATCATTGAGCCCGAATCCTCTGCCCTTGTCCGGCATTTCCCAGGGCTGATAGGTCTTTTTGTCACCAGAGGCAATATTGGATTTAAGGGTGTCAATCCATTCCCCCATGGCATTGCCCACCACAACGGTTTCAATTCCCCTGGCAGCGGTTCTGCCCAGGGTGGAGAACAGGGCGTCTATTCCAAGGCCCAGAGTTTTCAATACATGATCCACCAATGCCTTTACCTCTTTCTGGCCGCTGGTGTAAGCCACCAGGTTTCTGGCAAGGGGTCCCACTTCTGAGGATTTGCCGTCGTATCTCGGGGCTTTCATCCAGGTGTATTTGTCGTCGGTATTATAGGTGACCTCTCCCTTGATGGGATTTGTTTCTCCTTCAAAGGGGTGTTTGGCATCGCCTTTTTCATACCAGGCCCGGGTGACATCTTCGGTGATCCTTTCGGTGTCAACGGGAACGGGGGTCAAGTTTCCCATGAGAACACCACCGGGCAGCAGCAGGTCGTCATTGATACCCTGTTGGGGGAAATCTCCATAGGAGAGATAAGTGGTGTTATTTCCGCCAATGGCAGTCCAGTCCTTATAAAAGGAGGCCACAGCAAGAATATCCGGGATATAGACCTCATCCACAAAGGCCTTGGTCTCCTTCCAGATATCGGTAAATTCGTCAATTCTTTCCGGGGTCAGATCCCCCGCACAGGTGACACCGCCCACCACCAGGGATTGGGGATGGGGGTTCTTGCCGCCGAAAATAGCATGCATCCTGGCGGCTTTTGCCTGGAGCTTAATGGCTTCCAGATAATGGGAGGAGGCCATGAGGTTGGCTTCCGGCGAAAGCTTATAGGCAGAATGGCCCCAATATGCATTGTTAAAGGGGCCCAATTGTCCGCTGTTGACAAAGGTGGAAAGCTTGGCCTGGACCTCTCTGAAATAATCGGATGAATTGGGTCTTCCGCTGACATTTTCAGACAATTTGGCGGTCTTGACAGGATCTGCCGAAAGACCGCTGACAATATCCACCCAGTCCAGGGCATGGAGATGATAAAAATGGACAATATGATCATGCTGGTATTGGGCGCCGTGGAGCAGATTCCTGATAATCCGGGCATTTTCAGGGATTTCAATCTTGCAGGCATCTTCCACAGCCCTTACCGAAGAAAGTGCGTGAATGTAAGTGCAAACCCCGCATGACCGCTGGACAAAATGATGGGCATCCCTGGGGTCTCTTCCCTGGAGCATCATTTCAATACCGCGAAACATCTGGCCCGAGGTCCAGGCATCTTTAACGCGTCCGTTTTCAATTTCAACTTCTATTCTTAAATGGCCTTCGATCCGTGTAATGGGATCGATAATAATTTTTTTTCCCATAATAAATTCCTTTTAACCACAGGGCTTGTATGATTACAAAATATTAAATTTCGATAGGTAAGATTGACGGGGCGCCTTATGATTCCTCATAAAATGGGGTCATGGTATCCCAAAAATCCGGCTCACTGCACCCAATGCAGGGATGACCCGCCTGGATGGGGAAGCTTGTGGCATCATTAAACTTTGCAGTCGGACAATTATTATAGGTTTCAGGCCCCTTGCATCCCATCTCATAGAGACAATACCCGAGTTCTGCTTCCTTGGAGCCAAATTGGGTGACAAAGTTTCCGTTCTCATAGTGTTTGAGCCGGGGGCAATTGTCATGGACGGTTTCCCCATAGGCAAAGTCGGGTCTGCCCAGGTCGTCCAGTTCAATGGTTTCCTTGTTCAGGTATTTGATAATGGTGCCCAGAAGGTTGAGGGGGTTGGTGGGGCATCCTGGCAGATTGATGGGGTGTATCCCTAATGCATGGCCAACGCCTTTGTATCCGCCGGGGTTGGGACTTGCGGCGGCCACACCGCCGTAAGCGGCACAGGTGCCGATGCAAATTGTGGCCGCAGCCTTTGGGATAACTTCACGGGCGATTGCCAGAAAGGTCTTGTCGGCCACCTTGCCATAGGCGCCGTTAAAGCTTGTGGCAATGGCGCCTTCAACCACACAGACAAATTGGCCCTTGTATTTTTCAACGGCATTATGGAGATTTTCCTCTGCCTGATGTCCCGAGGCCGCCATGAGTGTTTCATGGTATTCCACGGAAATGGTTTCCAATATAATGGCCCCCACATCCGGGGTCCTTAAAAAGGCTTCGGAACATCCGGTACATTCTCCAAAATGGAGCCACACAACAGGTGGTCGGGGGATGGATGCGGCTTTTTCAATCTGCTTTGCCACCTGGCCCGCGCAGGAATAGGTCAGCCCCATGGATGCAGTCAGCGCCGTACAATACTTGAGAAAATCCCTTCTGGAGACCCCTTTCTTTTTCAATTTTTCATAAAATTCTGATGTGTTGTCGGTTTTCATATCACCTCCATAAATTGTGATTATGATTTCATATCATAATTGTCTTCCTACCTTTGATAGAGCGGGGAGGGAATTGGATCAAATTGATTATTCAGATATATAAGTTAGAAGGTATCGGATATGTCTATAAGCTAAAAAAAACAGGGGAGAGGTATAAAAAATTTCCATAAAGATTGGAAATCTTATACGAATTATCAATTTGTTAATCTTTTCACTTTTTTATACTCATATATGCCAATGGCGCTGATAATAGACCTAAGGAGATTGTTATAAATGAAATGCTTTCCCAGAAGGCACTGAGTGTTTTGTGAGTGCCCGGCCCGTGCATGGCTGGTGCAGGCTATTTTGGGGAGGTCATTTTTGATTGTGTCCTGATTCGAAGGTATCTTAGCGCATAGATGATTTCCCCCATAACCCGGGTTCTGGGAACTTTTCCCCAAAGCCCCATGAGGAAATCGACTTATGCTGGATACATTAAAGATTGTTTATAAGAACAACGGCATCAGGGCGCAGGTAAAAGCCCTGATTCCCGATGGCAATTTAACGGCCTGTCTGACCTGCGGCGCCTGCGCAAGCGGTTGTCCTGCCACAGGTCTCCACGATATGGATCCCCGAAAATTTATTCGCATGGCGGTCTTTGGTATGGACAAAGAACTGGAACGCCACCCCTGGGTATGGTCCTGCACCATGTGCAAACGATGCCAGGATGTCTGCCCCATGTCCATTAACATCCCCCAGCTCACCTTTTATCTGCGTTCCCTCTGGCCCAGGGAAGAACGTCCCAAGGGTATTATAGGGTCCTGTGACCTCCATGCCAGTTCCCACGGCGGGGCCATGGGGGTTCCCTTTGAAGATTTTAAATTCACGGTGGAAGATCTGGCCGAAGAATGCCGGGAGGAACAGGAGGGGTTTGAAGACCTGAAGGTGGACATTGACCGTGCGGGGGCCTATTTTGCCCTGAACCAGAATTCCAGGGAGCCTGTGACCGAACCCGATGAGTTGCTGCCCCTGTGGAAGATCCTGCACAGGGTAGGGGCTGACTGGACTTATTATTCAGATTATTGGGGCGGTGAAAACTATTGCATGTTCCTGGCTGATGATGAGGCCTGGGAAAAGATTGTCCGGGCCCAGGCCGCGCATATTGACAAACTGGGGTGCAAGGTATTTGTCAATACCGAATGCGGCCATTCTTTTTTTGCGGTCTGGTCCGGCCTGCAGAAGTTCAATATTCCCCACAACTTTGAATTCAGAAGCATTGTCGAATACTATGCCCAATGGATTAAAGAGGGCAAGCTTCCTGTAAACTCTGACTGGAACACGACAAATATCAAATTCACGGTCCAGGACCCCTGTAATGTGGTCAGAAAATCTCTGGGTGATAAGTTCGCCCATGACCTGCGCTATGTGGTCAAACAGGTAGTGGGCAAAGACAACTTTGTGGAGATGGCCCCCAATAAATCCAATAACTATTGCTGCGGCGGCGGCGGTGGGGCCCTCCAGGCCGGTTATACAGAGGAGCGGCGGCAATACGGCCGGACAAAATTTGACCAGATCATGGCCACCGGCGCCACCTATGTGGTCACCCCCTGTCACAATTGTCATGCCCAGATAGAGGATCTGGCCCACCACCACAAGGCCGATTACCATACCGTGCATCTGTGGACTCTGATCTGCCTTTCCATGGGGATCCTGGGTGAAAATGAACGGACCTACCTGGGCCCGGACCTGTCAGGGTATGGACTTTGAGGCCTATTGACGTTTGAGGCGGATAGACGAAATTTTTCGGAGCGTTGAATCCGATAATGGGCCAGGCCGTTTAAATGGGAGAAGATCGTTACATGGTTGAAACGCGTATGAAAATAGCGGCATTTTTGTGTAATTGGTGCAGTTATGGTGCCGCTGACCTGGCAGGGGTAAACCGGATGCAGTATCCCGCGGATATCCGGGTGATCCGGGTGCCTTGCTGCGGCAGAGTAGATGCCAAATTGATCATATCCGTCTTGCGGGAAGGGGTGGATGGGGTCTGGGTGTCCGGATGTCATCCCGGGGAATGTCATTACCTGGAGGGAAATTATTATGCCCGCCGCAAATTTGCCCTCATGGGAAACCTCCTGGCGCATTTGGGGTTTAAACGGGGCAGGGTTGTTTTTTCATGGATTTCATCCGCAGAAGCCACAAAGTTTGCCCGGGTGGCGGAGGAAGTTGCCAAAACCATAACCCTGCTTGGACCCAGTGACAAATTGGTGAAAAAAGAAGGATAGGAAGGGGGTGGAGAAAAGAAACAACCCAAAATATTAGAACACCTGGCCCCCTCCATTTGACTGGAATATTAAATACCTGATTTTAAGCGGGACAGGTAAAAATTAAAGTAACCCTAACAGCAGGACAATGAATAACAACCATGCGCAGCTTGGCCTTTCAGTCACTTGCGCATAACGAAATATGAAAGATGCTAAGGCGTTGGCACAGGTCTTTCGTATAAAAGGAGATCGGATGATAAAGGTAAGTGAAGCAGCCCAGGAACAGGTCAAGGCATATTTTGAAGGGAAAAAAGTTCAGCCGGTGAGGATTTTTCTTAACAATGGGGGATGTGGCGGGCCCAGTCTGGCCATGGCCCTGGATGAAAAAAAAGAGGATGATGCCGGGTTCACCCATGGCGGGGTGGAGTATATCATGGAGAAACTCCTTTTTAAAAAAGCCTCGCCCGTTACTGTGGACTATTCGGGTATGGGGTTTAACCTGAGTTCCAGTCTTGAACTGAACTCCGGCTGCAGTTCCTGCGGCAGTGCCGGATCCTGTTGCGAATAATCCCTCAGGAGGAAGCGAAATGCCCATACAGGTACACATTTATCCGAAATTTGAGCGCCAATTGGCAACCCTTGAACGGCAGGGAAACATGTGTTCCATCGCAGCGCAAAGGGCCAGGCGCATCATAGATGCCCTGGTCCGGGGGGAAACACCTGCCAGCGCAGGCCTGCTCAAAAGGAAAACAGACAAGCGGGTGAAAAACTGTCTCAAGTTTGATCTGGGCAGCGGGTTCCGCCTGATCTGCATCAGCGAAAGGGATATCGTCTACGTCCTGTTTGTGGGCGATCATGACAGCGCCGATAACTGGCTGGACAATTATAAGAATAAAAAAAAACATAAAACCGAGGGTGCAATGCACATTTACACCGTTGAAAAACGGTGTGCCCGGATATCCGGAACACCTGGGCCCATGGAAGATGTTCTTGACGGCCCAGATTTTCCCCAGGTGAGCCAGGAGGAATTACGGCGGGTATTCAAGGGGCTGGTCGGATAAAGGCGGATGATCCAATGGATCATCCACCGGAAAATTTTTATTGTTGAACCTGGATTTAAATTGATTTTCTGCCTTGTATCCGTGTTAGGACAGAGGCGTCTCCGCTTACATACTGCCCCAGATAGTTGCGAAAGGCGTTTAGAGCAATTTCCTTTGGGGCAGAAGACATATCTTCTTTTATCCAATTCACCAATTGTTGATCAGTAGCTTTCGGAAACATTGGTGAAATAAAATTTTGTGCGGCACTTTAAAAATCAGCTTCAAGGGTTTGACCATTTCGTCAAGTACACTTTGAGGGGTGCGCTCTGCAACATTTTGAAAGGTATCAATTGCGACAATCCCAACTACTTTTTCTGGCATTAATCTGGCCGCTTCAGCAATTACAAAGCCTCCCATTGAATGGCCGATCAAAATAGCATTACATCCTGTGGCTTCCATCTATTATTTTGTCCGGTCAGTGCGATTATTGAGCAGGGGGATTCCTGAACGGGAATCCCCATTTTTTTATGGGGCTGGCAGGGTCACGGCTGTGACCTGATACTTTGATCCAGGGGCCCAAACCGAAACATAAGTGCTGCTTCCATTAAGATTGTCAAGGCGGAAGTAAAGACCGTGGGTTTCTTCGCCCAGGATGGTACCGCCAAAATCCTTTACAGCCTGCAAGTAGTTGCGACGAATTTGAACGCCGGAAAGTGCCTTGTCTTTTTTTCCATTTTTATTCAGTACTTGATAATATTGTCGGAATCCCGTGCCAATGATGGTTTGCTTTTGAAGTTGTCCAGCAGAATCCCTTGTGTAAATCTGCAATTTGTACTGAGCGTTTTTTTCATCATGTCCGGTGGATTCACTGCCGGGATAGGGTTTGATAAGAGACATGACATCACGCACCTGACCGCCCGATAGCTTTTTCAGTTCCACTCTCCGGTTGGCTGATCTGCCCGCCTCTGTTTCATTGTTGGCCACAGGGTTTTCTTCACCGTAACCCATTGCTTTCAACCGTTTCGGGGCGATGCCGTTCTTGGTTAACCAGCCTCGAACACTAGCGGCTCGGTCTTGGGATAGCGTTTTATTATCTGCTCCCTGACCCACATTGTCGGTATGACCTCCCACTTCCAGAACCAAATCCGGATAGTCATTCAAGAGTTTGAAAGCTGCCTGAAGGGCCTGAGCTGATTCAGGTCGGAGGGTGGCTTTTGCCGTATCGAAAAAGATGCCTTTAAGGGTTAACACTCCCAGGGCGTCGAGTCGGGCCATCATGGTATCGACGTCGAAAACCAGCACCTGCTCCATGGCTTTTTCTTGGATGATTTGGATGGTGTATTTACCATCCTGGGGCCAGAGAGTGGCCCACAGATGGCCAACCGTCTTATCCTCAAGATGGAAAACCAGCTGCCGATCTTCTCCGGAAAGAACTTTTCCACCGAATGCTATAACTGCCGCTCTCATTGTTTCATTGATATCTGCGGGGGAGACCCAATCCCGGGGCCGGCCGGGAATGTCGTTCATTTTTACTGTCTTTTTCCAGAAGCGTCCTTCAGCGGTCTTTTTGACCCATTGACCATCAATTTTGTATTTCAACTTTAAGGTATTAAAGTTGTTGTAGGTGAAACTCGTACATTGGGATTGCAGATAGTCTGTGATCAACGGTGGCTCTGGGGAACCGTTTTTACTATCTGATTTTCGTGTTGCAAATGTCCCGTCACCAAAGACTACTTTGCTGTGCAAGTCTGTGGGGCTAAGAATTTTCAGAGAATATTTACCCCCCTGGGCATGAAATTTTACATACACAGGACCATCGGGAAGGTCGTAGCGAAAGTGGAGATCATTGACACCGGGTTTTGACAATATAACCCCGTGCGCCGTGGCCATCTCCATGTAATATGTCTTGATGGTTTGGTTTTCCTCGGGACAGGTGATCCACATCTCCCAAAGATTGCCAGCCAGGTTCAACTGTTTTTTTCCATCCAGGGCTGGATTGAGAGTGAGAGACAGATGATTATATAGACTATAACCCATTGATCGGATGGTCGCATCCTGATAAAGGGGAATTGGGGAGTGGGGAATTTCATCAGCAACAACTCCTACCGGGAACAACCCAGCCAGAAAAAAGAACATCAAACAGAACCATAAGTTTTTCAGCATTATTATCCCTTTCAGCGCAAGTTATTTGTTTTTGTGGTCCATACAATTTTCAGTCAGATTTCACAAGTCTCAAGGATGGATTTTCATTGGTCTTTGTCCCCTGGCAGCTTAATATTTCTCCTTATGAAGCCCAACTCCTCTTATATTATGAGGACAAATATGCCGGTCAAAACCTGGTGTTAGTCAATACAATGTATAGGCCATAAATAGCATCAGAACCTATTCATCCATAACAAACCGAATATAAAAAAAAAGATAGGGACCGGTTCAATCCTTTGACTGTCCGTATGTGTTTTCCCTTTCTATTTTTGACTGGATGTCTTGGATTACAGCCAGGTTACTTTTAGCTGATTTTGTTTTTTTTCTCACAGACACTAACAAATTGTTGTGTAATTAATTTAAATTGATTCAGCAACAAGTGGCATAACAGCTAAAGCAGGCTCACTGAGTACTTTTTGACACAACCCCATAATATTTTGCTGTGTTGAATTGTTGCTGTTGTTAAGAACGGCAGTATGGATATCCCCTCTGTATAGATATATACAATACAACCGATAGACTCATATCATTACAATCAATTTGATTTTCCGGGGTCGACTGACCTAAGACTGGCTATACTTTTAATCATAATATTTTGGACAACCACCATGATCAGTGCAGGCATAGACATCGGGTCCAGATCTATTGAGATCGCGGTAATAGAGAACGGAACCTTGAGCGAAACCAGAAAAACAGATACCGGGTTTGATCCCATTGGCCAGGCAAAGAAAATGATCAACGGCCTCAAGTTTGATTCTATCCTTGCAACGGGATACGGTAGAAACCTTTTTGAAATCGAACATGAGGCCGACACCGTCACTGAAATCAAGGCACACGCAAAAGGCGCGGTCCATTCTTTTCCAAACGCAACCACCGTCCTGGACATCGGCGGCCAGGACAGCAAGGTCATCAAGCTCAATGATAAAGGAAAGGTTATCCGGTTTGAAATGAACGACCGCTGTGCTGCAGGCACGGGTAAATTCCTTGAGATCATGGCAAAAACCCTTGGCTTCAGTATTGATACCTTTGGAGCAAAAGCCATATCAGCCGAGAAAGACCTTGCTATCAGCAGCATGTGCACGGTATTTGCCGAGTCAGAAGTCACCTCCCTTGTGGCCAAAGGAGAAAACCCGGTTGAGATTGCCCGGGGACTGCACATGGCTGTCGTAAAAAGAGTGATTTCAATGCTGAATCGGGTATCGCCAAAAGGCCCCATCGTCTTTACCGGTGGCGTGGCCAACAATCCCTTTGTTGCAAAACACCTGGCCCAGATTACCCAAAGAAACGTCTTAATCCCGGACCACCCTGAAATGAACGGTGCCCTTGGTGCGGCACTTCTTGCCTCAGAAAATAACACCAAAAAGGAGAAAAAATGAAAGAAAAATTGTTAAAAAAGCTTCAGCAAGTCACGGAACAGAACCTTATAGACATCGAAGCCCATAAAGAAAAAGGAAATCAAGTAGTTGGGTTCTATTGCCTCTATGCCCCCACCGAACTTGCCGTGGCCGCAGACGCTATACCATTACCCTTATGCGGCACAAGGCAGGCTCCCATAGAAGCCGCGGAGGAAACCCTTCCCAGGAATCTGTGCCCGCTTATCAAAAGCAGCTACGGCTTTGCCGCAACCGATACCTGTCCATTTTTCAGGTTTTCAGACTTGATCGTGGCAGACACCACCTGTGACGGTAAAAAGAAAATGTTCGAACTCATGAACGATATAAAACCTGTCCATGTCCTCCAGCTTCCCCAGAAACAGGATGCGTTCATAGAGCCCTGGAAAGCCGAAGTAGAGCAATTGATATCTGTCCTGGAAAAAACCACCGGCAAAACCATCACCCGGGAAAAAATCAGTTCTGCCATATCCCTTCTAAACAAAGAGCGTGAAGCGAAAAAAAGACTCATGGACGTGGCTAAGGCAAAGCCCTCTCCCTTATCCGGCATGGAAATGATAGAAATCCTTTTTAAAACCGGTTTTTTTGCGGACAAACAAAAGGGAATTGATCTGCTCAACGAAATCACCGAAGAGTGCCACACCCTGATCCAGAAAGAAGAAAGCCCTTTTACCAAAGACACTCCCCGGATACTTTTAACCGGTGTTCCCACAGGACTTGGATCAGACAAGGTCATCAAGATCCTTGAAGAATCCAATTCAAACGTGGTCGCTTTTGAAAGCTGCAGCGGCTACAAGCAGGCCTTCAAGGTAGATGAGGTAAAAGACCCTGTGACGGCCCTCTCCGAGCAATACCTCTCTATCCCCTGTTCCGTCATGAGCCCGAACCAGGGACGAATCGACCTGCTCACTGAAATGATCAAAGAATTTTCCATCGACGGCGTCGTGGATCTGACCTGGCAGGCCTGCCACACTTACAATATCGAATCCGTCCATATCCAGAAACTGGTTGAGGATAAATTCAATCTTCCCTTCCTCCATCTTGAGACCGATTATTCCGAATCAGACACGGAACAGCTCAGGGTAAGAGTAGAGGCTTTTCTTGAGATGGTTTGATTCCAAGTGTTGCCATTGATTATTTTTCCAATCCCCTGGAAGACAGGAACTTAGAACAGGTCTTCCAGTGAATTGGTTTGTTTAACAGCCTGCCCATAACGGATTTCGGTTGTTATTATACAGAGCACCCCGAATAATGAGATGGTGAGTTACATATTTTGAAGAATAAAAAAATCCGGTTTAAGAGAGATGCCCCTTAAAAAATGAAACCGTACGTTGCCAGGCAATTTCTGCCTGTACTTTGTTGTATCGTGGTGTTGAGTTGTTATGGAAGCCGTGCCGGGTGCCTTCATATGTATACATGGTAAAATTCTTATTATTTGCCTTTAACGCTTCCCGATAGCCTTCCTGAGAGGCATTCACCCTTGGATCATCTTCGGCATAATTCATCATTTGAGGCGTTTGAATTTTGGATACATTATCAAGGATTGGGGTGACACCATAAAACGGAACCCCGGCATTCAAATCGGCTCCCATAGTGACGGCAAGCGTATTGACGGCACCACCGCCATAGCAGAAGCCAGTGGCACCCAATTTACCATTGGATCCTTCATGGTTCTTTAGAAACCTGGCACTGTTCAGCATATCTGTGAAAAGTTTTTCTTTGTCCAGGGATTTTTGCATGACCTTACCATCATCGTCGTTACCGGGATAGCCACCAATAGGCGCTAACCCGTCCGGTGAAAGCGATAAAAAACCCTCCACAGCAAATCTCGCCGGGTCATCTCAGTGTGACAGTATTTATCGTATAAATCATATGCCTTGGGATCAATGGATTCTTTTGTCATACCCTTTCTTCCTCCTGTTGGATATCCGCCGCCATAACCTTTGGGGTTAACGGATCGATTTAATCGTAAAACAGCATGCCTGATCTTTACCTCCGAAACAGGGGGGGATGTATGAGATAAACCCTTTTTCAGACTGTTTTATTGGGTTGATGCTGATTTTGCTATACCAGCCAGCACCTTTCCTATTTTGGAGATAACAGCTTGACAGCCGGCAATATTATGCCTTTTTATTAAATACTCTGGATCGTTATACGATATCCAGACATTAGCGTTATCATCTTCCCATATTAATGCTTTTTGAGGTAAATCAATGGCAACACTTTGCTGGCATTTCATAAGGGGACTTCCCACCTTTGGATTCCCAAATATTATCAGCTCTGTATCCTGCCGGTCAATGCCGATGTTACCAGCACCCTCAGAATGCTTTATTCGATTGAATATCGTCATTCCTTTCTTTATCAAGATGTTTTCTATTCGATCCGCAGTTTCTTTTACATTAAAAGTACTTCGGGCATTAACCATTCCATCTGCTGCCTGTGCAGGAATTGCAATGGATAATATCAACAATGCTGTGAGAATTAATTTTTTCACTGTTTTATCCTTTGGTCTGCGTGGATTTAACTTTAGAATTAACTCTTTGTTAATATCATTAATTTCATTATCAATTCTGGAACCAAAATAATTTTCATGCTGTTCATCGCGATTCCATATCTATCGTATTGGGTATCAATATCAAGCATATCATCTTTTCTTCTACTGTTTAAGACATCATAAAGCAAGTGACGTATATTTATTGATAACTTGTTTTATGATTTGGATTTTTTCTTGATAGATATATGTTTGATATTCTTTGTTATGGGCAAATGTCACCGCGAGAAAATAAACACCAATAAAACCCGCTATGCCAGATAGTATCTTCCCAAATACGCCTACTGGACCACGAAAACGTCATACCAGATTCCTGTGTCCACTTTAAACCGCCACCGATGTGGTCCGACAGGAATAAGCGAGGTTTCCAGCACACCGGGCACATTCGTGTGATCGTGCTCACGCCACCCGTCCGGGGTCCATTCTAACAGCATCAGACGTCGACGGACTTGGTTCGGAACCAGTATGTGATCGCGGGGGGTTCCAGAGACCACACGGCCAAGGCCAAGTTCGGTGCTGCCAATATGGTGCGTACTGACGCCAGTATATTCGGCAAAAACCGACAGGCGGCCCCTATTTACACGGTACAACCGCAAGATGCCGCCAATGTGCGGCGTGGCGACAAGCGCCACATCCACGGCACCATCCCCGTCAAAGTCTCCCACTCCGACGGGATTGAGCCACCGATAAGCCTTCCCGAGAAACGGAGTGGCCGCGATGGGCACAAGACCATCCCCCACAAGATCGTACACGACCAATGAAGCACCCTGCTGAAGATGAGTTTCAATAGCTATAATTTCATCGGTTTGGTCACCAGTCAGATCCACCACTCTTGGTTCAAGATCTTCAAACACCCTGTCTGGGGGAAGTTGCGTGATAATATGGTGCCCGCTGCGCGTTTCCACCACCAGCTGAGAGGCTTCTATGGCGTCACCAAGTACCCCATGGGAATACCGAGAGGTCGGACCGGCGAACCACGCCCTGCGTATGTCGTGTTCCCCCTCGGCAATACGGCTTAGCGGCAACTGTCCCACGAGGGGTTTCGTGGGTTTTTTCACGAGAGGAACGCTGCTCTGACGAATCACCAATTTTTGGGCGCAGACAGGGGACCTTTCCATAAAGACGGCTACCATCAGAAACGCGACAAGGGAGAGGATGGATACTTTCCATGGCTTTTTGTGCCGTACGGTGTTTCCATATAACAATTCCAAATATTGACAAAATATGTGTTTCATTGAGTTTCTCATAATGATTCCAAATAAGCGGCTCGCCCGGTTCATTTGGACGTTGAAATCAGAGTATATTTTTTTATATCGCTCTTTTTGGCCCCGAAAAAGCGATTATAGATCCGTTTTAGGGGGTGTTTTTAAAGCTATATCCTTAATTGACAGCCTTCTTCCTCGGTCCGACCCCAATCCAAGAACCGCAGTCCTTTTCAGTTGCTTTATATATAGCCGTCAAAGGAAGCGTAACTGTCTTCTCAGATTTTTTCATACCAAAAAAAGCCATGGCCGGGCGGAAGCCCCCAGTCCCCGCCGAACATGCGCTTGAATCCAGGCGGTGGTTGGATATGGGGATTCGCGGGATCGTATACCACTCCGTTCCAAAAGAGGGTTTTTGGGGTCTGATTACTGCTGTGCTTCAGGCCGACCACTGTGCCCCTTGGAAGACGGGCTGCGACATGCCATGGAAAGGAATTCAGCCCTGCGGTTTCATACCATATATAACCCCGCCATTCAGGAGCCTTGGCGTCACCGCCGTATTGTATAATAAAACCCGGAGTCGGTGGGGGGCAGTGGGCAGCATCGTTACCCAGAACTGGGAGGCGGACCTTCTTCTGGTTCAATATATGCTTGAGCCCGAATACAACGCCCGACGGGATTTGCTCGCTGAGACCGCTCCTGCTCCGGTCCATGAGCATGAACCACATGAATCCGTGTCCCTTCGGAGCGCCCCGGTCCCCGCCCATGCACCCGATGTGGTAGGTTGTCGGGTAGACCTTCGGAACCTGGCTTTGATTCAGGCTGTGCCGCAGACCGATCACAAGTCCAGGCAAACCGCCACCCGGAAACTTGGAAGGTGGCACAGCGGTCCGGGAAACGGCTTGGTTGCGGCAGCGCATGTAAGGGGTTTCCTTCATCTTCTTATGGATCGGGGTCAGACCGCTGTCTATGTCGTCGGCCTTTCCGCCCCGGGGCCGGATGCTTCCATGGTATTTTCCACCGGCTATCTTTTGAATGTTGGCTAAACGGTGGGGAATGAACTCCCGGTACAACTGACTCCCCCGGTACTCCTTCCCGGGCAGGAGGTAGTTAAATAAAAGTCTGCTTCCCGGTTGCCAGACGGTAACGTCAACTGATAAGTTCTCCACGATGAAACCTGGGATATTGGTCGTATCCACCAGCACTTCAAAGTAATCGTTGTTGTTTGGGTAAATCTCAACATAAACGTCTATTTCATTGCCGCAAACGGTAGCAGTTCCTGAAAGCAGCAAAAACAATAAAGAGAGAAGAAAACCGTTTATGACCCCTCTGCCTTTCATGGCTTCAATCCTCCTTTTTGTGTGGCGGTATAGGCGCGCTGATGACCGGCCGGCCTTTTGTGTCGGGCATTTCAGAATGCACCGGGCCCTCGATGCCATGCTCTCCGGCAATATCATAGGTCAGCCGTATGGTCTGGACCTCTTCGGAATTTATTCCTGAATTTTCAGAGACAACGATGAGTTCCGGCGGTCCGCCCTGCAAAGAGGATGATTTTCGGTTCTGGAGCACGAATTTCAATTCAAGTTCAAACTTATTGAGCCTAAAAAGAGGGGCTTCTTCGGGTTTTCTCGCCTCGTCGGCTGCGATGAGTTCCTTTTTTACTTCCCGTATCAATTTCTTGATCTGGAGTCGTTCGGTCCGGGCGGGATTTTCCTGTGGATTCTCCGGGGGATCAAAAGAGAGAACCCATTTGTAATACTTGAGGATAAAGGGGAGAAGCAGGATGAAAAGAACGATCAAAGCGCATTTCAAACCCTCGGAAGACTTGACGATCTTCCGATACCAGGGAACCGGCCTGCTTTTTTCTTGGGAATCCAATGCGCTCTCCCTCCGTAGTTATCCGGCTGCCGAGCCTCAATATCCACCAGGATGGGTTTGAACGAATCAAGGTATTATTAATGATATATCTGACACATCCGGGAAGGAATAGCAAGGGGTCGAGTAACTATATTGAGTAACTGATGCGGACACGATCCATAACCAGCTTAAGCAGGAACTCTTTTTTGTGGCAGCGGTGAGTTATATGCCATGCGTATCCGGATATAAAATGTCCATTTGCACGCGCTATTTTGACAGTTCTTCATTTAAAAAGTACTTAAAAGGCCCATTCTCTTGGCCTGGGGTTGGTCCCGGGTTGGAGTCGGACCACGATATATCCTTTATTCATAGGTATCTTGTTGCCAAAATATAGTATTTTCAGGCTATATTGCCCTTTTGCCCTCCAAGCTAATTGAGACAGAATATAAAGTTGCAAACGTATTACTGCCAACAGCTACGCTTTTAGTCCATCTTTGTTTTCTTGTGTTAACATCAGCTTTCAATGAGCCATCGATCCAGCTTCTATGGGCTGCCTGAAAAGCCTCAAATGTATTGAAACCTGCCAATGTTCTTATTTTTTCATAATCAATCAATACATTTTTCCGACGCGGGCCAAACCCCTCATGGATGCGGCCTTTGAAACCCGAAAATCTTCCCAGCAACTGCTGTCCGGCTACAGCGAATGCCACCCAGTTCACCCCCGGACTGGAGACCTGGACCCTAAGGGAACTGAACCGCGACACCCTGGCCCGGGCCTTTAAAACAGTCTATCTGACCTGAGTTTAAATTACTTCCGGGCAGATTTTTTTCTAATAAGCGGTGTTTAAGCCCCTGTCAAAAATGTATTGATATAACGGGACAGTTTTTTTCTTTCAAACGGTTTTTCCAGAACCCCGTCCACGCGAGAGTTGTCGATTTTATCGGCCTCCACTTTACTGCTGTACCCCGTGGTGAGGATAACGGGAATATCAGGCCGGATACGCTTGACCCGCTCGGCAAAATCCACGCCGGTGAGTCCGGGCATGGTCAGATCGGTGATAATCAGATCAAACATATCGGCATTTTCGGAAAACAGTTCCAGAGCAGACACAGGGCTCGTCATGCCGGCCACCCGGTATCCCAGCCTTTCCAGCATGGTGGTTCCCATCCGGACCACAGCGGCTTCGTCATCCACCAGAAGGATGATCCCCCGGCCTGTGACTATCCCGGAGGTATCCGCCTCTTCTTCGACCTTCCCGCCCTCACAGGCGGGAATCAGCAGATGGATCCGGGTGCCCTTTCCGGGTTCACTGTCCAGATGAATCTGGCCGCCATGGCTTTTAACAATGCCGTGCACCACGGAAAGGCCGATACCTGTTCCCTGGCCCACCGCTTTTGTGGTGAAATAGGGTTCAAATATACGGTCCTGTATTTCCGGTGGGATGCCGGTCCCTGTGTCCTTTATTGTGAGGCTGACATAGGAATGGAGATGACTGTCCGGCCCCGGCGCATTTTCCAGTATAATGCCCAGGATGCCGCCCTTGGTCTCCATGGCATGGGCCGCATTGGTGCACAGATTGATTATCACCTGGTGAATCTGGGTGGGGTCCGCCTCAATGGGGGCGGTCTTCTCATCAATATCCAGGTTGATCTCAATGGTGGACGGCAGAGAGGACCGCAAAAGTTTGATACACTCTTTCAGGATGCTTTGAACAATTGTCACCTCTTTTCCTTTGGGGCCTTTGCGGGAAAAACTCAACAATTGCCTGACCACATCCCGTGCCCGCATGGATGCGGTTTTTATCTCCTCAATGTTTGTTCTGACGGCATGGCTTTGGGGCAGATCATCCATGGCAAGTTCGGAATTGCCCAGAATAATACCAAGAATATTATTAAAATCATGGGCAACGCCGCCGGCCAGGGTACCTATGGCTTCCATTTTGTGGGCCTGACGCAATTCATTCTGGAGGCGTTCTTTTTCCTTCTGTGACTCTTTGATTTCCGTAATATTCCTGGAAATCCCGATGAGCCCGATGACCTCTCCCTCCTCCCCCCTGTATGGACTTTTATTCGCCAGCCACCAGGTTTCGTCTCCGTATACGGTTTCCAGTTTCTCCTCGGAGAGAACCGTTTGCCCCGCCTCCATGACCCGGGCATCCGTATTGCTGATCACATCGGCAGATGCTGCCGGAAAAAGCTGTGCATCGGTCCGGCCGATGACCGACGCCACGGTTTTGCCCAGGGCGGAACAGGTGGCGGAATTGGCAAGGATATACCGTCCGTAAAGATCTTTAATAAAAATCGCATCTGTTGTGGTTTCCATCACTGCATTCAGCAGCCTGTTGGATTCCCGGAGCTTGTCGGTGCTCCTGGCCAGTTCCCGGGTCCGCCGGTTTACTGTGGCCTTCAGGGAGATGTTCCAGGCTGCCATCACCAGAAGTATCACCAGGGCCACCCCGAAAATGATCAATGCCTGCCGGATGGAACCCTGACTCTGGGAACCGGACAAGCCGAACAGATATTTATCTATAATCTGCTGATAGACCGAGGCCTTATCCTCCTTGATGGCCTTGAGATGGAAATCCAGCCGGCCTGCAATCCCCCTCTCTTTGCCCAGGGGCATTGCAATGCTGAGTTCAAGGGGAGAATAGATGATGGAACTGCCCTTTAGCCCGAACCCCTTTTCATTTAACAGACCAAACAACCGGTTTACGGCCCCTGCATCCACCCTGCCGTCCGCAACCATCTTAAACACCGTGGTCTGGTCCTTCACCGGCACCCCTTGAAAGTCTATATCAAATTGATGAAGCATGTCGGCCAGGGCATTGTACATGATGTGCCCCTCCTGAAAGGCGATCCGTTTATTCTTAAGTTCGATCAGGGAAGTAATGGCAGAATTCTCAGGCAGGTAGACCTGCCCCCAGTCAACGATAACCGGTTCCCGGGTAAATTTAAACAGGCTTTTGCGCGCCTCTGTAACGGCAATGGGACCCAGCAGATCCAATTCATCTTTTGTCACCATGTCCAGACCCTGGAGCCAGGAGACGTGGATCCATTTAATCTGCCAGCCTTCACGCCGGGCGATCTCCCGGATCACCTCGGGATAAATGCCGGTCATATGCCCGTCGGCATCCGTGAAAGCAAGGGGACGACTTTCATGGATGCCCACCCGGATCGTGTCGGCGCATAACCCGTTACCCGCACAGAAAAGAAGGACGATGCATATGATACATGAAATATCTCGTCTGATTCGCATATTCAATCCGTTAAGCTGATTTTTAAGGCTTTAATCTGACTTAGAGCTTTTTTTGAAGCTACCACTTATCCCTCCAATTCGCAACTAATTCCGGCCATCTGCTTCCAATGGGAAATCCAATGGTCCCAATTGAACGTTGACTATACTGAACTTAGAAGTCTCATCATGTCATCGGTAAGTTCTGATGCTTTTACACCCGGTTGAGCAATAGCAAATTCAAATTTTACATCACTATATTTCAGAGCTTTTTTGACCTCGTCCAAAGCTTCTGTGGTACCATAATAAAACTTCTTTTCTTTTAGAACCCCGGCACCTTCCCAAAAAACTGGAGCCAGGGTTAAACCACATTTTTTAGGTTGTACCATGCCTGCTCACGGTGAGCAGGCGTTTTCCAGCCGTTGGCCGAATGTTTTCGTCTTTGATTATAATATACCTCAATATATTTAAAGAGAATTCTTTCTGCCTCATCAGCAGAGTTAGATCATGTTTTTTCATAAAAGCATCACAATATTAAGTGATTACGTGAGCCCGACCCAGAGGCTTAATTTGAAATCAAAACACGACGGTCTCTTGCATAACAAAGAATATCATCATATGTGACAACCTCAATGTCCGAATTTCTATCTCGAAGCTTTTGAGCCTCAATCTCATCACTGAATTCTGAGGATCTGCCGATAATTACCATCAAACGTGGACGATAAATTTTCATACCAAATTTCGGCAGGAGTTATATCCTTTTTCCAGATGGCCGCAGGTATCGCAGATTTCCCAATGGGTGCCGAAGTCCCCGCGCCGGCAGTGTTCGATATCGTACATGACTTTGTGTTGAGTGGGATGCAACCGGTGTTTTGCTCTGAAGGCATTACCGTACTTTCTGAAGATGTCACCTACAGTGGGGCTTGTCTTCAGCTTTTTAGGAAGTGGTTTGTGACTGCAGAGTATCTTCATTGAAAGCCCTTATTCCATGGGCGTTTTGAGTTCTGCGAATTGTTTGAAATTACTGCATCCACCGTCCAGGTTTAACGCTGAGTTCTGCGGTTTATCCGCAGGGACTCATTGTTTCTTGAGCCGGTTCATTTTAAAATACCAACCCAATTCAAAATGATTAAACCTAAGTGCATTAATCAAGGTGTGACCCTAATTCCACGTATAAATTAAACCAATTAACTGTTGACTGAATGAAGGTCTTGAATAAGAGTTCGGGTTTCTTTCAGCAGGCTCAAAATATTTTCAAACAAATTGGACCTTACTTCCTGCATGTCGCGTAGTTCTGAAAGCTGTCTATCGACATCCTCTATTTCTGATGACAATGCGCTGGAAACGTAAGTTTGCGTAGCCTGATCATAATGCATTTCAATTTCATGAGCGGCATCATTAAAACCAGTACGGATGGCTGCGCGACTCTCTCGTAAATCAGACTCTAACTGTGCGGCATCTGCATCCTCTTTGATTTGAAGAACAAATGTTAGAACAGTCCCAGCAACAGCAAAAACACGACCTACATTTGCAACATTGCGCGTCCACTTAACAGCCTCCCATGGCTTAAATTTCTTTCCAAAAAACTTGCCGATGGCTTTTACCGCATTGTGTGTTGCGGTGCCGGAATATTGATTGAGTTTAAAAAGCCCTCCAATAGATCCAGAATTAGGCTTAAAGGAATTTCTCACCAAGAACTCGCCCAATTTAGAAGATACATCTGATGCCTTTCTCAAGTTAGACATGGTATCTGGTGAAATTGAAGCCTCTTCAATTCGATGCTCCAACCGGGGTAATAGTTCTTTTGCAAGCTCACTATTGGCTATCCCATCGATCCGTTTTTCAAGGTCATCCATTTGCTTACCAATCACAACTTGAACAGTTTGACCTAATTGTTCGGTGATTGATTGGACACGGTCCTGAGACTTTTGGAGCTCTTGATCGACAACCTTTTGGTCAGCAGATCCATTAATCATATCTGAAATCTTTCGACCTTCATGGCGTATCTCAGAACAAGATTGCTGAATTTCTCCCTCTACAGCACGAGGAATACGATCTTGTGTTTCAACTAATGCGCGTCTTCTTTGCAATAGCAATTCTTCAAGAGCATCAACATCTTTGTCGCCGGTTGACTCAGATGCCAAAGCTTCTTGCAGAAGTTGTTCAAGAGTATATAAAGCAGTGCTGTACCTACCGGTTAATCCCTTTTCGCGCACAAAATCATTCAAATTTTCTGTAAAGGAGTCTACTCCACCTTTTTTCCATAGAATTCTTAAAATGCCGGCATCATCTTCTGACTTACTTTCCAAAGCTGCTTCTGCGTCAATAAACGATGTACGCAGATCCTCTGGGGAGAACGGATTTAATACTTTTCTTATATCTTCCCGAATCACATTTTGAGCTTCAGGCGTGTTGCCTTTTGCACATCTCCGCATTTTATTGATAACAAGCATCATCTCATGAGCTTTGTCTCTTTCTATCGCGAGGTTCCGGAAATGTTTGGCGAGATGAGAGTCAAACAGTTCATTTGTAGTCACAAAAACCAATAGATCTGCGTCCGCTATAGCCCTATAAGTGATCTCATCATGATCTGGTCTCAATTCCGTATGTACACCCGGGGTGTCAATTACCTTGATTCCATTCCAATCATATGAGTGGGTCTCTTCTGTTGTTATTCCTCCTCCAACAGCAATATCTTCTCGACCAGTCAAAACTTTTAGAATACTTGATTTACCGGCACTGTATTGCCCCGCAAAAACTAGATTTATACTATTTCCACTATCTAAAACACATTCCGGAATTCTACTGGAAATGGATTTAACTTTTTCGCTCGGCGCAGAGGATAAAATTTCTTTGGAGCGTTCGAGCAGCTCATTGCCACGAACAGCCCATTCATGTATTTCAAACTTGCCAGTCATAGGTACTAACTCCTTTCATTATCTCATTATATGCAGGCCGGTGAGCTGTTGCGCTAAGCGCACCCGGGACCTTGTTGTCGCATCAAGATCATCCAGCGGTACATGGGCAACACGTATTTTCTCTTCAATACTAATTTTCTTTTTCTCACAATTTCTCCCAATGGCTTGCGAGAGGATCGAAAACTGATTTTTGGTATTAATGGCAAACCAGATTTGTTCACCCAAGAGCCTTTCCATTTTTGCGCGAACATCACCCGGAAAAGTTGTATTAGGGGCGATCAGTAACATTGTCGCAAATCCGGGAACTCTTGCCACATCAACGATATGCTCTCCCAGATATGCTGAATCAAGTTGATCAAGAACCTTGTTTATCAGAATTTTTCCAAGATCCTTCTGTCGATCATTCAAAGTCCAAGCCAGAGCCCTCTGAGTATCTGCCAGTTCAAATAAACCTGCTGTTACTGCTCCCAAATCATGGAGTAGAACATAAACCTGCTTGCTGAAGAGTTCCTGATGGAACCAGTCACCTGTTCCTTTTCTCAGGTTCTTCTCGATTTTATCAATATGATCATAAAGACGTCGGGAAAGCTTTTCTCGTGCTCTTCTGGCCTTTTTTTCACGATCATCAAAAAACAATGAAAACAACCACCCAACGGCTCCAACTGCAGCAGCAGCCCACCCAAGTGGGCCACTACCGAGAATGAGTGCTGCAATGCCAAGTCCTCCGGCAAGAATATTTGTCCCCCAATTCCAAGCACGTTTGAGGTCGAAGATACTATCCATTTTGATGTGGCGGTCACTTGACAAGTCAGCCACTAAAGAAAGCTCTGACTTTAACTCTCGGGCAATTTCACTAAGTGCTTTTTGGCATTCATCGAGAAGCGCTTTTTGCAGCTTCTCAATTTTGTTCTTTATGCCTATGGACTCTATTAATCTATTCCAGCTTTCACCTGCGGAATTGTTATCGTAGTGATCTTCGGAAAACGCCGGAACTTCTGATCTCAGCGCATCCATAAGCTTTGAAATCTGGGTATTTAATCGTTCAGCGCCCAGTGTCTTGAAGTCCTCCGACCAATCTTGGAACTGTCGTCTTTTCCCAATTAAAACACGACCACTGCTTGAGTTCTGTTCGCTGAATTCAAGCAGTAACTCAGTCAGATCCATCATGGGAGCGACAGCGCCATCGATAAAACTTTTCATTCGAAGAAAGGTACCTCTACCTGTAACTTCTTGAACGATTCTATTTTCAATGCCACTAAACCTGCTGGCTTTTATTAATTTCCCACGATATTTGGCGTACTCATTCTGTTGAGCCAAATACTGAGAGCGAAGATGGGAGACCACAAATGGTACTCGCTTCCCGGGGATATATTGGTCTGCTAATAGATTGAACTGCGAAAGAATCTGGCCTATTCGTGTTCGATCAAAAGGTTTGGCAGGGTTTCTCAAGAAAAGAATCAAATCATCTTGGTCATCCAAGCCGACTTTTACATTGCAAATGCCAAGCACAGGCTTGCCCAAGCGCCTAACACGAGCAAGACATTCTGCTTCTGCAGATTGGGGGGCATCATCCGTTATTAAAAAAAGAACTAAATCAGCCTGACTAGCTGCTTTAAAAGCCAGATCCTCGTCTTCAGCACCTTCGAAGGCTGCCACACCCGGAACATCCGTCACCTCAAGGCCGTTCCACGAGTATGCACGAACATCCCTCGTTGTCCTTTGTGAACCAGTACCAATGGATGCTCCATCTCCCTGGGTGAGAATTTCCATCAGAGTAGATTTCCCAGCCATTGTGCGGCCAAATAATGTAATAGAGAAGTGGTCTAAATGCTTTTTTCTAGCTTCAAGATTCTGAGCAGACGATTGCTGTAATGATTCAAGCTCCCTCACAACACCTGTAAGCTGAGATTTTAATTGATCGACAACGCCGGGGGTTCTAACAGAACCGTTGTCGAGCGACTTCAATGATTGGGAAAGATTTGCCGAGACACCATTAATTGCCTTTGCCGTCCCGTTTAGATTCTCTTTAGCAATTGCATATCCCTCACGCGCAGCCTCTCTACATTCCTGTAGTGCCTCTTCAAGATCGGAAACCTTATTTTTTTCATCAAGAGCGTATTGGAACATAGTATCTATAACCTCCTTTGGGGTTGCTATCAATGTTACGCTGCTGCTTCATCCACTCATCAATTTCATCCAGGTCAAATCGCCATTTGTTTCCAATTTTTGATGCCAGAATTTCACGTTTTTGTGTAATGGCGTAGAGTCCTGTGCAGCTCATCTTCAGATATGCCGCCAGCTCTTTTTGATTTGAACATGAACATCACCGGTGAAATCCGGTGTATGTTCGTTGTTGATATCAGTATTGATTCTTAGAGTACTGTTTTTAGATGAAAACATCTGCGTATTTTTGTTCAATTGCTTGGATTTCACGATCAGTCAGCTTTTTGAATTCTTTTTCTCGTGCTCGGTTTGATAGATTTCCACCATTTTGGACAAGAAAACGTATAAGCAAATCAACAAGCTTATCTGGCATATCAATATAGTTTTTGATAAATTCATTGAGAAGATCATATTTTCTCAAGTATTCAACCTCATCAGGAAGCGTTTTATTTACAGTTTCCTCAACGCATTCAAAGAAAAACTCAGCCTGTTTTGTTGCATCAAAATATCGATACAAATTTATGGTCTCATTTAAAACCTCTACATTGTTTTTTTCTGTAGGCCTCCATTCGATCAAATTTAGCCGTGGTTTTGAATAATGCTCCAATATTTTTCTATATTCTTCTATCCTCTCTAGAATAATCGCTGATACTGGAAAAATTAATCCTTTTGAGACAAAACCTTTTTCAGCCAGTACATGATGAAATAAATAGCGATGAATCCGCCCATTACCATCTTCAAAGGGGTGAATAACAACAAAACCAAAGGCAAGGATAGTTGCCAACAAAATTGCATCAAAATCGTCCTCACGAAGCAGATTGTATGTTTCTATAAGGCCCGACAATAGAATATCCAGATCCTCCGGGCGAGCGGAAATGTGCTCCGGCAGAGGCATTCCTGTGCTACGGTCATGTTCCCCAACAAAACCACCTTCTCTGCGCAATCCTAATTTTATAAACCGATTATCTGGAATAACTATTGTTTGCAAATATTCCAGTTCTGAAATACTGAGTTTGCGTTGTCCTGCTTCACCTATTGCCCTTCCCCATCGTTCTATACGATTGTGCGGAGGCTTTTCTCCCTCAATAGTGTAAGAGGCTTTAGAGTCCTTAAGCAGCAGGAAAGCAGCTGCCCGGCTTAAAAGGTCGGGGTGAGTGCGACCGATATGTTTTGTAGATACTTCTGAAAGATTCTTAGCAATATATTGTTCAAGCTTTTCTGTTTTTCTGATTAGAGGGCAGAAATTGTGTGTCCCCGGTAAATTATTGCGAACCCGATGACGCTTGGACGGAAATGATTTTCCTTCGTATTGTAGCTTGCTATTAACGAGAAAAACAAAATTTCCAGTCCGAGCATCTTCAATATCAAGTTGTTCTTTGCGCAACCATTCCCACAAAAACCACAACCTGCGGCTATAGCTTCCGGTCGGTTCAGAACAAATAATTTCTTGAATTTTATTAGCCTCAATCGTTTGAAACAAGGCATTGAGGATAGCCAGATCAATGCCCTCATATTTAAACGCAAATGTCAAATGTCCAAAAAGCGTGTCTTCCGGTTTATGACGCGGTGTGAAAATGTGCCAGCGCCCATGATTGTACTTTTTATGTTTCGGACCTATAGCGCAGAGATAATCAGGAACAGGTACTTTCAAATCATATGCTGAAATAAGGGCTGAATATCCAGCCAAATAGCTTCCTTCTTCCAAGGCAGGAAAGCCGTGAAAAACAGTTAAACATCCTGAATTTTGATTAAAATTTGCCATTCTTATGAATTCTCATTTTATTTGTTCGATTTACAATGGCATGAAAAACGATTATTGTCTATGAATTTTGATTAGAAAATCATAGTTACATGAAAAATGATTCAATCAATAACTCCAAGAACTTCAATTTATTGATGTGGCCAAATAAAGATAAACATTTTTCCTAAGCAATTTTTTTCATTTCCACTTTTTTAAGTGCTTGAAAAATCATATTCAAAATAGACAGATGTATAATTTCTATATTCCTTTAGGATTCCCTCCACTGCCAGATGGTATTTCCGTAAAATCAATCATAATTAGCTTTCATAACACCAAAATCACCGGTGAAATCCGGTGCATTTTGATGGTTTATACGGTTATTAATAGGAGGGTACAGGAATCGGTGGGGTCTGATCCTATTTCACTATTTCAAGGTCACCTTGACGGATTAATCCAATATCTTTCTAAGCATTTGCGTCATTTCCACCTTTGGGACCGGCTTCATTAAAAACCCTTTGACCCCGATATCTTTTGCCTGGTTTTCATTTATTTTTTCACTGAATCCGGTACAGATGACAATGGGGATGTCTGCCCGTATTGCCAGTATTTTTTTAGCCAGTTGGTCCCCTGTCATTTTGGGCATGGTCATGTCAGAAATAACCAGGTCAAAAGCATCCGGCTGTGACCGAAAGGTTTCCAATGCAGTTAGGCTGTCGGTTTCCACGGTCACCTGATACCCGAGGCGTGACAGTATCTGACCTTCAAGCTCTGCAACCGGTGTCTCGTCATCAACCAATAATATGTTTTCCTTACCTGCGGCCATTTCCGGCTCTTTATCAATCACAGCTGTTTCCAGGTTATCTTTCATTACAGGCAGATACACAATAAAGGTTGTTCCCTTCCCCTCTTCGCTGTACACCTTAATATCGCCGGAATGTTCTTTTATGATGCCATAGACCACTGCCAGTCCCAGCCCTGTTCCTTTTCCCTTTTTTTTGGTTGTAAAGTAGGGTTCAAAAATTTTATGGATTGCGTTCCCGGGGATCCCGATACCATTGTCAGATACGGACAACCTGACATATTCTCCAGAAGGTATTGGGGTATTGGTCAAGTCATTGTCTGATAATACGATCTGTTTTAACTCTAGTTCAATGGTACCGTTTTTTTCTTCCACAGCATGATAGGCATTGGTAATAAGATTCATGGCAATCTGATGAATCTGGGTGGGATTGGCCAAGACCTTCCCACAATCCTGCTGGATATTCTTATGAATTTCAATATTACTTGGAATGGTGGATCGGCTCAGTTTGAGGACCTCTCTTAACACCGTCTGTACGCTGACCGGAATCATTTTATCTTCAGACTGTCTGCTGAACGTAAGAATTTGGTTAACAAGGTCCCCTGCTCTTTTACCGGCACGAAAAATCCCTTTGGCGTGCTTGTGTTGAGGGCTGCCTTCAGGCAGATCCTCCTTCAGCAGTTCTGCAAGACCGATGATGGGAAACAGCAGGTTGTTAAAATCGTGGGCAATTCCCCCGGCCAGGTTTCCGATGGACTCCATCTTCTGGGCCTGCTGAAGCCGTGTCTCAAGTTTTTTCCGATCTGTGATGTCAATATGGGTCCCGCTCATCCTTTCAGGGGTGCCATCCGGATGTCTTTTTACCACCTTGCCGCGGGTGATCACCCAAACCCATTTTTCCGATTCATGCCGCTGCCTGTACTCAATTTCAAAGTATTCAGTTTTTTCCTTAAAATGGCTGTCAACCATCTCTTTTACATAGGATAAATCTTCGGGATGAATGCTGTCTTCCCAGACCTGGTCCGTGATCCGGTCCGCGTTTTCATCGCGATAGCCGATGATTTCTGCCCATCGATGGTTGACAATGACCCTTCCGGTTTCAATATCCCAGTCCCAGGTACCGGCGTTTGTTCCCTCAAGAATATTATCAGCCCTGTCTTTTTCAGTTTTCAAGGCCATGATCTGTTGCTTGATGGAATCGCGCATACGGGCAAAGCTCTGGGCCAAGGTTCCGATTTCGTCCCTGCCGCCCAGATCGATTGTCTGGTCCAGATTACCGCCTGCGATTTGGGTGGATATGCCGGTTAATTTTACGATGGGCCTGATAAATCTGGTGACGATAACAGACAGGATCACCAGGACGATAAAACTGATGCCCGCCATGATCTTTGCCAGGGTCTGGTTGAATCTTTTTACATCAGCATATTTAACGGACAGAGGAATGGTATAGCCGATGACCCATTCCCACTCCCGGAACTGTCTGAACACGGTCCAGTTTTTTTCCCCCGAGAGCAGGTGCTCAAACTCACCTTGTTTTTGTGTGAGCATCAAAGGGGAAAGCGCCATTTGATCCATGGCATTCATGCCACGGGGATGAACGGGGTGCATGAGTATCTGACCTTTCAGATCGATAATAAAAGGGGCGATGGAAGCATCCTCCACCTTGTAGTGAGCAGATCTTAAGGTTTCAAGGGCAGACTCTTGAAAATCTTCTAAATAGGTTGCAATCAACCCTGTTTTTTTCAACCGAAGGTTGCTTCGGTTAAGGGTGCGCCATATGGTGTCAATCTTTTCTTTAAACACAGCGTCCTGGCTTTTATCAATAACCTGAGTCAACCGGATATCAGCCACAAAAAGGACACAAAAGGCGGTAATGGCAAATGCAAGGGTTATAACTGACAATAATTTGAAATTAAGTGATTTCAGCAATCAGGCTATTCTCCAGGGTAATTGCCTTCGTCTATAAACGAGGCGTTGTTAAGTACTGCCATGGGGAACTTAATGCCCAATTGTTTTGCAAGGGGCATGTTGAGTATGGTCTTTGACTGTTTGTTTGCTGTCACAGGAATATGGGAAACGGGTTTCCCCCGAAGTATGGCCATGGCAGTTTTTCCTGCCCACCACCCCTGTTCGGCTGCAATTCTGACCTGACCCAGCAGGGTATATCGGGCATCAGAATCTGACACGGCTCCTGAGGGAATTTTTGTGTGTTCGAGGATAAAGGACAGGGCTGCGGCATCATCCCAGTCTCTGATGCCCACAGGGCTGAGGTGGATCATCATGTCCACGGTCTTTTGGAGCCGTAAGTATTCTTTTTTCCAGGCATCAAAATCAGAGACCAGTTTGCCGTCTGAGTAGGTCATGGACAGGTGCCGTTCATGGGACAGCACTTCCTTTTGATTGGTGATATTGTCTGCTCCCAGAATGCCGATTCTGTTTCCTTTTGAAACAGATTCGAGCATTTCAGCGGTTTTTCTGACCGGAGAGACTTCCAGCATCCCGGTGATATGGGGACGCGGCAGCCCGAGAATAGATGCATCCCAGTTCAATCCGCAGAAAACAAAGGGGATCTTGCTTTGTTTATAGTAAGGGGCGACCAGGTACTTTGCCGCGTTATCATCACTTATGACCACAATATCCGGCTGCCACTGGTCTATGGCTTTTTTGGCCAGGATGGCGGCATTTTTTTTAAAGGCCTCAGAATGGTTTCGTTTGGTATCCATCCTGACGATTTTAACATTGGCTGCAGCCTGGGACCGATCCTGGCTGCCATCGGATCTGTTTTGTATGCCAAGGGATCTGAGCAAGCCGTCTTCAATCCCGTCACTCCATGAATATCCTTTATGATAGGAATTGACAAAAAGCAGCTTTTTTGGAGCCGCGCTGACCAGGTGAGCTCTTTCAAGGATTTCAATGGGAAACTTGAGATTCAACTGCTTTGCGATTTCCATGTTCAGGTACAGCTTTCCCTTTTCATTCCGGACCATGGGAATATCTTCAGGAGGGGTACCGTCAAGGATCCTTAATGCGGTTGGCGCAGACCATTCCCCCTGCTCCTGGGGGATGGTGGAAAGGGTGACAAGGGATATCTCTTTCATAAACGTATCATAAGCCGCCGTTGGCACCCGGGTGTTTTCAATGACAAAGGTCTTAACATCCCCCATGGTATATCCCTGGAGGTCCAGTGCGCCCAGAGAGCCGAAAACCATCATATCCGTCTCTTCCTGCAGCCGGAGGAATTCTTTTTTCCACTGGGAAAAGTTATTGACATATCGGACATTAAATTGCTTTCCCGTATGGTTCTCAAAGTGGTGCTGTTCCTTTTGGTTGGTCATGGTATCGCCTCTGAGAGAGCCGATGCGGGTACCGGCAGCAAAAGGTGTCAGATGGTCGATGATTTGACGGATCAGTTGGACCTCGATCATTCCGGTCACATTTTTAAAGGGAAACCCATAGACCGATGCATCCCAGTTCAGTCCGCAAAAAACAAAGGGCAGGTCTGAATCTTTAAAATACGGGGCGATCAGGTGTTTTGCCCCATTATCGTCTGACACAATAACAAGGTCTGGTTTCCAGGAGAGTATCACCTGCCGGGCTTTGCGGGCAGCCGCCTCTTTCACTACCTCTGACTTGGCAAGCCTTGTGTCCATATTAACGGTTTTGAGTTCTATATCGTTTCTGGTAGACAGAATCTTGTCGATTCCGGCTTTAATCCCAGCAGTCCATTCCCCTTTTTCCGTATGATAAGAGGCCACATAAAGAATTTTTTTAGCGTCAGCAGCAAGGCCCTGTGTCAGGGGAAAAAACAGAATAAAGATACCGAGAAAAAAGGACACAAACTTCATGGCAACGCCTCCTGACAGCGAATTATGCCAAGTCGCTTCCGCAACTCAACCCATGACCAATCGCATGCCTGAAAATAAATCTAAACAAAAACAACTTTCAAATAATGTGTTAATAATAAACTATCTAAAGAGTTAGATAAAGTATTTCGCAATATATTTTCAAATTCGCTTTCCCAAGGATCAGATTGATTTGTTACCATTGGTAGCATCCCCAATAAGCGGTTTATCGCCGGGTAGCCGGGGGCTGTTGCCAGCCCCAAGCCCCCTAAGAACCGGACGTGAGACTTTCACCTCATCCGGCTCAAGCATTGATAAGGCGTGTTGCAACACCCGACAGTTGTTTTCGTTTCCAACGGGCTTTGAGATAGTCCCCCCATGCAGGATCGTATGGATTGACCTTTGCTCTAATCTTTGTATGCCTGATGAGCTGGGTAGGGCCTAATAAAATCAGGGGTTCAGCATTACCTTTTTCCACGAATCGCCAGTCTCTACCTTTAATCCTTCGGTAATATTTACCCTTAACCCATCCTTTGTACTTATTTGGATGTCTTCTCCTGGCCCATTTCCATGTCATTTGCCAAAATGCATGGTCAAGATCCCCGAATACTTTCCGGCTTACCACGTGTTTAAAATAATTTGCCCAACCGCGTATGATGTTATTCAGTTTGGCAATTACAACGTCGGTTCGCCTGGTTTTATTGGCATTCAGATAGTCTCTGACTTTTGCTTTAATACTTTTGATGCTGGATTTTGCAGGCTTTATCAGAAGTTTGCCTTTGTATTTTCTGACATTGAAGCCAAGAAAATCAAAGCCATCATCAATATGTGTGATCATGGTTTTCTCTTCTGATAGTTCAAGACCCCTTATTCTAAGAAATCCTTCAATCAAAGGTTTGACACAGGTTTCAAGCAGTTCCGGGGATCGGCCTGTTATAATGAAATCATCCGCATACCTGACAAAATGAATCTTATCAGTTTTCCTGAAGTTATCTGCAAGGAGATCCTGAATACCGTCAAGTGCCATATTGGCAAGTGTCGGTGAAATTATCCCTCCCTGTGGAGTCCCTTCATTTGTCGAATTAAACGTATGCTTCTCAAGGTAACCGCACTTGAGCCATTGTTTTAATTTCTTCTTGTTCATGGGGATGTTCTCATCCAACCATTTATGGTCAATATGATCAAAACAGCCTTTGATATCTGCCTCCAAAATCCAGTCAGCACTACCTTTCCGTCTCAGTGCATTATAAATAGCTCCCATGGCATCCTGAGCCGAGCGCACTTTCCTGAATCCATAGGAATGATGATCAGCAGTGGATTCAGATACCGGATCAAGCCCCAGTAAATCAAGGGCTTGCTCTACCCGGTCATGCATGGCCGGTATGCCTAATGGCCGTTTCTTGCCATTCTTTTTCGGGATATAAATGCGCTTCAGCGGTTTTGCCTTATATTCAGGAAGATTAAGATTTTTGAGCGTTTCCCATCGCTTTCGGGGGGTATCAATTAATATATTGTCCACACCCGGGGTTCGTTTTCCACTATTGGATATCACTCGCTTGATGGCGATAAGCTTTGCTGAAAGCGAGTTGGACAGCAGCCGTTGAAGGCCGCGTGCCGTTTGTTTTAATCCATTCTTAACTGCCTTCACGATACGCGCTTGTATACGGGATACTATCTGTATGTGTTTGCCCCAATCAAGGAGATCCCACACATTCTTTAAGCCCATACGGCCGTCAACATCATAAAATGATATCATCTATCCACACCAGTACAGTTATTCCATTTCAAATCGTTTCACGTGATTCAACACCATACTGGAAGTCTGCACACTTTCGTGGCCGGGCAAATTTTGAACCCGTATCTGATCTATTACAGATCAGCCTTCGCTTTCTCCAGCTTTCCTTTACCCGCATCCCCATAGGCCAGCCTCGCAGCCAGCTTTCCTTCCAAAGAAGGAGAGATACGGGCTTACCAAGTTCCACTTTCAACACACACTGGGTTAGCGTCTGTCTGTCCGCCGGAGGGATCATAGATTACGTGAAGTGAAAAACGAACACTCCAACCATACCTCTTACCGTTTTGGTCCAGGCCTGTCAGCATCTTTGGCCTGCTCCAAATAACGACGTTTATTAACAGTTCACATATGTTACGCATACCATCGTTCCTAGCTCCCATCCAGGTTGATGCTCCCAGAGTTGAGGTCCTCTCACGATTCTCTCTTCAGGCCTATGGCCAAGGGCTTCATTGTCATCCGGGCTTCACACAAAACCGTTACCGGGAATGCATGCCGGAGTAGAAAACTGCCGGTAATACGGCAGGTTGGGGCAAGCCCAACATTATTAAAAGCGACTTCTTGTCGCAACGTCTTTATTTGGATTGTTGGAAAGCTTAAAATAAATCCGTCCCCTTTTTTTCGCGATAAATGAAGTAACGGGTGTGGAAAAGAGAAAATTCAGCAATATTGTTTGTCCCAGTGTATATAGGTCAAGTGAAATGTTTTTTTCGCCCGGGGAGGTGTTTTTTCTCTTGACCTCGCCTTTAATGGGCGACAAGAATTAAAACTGCCCTGGGTTCGGGATCTAGAACCTTATCTTCAGGGAGACATTGAAATGATGACCGAAGGAGTTACTTGAAACACTGGCTTGATACATTGCAGCTGCCTCCATGCGTTGACTCAAAGCTGCGGTGAACCCGCCCCCGAAGATTGCAAAATCTGTGTCTACTGAAGGCAGTGGAACCGTAAATGAATATCCAGGCGCACCTTCCATGGAGGCAGTTATATCATTCATCCCATCTAAAAATTCATGCCGCCATTCTGCACGGATTTCAGGGGTGAAATGGCCGTACTTCGTAAGGTTTTTAAGGGTATATGCCATACGCAGGCCAAGCCCGGACTGAAGGGACTGGAGTATTTCTGTCTCCAGCCTGAGGTTCAGTGCATTTGCACCGGTTTCATCATAGTCAGGGATAAAAAAGGCTGCATAATCCAGAGATGCTGTTGGAGTAACAATGAAATTGCGCCAGCTAAAATCATAGCCGGTTCCAAGGTGGACCGGTATGGTGTGGGAGAAAAAATCGGCTTGGGCCTTGTATTCCATATCGCTTATCGCCACCGGAAATAGCCCGGGCACCATGACGGTGGTGCCTGGAATGGAAATGTTTCTTTCCCAAGAATTATCGTTTATCACATAGCTTAGGGCTGCATCTGCAAACCAGTTTTTATCAAAAAAACTGGCAAAAATTCCAGCCCGATAGCTTGAAATGGAAGAGTTGTCTTCAATGGTATTTTCCACCTTGATGGTGCTTGAAGCAAACCCCAGGTTTACCCCCCAAAAAAAAGAGTCGCTGACAAGGAAATCCATGCCTGCGTCTAAACCGTTGACAGTATAGGAAATTTTATTTCCCCAATTATCACGGGAAAAGTCACCAAAGTCATGGATGAGACGTGCGTAAGCATTGAACTCGCCATTTCCCAAGCCAGGCAGGAAAGCGTCTCCTGTGTTCATGCCGGTGTGGATTCCACCCAAAGCTGAGGGAGCTGAAAGCTGCGATTGACGAATGGTTCTGCGCGCCTCATACATATGGTCCCTTGTTGACCGGTTGAAAAGGGTGGCAGCTTTCAGGCTTATTTGCTTTCCAGCCTCTACCGTATTGGGAAGCAGCTGACCAAGGGTTGGCTCAACACCCTGATCCGGCATAAAATCCAGAAGTGCCATAAGTGTGTTTAGTTCCCCCTCGGCATTCCCAGTGGCCAAATCCAGATACCTGGCCATAACAAGTTCAATTTCACCACTGCTGACCAGCTCTTCAAAGGTTCTTACACGTCTGGATATAACGTCCAGCCCAGTGGGGGTATGTTCAATACTAAAAGAAACATTTTGGGTATCGGGATAGTATACAGCCGCATTGGCAAAGGCTCCCACCTTTGCATTGGACGTAACCACGGCATAGGATCTATCTGTATATCCGCCAAATTGCGGAATGATCCGTAAGGTACCGCCCAGAGTTGCCGAGCCGCCCACGGCAAGAAGGTCTGTATCACCCTGGGCATTTATTCCCATATCCAGCACACCGGTTGGTCCCTGGGTGTAATTTCCAGACACAGAGATGGTACCCAGGGTATTACCTGATCGGATGGATCCCAGATTGGTGAGGGTGTCGGTTCCGCCGCCAAGGTCCATGGCGCCCTGAAAAATGGCACCGGTTTGAATAACAACAGTGTCATCGGTGTTGGCCTTTGACAGGATAGCATATCCTGGACCAGTGCCGGTGCAGACCCCGGAAAGGGTGCCTGTTATCAAAAGATCCAGGGCGTTGGTGCTGTCTTCAGTAATATAAATACCTGCGGCACCTGTTTGCCCCTGGGCAGAGACGATTCCGGCTATGGTAAGCTGGTCTCCAGCGTTTGCACCGTACAGATTGTCTGCATATATGCCAAAGGCTTCTCCGGACTCGGATGTGACCTGGATATTGCTGTTAAATACACCGTCTATGGAAATATCATCATAAGCACGCAATCCGTAAGCTGTGCTCGCACCGCTTACCCTTACCGCACCGGACATTCCATTGTTTATATCAATATCCCTGGCCAGAATGCCGTATCCTTCATCGCTTGCCTGGGAGGTAATTGAGGCTGTGGCGGTGAACCCATTGAGCATGTTGAGGGTATGAGAGGCCCTGAGCCCATAGGAGGATCGCCCTGTGGCTGAGACATCTCCTGCGAAAATGCCGTCAAATCTTACATTATCCCCCTGAAGGCCGTATGCTAGATAGCTATTGGATTTTGAAGAAACACTTGCTGTTTCACTGAAATTACCCTCAAAAATCAGGTCATCATCAGCCCTGATGGCAGCTGCGGTGCCCCGTTCTGAAAAAACCGCTACAGAGCCTGCAAAATCCCCACTTGAAAAGGTTATCCCGTAGTTGAGCGCCCGGATACCATAGGCATATCCGTTTGAAGCATTTGCAGCGGTATTGTTTACTGTAATAGAGGCGGTTTGGGCAAAGCCGTTATCAATGGTAATCCCTTTTTGTGCATATATCCCTGCCGATGTCCTGGAAGCTGAGTTTTCAACCAGGATATCCCCTGATATCCCGCCTTGAAATTCAATAAAACCTCTATCGGAATAAAAGGCTATGGCACTTGGCTTTCCTGCATTTTGGGTATTGGTGCTGGTAATGGATGCGCTGCCGGTAAAGTCGCTGGTGATGTTCAGCTGGTTGTATGCCCGAAAGCCGAATGCAGCGCGATCATCTGCTGGATTGTTTAAAAAACTGATATCTCCGGAAACATTCATACTGCCGGAAGAACTTAGAATATAGGTGTTGTTGGAATCCGTGCTTTGCAACATCACACCTGGGTTTATGGTGACAAAGGTGGCGCTTTTGTTTCCCAGGGTGGGAAAACTTGAATTATAAGTAATGGTATAGGGCCCCTGAAAGGTGATGGTGTCCCCGGAGCCAACCGTGTTAATGGCATTCCAGAGGGTGCCGCCTCCAGAGCCGCCAGAGTCTGTGGTCACGTTCTGGTCCGCGCTGAAGGCAGGACTATGTATCAGCAAGAAGATAAAGAGAGTCAGGTGGATAAACTTTACAGGGTGAAAATTAGAATATAAAAACTGGCAACCGCGACAAATTACAGCAATCATTATACCTCCAGATGTCCAATAGCTTATGTATCTAAAAGCGTTTTATCAGATAGTCCCGCCCATAGAGAAGCCAAGACTATTGGATTTACCAAAACTCTTTGATACTGCTAAACCGGTTGTTTCAACGAGCGGGATTATTGATACAACGTTGTTGAACAGTGCCGCTGATCAGGGCCGGTAACAATTATTTTGACTATGGGATTTATATCGATTGCTGGCTGGCTGTGCAAGGATAAATTGGTGTAATTTTTATGATAAATTCTCGATGATTCGGTTTTTATCTATTGCATATCTTTTGCCCTATGGTTGCAAGAAACTCCAAGGTTCATTGTGCCGGGTTTAAGACGCACCTCACAGGTATGGCCTGGGGCCATTGCCGTTG